>JAANMU010000007.1_pt1 | contig 215447 bp, 179 predicted proteins | sample 7279701 | NCBI WGS metagenome assembly JAANMU01 (sample SAMN14094539, study PRJNA606508) | bioreactor metagenome | isolation source: A lab-scale SPAN reactor treating ammonium-rich wastewater day 57 | place: Ireland: Galway | collected 2017-03-13
GGTGGAGTTGCGGCAGGGGGAGTGGCCGCCGGAGGAGTCGCCGCGGGCGGCGCGCCAAACGGATCGTCGGCGGGCGGAGTTGCTGCGGGTGGAGTTGCGGCAGGGGGAGTGGCCGCCGGAGGAGTCGCCGCGGGCGGCGCGCCAAACGGATCGTCGGCGGGCGGAGTTGCTGCGGGCGGAGTGGCCGCCGGAGGAGTCGCCGCGGGCGGGGTTGCTGCGGGCGGAGTTGCGGCCGGTGGTGTGGTCGCGGGCGCGTCGCCAAACAAATCATCCAAGGCGCCGGGCGCCGGCTCCTTGGCGGGTGGCGCGGGTTCGGCGGGATCGCCAAAGGGGTCCGCAGGCTCCTTTTTCATCTCGGGGGTTGTCGCCGGGGGCGGAAACAGTTCGTCCAAGTCGCTGCTGGGTTCCGTTGCCGGCGGCGCCGGCTTCTTGGCCGGAGGCGCAGGCTCGGTGGCCGGAGGCGCAGGCTCGGTGGCCGGAGGCGCAGGCTCGGTCGCCGGAGGCGCAGGCTCGGTCGCCGGAGGTGCAGGTTCGACAGCGGGAGGCGCGGGTTCGACAGCGGGAGGCGCGGGTTCGACGGCGGGAGGCGCGGGGGCCGCTACTCCATCATCTTCCGGAACTGGTGGCAACGCGGGCGGCAGGTCGTCCGGCGGTACGGGCGACTGCACGTGCGGCGCCGGTCGGCTCTGACCGTTGGCGTGGGGCGCCTGGCGCGGATACGAGTAGACGTGGCATGGTCCGTAATAATAGACCTGGCAGGGGTTATAGCACGTCGAGTAACACGGCTGGTAGCACGAAGTAGGATAATAGTACACCGTCGTGCATCGCGCACGAGGTCGGCAATTCGAACGGCCACGGAAAAATCGGCAGGCCAGCGATACATCAAAGGTCATTAAGACCACCGCCATCCATATCAGGATGATGCGGCACCAACGGGCGAGATTTCGCATCGTAAATGTCTCCTCAAAAATGGGGCTTGCGGCAAATCGGCGCGGTAAAAAATCTTGAGGACCGTGCCACTTATGCTAATCGCGTCGAAAAACGCCTGCAACTATTTTTGGTGAACTTTTTCACAATCCTTCACAACTCGCAACGTTGAGCGAACGTTTGTGGTGTTTGGTTCGTCTTGTATAAAGACGCATTTCGATTACGTTGATAAAAAGCCTCGGGGCGGACCGGACGGCCGCTGGTCTTGGCGACAAGACGGGAGGAAAGTCCGGGCTCCACAGGACAGGGTGGTCGGTAACGCCGACCGGCCGGCGCTGCGGCGCAGGTCAGGGAAAGTGCAACAGAAAGCAAACCGCCGCGCGGCGTTTCGACGCCCCGCGGTAAGGGTGAAACGGTGCGGTAAGAGCGCACCAGCAGCCAAGGTGACTTGGCTGGCTAGGTAAACCCCACCCGGTGCAAGGCCAAACAGGAAAGAAGCGCCGCTTGCGGCGCTGCGGTTCGGTCCGGACCGCCATCATTTCCGGGTAGGCCGCTCGAGGCGTCGGGCAACCGGCGCCCTAGATAAATGGCCGTCGCCGTGTGCTTTTGCGCACGGAACAAAACCCGGCTTATAGGTCCGCTCCGAGGTCTTTTTCTTATGTTGGTCCGCGATCGACGGCCAGCGTCGCCACTCGCGCGGTCGGATGGCGGACGACCACTCCCGCTCGGCCCGACGATTTTCGTCGGCGCCGTGCTGGCCAGCGGGGGCGTTCACCAGCGGGGAGCGTCTAGCGGTTGCTCAGGCTTCCTCCGGCGTGGAAGCTGAGTTGCGATTGGACTCTTCGGCTTCCGCATCCTCAAGCGCTTGAAGCAACTTCGAGATGCAAAGCTTATTCATACTGATTTGCCGCGAATACGCTTCCGCCCGTAACGCCTCGTGCATGCTGCGAGGGAGCCGGACGGTAATGACGCGGGTCGGCTCCTTGTCGTCCAGTTCCGCTCCATAGGGGCCTTGGTTTCGCAGGTCCGCCAACATCTTTTGAATCGCGGCGTACTCGGAGGTTTGTTTGAAGGCCGCGAGTTCGTCCTGCGAGGGGAAGAGTCGGGGCACGACGCCCCCCACACCTAGCACTTCACGGAAGAAGACGACCCAATCCGGTCTTTGGTGAAACAACTCCTCTGCGACCCGATGGGCTTCGCGGCGCTTTTCCGAGGAGGGGCGAGACTTGGCAGGTTCTGAAGCCTGCCCCACGTTTTTTCGCGCGGTCGCCGGGGATTGCGAGCGCGAAGAAGCAGCGTCCGTCATGGCCGTTACTTTCTTCCAAAAAGTGTATTGAACAAGCGGCGAATAATCGCCAAGCCACGGCGTCGTCAAATAACGCCGTGGCGAATTGTTTCCCCGCTTCGAGCGCTCGTGCGTATCTTGTTTGTTTGCTTTCACTTGCGCTGCTTGCAGTATGCATGCTAGCACTCAGGCAGTAATGCCCAATTGCGCGGCAGGCCCGCGGTTGCTTAAAAAAGCAGCATTGCCGAGATCGAGGCGATAGGTAAGTGTCCATGTTGAATGGGCGAAAAGTCCGTGAAACACAACGGTTTTTTGCACCGACGAGGACCGAAAGGGGTGGCTCGACAGAAAGCGGCCCCGTCGTGTTCATCGCCTAAATGAGAAGGCTTTCGCGCTGTTTGCCCCCCTGGAAATGCGCATCCCCGGAAGGGTGGTGTACAGGCTCGGCTCACTTGCAACCGAACTTCTCGATGAAGACTTGATGATCGCCCCACTGATTATGTTGCCCGGACTGGCGAGCCTAACCATACCCTCGGGCGTCGCGGTTCGTTGCCTCTGAATAGGCCATCGGCTCGACGCTACCCGTCGTATCCGGCGCCGGGTCGGCGCGTGCTGCGAAGTGGAAAGAGCGACACCACGAGCGGCGACTTTCAGGCAGGAGGGCCGTTACCGTCTTGTTGCTTCTTTTCGCTGTTCGCCGGCGCGCCGAGCGGTACATCGGCGGACAGACGGCAACTTTGCCTCACCGTTCTAGGAGACAAGCCATGCGACGCCGTACAAGCCTGGGTTGGGTATGAATTGTAATGGCTCTGGGGTGCGTTGCCTCGACGACGCGGCAGTCGGCGCGGGCCGCGGGAGCGCCAATCGCCCCCAAGGCCGCTCCGGCTTCGCTTGCCGTGGGAGCTTATCTGGTCGGGCGACCAATTCAACATCACAACTTGACGATCTTCCCCGTCTCCAGTCGCGAACCGCGTTTGCACGATCGCTTTATCACGTTGAACAAGGTACTGGCTGCGGGAGTCGTCGAAGTTGTTGAACTGGGGGCGGAGCAATTGGCGGAAACCGACGCACGGAACGAAAACGCGCCAAGCACAATCGTCAAACTTGCGTCCCGCGCCGAGTGCCCCGCAGGCGTCGCAAGAGCCAGCATCGAGCGATGCGCAAGGTCCTCGGCAAACGGTCGCGGCGCTACCGGTTCCGCAACAGAAGGTATCGCTTGCGCGGGACAATCCAAGCGGCGGTTTAAGCAACGAGGTGAATCGACTTGTGGTGCTCAACCGATCCAACAAATCGCTGTACTTGATGCCCGACGAAATCATTGTGGGCAGTAGCCAGGGCCGGACCATAGGCCGCGAACTGGTCATTCGTCCCAGTCCGAAACCGTTTCCCATCGATGTATTTTGCGTCGGGTCCGACCGATGGAGTCATCGAGGCGAGGCCACCCCCCAAGCGTTCCTGGCGGCGGCTGGCGGGAACCAGCGGCTTAGCGCTTCGGTTGCGGTGCAGGGCGACAACCCGGAGCAGAGTCGACGCCGCTGTTCCGCAAGGTATGGCCCAAGTTGCTCAAGAGCCACGCCTTGCATGCAGCCAACGCCGCCGCCGGTCAGGGCGCCTGCCGGGTTTGCTGCCGCCGTAAGGCCCGCGACTTCTTGGCCAAGGCGAATTCGGGCGACGTCGAGAAGCGCGAAACCAATGACGCTGTGGCGCTTGCGCGGCGGGCGATGGAGCGGGTCGTGTCGTTCTCGGCGGCGGACCCGTCGGCGCTTCCCAGTGACGGTGGGTGGAGTCCACGCCTCGGCCTTTGCCAAATATCCCGGAGGGGAGCCGGCCTAGGGCAAGACCGGCGGGACCGTTAAACTAACGTATGAGTCCCGACCATCCTGCTCCTGGCGACGCGACGCGAGTTCGCGCTCGTCGGGCTCACGCGTATCTCGTTCCATGACTGAACCGTTGTTGGCCCCCACGTTTTTGTTTCGCTTCTCGGCGCCTTGCCATTACCACAACGACCTTTGGCCGAGCGGCGGACTGACGCTCGATGAAAGCCGTCGCTTGCCGAGTTTTGGTGAACTGGAAGGCCGTCCGATCTTTGCCGACGTGCGCGGAGCATGGAGCGAAAAGGGGTTGTCGTTCTGGGTGCAGGTGACGGGCAAGCGGCAGATGCCGTGGTGCCGCGATTCGCGCCTGGACGATAGCGACGGCCTGAGCGTCTGGATTGACACCCGCAACACCAAGGACATTCACCGCGCCAGCCGGTTCTGCCACCGCTTTGTGTTTCTACCATCCGGCGCCGGGCGGCGCATGGACGAGCCAGTCGCGGCGCCGCTGCCCATTAACCGCGCCAAGGAGCATCCCAAACCGCCGTCCGCGACCGCGCTCCAGGTGCGCAGCGCGTCGCGCGTGGGCGGTTACGTGCTGGAAGCGCACATCGCCGCCACGGCCCTCACAGGCTTTGATCCCGACGAGCATCCCCGCCTGGGCTTTGCCTATGCCGTCATTGACCGAGAAATGGGGTGGCAGACTTTCACGGTTGGCCCCGAGTTTCCCTTTGTTGAAGATCCGAGTCTGTGGGGAGAACTGGAGTTGGTGCGGTAGAAGGTGGGGGGCAGGAGGCAGGAGTCAGAGCACGTGAATCTTTCGCAAAGTAGGTCCCGCTTGCAGGGCGGGACCTTCTTTCTGTCTGCGATCTCCGTGGTTTTTCTAGGAAGGTTCCGCCCGGCATGCGGGGCCTACCAAACAATCACAAGCTCTCAGGAGTCAGAGGTCGTGAATGTTTCCGTAGCGGCGGTGCTCGCGCCGCCGCTACGGCGATTTAACAAAAAGTTCACAACCTCTCAGGGGGCCGGGGGCGAGGGAGTGTCAGCGCATGACAAAGGGGAGCCGGCTTGCGACCCCCCTTTGCCTTGAGTCTTCCGTGACGTCGATCTTCCGTGAAGTACTGCTTTCGGATCCTTGCGTTACTCCCTGATTGCTTTGTCGAAAGCAGAATCCTGGTTGTTGGTAAAACCGCGACCGAGCGCCGCTAAAAGCTTCTAACGCCAACTGAAGCCGTACGGACCGATCTGGATGTGACCGCCGCCGTACCCGTAATCGTTGCCGTATCCATAGTTGCGATACCCATAATTGCGGTAGCCGTAATTCGGGTAGTTGTACCGGTAGCCGTACGAATAGTTGGGCCGATACGAGTTGTAGCGATGGTAATAGGGACGATAGGAGTTGTCATACCAGTTCCAATACCCTCGCCAATAGTCGTCCGCAGATGCAGCCGAGGGCGCTATTGCCCAGCCGCCTCCCACGACGACGGCGGACACGACGAGAACGCGAAGAATGTGTCGTATCATGCCAGGACTCCTGAATGAATGTTTGCGGTTGGGCGAACGCCGTTTCGGGCGATGCCGCATGGAATGAGGGTTAGTGCAAATATCTTGCCAACGCGATGCTTTTGGTGAAACCGCGGCCGGCTAGCGCCGGCCCGCGGCGTTGCGCGAACGGTGCTTCTAGCTAGGGAGTGTCGTTCGCCGCATCTTCCGAAGGTTCGGATTGCGGCTCGGTGGTTCGAGCGCCATCGGTGCGTTCGACATCGACATTCGGCTGAACCTGGTCGCGCGTGTCTTGTTGCGTCGTGCTTTCCTCGGCCCGTGCGCCCGTCGCGGCTTGCGAGGCGTCGCCGCCTTGGAGTTGCTTCACTTCCTGGCGAAGCTGGCGCACTTCCTCCAGCACATTGGTCAGCAAGTCTTCCAATCGTTGATGCTGCGCCGCCAGATGCCGATGTTGCTCAAGCATCATGGCGTGTTCGGGCATTCCGCTGAAATCGCCAAAGCGGCTGTCGAAATCGAAGCCTTCGTCTTCAGGGAAGCCCCGGAACTGGCCGCCGCCGAAGAAAAAGTCGTCGCGCGACCCTAACGTAGCCGTCAATTGCCGTTCTTGATCGTTACGGCGGACCGTAATGGCGACTTCCTTGTTCGGCTCCAATTGATCCATCGCCTGGTAGATATCGTCCAGGCTGTTGATGTCGTGCTTATCGATCCGCACAATCACGTCGCCGCTGCGCAAGCCGGCGCGAGCGGCTGGACCACTGGGGTAGACGTCCGCGATCTCGGCGCCTTGCTGGCGATCTTCACCCCCGGGTTGATCTTCGGCTTGCGGTCCTCGGGGCGGAAACTGGCCCCCTGGTCCGCGCTGGCGATCATCGCGCAACATGACACCCAGCCAGGCTTGGTTGTCGCCGCGCGTCTCGGCGCCTTGCCGCCGATCAGATTGTTGGTTTGGATCACGGCGTTGAGCTTGATTTTCGGCCCTATCGGGACGTTCGCCCTGCTCTTCTTGATTCTGACGGAAGGCCAGTTCGCGCTGGGGAACCAGCGTTGCGTCGACCATCATCTCTTGCTCGTTCCGCCACACGCGCAGGCGCACGGTGTCGCCCGGCTCCTTTTGTTCGATTCGCTGCGCCAACTCCCGTGGCGAACTAACGGGCTGGTTGTCAATCGACAAGACATAATCGCCAACTCGCATGCCGGCCTGGGCCGCCGCCCCATTCGGCGCGACATCGCGGATCAGCACGCCGCCGCCGCGGCTCTCGCCCAATAGCACGCCCAACGCCGCCCGTTGCTCGTCTTTGGGTCGGGCCTGAGCATCGGCCGGGACGGTGCGGTCCGGTTGACCGCGGGGCGACTCGGCAACTTGACGGTTTTGTTGCCCATCTTTGGCATTCGCTTGATTCCGAGGTTGATCGGCCGGTTCATCTTGCAGGGGATCGGCCGTGACCTCGCCGCGCGTCGCAGTAACAGCAATCGCGGTCCTTAGTTCGGTTTTGGGCGTGGTCACGCGGATTTTATCTCCGGGACGCAGTTCGCTCAGACTTACGGGGACGCCGTTCAGGGTGATGCTGGCCTTGGTGTCCAGCGTGTGAGCGTGTTGCGCACCCTCTTTACTGGTCATGGTGAAGCGATTCCCCTCGGCGCTTACGAACGCGCCTTCGTGCGTCATGGTGACGTCGGCCGGGGTCTTGGCTTCCAGGTTCTGATCATCCAAAGTTGGCTCTTCCGCGCTTTGCCGTGCGGGACGAGGCTCATCGGGGCTTTGTTGGTCCGCTTGGTTCAGGGCTTGTTCGGCGTCGTCCAGCGCTTGCTCGGCGGTGGAAGGCGGAGTCGGCTGGGGGTCATCTTGTTGGCTCAGCGCGGGTGAGGCCACGACCCCGGCAATCACGATGGCGCCGACGGTCAAGCCTGCGTACAGCGACGTCGGCGCCCAAGCTAAATGGGTTCCAGTTTTTTTCATCATCCTTGGCCTCCAGAAGTTACAGGTATGAGGTAAGTGCACCGCCTGCTCTCGAAACGAGGCTGCAAACTCAATGCCTTTCCCCATTAAAGATGGATGTAAACCTTGGCCGGACCACAGAAACTGGGGTTGGTCGCAGGCGACCGCGCGAGTAAATTAATAAAGTTCCTCCAGGCGACGAGCGAGTTCCTTTGTCCCTCGCGCCTCCCGGCGTTCAGGTTCACGGCCTGACGCTCCCGCCCTTTTGGATGGTCACTGGTTCTCCTTCCTGCCTGCTTTATGCATTCGCATGAGAAAACTGCTTTCGTTGTGCGCGCTGTGCCTGTTGACGATTTGCCTGACGGGCGCCAACTACCGGACTACGAACTTTGTGGTTCAAGCCGAGACGCCCGAGATGGCGCGTGAGGTAGCCACCGCGGCAGAGCAATGGCGACGGCATTTGGCAAAGGAATGGCTGGGTCAAGAGTTGCCACGTTGGCCCCGCCCGTGCCACGTAACCGTGCAGGCGGACGCACAACGTGCGCCGAGCGGTTTTACGCGAATGCTGGTCGAGGGCGACAGTTACCGTGTGTGGGAGATCATTCTGGAAGGCCCCAAGGCGCGGATTCTGGACTCGGTGCTTCCGCACGAAATGACGCACGCCGTATTCGCCACTCATTTCCGCAAACCTGCGCCGCGCTGGGCCGAAGAAGGGGCCTCGACGGTGGTGGAACATCCCAGTCAGCGTCTGCAACAACAGCGCCGGCTGGCGGAAATCCTTTTCTCGGGCATGGCTTTGCCGCTCGGCGAATTGCTGGCCGTGGCCGACACCGAGGAAAATGCGTCGATTCTTTACGTGCAAGGTTATTCCTTGACGCAATTCTTGCTGACCCAAGGCGACAAGCAAAAGTTTGTGGGATTCTTGAACGCGGGTTTGACCGGAACTGCGTGGACCGACGCAGTCTGCTCGCACTACGGATTCCAAGACATGCGTGAACTCCAGCAACAATGGCTCCAATGGGCCATGCCGGGCCTATGATTCGCCCCGCCCAAGCGTTCCTACTTTCTGAAAAATCAAGAGCCAGGCAGGAGCGAGACGGAAACACACGGAACAGTAGAATGGTGGAAAGTGCGAGCGCCTGGAACTTCTAGCGGGCATGTTGGATCGGCTCCTAATTTCGGCAAGGGCGCCTCCGCGGCGCGGGGGCCGGCCGTTTTCTCATGGCGCCGGGTCGGCTAAACTCGGAGAGGAAACCTCACTCTCATTCCTGTTCGAGACGGATCGGTTATGCCGGCCAACCTGACCCCGCAGTACCACAAGGCGGAAGAACGCTACCGCCAGGCTTCGTCGCCCGAGGAGGAGTTGGCGTGTCTGCAAGAAATGCTCCGCGAACTCCCCAAGCACAAGGGGACGGATAAGCTTCAGGCCGAACTGAAGGCCAAGATCGCCAAGGCCAAAGAAGATTCTCAAAAGGCGCAAAAAGCCAAGAAGGGCCACAGCTTCAAAATTCCTCGCCAGGGAGCAGGGCGCGTGATCCTGCTAGGTGGCCCCAATGCGGGGAAGAGCGCCTTCGTGGCGGCGGTGACTAACGCCAAACCCGAGGTGGCTCCCTATCCTTTCACCACGCGCGAACCGGCGCCAGCCATGATGCCCTGGGAGGATGTGCTGGTGCAGTTGATCGACACGCCGCCCATCACCCGTGATTTTTGCGACCCGAACGTATTGGGATTGATCCGCGGCGCCGACTTGGCGCTGTTGCTGGTGGACCTGGGCGCCGATGAAGGCATTGACCAGTGTCAGGAGGTGTTGAGTTTCCTGAATCAAACCAAGACGCGGTTAGGCAAGACCTCGTACTTGGACGAAGACGACATCGGTCTCTCGTTCACTCAGGCACTGCTCGTTCCAAACAAGATTGACGCGCCCGAGGCCCGCGACCGGCTCCAACTGCTGCATGAATTTGTACCGGTGGACCTGCCCGAGTACGTGATCTCGGCCGAACAGGGCGAAGGGATGGCGGAGCTGCGCGAGGCGATCTATCGAGCGTTGGACGTGGTGCGGGTTTATACCAAGCACCCCAACCACAAGGAGCCGGACTACGAACGGCCCTTTACGCTTCGCCGCGGAGGCACCGTGCAGGACGTGGCGGAGTTGATCCACAAGGATTTCGCCCAGAGCTTGAAGGGCGCCCGCCTCTGGGGCCAAGGCGTCCACGACGGCACGCAGGTGAAAGGAGACCACGTACTGCACGATAAGGACGTGGTCGAACTGCACGTGTGACGCCGCCTCCCCGCGTGAGGAGCTAATTTGTTCGCTCCCCGCTAACCGACAACGTTTCCTCCTGGGGACTTTTTCCCATGCCGCAACCGCTCCCCATCCAACGGCTGCACCATGTCTCGGTGGTGACGCGCGACACCGCCGCCAGCAAGGCGTTCTATTGCGGCGTGTTGGGCTTTCGCGAGTTAGAGCGGCCGCCGTTTAACTTTCGCGGAGCATGGCTTTACAACTACGGTTTACAGATACACCTCATCGAAAACAACGCGTCTGACAGCCAACGCACCAACCACATCGACAGCCGGGCCGACCATCTTGCTTTCGCCGTTGAAGACGACGCGCCCGTGCTGGCGATTCTTGAACAACACAACCTTCCCTGCCGCCGCCAGGTGAATGCCGGGGGAATCCGCCAGACTTTTTTTCAAGACCCTGACGGCCACCATATTGAGATTGCCGTCTACCCGCCGAATCCGCCGTTTGTGGAAGAGCGGTAGGAGAACAGCGGGACGAGAGCGGTGTGAGGGAGTGTTTGGAGTGGTGGAGTGGTCGTCCAGACGATCGTGTGGACGTTGCCGTATTGTTCCACTACTCCTCTCCTCCTCCCTCTTCCCCCGTCAATTCTGCGTTCTTTCGCTTCCACGCCGCTAGCCGCTCGGCGACGCCGGGGATGATTCGCGCGGCGTTTTCTTGATAAATCTTCTTTAGCACGTCGTCGGGCAGGCCCACGCCGTAGATGTTCCAGAAGCCTTGCGGCGGGAACTCTTTCTCCGAGTACGGGAAGTATTCATCCAAAGTTTCCAGGAATCGCCAGTACAGCCGCACGCGCTGCTCGGGCCAAGGGCCATCGGTTGCGAACACAATGCGGTCAGCGTAACGGAGGAAGAACTTCCTTGTGGTGTAAGGTTGCCGCCCAAGCTCTCCGATGCGCGAGGCGAAATCGAGATATAAATTCGGATACTGGTCTAGCCATGCCCCCGCCGTCGCCAAGTCCGTGGCGCTACTGGCCATGTGGGCTGCAATGAACGTGGTTTGCGGATGCCGCTCCACGACCCGCAGAAGCGCGGCAAGCAGTTCTTCATGGCTGGGGAACTCGTCGCCGTGGAAGCTCCATTCAGGACGCCGGTGCAGTTCCTCCCAGCGCTCGTTCGTCTCGTCGATGGGCAGGAAGAACGCCGCCGGGTCGGCCGTGTGAATTAACACCGGCAAGCCCAATTCGCCGCAGGCCTGCCAGATGGGATCCCACCGCGGATCGTCAATGGCGACCAGCGAACCATCAGGATTTTTATAACCCAGTCCGAACTGTTTGAAGATTTTCACTCCGCTGACGCCTTGCTCTTTAGCTTGCGCGAGCGCCTGCGCGGTGCGGCGGGGAAAATCGGGGCGGTGCATGTCCCAAGTGGCGGCGTCATCGGCCTGACCAGCGCCGCGCCAGTCGATGTTGGCGAAGATCACAAACCGGTCGCGGTGCTTTGTCCACAAGTATCGTTTATGGTCCGCCAAGTCGTCGCCAAGATGGCCGTCCAGGCTGACGCACACGGCAATGTTATTTCGGTCCATCAGCTTCACGTAATCGTCCAACGCTCGCGGCGAATGGTGGAGCCGTATGCGAAAGTGCGTATGCACATCGACCACCGGGAACTTCGCTTTCGCGATGGGATGCTCCTCGACGCGGAGCATGGACTTCGGCCGGAAATTCGGCAGCGCCAACATCCGGCCTTCGCGGCCGTCAAGCGGCTCGGCGAGCGCTGTGGTTTCCGTCGCCGACTGCTGGGCGGTTAACGGTGAGGTGAAAACCGCGCCGCCGAGAAAGAATATCCATGTCGCGCAAATGGTTCGGTCACGAAGGCTGGTTCGCATGATGAAAAGTTGTTCTGAGGATGCAGCTAGGCAAGCCGTTCGACCAGACGCGGTCACGAGCAAGAATACACGCGCGGAGTGCAGACGCCCCATCAGACCAAGGGAGCCAGCGCGTCAATCAAGCGATCAATGTGCGTCGTGTTATTATAAAGATGGCAAGAGACGCGGATATACCGCCCGCCGTTCCAGGCCACGATCGGTACTTCGATTTTGTGTCGTTCCCAAAGCGTTCGTTGCAACTGGGGCGCGTCGCCGGGCGGCAACGGAACGTGCGCCATCGAACCGTACCACGCCGCGCTATCGGGAACGATCGGCGTCAGCCCGGTCAACTCCACGAGACGGCGGCGCGCGTACCGCGCCAGTTCATGCGTTCGCGCACGAAAGGCTGGCAATCCGACTTGCTCCAGGAAGTCGATCGCCGCGGGAATGGCGAGAAACGCCGAGGGGTCGGCGGTGCCGCTCCAAAAGAACTCTTCCCACCACGCCTGCGGTTTGTTCGGAGACAACAAACCCCAACTGAGTAGGGGCGGCTCCACGTGGCTTTGCCAGCGTGGATGCACAAAGAGAAAGCCCGACCCAAACGGCGCCGAGAGCCACTTGTGGCAGCTCGCCGTGTAAAAGTCGCAGTCGATCTCGTCCAACCGCAGGTCGAGCTGCGCCACGGCATGCGGTCCGTCGATGCCAACGGGAATACCGCGCTCGCGCGCCGCATGGCAGATTGCGTTGACCGGCAGCGTGATCGCCGTGGGCGAGGTTATGTGACTGACCACCACCAGCCGCGTGCGTGGAGTCAAGGCGGCGACGATCGCCGCCGTCACTTGCTCTGCGGATTCCAATGGCAGCGGCAGGGTCACGGTCTGAACCTTCGCTCCCGCGCGCCGGCACGCCCGTTCCCAAATGCGAAACACGGCGCCGTATTCATGGTCGGTTAGCAAGACCTCGTCGCCCGCCGTCAGCGGAAGCGATCCGGCGACGACGTTCATCGCCGCCGTGGCGTTGGCCTGGAAGACCAAATTCGTTTCGTTCGTTCCGACAAACTTCGCCAGCCGGCGCCGCGCGTTTTCCCATGCCGGCGCCAATTGCCGCACGAAGAAATCCATCGGTTGTTCATCGAGCCGTGCTTGCCAGGCGGCGCGGGCTTGTCGCACCGGATCGGGCGGCGGCCCGAACGATCCGTGGTTCAGGTAGAGCGTATCTTCGCGCAACCGCCACTGCGCGGCCCACGGCGCCCATGCGGAATCATCGTCACAAGGTCGTTGCGCCGCCTGCACCAAGACTACTCCTTCTCACGGAAAAACAGAAACGCGGAGAGCCGACAGGCCGCACTACTTCACGTCCATGCCCATGTCGCGCATGAGCATCTTGATGTCGTCCCAGGTCTTGCGTTTGTCGTCGGGATTTCGGAGGAGGTACGCGGGGTGGTAGGTCACCAGGACCTTAATTCCGCGGTAATCGTGAAATTGCCCCCGGAGCTTGCCGACCGATTGCTTGGTCTCCAAGAGGTTTTGCGCGGCCACCGCGCCCAAACACACCAGATACTCGGGGCGGAGAATGTCCAGTTGTTGCTCGAAGAAGCCGCGGCAGTTGGCCACCTCGTCCGGCTCGGGATTGCGATTGTTGGGCGGGCGACATTTGAGCGTGTTGAGGATGTACACCTCGTCGCGGCGAATTCCCATGCCGCTCTCAATGATCTTGGTCAGCAATTGCCCGGCGGCGCCGACAAACGGCTCGCCTTGCTTGTCTTCGTCGTACCCGGGCGCTTCGCCCATGAACACGATCCGGGGGTGCGGGTTGCCTACGCCAAAGACCGTCTGGGTGCGCGTTTTGGCCAGGTTCGCGCAGCACGTGCAGGCGGCGACTTCCGTTTGAAGCACTCGCAACGCTGCTACGCGATCAAGCGGCGGAAGCGAGGGACGCTCCGCGATGTCCTGCTCCCCCGGTTGCGGCGCAGGTGGTTCGATCGTCGGCGGTAGTGGTTCATGGATGGCGGGCGCGACCGGCGGCGCAGTGGCGGCGGCCGTGGTGATCGACGGTGACGCCGTCGCGACCTCAACCGCTTTCCCGGCGCTGGCCGACTGGCGCGGGAGATGCGTCACCCCCGCGCGGCGCAGACTTTCCAACCGCTGCTGCAAAACCTTGCGAAGGCGGATTGCTGGCGGAAGTTGGTCGTCCATGCACGAGCCTCAAGCAAAGGCGGATCGCGAGGAAGTTTGGCGATCGGGAAGCTTGCCCCACGGTCTAACGTTTCCGATTGCCGCGTTTTGACTTGGGTTTGTTTGGTTGCAGGGCCGTCAGGGGCGCGGCAACCAGGTCGTAACCTTGGAACGTGACGACTTCGCACGGAACCAGGTCGCCTTCGGCCAGATCTTCGCCGGTCACGTATACCAGGCCGTCCACGTCGGGAGCATCGGCGTAAGTGCGACCGACCCAGACGTTCCGCTCGCCTTCCAGCGGTCGGTCGATTAATACTTCCAATTGGCGCCCCACCTGCCGCTCGCACCAGGCGAAGGCGCTTTCTTGCTGGACTTCCATCAGTCGCTCGCGGCGCTCGAGCTTGACTTCTTCAGGTACATGGTCGGGCAATCTTGCGGACGGCGTATCTGGCTCAAACGAATACGTGAACACGCCCATGCGCTCAAACTGCTGATCGGCCACAAAGTCCACCAACTCCTGAAATTGGTCCTCGGTCTCGCCGGGGAACCCGGTGATAAACGTGGTTCGCAGTACGAGGTTGGGTATCCGCTGGCGAAGCTTGGTGACCAGGTCATAGGTTTCGCGGCGCGTCACCCGGCGAGCCATGCGGCGGAGCATCTCGTCGTTGACGTGCTGGAGCGGCATGTCGATGTACGGCACAATCTTCCGGCTGCCGGCAATCACGTCGATCAGTTCGTCGGTCACGTACATCGGGTAGAAGTACATCAGCCGAATCCAGTCGATTCCCTCGACCTGCTCCAACTGCCGCAACAAGCCCGCCAACCGCGGCTCGCCGTACACATCCATGCCGTAGTATGGGGTATCCTGGGCCACGATGTTTAGTTCGCGAACCCCGTCGGCGGCCAACTGTTCGGCCTCTCGCAGCACATCTTCGACCGGCTTGGTGGCGTGCTTGCCGCGCATCTTGGGAATGGCGCAGAACGTGCAAAGGCGGTCGCACCCTTCCGAGATTTTGAGGAACGCAAAATGCCGCGGCGTGATCCGCAGGCGATCACTTTCGGACAACGCCCGGATGGGGGCCGGCCGGAACACCGCCCGTTGCTCGGCCAAGTTGCCCACCAGCCGATCAGCCACTTGGGTGATTTCCTCGCGGCCGAACACGCCCACCAGGTAGTCGATTTCGGGGCATTCCTCCAACAGCGATTCCTTTTGCCGCTCGGCCAGGCAGCCCGAGACGATCACTCCACGGAGGCGGCCTTGACGCTTCAACTCCAGCATTTCGCGAATGGCGCCGAACGACTCCTGCCGGGCCGCTTCGATAAAGCCGCAGGTGTTGACCACGGCAAAATCCGCCCCGTCGGGATCCGCCACCAATTGGTAACCGTCCAACCGCAGCAGACCGAGCATTCGCTCGCTATCGACGAGATTTTTCGCGCATCCGAGACTAACGAACGCATACGCGCCTTTGGATTCCGATTGCGGCGACGCAGGAGAGATTTGCAGAGCCAAGGCCAAACGAGGGGGGTGGGAAGGTGCAAAGAGAAGCCAGGGGAGAGGTGTATTGTACGCAATGGGGCCGCATCGGACGAGTGGCTATCCGTTCAACCATTGGCCAGCGTCGCCGGGCACGCGTTGGCCGAGCGGCGGGAAGAAGGTAGATTTGTGACGACTGGCCAAACTTTTTTGGTCTGCGCCACGTTCTTCCTAGCGATGAGGTTCCCTGTGCGACTTTTCTTGGGATGGTTGGTTTTCGTAACGATCGCGGCGGTTGCCCCCCACAGTCACGGCGATGAGCCGGTCTTGAGCCGCATCGCCCTTGGCTCGTGCGCTCGGCAGAACCGTCCGCAGCCGATTTGGGACGCGGTCGTCGGCTGCCGCCCCGAACTGTTCTTGATGATCGGCGACAACATCTACGGCGATACCGAAGATATGTCGGTGTTACGAGAGAAGTACGGCCAACTTGGCGCCCAGCCAGGTTTTCAGAAGCTCTGCGCCACGTGCCCGCTCCTGGCGGTGTGGGACGATCATGATTACGGCGTGAACGACGGCGGGCGGGAGTACCCCCGGCGCGCCGAGTCGCAGCAAGTTTTCAATGAATTCTTCAAGACGCCCGCCGACTCTCCCCGCCGGTCGCGACCGGGAATCTACGATGCGCACATGTTCGGTCCGGTAGGAAAGCGCGTACAAGTGATCTTGCTCGATACCCGGTACTTCCGATCTCCCTTGGCTCTGCGGCCGCCCGCGGATCGGAAACAAGGGCCCTTCATGGCGACGGACGATCCCCAAGCGACGATGCTGGGTGACGACCAATGGCAATGGCTGGATACGCAGCTAAAACAACCGGCCGAGGTGCGAATCATTGCCTCCAGTATTCAGGTAATCGCCGACGATCACCGCTGGGAGAAATGGGGGAACATGCCGCGCGAGCGGCGACGATTGTTCGACCTGATCCGCCAACACCGCGCGGGCGGGGTGATCTTTATTAGCGGCGACCGGCACTTGGCCGAGATTTCCCGTATCGACGCTAATTCGGATGAGAGCGGCGTGAGCTATCCCCTGTACGATCTTACCTCGTCCAGCCTGAACCAACCCAGCGGCGGCGGCAACGAGAACGAAGTGAACCGCTTCCGTCTTGGGGAGAATTACCTGCAAGTCAACTTTGGCACGATCGCGATTGACTGGAGCCAAAACGATCCCTCGGTCACGCTCGCGGTCCACGACCTGGCGGGAGAACCGATTTGTCAAGAGACCGTCAAGCTAAGCGACCTGCAACCGTAAGCGCCGCCTCGGACGCGTTTTTTCTCCAGCGCGGGAAGCGCACGCTGTACCCGCGTTGCGTTGTCGGGCGTCAACCCCGGGCCGCGGCAGCCGCCAAGCCGCGTTTGAGCGATTGCAGCATGACTCTGCCGGGACCGGTCAGACGCGTCATGAAGATGCCTTCACGTCCAAAGACGATCTTCTTTAGCCCTCCCACGCCGCGAATGTTGTAATCGACCGACTCCGAGAATGCGGCCAGGTTGCCGGTGCTGACCAGCAGTTCTTCGCCCGGCGCCAATTCGTTGTCGAGAAAGTCGCCGCTGCCGTGGATCAGCACCTTCCCTACGCCGCTAACCTTTTGGAGAAACAACCCGGCGCCGCCAAAAATAGCGGCCCCGGCGCGCTTGGCCACGGTGGCCGTAATGTCGAGATTGGAACCCCACGCGGCCAGGAAGGCGCCGCGCGTGGCGAGCACCGGACCCGCGACCGCCAGATCCCATACGGCAATGTGCCCCGGCGCGTTAGCCGCCAGCACGAGCCGCTGCTCATCGTCGTAGGACTGGATGTACGTAAGTGCGATTCCCTCGCCTGCTAGAGACCGCCGGATGGCGCCGCCCAGTCCGCCCGGAATCTTCAAGTCCCAGTTGACGCCGCTGGTGTAGCTGACAATGGCGCCTTTGCTGGCCCATAACGTGTCGCCCGCTTGCAAAGAAAACTCCGCCGTCTGCGCGATCTCGCCGGAGATGGTGTAGTCCATGAATCGGCTCCAGGTGTGATGTTGTCAGCAGTGTAGAAGATACCGGCGACGCGCGCGAAAAATAAGTAGGGTGAGCTGCTTGTAAACTTCTGCGTCGCGCGCCGGAGAACGACTGCCGCGCAAGTGGACCGCGTTATTCGAGCGTGTCCAATTCCAAGTGCGCTGGCTTCTCGCCCCGGGTGAACCAGGTTAGGCCCGCCAAGTTGCGCGCCGGCAACCGATCGACCAGGCCGATCAGTCCGGCCGAAACGAGAGTTACTAGCACCGCCGTCGGCATGACCCACGTAAAACTGAGCGATGTCGGCGCCGCTTCCAGTAGTCCATTTGCGACGAAGTATTCGCCTAGCTGCCGCCAGTACCCCAGCACAAAACTCGAGGCAATGCCCAGAAGCGTACCCACAAACGCCGCGCGTGCGCCGACCCAAGGAAGAAACATCCCCGCCAGGAACAGCCCGCCGAGTGGCCCCGTAATCGCGTTAAAGGTGCGCGGCATGGCGTCTACGATGCCGAACTCCCGAGGCAGGTAACTCAGACCGTACGCGGCAAACGTGATGAACAGCCCGGCGCCAAGAGTAATCCACTTCGCCAGCCGTACCTGATCGCCCTTCCCGTTCTGCGGCGAGCCGCGACCTTGCGTTTCGGCCGCGACCACCGCGGCGATGGAATTGATTCCCGAGTCAATGCTCGACATGGCCGCGGCCAGCAGCGCAGCCAGGATGGCCCCGCCCATGCCCGGTGTTAGGCGCACGACGGCGAACACGGGAAAAATCAAGTCTCGCTGCTGCCGGTCCAGCGGGTCGAGTCCGCTGTCGGGCGAAAGCCCTTGGCCGAAGTAGAAGTAGACCATCGCCATGCCGACCACGAGCAACATCAGGTTGATGGCCACCCCCAGCAGCGCGCCAGTCAAAAAGCTGCGCCGCGCGGCGCGCAAGTTCCTGGTGCTGTAATACCGCTGGACCGCCATTTGGTTGGCGGTGTGCGTGCAAACGTGCCACACCGTCATGTTGACAGCCACGGTAACGACGGTGGCCCGCACCGTGGGATCCAGGCTGAACCAGGGAATGGTTTCAGCCTGCCGATTGGCGGCCAGGTGCGCTTGGACGGCCGCGTACCAATGCGGCAGCCACGTTTGCGTGCTGACGGCCACATAGCCGATCACCGCCACGCAGCCGCCAACCAACAACGCAACTTGGGTCACGTCAGTCCAGATCACCGCGCGCAGGCCGCCCATCGTCGTGTAAACCGTCGCCACGACGCCGACCGCCGCAATCACGGCCCACAGCTCCATACCGCTGAGCCGGGCCAAAATGACCGACGACGCCAGCACCACAAAACCCATCCACAGCACCACCATCGCCACAAAGAGCGCCGCGCCGAGCGTGCGCGTGGGTCGATTAAAGCGATGTTCCAGATACTCGTAGGCCGAAGTGAAGCGGAACCGCATCAGGAATGGCACGCAGAACAGCCAGACCACGATGATCTCGAACGGGATCGCCAGCATCTTGCCGAACATGTGCGTGACGCCGGAATTCCAAACCTCGCCCGGTTCCGAGAGGTACGTCAGGCTGGACAGGAGCGAGGCGATGATGCTCACCCCCACGGCGAACCACGGCATGCGCCGCCCGCCCAGAAAATACTCCTCGTCGCTTTGCCGGTGGCGTCCTAGCCAGGCCCCGAGCAGCAGCATGGCCGCCAGGTACACCAGAATCACCGCGTAGTCTTGCCATGTGAGTGCAGCCATAAAAAGAGGACGGACAGGGCTGTCCGTCCCTTATTGGTTCGGTGGTGTTATGGCGCGGGCCATGGGAAACGTCAAGGAACCGCTCCCCAAACAAAGCGGAATGCGAAATGAAGCGAGGCGTTGCGAACGACCGCGTTCCGACTTCCATTTCGCAATCCGCAATCCGAATTTGCCCTACGGCTTCTTCACGATCCAGATGTTGCGGTATTGCAGCGGGTTGCCGTGGCCTTGGAGTTTGATCGGTCCCGGCGTGCCTTCCGGCTCGCTGCGATGTCCGCCGGTGGGGCCGGCAATCTCCACGTCGTCGTGAATCACCACGCCGTTGTGCTTGAGGGTGATCCGCGCGTTCTTGACCTTGTTGCCGCTTTCGTCGCGCACGGCGTTGGTGAACTCCACGTCGTACGTCTGCCACGTGAGCGGCGGAGCGCACATGTTGACCTTGGGGTCGGCCTTGGTGTAGACGCCGCCGCACTCGTTGTTCAGCCCTTCCAGGCCAAAGGAGTCCAGAACCTGAACCTCATAATGGTCTACCTGGTAAAAGCCGCTATTGCCGCGGCCCTGCCCTCGCGCCGCCGGGCGGTAGGGGAGCATGAACTCCACGTGCATGGTGTAATTGTTGAACTTGTGTTTGGTCAAAATGTCTTTGCCGTCGGTGTTTAACAGGCCCGTTTGCTCGTCCAACCGGCCGCCGTTCCAGTGTTCCATGCTTTGGGGCGCGCCGTCAAACAGCACCAGCGCGCCTTCGGGAGCTTTCTTGCCCAGCGATTCACTTTCGCGGGTGGTCTTCTTCAGCCGGAGCGTTTTGCCGTCCTCGGCCTTGAGCGACAGCACTTCGTTCTCGACAGCTCCTGAATAAGGTTGATGCCCCTGCGGCGGGAACTTGCGCGTGGCCGAGAACTTTTCCGCCGCTTGGGCCAAGTACTGCTTCTCGCCCGAGGCGGCTTCAAACACGGCCTTGGCGCCATCCAGGCGGCCGTCCATCAGGCTGCGGTTCTCTCCATCCCAGCCGGCGCCCGGTAGACCGCCAGGATAAATCACCGCCTGAAACTTGCCCTCGCCCAGCGCGATGATCTGGCAGCCAAGCGCGGGGGCGGCGTCTCCTTGGCCCACGTACTCGCCTTGAATGGCGAAGTCTTTGGGCAGCGACGGGTCCTTGGCGTCGGTCCAAACTTCCTTTTTCTCCTGGGCCAGGGCCGGCGCGGCCAAGGCCAGCAGCATCGCGAACGCGGGCAATGCACGTTGCGGTCGAGTCCAATTGGTGAGCATCAAAGATTCCTTAGCGAGGTGGGATCAACCAACTTTACGCGATACTCCGCCGCGTTGGGGAGCGGCGGGTGATACGTGTGGCGCGCCATCCAAAAAATGGCGGCGCATCGACGGCGTTACTTACGTCAGTTCTTGGTGGGCGTGGCGTCGGCCTCCAGATCGCCCAGCACGTACTGGATGCCCGCCAGGTAATGCTGAAGCACCTTGGGGTTGTAGTAAATCTCGTCGCGGTGGCCGAGCGAGCAGTAGAAGGTGCGACCGTCGCCGTAGGCCGCCAACCAACTCACCGGGTAGAACCCGTCCTGACGATTCCCCTTGGAGAGGTCCATCTGCTCGGGATCAAGCGCCAGCAACATTCGGCGATCGCTGGGAAGGGCCGTGTCGCCGCGGAACTGGTAAATCTCGTCGTTGACCTTGAAGCCCTCGCCCGCGAATGGCTTGTTCAGCTTGTGGTCCGGCGCCAGGTTGCGAATGGGCACTTCCTGATGCCAGGGGTGACCGGCGAACGTGCCGCCCATCATCTGGTTGTACTCTTTCCAGTTATGGTAGGTGTCGGTGGCCGAGTGCATGCCCGCCAGACCCTTGCCGCTTTTCACAAACTCGACCAGGCTTTGCTTGAGCCGTGCTTCGCGCTCTTCGGCCTGCTTGCGCTGTTCGGGGTCTTGCGGCGGTTGCTTGGGGCGAAAAATGTCGCCGGTGGTGTTGAGCATGATCACGGCGTCGAACTGCTTGAGCGTTTCCGGCTCGAACATCGACTCGTCCTCGCTGTGGACCGCCGTGTAAGCGCCGGTTTTTTTACCCATCTCGATCAGCGACAACGCGCCCACGGGGATCGAGCCGTGGCGAAAGCCGTTGGTCTTGCTGAAGATCAGCACCTTCCGCTCTTGTTGCGGTTTGGCAGGAGCGGCCTCAGGTAGCGCGCCGGCGATCTTCTCGCGCACTTCGGGCTTGACCTGTTCGGTAATGTCGGCGGCTTGCCCGGCAAGCGGCGCGAGCGCGACGCACAAGAGTACAACCAGGGAGAGTCGGAAACGCATGGTGGGAAAAACCTCCAGGAAGGAAAACGCCGGTTTGTGGCGGCATGGTTTCCCCATTATGCTGTTCAGCGGGCGCGGTTCAATAGTCGATCCTCGAACATCCAAAAAATGAAATACCTTCAATTGTTGTGCGTGGCGGCGACCTTACTGGGTCTTGCCGGCAGCGCGATGTGCGACGATGACGCGGCGCGCCTGGCGCCGCTGGTGGCCATTGTGGGCGAGAGTGACGACGCTACGCTGCAAAAAGACCTGCTGGCCGGAATGCGCGAAGGGCTGCGCGGTCGGAAACGCGTTCCCATGCCCGCGGGCTGGTCGGAGGCGTACGCTCGGCTTTCAAAAAGTCCGGATGCCGCCGTGCGCGAGCACGCTCTGGCGCTGGCGCTCACGTTTGGCGATCCGCGGGCGGTTGCATCGCTGCAAAAGGTGATTCGTGACCGGGCGGCGGCGGCGCCTGCGCGGCAACGCGCCTTGGAAACCCTGGCCGAGAGCCGGGCGGCCGAACTGGCGCCGCTGCTTCAGCGACTACTTGACGACCGCGCCGTGCGCGGCGCCGCCATTCGGGCGCTTGCCGCGTATCCGCAACCCGACACGCCGCGGATGCTGCTGGAACGGTATCCCGAGTTGACCCGTGACGAACGGCAAGACGTCATTCAGACTCTGGCCTCGCGGGCCGACTTTGCGCTCGCGTTGCTGAATGCGGTCGAGAAGAAGATCGTCGCACGGGGGGATATCTCGGCTATCACCGCGCGGCAACTGGCGGCCCTGAACGACAGCACCGTTTCGGATCGCGTGAAAGACGTCTGGGGCGACATTCGCGCCACGGGCGAGGAAAAGCAGCAACTCATCGCCAGGTACAAAAGCCTCCTTACCGGGGAACTCCTGAAAGATGGCGATCCTTCGCACGGCCGGCTCGTCTATCAAAAAACCTGCCAGAATTGCCACCGATTGTTTGGCGAGGGAGGCGCCATCGGGCCGGACCTGACCGGCTCAAACCGCGCGAACTTGGATTACATCTTGGAGAACGTCGCGGACCCCAGCGCCATCATTCCGCGCGAGTGGCGGATGAGCACGGTTATTACCGCCGGTGGCCGGGTGCTAACCGGGATCATCGTGGAAAACGCTCCCGAAGCGGTCATCCTGCAAACGGTGAATGAACGACTGACGATCTCGCGCGAGGATATCGAGGAACTCAATCCCACCGCCCTGTCGATGATGCCCGAGGGACAGTTCGAGACGCTCCAACCGGCGGAGATTCGCGATTTGATTGTCTACCTGCGCACGACCGAGCAAGTCCCTCTGCCGGCAGGCGCCGCCCAGAACGCCACCTCGGCCCTTCCCTAAGTTGGCGTCATCGCTACGGAAGATTGGCGCCTCGCTAAGCGATTTGCTCCGCTAACTCCCGCCACGCGGCGCTCCACTCCAGATTGCGGGTGCGCCAATCTTGGCGCCATTGGTCCAGCAGGTCGGCAAGCGTCCCCTGATCCCAACCCGCGGGCAGCGGCGCTCGCCACTGTTCGAGCGCCTGCCGCAGCGTCTCGCGGTCGCACCGGGTCCATTCCACATGCTCGGCCGCCTCTAACGCAAACGCCAGCGTCGCCAAGGCCCAACTCATCTGGCGCCCGATTGCCTGAGGGTGGGCAAGCGCCGCCGGGTCTGGCTCATGCTCCGTCAGCGGCAATTGCGCCAGCAACCAACCTAAGCGCACGGGTTCGGGTAGCGTAGCCCAAGGGTTAGCCAGCACCGCTTCGAAGCACACGATGCCGAATGCGGAGTGCGCCGAGCCGCCGCCTCCCAAGCACGGCTGTACAAGCGCTACGGTTGCATCGGGCACGTTGATCGCCCCCTCCGTCAAACGCGCCATGTAGCGCAGCAGGCCCGGTCCGCGAGCCTCCCACTGTTCGCGCAAGGGCCGCTCCCGCAGACGCACGTTTTCATCGAGTCGCGGCCAGATTGCCCACACGGCCTGTTCCATGCGGCCGATTACCGCCGAAAGACGTTCCAGCAGTCCGGCAGGGCTTTCATTCGTTGGACAGACCAGGCGAAGTGACGCCTCGGCCAGATCCGTCGAAGTGCCGCTGCCCACCGAAAGAGGGATCGCCGCCGAGAAAAACAAGTCCGCACCGACGCCTTCGGCGGTTAATAGTTCCTCCAAGCGCTTCACGGGCGCCGCGAGGGTCTCGGCAAGAAGCGGCTCGGTCAGAGGCAGCCCGCGCCGCACGGCGTCGGCGGCGTGCAGGCACGTGGCGCGAGGATTGACGGTCCAGAGAAGTTGGCCGGTCATCGGAAATCTCCCACGCGCAGAGGCACACTGACGGCAACGTCTTGGGCGCCGGCGCACTTGGCCGGGGCAGGACGCGATTTGTTCCTTTTGCTCGAAATGGGGATTATCAAGGAGGGGCCTTTTTGAATAAAATTACCTGCTTTGGCGCACGACGCGGAGATTCGCCCTGGGCGCGGGCGCGCAGATCAAGTTCAACTCAGCAATGGTTTTGGAGCCAGCGGAGGGAGTGTTCCTCCGTTCGTTTTTCCGGCGGTTGCCAACACCGCCGTATCGTTGCCAAACACGCTAACAGCACCCCACGGCGCCGCTCCGCGCCGGGTTCTCGCCGACAGGTCTTCCCTTCACGTTTAACAAACCGGGTTCAATGCTGCTAAAATCCGACACCCGCTGGTCGGCCAAGTCCGCCGCTGAATTCTACCAAACGCCGTATTGGGGCGCAGGGTATTTTTCAGTGGGAGAAAACGGCAATTTGCTGGTGCACCCGAATAAAGACCCGAACAAATCCATCGACTTGAAACAGTTGGTGGATCGTTTGCAATTGCAAGGCGTGGATCTGCCCGTACTGTTGCGTTTTAGCGGCATCCTCAAGCAACGCATTAGCGAGCTTCACGGGGCGTTTCAGCACGCCATGAAGGAGTATGGCTACAAGGGGAAGTACTTTTGCGTATTCCCGATCAAGGTCAACCAACAGCGGCACGTGGTCGAAGAGATCATGCGCTTTGGCCGGGAGTATGGCTTTGGCCTGGAGGCCGGCAGCAAGCCCGAACTGCTCGCCGTGGCGGCGGCGGCCTACCCGGAAACGCCGATCATTTGCAACGGATTTAAGGATTCCGAGTTCATCGAGATGGCCATGCTGGCTCGTAAAATGGGCCGGCCCATTATCCCCGTCGTTGAGAAGTACACCGAACTGGGACTGATTCTGGAACATGCCGAGCGCGTCGGCGTGCGCCCGGCCATCGGTATGCGCGTCAAGCTGGCGTCGCCCGGTTCGGGGCGGTGGGCGCTCTCGGGCGGGTATCGGTCCAAGTTCGGTTTGACGGTGAGCGAAATCCTCCGTGGCTTGGAAGAGCTGCGCGAGCGCGGCATGGCCGATTGTCTGAAGCTTCTTCACTTCCACCTGGGGAGCCAGATTACCAACATTCGCCACGTCAAACGCGCCTTGCACGAGGCGACCCGCATTTACGTGGAACTGGCCAAGCGCGGCGCGGGGATGGAATACCTGGACGTGGGCGGCGGTCTGGGCGTGGATTACGACGGCTCGCAGACGAACTTCGATTCGAGCATGAACTACACGCTCCAGGAATACGCCAACGACGTCGTCCACCATATCCAGGGCGTGTGTGACGACGCCGAAGTACCGCACCCGACCATTATCTCCGAAAGTGGCCGGGCGCTGGTCTCGCACCATAGCGTGCTGGTGTTCAGCGTGTTGGGCGTCTCGGCCCAATCGAAAAATGTGCCCGACGCTGACGAGGCGCCCGCGGAATACACGAACGGCGCGGCGCATGTCCGTTCACTGCTGGACGCGGGCGAGGTGGAAGAGGCCGAAGGCCCCCTGCGGGACTTGCTCGACACCTACCGAGAGCTAAAGCCCTCGAACTTGCTGGAAAGCTACCACGACGCGCAGCAAGCGCTGGAAATGCTGATCCACATGTTCAACGCGGGCCGGTTGTCGTTGGAACTGCGTTCGGCGGCGGAAGACCTGTTCCGCGCTATTTGCCGCAAGATCCGCCCGCTCGCGGGAGAACTGGAGCGCGTGCCCGAAGAACTGCACGCCATCGACCAGATGCTGGCCGACACGTACTTTTGCAACTTCTCGCTGTTCCAGTCGATCCCCGACAGCTGGGCCATCAACCAACTGTTCCCGGTCATGCCGATTCATCGCCTCACGGAGCGACCCACGCGGCCGGCGGTGCTGGGCGACATTACATGCGACTCGGACGGCAAGATCGACCACTTCATCAGCGCCGTGAACGAGAGCCGCGAGTGGCGGCCCACGCTCAACCTGCACACCTTTGACGGCGACCCCTACTACCTGGGCGTGTTCCTGGTGGGCGCCTACCAGGAAATCCTGGGCGATTTGCACAACCTGTTTGGCGACACGAACGCCGTGCACATCACGCTCAGCGACGAAGGCGAGGTGGTGGTGGAGAACATCGTCAAAGGCGACACGGTGCGCGAGGTTCTCAGCTACGTCCACTTCAACGCCGACGAGCTAATGCACCGCCTGCAATCGAACGTCGAATCGGCCGTCCGCCAAGGCAACCTCGACCACAAAGAAGCCGGCCGCCTGATGCGCTTCTACGAAGACGCCCTGCGGGGTTATACGTATTTGGAAGAACCGGAAGCGTGAGCGATTCGCAACAAGTGGTTCATTAAGTCGCAATAGTCAATGAATGAAGAAATCGGGAAAGTGGCCAGAGTCGGAGAATCGCGACAACGTGGCTCACCATCCGAATAAGCACATTCGCGACGCGCTCATCCTTAGGGCGTGATTTATTGTTCCTTTCGAGATCGGGAGTGCTGGATGGCGATTTACTCGAGGCCGAAAGATCCCGAGCGTCACTCCCACGACATACGCCGGACGGTTGACCGTTGCCCCGGCGCATAAAGGGAAATGTTCAATAGCGGATTACCGATTCTCCCTGATCGTGACCGCGCCGCCGCTGACGCACGATTACATCGGTTTGGCAGTCGTGGCGCCGTTTGCCGGTTTTTCGGATTTCATAGGGAACTCACACAAGCCTGAAGCGCAAGCGAAGACCGAAGCGCCGTCTTCGCTTGCGCTTCAGGCTTGTGTCGAAAACGGCGAACCGTACCACTACCGGTTTGGCGTCAAATTGCACTTGGCTTCTTGATATAAGAAGCTAAATGCTCAAACCAACTCCCGCAGCGGCTGCACGCCGGGGTCCACCAGGTTGTACGGGCGGCCGCGGAGGTCGAACTCGCGCACGGCGTTGAGGTTGAGACCTAGATTCTGGTAGAGCGTGGCGAAGACTTCTTGGAACGTGACGGGGCGTTCGATGGGGTGTTCCCCAAGGCGGTTGGTCTGGCCGATGACTTGCCCGGTGCGCATGCCGCCCCCGGCCAACAAGGCGCAGGAGACTTGCGGCCAGTGGTCGCGGCCGGCCGAGTTGTTGATCTTGGGCGTGCGGCCAAACTCGCCCCACACCACGACCGACACGTCTCGCTCCAGCCCGCGCTCGTGCAGGTCTTGCACAAGCCCCGAAACGGCCGCATCCAGTAGCGGCATTTCGGTGCGTGCGATTTTGAAGTTCTGACCGTGCCAGTCCCAGCGGCTGAAGTTGAGCGATACCACGCGCGCGCCGGCTTCCACCAAGCGGCGGGCGATCAGGAAGTTGCGGGTCATGCGCGGAGCGCCGTCAGCGTGGAACTCGGGATTGTCTTTCCCGTAGCGTTCGATGGTGGCCGGGTCCTCTTGCGACAGATCCATCGCTTCGGCCAGCTTGGACGAGGTGAGAATACCCATCGCCTGCTCGGTGAAGCGGTCCAGCCCGTTCATGGCGCCGGAAGTGTCGGCCTCGCGGCGGAACTGATCGAACGAGGTCAAGAGCGCGCGGCGGTCTTGCAACCGTTCGAGCGTGATGCCTTGCAAGACCATATTCTCGATCTTGCTGGTCTCGTTACGGCCGCCCACCAGGTTGAACGGCGCATGCGACACGCCCAGAAATCCGCCTTGGCCTTGGTAGCCCCAGGGCTGATGATCCGTCTTGTAAAACAGCGCCAGGTGCGGCGGCACGGCGGGCTTGACCGGACCCAGCACCTTCGACACCCAGGCGCCCATCGATGGCCAACCGCCCGCCGGTTGCGGATTCTCCATGTGGCCGGTGACGCACTGGAACGAGTAATGCGCTCCGTTGGCCCCGACGATGGTGCGGATCGGAACGAATTTGTCCATCATCGCCGCGATGCGGGGGAACAATTCGCAAATCTCGATCCCCGGCACATTGGTTTTGATGGCCTGGAATTCGCCGCGGATCTCGCTGGGGGCGTCCAGCTTGAGATCCCACATGTCCTGATGCGGCGGCCCGCCCGGCAAGAACACGTTAATGATCGCCTTGTGAGAACGTCCCACGCCCGCGGTCGCTTCGGCCTTGAGAATTTGCGGAAGTGTCGCCCCGCCCAGCACGAGACCGCCAATTTGAAGGAAACTGCGGCGGCTCAGGCCATCGCAATAGCCGCTACGTCGCTCCGGTTTGCCGAGAATGGTGAGCATGGTGAAAGTTCCTTCTCGTGGCGGGAGGGCAAATTGAAGGTTGAAGGTCAAAAGTCGAGGAGTCGAAAAATCAATCTCCAAGCCGCGAGCTTGTCTCGCGCCTTAACTTCGTGCGGAACGAAGAAAACGGCGATGAATCGCCGCACTCCAAAACATCCTATCAAAACTGGCTGATTTGTACAGCCAAAGTTGATCAATCCAGGAAATTGAGCAGTTCGGCCAAAGTGGAAATTGATTCAGACGGGGCGTTTTGTGGATCGCGGGCGAGATACACGGATTGCCAGCCCGCGGACTTGGCGCCGAGGAAATCGTTGTCCCAGTCGTCGCCCACTAAAAGAATTTGTTTGGGCGCCAAACGCAGCGCGTTGGCGACAATCTGGAAAAAACGCGGGTGCGGCTTGGCGTAACCGACGCGCGATGACCAAAAGACGCGCCGACATTCGGAGAGCGGCGGCAGCCCGGCCAGCACGGCCGGCAGGCGATCATCGTAGTTGGAGGCGATTCCCAAAAGATAGCCGCGTTGTTCGAGTTCTCGCCAACTGTCCGGCGCTTCGGCAAATAGTGACCAATGCTGGCTCTGCGCGAAGTGCGTCCAAAGCTCTTCAAAGATCGCGTCAAGGGGCGCGGGCGTATCGTGGAACACGGCCGACACCACCTGCCGCCACTTGGCGTACTCCGCCGCGTGACTGGTGGCCGCGGTTTGTGCATCGGCAAAGACTTCGGTGAACGCACTGCGGAAACGGAGTGCGATTTCGTCCCGCGGCAAATCGACGCCAAACCGCGCCCCCGCTTGTCGATAGACTTCGATCGCTGGCGGGTCGGGATAGATTAACGTGCCCACGGCGTCAAAGAGAACGGCTTCAACGTCGGGCAGCAAGTTCGTCATGCGTGTTTGATGAAAAGCAGGATAGCCGCTGGCGAGAGCCGCAGAGGGAAGCGGAATCGACGCTTCGCCTCGGCTGGCTTCCGCCCGCGGCTATCGCGGGAACTATTATGTGGGCGAACCGTTACTGCACGAACCCGGCGAACCAGCCGATGTCGAGCGTGAACACAAACGCCATGAGCGTCAGCAGGAAGATCAGGCCGCCAAACGTGAGGCGAATGACCCACTTCTCCGAGACCGGCTTGCCGCGGATTCCTTCCAGGAGCAGGAAGAAGAAATGACCGCCATCCAGAACCGGGATCGGCAGCGCGTTAATGACCGCCAGGTTTACGCTCAGGAACGTCAGGAAGATCAGCAGGTTGCCGACGCCCTGTGACGCTTCGGCGCCCGCCGCGTAGGCGATGCGGGCCGGGCCGGCCAAGTTGGTGACCGACAATTGTCCGCTGACCAACCGCCACAGCACGGTCAGCACTTCCATGAAACGTTCTTTGCTTTCGCGATAGCCCAGCCACATGGCCTCGCCAAAGGACGAGGCGTAATGGGTGTCGGTCTTGAAGGTCAGAATGAACCCGCGCTCGGCGTTGAAGTACTCCGTCGATGCGGCCGGCGTCAGCGTTACTGAATCGACCTTGCCGCCGCGTTCGTAGGTTAACTTAATCTGCGTCTCGGGAAGCATCTTTTGCATCCGCGAGTGGACGTGCGGCCAGCTCAAGTGGTCATCATCCAGCACGATCGGCTCGGTGTAATCTTCGCCGAGCAGCGATTGCTCTTTTTTCTTCTGCTCTTCGCTTGGGGGAACGAATTCGACTTTGACGATTCGGTCGCCCACCTGCAAACCGGATGCGGCGGCGGGACCTTGCGACTCGAAGCCCGTCAGGCGATTGAGCACGTGGAATGCAATCCCTAACTCCTCGACGCCGACCGGGTGGTTCACGTCGTAAGGGCCGGCAATTTGCCGCGTCGGGCGGGGCGTAATGGTTAACTCGACCTGATTTTCATCGCGCAAGACCACCAGCGGAATCTCTTGACCGATGCGCGCTTGTAACCGTTGGCCCAGAGTGAGCGGGTCGCCCAGCGGTTGGCCGTCGATCGACTCGATCGCATCGCCTGCCTGCAATCCCGCAGCATCGGCGGGCGAGTTGGCCTGCACCGCGACCAGGGGGCCGGCTTGCATGTGAATGCCGAGCGTCCGCTGCGGATTAGGCGCGACGCGAATATCCACCCGCCGCGGCGCGGCGTCGGTTTTGGCGTCTTCCTTTGCCGGTTGGCGCTCGACGGTGATCGTCAGCGGCTCGGCAAGTTGTTGCGCCAGCAATTGCTGGAATACTGGGTAATCTTCGACGGCCTGCCCATTGACGGCCACGATCTTGTCTTGCGGCTCGAAGGCTGGCTCTGCTTTCCCGGCCGAGAGATGTTCCAAGGCGGGCCATTGCGAGAGCGTCAACGAACGCGGCAGTTCAACGCCAATCGTCGCGCGCGGTTTGCGGGCCGTCTTGTCGGCGACTCTCGGGCGCACCGCAACCCACTGGCGCTGGTCGCCGCGTTCAATCAAAAGTTCAAGGTCCTCTTCGCTGCCGGCCAGGAAGATTTGCAACATCAGGTCCTTGTCGAACCGCAAGTGCTCGTAAGGTTCGCCGTTGCGGCCGATCTGGACGATTTTGTCGCCCGCTTGAAGATGCTTAATCTCGCCGTCCCAGGCGTCACTTCCGGTCCAGGCGGGACTGCCGGGAGCCGTGCCGGCGACAATCGCGGGCATCTCGCTGACACCCAACCCATAGGCCACCGCGCCCATGAGTACGGCGAAGATGACGTTCATAATGACGCCGGCCGAAATAATCGCCATGCGCTGGGGAACGCTCTTGGCGGTGTAACTGCGGGGGTCGATGGTTGTGGGCGGCTCGCCCGCATGGTTCCCGACCGTTTCCAGTGGCTCGACATGGTCGCCGTGGGAATCGCCATGTAAGCCGACCGCCACCATGCCGGCATCGACAACGTCTTCGTGGTGGTGGGCTTTGTTCGCAGCCGTCTCATCGCCAACTTGAACGCGGGTGCGCGCGGCTTCTTGCTCATAGTTGGAGGGATTATCATCCTGGCCGAGCATCTTCACATAGCCACCCAGAGGGATAATGCCGATGGCGTAGAGCGTTTCGCCCCACTGCTTTTTCCACAGGGTGCGAGGAAGATTCCACGGACCGATTTTGATGGGCACGTCGAACCCGATGAGGAATTTTTCACATTTCACGCCGCACGCTTTGGCAACCAGAAAGTGGCCGAGCTCGTGGACGAAAATGACAAACCCAATGCCAATGGCCACCTTGAGAATGAGCCACAGGAGGTTGAGCACCCCCAGCAAGTATTCCGCGCCTACGCTATCCACTTGGCAATCTCCTGACGCGCCCAGGCGTCCAGCTCCAACAGCCGCGCGAGCGACGGATGGGCGTCGTATGAATGATGTGCGAGTACGTCCCGACACGCCGGAACGATCTCATGAAATGGCAATTGTCGATCCAAGAACGCGGCTACCGCCGCCTCGTTGGCTGCATTTAATACGGCGCCGGCGGTGCCGCCCGTTCGCGCAGCCTCATACCCTAACGATAAGGCAGGAAAGCGTTCCAGGTCGGGCGGTTCGAACTCCAAACACCAACTTTGCGTCCAATCCATCCGTTGGGCCGGCCCGGTTGTGCGGTCGGGCCAAGTTAAGGCGTACTGGATGGGAAGTTTCATGTCGGGAGGGCTAAGCTGCGCCACCACCGATCCATCGATAAACTCCACCATTGAATGAACAACCGACTGGGGATGGACGACCACTTCAATTCGCTCGGCCGGAATATCGAACAGCCACCGGGCTTCGATAATCTCCAGGGCCTTGTTCATCATCGTAGCGGAATCGACGGTGATTTTCGGCCCCATCTCCCAATTCGGGTGGTTAAGCGCTTGTTCCACCGTCACTTGACGGAGTTGCTCCCGCGTGGCGCGTCGAAACGGACCGCCGCTGGCGGTCAAGATCAGGCGCCGAACTTCACTTTTTTGGCCGGCATAAAGGGCCTGAAAAATGGCGTTATGCTCGCTGTCGACGGGCAAGAGGCGCGCTCCCCGCCGCTGCGCCAACTCCATGACCAACGGGCCGGCCATGACCAGCGTTTCTTTATTGGCCAGCGCCACGGTTTTACCCGCGTCCAAGGCCGCCCAAGCGCCGCGGAGGCCGGCGCTGCCCACCATGGCCGCCACCACCATATCTACCTCGGGCGCGGCGACGATTCGCTCCACGCCTTCCGGACCAACGATTAACTCCGTTTCCGCGGGCAGCCCCGAAAAATCATGGTTGCGGGCGGCCACGGGCGAGGTGGCGACAATCCAGCGCGGGAGGTAGGCCCGTGCTTGTTCAACCAATTCAGCCAGTTGGGTATGAGCGGAAAGGGCGATGGCTCGGAATTTGCCGCCCGCCGCGTCAATGACTTCCAGCGTATTGGTTCCGATGCTGCCGGTCGATCCAAGGAGCACAACATTTTTGGCGCGTTGACCCATACAAAACAGCCGCCACCCATCCTCGAATCATGGCCCAAAAGGAAACCATCCCTGCAAATTCCGACCAGCGTGGTATTTTAGGAGGGCCTGCGAACCGCGACAACCCGAAACAACCCGCCTCTCAACCTCCGCCGCGCTCAAGAAGGTTCCGCGCGGCAGTGAAAACGGCGTCGAGCATCGGTTCGGTCAATCGGCCCGTAAAGGTGTTTTGCTGGCTCGGATGGTAACTTCCCACAAGCCAACGCTCCTCGGCCAACGCCGCCTGCGCCCCGTGCGCGAATTTGGGTGGTTTGCTTGGAACCCATCCGCGTCGCGCTACCTCGACGAGGGTTTCCTTCCAGGCGATTTGCCCCAGGGCCACCAGCACGCGCGGATTGAGTGCGTCAAGGGTCTGCTGTAACCATTCGCGACATTCGGCGAGTTCATCTTTGGCGGGCTTGTTGTCGGGTGGGGCGCAGTGGCAAACCGCGGTGATGGCGCAGTTGTGGAGCGTCAAACCATCGTCGGCGGATGTTGCGAGCGGTTGATTGGCGAATCCCGCCCGGTGTAGCGCCCGGAACAGCCAATCTCCGCTGCGATCCCCGGTGAATACCCGGCCGGTTCGGTTGGCGCCGTGCGCAGCAGGCGCCAAACCCACAATCAGCAGACTGGCTTGCGGATCACCAAAGTTAGCTACCGGCTTGCCCCAATAGTCCCAGTCGCGAAAGGCGCGGCGTTTTTCCCGCGCCACCGCCGAACAATAGTCGCGCAATCGCGGGCAGCGGTCGCAGCCAACGATCCGCGCGTTCAAACGCGTCCACCGATCCATCAGCCGCGCAGCTTCATGTCAAAGTGACGGGTAGCCAACTCGCTCGTATCGGCCTCCTCGTCGGGAATGTAGAACAGGTTTCGGTCATGTTCGGCCTGGAGTTGTCCGCGAATGTCGCGCATGTCCCACAGGAATGCAAGCGTGGAAAACGCCAGCCAGATTGGAGCTTCGGGAAACACTTTCCCCAAGGCGGCCAGGCCGGCCATCGGCAATACAACGACAGCGCCCCACACGGCCAGATACGCCCACCCCCGTAGCGAGACAGGCGTAATGCCACGGCAGCAAGCCGATTGGGCAAACCATTCGGGTTTTCCAAACATGCGGTATTCCTTCTTCGAAAGTTGTGCAAGGCTTGCGTCCCGACCGTTCACTCTCGGCCAGGCGCGCCGCGAAGTTGTTTTTTTTGGGAAGCCGCCCGTTTGTCCCGCAGACGGCGTTCTTTGGAGCCGCGCGTGGGGCGGGTTTTCTTCCGGCGGCGGGGTGGGGTCGCTACTTCGAGCAGCATGGCTCGCAACTTGTCCATGCAGTCCGCCACGTTGCGGCCCTGGTCGCGGTAGCGTTGGCTGACCACCACCACCTGTCCCAACGCATTAATTCGACGGGTGAAGGAGCGCATAAACCGCTCCCGAACCTCGTCGGGCAAACTGGGCGACTCGGCCACCGACCAGTGCAGTGTTACTTTGCTGTTGACCTTGTTTACGTTCTGACCGCCAGGGCCGCTGCTGCGGGAGAACGTAAAATCCAGCTCCTTTACGGGGATGGTGATTTGTGGGTTGACTTCCAACATCGAGCAATTGAATCCCCCTCGAATGGGGATACGGCCTTGGGGCAAATCGCCGTTGGTTATTCGTTAGGCGGTTGCAGTTCTTGGCTCGAATCCCGAGATTATTTGGAGTTGGCGTGCCCACCGCTTATATTAGTCGCGGTCGATGGAGCATTCTGCGCCGGTTCTTCGGTTTGAGGGAATTGTAATGCGTTGTTTGTGGGGATTGTTGATCGCCGGAAGTTTGTTTTCCCTGGGCTGCGGTGGTGAACCGGTCTCATCTGTTGCAGATCGGACTCCCGAACCGCGGGTGGAGGCGAACGAGACGCTAGGAACCGTTCCCGCACCGCCGTCCAACTCGGGAGATGCGGCGCCACCCTCCGACGACGCCTCAACGCTGCATTTGCCGCAGGATTTGGGCACGCGCAAGCAGGGAGTCGATTGGCCAAAGTTCCTCGGCCCCACCGGCGACAGCAAATCAACCGAACAGGGCATAATTGCCCCTTGGCCCGAATCGGGCCTCAAGATCGTTTGGGACCGCCCCTTGCGCGAGAGTTACGGCATCGGCTCGGTGGCCCGGGGCCGTTACTACCAGTTTGACCGCGAGACGGACCAGGCCAAGGTATTCGCGCTCGAAGCCGAAACCGGAAAGCCCTTGTGGGAGTTCGCTTATCCCACGCAGTACAGCGACTACTACGGCTATAACGGCGGGCCGCGCTGCTCGCCCGTCATCGACGGCGACCGCGTTTACATTTACGGCGCCGAAGGGATGCTGCATTGCCTTGGCGCCGAAACGGGAGACGTGGTGTGGAAGGTGGATACCTTCAAGGAATTCGGCGTCGTGCAAAACTTCTTTGGCGTGGGCAGTACGCCGGTCATCGAAGGCGATCTGCTGATTGTGATGGTGGGCGGAAGTCCCCCTGAGTCGCACGAGTTGGGGCCGGGGTATCTCGACCGCGTGGTCGGCAATGGTACCGGCGTGGTGGCCTTCGATAAATTCACGGGCGAGGTCAAGTACAAGGTTTCGGATGATCTGGCCAGCTACGCAGGGCCGACCCTGGCCACCGTCGACGGGCGGCGGTGGTGCTTCGTGCTTGCGCGGTCCGGTTTGTTGGGCTTTGATCCGGGAAGCGGCGCCATCGACTTTCATTATCCGTGGCGGGCCAAGACGCTGGAAAGCGTCAATGCCAGCAATCCTGTCGTGGTCAACGACCAGGTATTTATCTCGGAGACTTATGGACCGGGAAGTTCGCTGCTGCAGGTCCATCCCGGCGGTTACGACGTGGTCTGGAGCGACGACGAACGGCGCCGTGAAAAAGCCATGCAAACCCACTGGAACACCGCCGTCCACCATGACGGCTACTTGTATGGGTCCAGCGGCCGGCATGAACACAACGCCGAACTGCGCTGCATCGAATGGAAAACTGGCAAGGTCCAATGGAGCGAACCGGGGCTAACGCGCTGCTCGCTATTGTACGTGGACGGCCACTTTATTTGCCTGAGCGAAGACGGCGTATTGCGTCTCTTGCGGGCCACCCCCGAAAAATATGACTTGGTGAGCGAATGGCGGCCCGTAGACGTGACGGCTCCCCCCAGTCCCTTTGGTTTTGGCCCGCCGCAGTTGCTGACGTCGCCGGCATGGGCCGCTCCCATCCTCTCGCACGGTCTGCTCTACGTGCGCGGCGAAGACCGAGTCGTGTGCATGGAACTGATCCCCGAAGCATGAGCGGCAAAAAATGCGGAATGCGAAACTCGGAATGAACGAATCGCGACGCACGCACGAAGCCTTCTTCTTCACCGCGCATTCCACATTTTTGGGTTTGGCCTTTTGACGCGGACCGATCTGCGCCCTACACTTATTCTCTATTATTCTCCCACCTTGCCTGTCCTCCCTGTGAGACTCCGTCCGTGACGCGACGTTGTTTACGCCTCGTTGGGATTTGGGCGGTTTTGATCCTGGTTGCTCCTGTAGCGGCTCAAGACCTGCTTCCGCCATCGGGCGGAACGCCGGTAGCTTGGAGCCGATCTCAAGGATTCTTCGCGCCGTCCTGGGCATCGCCGAAAACGCCTGCGCCGTTGCCGCGCGTGGACCGGCGGTTTGTCGAGCAATGGAGACAGGAAGCAGTTACGGCCGATGCGGCGGGCCGCGAAGAGCCAGTTCCTCCGCCACCTTCGCCGTACCGCTTGCCGGGCGAGTTTGAACGGCAAGGCACGATCTTTCTCGGTTGCGGAGAATTGTCCATCTTTTTTCCCGATGTGCTGGCCGACGTGGTCGAGGCGGTCCGGCACCGGGTAGACGTGGCGGCGTTGGTTAATAACGTGGAAGGGCGGGAAGCGGTTCGCGATATCCTCGTCTCCCGGGGAATGCCCGGCGATGCGGTGCGGTATGTCGAAGCGGCGCACGATACGATGTGGGTCCGCGATTACGGCCCGCTCTTTGTCCGCCGCCTGGACGACGGCCGGGCCGTGGTGGTGGACGCCGATTATGAACGCTATTCGCGACCGAATGACGACAACGCGCCACAGGCGGTGGCTTCGCAATTGCACCTGACGGCGATCAAGGCGCCGCTCTCGATAGAAGGGGGCAATTTGCTTTCCAACGGTCGCGGATTGTGCGTGACGACCACCACGCTTTTAGACCGCAACCGCGCGCGTGGTTACGAGGAACAGGACGTACGCAGTCTTTTGGCTGAGTTCTTCGGCGCCCAAGAGACGTTGTTTCTTGAGCCGCTTGCGGGCGAGCCGACCGGCCATGTCGACATGTTCGCCGTGTTCACCGACGCCAATACGATCGTAGTGGGCGAGTACGATCCGTTTCTTGAACCCACCAACGCGGCCATTTTGGAACGCAACGCGGCGCGGTTGGCCCAGGCTCGCGGGCCGCGCGGCCCGCTACGCGTGGTGCGCATCCCCATGCCGTCGCGGGAAGGGGAAAAATGGCGGACCTACACCAATGTGGTGTTCGCCAACGGTCTGCTGTTGACTCCCGAGTATCACGACCTGGATTGCGACGAGGAGAAAACAGCGAGAGAGACGTACCGCCAACTCCTGCCGGGCTGGCGGGTGTCGGGGATCGACGTGAGCGCCTTGATTGCCAATGGAGGCGCCTTGCATTGCATCTCGATGAACGCCCCGCGCCTGGTGCGCTGGCCGACGTTCCGCCTTCCGCCGCGGGCGCCGCAGGATGGACTTGGCCCCGTCGCCGCCACTTGGGTACCGGGGCGGGGGACGTAACGGCTAGTTCGCTCACAAGGCTGCGCTAACTTCCCTCTCCCGCTGGGAAAGGGCTTCTTGCGGTTGCAACAACTCGGCAATCGCTTGGCTCCCCCAGGGCAGATGCGCTTACCAGGAGAAGTCATCGGCGCCGAGGTACTCATCATCGCCCAAACTAGCAAAGAGCAAGTCGGCGTCCGCTCCGCCCCAGAGCGTGTCTTTTTCGCCGTCGTCAATGACGTTTTCCTCCCAGGCGAATTGAATCTGGAGCCCAACGCCAAGGGCCTGGGGAGTCTCCCGTTCGTGCGAGTCGCCGGGACCAACCCAAGCGTCGCGCAGCGCCGCCAGTAGCGAATCGTCGTTGTCGAAGCGCCACGCGCCGCCGATTAACAGATCCTCGCCAGCGCCGCCGCGGACGGTATCGCGACCGAGCCCACCGATCAGCAGGTCAAGACCCGCCTCGCCGTCGAGCGTATCGTCGCCGGCGCCGCCTAGAAGTACATCGTTGCCGGCGCCGCCGTAGACGCAGTCGCTACCCGCGCCGCCCCGGATCAGGTCATCGCCGGGACCGCCCGAGATTCGGTCCACGCCGTCGCCTCCGTCGAGAAGATCATTCGCCAGGCCGCCGGTGATCAGATCGTGCCCGCCTTCGCCGTAAATGGCGACGGGGTGGCGTGCGTCAGTGGCGAAGATCCGATCATTCCCGTCTCCGCCATAAACGACGGTCATCCCGGCCGGGGCCAACGTGTGCGAGCCGTAAAACACGCCGTTCATCCAGACAAAGACCTTGCGGGCTTCGCCTCCGCTCCAAATATAAATTTCGTCGGGACCGGACGTCGCCTGGACGATCAAATCGTCGCCGAAGACGAACACCGACGCGGGAGGCGGTTCGACCACATCCAACAAGGTGACGGTGATCGTCGCCGTGTCGCTCAAGGGCGCGTCGCCGTTGTCCGTGACTTCGACCGTCAGTTGAAACTCGGGAACCGTCTCAAAATCGAGCGCCTGGGCGTTCGATACGGTAATCTCGCCGGTCGCGGCATCGATGGCGAAAGCATTGCCGACGTTGCCGCCCACAAGGGCGTAGGTCAATGTTTGCCCTGGGTCGGGATCAACCGCCGCGACGGCGCCGACCAACGTTCCGGCGGCGGAATGCTCGTCGATTATCCAGGCGTCGTCGCTGGCGACGGGCGATTGGTTTTCCACGGGTGTTACGTCGTTTTCGGCGGCGGCAATGACTTCTTGAGCGATCAGTTGGCCAAAATAGAGCGCCGCGTCCCAGTTCTCGGCGGTGATGATTTGCCCGCTTTTGATGGCGTCATCGGTCACCGTGGTCGGGTCGCCATACTGCCCGCTCGCGGTGTTCGCAACAGCCCCGTTGGCGACCGCTTGCTCGTACTGACCAAGTTGCGTATCGCCATACCACATCCCCTCGTAAAACACGGCCGGCGAACCGACGTAAGGCACCGAAACCTGGTGACCTTCGATCGGGCTGTTTCCGTTCGCGTCCCGCGCCCACGCCAGGATCGAGGTCGCGTGACAAATGGCGGCCACGAACTTGTCTTGCGCGAGAAAGTCGTTAATCAGGCCATTCACCACGCCCTTGGTCGCCAGATCGCCGTCGTAATGGTCGTTGGCGTAGTCGCCGGGAAAGGCGTACTGATACATGGACGCGCCCCAACCGCCAACGAAGACGATCGCCGAATAATCGCCCGAGTTGACCGCCGCGAGCGAAAGATCAGGAACGACGACCCCGCCGTCCTCCCAGCCTTGCCCGGAATTCCAATGGGGCGTCGAGGGATTGGTGGTGGTGGCGGCCACCTGCACTTCCAAACCGGCAACTTCCAGGGATTGCCGCGTGTCGTTGTACTCCTGGTAATAGAAGTCGTGGTCGTCGGCGATCACCATGAGGACTGGCAACGCGTCGCCGGCCATCAGATTTCGCTTCTCGAATGCTTCAAACCGGCGTGCGGTTTTGCGATTCCTGGCGTAGCGGGCCGGGCGGTGGTTTCGGCCAAGCAGGTTGAAAAACAGCCTCATTTTCATGCTCCTGGAAATGAACGAACTCGGTAACACGAGGTTCCGGTGGAAGTCACCGACGTGCTACAGAAGGCTCGTCAATCCAGGCCGACTTGCGACAAAAATGTGCAAAAAAGTGAACGGCGTCTCGGCAAAGCCGGAGTTCCTACCGCTTACGCGGAGCCGATGCCTAAGAAAAAAGGCGGACGGGACGCCGTATTTCCCACGGCGCGCCCAACGATCATAACTGACGTTATGATCATATTTTACGGCGGCGTGACACGTTCTTCAGTGTGGCGCACTCGGGGAGCGAATGCGCCACACGCAAATCCGCCGCGCTTGCCTGAATATCGCTTTAGCGTCGAGGCATCCACTGGGCATTCACAATGACACCGCGATGGTTGCGGCCCGAATCATCGGGGGCGACGTCGCCCGTCCCCACCTCCAGGGAAAAAAGAGCCAACGTCTGCTCATCGTTGATTAACGCGCGCGGCGCCGCGAACGACTCGCGGTAGCGAATGCCGCGCGAAATGCGAACACAGTCAATCAGGCCATCAAAAAAGCGGTCGTTCTGGCCGGCGGGCAGCAAGTCTCGGCGAACGCCGCCGATGTATAACCCGCCCGCGGTTTCTGGCAGCGAAAACTCGACCGCATGCACGGCGACGCGCTGGCCATCCACGAATAACGCCAGGTCGCCGTGAGCGGCGGTCGCCGCCAAGTGGCGCCATTCTTCCGGCGACGTCGGTTCGTCGGCCAGGTACAACCGCGAACCTTCTCCCAGGCGGCGCCCAATGCCCCAGTTCCCCTCGCCCGACTGAAACAAGGCGATCCAGTCCGGCCCCAACCACGACACGACGTTGGAAACGCGCGGCGTTCGCACTTGGACGATTGCCTCGATAGTTACCGGCATGGCGGGATCAAGCGTCAGAGACGGCGCCGCAATGTAGCTATCCTGTCCGTTGAACGACAACGCGTATCGGCTAGCGTCGGACGAAGAAAGCACGGTCGTCGTGTTGGCGTTCACGGTGAGACGGGAATCGTCCAGGGGCGTGGAAAGGGAGGCATCGTCCGGGCCACGGGTCAACCATGCGCCCAGCGCCGCCAGCAGCGCCAGCGCGCCTACCGCAACTGCAAAGGTCGGCCAGACCCGTGGCCGTCGACGTTGGGGCATCTGTCGCGGCACGGGCACGGACGCTTTGTTAACGAGGGTAGGAAATCCCAGCGGTGCAATCCACGTGGGCGCCTGTTGCGCCTGTTGCGCCAGTTTCTCCAGTTCTTCGACCACATCGGCCATGTGCGGAAAGCGGTCGCTCGGTTGCTTGGCGACCATGCGTTGAAACAAGTCCTGCAAGCCTTTCGCAATCGGTCCGCCGCTTCCATCGGCCGCGAGCACGGGGATTGGCTCGCGGGCATGCGCCACAAGGAGATCAATCGCTGTTTCGCCCAGGTACACCGGCTTGCCCGTCAAGAGATAGTGCAACGTGCAACCGAGCGAGTATATGTCGGCGCGTTCGTCGGCGTTTCTCGTACTACGCGCTTGTTCGGGGGCCATGTACGCGGCGGTGCCCATGATCATGCCGCTCTCGGTCAAATTCCCCTCCGGCGCTGAAGACGTTTGATCCTCGGCCGACTGGCGCGCTAATCCCATGTCGAGAATCTTGACCACGCCGTTTCGATCCAACAACAAGTTGGCGGGTTTGATGTCGCGGTGAATTACCTGCTGGCTGTGTGCGTAGGCCAGGCCCCGCGCGGCTTGCAGGAGGTAACGGATCGCCCGCTCGGCCGGCAGGGGCCCTTGTTGTTGCACGACACGTTCCAGGTCGTCCCCGTCCACAAACTCGGTGATGAGATAGTGCAACCCCCGGTCTTCGCGGGCGTCGTACGCCGTCACGATGTTCGGATGAGAGAGTTGCGCGGCCGTACGCACTTCTCGCTCAAAGCGAGCCAACAACTGCGGATTGCTTTGCATGCCGGCACGCAGCACTTTTAACGCAACCACGCGATGCATCCGCCGGTGGACCGCCTTATAGACGGTTCCCATGCCGCCTGCCCCGACCTTGGCGATCAAATCGTAATCCCCCAGGCGCTTGATCTTGGCCGTGGGAGCCGGCGCGGCGCGCGGCTGCTGCGCGATTTCCTTCGAGGGGGGTAGCGCTGCTTGGGTGGCCGGCTCGCAGAGGCGCCCTAGCCACGCGGCGTCCAGTTCGGGATGGCGTTCCACATATTCTCGCGCTGCGATCGCTTCGCCCGCTCGACGACGATACTCGATTTCCAGCGGAAGCAGTTCTCGCAATGCGGGCCGGCGCCAGCGCGCGTCCAACTCGGCGATCCACTCCTCGGCTCGCGGACACTTGCCGGATTGCCACGCTTGCTCAAACTGGTTGCAAAGACGGTTCACCAGCAGCATGGCGTCTTCGGGCAAGTTCGTAAACGTTTCTTCGCCGCTCAAGGCTGCATGTCCTTTCCCCAAAGTCGCTCGACGAGTTGCAGTTTGCGCTCGACCGTGCGGCGCGCGCAGCGGAGGTGGTCGGCTATTTGGGAGTTCGTGCTTCCTTCCAGCTTCATCAGGGCGATTTGCCGCAAGTCGTCGTCGCCGGTGGCGTCGAGCCGCGTTAAAAGACGTTCAAACTGTTCGGTTAGTTGGACGGCGAATTCCGGCGACGGTTCGCGGCTGATGAAGTCACTTAACGACAGCGCCGAGGCGGCGGTCGCCTCTGGCTCGCGGCCGTCGGAAGGCGCGTCTCCGCCGCCGCGTTTGCGACGGTTTTCGTGGCGAATCCAATCCACGGACTTGTGCGCCGTAATCGCCATTAGCAGAGGCCACAAGTTGGAGCGATCCAAGAGCTGCGTGAACTTTCCCGCGCGGGCGGCCAGGCAAAAGCTTTTGAACGCACTGAGCGCGACATCTTCTTCATCGGCCGCGCCGCGCTTGGCGCCTTCCAGTTTTCGCCGCGCCAGTTCGACCATCCGCTGAAAGTAAACTTCCCACAGTTTCTGCGCGGCTTGCGAATCGCCGCCTTGGAGCTGGTCAAGCCACAGAGTAACCGTGTCGTGCGGAGACATGCGGTTGATCGCCATACAAGGTCAACGGGAGAATCGCTCGTTTCCCATGATGGCGTTTCCGCGCAGCTTCGTCCACTGCGCGGCCGCTTAAGCGCGCGGCGCGCCGGTTGGCAAGGGCGGAGTAACCGCGGCGCGCCCAGCGAGGCGCTCACATTCAGATCAATTCCGGCAACGGTTGATAGTTGTCGGTGAGATACTGAGGACGGCCCGACAAGTCGGGCAAGGTGAAGCCAGTCGGAATCCCCAGAAAGTGATGCAGCGTCGCATGCACTTCGCCGAAGTGAACGGGGCGGTCGGCAATTTCGGCCCCGAGCCGGTCCGTCGCGCCGATCACTTGTCCGGTACGGAATCCGCCACCGGCGATCAGACCGCCTCCCACCTGCGGCCAGTGATCGCGGCCAGCATCGGGATTGATCTTGGGCGTGCGGCCGAATTCGCCCCAGGCGACCACCGCTACGTCGCGTTCCAGGCCGCGCTCATACAGGTCTTCAATCAAGACCGACAACCCCTGATCGAACCAGGGCAGGTGGGTATTTTTCGCTTCGCTAAAATTGTTGCTATGGAAGTCCCAGCGGCCGAAGTTTAACGTCACCACCCGAGCGCCTGCTTCCACCAGGCGGCGCGCCAAGAGGAAGTGCTCCAGGTTCCGCGGGGCGCCGTCTCCGTATTTCCTGGGATCGCCTTTTCCATACCGTTCGCGGACGGCGGGGGCTTCTTTCGACAGGTCGAGCGCTTCGGCCAGCCGGCTCGAAGTGAGAATGTCCAACGCTTGCTGATTGATGGCGTCCAGCCCTTCGAACACGCCGCGGGCGTCTACGTCGCGACGCAGGTTATCGAGCGACTCATAGAGCGTTTTCCGGCTGCGCAGGCGATCTTCGGTAACGCCTTGAAGCACCATGTCTTCTTGGGCTGGCCCCGTCGGGCGAAATGCGGCATGGCCAACGCCTAAGAACCCCGGCAGCCCTGGCGAACCGTAGGGTGGATGGCCCGCATCGGGCGCCAGTCCGATAAACGGCGGAACCGAGCGGTTCCTTGGACCCTGTATCTTCGACACCACGGAACCGAGCGAAGGCCAGCCTCCCGGCGGCTGGTTTCGCGTGGATCGCCCGGTATAGCAAATGAACGAATCATGGGCGCCATCGGGCGATCCGTGGACCGAGCGCAACGGAACGCACTTATCCATGACCCTGGCGAGGCCAGGCATGTGTTCGCAAATTTCGATCCCCGGCACGTTGGTCGCAATCGGCAGAAACTCGCCGCGGATCTCCGCCGGGGCGTCCATCTTCAAATCGTACATGTCTTGATGCGGCGGGGCGCCCACCAGGTAGATCATGATGACCGATTTGCCCGAGCTCGTAATTCCCGCTTGCTGTTCCGCCCGCAACAGGCCAGGCAGCGTCAGCCCGCCCAGCCCCAGCGCGCCAATCCGCAGGACCTCGCGACGGGTCATGCCGTCACACAAACGCTCTTTTCGACCCTGGATGGAAAACATGGGGCAGGCTCGCGTAGGGGGAAGGGGCGAAGGGAGGGATCGCATCAACAATTGCTGATTGAATAGCGTAACCGCTTTTGTCGCACAACGCCAGAGCGAACAAGAGATGAATTCGCCCTTTATGGGTGGGGCCTGAGTGTTCCTCCGTCGCCCACGAGCGTCGAGGAGCATGTTCTTTCCCGGCGCAGGAAAAATAGCAAAAAAAATCGCACTATTTTGTCCGCCTCGATGACGCAAAAGCGATGCCAGCCCTAAGCACGTGCATCGTTCCCAAATGTTCACCAGGGACGCGGCACCTGCGCCGGCGCCAAGGCGTCGAACCCCGATCAACTACACCCATTGCCCAAAGGACCACCGATGAACGCCTTCATGAAGCTCCTGAGTCGGAAAAAGCTCCCGAATGTTCGCGCCGCGGCGCGGCCCTCGCGCCAGCGCCGCTTCCGGCCAGGTTTGCAGAACTTGGAAGCCCGCGATTGCCCGGCGGCCGGAATCGATGTTTACGTCGACGTGGATCAGATTACCAAGGTGGCGATCACCGGCACCGAGAAAGCGGACTCCGTGACCGTGACGCGGGACTTGGGGCCGTCGGTATCGCCCTTGGATGACCGATTGGTCATTTCCGCCAACTTGAACGGTCAACAGTTCCAGCAGTTGGTCCCTTTGTGGAAGGTGAACGGGGGCATGATCACACCGCAGAAACTTCGGGTCAAGTTCAACGCCCTGGGAGGCAATGATTACTTCAGCAATCAAACGAGCGTGGAGGCCTGGGTTTGGGGCGGCAAGGATCATGACAAGCTCTTTGGCGGCAGCGGGCGGGATGTCTTGATGGGGGACGGCGGCAACGATCTTATTTGGGGCGGGCCTGGTAACGACGAACTGTACGGCGATCACCACTACACCTGGAACGGCGACGTCGGCCTGGGTGTGCTCAACGCCCCCATGTGGCAAGAAGCCAAGCAGGATCAAGGGCGCGACGTGGTGGAAGGCGCCGAAGGCGACGACTGGATCGAAGGCGGCGGCAACGACGATATCCTGATCGGCGGCCAAGGAAACGACGTCATCAAAGGCGGCGGGAGCTTCGCCGCCGTTCCCGGAGTGGACGGCGACGACGAGCTGATCGGCGGTGCGGGCGACGATCATCTCTATGGCGACGCCGGTCAGGACACGCTCGAATGCGGCGCTGGCAATGACTACGCCGACGGCGGTAAAGGCGACGATCACCTCTACGGCGGCGAGGGAAACGATGATCTGCGCGGAGGAACCCTCCAAGAAGAACCGGGCGATGACTACCTGGACGGCGGCGCCGGCAACGACTTGATGGCCGGTTTCGCCGGCGACGACATCCTGCATGGCGGCGACGGCGACGATACGCTCTACGGCTTCGCGGGCGATGACGTACTATACGGCGGCAGCGGCAACGACGAGCTGTGGGGCGAGTGGTGGTGCCCCTGGTACACCGGAACCGGCAACGACACCCTCTACGGCGGCGACGGCGACGACTTCCTCAGTGGCGGACTGGGAAGCGACTCGATGTACGGTCAAGGCGGCGATGACGAAATTTACGCCGAATTTTACGAAGGCGGTTCAGCCGCCGACAAAGATCGACTTTTTGGCGGCGATGGCTCCGATTACCTCGTGGGCGGTAAGGGCGATGACTTCCTCAGCGGCGGACTGGACGGCGACGTCGATATCCTGATTGGCGGACTGGGCGCCGATACATTCCAGGCCGAACAACCGCTGAACGGCTTCGCTGGCGACCAGGTCCTCTTCTTCGATCCCACGCAAGGTGACAAGTACGTACCGTTCATCATCCTCTGGTAAGCGACCCGCGATGGACGGAGCTTGTTTGCTACGGCGCCTAGTGCAGTTTCATGTAGATAGCTGTTTAATCAACGCCAGCCAACCTCTGGGCATTGAACGATTCATCACATGAAACTCCACTCGGGAAACCGGGCGCCGATCGGAGAAGGTGGGCAACCTAGAACTTGCACTTCCGGCATTGCAAAAGGTCGGACTGAGGCGGCAGCCCCAACTTTGGGGGTTTGTCCGCTTTTGAACTCCGCAATCGCGCTGGCCGCAAGCGAGATCGTTTGCAGCTAGCGCGGCGCCACGCTTTGGCAGGGGCGATTACCTCAAACTTTGGGAGCGTTGTGTATTGCCGCCGGCGCGGGTTATCCCGCCACGCGCCAGCGAACGTTGAAGAGCCAGATCATGCTGGCCAAGAGCACCAGGTTAAACCCCAAGTTGGTTACCAGGTAGGCGGCGAACATGAGCCAGCCGTAGGGCGCGTTCACGGGAGTTTCGCCGCCGATGCCAATCTCCACGTCCAGGGGAATATAAAAGGCGGCGGCGAAGGGACTGGTCACGCCGGTCAATTTGATCATGTCGGTCGCCGGATGCTGGGGAAAGAACGTGTCGCCAAAGTAACTGGCGGCCAGCGGCAGGCAGAACAGCATGATGATAACCAGGTACGTCACCATCAGGCTGTGCGCCGTCTTGTGAAAGATCACCGAGCAAAACAACGCGATCATGGCCGTGGTCAGGCAGGTCATCAGGATGATCGCCACGTAGGCCAGGACCGCCCCCAGGTTCGTCCAATACGAAGACACCATCACGCACGCCAGCAGCACCGGCCAGAGCAGGAACATGGTCAACACGCTGGAGACGCGCAGGCCGGCGATCAACTTGCCCCATAGGATTTGCCAAGGCGTGATGATGGTGGTTAAGAGCAGGTCGAGCGTTTGCCGTTCGCGCTCACTCGTAACGCTGCCGGCCGAGAACACCGGCCCCACCAGCATGTTGAAGACCGCCACATAGCCGATGTACCACGCGGCGTGCTGCGGCATAATGTAAAGGCAAAAGGCCATGAGCGGGATCGCCAGGAGCATGCTCACCTGGATTACCAGCCGCAGCATCAGCGTGCCTTGGCTGAAGATCTCGCTGCGCACTTCTTTGTCGTAGACGGGGTTGGCGCCGTCTTCCAACAAGTCGGTGCGCTTCGCGGGCGCGAACAGCCGGTCGGGGAATTGGTCGCGCTGGATTACAAGTCCCACGGCCTGCTGCGCCTCTTGTTCCAGATCAACGACTTCTTTTCCCTCGCTGCCCACGTCGGGCGGGTGGAGCAGGCGCACGCTGGTATTCACGAATAGCGCAATGCCAATCGCCGCGCCTACCGCCGGCAACACCGTGACGGTCAACAACAATCGCACCCCACCCAAGTTCTCTAGCCAAACCCACAGCAACACCGCCAACAACGCCAGCGGCAGGATGAGCAAATACGACACCACCAGCGACGACGCGGTGCGCGAGAAAAAGCTGCTGCACGCCACGCTAATCATGCCGAAGGTGACGACCGAGATAATCAGCCCCAGGTACGCCCCCAGCACCTCGTAGAGCGACACGCCGCCCAGCGGCAGGCAGAGCATCACAATCGGAAGCGAGGCGAAGATCAACACCGCCAGGTGCGAAAGCGAGGCCACCAGTTTGCCCAGCACGATCGCCGCCGGGCGCAGCGGGCTGGCGAGAATCATCTCGTAGGTCTTCCGCTCCTTCTCGCCGGTGATCGCCCCCGCGGCGAAGCTTGGCGCCATGAGCGACGCCAGCACGTACTGCCCCAGGAAGAACATGTTCACCAGGCGCCGCGCTTCCTCGGGTTTGTTGGTCAGGTCCAGGCGCGTTTCCTGCGGCCAGGCGAAGTACACCACCACCGCCAACAGCGCCTGGTAAAAGAACAACAGCACGAACGCCCGCGGCATGCGCAGGTTAACCAACAGTTCGCGCTGCAGGACGGGGTTTTCGACGAGATACATAGAAAATTAATCTTCTCACGTTTCACTCAACCGCGACGCCAACCGTTGGTTTACGATACCAGCCCCTTGGTCACCAGCATGAACACGTCTTCCAGCGTGGGGTCTTTCTCTGCGAAGCTGCGGACCCCCACGCCTTGATGGACTAGTTGCCGGAGCAGTTCGCTCACTTGCGCGTCGTCGCCTTCCCATTCCAGTAGCGCGCTATGGTCATCCACTTGCACGTCGCGGAGGTGGGGCGAACTGCGGATGATCGACAACCCCACCTCCATCTTGTCGCTAAAACGAATCTGGATCATGCGGTTGCCGCGGATGCGGCGGTAGACTTCGCTAATCGGGCCGTGCATCAACAGTTGGCCGCGCTCGATGATGCCAATCGAGGTGCAGCAGTCGGCCAGCTCAGTCAAAATATGGCTGGAAATGAGGATGGTCTTGCCCATCCGCCGCAACTCTTTGAGGAGCGCCTTGACTTCCACCCGCGCACGCGGGTCGAGACCGCTGGTTGGCTCGTCCAGGATTAGCACGGGCGGGTCGTGAACCAGGGTTTTGGCCAGGCACAAGCGTTGCTTCATGCCGCGCGAGAGGCCGTTCACGTAATCGTCGCGCTTGTGGGCCAGGTCCAAAAGCTCCAGCACGTCGGTAATGACCTGCTTGCGGCGGCCACGGGGAATGCGGTACGCCACGGCGAAGAAGTCGAGAAACTCCCAGACCTTCATACCGTCGTAAACGCCGAAGTCGTCCGGCATGTAACCGACGCTGCCGCGCACCCCCATCGGGTCGCGAGTCACGCTATGCCCGTTCACGATCCCTTCGCCCCGGCTGGCCTTGAGCAAGGTGGCCAGAAAGCGAATGGTGGTGCTCTTGCCCGCCCCGTTGGGACCGATAAAGCCGAACATCTCGCCGGCCTCGATCTTTAAGTTCAAGCGTTCCACGGCGGTGAAGTCGCCGTAGTCCTTGCCAAAATCAATCAGTTCGATCATGGATCCTGCTTACGGGTCAAGAACGGACGGCGTTTCGTCGCGGGCGCCGTCGGGGTCCAATAGGTCGGCGTCGGTTAGTGGTTCGCGAGCGCCCAGGGCGAGAATATCTTTGCGGTGGTTGACGTCCGACTGCGGCGCGACGAGCGGGCCGTGGCGGAGATGAGAAATTACCAATGTGCGGAATATCTCTTGCGCGGCGCCGGGGGTGATTTCCATGCCTTCAAACTTAGCGTCGGTCCAACCAACAAGCCGCACATCGCCTTCGCGCAGACGCAAGCGACCGATCGAAAGCTCGATCAACTCGGCCAGGCTTACTTCTCCTTCGGGCGCTACGAGGGCCGTCGTTGGCGAATCACTCCACTGGCGAAAACGCTTTGGCTCGGCGCCTTGCGGGCGGAACTCCAGAGTCTTCGCGGTTTTTGGCTCAAGCGTTCCGATCCACGCGGCTTCTACCGTCCCATCATCAAGGCGGCGATAGATGCCCGCGTCGCGCAGGGTGAACTCGCTGCCGTTGTAGACCTTGAGCAGCGTGCTTTCGTCGCCGGTCAACTTGATTCCGTCGTCCAAGTTATACATTTGCTCGCTATGCACCATGTTGGTCGTGTTCGACTGCACGGGAAAGCCGCGGAGGCGCATGGTCGAACCCCGCTCAAAGTACACGGTGTCCACCGTTTGGTGGCGTAAACGGGTGTAGTTCGGATCGACGGCAAACGGCGCCGACAGGGCCGAGTTGTCTTCAAACGCCAGCGTGTAGTGGCTCGACAGCGACGTATAGAGCGCCGTGTACCGCGTCAGGTGGCCCCGGTGGTAATCGCCTTGCGTTTCCAGCACCGCAATTTCCGTTCGACTTCGGGCAAAGCCGATGTCGAGCTGCGCCGTATACACCACCGCCACGGCGCCGACGATGGCGATGATCGGCGCCGCGACCCAAGCCCACTCTACGCGGCCCAACAGGCGAAAGAAGCCCCAGTTGACGGGGACCAGCACCAGTAAGTAGACGGCCATCACCTTGAGCACGAATGACGGTTCGGGCACTTCGATCCCGGCCGCCTTTTGAAGCGACGACCGCGCCAGGTGCGCCGCGCCGCTAAAGTCGGTCCAACCGCCTACGCCCGATTGGGCCCTGCCGAGAAACCCGCCAAAGTGATAATCGTCCGAATCGGGATGCCGCGTGGGGAGCGTGAACGTCGGCGTCTGGGATGAATAACCCGGCCCCATGTCGACCATGCCCATCAATCCCGGTCCGCTTCCTTGGTTTTGTTGCTGCTCGATCTGGCGTTCCTTGTTGGCGTTTTCTTGCGCGGCGCTGCCGGCGGGATAGTCGATGTCGCGACTAAAGTAGCGGACCGAGGTGACTAACCGGGGGTCGCGAGCCAAGTCGCGATAATCGCGCCAGTGCAGCGAGAGCATTTCGCTTTCGCCTTTGGCGTACTCGCGCGGCGGTCGCCGGAGGATGCAGGCGTTAAAGAAGTTGTCGAAGCTGGGCCAGTTCACCACGTTCCGGTCCGAAAGGGAAAACGAGGTCACCACGATTCGCCCGCGGCCGACCCGCCGCTCGGCAAGCAACCGACCGGCGCCAGGAACCCAAACGCCGTGGTCCCGCAATGACAGTTCCACGCCGACGATCGTTTTCCCCGCGGTCGGCTCCAAGCGAGGTTGCGTCTTCTCGGACTCGATCCGAAGCGCAAAGTGGTCGTTCAACTCGCGGAAGTCGGCGGCGGTCAACTCGGCCGCCTTGACTTCATCGGCCGGCAGGTAGTCAGCTAAAAACGATTGGCGCAGCCGGTTGAGCGAGTTGGGGCCGCTTACCACAAGTTGACCGCCCCAGTGAATCCAGTCCAACAGGGCTTGTTGCTGGTCGGGCGCCAGGACCGTGGCGTCCAGGTCATCCCATAGCAAATAGGCAATGGTGGTCCACGTTAGCGAGTGTGAAGGAACCGGGGCCAACTTGTCGATCGACGGTAGCACCACGCGGTAGAACAGCACCGAATCTTCCTCGAAGGAATCACTGGGCGCCTTGACCGAGGCCATATAGGGCGCCTTGAGATAGCCGTACCGGTTCGGGTCGCGGGCCAGCACCAGGAAGTAGTACTGGTAGCTGGGCATGGCGCTGGTGGGCTGCATGGTGGTGCGGACTTCGCGCCCCCCGCTCCGCGCGCGCAGGCTCGTTTCCAACCACGGCGTTTGACTGGTCGGCCCGACGCGGCGCGGGATGTAGTAGAACAGTTCGAAGTTTTTCGCCTGCCCTTTGGGAAGGTTTGCCGGCCGCGTCATGCGCAAGCCGAACGGGGCATGCTCCAACTCGATCGGTTCGCCCCCGCGGCCTACCGTGGCCGAGTCCAGGTCGGCGAGAAAATCGAAGTTATTGGCCCGCATCATTTGGGCGGCCGAAACCCAGTGCCCCGGTTTCACGAGGTTTCGCACCTCGCGAGAATCGGCCGTGATCACCTGCACGTCGAGGATATCAAAGTCTTGCTTGGGCTTTTTCTTTTTTTTGGCCGCTTCTTCCTCTTCTTGTTTTTTCTTTTTCTCGCGCTCGGCGACCGGATCGACGCCCAGGCAGCCACGGCAGCCCGGAAGTGAAACGAGCAACAGCAGACCCAAGCAAACGCTCAGCGTCCCTTGCCACGAAACCCGCAGGCGAGCCGAAGGAGCAACAAACTTCATCGTATGTGGGCCGAGAACGGGCGAAAAGAAAACTCAAGAGATGACTGTGATCGAGGCCGACGCCCCACGCCGTTGTTGAGTGTAAATAGTTGCGGCGCAAGAGGAAAGTCAGCGGCGATCGGGACGCGGGGTCCCATCTCGCGTCTCATTATACTGTGTTTTAAATAACCAAAAGTAAACCGCGTCGAAAAAATCGCGCCGGAATTGCTAGGCGATTGCGGGGTTTGCGTGGGAAGACGCCATTGACGCAACCGACTTGGTCAATCTTGCATCGCGCATCACGCGTGGACGGCTATTCCGCGGTGTTTTCCAAATTTGGCCCAGGGTTTGCGATTCATTTTCGGCGAGGACAGCGCGGGGCTGTCCACCGGTTTTACCGCCGGACAGTCGAAATCACTCCGCCATTCTCACAAAGGGAAGGAGATCATGGCTGAACAAAGAAAACCCCATACATCGTCGCAGGACGCCCTCAACCAAGCTCGAAACGCGGCCGACGAAGCCCAGCGAGCCGCTGATGAGGCGTGTGGATGCGCCGGCGCCGAGAAAGTCGAACGCCAACAGTCCGACATTTCGAGCCAAGCTGGTCTATCGGGCCAGTCCACATCGTTCTCGACCGAGCCTGTGTCGACCGGCCAGTCGTCCTTGGGAAGCCAGTCGCTACGCGGAAACGAGTCCTCGCTCGGAAACCAGTCTTTCCAAGGCAACGAATCGAGCGGGTCCCAGGAATCGGCGTCGGCCAAGCTCTCGCGCCAGCAGCACGAGATGCGGGCCCAGGCCGAGCAGATTAAATCGGCCGCTCGCGAAACGGGCGAGGAAGTGCGGCGCAAGGGCGCCGAAATGGCGAGTGAAGCCAAGCACCAGGCCCGCGAGATGAAAGACCGGGCGGTTCATTCCGCGGCCGAGGTCGCACAGCAGGCCCAACATCAAGCGGCAAGCTTTGCCCAGGATCAAAAGTCCCGGATCGCCGACGAACTGCAAACCTTTGGCAAGGCGGTGTCGTGCGCGGCCGACAAGTTGCGGGAGGACCATGACGACCGAATTGCCTCGTATGCCGATTTGTGCGCCGAGCAACTTCGCTCCACCGCGGACTACTTCCAGACACGCAGCGTGGGCGAATTGGTGGGCGACGTTGAAAATCTGGCCCGCCGCCGTCCCGAGATCTTCTTTGGCGGCATGTTGCTGGTAGGACTGGGAATCGCCCGGTTCCTCAAGTCGTCCAGTCGCCCGCGACGTTCCCAGTACCGCGATCAATATGGGCCAACGGACTGGGACGATCAAACGCAGATGATGGACTACGAGACGGAGTCGGCCTACGGCGCCAGTGGGATGTACAGCGGCGGTTCCTACGGCGTGGGTTCGACGCGCGCCGCGCGCACCTCGTACAACGCCGAGTCGACACGGGAGCGCGATTCGACGTACGGCGGCCGACCCTTGGACTCCGCGACCGATAGCCAGGCCTGGCCTGAGTCGCAATCGCCGTCCAAGTCCCAGCCCATGAACGATCCACTGTCGTACCACTAATCCCGATCGCCGCGCGGCGTTGCTCATTCACAAGGAGAATTTGCATGTCCATGGAAACACAACCTCGATTTGGTAACCAATACGAGGAGCATGACCACGATGACGCTCGTTCCTTGACCGACCTGCTCAAGGAGCTACGCGATGAGTCGACGCTTCTGTTCCGCCAAGAGGTGGCGTTGGCCAAGACCGAAATGACCGACAAAGCCTCGCGCACCGGGCGCAACGTCGCGTTCCTGGCGGTGGGCGGGGCGGTTGCCTACGCCGGGCTATTGATCATTTTGATGGCCGCCGTGGTCGGCCTCTATTTGGGGTTGAACGCCGCGGGTCTATCGAATGCGACGTCCGGGTGGCTGGCCCCGTTGATTGTGGGCGGAGTCGTGGCGGCCATTGGATATGGGTTGATACAGAAGGCGATTTCCACGCTCAAGCATGAATCGCTGGCCCCGGAACGCACGGTCGAAACCATGCAGGACAACAAAAACTGGATTAAGGAGAAAGTGAGCTAACATGGCGACTCAATACGAACCCCATCGTTCCAGAGACGGCAACGGCCATCACGATGCGAGCCGCATTCAGCACGACATTGAGCGGACTCGTAGCGAGATGGACGAAACTATCAACGCCCTGAGCGAGCGGCTCAATCCGCGCCGGCTCCTCGACGAAGCGTATGATTACTTTCGTAATTCGACCACGGTTTCCCGCGGAGACCTTTCGCAGGGGGCCAAAAGCACCATGAAGTTCGCCGCCCGAGAGGTGCGGGAGCATCCGATTCCCGCGCTGCTCATCGGGGCTGGAGTCTTGTACGCGCTCTTTGTGGAAGAAGACGAGAAGGAACGTGATTTCCACAGCCAATGGGCCGACATTCCCGAATACAGCGGGTCCTTTGTCGATGCCCGCACGGGCGAGCCTTACGATCTCGAGTCGTACGGCAAGGGATGGAAGCAGGAAGCCGCGGCCTGGCATCCCGGCTACGATTGGTCTCGTTCCGACGTGAACGAGGAAACCTGGGCGCAACGGGCCAAGGAATCGTTGGACGACATTCGCACGACCCTGGGCCATGCGAACAAGTCGGCCTACGAGAAACTCAAGCATGTCTCGACGCGGGTGCTGGGGCTTTCGGGTCACAATCGCCGCGACGTCCAATCGCGCTGGGCGAACCTGCGTTCGCACGGCGGCTCGTGGATGGATCTTCAGAGCGGGCAGCCCTACGACCAGGAGTACGGTCGGCAGTGGGAGTCGATCGCCGCTTGCGACTACTGCGCCACCACCGACTGGACTCCGGAAGAACAGCAAACCTGGAGCGAGAAGGCCCAGCACGCTCTGGAGGAAATGCAGCAATCGCTTGCGGATTCCGGGCGCAGCGCCAAGGAGCAAGTGCAAGCGTTGGCGTCCAAGGTCGGCGAACTGATGGGAAGCACGCGCGACATGTCGTCGAAGTTCGGCCACTCGTTGTCGGATCGTGCCGGCGCGATGTATGGCCGAGCCGGCGAGGCCAGCCGACAAATGGGCCGCGGCATGAGTCGCGGCGCCCGGCGCGTCGGTCGGCAAGCGCGGGAACGCGGCTCCCAGATGCAGCACCAACTGCGGCAGGGGTTCACCCAAGGCCGCGATACCGTCAGCGAAACCATGGACGAGTACCCACTGGCCGCTGGCGCCGCTGTCCTGGGGTTGGGCTTGTTGCTCGGATTGGCGCTTCCCCGCACTCGTTATGAAGACGAGATGATGGGCGAAACCTCCGACGAGTTCAAGCATCGCGCCAAGGAAACGGGATTAGAGGCCGCCGAGCGGGCCAAGCACGTCGCGCAAGCGACGGCGGCGGCCGCGATGGACGAAGCCGAGCAGCAGGGTCTTTCGGCCGAGCAACTAGGCGAGAAGGTCCAGCACGCGGCGGACAGCCTCAAAGAGTCGGTGCATACCCAATCGGGCGCGTCTCCCGTGTCGACGCTGGCGGAGAAGGTCGGCCATATCGCCGAGCGCGCCGCCACCACGGCCAAGGAAGAAGCGAAAAAGGAAGCCAAGGACATGCAGTCCTAAGCGCGTGACCACGGCGGCTTGTAGCCGCCACTTGGACAGCGAAAACCGTGAGGAATTGCTCCTCACGGTTTTTCTATGCGCTAGGCGTGGTCGCGCCGGTCAAATTCGCCCACGGATCTTCGCCCACCACCAGCGCAAGCCGACGAACAGGAACCGCCAATCCTTGAAAAACTCCGGCGGCTTTCGCTCGAAGGCGTGCCCTACGAATTGCAGCAGCCAGCCCAGGACAAACATCGCCAGCGCAACGATCCCCGCGTAGGGCGCAACGGTCGCCACCAGGAACACGGGCAACGAAAGGGCGATAAGCGGAATCCCGAGCGTATGGCAAAAGCGGTTCACCGGATGCTGGTGGCTTTGCGCGTACTGCCGCATCCACTCGTCCGAAGTTCTACCGCCGAACATGGTCCCGTTCCTCACCTGGGAAAGCGAGATTGCGGCTTTCCAAGCGCGTTTCCGCCAAAAGCGACAGATTCTCCTCGGCGTGGTGCAGTCGCTCTGCGAGTGCGTTTCTGGCATCCTCCAGACGCCGCCGAGAGAATGCACTCGCGGAGCGAGTGCACCACATTAAACGCATTCGAGGCACTAAGGGCAGCGCATTCGACCAACGTCGATGCCCCGCCGCCGGACGGTTTACGACTCGTCGTCGCCGCCGTTGTCGCTCACCAGGGCTTTGTCGTCGTCCTTGGCGTCGGTCTTCGTAAACGGATGCTTTTCGGCCTTGCCGTTGGACTCGACGGCGTCGCGAGCCGCCGGGCCAATCAGGTCGATGATCTGCCCTTCGCTGAGGATTTCGTTCTCCAGGAGCGCTTGGACAAGCGTGTCGAGTTTGCCGCGATTCTCCCGAAGGGTTTTCTCGGCGCGGGCGGCGGCCTCGTGCAGGATGCGGGCGGTCTCTTCATCGATCACCTGCATCGTATGCTCGCTGAAGTGCCGCTGTTGGTGGATTTCGCGACCCAGGAACGGGTCTTCATCGCTCGTCTTGTAGCTGACCGGGCCGAGCCGGTCGCTCATGCCCCATTGGGCGACCATACGCCGTGCAATGCTGGTCGCTCGCTCCAGGTCATTCTCGGCCCCGGCGCTGTACAGACCATATACCAGGTGTTCGGCCGCGCGGCCGCCAAGAATGTATGCCAGGCGAGCATTTAGCTCATCCTCGGCAATGTTGAAGCGGTCTTCCTCGGGCACCATCTGCGTAACGCCGAGCGCTCGTCCGCGAGGCACCACCGTCACCTTATGCACCCGTTCCACACCTTCGGTCAGCCAGGCGACCAGCGCGTGGCCGGCCTCGTGGTAGGCGGTCTTTTCTTTCTCTTTGCCCTGGAGGACTTCTTCGCGCTTGGCGCCCATCAGGACTTTGTCAATGGCATGCTCAAAGTCGCTCATGTAGACTTTGTCGTGGTCCTGGCGGGTGGCCCAGAGCGCGGCTTCGTTCACAATGTTCCGCAAGTCGGCGCCGGTCAGGCCGGTGGTGCCTTCCGCCACGCGACGAAGTTTGACGTTGTCCGCCAACGGCACGTCGCGGACGTGAACCTTGAGAATCTCTTCCCGGCCGCGGAGCGTCGGCCGATCGACCGTGATGTGCCGATCGAAGCGGCCGGGACGCAAGAGCGCCGGGTCCAGCACGTCGGGCCGGTTCGTGGCGGCAATGATGATGACGGTTTCATTCTGTTCGAAACCGTCCATCTCGCTCAGGATCTGGTTGAGCGTTTGTTCGCGCTCGTCGTGACCGCCGCCAAGGCCGGCGCCGCGTTGGCGGCCGACGGCGTCAATCTCATCGATAAAAATGATCGCCGGGGCGTTTTCCTTGGCGGTGCTGAACAAGTCGCGCACGCGGCTGGCGCCCACACCCACAAACATCTGAATGAACTCCGAACCACTCACCGAGTAGAACGGCACGCCCGCCTCGCCCGCGATGGCCCGCGCCAGCAAGGTCTTGCCGGTTCCCGGCGGACCGTTGAGCAGCACCCCCTTGGGCACGCGGCCGCCCAATCGCTGGAACTTCTTGGCGTCTTTGAGAAAGTCGACCACTTCCTGCAAATCGGCTTTGACGCCTTCCAACCCGGCTACGTCTTTGAACGTGACTGGGCGTTTGTCGGGTTCGTATCGCTTGGCCGGGCTTTTGCTGAAGCCGGAAAGAAACCCGCCGCCCATGATTTGGCTCTGGGCGCGGCGGAACATAATGAACAGGAACACAAACAGTCCGATCGGCAGGATCACGGCGGCGAACAGGGTCAGCCACTGCGCGCTATCGGAGGGGGGCATGTTGTCCACGATCGCCCCGCTCGCCAACAACCGCTGCTCCAGCCCGGCGCGGCTTTCGCCGCTCAGGCTCAAATCGACCGCAAACCGCTTTTGCAGCTTTTCATCCGGCTTGCGTTTGATAGGCTCCCCCATCAAATTCACGTCGGGCGGCGCCGGTGGTGGCTCTTTGAAGACGCCAAAGGCCTTGGTTTCGGCCATCTGCACCTTCACTACGTTCTTCTTGTCGATCTGGTCCAGGAAGAACGAATAGTTGATGTCGGACACCCCTTGCTGTTGATTGCTCAGGAATAGCACCAACAACACAAAGAAGGCAATCAGCAACAGCCATAAATGTGGATTGATAGGACGAGCCGGCGTGCGGGGCGCGCCAGGGCGGCGAGGCTCATCCTTCTTCTGTTTCTCCATCGAATGCTCCCACGATCGTGGCGATAATCCACGGGACTATCGCCCCGGCGTCACGCACGGCAGCCGCGTGGCCAGGATGAATTACCTAATAATCAGCAAGGACGACCCACTCCAGCGGTTGGCGCGGCCAAAGTCCGGCTTGTCGGCGGCAACCAATCGTCTTTCCCCACCATACCCCAAACCATCGAAGGAAAGCGACCGCCCACGCGCCAAGAGCGCAAACTATTTACCTATTTGCCAACCTTCGGCAAAAGTCGTCCGAGGGAATTGTTGCCTATTCCTTTATCCTTGGTTACCCCCCAAATTCAAGGGGAGGCAACATTTCCAAAACAGTTCAATTTGCTGTCGCGACGCCTGGCCTTGTAACTCCTCCAGCAAACGAGCCATCGGCGGCGTTTGGAGACCGTTACATTTTTGCCGTAACACGTGTAGCACGGGTGCAGAGATGGCCCATTGCGGATCGACACGCAAGCCGGCTTCCGCCGCCCGTAATAAGTCGTCATGAGCCGTTTCGCGCGAAATCCCGCGGATCGCCGCACATTCGTCCAGCGACGCGCCCAAAGACAGCACCCGCCAGGTCCAGTAGAAATCCGGCCGTCGATCCAACGGAAGCTCTTCCAGCGAGTCAAGACGCGACGACGTGCGATGGGGGGGCGTCTCGTCGAGTTCCTTCTCTTCCTCGTCAAGCAATAAACGACGCGACGCCGCGGAGGACTTTTTCGAATCGGACTCGCGAGGCTCTTTGGCAGCCGCCTGCCCCTGCGTCAACGATTTGCCGTTCGTTTTCGCCTTCCCGGTATGCTCCGCGACTAACTCTAAGATTGTTTGCCCGTATTGTTCCAATTTCATCGGCCCGATGCCCTTAATCCCTTCTAGCGATTCCCAATCGGTGGGCCGAAGGCGGGCGATCAGTTCGACCGTCGTGGTGTGCAAGACTTGGTACGCCGGTACGCCCATCTGATCGGCCCGTTCCCGGCGCCAACGACGGAGCGCCTCCAGCAGCGCCGGATGGGGCGGCGGCAAGTTGTCGACGTCGGTGGAAGGAGGGGCGCCGGAATCATGGTCTCCGGCGCCGCTTCGCAGTTTCGTCACTAGCCCCCCCGGCATGGGCAATGGCCCTTGCAAGGGAGCGTTGCCTTTCATCACGTCCCACCCGTAGTCGCTTAACTGGACGACCGGGCGATTGCGTTCCACGTCGACCTGTTCAATCAACCGTTTTTCCATCAGCACATCGAGCAACTGCGAGACCTCCGTCTGCGCGAGGTGGCCCAACAGCCCATAGGTGCTAAGCTGATCGAGCTTCCACTTGCTAAGCTTGGCCGACTTGGACCCCCACAGCATTTGCGCGACGATGTTCTTGCCGAAGCGGCGTTGCGTGCGGGCTACCCCACTCAGGGCGATGCGAACCACGCGCAGCACGTTTTCATCGGTGACAACGCCCGACGTGGCGGCGCCGACGCTGGCCACGCTCCGCCCGCCGCCCCGCCGGCAGTTGTCGCATGCGCCGCACACGGCGGCGTCTGGGTCGCCAAAGTATTGGAGAATTTCCAATTGGCGGCACCCCGGCGTGCGGGCGTAAGCCATGACTCGGTCCAACTTGCCATATTCCGCGGCGCGGCGCTGCTCGAGCGTGTCGAAGTCAATCTCCAGGTCTTCGAACCGCGCATCGCGCGTGAGCATGTGAATGGCTTTGCCGCGAAAGGGCGGCACGTAGTCGAACGACTTGAGATTACACAACTCGCGCAGCGCCCGGTTCATGGCTTCGCGATCCAGCCCCGCGGCGGTCATTAAGTGATTAGGGTGAACGTAAACCCACTCGCCGCGCAGGTCGCCAACCACGTTCTCGATGGCATGAAGCAACCGCCGCCGCACCTTGGCTTGCGCGGGCACCAGGTCCAGCAGCGTCGGCAATTCGCTGTCGATTTTCACCGCCGCCATGTTTTGCCGCGGATCGATCCGCTCCAGCGCCCCGCACTTGTCGAGGATTTGTTCGCACGCGCCGATTCCCTCCGCGCCCGTGGTCAACCCGAGCCGGTCCTTGATCTCTTCCATGGTCAGCTCAATGGGGTCTTCGTCCAGCGTTCGCAGGAACTCGTACACCGACTTGAGCAAAGCGCGCGACGGATAGGCGTTCTCGATAAAGAATTCCTGAATGAATCGGTCCTGCGGCGTGTAAAGCATCAGGCACCGCGAGGGAAGCCCGTCGCGGCCCGCGCGGCCGGCCTCCTGATAGTAAGCCTCCAACGTGCCGGGCATGTTGTAATGCACCACGAACCGCAAATCCGACTTGTTGATCCCCATGCCAAAGGCGTTGGTGGCCACAATCATGTCGATCCGGCCGTCCATGAAGGCGTCCTGCATCGCCCGGCGTTCGTCGGGAATCATTCCTCCGTGGTACACGCCGACGCTACGGTCGGTGCGTTCGGTCAATACCGCCAGAAGTTCTTCACAGCGTTTGCGCGTCGCGGCGTAAATGATCCCCGAGCCGGGCGTCTCGGCGAGGAACCGGCACAGCATCTCGTTCTTTTCAGGTTGGCTGCCGGGCGTGGCCACCTCGAATTGCAAGTTCGGCCGGGCAAACCCGGTGACGAACACCCGCGGATCGCGTAGTTGCAGCGAGGTGATGACGTCGTCGCGCACGTCGGGCGTGGCGGTCGCGGTCAGGGCGATCGTTTGCGGATTTCCGATCCGCTGGCGAAAGGCGCCCAATCGGGCGTAGTCGGGGCGGAAGTCGTGTCCCCACTCGCTCACGCAGTGCGCTTCGTCTACCGCCAAGAGCTGCACGCGGGTCCGCGCCACGGCGTCGCGAAACGTGCTGTTGCGAAACCGCTCGGGCGAGACGTAGACCAGGTCATACAAGCCCGCAGCCATGTCCGCCAGGCGATGCCGCTGGTCCTGAAGCGTCAGCGAGCTATTGATGAACGTGGCCCGCATCCCCAAGCGGTTAAGGGAATCGACCTGGTCTTTCATCAGCGCGATCAGCGGCGACACGACCAGGGTGACCCCCTCGCGCGCGATCGACGGCAGTTGGTAGCACAAACTCTTGCCGCCGCCGGTCGGCATGATGCACAGGCAGTCCTGCCCGGCCAGCACCGCCGAGATCACGTCTTGCTGACCGCGACGGAATTCGGACAGATTGAACCGCTGCAAGAGCGGCGCAAAATCGAGTTGTTCCACGGTTGGCATGCGTTCCATTATAGGGGCCGGTCCGCCGCCCACCAACGCCGCCCCTGCGAGCGGCCGCGGCGCGCGGAACTGGCCGCCCTACGCGGCGCCCCCTAAAATTTCAGGTGGAGCGTCCGTTTTCCCGAAAGGTCGCGTTTATGCCCTCGTCTCCTACCTCGTTTCACGAAGCGCAGCTTCATAGGCGGCCCATACGCGACTTGCATTTGAAGATTGAGGGCACGCGGCTGGAGCCGCTGGTGCGGCGGTTTGAACGCGAGTTGGAACAGGCGGGAATCCGCCGCTTACGGCCGCATTTTCACCTCTCGACCGAGTGGGGCGTGCCCTTCAACACCATTGTGATTGGCGTTCCCTTTTACTTGGCGCATCCAGAACTCGTAGCCGTTCACGCGGAAAAGGTCGGCCATGTGGAAGGAACCAGCGACGCCGATATCCTTCGCTACTTCCGGCACGAAATGGGGCACGTAGTTAACTACGCCTACAAGCTGTACGAGGACGAGGAATGGGTCAAACTCTTCGGGGCCATTACGCGGCCCTACGTCGAGGACTATCGGCCCGAGCCATTTAGCGCGCGGTATGTCTTGCACTTACCGGGCTGGTACGCGCAGAAGCATCCCGACGAGGATTGGTCGGAGACGTTTGCCGTGTGGATGACGCCCGGCGGCGATTGGCGCGGCCAATATCGTGGCTGGCCCGGCGCGCTGGCGAAACTCGAATACTGCGACCGAACGATGAGCGAGCTAGCCGACCAGGAGCCACTGGTTTCGACCATCGAACTGGATGAAGACGTGGGAGAGTTGGCGGTTTCGGTGGAACAGTATTACGGTTCCCACGCCGAGGAGGTTGGACCCTTTCCGACCGGATTGGAGGGTTCGTTGCGGGCGATGTTTGAAGATTGGAACCGGCCCGAGGAAAGCGACCCGTCGGTCCCGCGCATCGCCGCGTCGGAACTGATCCATCGTCTGGAACGCCCATTGATGGCCGACGTATACCGGTGGACGGGACACTTTCCTGAACGAACCCGGCTTCTGCTTCGCCGGTTAGCGAAATGCGCCGACGAGTTGCAGCAAGTGTACGCGCAAGACCGCGAGCTAGAGGTAGCCGTGGCGCTTACGTCGTTTGTCACGTCGTTGGCGGCCAACTACGTCCACCGCGGCAATTACCTGGCCTGAGTGGGCTTCGATCAATGGTGGCGCCATCGCTCCGCGAGTGCATTCTTGTTGTGGCGTCCGAAGGACGCCCCAAAAAATCCACTCGCAGAGCGATGGCGCCACACGGAAACTGTCACACTTGTTGGAAAGGTGCTCTCGGCTCGTCCGGTAGGCCGAGGACCGCGGGCTTTCGTTTGCCGATCAATCCAAACGCCAGGCAGTGGCGACGGTTTTTGACGGAGCCGGCTTGGTTCTCGATCGTTTCTTCCGGGGCGGTTGCGTCTTGCTGGCGTGCCGCTGGAGCGCGTGTTCCGCGATGCGAGAAATCAATTCGTCGTATTCGATGCCCGCGGCGGCGGCGGCCATCGCGAACTCGCTTTCCCTCTCCAGGTAGCAATTCGCGTTGACCTCGATCACGTAAATGTCGCCGGTCTCGGCAACGCGCAAGTCCACGCGGGCGTAATCGCGTGCTCGCAAGACGCGGCAGGCCTCGAGCGCTACCTGTTGCAGCCGAGCCCGCATCTGGTCGTCGATGTCCGCCACCACCGCCACAGTGCCTTGATATTCGGCCGACGACTCATCGAACTTCGCTTTGCCGTCCAGCACGTGCGGCGAGCCTGGCGGCATCTTGGAAAAATCGATTTCGATGGGAGGAAACGCCACGGCCTCATGGTTTCCGAGCACGCCCACGTAGAACTCGCGGCCGTCGATGAACTCCTCGCACAGCGCTGAATCGTTCAGTTCGCGATGGATGCGTGTCACCTGCTCCATTAGCTCGGTCGTGTTGCGGACCAGCGACTGGGAGCCGTCAATGCCTAGTGAGGAATCCATTCGTAACGGCTTGACAAACAGGGGCATGCGCAGGTTTCCGCCGGTTTCCAATTCCGAGTCGCGCGAGAAGACGGCGAAGTCCGGGTACAAGAGATTTTCGTACGCCAGCAGCTTCTTGGAAAGCGCTTTATCTTCCTGCAAGTACAATTCGCCGGCGCCGCTTCCCGTGTAAGGAATGCCCAGCAGTTCGATAACCGCCGTGGCCTCCACCAGCCCGAGCATTTGGTCGTTAAATTGTTCCAGAAGGTTAAACACCAGATCGGGTTTGCGGCGACGCAGCCCGGTAATCATCTTGCTCACGTCTCCGCGCACGCCAAAGATCGATGTTTTGTGGCCCGCCGCCTGCAACGCCGCGGCAATCTGGTCGACCGATTTGTCATGTTCGGGCGTATCTTGCTCCAGGTAGATCAATAACGTTACGTTCATAACGGCACGAAACCAGCAACGGTGAGTGTGGCGTCAAGTCGAAAACCATCGTCCTGACCCATTTCTTGAAGCGAATGAGGGGAACCTGTTTGCAAACCTCGTGCCGAAGACGCATGGTGACGGCGCGAAATCGCCTCCGTTTGGAGTGCGGAAATTTATTTCCGCATTCGCCTTTCCGCGCTCGGCGCCGGTCAAACAGATATGAAAACTGAAAGCGGCGATGACACGCCGCACTCCAAACACGGAGAAACGATGACCAACGAGCGGGGCGAGGCGCGCGGGCGGCGACGGGGCGTAGTGGGCGTGGCGGTGCGCGAGGGGCAATTGCTGGTCATTCGCCGATCGCAAACCGTCGAGGCGCCCGGCGCCTACTGCTTTCCCGGCGGCGCCATCGATCCCGGCGAGACGGAACAAGACGCCTTGCGGCGCGAATTTCAGGAAGAACTAAGCGTGACGATCCGCCCGGTACGTTTCCTGTGGCGGTCGCTTACCTCGTGGAACGTCGACCTATCCTGGTGGCTGGTCGAGTTAGCTCCCGGGTGGACCTTGGCCCCGCATCCGCGCGAGGTCGAATCGTTCCACTGGCTTACGCCGGCCGAGCTACGCAAGCTGCCGCAACTCTTGGAAAGCAATTGTCAGTTTTTGGACGCGGCCGGTTCCGGAGCATTCGCCATCGCCGGCGTGGACTTCTCAGGAAAGTAGCGGCGATTGAAGATCGCGGGATCAAATGGATCGCGAGGGGTGTAATCTTCTCCGTCGCGTTGCACGGACGACTGGCGAGCGAATACGCTACGGTGAATCTCTTCATGGCCCATCGCCGCGGTCGAAGGTTGCGGCGAGCCAACTCCGGCGCCAAGTCCGATTTTACTTGGCCCGGCGGGTTCCGGCGCCACGTAATCCGGCGCCTCGGGTGTGTAGGCCACAGACCGCACCCAATCCCGCAATTGCTCCCATTGCCGCTCGTTGCGGCCTTCGAACATGCCGGATTTCTCCCCGCCATGAGGCCCCAATGGCGTCGTCAATAACGGGCTTTGATCCGGATTCTCCACGTCGATCATTTGCAGCGTGGAGTACAAATTTCGCTGGGTAAGCCGCCGCGGGAGCGCCTTGTCTCGCAGCGGTCGCAGCAAATGAAAACGCGAGATTGCCTGGTTCCCATGACAGGCATTCGTACCGCACCGATTGAGCAACAACACCTGCACGCTCGTTGTATAGTCCTCGACCGTCTTGAGAGGCATCGTTTCCAATGCGCGTTCGATAGCCTGCCAGTCGAGCGTTGGCTCAGGAGCCGTATCGGGCTGAGTCGAAATCTCCCGAGCCTGGGCCATGTGGAGCATCCGCCGGCGGATGCCATGCGCGCGGGAGTCAAAGGGATTGATCGCCATGGCCGACAGCAATTGATCGGCGGCTCGATGCGGAAGATCGTGGCGCAAGCACCAGTCGGCCAGGTCCAGTCGTTGGCGGGTGCTGGCGGTGTCCAGAATATCGCGTTTGCGGAAGTAGGCTTCCTCCAGGCTTGCGCACTGGAATTCAACGTCGCCCACGGAAAACCGCACTTCCCCCGTTTCTCCAAAGGTGACCACGTACCGATCGCCAAGACGGGTAATCTGGCCCTGCACGACTTGACCATTGCGCAGCACCAATACCTCGGCGCCGGGATGCGGCGGAGGCACTTCGGCTATCAACGGCGTGACGGCCAGTAACGCCCAAAGGCAGACGGCGATCGTGCGAAAACACATGGCGGGCAAACAGTATCCCGGCCCGCCGGGCGCGTCAACAGCAGTTTGCATCGGAAATCGTTTATTCCTGAGAGGATGTGTTTGTTTTGGCTTACCGCCGCTACGGAAAGATTCACAACCTCTGACGCCTTACCATTGGGTCGGTGGCGAGTGCTTGGACCTTGCTCCCCGTCTCCCCATCGTCGGCGGGAAACTTCTTTGCTAAGTTGCTAAAGAAGAGGTGTATCCCCTTTGGCGCGCCCGCGTTGCTGCTTCACGGAGGGCGAGAATGTTTGGAACGGAGGAACGGAGCGTATTCGCCGAGTTTGGCGAGTCGGATTACTTTTCGACTCGCAGGAAACTGGCCTCGTGGGCGCTGCCGCGCGAGGGCAAAAGCCGCCGCCAGTTGGTGCGCGCCCACGCTCCGGCGGCGCCCGGCGTGTACGGGATGATCGACGGCGGGGGGCAGTTGATCTACGTCGGCAAATCCCGGTGTCTGGCCAACCGGCTGATGAGCTACTTTCCCGGCCGCCCCAGCGGCGAGAAATCCGAGCGAATCGGCCGCCGCGCGGCGCGGTTGGTCTGGGAGTCCTCCACCCATGAGTTCCTCGCGCTCTTGCGCGAACTGGAATTGATTCGCCGTTTCGCGCCCCGGTTCAACGTGGAAGGCCGGCCCGAACGGCAACGCCCGGCGTACATCTATCTCACGCCTGGCCCGGCGCCGTTCTTTCGGGTCGGGGGAAGCCCACCTGCTGGCTGCCCGGCCTGGTTCGGACCGCTGCAAGGCGTGGGGCGCTACACGGCCGCCGTCGAGCAGCTCAACCGGCGTTTCCTCCTGCGCGATTGTCCTCAAAAGACGCCCATGCGGTTCGCCAACCAGCGCGACCTGTTCGACACCGAGCGCAAGCCCGGGTGCCTAAGGTATGAACTGAACACCTGCTTTGGCCCTTGCGCGGCGCTGTGCACCGCGCAAGAGTACTCGCAGGGCGTGGAGCGGGCCTTGGCGTTTCTTCGGGGCGAGGACGTTTCGCTGCTGGGAGAGTTGGAGCGCACGATGCGCGAAGCCGCCGCCGGGCAACAATTCGAACGTGCGACCGCCCTGCGCGACGCCTGGCGACAGATCGCCTTAATACACCGCGGTATGGAGCAGTTGCGCGAACTGCGCCGCAATTTTTCATTCGTTTACGAACTGCGCTGCCGCGGACAGCAGCGGTTTTGGGTTTTTGTGCGCTCGGGACACGCCATCGGAGCGCTGGCCAAGCCAAGTGGACCAAGGTCGGCAAACGCCGCGGCTCGCCGGCTCATGGAAATCTATGAGCCGCCCGACGACCAGCCGGCGGCGGGAGATGCCTTGGACCTGGATATGTTGCGGGTCGTCGGCGGCTGGTTTCGCCGTCGTGAGGAGGAAATCAAGGCCACGCGAACGTTTGAAGACGCACTCCATGATTGCCGCCAGTTGGCGCAAAATCCGACGGTCCGCGTTCGTCGTTCACGGGCGGATGACGCGCCGCCAACGCTGGCGGCTACTGGCTAGAAACGAGCGTCCGATCTATAATTTCGCTTTCCTCCACCCGCCGTTTTCGGCGGGTTTTTTGCTTTCCTGAAGCCGTCAGGCCGCTACGTCACTATGAAGAATGAGCACGAAACCGTGGAAACGGGCGAAGCGCGCGTCGCCGACGAACGGGTCCTGGTCCTCGATTTTGGTTCCCAATACGCTCAGTTGATCGCCCGCCGCGTGCGCGAGCAGAACGTTTACTGTGAAATTGTCCGGCACGATATTACCCCCGAGCGCGTGCGCCACCACGCCCCCCGGGGGCTGATCCTATCGGGGGGGCCCAGCAGCGTATATCAACCCAATGCGCCACGGTGCGACCCGCGCCTGTTTGAGATGGGATTGCCGGTCCTGGGCATTTGCTACGGCATGCAGTTGGTGTGCGATGCGCTAGGCGGCAAGGTCGATAGCACTCCGGCCCGGGAGTATGGCCGCGCTAAGATTCACTTCATCCAGGCCGATGATCCGCTGTTTACGGGACTGCCCGACGAAACGCAAGTCTGGATGAGCCACGGCGATCAGGTGTCGCGCGTTTCCGAAGACTTTATGCCCCTGGCGCGGACCGAAACCTGCCCCATCGCCGCCGTGCGTCACCGCACGCTGCCGGTGTTCGGATTACAATTCCACCCCGAGGTCACGCACACGCCGCTTGGCTCGACCCTTCTCCGCAACTTTCTATTCGAGGTGTGCGGCTGCCATGGGCGCTGGAAACTGGGCGACTTCGCCAAGGAGACCATTGACCGCATTCGGGAGCGCGTGGGCGGCGAGCGCGTGATTTGTGGCTTGTCGGGCGGGGTCGATTCCTCGGTCACGGCGGCGCTGCTGTACCAGGCAATCGGGCCGCAACTGTCTTGCATCCTGGTCGACAACGGCCTGTTACGCAAAGACGAACAGCGGGCGGTGGTGGCTGAGTTTACGCACCATTTCAAAACGGACCTGCACGTGGTCGACGCCGAGGAGCAATTCCTCGCGGCTTTAGCGGGAGTGGTCGATCCGCAAGAGAAGCGGCGGCGGATCGGTCATGTGTTCATCGAGTGCTTCAAGGAAGAAGCCCGCAAGATTCAAGGCGCCAAGTACCTGGCGCAAGGCACGCTGTACCCCGACGTGATCGAAAGCGGCGCCGCGGCCGACGGGCCCGCCGCCACGATCAAGCTCCACCATAACGTGGGCGGCTTGCCGGCCGAGCTAGGGTTTGATCTGATCGAACCGCTGCGCGATTTATTCAAAGACGAGGTCCGCCGCTTGGGCGAAGAGTTGGGCCTACCCGACGATTACGTCTGGCGGCATCCGTTCCCCGGTCCCGGCCTGGCGGTGCGGTGCCTGGGCGAAGTCACCCCGGCCCGGTTGAGCGTGCTGCGCGAGGCCGACGCGATTGTGGTGGAAGAGATCAAGGTGGCCGGCCTTTACCGGCAAACGGCCCAAGCCTTTGCCGTGTTGTTGCCGGTGCAAAGCGTGGGAGTGATGGGAGACGCGCGGACCTATGAAAACGCGGTCACCATTCGCTGCGTCGATACCGACGACTTTATGACGGCCGACTGGAGCCGCCTCCCCTACGAGGTCCTGGCCCGCATTAGCACCCGGATCATCAACGAGGTTCACGGGGTGAACCGCGTGGTGTACGACATCAGCTCCAAGCCCCCCGCCACGATTGAATGGGAATAGCGTTCCGCGTCAGACGCCGCCTGGCCTTGGACGATGAACACTCGCTGGCGCGCTCTAGAGCACGTTTCCCGATGGTGGGCGGGCGTTAATGTGACGTACTCGCTTCCGCGCGTGGCCTACATTGATTCCGCTTCACGACCTTGAAGAACGTGATCCAACTCGCTGGCCGCTACCTTGCGCGCCTTGATCTGTTTTTGGAGGTGTTCGATCGCTCGCTGAAGCTGCGGGTCATCGCTCCATTGGGTAATGGTGACGGCGGGTGAGCGCGATTCCGTGTCTTGGTCGTTCGGCGCGTCGTCTTGATCGGCGGGTGTTTCCTCGGCTTGGTTCGCGGCCCAGAGGGTTTCCATCCAGGTGGGCAACCGTTGTGCGGGCCGTAGAACGATGTCGCGCAAACGACGCAAGCGGTGCAATTCTTGGAGCGTGGCGTCGTCCAGAACGACTTCCAACCCCGCATTCGGTTGCACGCCCCAATCGCCGTTTTCTCCCACGTCTTTGCCCCGGTGGATGTTCTTGCCGCTGGGTCGCCAATAGCTCGCCGTCGTCAGCTTGAGCGCACTGGAGCCGCCTTCCAGTTGGATGACGTTCTGGACGGTGCCTTTACCCCAACTGCGCACTCCGGCGACGGCTGCCCGGCCGTGGTCCTGCAAACACGCGGCGACGATCTCGCTGGCGCTGGCGGTGTCGCGGTTGACCAGCACCACCATGGGCGTGTCTTGGGGAAAAATCGTCGCGGCAGCGTCGGCTTCGTAGGCGGCGCGCACGGAACCGTCGCGGCCGCGGGTGCTGACGATGCGCCCCTCGTCAATGAACATGTTGCTCACGGCCACAGCCGCGCTCAAGTAACCGCCCGCGTTGCCGCGCAGGTCGAGCAGGAGCGCTTCAATGGGGCGCTGTTCAAATTGCGCCAAGGCGCGTCGAAGCTCCTCGACGGTGTGGTCGCCAAAAGTCGTGAGACGCACGTAACCGATCCGCGGATTTTCTTCGAGAAAGAAGTTCCACGAGCCATCACGCCGCCGCGTGTCGCCCAGGACCGATTCCACGGGAATAATCGCCCGTCGAATGCGGAATTCATGAGGGACTGGCTCTGGATCGCGTTGAATGGTTAAGCGGACCTCGGATCCTGGTTTCCCCCGCATCAGGTCCACCGCTTGGGACATGGCGATTTCGCGGGTCGTTTTCCCATTGATGGACAAGATCATGTCGCCGGCTTGCAGCCCCGCTTCGTAGGCCGGCGTATTGACCAACGGAGTCACTACCGTCAGGAACTGGGTGGTGGGATGCGTTTCCACAACAATGCCCACGCCGCCGAACTCCTGGTCCAGGCTCTCTTGAAACTCCGTGAAGTCTTGCGGCGAGATGTAGTTGGAGTACTGATCCTCCAGGCTCCCCACCATGCCTTCCATGGCGCCTTCGAATAGGTCGCGGCTCTCGACCGGTTCGACGTAGTTGTTCGCGATGAGCGCCATAGCCTCGGCCAGCGTCGCCACGTACCGGTTGCGCTCGGCCTTGGCGTAACACGCGACCGAAACCAAGGAAGCAACAAGAATAACCCACAAATTACGAGACGGCACGGCAAGTCTCTCCCGACAAAATTCATGGCAAGAGGGCGACGTTTATTATAATGCGCGAACGTGACTCGCGGCGAACCCCGCCGCTGCAAAGTCGCGGCGCGGTTTGCGATTTCCACATTCACCCGAAGCGAAAGTTTTGACGTTGCGCGTTTCCTCCACTGAGCTTGCCTCGGTGGGATAACGATTCTGCACTAGCCACGGAAAATCTGAGCAACACGCCCCCGCCGAACTTGTTCGGGGGAGCGAATGCCTGGTAACGCTGCCAATCAGGGCTTCCACCGAGCAAACTCGGCGAGGAGCTAGGAAAGGCGGCAATTTCAGCGCCTAGTGCAAAATCACAGCTCTGTCGAGCAAGCTCGGCAGGGTCGGCGCCAACGAACAGCGCGACTTCACAAAGCGCAAGCGAGGGCGGAAGCGCCGTTCTCTTTTGCGGTTTGGGTTGGCGTGGGGGCGGCAACCTCCGCCGCGAGAAACAAAACGTCAACGGAGTTCGCTTCGGTCCCCGTCGCCCTGGCGCAGCACCTTCCCATGCAACCCGAGAAACTTGGTCCGTATCAGATTGAACGCCTGCTTGGCCGCGGCGGCATGGGCGCCGTCTATGTGGGAGTCAATCAAGACACGGGCGAACGCGCCGCCGTCAAGATGTTGGCGCCGGCCTTTAGCGCCGAGCCGAACTTTCGCGGCCGGTTCGCGACCGAGATCGAAACCCTGCGCAAGTTGCGGCATCCCAACATTGTCCAACTCTACGGTTTTGGCGAGGAGCACGGCAGCCTCTTCTACGCCATGCAACTGGTCGAAAGCGACAACCTGGAAAACGAGCTTCGCAAGGGCCGCCAGTTCGACTGGCGCGAGGTCATCGCCATTGCGCTCGATGTTAGCAAGGCCCTCAAGCACGCCCACGACCGCGGCGTGATCCACCGCGACTTGAAACCGGCGAACCTGCTGCGTGGCGACGACGGCCGGATTCTGCTCTCCGATTTTGGCATCGCCAAACTATTCGGCGGCGCCGAGTTCACGGCGGCCGGCGGCGTGATCGGCACCGCCGATTACATGTCGCCCGAGCAAGCGGCCGGCGAAGGCGTCACGCCCCGCAGCGATTTGTATAGCCTGGGGGCCGTCATGTTTTGCTTGCTGGCGGGGCGGCCGCCTTTTCAGGGCCGATCGCTTCCCGACATTATCCACCAAGTCCGCTACACCGAGGCGCCGCTGATCGGCCGCTTTGCTCCAAGCACCCCGGTGGAACTCGAAAGCATCATAGCGCGGCTGTTAGAGAAGGACCCCAAGCGGCGGATTCCCACGGCGCTGGCGCTGATCAATCTGTTCCAAGCGATGCTGAATACGGCGCCGCAAACGGTGCTGGAGCCGGCAACCACCGAACCGGAGCTTCCGGACGATGCGTTTGTGGTTACGTCGGATGTGACCGCGGCCAGTTCCAAATTGTTGGACTCTCAGATTACCCGCCGGCCGACCGCTGTTGTGGCGGAGTCGCCGCCATCGGCTCAGGCGACGTCCGACGAGACGGTCATCCATACCGCGCCCCCCAAGGTGGATCAGGAAGGCGAGGCTCTTTCTCCGCCCGTCGTGGCGACTCCCGCCAGTCGCTTTACGGTCGTGCCCGAAGAGGAACTGGGGCAGCTTAATGCGTTCGACCGCGACGACGAGGAAGACGCTTGGGGGTGGCCGTGGTGGATCGCAGGCGCGGCGGCGGTCGTCGGCCTGGTTCTCTTCGCATGGTACGCCATGCGCCCGCCTTCGGCCGATCGGTTGTTCGCCCGCATTGTGCAAACCACCGAACAAAGCGACCCATCCACTGCCGCCGCCGAGATTTCTGAATTTCTGGAGCGGTTTCCCGACGATCCGCGCGTTCGGGAAATTGACGGCTACCGCCAGGAAATCGAAGTGGCGCGGTTAGAACGCACGATGGAGCGCCGGGGCCGAACGTCGCGCCTGGGCGAAGGCGTGTCGCTGGTGGAGTGGACCTACCTCGACGCCATGCGGACGGCGCGCTCCGATCCGCGCCAAGCGCTCGAAGCCCTCGCATCGCTGATTGCGGTTTACGGTCACGAACCCGACGACAGCACCGCCGCGGCCTGTGTCGAACTCGCGCGTAAACAGCGAGAACGCTTGCTTCAGATCCTGGAAAAGCACGAAGCGGAACACCGCCGCGAATTGGAGCGGCGCCTGAAAGCCGCCGACGCGCTGTACGCCGCAAACCGCGCCGATGCCCAGGCCATTTGGCGGGGCGTGATCGATTTATACGGTAACCAACCGTGGGCCAGCGCGGCCGTGGGCCAGGCGCAGGACCGACTGGCCAAGGCAAGCCCGTAGCAATTCCAAGCTTGCAGAAGCGGGCGTCAGTCAGCATAATCGACAACGATGTTGCGCGCGTGGGCCACGAATGCATTCCTTAATTCGTATGACTTTGGCGGAAGGTTCGGTTCATGTCTGAAAGCGGCTCGCATTGGGTCGTTCGACGCTCCATTCCCAGCAACACCGATGCCGGCACGGATTTAATGCACGAGTTGTTGCAAAAGCTCGAAGCATGCGCGTGGATTCAAGACTACCTCTTTGGCGTTAACCTGGCGGTGGAGGAGGCCCTGGTCAACGCGATCAAGCATGGCAACCACGAAGACGCCGACAAGAAGGTCCACGTCGAATTCCGGCTTACCGAGGAACGCTTCTACGCACGCATTTCCGACGAAGGCGAAGGGTTCGATCCGGCGGACGTCCCCGACCCGCGCGAGGACGAGAACCTGGATCGGCCGGGCGGCCGAGGCATCATGCTCATGCGCAATTTTATGACCCAGGTGGATTACAATACCACCGGCAACGAGGTCGTCATGTTCAAGAAGGTGGACGGCTGACGCGCCGTTGACGCCAGTCGTCGCCCCGTGCTAGAGTTTTCTCTCTTTCCGACCCCTGCGCGCCGATGGGTTGCGCGTTCTCACATCTCTAGTTTCGGGAGGTCCGCCGTGAGCATTAGCGAACGCAAAAAAGAGATCAAGCGTCGTCGTCATCGCCAAAAGAAGTTGCAACATTGGAAATCCAAGTTGCCCAAGGCCAGCCCCGCCGAGCGAGCGGTCATCGCCGACAAAATCCGCCTGCTCACCCCCGGCGCCGATCAGATTATCGAGGCCTGGGGCATTCAGGATCAGTAAACGTCCGCTTGCCGGATCGACAGGCGCTTCCGCTTGATGTACCCGCTTCGCCAGTAGGCGCTTTCGCGGCGTCCCGCGGACGCCACAAGGGAAACGCACTCGCGGAGCGAGTGCGCCACGTTAGCTAACACGATTTCGACTCACCGGGCGCATGGGAACGGGCGGAGCGGGTTGTCACCGCTTCGCCCGTTCGCGTTTGGCATGACTCGTGTCTTGCGGATCAGTCCTTGTCGCTGCCGCGTTCCCGTGATTTCGATTGAGGCGGCCGTCCACGGTCGGGACGCTCGGCCGAGGATCGTCCCGGCGACCGCGACGAACCTAACCCCGGAACATTACGCGGGGAAGCAGCCTCGGGACGTGGCCGCGGTTGTTCGACGCGTCGGGGTTCGCGCCCACTGCTTCGTGGATCGATGCGGCCCTCCAAGCCGCGCGCCGCGGGCGGAGGTGAACGGAACGACGGGCCTCGCGCGCCGTCGCGCTCCGCGCCCGATTGCCGCCCTGGCGCGATCTCTCGCGGCGCCGCGCCGCGTCCACGCTCGGGATTCAGTTGCGGCGGGCGATAACCGCGTTCTTCTTTCCCGGGCGTGATGGGCGAGCGCATTTCACTGGGCCGTTGCGCCCGTTCGTTCCCTGGGCGTTCCAGGCCAGGAAGAGCGCGGCTTTGCGGTTGGTTCGGGCGATTACCGCCACGCAATCCAGGCGGCAAAGTCCGCGGAGTGTCGCCGCTGCGGGCCTTCGGCAATTCAGGACGATCTTGACGACCGCGCATGTCCGATGGCAGGTGAGGTTGTTCCCCGCCGCGACGAGCATCAGGCCGTGACGAAGGGCGTTGTTCCAACGGTGAAGGCAACGGTAGGCGCGGTCGTGCGCGATCTATGTCGTCGGCCTTGGGCGTTGGGCGTTGAATGTCGTCTCGATCCAAGCCGCGAGGAACTTGGCGGTCGCCCTCGCGTCGTGGGTCGGGCCGGGCCCCGGGAATCGCGCCAGGTTCTCGACCAGGACGCTCCGGTGGCGCGGTCTTGGGCCGCATGCCTGGAATTGAGTCCCGTTCACGACCACGGGGATCGGGTTTCGCGGTATCGGGCCTGGCGCCGGGAACTTGTGGACGCCCGCGTTCGTTCAATTCTATTCCTGGCCGGTACGCGCGGCGTTCCTCGGGCGCGCCACCGGGAGGCGCTTGGGCTGCGCGATCGCGGGGAGTACGGCCGTCGGCGCGTGGCGATGGAGCGCGGAATGCCGTTGTTTCGGGCAGTTGCCAGCGGCCGCGGGATCTTCCCGCTTCGCCGCGGGCGCGTGCGTCGCTCGCCGTGTGCGCTTCGGCTTGGAGCCGCTCACGAATTAACGCGCGGGCGTCCGAGGAAGCGCGCGCCAGCGATCGTCGCTGTTCGTCATTGACGCGCTCGAAGCGATTCCGCAAGTCCCGATCGTCCATAACCTGGTTGATGGTCCGCCCCAGCAGCGAGTACCGCGCCGAAGCGTTCCCCTCCAAGCGCGTGGCCTGCCGTACCTGTTGCTCCCACGTGCGAGCCGGGCGATACTCCTCGTGGGTCCGGTAGTAATTGTGCCAGCCTTGAAGGCGCTGCGCGTAATCGACTCCGCGCGATTGGTAATACGTCGAATAGTAAGTGAATAACGGGTCATAGGCGCGCGGCCGGCTGTAATAGTCGGACCAAGCCGTGTAGCCAATCGTCTGATACCGCGGCCCGTAGTAGTCCCCGTAGTAGTAGTGCCGATGGCCAGGGTTCACAAACAAGTGAATCAGCAAATGGCTGACGTTAATTACCACGTGCGGCGAGTATCGGATGTGCCGCACGTGTGCATGGTTGTGGAAGTACACCGGCGCAAAAACCTGTCCGCGGCGCGCGATCGGGTAGTCCCAGTAACCGTTGCAAAACACCGCGCCGATCGGCGTCCAGACGTAATGCGCGGGAACCCAGACCCAGCCCTCGGAATACGGCGTCCAATAACCCGGGCGCCAAGCGTAGTCGGTGTCTTGATAAATCCAGCAACCGGGCGTCCAGAAGTAGTTTTCCGAGGGACGCGGGCTAGTCGGCCCGTTTTCAAGTGACTCGGGAGGATACGGCAGGTATTCCACTTGTTGCGCTTCGACCGAGGTCCAAAAACCGGGAATCCAGCGGTAAGCGGCGTCAACCGTCACCCAGTATCCGGGCACCCATTGCGAATTTGGGGGCGGTACGCGCCACACGCCGCTGACCCAAAGAAAGTCCTGTTGCAGTTCATCCCACGCCCAGTAGCCCGGAATCCAGATGACATTTTCGCCAGCGGGTTTCACTTCAGGCGGGATTTCTTCGATCGGGGCGGGCGGCTCTTGGGGCGCCATCAAGTTCTCGGCCGTATCGGTTTCTCCACCAAGCGGTTTGGCGAAGGCCTCGTGAATCGGGCCTTGCAAGAGAGTCTCAGCTCCGGCTTCATCCGGTGGCCGGGCCGGTTCCGCAAACTCTTGGGCTTGCGACAAGTCCGCCGCTCCCGCAATCATGGCGAACCAGCCCACAGAGAGTATTAGGAAAAGTCGTCGATAACGCATGAGCTGGGTCCTCTGTTCCGAGCGGAATGTTGATATCGCGATAGTTTGGGAGGGGAAAGAAACAGCCCGGCCGCCAACGGCGGCCGGGCTGGTAAGGCTTACGGTTTTTGGTTACCGAGAGAACCCAAAGCCGCCGAAGTTGCCGCTGCCGCCGAAGTTGCCGCCTCCCCGGAAGTTGCGTCCGGAATCAAAGACGCCGCCAGGGTTAAAGGTCCCATCGGGCGCAAAGGCGCGGCTGGGATTCAAAGCGCCGTCAGGGCCGAATACCCGGCTGGGTTGCAGCGCGCCGCCTTGCCCGAACGCGCTGCCGGGGCGATAGCCGCGGATGATGGAGTCGGCGCCCATCTGGCCGCGAACGGCGCTATTGACGCGCAATTGCCGTAACTCGTTCGGCAGCGCCTGGGCAAGGAATTGGCCATTCTGGTCGTACCACGCGCCATCGCGGAAGTAAGACCATTGGCCGCTGTCGCCTTGTCGCCACCAGGAACCGTCGTTGAACCGGAAGTCACCACGCGAGAAAATATCGCCGCTGGTGGTGTACCAGGTCCCATCGTTGAAATAGAGCCAATCGCCGGCATTATTCCGCGTCCACCAGTACCCGTTGTGGAAGCGCATGTTCGCGTTGGCATTGGCATTCGCGTTTGCGTCAAACGGCGGCGCCACGTTCGCGGGAGCATTAGCGCCAAGATTGGCATTCGCATCGAGATTGGCCGCGCCCGACCCCACGTACTGCGAACCGTTGACGTTGAACCATTGGCCGCCACGATTGAAGACCCAGTTGCCGTCGTTCAACCGATACCACCACACTCCGTTGTGGAAGCGGAAGTTGTCGCGGTTGCCGTCCAGGGCTTCTCCACTGGCCTGCGCGTGGGGGTCGATGTTGGCGTCGGCGTCCAGGTCCGCGTTGGCCCCGGCGCCCGCGGCTGAGTCGAGGTTCCCCGCGGCGCCTCCGGCGCCAATACTCGCATCGGCGCCGAGTTCGCCGGCTGCGCGTCCATCAAGGTCGGTGCGCGGATCGGCTTCGGTGTCGGCGTTCAGGTCGGTGGCGGTATTCGTCCCCGTCCCCGCGCGAACGTCGCGGCTGGCATTGGTATTGAGGTCTGCATCGGCATTGGCGTCGGTTCTCAAGTCCGCTCCAGCGCGGCTGCCTTGCGCGCCGGTTCGCGCGTCAGGGCTGTTGCCGATACCGGTATTTACGCCGACGCCGGTTTGCGTTTGGATGTTGTTATTGACGTTCGCTCCGGCGCCTACGCGTCCCGCCGCTCCCGCGCCCGTTTGACCCGGTTGCGTTCCAATACCGGTATTGGATCCGGCCGCTCCAACATTGGCGCCAGGGGCGACAACCCCAGGAGCCGCGCCTTGAGCGCCTGCGGAGCCTTGTGCTCCAGCCGCGCCGCCCGCTCCTGCCGCCGCGCCGCTGGCGCCTGCTCCTGCACCGCCCCCGCCGCCTGCGCCGCCGCCTCCCCCTCCTCCACCGCCACCCTGCCAGGCAATGGCCGGGGTTCCCATCATCATGGCCGCCCATAGCACGCTGGCGGTTAGCAAGGTGTGCTTCTTCATCGCTCGTTCTCCTATCCTGGTGGTTCTCTGTCCGTGACGATTAGGGGAAGGTTTTACGATGCAGGGGAGCCGTTGCCTCGCTGGGGCCGTTGACAAATCCCTGCCGATCGAGGAAGGATAGGCGCAGCACGCATCGCCTTCAAAACCCGAACCTTTACCGTCGTTACTACGTCGACCACGGGTAAGTCGCAAACCGCGCGCCCACGTAGGACGAACGGGCCGCATGACGGTTTCCGAGTTGCACGGATTCCCTAAACGAGGGCGCCTCCCCCAATGCGCGTGAGACGAGGGGAGCCGCGCGGCAAGGTTTAACTTCACGAATGACGGCCGGCGGCTGCTTGAAACGGGAATAATTCATGGATTTGTCGAAAAACGAATTAAAACGTCTTGATGCCACGGCGGTTTGGCACGCCTTCACGCAAATGGCGGAGTATGAGCCGCTGATTGTCGAGCACGCGGAAGGCCGCACCTTGATCGACATCGACGGGCGGCGGTTGCTGGACGGCGCCGCCAGCATGTGGTGCAACATTCACGGCCATCGCCATCCGCGGATCGACGCCGCAATTCGCGCCCAGTTGGATCGCGTGGCGCACGTGACCAACTTGGGAATGTCCAACCCGACGGCGATTGCGCTGGCGGCCCGATTAATCGAGCTGACCCCCCCAGGGCTGAACCATGTGTTCTTCGCCAGCGATGGGGCGTCGGCTATCGAGGTCGCTTTGAAAATGGCCTTTCAATACTGGCGCCAAAAAAACGATCCGCGACCCGAGAAGACGGTCTATGTCGCCTACTCCGACGCATACCACGGCGACACCCTGGGAAGCGTCAGCGTGGGCGGCGTGGCGCACTTTCACGCGCTCTTTGAGCCGCTGCTCTTTGAGACGTTGCGGCTGCCGGCGCCCGACGCGCATCGTCCGCCTCCGGGTGTGACCGCCGAGGGGGCGTGCGACTACTACTTGCGGCAATTGGCCGATTTGTTGGCGGAACATCACCAGCGTCTGGCCGCGCTCGTGATCGAGCCGCTCGTGCAAGGCGCCGCCGGTATGGTGATGCACCCACCAGGTTACTTGCGCGGCGTGCGCGAGTTGACCCGCCGTTACGACGTGCTCTTGATCGCTGATGAAATTACCGTGGGCCTGGGCCGACTCGGCAGCCTGTTCGCTTGCGAACAGGAACGCGTCACGCCCGATCTGTTGTGCTTAGGCAAAGGCCTGAGCGGTGGTTACCTGCCGATGTCGGCCACGTTGGCGACTACCGAGATTTGGAACGCTTTTCTTGGCGAGTATGCGGACTTCAAGACGTTCTTCCACGGCCACACTTACGGCGGCAATCCGTTGGCGGCGGCCGCGGCGCTGGCGACGTTGGAAATCTTTGAAGAAGAGCAAACCCTTGCCCACTTGCCTGAAAAAATCGCGCGCATCGGCGCGAACCTGGCGCCGCTGGTAGAGCATCCGCACGTAGGGAACGTCCGCCAACGCGGCATGATCGCCGCCGTGGACTTAGTGCGCGACAAAGCCACCCAGGAGCCTTACCCCAGCGCCGAGCGCCGAGGCCATCGGGTCTGTCGCCACGCGCTGAGCGAAGGCGTCTGGATTCGCCCCTTGGGAAACGTCGTCTATCTGCTTCCCCCGTTGGCGATCACCCTGGAAGAAATCGACCAACTCTGCGCCGCCCTGATCCGCGGCATCGAGCAAACGACCTAAGAACACCGAGCGAAGGACAACGCCGCTTCTCGACTTTCGACCTTCCTCCTTTATTCCGGCTCGGGGGCGCGGAAGTAGGTTCGGTCGCGTTCTTCAAAGTCGCGGTAATCGAGCAGGTCGTATAAATCCTCGCGAGTTTGCATAAGGTCGATCAGGTCGCGTTGCGATCCGTTGCTTTGCAGCACCGCCAAGGCCGCTTGCATGGCGGTCATCGCCACGCGTAGCAGCGTCACGGGGTAGAGCACCGCGGCGTAACCCATTTCGGCCAATTCGGCGACATCCAAGAGCGGGCTTTTGCCGAACTCGGTCATGTTGGCCACCAGCGGCGCATCGATGCGCTCGGCCGCCGCGGCAAACTCGGCTTGATTGGCGAGCGCTTCGGGAAAGATCCAATCGGCGCCGGCCTCGATGTACCTCTGTGCGCGATCAAACGTGTCCTCCAGACCGTTAACTCCGCGGGCGTCGGTGCGGGCGAGAATGATCGTATTCGGATCTCGTCGCGCGGCGACGGCGGCGCGGATTTTCGCGCACATCGTCTCGGTGTCCACCAGCGTCTTTCCCGATAGATGGCCGCACCGCTTGGGAAGCTGTTGATCCTCCAGTTGAATCGCCGCGGCGCCGGCCGCTTCCAACTCGCGGATCGTGCGCTCCACGTTTACCGTGTCGCCAAAGCCCGTGTCGGCGTCGACGATCAACGGAATGGAAATCCGCCGCGTGATGTACGTCGCGTGCTGGGCCAACTCGGTCAGCGTGAACAGCCCCACATCGGGCAACCCCAGCACGCCCGCGGAAAACGCCGCTCCCGAAAGATACGCGGCGGAAAAGCCCATGCGCTCGATCATTCGGGCCGCGAGCGCATGGGGGGCGCCGGGAACCTGGAGCGTGTGCGCCGCGGCCGCTTCGCGCAGGCGGGCGCCGGGAGAGTCAGTCATGCGGGTTACTCGCGTTCGCGGAGTTGCGGCCGGTAATAATCGACGTCGCGCCGCAAACGCACGTCGAGATTCAACAACTCGTTGTTGCGCCAATTTTGAACGAGCAACCGCACGCGGCCATTCGCGCCGGCGCGGTGTTGCAGCTCATCGCCGAGCAAATAAAGCTGGCGGTTGACGTACCCGACCTGAAATCCCTCGACGGCCACAATCTTGTCGTTCCGTTCCAGGCCCGCTTGGGCCGCCGCCGAGCCGGGCATGACGCGGGTGATCAAGACGCCCGTTTCCGTATTGTGGGCGTACACGCCCAGTAGCCAGCGATCGGGCAGAAAGTACGGCCGGCGATCGCCTTCGCCCGGCGCGATCCGCGTTTGCGGCATGCCTTCGGGCGTTCCCTCGCGATCGCCCGGCGCGGACCGCCTACGTTCGTCGGGGGCTGGTGCTTCTTCGCCTTGTGGATCGGCGGGGTGCGGCCGCTTGCGCGGTTCCTGCGCGCCGGTCAGCGAGATGCCGACCAGGCACAGTAACGACATCGCCGCGGCGGCCAATCCTGCTTTGGCTCCAATTGCCGAAATGCGGGTCGCTTTCATGGCTCACGTCCTCCAGCGGGTTGAGGGAATGGAGCGGCAATGAGAAGTTCTCTCTATTCTCGCGCCGTCGTCACCGTGGCCGCAAGAGGCGGCCGGCTTCCTGGCGAGCGGCCGACATGGAGGACGCCCGGAAGTATCGCCCTTGCCGCCCATCATTCCAGCGACGCTGCTTCGCCGATCGAGAGAATTCGCGGCAGATCGGCCAGATCGAGATTCCCGCCGGAAAGGACCCCCACCACGGTTTTTCCGCGGAAGCGCTCGCGTTCTTGCCATGCCGCCGCGAAGGCCGCGGCGCCGGCGCCCTCGGCCAGGTTGTGCGTGTGTTGAAGGATCTGGTAAACGCCACGGCGCAGCGCGTCGTCGTCGACCAGGATCACATCGTGCATCAGGCGGCGCATGATGTCGAGCGTCATCGTCGCCGGGGCGCGCGTGGCGACTCCTTCGGCCCAGGTATCGGCCTTGTCGAGGGTGACAACGTTCCCGGTCCGCCACGACTGCGCGACGGCCGATGCGCCCGCGGCTTGCACGCCAATCACCTGCGTTTGCGGGCGCCGGGCATGGGCCACCACGCACGCGCCGCACACGCCGCTCCCCAGCCCAATGGGAACCAGAATCACGTCTGGGTCGGGCAATGTCTCGAACACTTCCCAGGCCAGGCTTCCCACGCCGGCAATCAAGTCTGGCTCGTTGGCCGAATGCACATATCGCCCGCCTGCGGGCGCTAGTTCGGTTTCGAGATACTCCCGGGCTTCGTCAAAGTCGCGGCCTTTCTCGACGATGTGCGCGCCGCGTTGGCGAATGGCGCGGACCTTGTCGGGGTTATTGCGTTCCGGAACCACAACGGTGCAGGGGACGCCGAAGCGTTCACAAGCGAACGCCAGGGACTGGCCGTGATTGCCTGTCGAGACGGCCAGCACGCCCCCGCGCCGGGCTTCGTCCGATAACCGGCTGACCAGGTTCACGCCGCCGCGCACCTTGAACGCGCCGGTCGGTTGGTGGTTCTCGTGCTTGAGAAGGAAACGGAATCCCAACAACTCGGACAAGCCCGGCCAATGGTAAAGCGGCGTCGGCGCCAGCACCGCATGGACCCGCGGCAGCGCGTCGACCACGTCTTGATACGTCACGGGAAGCATGAGATTCACTCTTGTTTGGAAGCCAAGTCAGGCGATCGCAAAGGGGGCTTCAGTGTGGTGCACTCGCTCCGCGAGTGCATCACACTTTTGGGCTTGCTTCGCTCGCCGTTGAGCACTCGCGGAGTACGTGACCTGCATTTTTGGCCAACGTGGGCGACACGCCGGCGTTGCCCCGGCGTGCAGGGGCGTCGGAGGCATGGTACCATGAGGCGAAACGACCGACGATCATCCTTCGCATTTTAGGTTTGGAAAGCAGCGATCATGACCACGCCCGACGATCTCTACCGGGAACACGAGAAACTCAAGGCCCAAGGGAACTTTAACGAGGCTCTGGCCAAGTTGCAGCAAGCGATCGAGGTGGACCCGCAGTTCGTAGACGCGCACCTTGGTCTGGCGGTGCTTTACGGCAAGTTGGGCCAGCACGAAGAAGCGGTGCGGCACGGCGAGCAGGCGTGTCAACTGGCGCCCAACGATTCCTTCAACTACACGGCGCTTAGCGTAACTTGCCAGCGAGCCTGGCAAGGCACCGGCGACCAGTCCTACATTCACCGGGCGGAAGACGCCAAGGCCAAGGCCCAGATGCTTGAGATGCGGCATTAGGGCGGGTGTTGCCTAAACGTTCCTCAGGTGGCTCGGATTGAGATAGCGTCGCCAGCGAAAAACCGCAAGCGATATCGCTCGCTTGCGGATTCGCGCCGCATCCGCCTTGTAAGTTTCGCCGAACGCCTTTCCGTGCGAAGGCGCTACGTGTTTCCCATGATCGTCACGCGGTAAACGCCTGACGGATTTGCTCGACGTATTTCGGGCACTCCTGGCGCGGGTCGCCGGCTTCTTCGTACTCCAGCACGATGTAGCCTTGGTAGTTTGCATCACGCAGGATTTTGGCGAGGCGGGCGAAGTCGGCGGGCTGCTTCTTTCCGTTCGGCCCCGACACAACGACCTTCACCTGCACGTTAATCGCGTAGGGAGCGGCTTGGGCAAGCTCGTCGTAAATGTGCTCGCCGTGAAAATTGCCGGTGTCAAGGTTGACCCCAAAATGCGGACTTTGTACGTCCCGCACAAGGGCCAGCAACCCGGCGGCGGTCCCGGTTGGGCCGCCGTGGTTTTCCAACGCTAAGCGCACGCCATGTTGGCCGGCGTAGTCGCAGCACTCCTCGATGCCCTGCACGATCAACCGATGCGCTTCTTCGGCCGACATCCCTTTTTGCACGTGTCCTGCAAAGATGCGGATCACCGGCGCGCCGAGCGCTTGTGAGTGATCGACCCAGCGTTTGACCAGTTGGATTTGCTGCGTGCGCTTCTCCCCGGGCGGATGGCCAAAGTCGTTGCCGACCGCCGTACCCGAAATCTCCAAACCCAATTGGCGGCATTGTTCCTTGCGCTCCGCCAGGTATTCGGGCGTGACCGGATTGGGGAAGTAATAGGACGTTAGCTCGGCGCCATCCAGCTTCATCTTCGCACAGTCGTCGATAAAGTCCTTTAGCGTCAGCGTGGCGTTCTTACCTTGGAGCAAGTTGCGGTAGCTATAGGCGGCCAGGCTGAACTTAAACCTTGCGGCGCCTTCGCGCGGAATAGGTTCGATTGCCGAGGCGGCCGACGCCGCGAGGGCGCCCGAAGCGAGAACAGCCGCGGAATGGAGAAATTGACGGCGATGTACGACCTGCGACATGGCGGTGGGTCCTGCGGGAAGGGTGGGAATCTGGCGCTGCGCGCTCCCATTCTGCTTGACCTGACCGGCTCCCGCAAGCAGCAATAAAAGCGGCCGGGCGTGTTCGACACGCCCGGCCGCGAAATTTCTCTCGGCAGGAACCGCCGATGGGTTACACGGCGGTGGTGGCGGCCTCGTTGGCCTTCTTGCCGTGCGTGGGCGCGGCAAGGGCGGAGGCGTCGTTGGCACCGCCCAGAACGCGCCGCCAGACGCCAGCGGGCACAAATGCGGCCCCGGCTGCGATCATTAGCAGGCAGTAACCAATCAGGCCCGTCACCAGGGCGGTCAAAAGCCACATGACCACGGAAACGGCAATCAGCAACGGCCGCGCGAGGCGGTTCCAGATCAGCACGCCATAGGTCAGTTCAAACAGCACCAAGGCATGGGTCCAGGCATTGATGAGGATCACGTTGCTTCGCAGGAACGTTAGATCAACCAGGCGCGATTGCGACTGCGCCATGAGCCACCACGTGGCGCCGCCTTCCCACCAGGTAACCGCGCCGAGTTTTGACAGGCCCATCAGCAGGTACAAGCCCGCCAGATGAATCTGGATCAATCGCAGGCTGACGGTGGCGGCCCACGATGGGGCATCGCTGCGGTCGGCCTCGACCGCTGTGGCGCCGCGCTGTTTTCGCCAGCGGTCGAGCGACAAGTATCGTCCGCACGGCGCGAAGCACAAGTAGAAAACCATCATCGCCAGGATCGGCTCAAACTGCGCCGATAGGACCGGGGCGCGGTGGATGTACGATAACACCACGATGAGCGTCAGTACCGCGGTGACGCGGGTGAACAGTCCTGCCGCGAACAGCGCCGCGACCAGAATGCCCGCCGCGTGGACCGTCCACAACAGCCCTGGCGAGTCGATCACGTTCAAGTACGAGTATTGGTAGGCAGCGCCCTCGCCCGGGGTCGTTTCCATGACGGACTGGACGGTCTGGACGGGCAGCCAGCCTTGCGGCCCGAACCACTCGGCCAGGCCAAAGGAATACGCGGCCAGATACAGCACCGCCGCCACGCCCGCCACGACACGCAGCACGCTTACGGTCCAAGGATCGCTGGGCGTAAACCAAAACCGGTTCCACCCTTGGCCAAATCCTTTGGAGAGCCGGGAAAAATAATCTTGGATGAGATTGGCCATGATTTGTATTACTCCAAAGGCGCCACGACTTTTTTCTCTTCGATCTTGAGCAACTGCACCTGGCCGCTGCGGTCACGCCAGACGCGCGCCTCGTAGGCCGTGGTCAGGTACGCCTCGGCGGTGGGGTCGGCTGGGGTGGCCGCGGCGGCGGGGTCCATCTGGCGCGGCTGCGGCTGGTAGCGGCGGCAGCGGACGACGACTTCCTGGTTGTTTCCCTCGTTCAGCGCGTGCGCGCCGATCGCGCGGGCAAACGCCGCGGTGTTCTGTTCGGCGCCCAAGTAGGACGTGGCGCCCATGGTCTTGGCAAGCAGGTTGAAGCGCCGCTTGGCCGAATTGCCGCGCACCGCCGATTCGGGCAGGCGCAGGATTTCGCCTTGTTGGGCGCCGGCGGTTACTTCGACCTCGATGAAGTGATCGTCCGAAAGCTCCGACGCATCCGTCAGATGGTAGGGTGCGGTCGGCTTGAGCTTGAAAAGCTGGACGTATGGCCCCAGCGCATTCAAGAGGCGAATTTGCAGCGGCGAGAGGTAGTAGTTGCCGCTTAACGCCACGAACAGACAAAAGACGTGGACGAACAGCAGCAAGCTGACAATCGAGCGGACGTTGCCGTCCGGGGCGCCTTCGGGCACGGGCGGCGAAGGATCGCTAGGTTTTTGCGTCATGGATCCGGCGAGGGGTAAGTTGAGGACGACCGGCGCTTCCGTGCCGGCAACGCACCACTCCATGACTCGAAAAGGATCGTCCTGTGTGGCTTGTGTAGTTTACAAACTTCTCCTGTTTCTCCCAAACCGGCGCCACCGGCTCAAACGGGTGAACCTTTTTGCCGGCGCCGCTATCTTGGGAAGTGTTCTCCCTATCTATAGCTTGCCGCCATGAAGAAGATTGCCGAATTCGAAGATTATTTACGCGTGTACACCACCGAGGGCGAACGGATCGTTCCGATGTCCCAAGTGCGGGCAGTGTTGCGTAAAGCCCCGGCCCGTGCTTCTGAGTCCGGCTCTCGCATTGCCCATTTCTTTGCGACACCTCCCGCGGTGGGGGTAGAGCTGCGAAGCGGCGAGATCATCTGGTCCGATGGCGAAACCGACTGGTACTACAGCGGAGAACCGACGCGCGTCGGAAAATGATGGGATTGTAGGGGTAACTTCGGGTGGTCGGTAGAAGCGTGGCGAATCTCCGGTGGGAAAGGAGAAGTTGACAAGACCCCGCTTCCGCAATCATATTAGGGGGCGCTGATGGATGAGCGCTCCACACTTGCGGCGTTGCGGGCCACTCCCGCGACGTACACCTTCCCGCCTAACACCGATCCTACCATGAAGCCCCGCCTTCCCTTGTGCCCGGGTCCCTTGTCGCGGCGAAGTTTCCTCCAAGTTGGCGCCTTGGGTGTGGGCGGGTTGGGGTTGAGCGACGTACTACGGTTGCGGGCGCAAGCGCGGACCATCGAGACGGCGGCGCCCGACACCTCGCTGATCTTCATCTGGCTTCCCGGCGGCCCGCCGCACATGGAAACCTACGACATGAAGCCGGATGCGCCGGAGGACTACCGTGGCGAGTTCCGGCCGATTTCCACCAACGTGCCGGGAATGGACGTGTGCGAGTTGCTGCCGCTCCATACGAAGGTAGCCGACCGGTTCACGTTGATTCGCTCGATTGCTCACGAGTTTGCCGACCACGGCGGCGGGCACAAGCGGTTTCTCACGGGACGGATGCCCGCCACGCCCACGGGATTTGTGAACGACGCCCCGGCGGTCGGTTCGATCGTCGCTAAGATGCGCGAGCACCGGAACGTGGGCCTGCCCAATTACATTTCGGGCACCAATCCTGGCCGCGCTGGTGTGGACGTTTACAGCTTTGGCGCGGCGTATCTTGGCCCCGCCTACACGCCCTTTAACGTTCCCGGCGATCCGAGCGAAGCTAACTTCGAGGTGAAGAACCTGGCCCTAGCGCCCGAAATGTCCGACCGGTTGGATGATCGCGTGCGCCTGCTGCAAGGCTTCGATAAACTCCGCCGCAACATCGACCAGAGCGGCGCGATGGATGCGATGGACCAATACAACCAGAAAGCGGTTGGTTTACTCACCAGTGAAAAGGCTCGCCAAGCTTTTGATCTCTCGCAAGAATCGGAAGCCCTACGCGACAAATACGGACGCCATGCCTGGGGCCAACGGGCGCTGTTATCGCGCAGGCTGGTCGAGGCGGGTTGCAGCTTTGTGACGATGGTCATGGAGAACCCGTATCAGTCGGGAATCCCTCAATTGAAAGAAGGTGTTTACAACTGGGATTCGCACGCCGTGAACTGCCACCTGTTCCACGATGCCCGCGTGCGGATGCCAATTTACGATCGAGCAATCTCGGCCCTGGTCGAGGACTTGTACGATCGCGGGCTGGACAAGAAAGTGCTGCTGGTGGTTACGGGCGAATTTGGCCGCACGCCGCGCATTTCTTCTCAACCGGGGACGCAAACGGGCGTGATGCAGCCGGGACGCGACCATTGGCCGGGAGCGATGTCGGTCCTGGTGGCCGGCGGCGGAATGCGGACCGGGCAAGTGGTTGGCTCGACCAACAGCAAGGGCGAGCACCCGCAAGAGCGCCCGCTCACGCCCAATGATCTATGGGCGACGGTTTATCGCCACTTGGGGATCGACTATACTTACGCCCTGCCCGATCACAGCGGCCGGCCGATGCCGATTCTTCCCTTCGGCGAGCCGATTTCCGAATTGCTGTAGCGGGCGAATGGTATTTCATCACGGGCGCTGGCGGTCCGGCTATTCCCAGTCACGACGCGAGTGGGCCGCTCGCGCAGCCGCCCCTCTCCAGGAACCTGCACCGCCATGTCTCGCCCCACGACCGACGAGATCACTCTTCCCATGATGCGTCAGGCGCTCTACAGCGCCGTGGTATGCGATGCCCTGGACGGGCTGGGTTATGCAAACCAATCGCCGCGCGTGCAACTGCCGCCGCTCACCGTGGATGCGGTGCTTGTGGGTCGAGCCAAGACGACTCTTTGGGCCGACATGTTTCACGAAGACCCGCGCCCTTACGAACTGGAATTGGAGGCGGTGGATTCCTGCCGTCCCGACGATGTGTTGATCGCCGCCGCGGCGGGGTCCATGCGATCGGGAATTTGGGGCGAGTTGCTTTCGACCGCCGCGCTAAATCGCGGGGTGGTCGGCGCAATCGTGGACGGCGCCGTGCGCGACGTGCTGAAGATGAAGAAACTCGCCTTCCCCATCTTTGCTCGGGGCATGTGCGTGTACGACAGCCGCGACCGCCAGCGCGTGATTGATTCGGACGTGCCGGTGATGATCGACGGGGTGGCTTTTAATCCTGGTGATTTAGTGATCGCTGATTCTGACGGCGTGGTAGTCATCCCCCAAGAGGTGGAGAGAGATGCCGTTCGTGCGGCCTGGGAGAAAGTCCATGCCGAGAACGAGATGCGCGAGGCGATTCGCCAGGGAATGAAGGCGACCGAGGCGTTCGATCAGTTTGGCGTGCTATAAGGCAGGGCGAACTTCGAATTTGCCGTCAAAATGCCTGAGTTTTGGTCGCCGATTGTTTTTTCGGAAAAAAATCGGGAAGCCGTGTCCGGTTCGCGACCCCAAACCTGATTTTCTGTTGCAGCGCGTTACCACGGCGCAGCAACCTCGTACAACGGTCTGGGTTAGTTCTACCTCTAGTTCTGTCGTGTGAAAGGAACCTCGAATGAAGCGTGCCAAGTCTCTCAGCCTGTTCGCCCTGCTGGCCGTCACCGTGTTGGGTGGTTTGACGGTCGCGAGCAGCACCCCGTCGGCGGACGCCCAATATGGGTATCGCCAATATTACTCGAGCTGGCGGTACTATCCGTCGCGCACCTACTATTACCGCTCGTACTATTACAAGCCGTACACCAGTTACACCGGCTACAAGCACCATTACTGCGTGTACTATCCGTCGCGACCGAGCTACGTCTACTACTACAACCCGTACAAGCAACAGTACTGGGGCCGGTATGACGTCGAAAACAAGGGCTACTCGCTCCTGGCCGAGGAAGATCGCAAGCAAAAGCTGGAAGACATTCCCGAGTCGGCTTTCCCTGAAGCAGGTAAAATGCCTCCGATTCCCGAATCGGAAGATAGCGTGGCCATCGCGCAACCGCCGCAAGACTTGCCTAAGGAAGTCGGCAACTAACGCCGGTCTGCTGACGCCTGCGGAAATGCTCTAGCACGGTTCCAATCGCGGCGGGGTGGGATTCTCCTTCCAAGCAGGGGCAACAGAAAAGGGGCAGCCGGACCCCCTGATGGAGCAGCCAAGAGCGAAAAAATTTCTAACGAACAAGGGAGAAATCCATCCCTTGTTCGTTTTCATTTCTTGGCGGGCGTTGTGCGCCCGATTGCGTGGTTTGTTGAGAGTCGAGGTCTCGCCACGGAAAATTCCCGCATGTAACGAAGCATTCAGCGGCAAGACGCCACAGCTATGGAAAGATTCACGGCCTCTGGCTGAAAGCGCTCTAAGCCAAGTCCCGATCCTCGAACAGGGCCAACGCCAGGAGCATGGCGATCACGCCGTACAGCAGGCTGTAAAGGAAGGCCCAACCCAGGTAAATCAATGGTACTTCGGCGCCGCCCGCCACCGCCGCCTGGACGTTAAGATTTTCGAGAACGGGAAAGATGGTGGCGATTAACCGGCCAATAAACACGACAGGCTCAAAGGCTTCGTTTACGACCGACGATTGCACCATGAGCGGCGTCAGATGCCCCAGTACGTAAACCGAGAAGCAAATGATGAAATTCGCCATCATCGGCAGGCGGGTCGAAATAGCCACGCTCACGGCCGTCAGCACCGCGGCCTCCATAAAGACCAGGGCCAAACCGGGAATGGTCTGGACCATTTCGTAATGCGTCAATTGCCAAGTGATGTCTACCTCGCCACCTTCTTTGGTGTCGTACACGGGTTTGTACGCCACGCACGCCAGGAACACGAGGCTCAGGATCAGGAACAAGGCCGCATTCGCCCACATAATTCCCGCGTACTTGCCCAGGATGAATTGCCAGCGGCTGAGCGGCTTGGAGAGCACGGTCAAGGCGGTGCGGCCTTCGATCTCGTCGGCGATGGAATTACTCGCCGCCCAAATCGCCTGAATGATGCACAGCACCAGGATCAGCGTCAGGCCCGAGTTTTTCAACATCTTGATATCTTCTCCCAACGTGTAATACGGGATGAAGATAAACAGCCACAGCAACAACACCCCCACCACCGTAATGATGAGGTACATCGGTTGCGCGATTTCCGACTTGCCCGTGCTCAGCGCCACGGCCGACAACTTGGGAAAGAAGGCCTGCTGCGCCAGGTAGAACAAAAAGACCACCAGCACCACCAGCGCCGTCGCGGGAGCCAAAATCGCTTCCGCGTGTTCCGGCCGAGAAACCACGGTCAAACGCAATTGCGCGGGGCCATCGCCCAAATTGCGCACGTAGAGCTTTTCCACCTCGCCTTCGGGAAAGGGATTGATCGTCTGAGCGGTCTTCTTCCATTGGAATTCCTCGCCCGCCGTGACGTCAAACGCGGGCGTGGTGCGACCGGCGCTGGGGTTTCCGGCGACCTCCAGGTTCTGGTTGCTTTGAATCCGAATCTCCCGCACCTCGCGCGTGAGAAACGCAACGTCAATTTCCTGCTCCAAATCCGGGGTAGGTAACGCGGCGTTTTGAACAGCCGCCGGGGCCGCGATTTCATAGGCGCGCGACTCGGTCCCCACGACCGGATACCGCGCCAGCGAATCGAGAATCTCGCCGGCTTCCGCAACAAAAATCCAGCCCGTAAGCCCAAAGACCGCCAGCAGCGCCGTCGCCAGGAAAATGAGCCACATCGGCCCGTCCTGAATAGCCGCCGGGACCGCTGCCGCCGCGGGTCGCGAAACCACAAACAGCAGCGCCCACAGCACGAGCAACACCGCCAGCCCTATTGCCGCCCCGAGGCCCAAAATCCACAGGGGGGTGAGCCACACATTCATCCAAGAGGGGCCTAGCGCCAGTAGATACATCCCGCCCATGAGTGGATTAATAGACAAAAGAAATGGGAAATCAGTTTGAAGAGTTCACGGCTTGATCTTACGATAGCCAAAACCCCCGCCGGCTGCTAGCAGTTGGCCTATTGAAGTTGCTACGCTTGGACTTACGTCGCGGTTCGATACCTCGCCTTCCCGCCCACCGCCGCCACATACGCCAGGGAGCATATTCACTTTGCCGATGACTTCGACCTCCCCTCAAACGCCCCTCTTGGAAATGCGCGGCGTGAGCAAGTCCTTTGGCGCCACGCAGGCATTGCGAGAGGTGTCTCTATCGGCGCTCGCCGGCAGCGTGATGGCGCTGATTGGCGAGAACGGCGCGGGCAAAAGTACGTTGATGAAAGTTCTGAGCGGCGCCGTGCGGCCGGACCAGGGAACCATGCTGCTGGAGGGCCAACCTTACGCCCCGACCGGCCCCCAAGAGGCGCGCATGGCGGGCGTGGCCATGATTTACCAGGAACTGAACCTTGCGCGTGATTTGAGCGTGGAAGACAACCTTCTACTTGGGAGCGAGCGTCACTATGGCGGCTGGCTGCGCCGCCGCGAGCAACGCCGACTGGCGCGCGAGGCGCTCGACCGCTTGGGACACACCGACTTGCGGCCCGAAACGCCCGTGCACCGGCTCTCAGTCGGCGAGCAGCAGTTGGTCGAGATCGCGCGGGCCTTGGTGCTGCGGGCGCGCTTGATCGTGTTCGACGAGCCGACCAGTTCTCTCACCGAGCACGACGCGGCGCGACTCTTCGAGGTGATTCGCGCGCTTAAGGCTGGCGGTGTCGGCATCGTGTACATCAGCCACTTTCTCGAAGAGATTCGCGAGGTATGCGATCATTACACCGTGCTGCGCGACGGCCAAACCGCCGGCGCCGGGCGCGTGGCCGACGTGACGGAAGACGAGATTGTGTCGTTGATGGTCGGACGCACGGTCGCCGATTTGTTTCCCACGGTTTCCCACGCGCCAGGAGACGTGGTTTTGACCGTGGAAGGACTTTCGGGCAATCGCTACCCTCGGGACGTTTCGCTGGAACTGCGCCGTGGCGAGATCCTGGGCATTGCGGGGCTGGTCGGCGCGGGGCGCACCGAATTACTGCAAGCGATTTTTGGCTTAAGGCCGGTGCGTCAGGGAACGGTGCGGGTGGCTGGTGTCTCGTCGCGGGCCGCGCCGCCGGCGCGGATTCGTGCAGGACTGGGGTTGGTGTCGGAGGACCGAAAGGGCGAAGGATTGGCGCAAATGTGCTCCCTTACCGACAACCTCACCTACAGCCGGCTCGGACCCTATCACACGTGCGGGTGGCTCCATCTGGGGCGGCGCCGCGCCGCGGTCCGCGAGTGGATGCAGCGCATGCAAGTCAAAGCCCGCAGTCCCGAACAGCCCGTCGCGGCGCTCTCGGGCGGTAATCAGCAGAAAGTGGCGTTGGCCCGCGTGCTTCATCAAGAGGCCGAGGTGCTGTTGCTCGATGAACCCACGCGCGGCATTGACGTGGGGACCAAGGCCGAGATTTATCGCTTGATCGGCGAACTTGCCGCCGCGGGCAAAGCGATTATTTTCGTCAGTTCCTACCTGCCGGAACTGCTGGCGGTTTGTGACCGCGTGGGCGTCATGAGCCGCGGTCGGCTCCGCGCCGTGCGGCCAGTGAGCGACTGGACCGAAGAGGCAATCATGGCCGTCGCCGTCGCCAGCGACTAACCGCCGGGCGATTTCGGAGAGCGAACGTCCCGACAAGTACGCGATCTCACTCTTTAGCGAAATTCCTTGTGATGCCTGTTTCTCCTTCGAACGAAACGCTGCCTCGGTACTCACGCGCCTGGGAGTACCTGCGGACCGTCGCCGGGTCGCTGCTGGCGCTGGTGTGCGTGGTTGTGCTGTTCACGGTCGCCGACGCGGTGCTGGCCGATGGCACCTTCGGTACGATGCGGAACTTGCGCACCGTCGCGGTGCAGACGTGCGTGGTGGCCGTGGCGGCGTTGGGGATGACGTTGATTATCATTGCCGGAGGCATTGATCTCTCGGCCGGCACGGCGTTGGCGTTGTCGGCCACGGTCCTGGCTTGGGGGCTGCGCGAAGACGTGGCATTCCGCCTCTCGCACGGCGACAACTTCGCCACGGCTTCGGCGAAACTCGAACAAGCGCACCAGGCCCTGAACGCCGCCGAAAAATCAGGCGGCACCGCGCGCGTTGACCAGCAGCGCACCGAAGTCCAGCGGCGGCGCGAAAAGCTCCAAGCGATCGTCGCCGCCAAACGCGACGACGCTCAATCGCGCCTGACGCAAGCCACTGACGAGACGCAGCGCCGGCGTTGGTCCCGCAGTCTGGCCGAGTTGACGCAAAAACAAGAGCGGTTGAGCGATGCCGGCAGGACTTTTCGTTCCGACTTCGCCTGGCAAACCGGCGTCTATAACGCGCCCTGGACGGCGGCGGCGGCTGTCGCGCTGGGCGTGGGCGCGGGCATGGCGGCGGGGTTGCTCAACGGATTGCTCATCAGCTCGCTCCGCGTCGTGCCGTTTATTGTGACGTTGGGCACGATGACCATTTACTTGGGGCTAGGGAATCTACTGGCCAACAGCGTGCCGATTCGCCCGAGTCGGGAGTACCACGTCCCGGATTGGCTGGGACGCATCACGACCAACACGCCCGACTCTCTTTATGGCGGATTTCCTTATGGCGTGTGGTTGGTTTTGGCCCTGGCTGTAGCGCTGGCGATCGTGCTGCGTTATCATGTCTTCGGGCGGTACGTGTTCGCGCTTGGGTCCAACGAGGCCACGGCCCGCCTGTGTGGGGTGAATGTGGCGGCGTACAAGGTGGCGGTTTATACTCTGGCGGGACTGTTTATCGGTGTGGCGGGCGTGTACCAGTTTTCTCGCTTGACGGTCGGCAACCCGCAATCGGGTCTGGGGCTGGAGCTACGAATCATCGCGGCAGTGGTGATTGGCGGCGGCAGCCTCAGCGGCGGACGCGGGACGGTGCTGGGCACGTTGACGGGCGCGGCCATAATGGCCGTCATCGCCAGCGGTTGCACGCAATTGGGCGTCGAGAACGCGGTGCAAGACATCCTCTTGGGAGCGATTATCATTGGCGCGGTAACGCTCGACCAGGTCCGCCAGCGTCGCTGGAACAACGACACGTGACGATTGTTTTTTTCGCGTCGAACCGCGGGCCGAGCAAACCGCCAACCCACGCACGTAAAACGGCAACGTGAAACAGGTTCCGGACTCGTTTCCGTCACCCGCCTGACCAGACTGCCCCGCCCGTCCTACATTTAATCATCCACCTTTCGCGTCCATACACGGTTAACAGCACGGCATGTTGCACTATCCTTACCATCGCGCTTGCCTCGTCGCCACTTTCGTTACGTTCGTTTCGACCATGACGATTGCCGCGCCGCCCACCACGCGACCGGTGGAAGGCTTGCGCGAACACACGCCCGCCGTCCATGCCTTGACGCATGCCCGTATTGTCGTGGCGCCGGGCCGCACTATCGAGGACGCAACGCTGGTGATTCGCGACGGCGTGATCGAAGCGGTTGGCGCCGACGCGGCCATTCCAGCCGACGCGCGCGTGTGGGATCTGCGGGGCAAGACGCTCTATCCCGGATTGATTGACGCCTATACCGAAGTCTCGCTCGACTCGGCCCTGGCGAAGAACGGTTCGCCTTACTGGAACGATCTGGCCACGCCGCAACTGCACGTCGCCAACCATTACCAGGCGGACGCGGGTCGGGACAAAGCGTTACGCAACCAGGGCGTCGCCTTGCAGTTGGTCGCGCCGGCGGGGGGCATTCTACGGGGCATCAGCGCCGTGGCGACCACCGCCGACGACAAGCCGCCCGTGATCGTCAAACCCAATGTGGCGCTGCACGCCGAGTTAACCGCCCCCCCTGGCCGTGACCGCAAGAGCTTTCCCAATTCGCCCATGGGCGCGGTGGCGCTGGCCCGGCAGGCGATGTACGACGCCCGCTGGTATCGCGAGGCGTGGACGGCCTTTCGCGGCAATCCTGCCACGCCTCGGCCCGAACGTAACGACGCGCTAGAGGCGCTCGCCCCCTATCTGTTCGACAACGGCCTGGTGATTATCGAAGCCAACGATGACCAGTACTTCCTCCGCGCGGATCGCTTCGCCCGCGAGTTTGGCTTGAACATGGCGGTCTGCGGCTCGGGACACGAGTATCGCCGCCTGCAAGCCATTGCCGACGCTCGGCGAACCGTCATCGTCCCCGTGAACTTCCCCCAGCCGCCGAACGTGAGCACGCCCGAAGCGGCGCTGAACGTGACGCTGGAAGACCTCATGCACTGGGACACGGCGCCCGAGAACGCCGCGCGGCTGGACAAGGCGGGTGTGCGAATCGCCCTTACCAGCCATCGCCTGGCGGACAAGGCCAAGTTTTTGGAATCCGTCCGCCGCGCGGTGCGTCGCGGTCTGACCAAGGAAGCCGCGTTGCGTGCGTTGACCGTGACCCCCGCGGATCTGCTTGGAGTCGCCGACCGCGCGGGCACGCTGGAAAGCGGCAAGGCGGCGCACGTGGTAGTGACCGACGGCGATCTGTTCGATGAGAAAACCAAGGTGCTGGAAACGTGGATTGACGGCCAGCGGCACGAAGTCCAGCCCCGCCCGCAATTCGATGTTCGCGGCGTCTGGCGCGTCACGCTCGACGACGACAATACGTGGGAGGTCCGCCTAACCGGCGAACCCGGCAAACTGAAGGGTGTTGTGGTTCGCACGGCTCAAGAAAAAGACACGGACGACAAGCCGGAAATCAAGGTTGAGCAACTTGACCTGCGAGACGCGCGCCTGGCGGCGTCATTTCCTGGCGACGCCTTCGGCAAGACCGGGACGGTGCGGCTCTCGGCCGTGGTTTCTCTTCCCCAGGAAGGCGAAGCGACCTGGCTGGGCGTGATCGCCTGGCCCGACGGCGAAACGACGGAAATTACCGCCACGCGCGCCCAACCCCCCGAGGCAGCGCAAGACGCCCAGGCCAAAGACGAAGACGCAAAGAAGAAAACCAAAGATAGTCCCGCCTCCTACGCGGTCAACTTCCCGCTAGGCGCTTTTGGCCGCGATGCGCCGCCCGAACAGCCCCAGGCGGTGGTGTTTCAGAACGCGACGGTCTGGACCTGCGGCGAGCAGGGAGTACTGGAAAACGCGTCGTTGCTAATCGGCAACGGCAAGATTCTGGCGGTCGGCAGCGACCTGAAGATTCCCCGCGGGGCGGTGGTCATCGACGCCCAAGGCATGCACATCACGCCGGGCATCATCGACTGCCATTCGCACATGGCCACCGACGGCGGCATCAACGAAGCCACCCAGGCCATTACCGCCGAAGTTCGGATCGGAGATTTCATTGACGCAACCGACATCTCCATCTATCGCCAGTTGGCCGGCGGAGTCACGGCCGCCAACATCCTGCACGGTTCGGCCAACCCCATTGGCGGGCAGAACCAGGTGATCAAGCTGCGGTGGGGCGCTTTGCCCGAGGACATGAAAATGACCGACGCGCCGCCGGGCATCAAGTTCGCCTTGGGCGAGAACGTCAAGCAAAGCAACTGGGGCGAGGCCTACACAACGCGGTATCCGCAATCGCGGATGGGCGTCGAGCAAATCATGCGCGACGCTTTCCTCGCCGGTCGGCAGTATCGCTACGAGCACGAACGCTGGCGAAAAACGCACCAGGGGTTGCCGCCGCGCGTCGATCTGGAGTTAGAAGCCCTGGCCGAAGTGGCGGAAAACACCCGCTGGATTCACTGCCACAGCTATCGCCAGGATGAAATCTTGGCGCTCCTGCGCACGCTGGAGGAGTTCAACATTCGGATTGGCACGCTGCAACACATTTTGGAAGGCTACAAGGTGGCCGACGCCATGGCCCGCCACGGCGCGATGGGTTCCGCCTTTTCCGACTGGTGGGCATACAAGTTCGAAGTCTACGACGCGGTTCCCTTCGCCGGCGCCTTGATGCACCGCGCGGGCGTGGTGGTCTCGTTCAATTCCGACGACCCTGAACTGGCGCGGCATCTTAATCAGGAGGCGGCCAAGGCCGTCAAGTACGGCGGCGTGCCTCCCGACGAGGCGATGAAATTCGTCACCCTCAACCCCGCGAAGCAACTCCGCATCGAGCGGCGCGTCGGCTCGCTGACGCGAGGCAAGGACGCCGACCTCGTGGTTTGGAGCGGTTCGCCGCTTTCGAACCTTGCGCGCTGCGAACAAACCTGGATCGACGGCCGCAAGTACTTCGACCGCGAGGAAGACGCCGCAGCCCGCGAGCGTCAGGAAAAGATGCGCGCCGTGCTGGTGCAAAAAGCACTCGGCTCAGGCCAATCGATGCGCGACGCCGACAATTCGGCAGACGACGACCAACTTTTGTACCGCCGTCATTGGCCGCGGAAAGACATCTACTGCGGCGCCCAAAACCGTGACGGCCGCTAAGATTGAATTGCCCGCGAAACACGCGAAGCGACGCGAAAGAAGAACAAGATCAGAAATAGTATTTCGCGTTCTTTCGCGTCATTTGCAGGCTGATCCTCTTGCCTAACAAACGAACACGATGCGATTTGCAACATTATTCCTGTTGGCGGCGACGGCCATTCTCTGCATGACGACAAAGGCGGCGGCGCATCCAGAGATTCCCGGGCGCGCGCCGGCGGGGCCGGTCGCTCTGGTCGGCGGGACGATTCATCCCATTTCCGGCCCGAGCATCGAGCGCGGAACTTTGCTGTTCGATAAGGGCCGCATTGTGGCCATCGGTCCCGATGTCGAAATACCCGAAGGCGCCCAGCAAGTGTCGATCGAAGGCAAGCACGTTTATCCCGGCTTGTTCGACGCCTTGACCGACATGGGACTGGTCGAAATTAACGCCGTTCGCGCCACCCGCGACCAATCCGAAGTGGGACCGATCAACCCCAACGTTCGCGCCTGGGTCGCCGTGAATCCCGATAGCGAGTTGATCCCCGTCGCCCGCAGTAATGGCGTGCTCTTAACGCTCACCGCGCCGGTCGGCGGCACGCTTAGCGGCCAGTCGGCCGTGATGCAGCTCGACGGTTGGACCTATGAAGACATGACGCTGCGGACCCCCGCGGGCATGCACGTGATCTGGCCGACCATGGCCCCGGTCAGCGAGTGGAACGTCAAAAAGTCGAGTGACGATCAGGCCCAGGAGCGAGACGCGGCGCTCGCGCGGCTGCGGCAGGCGTTCGCCGATGCGCAGGCGTATCGGAAAGCGCGGCAAGCGGACCGTGACCGCCACCCGATCGATTTACGATGGGAGGCGATGATCCCGGTGCTGGAAGGCAAGCTGCCGCTCGTGGTCGCCGCCAACGAGATTCAGCAGATTCAAGCGGCCGTCGCCTTTGCCGAGGAGCATCACGCGCGGATGATCCTATACGGCGGATACGATGCGCCTCACTGCGCGGCCTTGCTCAAAAAACATCAGGTTCCCGTGATCGTGGCCGAGGTTTATCGCTTGCCGCGGCGCCGCTCCGACGCCTATGACGCCGCCTACACCGTGCCCGAACGGCTGCGCCAAGCGGGCGTCAAGTTTTGTATTTCGGGGGCCGGTCGATTTGGCGCGTCGAATGCGCGCAACTTGCCGTACCACGCCGCGATGGCCGCCGCCTTTGGGTTACCGAAAGACGAAGCGCTCAAGGCGATTACGTTGTACCCGGCGGAAATTCTGGGTGTGGCTGACCGTGTTGGTTCGTTGGCGCCGGGCAAGGACGCCACGTTCTTTATTGCCGATGGCGATCCGCTGGAAGCGCCCACGCATGTTGAAGCCGCCTATATCCAAGGCCGCCCGGTCGATCTCGATGATCGCCACAAACGCCTCCATCGCAAGTACCAGGAGAAACTGGAGCGGTTAGAAGAGGCCGAGAAGGACTAAGCGTAGCGATGGAAAGCACCACGGAGACACGGAGAAGGAAAGAATGGGGAGTGTCTTGGAAAGAACGATTCTGTTCGTTTTTCTAGGCAATGATCCGCCATCGCCCACAAATTCAAGGCCGATAATTCTCTCGTTTCCTCCGTATCTCCGTGCCTCGGGGATTTGTTCCGGGCTTACCCATTAGAGCAACCCGGCGATCGGTTGGTGGCCGGTCGTGACGCGCAGCACGTCTTCGGGCAAACCTCGCAAGAGCCGGACTTGGCCTACGTCGAGCAAGGTGTGCATGATCGTGGCCAGAAGGTTGTCGATCGTGTAGGCCTCCGAAAGCGGCGCTCCGCCGTCGGCCGTCGATTGGCCAATCACCTGCCCCCGCTTCAAGCCGCCGCCGTAAAGCAACAGCGGCGCCAGGCCGCCCCAGTGGTCGCGGCCGCCGTTGTTGTTCACCTTGGGCGTGCGGCCCATCTCGCCGGCCACCACCAGCAGGATTTGGTCGCTCAGGCCGCGGCTTTCCACGTCTTCGATAAAGGCCGACACCGCATGGTCGAGCGGCAGGCCCATGTATCCCATCCCTTCTTCCACACCGGCATTGTTTTGGTCGGCGTGCATGTCCCATACGAAGTTGGTGGTCACCGTGACAAAGCCGCAGCCCGCCTCGCACAGCCGCCGGGCCAAGAGGAGCAGCTTGCCGACGGTCATGGCGTTATCGACGTAGTTGTTGTAGTTGTTCCAGCGGCGACTGATCTGGTCGGGCCGCACCAGCGGCGCTGTGTCGTACCGGGCGATGGTGCGCGGGTCTTCCTTCGAGAGATCGAACGCTTCCGCCGCGCCCCCCAAGAGTGTGTCGAATGCCTGAGCGCGAAAGCGGTCGGCGCCTTCCAACCCGCCGTCGGCGTCGACCGACTTTCGAATGCGATCCAGGTCGGTCAATAACCGGCGCCGGTCATCCAACCGCTCGCGTGGAAGCGATAACTCCAAGTTCTTTTGAAAGTCGCCGCCCGCCCCAGGCACAAAGGGAGCGTAACCAGCGCCAAGCGTTCCCGTGGAGCTAAAATTGCCGAAGCTCAAGGTCGCCGGCCGCCGCTCAGGGTCAACCGCCCGAGGAAACAGCGCCATGTTGGTGGGCAAGCCCGACACGGGATGATTCACCCCCGCCACGCGCGCGTAGTGCGAGCCGATATTCGCATTGAACGTTTGGGGGCAGACGAGGGGCTTGATGTCGTGGTTGCCGTTGCCGGTGGTGAACGACCGCACGATCGACACCCGATCGGCCAGCGCCGCCAACCGCGAGTAGGTAGAGCCGAAGGTGACGCCCGGCAACCGCGTGGAAATTTCGCCCGTGACGCTGCGCACGCCGGCCGGCGCGGTCATCTTGGGGTCGAACGTCTCGAACTGGCTCGGCCCGCCGTGCAGAAAGAGAAAGATCACCGATTTGTCGGTCACCGCTTGCCGCTGCGCCGCCGCGGCCCTGGCCGCCAGCAGTCCCGGCAACGACAACCCGCCCAAGGCTAGTCCGCCAATTCGCAGAAACTCCCGACGTCCCCATCGTCGATCATGGTCATGCAGTGTGAGCATTGTGGACCTCCTGGCGGACTATCGTTTCGATCTTCCTCGTTCGCACGGACTCCGAATCGCATACTATTAAATATCAAAGTTTGCTGATGAATTCAAGCGCGCTGCGGGATTATCGAAGAGCTGACGAACAAGACGCTGGTCGTGGAGCCATCCCGCGAGTCTGCCGCCGAAATACCCAAACAGCAACGCCCAAAGCAGATGGCCGATCATCATGAACGATTCGGTGTCGGGGACTTGGAGCAGGCTCACGCGCGGGCCGAAAGAAACATTGGGGTCCTTCTTCGGATCGTAGTTGGGAAGCAGTAGTCCTGTCGTCATGTCGAACTAGGTGCGCGTCATGACCACCTCATAACGAGACTGCAGGATTTTCGTTGTGGGAAGCCTGCGCGGGGCCGACCAATACAACAGGCCGAAGATCGCCACACAGGCCACGAAGCCCTTCGCCATCGTCTGGGTACGGCCATGACCCGCGATCGCGACCACGGCGGCCGTCATCAGCAACAGCAAAGCGCAGGCGGATAAGACAAGCCACCACGTTTCGCTCGCGTACTTCAAAGCCGCGCAGCCAACCGCAATGGTGCACACGACGAGCAGCAACTCGCCAAGCGAAATGCAAAAGAAACCGCGACGCAGATGGGAATGCGGCTGATCCATGCGCCCGATTGTATAACTTTTTTCAAGCCCGCGTTACAGGTTCCAATGTAGGTCACTCGCTCCGCGAGTGACCTACGGTTTCCGACAGGAAACGGAAGAATCGCCCTTATGAAACTGGCGGATTCTTCGGCTCGCTTCGTTCGCTGCTTGTCACCTCGCTCCGCGAGTGACCTACATTCGACAGTTTTACTGGCCAGCCGCGGCGGGTTGAAACGCGGCATGGTTGGGGTTGCCGCCGGATTTGAGATAGGCCAGCAAGTCCAGCACTTCGTCGCGGGTCAGCACGTCGGCCAGGCCGCTGGGCATGGGCGATAGTTTCGCGGGTTGCGATTCCTCGATGGACGCCCGCGGCACGGCGACTGTTGCTTGGGTTAGGGGGTCCGTCTCGACGATGATCTTGACGGCGTCCACCTGCACGGGGCGGCCTACCACAACCTTGCCATCGTCCAGCACATACGCAGTGTCGAGATACTTGGGGTCGATCTCCTGCGACGGCGTGAGGATGGATTCAAGCAGCTTGCGCTCGTCGTACCGGCCGCCTACGTTCGTCAGGTCCGGCCCAATCGTGGCGCCTTCGTCACCCAGGCGGTGGCACTTGAGACAGGAAGCAGACGCCAGCGCCGCGCGGGCGGACGCAACCGACCGGCCGCGCAGCGGTGCTTGGACGGCGTCCGCGAAGTCGTCCATTGACCAATTGCGCACCAACGGCCGGACTGGCCCCGTGGCGGCCTCGGCCAGCGGTTGTTCCAGCGTTGCCAGGTCCGGCTGCAACGTGGAGCGTTCCTCGTCCGTCAAGGCCGCGACAAAATCATTCTTCATCTGGCCCAGCACGGTGCGCAGCAGCCGACCGCCGCGGAAGGCGCGGGACGCTTGCAGCCACGCGATGTAACGCCGCCGTCCCTCCATTGTCCAGCCTTCGCTGGCGTGCAAGAGCGCTTGTGCGAAATGAACCTGGTCCTCCTGCGACGGCGACTCTTCGATCAGGTCAAGCGTGCGGTTGACCGCCTCGGGCGCTTTCAAATAGATCAGCAACTCGCTCAATTCCTGGTTGACCGAAGGTTGCGCGTGGGGATAAATCGCCGCGAAGCGCTGCCGGGCGGCGAGGGTTTGCTCGTCCGTCGGTCGGCCTTGCCGGACGAACGACAACGCATACGCCCGCAGCACCGTGAGCAACGATTCTTTGTCAAGCTGTTCCAGCGGCAACCTCTCTAGCGCCGCGAGCAGCGCAGGCTGATCGGCCGGCGTTCCCACCCGCGCCAGCGCCAACAGCGCCGTTGCCGCGGCCAACGGCCGGGTTTCCTCCAAGGCGCGCTGCCGCCAGAGAGAAACGTCTTGCCGTTCGATCGCCAGCCGCGCCGCGTGACGCAACCAGCGGTCTTCGCTTGCCAGGTGCGACCATGCTTCGGGGACAGCCTGCGGCGCGGGCTGCGTGTGATAGGCTTCCAATTTGTGGCGCAGCGCCCGGGCTTTGGCGGCATCGCGGTCCTGCTCGCCTGGCGACGGGTTCGACGCCGCCGCGTCCGAACCGACATAGCGCACGCGATACAACGCCGACTGCGAGCCGCGCCCCCCGGTAATAAAGTACATCGCGCCGTCAGGACCGAATTCCAGGTCGCACACGTTCAGGGGCGCGCCTTTAATGAAGACCTCGTATTCGCACGCATAGCTGGCGCCGGCCGGGTGCAACGTGGCCAGCAGGATGCGGCCGTTTTGCCAATCGCCTAAAAACAACCCGTTTTTATACTTGGCGGGAAGGTGGCCGCGATAGCCGAACACGACGCCCGTGGGCGAGCTAAATCCCGTGTCGAGGGTGGTGGGAAGGCTATCGGCGTAATGGACCGGCCACTTGCCCGTTCCCCACCGCCACCCATACTCGCCCGCCGAGACGATGTGGTTCAGCCGCGTGGGACGATACCAGGGCAGGCCCACGTCCCATTCCATGTCGGCGTCGTAGGTGAACATTTCGCCGTCGGCGTTAAAGGCGAGATCGACGGGGTTGCGCAGCCCGCCCGCCAAGACCTCCCAGGTTTGCCCGTCGGCATCGGTGCGGGCGATGTAACCGACGCGATTGTCGTGGCCGGCGTCGTGCGGGTTGGGTAAGAGCCAGTCGTTGCGTGGATCGCGGTAAGGAGAATTGGCCGCCGTGCCTTCAGGAAACGAGACGTCGTTGCCCGACACCAGGTAAACCATCCCGTCCGGCCCCAGGACCATTTGATTGGCGCCGTGCCCGTAACGGCTGCGATAATCGACCGGCTTGAGCAGCTTGACTTCGTCGTAGCGGTCGTCGCCGTCGGTGTCGCGAAGGCGGTAGATGGCGTTGCTATTGGTCGCCGATACATATAGCGCATTGTGGGCATAAAGAACGCCGCGGCAGTGGCGAAGGTTGTTCCCCTTGGTGTCGATAGGTTCGATCTGGACCTTTGCCGGATCGTCGGCGAGCGTCACGCGCATCAGGCCGGCATCGTCGCGCCCCAGGATTAACCGCCCGCGATCATCAAAGGTCATGCTGATCCACGACCCTTCGCCCGCTTGCGCCAAGCGCACGAGTTCGACCTGAAACCCGTCTGGCGCACGGGGCGAGTCCGATGACGCATCTGCCCACGCCGTGGCGAAGCAACCGGCAATCACCCAAAGAAAAGCAACCCCGAGCGAGCGTGAAAGCGCGAGATGGTTCATGGCGGGTCACGTTGGGAAGGCAAGAAAGGCGGGTGGCTCCAAGTTGTAGCCAATTTTCAGGAAGGACGTTCGCACTATTGTAACGACCGGCGCGCGAAAATTGAACTTGGAGCCACCCGCCTCTATCGAGACTTAGTCCAACTACGCCAGGATGTCGCGCACCACGTTGCCGGCAACGTCGGTCAGGCGGAAGTCGCGGCCCTGGAAGCGGTAGGTCAGCCGCTCGTGGTTGATGCCCAGGCAGTGGAGGATGGTGGCGTTCAGGTCGTGGATGTGAACGGGCTTGTCGATCACGTTGTAGCTGAAATCGTCCGTCTCGCCGTAGACCAGGCCGCTCTTCACGCCGCCGCCGGCCAGCCACATAGTAAAGTTGCGGGGATGGTGGTCGCGGCCGTAGTTTTCCTTGGTCAACGTGCCTTGGCTATACACGGTGCGGCCGAATTCGCCGCCCCAGACTACCAGCGTATCGTCCAGCATCCCGCGCTGCTTGAGGTCTTTGAGCAACGCGGCGGTAGGCTGGTCCATCGCCTTGGAGAGCTGCGGAATTTGCTTGGGCAAGTTTCCGTGATGGTCCCAGCCGCGGAGGAACACCTGGGTAAAGCGGACGCCTCGCTCCGCCAGCCGCCGCGCCAAGAGACAGTTGTAAGCGTACGTGCCGGGGTCGTTTACTTCGGGACCGTACATGTCGAGCACGTCCTTCGGCTCGTTGGAGATGTCGGTCAGTTCGGGCACCGACGTTTGCATGCGGTAGGCCATCTCGTACTGCGAAATGCGGGCCTGAATTTCGGGATCGCCCTTCACGTCGAACCGCTTTTGGTTAAGCTCCGCCAGGCCGTCGAGCATGCGCCGCCGCGTTTCTGGATCCACCCCCGGCGGGTTTGACAAATACAGCACCGGGTCGCCCGAGGAACGCAGCGCCACGCCCTGGTGGCGCGTGGGAAGGAAGCCCGAACCCCACAACCGCGAGAACAACGCTTGCGACTGCGAACCGCTGGCCAGCCGCGAGTGCAACACCACAAACGCCGGCAAGTCCTGGTTGGGGCTGCCAATGCCATACGAGAGCCAGGCGCCCATGCTCGGGCGGCCGGGCAACTCGCTGCCCGTCTGGATAAACGTAATGGCGGGGTCGTGGTTAATGGCCTCGGTATTGACCGATTTGATGATCGTGATGTCGTCCACCATTTGCGCGGTGTGCGGCAGCAGTTCGCTCAGCCATGCGCCCGACTTGCCGTACTGCTGGAACTTGAACAGCGAGGGCGCCACCGGAAACCGCGCTTGTCCGGAAGTCATCGTGGTGATGCGCTGGCCCATGCGAATCGATTCGGGCAGGTCCTTATCGAAGAACTCCCCAAGCTGCGGCTTATAGTCGAACATATCCAATTGCGACGGCGCATCGGCCATGAAGAGCCAAATCACACGCTTGGCGGTCGGCCGATGATGAAGAGCCGGAAGCTCGCCGAGCGATTTTTCGTCGCTGGGAGGAATGGCCCCGGCTTCGCCCGCGAACAACCGTGGATTCAGCACCGACGCGAGCGCCGCCGTGCCCAGACCGGCCGCGCAGCGACCAAAGAAGTAACGTCGCGTTTCCAGTTGGGCGTAGTCGTGGAGAGGAGACATGGGAAATGTGGAATGCGAAAGGGGAAATGCGGAATGGAATCCGGTCAGGCAACCGCGAGCGGCGCCAGAGACTTCTTGGGCAATAGCCGGAGGCTAACAGCCTTCGGAACAATCGCGAACTGTGGAGCATAAAACAACGAACGGCATCGGGCATCTCTTTCTAATGCGCTCTGACAAAACACCAGCCCGGCGCGCAAGCGGGGTTCTTCCTCTTTGTTTTCCTCGCTTGCGCGTGGCGTCGTATGGGTGTTGTCAGAGCCTTTAAACGGTTCGTAGCGGAACTCACAAGAGTTCAGTCGTTTCTGGGAGGCGCCATCTACCGTTTTGCAACTTCAGCGACACATTGGGAGCTGCTGCAATCTGCAATCGACCTACTCTTTGGTCACGGTTTCGTCGAGATTCAGAATCAGGTTGGCGATCATGGTCATCGCGGCGTACTGGGGTGCTTCCAAGCCGGGATCGCGGTCGGCTTCTCCCACCGTGAGCAGCTTGGCGGCTTCCTCCGGTTGCGCCTGGTAGTGGGCCAGGTGCGCGTCATAGGACCTTTGCAGAATTTCGATTTCGTCGGAGGCGGGCTGCCGGGAGGTCGCCAGGCGGAACCCCATGGTGATTTGTTCGGCGGGCGTTTTGCCGCCAGACAACATGCGGGACGCCAGTCGGCGAGACGCCTCGACATACTGAACGTCGTTCATCAGCACCAGCGCTTGCATGGGCGTATTGGTGCGGGCGCGGCGGGCGACGCACGTCTCGCGCGAGGGGGCGTCAAAGGCCATCATCGACGGCGGCGGCGAGGTGCGCTTCCAAAACGTGTAGAAGCTGCGACGGTAGAGCGCTTCGCCGTCGTCGCGCTTGAATTCACGGGTGTTGCTCCCCACGAACCCGACTGCCTCCCACAATCCCGGCGGCTGGTAGGGCTTGACGCTCTTGCCGCCGATCTCCTCCACCAACAGGCCGCTAACGAACAAGGCCGAGTCGCGCACCACCTCGGCGTCGAGCCGGAACCGCGGCCCCCGAGCCAGGAGGATGTTTCGCGGATCGCGCTGCAAGTGTTCGGGCGTGACGTGCGACGCCTGCCGATACGTGGCCGACATGACGATCAGTTTTTGCAGCCGCTTGATGTCCCACCCGCTTTCCATGAAATCGACCGCCAGCCAATCGAGCAATTGCGGGTGCGAGGGCCATTCGCCTTGCGAGCCGAAATCCTCGGCCGTCTGGACGATGCCGCGGCCGAAATACTGCTGCCAATAACGGTTGACCGCCACGCGGGCCGTCAACGGATGCGCGGGATCGACCAGCCAACGCGCCAACCCCAAGCGGTTGTTCGGCGCCCCTTCGGGCAGCGGCGGGAAAATGGCGGGCACGCCGGCCGTGACCTTCTCGCCGAATTGGTTGTACTGGCCGCGAATCAGGACGTGCGTCTCGCGCGGTTTCGGCAGGTCGGCCATAACCAGGCTGACGGGGATGGAGTCCTCCGCCGCTTTCCGTTCCGCTTCTTTCGCGGTGATCTGCTGGCGAAGCGGTTCTAACAGGGCCTTGGTTTTGGCGTAGATGTTTTCCAGGAAGTAATCGCGAATTTGTTTCTTCTGCGCATCGCTGCGCTTGTCCGGTTCGACCTTGATGGCGTCGCGCACGGGTTGGGGCACGCTGGATTGCGACAACGTCTTTTCGTACGCTTCCCACTGGGCCAGCGATTCGAAAGATCGGCCGTCTTGCGGCGTGCGCGTCACGACGCCGGCCTTGTCCCAATACACCGTGCCACCGAACTGCGTAAAAGCCCAACCGTTGAGCGTGCTACCCGGCTTGAGACCCACGTGCGCCGCATCGACTTCCAGCCGCGTCCACTGTCCAACCGGCGGAAGGGCGCCCATCAGGCGATGGTTGACGCCATCGCCGCTGCCAAAGGGAATGGCGTCTTCGCCCCAAAATGCGCGATGCTCCCACGTGCCGTCGTTGAACTGGAGCATGACGGTCTTGGGCGGGTTTTGCGAATCGAGGTAGACATAGGCGAACAGTTTGTCGCTCTCGCCAATCTTCAAACCGGGGCTGGCGCCGGTGAAGAAATGCTGGCTTAGCGCCGGCGCCGAACGGCGCGTTGATTTTTCGCCGCTGTACACCGGATGATCGGGCTTGCCGACAAACTCCCAAGGCGAGTTCCCTTGGAGCTGCGCGGCATTGGGCGCGGCGTCTTCGATCCATACATATTCGTAAGGTTCGTTGCTTTGCGGCGTCTCGGCGGCGGGCGGTTCGACGTATTCGATTTTCGCCAACTCGTCGGAAATCTTCTGCCGCAATTGGGCTAGCTGGTCGTCCAGTTCCTTGATCCGTGCTGTTTGCTCGGCCGAGGGAGTTTTGACGAACGGCGGCGGCGCCAGTTGATTGCCGTCCATGGCGGCATCGGCGGCCGAGTTAAAGAAGGCGTAGAGCTGGTAGAACTCTTTCTGCGATACGGGGTCGAACTTGTGGTCGTGGCACACGGCGCAACCGAGCGTCAGGCCCATGAAGACGGTGGCCATGGTCTCGGTGCGATCCACAGCGTAACGCACCAGGACTTCCTCGTTGATCGAACCGCCTTCTCCGGTGGTCACGTTACAACGGTTGAACCCCGTGGCGATTCGCTGATCCAGCGTCGGTTCGGGGAGCAAGTCGCCGGCCAACTGTTCGACGGTGAACTGATCGTAGGGCTTGTTTTGGTTGAATGCGTTGACGACCCAGTCCCGATATTTCCACAGCGACCGCTCGTTATCCAAATGCAGGCCGTGCGTGTCGCCGTACCGGGCCAGGTCAAGCCAGTAGCGGGCCATGTGCTCGCCGTATCGCGAGGACGTTAGCAGCCGATCGACCACCTGCTCGTAGGCGTTGGGCGAGTTGTCGGCCAGGAACGCGTCCACTTCGGCGGGGGTGGGCGGCAAGCCGGTCAGGTCCAGCGTCACCCGACGCAAGAGCGTGACCTTGTCGGCCGGCGCCGAAAGGCTCCAGTCTTGCTGCTCCAGCCGAGCCGCGATGAATCGGTCGATGGGATTGATAAGCCCAGACGCGTTCTTCACGGCGGGCAACTCAGGCCGGTCGGGAGTCACCAACGACCAATGTTCCTTCCACGCCGCCCCTTCGGCGACCCACCGCTTGAGCAAGTCCACCTGCTCGGGCGACAGTTTCTTGCCTGAGTCGGCAGGCGGCATCCGCTCGCTTTCGTCGGCGGCCAGAACACGGGCCACCAAGGCGCTCGCCTCGACATTCCCTGGAACGACGGCCTTCTCGCCGGAATCCAACTCGGCAAGCGCGCCTTCGCGGCTGTCCAACCGGAGTCCCGCCTGTCGTTCATTGGCGTCGGGACCGTGACAGGCGTAGCAATTGTCGGAAAGGATGGGCCGAATGTCGCGGTTGAAATCTATCGGCTTGTCTTCGGCCAAGACTTGGGTTGCGGGAAAACCGGCAAACGCGCAGAGAATGGCGACCAGCGCCAAGCGGGAAGAATTCATGGCGGGAACCGAAAGAAGGTAGGATCAACGAACGTTGATTATAAACCGCTTCGCGCGACGAATGGAAGCGCAGCGTTCAAATTCCTTCCGGCGGCGTGCCCGAATGGGCAGAGGAGGGGCCGACCGAGAAACGTCGGGGGAGCGGCCGCCGGACAGCGAGGCATTCGGCGGCGCATGCGCCGCCGCTACGGAAAAGCGCTCAACGGAACCGCGGGCGACTAAGCCTGGGCGGTGCTCGCTTGCTTGGCGCCCTTGACCAAGTGCGACAACCGGGACTTGTACCGGCTGGCGGTGTTACGGTGGATAATTCCCTTGGCCGCAGCCTGATCGAGCTTCTTGCTGGTAAGACGAAGTTCGGCGTCTGCGCGGGGCAAGTCATTCTCCGAGACCGCAGCGCGGAGCTTCTTAATCTGGGTACGCAGTGCCGAGCGGGCGGAGCGATTGCGCAGCCGGCGGCGTTCTTGTTGGCGGAAGCGTTTTTTCGCGCTCGGGGAAGTCGGCATGGGTGGTCAAGACTCCTTGGATTCGTTCAATAATCGGTTTGCCAAACTAACTACTATTACGAATCTTTTGGATTTTGTCCAGCCGGGCCGGCACGTCTTTGTACTCTGAATCCAGAGCGAGAAGTTCTCGGAGCCACGCCTCGGCTTTGTCGAGTTGCCGCATGCCTGTCGCGAGAATTCCCGCCCGGTAGAGCGATTTCTTGCGATAAATCGGGTGCTCCTCGCCGGCCGCATCGATGGCCCGCTCATAGGAGTGCAAGGCGTCGTGAAAGCGCTTCAATTGCTGGAGCGATTCGCCCAGTTCTAACGCCGCGGCGGCCTGATGCGGCCCCTGTTCCACAACTTGGCGAAAACACTCGGCTGCTTCTTCCCAGTTCCCCGCCCGCTTGAGGCGCAGGCCCAGCTCAAACGGCAGTTCACGGTCGTGCGGATATCGATCGACGCGCTGCCGGAAGATTCCCATCTCCACTCGGTTCAATTCGTGTTTCAAGTCCACCACGAGGCGGCGCGCCGCTTCGGTGTCTTGCGCCGCAGCGCGCTTCTCGGCCACGGCCACCTGGTGCGCGGCACGTTCGATCTGCAAGTCCTCCAACCGCTCAAGGATTGCCAGGTGCTTGCCCGCGGCCGCTAGACCTAGATGGAGCAGTCGCTCGGCCTGATCGAATTGATGCGCGTCAGCCAGCAGTTCGGCCAGCAGCAGGTAACTGCCGGCGTCGGTGGGATTGGCCGCAATGGCTTTCTCTAGCGAGTGGCGAAATTCGTCGTTTGCGTCGCCGGGTGCGAGGGAAGCGTGTTGGGGAATGGCGGTCGTCTCGTCCACTTCCTCCGGCATCGACGTTGTTGGTGCGGTAGGCTCCTCCGGTTCTGCTCGTTCTCCGTCGCCGGGAGCGTGAACTTTGGGCAAGGCGACTACTTTGCCAGGCAGCCCGCTAAGTCCGCGAGCGCGTTCAATGGTCAACTCCGAGATGCGCTTGGGCGCTTCGTCTTTGTCCCTCGCTTTGCCGAATTCTTCGACGCGGACCCAGCAGGCAATGGCCTGATCGAAATGTCCCATCCGGGCCAGCGATTCGGCGTAATGCCGATTCACTTCGACATCGTTGGGATGGGCGTCCAACGCATTCTTGAGATACCGTAGTTCGACTTCGTGGTGGTGGTGCGCCTCGCACGCCTTGGCGAGCGACCGCAGTGTAGGCACGTCCCAAGGATTGGCCCGCAGCGCATCCGGCCCCAAGGCCAATACCTCTTGCCAATCGCCCTTGGCGGCCGCTCTTTTCAGGGCCGCGCGAGCGCCTCCGAAGCCGGATAGAAGTTGCCCCTTCTTGTTTCCGTGGTGCTTGCGGACCAGGTTGTCGAGCAGCGCCTCGACGTACAACAGATTGCCGGGGTCGGCGACCACACACTCGGAAAACAACGTGTGAGCGTAGTCGTAGCCGGGCTTCTCTCGCGTGGAGAGTTGTCGGCCTTGCTCAAAGCACTTTTGGAGACGTTGGCGCTGCGCTGGCGAAATGATGGTCGCCGCAAGTGGCGACGCCGATGCCGGGGGTTGCTCCGGTGCATTCTCGTTCGCCATCGCGGGCCTCGCCAGGCATTGCGGTGATCGTGCTTAGGGTAGTTGGTGGGTCGATTTTGTCCCGAGCCGTTTGGCAAAGCCGATTGGTATACCCTTATAATTGAGGCAAGGCGATTGTCAATCCGTAGCCTCATCGTTTGCCAAACCACACAACAGCGAGTGAGAGCCATGATCGTTCGCACCATCCTGGAGCAACGCCGCGGCCGCGTGGCGAGTGACGACTACGGCCACCACGTTGGCGCCATGGGCGTGGAGGCCCTGGATCAATACTTGCTTGGCGCGGACGTGACACCCCTGAATGAGTACATGTACGAAGATGTGGCGACTATCGAGCAAGCGCTGGCCGTGGCCCAACCGGCGGACGCCGTCGCGCTCCAGCGCCATCTGGAGCGACTGCGCCGGCGTCCGGAGTGGCACGATCCGAGCGACGGGTTGCGGACCGTCGAAGCCTTGCTAAGCCGCCTTCCCGCCGACGATCGTCACCGGGGGGTGCGCGGCGATTTGCAGCAATACCGGCTTCTGCTGGAGGAAACGGCCGCAAGTGGCGACGAATTTCGCTTGAACGTGGTCACGCATGAATGACGGATTATCCATGTGGTTTCGAGTGCTAGCACTGCTAGCAATTCGCGATGCTTGCACAAGATGTAGGCGAAGTTTGCGAAAAACTACGCAAGATGTAGTAAACCCTTGCGTCGAAATTCGTCCTCGTTAAACTCCCCTCAACTTTGGTGACGGTCGTCATCGTCACCACCTGCTTTACCCAGGAGGCTTTTTCGATAGGGACATCGCTCTAGCGTCGCGCCGAGGACGGCGCACCGACGCGGAGAATCACGGCGCGGAAGAGAACCATCACGGAAGATTGGATTGACTCTCTTGATTTGCTTCTCTTGACCTCGGGTTCCCCTCCTTCCACACCTGCCGCTGTTTCCTCGCGCGCTCGTTCCGTCCTCCAACCTGCGCTGGAGCGGTTTGAAGCCTCCCCGGCCGGACCGGCCGGAAAACCTTGCCGTCTGAAAGGGACCGTCAGATGCAAACCAAACCGCTGATTGGACTGAATGTTGAGTTTCGCCCCGCGAAGAAAGACGACCCTGCGTACGTCTTTTTGGCGGCTGGCTACTTCGACGCGATTCAGCGCGCCGGAGGGATTCCCGTGATTGTGCCGCCCCTGGCCTGTGAGGACGATGTGAATCGCGTGCTCGACCAGTTGGACGGCTTTGTGCTGGTGGGAGGCCCGGACCTCGACCCGCACCGCGACGGCTACATGCGTCATCCCACGGTCCGCTGTATGGACTCGCGCCGCGAGACCTTCGATCGCATGTTGTGCCGACTGATTGCCGAACGCCGCATGCCCGTCATGGGCATTGGCGTGGGGATGCAATTGCTCAACATCAACGAGGGCGGCAACCTCTTCCTGCACATCCCCGAGGACCTGCCGCACGCCTTGCCGCACCGCGATCCGCAAGACCCGGCCCATCGGCACGGCTTGGAAGTGATGCCCGGCTCGCTCATGGAGCGCGTGTACGGCGACGGCGAGATTCGCGTTAACAGCGTCCATCACATGGCGGTGGACGAAGTGGCGCAAGGCTTTGAGGTAACCGCTCGCTGCCCGGACGGCGTGGTGGAAGCGATTGAAAGCGTCCGGCCGGACTGGTTCGCGCTGGGCGTGCAGTTCCATCCTGAAGCAGCCAGCGCTTCGGCGCTCGACATGCGCATCTTCGAAGAGTTTGTCGAAGGCGTGACCGGCGGCGTCTTGGCCGACGCTCGCGTGGCTGCGTAATGCAAAATCCGTGCGGGTTGATCGCTCCCGCGCTACACTCGGCAAGCGGACCCAGAAGCCCCCAGGAGCGCCCCGGCGCGCTCTTGGGGGTATTTTGTTTGTCGCCAGCATCTTGCCGAACGCCTCCGCTACCAAGTTCCTGGCAGTTCAGGCGATTGCCGGCCGCGGCGCGTTGCCAGACCATTCTTGTCTTTGCTCTTCAAACTGCCTGCTTGCTGGTGGGGTCCTGGACTGCCCCATTTACCACGACGGCGTTGTTAAACAGGAGCGAATTGGGAACATAGATGGTGGACTGGTCGTCGGCTTCCAGGACGGTGTACCGAAGTGTGATTTCTCGCACCACGCCCTCGAATCCCGCCACCTTGATCCGATCCTTCTGGTTGATTGTCTCGTAGAGCAAGAGCAACACGCCGGCCAGGGCGTTGGAGATGATGTCCTTGAGGGCGAACCCCAGCGCGAACCCGGTAAGTCCCAGTCCGGCGACCAGCGCCGTCACGTCGACGCCGATGGTGCCCAAGGCCATGATGACGCCGACGGCCGTCAAGGTTAATGATAGGGAACTCGCCAGGATCCGCGTCAGGTCGGGGTCCAAATTGCGCGCCACGCCAAGGCGACGGATGGATCCAGCCACTATTTTCCCGACAACCCACAAGGCCAACAGCAATAACAACGCGCCGGGCAGTTTCGCTAAGAATGGATAAACGTGTGTGCCGAGAAACTCCTTGAACGCCTCCAGGTCGCTCAGGTACTGCATGACGGGGCTCCTTTCTCGATGGATGAAAAGTATCGCGCTTGGGGCGGCGCTGACGCTCGCCCTGGCGCCCATGGGGACAAGCTCCGCGCATGCCCAGCGCGTCACGCCCAATCACCTGGACCGACTGAACGCGTTGCTGCAAGGCCGGGTGCTCGACTTGACGCACAATCACGGCCAGGATTACCGTCGCTACTCGCATATCCTTTGCCAACCGCGCGACCTGTACGTTTACCTGCCGCCCGGCTATATGCCCACCAAGGCTTACCCGCTGGTTCTTTGGCTACACGGGGCGTTCGGCGATGAGCACTCCTTCCTCGATCAGGCACAGCTTCAATTTCTTGACGAGGCGATTCGCGCGGGATGCTTGCCGCCGATGATCGTGGCGTGCCCCGACGGAACCTATAGCGGTGAAAACAGCCTCGGGGCCGAACATTCCCTGTACCTTAACGGACGGGGAGGGCGCGTGCAGGATCATTTATTGTACGAGGTGATTCCTTTTCTAACCGCTAGCTTCTCGATCCTGCCGCAACGCGAGGCGCACGCCGTGGTCGGCATTTCGGCAGGCGGCGCGGGGGCGCTCAACTTGACGCTCAAGCATCCGGCATATTTCGGCGTGGCGGCTACCATCGCGGGCGCCGTGAATTTGCGCTACGACACGGTCCAAGGAGATTACATGGCGGATTTCGATCCCGCCACCTATCGCTGGAAGACTCGCTATGATCCGGACGAAGTGGTCGCCCGCTATATGGGCGGGCTGATTCCCATCCGCGCTTCGCGCTTCGCGGAACCCGTGTTCGGGAGCGAGCCGGGGGTCGTAGAGCGGACCATGCGCGAGAACCCCGCCGACTTGCTGTTTCGATTTCCACTGCCGGTGGAAACGCCGATCCTCCTGACGTATGGCGGGCGCGACCAATTCAACATGGATGCGCTCGGGGCCTCGTTTGCATGGCTCGCCGCGGCGCAGGGAATGTCCGTGCAGATGCTGTTTGACCCCGATGGAGACCACTCCAGCGACTACTTCAACCGCGCCGAACGCCAGGTTCTGGTCTGGCTTGGGCGCCATCTGCCGTGGCCCAGCCCGTGAGCCTGCACTGCCCAGGTTGTTAGCGTCACAAGGCAGTTCGCTCGTAACGGCGATATGCGGCGGGCGTCGGAGAACGTTCGCGCGCAGCTACCAAGGCGATTCTTAGCCAGTCACGAGGATCACACCAGACGGATGCCGACCTGGTACGTGACGAAGGCGGCAAGATACGCCAACGTGGTCATGTAAAAGAACGTGAACGCCGGCCAGCGCCACGAGTTGGTCTCGCGCTTCATGACCGCCAGCGTCGCCGCGCATTGGGCGCACAAGGCGAAAAACACCATCAGCGACAGCGCCACGGGCACATTGAACACTGGGCGGTTGGTTCCCTCCCAAGTGGCTGACTGCAGCGTTTCGCGGAGCGTTTCGGATTCTTCGTTCGCTTCTTCCTCGCCCAGCTTGTAGATCACACCGAGCGTGGCGATGACCACTTCCCGCGCGGGAAAGGAAGCGATCACCGCGCACCCGATTCGCCAATCCCAGCCCAACGGGCGCACCACCGGCTCGATGAAATGGCCGGCCCGGCCAAGAAAGCTGGTGCGAACGTACTCGCTTTCGATTTCCGTCTCGACCAACGCGAGTTGCTCTTGCAGCCGTTCCGCCTCGGGCGCCGTGGTGGGGGAAGTGTTCGACGTCGCTTCGACCTGGGCCAAAACGCTCTCAAGGCGCTCGCGCCGCTGAAACAATTCGGGGTCGAGGTTCGCTGGGTCGTGTGGAAAGTACGCCGCGGCCCAGACCAGAATCGCCACCGCCAGAATTAACGTTCCTGCGCGGCGCACAAATGCCCAGCCGCGATCGAACATGCGATACAGCACCAAGCGCGGCGAGGGCCACTTGTAGGTCGGCAGTTCCATGACAAAGGGCGGCGTCGGCCCGCGGAGGATCGTTCGCTTGAGCGTCAACGCGACTACGACGGCGGTCAGAATACCGATCATGTACATCGCGAACATCGTCAGCCCTTGCAGACCCACCAACCCGCCCAGGTACGTCGTGGGCGGAATGAACGCCGCGATCAGGAGCGCGTAGACGGGCAGCCGCGCGCTGCAACTCATGAGCGGCGCCACAAGGATCGTCGTCAGGCGATCGCGGGGGTTTTCGATGACCCGCGTGGCCATGATGCCGGGAATGGCGCAGGCGAACGACGACAACAGCGGTATGAACGACTTGCCGCTCAAACCCACGCGCGACATCAGCTTATCCATCAAGTACGCGGCGCGGGCCATGTAGCCGCAATCTTCCAGCACGGCGATAAAAAAGAACAGGGTGAAGATCTGGGGCAGGAACACCAGCACGCCTCCCACGCCACCAATCACGCCGTTCACCAAGAGCGATTGCAAGGCCCCTTCGGCCAGCACCGCGTTGACCTGCCCGGCCAGCCAACCGTTGAGCGTGTCGATGATCCATGAAGCCGGCTCGGCCACGTAAAACACGGCTTGGAACATGACCACCATCAAGCCAATGAACGCCACGGTCCCCCAGACCTTGTGGGTCAGCACGCGGTCGATGCGGTCGCTCCAGGTGGCTTTGCGCTCGGCGGCGTGCGAGACCACGCCGTCCAGCGCCTGGCTCACCCATTGATAACGGGCCATCGCCTCGACCGCGGGAACCGGACAACCGGCCTCCGCCAATCGCCCACGCGCCGCATTCAAGCGTTCGGAAAGCCCTTCGTGGTGGAAGGCGGGCACTTTGGCCTTGTCGAGATAGCCTCCCACGTCCAGCAGCAAGCGTTCGACCAGGTAGCGTGGCGGAGCCTCGGCGGCGCCGTTCGCGAGAAACGCCTCCAGGTCGGATAGTTCCTTTTGGAAGGCTTCGGGAAAGGGGCTTTGCGTCTTGGGCGGCGCCGCGTCGACCACTTCATGAAGCGCCTGTTTTAGCTCCGCAAGTCCTTGGCGCCGGTTTGCTTGAATCTCGACCACGCGCACCGGCAATTGGCGGCGGAGTCGCCCCACGTCGATCACTTGGCCTTTCTCGCGCGCGATGTCGGTCATGTTCAGCGCCAGCACGACCGGCCGGCCTAGCTCCAGCACCTGGCTCACCAGGTACAAGTTGCGCTGAAGGTTGCTGGCGTCCACAATGCACAAGACGGCGTCCGGTTCGTTTACGTCGTTTCGGCGGCCGAGCAGCACTTCAACCGCAATCATCTCGTCGGGGCTGCGCGGCGACAGGCTGTAGGTGCCGGGAAGATCCACCAGCACGAACTCGCGCCCGGCCTCGGTCATGCGTCCGATTTTCTTTTCGACCGTGACGCCGGGATAATTTCCCGTGCGCTGGCGCACGCCGGAAAGGGCGTTAAATAGCGTCGACTTTCCCGTGTTCGGGTTGCCGATTAGCGCCACCGTGACGGTGCGATGCTCGGTGGTGATGGACATGCAAAGCGAGGCGGGAAATAGGTGGGAGTGCAAGCGCCGCGGAAGGCCGCGCGCAGCGCTTCGTTCGTCAGTCGTGGGAAGACTAAGTAAGGTGTTTCGTTCCGGCGCTTATACCTGCACGCGCCGAGCTTCCGATTTGCGCAGGCTAAGGCGATAACCGCGCACTTCCAATTCCACGGGATCGCCGAGCAAGGCGGCGCCGACCACTCTGACTTCGACGCCAGGGGTTAGCCCCATTTCCAGCAGCCGCAACGCGATGTCGTCGTGGCCTTCGACTTCGCGCACCGTGGCGGTTTGTCCAACCGGAGTTTCCGCGAGCGTGCTCATGGGGTATCTCCGAGCCGCACCAGGACGTGGAAGGCGTCACTGTCGCGAAAACATAATTTATGGCCCGCCAGTCGGATAATGCAGGGCGTTCCCGACTGCATAATCTCGATCTCTGCGCCTTCGCGCAAACCTAGTTCCTCCAGGCGGTGAACTTCGTCGGCGTGGCCCAGCAGTTGGGTCACGCGGGCGGTTTGCCCCGCTGGGGCCAGATTCAAGGGAATCCAATCGTGTACAGTCGCCATGGTGTTTTGGTGCTTGGTGAGAACGAGTCTCATTAGGATTAGCTTTGATGATACGCCGCCAGCCGCGTTTTGACAACAAGCGCGTGTGACTTGTGGCGGGGGACGTCTCGTGGTAATCGTTGGAGCATGCCGCCGCCACGCAGATCGAAGCACGTTCCCAACAAACATTCCGGTTTGTGTTTTGTGCCCCGTCAGGTGGGGCTAGGACTGCTCACGGCTCTGGCGGTCGCGACCCCGCTCATCCCGTCCGAAGCCATTGCGGAGAGCGGCGCGGGGCTTTTCCTCGTCATGCTTTGGCTCTTGCTGGGTTTGGCCTGGGCGGCGGCGGGGGTGCTGCGGGGAACGACCGACCTCCGCGCTGGGTGGACCCTGGCGGCAGTCGCGGCCTTTGTGGCTTGGGTGGCCGTGAGCGGTTGGATGATGGCCTGGTCCGGGAATCCGCGGGCCACGATCAACTCGGTATGGCAATGGATCGCCTATGCCGCGATGTTTTTTCTAGCGCGACAGTGGATGGTCTCGCTCGTTGCACAACGGGCGTTTTGCACGGCCATGCTCGCGTTGGCCGTGGCCCTGAGCGGGCTGGGCTATTACCAATACTTTGTTTCGATGCCGGAAACCCGCGCCAGGTATCTTGAAGACCCGGCCGAGGCGATGCGGCAAGCCAACTTGGGAGAGCATGCTGATCCACAGTTGCGCGAATTGTTCCGCAATCGCGTGATGAGCGTCGAGCCGATCGCCACCTTTGCGCTGACGAACTCGCTTGCGGCATTTCTAACTCCGTGGCTGGTGTTGGGCGCCGGCGCGGCGTTCATCGCAGTGCGCCATTCCGCGCATGCGAAGTTTCAAGAAATTGGTCGAGCCGACAATGGCCTAACGAGAAAGTGGATAACCCGCCCTGGGAAAGCATCGAATCAACCCCGTGTCCATCAGGGGGAAGTCGCCCCCCACCCGCCGCGGAGCAGACGCATGCTCCTTGGATGGCTGGTTGCGCTGGTCGTGATCGGGGGCTGTTTCTTTCTGACCAAAAGCCGCGCCTCGTGGGCCGCCGCCTCCTGCGGAATCGCGCTGGCGGTCTACTGGGGTCGTGAAGGCGCGAGTCGCTCTTCCTGGCGTCTGGTCGTTCTGGTAGCGATCGGAGTGGTGGCGATGGTGCTGGGTACCGTGCTCGTCGGCGGGCTGGATGTCCAAGTCCTGAGCGAAGCGCCAAAGTCGCTGCTGTATCGGCTGGAGTATTGGCAGGCCACAGCCCAAATGATTCGCGACCATCCCCTGTGGGGTGTGGGGGTCGGGAATTTTCAGAATTATTACACGAGCTACAAATTGCCGCAGGCAAGCGAAACCGTCGCCGACCCGCATAATTTCTTGTTCGAGATTTGGGCCACGGCGGGAACGCCCGCGCTGGGCGCATTCCTCTTGATCCTGGCCACGGCGGCGTGGCGATTCCGGCGAGGCGGTGCGGCGTCGGACGAGGTTCGCCAGTCGGTGGAACCGGCGCGTGAGCCACAACCATCCGAAGACGATGGTTCTCCACTGGCCGTGTACTTGGGCGCCCTCGTGGGAGTCCTCCTTGCGTACCCTCTGGGGCTGGCGGCGCAATATCCTCCGGACCCGATGTTCCTTATAACGGGCGTTCCACTCGGCGTTGCCTGCGCGTACCTGATCGATCCTTGGACGCGGCAAGGCGCGTTGCCGCCGGTGCTGATCGCAGTGGCCATTGCTGCGTTGCTGCTGAACTTGATGGCCGCCGGGGGAATCGGGTTCGCCGCCGTGGCCACCTCGTTCTGGTTGATGCTGGCATTCGTGCTCAACGGTCGCGGCGAATCCGACTCGGTCCGAGTGGTAGGGCAGGGGTGGTGCGCAGGCTTGGCCTTAGCGGCCTTGGGGCTAATCGCCGCATGCTATGCAACGGCCTATCGGCCGACGTTGGAAGCCTCGGCCTTGATGCACGAAGCGGCGGACGCCGTCGCGTTGGGCCGGATGGAAGAAGCGAAAGACAAGTACCAGGCGGCGGCGCAAGCCGACCGTTTGGCGCGCGATCCTTGGAAGGAGTTGGCGTCGCTCGCGCTGCGGCAGTCGCTCGGCGCAAATGCCCCCCAAGCCTTGGAGGATTTTGAAAACGCTTGGCAGGAGGCGGTGCGGCGCGACGCACATTCCTTCGCCTTGTGGAAAATGATCGGCGACTGGTACACCGAGGCGTATCGGGCGACGACGCAGCCGGCGCTGCTCCAGTCGGCTGTGGATGCCTACCGCCAAGCGCTCTCGCTTTACCCCAACAACGCCCGGTTACATGCCGAACTGGCGTGGCGATTGGCGCTCGCGGGCGACGCGGCCGGCGCCGCCACGTCGGCCGATACCGCCCTGCGCTTGGATCAACGCCATCCGCATCAAGAGTACAAACTGGGAAATTTCCCGGCGCCGCTGGAGTTCGATGCCGACAATCTTGAACATCTGGCGAAAAAACTGCGTAAACTGGATGAAGATGAAACGGGTGCTTCCCTTGGTCCTTAGTGCCGTTTCAAGTCGATCGTTGTTCAATCAACAAAGGGCCGCTGGCGGCTCTGCCGCAGGCCGGTCCTCCCTCATTGCGCAGGCGACTCCTTGAAACTGCATTAGGCAGGGAATTGGTTTTTCGTCCCTCGGTTGATTGATTATGCGGACAGCAATCTTAGCGATAGCGGCCATCGGGGTTGGTTTGGCCACGGGCGCCGGCATGGCGTGGTCGGAGTTTGCCGGCGAACGGTGGCGCTTGCCTGGTTCGGCGTTACCGCCGACGCAAACCGGCTACGATGCCGAGCAGGAGTCCAGCCTGGGGATTCCCCAGGTCGTGGTGACGGGCGGCGACGTGCATGATGGGCGCGTGTTGTATGATTTCGGGTCCATCGAGTTTGGCGAAACGGGGCGCCATACCTTCGTGTTTCGCAACGTGGGGACCGCCCCGCTTACGCTGAAGAAGGGCCATTTCAGTTGTAAATGCACCTTGGCGGATTTAGCGGAAAAACCCATCGCGCCGGGTGAGTCGGCCGAGGTGCTCATCGAATGGACGCCCAAGGCATATACCGATTTGTTTTCGCACGGCGGCGATATTCATACAAATGACCCCGCGCGGCCGACGGTGCATTTGGCGGTCGAAGGGGCGGTGGTGCAGACGATTCGCCCGATCCCAAACGATTTTGCCCTCGGCTCTATCTCGTCCTCGTCGCCGCAAACCGCCACGATGACTATTTACAACTACCGCAGTCGCGAACTTCACCTCGAAAAACATGAGTTTGAGTCGCCGGAAACCGCCCAGTTTTACGAGATTGCCCATCGCTCCCTCAGTGCGGATGAGGTCGCCAACGAAAAAGGCGCAAAATCCGGCATTGAAATTACGCTTACCACGAAATCTGGATTGCCTTTAGGGCCAATAAACCAGAGAATCCGCCTCACGCTCGACCAGCCCACATCCCACGAAATTGAGGCGGCGATTCATGGAACCGTGGTCGGTGACATTTCGTTTATTGCCTCGAATTTCAATTCCGAAAAGGGAGTGCTGCGGCTGGGCGCCGTCCCTAGCGCCGTCGGCGCCGAGCGCACGGTTCATGTGATGGTCAAAGGACCCCATCGACACGAAATGCAGCTTACGTTGGGCCGCATCTGGCCAGAAGGAGTCTTGGAAGCGGACCTCGGCGAACCCCGAGAGATCAATGAGGGAGCGGTGGTGATGATTCCGCTCCAGGTCCGGGTCAAGCCTGGCTCGCGCCCCAGCGATCATTTGGGAGTCAACCCTGAGGATCTGGGCGTGATCGAAATCGAGACCACCCATCCGGACACCAAGAAGGCGATGATCTACGTAAGTTTCCTCGTGGAAAACTCCAACTGACTTCAAGCCAACGGTTGCTTCAGGGATGATAGCGCCATGAACTCCAAGATTACGTTCTCGAAAAACGCCGCGGTGGTGGTTGTGTTGCTCGGCACGGCGCTAGCCGTCGCCGTCGGTTGCCCTTCGGCGCCCCCAACCGCCGATCGCACCTCTGCCCCGCGCGACACGCAATCGGCGCATGCGCCAGAAACTGGCGCCAACCAGGGAACCGCGGCGTCGGACGTGGCGACGACTTCCTCCGCAATGTCGTCAAAGGGTGACATTCCCAAGACGACCGCCGCGAAAGGACCAACAACCGAGTCGCCTGGCGCGGACGATGCGCCCGTGACGACGCCGGTCGAGAGTTCGCCAACTTCGGAAGCGTCGTCGGTGGCGGACTCGGCCGCGCAGGCGCCGCCCAAAGCTCCGTTCGCCGATTGGCCTGAACCGGAATTCGTGTTTCTTATCACCGGGCGCCAACATGGATACATCGAACCCTGTGGATGCGCGGGGCTGACCAACCAGAAAGGCGGCCTGGCTCGACGTCACACGCTCTACGCGCAATTGAAGCAGAAGGGGTGGGAGGTGCTTCCCTTGGACGCCGGCAACCAGGTGCGTCGTTACGGGCGGCAAGCGGAGATCAAGTTCCAGGTCACCGCCGAAGGGCTGCGGAAGATGGATTACCAGGCGGTCGCCTTGGGGCCGGACGACCTGCGGCTCTCGGGCGGCGAACTGCTGGCGATCATGACCGACTCGGGCGATTACCAAAGCCCATTTGTTTGCGCTAACGCCAGCCTGTACGGCTTGACCAAGTCGCACCGCATACTGGAAGCCGCTGGTCGGAAGGTCGGCGTCACGGCAGTTCTGGGCGCCGAACGGCTCAAGAAACTGCAAAGCAATGAGGTGGAGAAAACTTCGCCCGAAGTAGGTTTGGAAAAAGTCCTGCCGGCGTTTGACGAAGCCAAGTGCAACCTGCGGGTGCTGTTGGCGAACACCGAATACGAAGAAGCCAAAGCGCTCGCGGAGAAATTTCCGCAGTTCGACGTGGTGATTGCCGCCGCGGGCGCTGGCGATCCGGCCCCCACGCCCGAGAAGATCGGCGAGACGCAATTGATCTTGGTAGGCGAGAAAAGCATGTACGCCGGAGTGCTGGGCGTGTTCGATGATCCTCAACAGCAATTTCGCTACCAGCGCGTGCCGCTGGATGTGCAACTGCAAGATTCCGCCTTTATGCTGACGTTACTCGCCACCTATCAGGACACGCTCAAGTCGGAAGGCTTGGAAGGCTTGGGGCTACGTCCGGTGCCTCATCCGAGCGGTCGGGAGTTTGTCGGTTCGGCCACGTGCGGCGAATGTCACACCCAGGCCTTCGAGGTATGGCAAAACACACCGCATCACCACGCGACCGAAACGCTGGTTCATCCCGGGGAACGCATCGAAATTCCCCGCCACCATGACCCTGAGTGCCTGAGTTGTCACGTCACGGGCTGGAACCCCCAGGGCTACTTTCCCTACAAGTCGGGCTATGTGGATTTGCAACAATCCATGCATCTGCACGGAAACGGATGCGAGAATTGTCACGGGCCAGGTTCGCGCCACGTTGCGGCCGAAATGGGTGACTTAGACTTGGATGAGGCGGCCAAGCAAGCGCTGCGCGTGGAAATGCGTTTGCCCCTCGATCAGGCCGAGAAGAAATGCGCCGAATGCCACGACTTGGATAACGATCCTGACTTCCAGTTGGAGGGAGCGTTCGCCGAGTACTGGGAAAAGATCAAACACTACGGGAAAGATTAATGCCGGTTCCTGGTTCACGGCGAACGTCCTCCCATGTTGTCCGGGTTGGCATCCTGGCCGCCGTGCTGGGGTTGGGTCTCTGGTTTGTTGGCCCGATTCGGCCCTTCGCCAAGGGAGATGGACCGTCTCAAGCAACGGAACGGGCGCTGGCTGCACCGGGCCAACGAGAACCGGCGTTCGATGGCCAACGGGCGTATCAGCATCTTCTGGACCTGTGCGCCTTCGGCCGTCGCCTGAGCGGGTCGCAAGGCATGGCGCGCCAGCAGGAGTATTTGATCCGCCATTTCGAGGCGCTGGGGGCCAAAGTGGTTCGCCAGGAGTTTCAAGGACGCGACCCTCTCTCGGGACAGATGGTTCCGATGACAAATCTCTTGGTCCACTGGCGGCCCGATGCGCCGGAGCGCGTGCTGTTGTGCGCTCACTACGACACCCGGCCCTATCCCGACAACGACCCCGATCCGGCGAAGCGGCGCGGGTTGTTCGTCGGCGCCAATGACGGCGCCAGCGGCGTGGCCGTGCTATGTGAACTGGGGCGCCATCTGCCCCAGACGCCCACCCAGCGCGGCATCGATTTTGTATTTTTCGACGGTGAAGAACTGGTCTACGATGCCCAACGCGATCCCTATTTCCTTGGGTCGGAGTATTTCGCGCGGGAGTATGTGTCCAATCCGCCGCCCTATCGCTACCGCTGGGGCGTGTTGCTGGACATGGTGGGAGACCGCAGTCTGGAAATTTACATCGAGCGGAACAGCTACTCCTGGCCCGACACGCGGCCCCTGGTTGAGGCGATCTGGAACACGGCCCGGCGCCAGGGCGTGCGCGAGTTCATCCCCCGGCAGCGGCATTGGGTGAACGACGATCATCTGAAACTGCACGATATCGCGGGAATACCCACCTGCGATATCATCGACTTTGATTATCCTCGCCCCGGGCGAGCGACCTACTGGCATACCACGCGCGACACACCAGAGAATTGCTCGGCCGAATCGCTTGGCAAGGTAGGACGCGTGATGCACGCGTGGCTCAAGAGCCAATAAGCGCAGTTGGCCCCGCGCAGGCCACCCTTTCGATCACCCGGCGCCCGGCGAAACACCATGGCTGTGCATGTAAATTACCTGTGGTAATCCACAAAGGTTTCGCCGCATCAGAGACAGACTCGCCTTGCCGCGTCGGGAAATCAATACTCGGAGTCACAATCCGAACTGTGCTACTGAGAGATTTCGGTTTCCGTCACGCCGATGGATCCTGTGTTACGTGGTCCCTTGGGGGACCACCATCTGCCGGCCTTCTGCGGCAAAACGATTGTGAATGCCGGCGCCCGGCGATACACTCCAAACACCGTTGCAAGTGTTTGATCGTTTGCCCGCTTGGGTAGTCGCCGAATCGGAGAGGCTCTCCAGCAAACGGTGCGGCCCGTGCCGCGGCCGACGTAACGCCAACCCAACAGCGCATGTTCTTTGTCGTTTCTGGGAACCCAATGCAAAATCGATTCTTGCGATACGGTGTGCCGGTCTTCGTTTTCGCCGTCGTCGCCTTGGCGGCGCTTGCTACGGCGGCGGACGATCCCGGCGAACCGTGGGTCGCGGCCATGCGCGAAGTGCATCAGCGGTTTGCCGGCCGACCGAGAACCTTCGCCCAGTTTGGCGACTCGATCACGGTGACGATGGCGTTTTGGGCGCCGCTTTCCTCCAACCCGCCAGGGCTTACCAAGGAGCTTTCCGACGACCTCAAGCTCGTGAAGGAGTACCAGCGGCCGGAATGTTGGCGGGATTGGAAAGGACCGGAGTTCGGCAGCAATGGCGGCATGACAATTCGCTGGGCCGATGAGAACGTCGCGGCATGGCTGAAGAAGGTGAACCCGGAAGTAGTTGTAATCCTGTTCGGCACGAACGACCTGTCGCACGTGCCGCGCGAGGAATACGAAGCAAAAACGCGCGTCGTCGCGCGGCGTTGCCTGGACCACGGCGCCATTCCCCTCTTGACCACCATTCCTCCACGACACGGGTTGGAGGAACGCGCGGCCCAATTTGCGGATACGGTGCGCAAGATCGCTCGTGAGCTAAAAACGCCGCTCGTTGACTATCACGCCGAGATACTGAAACGCCGGCCGGACGATTGGGACGGGGCGCTCGACAAGTTCCGCGACGCGCCCGGCGATGAATACAACGTCCCCACGCTTGTAGCCCGCGACGGCGTGCATCCTTCCAACCCGCGCGATTTTCAGGACTACTCCGACCGCAGTCAAAGCCACAACGGTTATGTCTTGCGCAACGCGTTAACGCTTGCCAAGTACGCGGAAGTCATTCGCAAGGTGCTTCGGCCCGAGTAGCCGGGCCGCGGGCTAGCGGATTTTCGCGGATGCAACCTGCGTCTGGGGTAAATTCTACTTCTTGCGAACTTTCCGTCCGCTTGCTCATTCCATGAGGGATGGAAACAATGGACGCTGGCCTCTTCTCGCGCCGCTGGTTTGGCGGTCGCATCCGTTCAGGAATCACTGGCGATGATCATTGGTATCGATCTGGGCACCACGAACTCGGTGGCGGCAGTCATGCGCGCGGGGGCGCCGGTGTTGATCCCGAATGCCTTGGGCGAGTTCCTGACGCCTTCGGTCGTGGGTATCGACCTGACGGGCGAATTGCTCGTGGGCCGGCCGGCGTTGGAGTTTCAGGTTTTGCATCCCGAGCGGTGCGCCGCCTTGTTCAAACGCTACATGGGAACCGATTGGACCGCCGACCTGGCCGGGCAACGGTTCAACCCCGAACAATTATCCAGCCTCGTGCTGCGTTCGCTCAAGGCCGACGCCGAAGCATTCTTGGAACAACCGGTGACGCGCGCCGTGATTACGGCGCCCGCCTACTTTAACGACTTGCAGCGCAAAGCCACCATCCGCGCTGGGAAGATGGCGGGGTTGACCGTGGAGCGGATCATTAACGAACCGACGGCCGCCGCCATCGCCTATGGGCTGCACGAGACCAAAGAAGAAAAGATCGTGGTCGTCTTCGATTTGGGGGGCGGCACGTTTGACGTGTCGGTCGTGGAGCTTTTTGAAGGGGCGGTCGAGGTGCGCGCCTCGTCCGGAGAATGCTGGCTGGGGGGCGAAGACTTCACCAAGACCCTGGCGGCCCGCGTGCTGGAGACGCAAGGCCTGATGTTCGAGCGGACGGAACTGGAAGCTCCGATGCTGGTGTCTCGCGTCATCCAGCAATGCGAACGCGCCAAACGATTGCTCTCGAAGCAAGACCGCGTCGAAGTCACAGTTCCCGACCGGCAAGGCGAATGCCACGAGACGTCGCCCAAGGTGGAAATCACCCGGCAGCAATTTCAAAAGTGGACCGAGCATATCCTGGCCCGGATCGAGTTGCCCATTCGACGCGGCCTGGGAGACGCCAGCCTGAAGCGGGCCGACATACACGAGGTCATTCTGGTCGGCGGCGCCACGCGCATGCCCGCCGTGATCGAGGCGGTCACCAAGATTTTTCAGAAGTTGCCGCAGCGTCGTTTGAACCCCGACGAAGTCGTCGCGCAGGGGGCCGCGGTTCAGGCGGGGCTAATTGCCAAGGAGCAAAGCCTCGACGACATGGTGGTGACCGACGTTTGCCCCTTTACGCTGGGGGTGGAGGTCAGTCGGCGAATCGGAATGGAGGTCCGCGACGGCTACTTCCTGCCGGTCGTGAACCGCAACACCACGATTCCCGTGAGCCGCGTGGAGCGCGTCTCGACCATGTACGCCAACCAAACCGAAATTAAGGTCAAGGTATACCAGGGCGAGAGCCGCCGCACCAAGGACAGTCTCATGTTGGGCGAGTTTGCGGTCAAAGGTATTCCGCGCGGTCCCGCGGGCCAGGAAGTCGATCTTCGCTTGACGTACGATTTAAATGGCGTCCTGGAGGTCGAGGCCACGGTGGTCGATACGCAAAAGAAGACCGGAATTGTCATCACCAAACATGCGCACGGCCTGACCGACGATCAGATCGCCCAAGCGGTTCAGGAGATGCAGCATCTCAAGACGCACCCGCGCGAAGAGACGGTCAACCGGTTCCTCCTGAAACGGGCGGAACGGGTTTATCGGGAGTTGCCTCTCATGGAGCGGGAACGCCTGGCGGACCTGATGGACGGGTTCGAGGCGGCCTTGGAGATGAACGAGGGGCAAGAAGTGCTGGATCGCTTCCGCCTGGAGTTGGAGATCTTTCTGAACCAGTACGAGGAAGGTTTCCACGACAACGTCGATGAGCAAAAAGACGACGAATGGTGAGCCACCGCACTCCACCCACGTCCGCCCGTTGCGACTTTATGCCTTCCGACACCACTTCCACCGACCGGCTCGAACAACGCCTGGATTGGGCGCGCGACCAGATTGGCGTTCCGCCGGGGGCGTCGTTTCACGACATTCGCGCGCGGTTCTTCAGCCTCGTGGAGCAAGAGAACTTCGTTCCGGACGAAACGCTTGACACGGCCTTTCGCACGCTTCGCTGGAATGCGGAGGGCGTAATCGACGACGATGATCCGGCCGAGTTTCTGGCCGCTGAGGAACGCGAACTGTTGGACGCGGTAGAAGCGTTCGCTTCCAAAATGTTTTCCCTGCCCGTGGACCAGCGACGCCAACACTGGGCCGCTCTGCGGCAGCGAGCCGAATTCGCCCTGCGCCCGCGAACTCGACTGGAGGCGCTTGCGGAGGGCTTGGACTTCGACGTAAAGACCGTGGACAGCAGTCAAGGCGACATGCGCCTGGACACGCTCACCCGGTACGCGATGGAGTTATTCCCCCTGCGTCCGACGGCGCGCGCCGCGCGTCGTTACGCGTTGCTGCAAACGCTGCACAAGGAGGACGTTCAGCCGTGGCGCAAAGCAGCGCAAACGCTCCAACTGCGGCATCCCCAGGTGACTGCTCTCGCGCCGGAATTCATTCAACAACTGGCGACCACGGGTAAACCGCGGCGGGCCGCGAAAGCCGTTTCCGTCCAGCGCGGCGAATCGTCAGGACGAGGCGGCGGCTGGGGACTCGCCCTGGCCGTGTGTATATTGGTCTCGTTCCTGGCGCGGGCCGCCTTCCGGTCGAGTGACGCCACGCCATCGCAACGGCCCCATCAAGCCAATATCGAACGCCTGATGGAAGAAGTCCGCAAAAGCCAAGCTCAACTTCCGGCGTCGCCGCCGGAAACTCCCGCCGAAATACCGCCGTTTTCGTTCTATCCGCCGGGTTACACGCCGCCGCTGCCTAGCGATCCTCCCGAGACCGAGACGGAGAATCCCTTGTCGCCCTTTGCAGGACGAGAACGGGCACGCGAAATCCTCCAGCGTCATCGCGCAGAGATGGAACGCATTCGGCAAGAGCGCGAGGCGCGCATGCGGCAATACCTGGATCGGCCGCGGACACCCTCATGGGAACCGCGGCCGAGTGGGCTTGGCCCGGTAGGTCCGGCAGACGGGGACGTACCACCCACCTTTCGTCCGGGATTGGGCAAATCGCACATCCCGCCGCCGTCGGGGCTAGGAGGGTGACGCGGTGACGGACCGAAAACTGCCGGACGACGTTTCGCTCTGGCCGACCAATCCCTATGAGCTTTTGGGTTTGGGCGTAAAGGATGACGCCCGCGCCGCGCGCCGTGCCTATTTGAAACTCGTGCGCTGTTTCAAGCCGGAACATGCGCCGGAACAGTTCAAGCGGATCCGCGAGGCGTTTGAACATGTCGAGATGCAAATCAAAGCGCGGGAGTTGTACCAGCGCGCGTGGGATGACGACGATGCAGAGGAAGAGAGCGACGACTGGATTTCTGTAGATGTAACCGCGACGGAACCGCCCTTCGCCGCTGAAGTAGCTGACCGGGAAGACCTTCAGACTTCGCCCGCGCCGCGCGGTCTACCCCTGCTCGCGCCCGACGCCGAAACCGAATGTGCCGCGATTTGGAGCGAGTTGCGGCAAGGCGGCGATCCGGCCGACGCCTTGGCTTGCCTGGTGCGAATACACGAACGGCGCGGCGGCGACGGCGCGGCCTGCTTGCGCCTATATTGGCTGACCGTAGCGGCGCCCGAGATCGATCCTCACCACGGGCCACGCCATTGGCTGACGGAGGGCCTGCGCGTGACCCGGTTGGAAGGCCGATTGCGCGAACTTTATCGTCGGGAGTTGGCGTCGCACCCGCACGAGGCCGCCAGTGCGCGCTGCGCCGCACTGCTGCGGTTGAATGCCACGGTGGGCGCTCTCGTCGACGTAACCGAGTGGCGGTGGCGGGCGTTGGGGAAGATCGACCGCTGGGACCTGCTACTGGAGGATCTGGCGTACCTGAGGCCGCGCATTGTTTTTGACGAGGAAGAAACCTGGGGCCGGTTACTCTTGGTGGCGATCGATCAACTTGCCTGGAGCGACGCGCCGGAAGCGCAACAGGCGGCGGCGGCGTGTCGACGAGAGTTGGATCAAATGAACCACCTCCACGGCGCGCTAGACCGGGAGTTGGATCGCCTCGACTTGCTTGGGGACGCCACAGCGGGGTGGCGACGGCTGCGGGTCGCGGTGACAATCCCGCGTCACTGGACCGAGGTGCTGCCGCTCTCGTGGACGCGCGATTTTGAGCGCATTCGCCCCAAGTTGGCGCTGGTGCTCAGAGACATTGCGCAAGACCCCTTTCGCGCGCTGGGAGTCATGGACGAAATGGCGCGGCTGAGCATTGCCGCCGTGGCGCAATTGGGATTTATGATCGAAGCCTATCGTCACGCCCACGAGCGTTACGAACACGATCGGCGCACGGAAGATGAATTGGCGCTCCTGGTTGGTAAGTTCCTACGCATGCACGATTGCTCAAATTACCGCGCGATTCGGCGCGAGGTGCTCAAGTTTTGCCTTGTCGAGGCGATCGAGCCGCAGCTTCTGGCGACAATGGCCGACGAGCTATTCAGCCGCGCGAGCGCCCATGCCAACTGGCGGGACCTGATTGCCGAAGATGGTCCCCTTCGATTTATTTATGCGGGTCATCGCGCTTTCTAAAACCGGCTCCTCTGGGGCCGCTTGATTGCTCGGCACGCAATTGGCCGTGGTTCCGGCACGGAGGTTGCTCTTTTGGTCATGGGCGGCGAGGTGGAATCCTCGCGTTGCGTTTTGGCCAAGCGTTGTGCAGTTCTGCGCCGCATGTGCTTTCTCAGGAAGGAGAAGCCCCATGCTCCTGCGATTTTTACTCCAAGCGTTAGCATGCTCGGGTTTGCTGGCGGCGACCTATGGCGCGTGGTTGACGCCCAACCGATTCCATGGCCAGGTGCTGGTCGCGTCCGATACATGGCTTTGCCTCTTGATCGCTGGCGAAGAGGTGCGATTCTGCGTTGCCCCTGGAGCCCAGGCGACCATTGATGGCAGACTCGTTCCGTTTCGCAACTTAAGGCCCCATCACCAGGCGACCGTAGTTTATGAGAGAACTGGCCGTATTTTTTTGGCGCATCGCGTGACCGCAAGCGTCAAGACGACATGGATAGAGCCGAACACCGCCCACGGATTAGTCTGGTATGAGCAGCAAACCTCGTCGGTGTTCTTGCAAGAGGATAGGTAGACGCAATTGTTCAAGGCGACTCCGGTCGCGCGCCGCGTAGGTTCACGACACAAATACACCCGGTTTGGGGCGCAAACTTTGCAGGTGAGGCTTGTCGAGAATCTGGAAGGGCGACGCCAAGGGCCGCCAAGGTTCGCCGCGTTGCTCGATCTGTGATTCCGCGATGGGGCCAAGTCGATCGGCCGCCAGTCGAAGGTAGTTCACCGCCTGGGGCCTCACGTCCATCAATCGGCATGCGGTGGCGTCCACGGCGGGCAGGTTGGCGCCGACCAGCACCAAGCCCATCCACTTGGCGCTGCCCATGATCGGTCCGTCGCCTTCCATGCACTCGATCGCGTCAACCACGGCGGCCGTGCGAGGCAACGATGCGTTAATATCGTGGACGGTTTGCGGGATGCCGTTGTGGTGCAGTACGTTCTTTGGCCAACCGTACTTAATGCCGGGGATCACGCCATAAAAGTTCTTCATGGCGCAGGTCACGCCGACCCAATGATGGGTTTTCATCTTGGGCAGCGACACCACCAGGTCCGCCTCTATCACGGAGCGCGGAAAGTGGAATCCGTCCAACCCGCAAACCTTGCCGGCGTTCTTGACCCACGCGGTTTCTTCGTAGTTCAGGTCGGCAAATGGGAGTCCCGCGGCCGCCAACGCTTCGCCGACTCCGGATTCCGCCAGCGCCATTTCGGTATCGCGCACGTGTCCTGGTCCTTCGCCCACGTTGACCACCGCTCCGGCGCGCCGAAAGACCTCGGCCGTCGCCACGATCATCGCGGGGTGCGTAGTCATGTGGGGCGCGTCGCGAGTCGGCTCAACCAAGTTGGGCTTGAGCAATACTCGCCGGCCTCGGTACAGCGCGGGATCGATGCCGACTGCCGCCAGTCCATCGGCAATCACTCGCTCCAGTCGGCTGTCGTATTGCTGGTTCCTGGCGATAAACACGGTCGATCGTGGCGCGAAAAGTTTGCGCGCGATCGGCCACGCGGCTAGCCCGGCGCACGCGGCGGCGCCGCCAAGCAACATGCGCCGGTCGATTTTCGCGTCGTGGTCGGAAGAGTTCGTGGAGTGCGTTGTCATCGGAAACTCAAACGAGATTTAAGGTTGTCATCGACGCCTAAACGGTTGCCGCGGCCCAGGTCAGCAACGCGAGCTTATAGGGCGATTGATCGCTGGCCAACGTCCGCTCTGCCGCCCTCCGTAGCCATTCCGAAGCGGCGGGCGGGGCTGCGTCGTGAGCAGACAGGCCGAGCACCGCCCACGCCAGGGAAATGGTGGTTGTTTGCGCGTCAATCGTTTTCGCTAACCAGGAAATGGAAGCGGCAATGCGGCCCGACGCGTCGCGCTCGCCCGCAAGGGCTTGGAGCGCAATTCCCGTGGGTTGCACATGGGGGCGCAGTTGTTGCCCAAGGCAAAACGTGTTGCCGTAGTTGCAACCACCGCCGGGAAGTTGGCGATCCACAAGCATTCGCACGGCTTCGCGGGTCCGTGGATGATCGACGTGCCCCGCCGCCTTCATAGCGGCCACCGCAAGCGCTGTGGGTTCAATCCAAGAATGGGTGCCATCGGCCCAGGGCCATGCGCAAAGTGTAGTATCGTGCCCCATTTCTATGTCGCGGGGCATGACCTTGCCTCGCAGCGAAAGCATCCAAGCCACGCCGCGACGGATGTTTGCCGCGTACCGCGGTTCCGCCGCGGCGCACCACGACAGGACCGCCAGGCTGGTTGGCCATTGCGGGGTTTGTTCGTCCTGTCGTACCCCTACCCCTCCGCTTTCGCCCTGGCATGACGCTAGGTAACTCAATGCCGGGGACGCGGCCTCGGGATGGCCGTGGGCCAAGAGCGCCAGCGCCGCTGCCGCCGTGGGTTCGCTGGCCGGTGATTGGCGCAGGCCGTACCCGCACGCCGGACGCTTCCCAACTCGCGTTATCAAGTTTTCCCAAAAATTCATAACACTCGTATCTCTGGCGCACAATTCGCAAGGTTTTTGTTCCGAAGAAAACATAGCTTTTTTCCATCAAGTGAGTTCTGATGGCGTTTTCCCCCGTCGCGGTGGTCGCATTCGCGAATTTCGAGCTATGTTTAGATGGATTGCAAACGAAGTGGATGCGTCCATCCAAGATGGGGGTTGCATAATGGCGCCAATGACGGCGAACGTAGGTTTCCAGCCGCAGGCCGAGTTGACTTGGACCCTGGTGAACCAGGCCGGCGGCGCTACGTTCAAACTGCAACGTTTGCCGGCCATCCTGGGCCGACGGTCCGAAGCCGATATCTGCGTGCCGCAGCCCAGCGTTTCCGGCCGGCATGCCGAGTTCCTCTCGGATGGCGACACACTCCTGGTGCGCGATCTGGGTAGCACCAACGGCACCTATGTGAACGGCCGCCGCATCGAAAAGCTCCAACCACTGGTCCACAACGACCTGTTGCACTTTGGCGAGGCGGTGTTTTGCGTCGGCCATCACCCGATCGTCGAAAGCGCCGGCGCGAATTCGACGCGATGCGCCGTCGGCGTGTGTGATCAGGCCCTCGCGCTGGTGCAGTTTGACCGCCTGTTAAGTCATCGCGTGGTAACGCCCTATTACCAGCCGATCGTCGCGGCCGAAGGCGAACACACGGTTGCCTACGAGGTGCTTGGCCGTAGTCCCCTCTTCGGATTGACCACGCCGGGCCCCATGTTTCAGGCCGCGGCGGTGTTGCAAAAAGAGGCGGAGTTAAGCCGGTTGTTGCGGTCGGAAGGGATTTCCGTCGGTACGGACGCCACGCCGCACCTCTTTTTGAATACGCATCCTCGCGAGTTGGAGGACGTTGACGATCTGTTCGCGTCGCTTCGCGATCTGCGGCGGATCGCGCCGACCCAGAAGTTTACGTTAGAGCTACATGAATCCGCCGCCGTCGATGCCAAGTCGATGACGAGCCTGCGCATCGCGTTGCAAGATTTAGATATCGGGCTGGCCTACGACGACTTCGGCGCGGGGCAGGCGCGACTTGCCGAGCTGGTGGATACTTCGCCGGATTATGTAAAGTTCGACATGCGATTAATCCGGGGAATCCACAACGCCCCCGAGGCCCAACGGACCATGATCGGTACGCTCGTGCGCTTGGTGCGCGAACTGGGCGTTTGGCCGTTGGCCGAAGGGATTGAATCACCCGAGGAAGCTCGAGTTTGCCGCGAACTCGGCTTCGAATTGTTCCAGGGATTCCATTTTGGCCGGCCTGCTCCGGCCGCAACCTACTTCGGCGAGGCGTCGCTCCTCGCCGCCCCCGACGTCGGTTCTCTTCGATAACGCACATCCGAAGTGCGTTATCGAACGTTGATTCGTGGGAAGGCCCTGGTCTTCCGGAACCGGAATGCGCGTCGACGCAGCGCGGAACATGAATCAGAAATCCGCGATCGCGCGTTGCGTCTCCTCATTTTGCAATCCGCAATTCGTCACTTCTTCTCGACACCCAGGTTTCCCAAGCGCGACGCGATGTCGCCGCCATGCGTTTCGGTTTTCACGGCGCGGTCGATATGCAGGACTTTGCCATCTTTGCCAATGTAGAAGGTGACCCGCTGCGCGGCGTTGCGGTCGGCGTTGTACACGCCGAACTTCTTCGCCACTTCGCCCGAGGGATCGCTGAGGATCGGATAATCCAACTCCAGCGACTTGGCGAAGTCCGTGTTCTTCTCGACGGGGTCCGTACTGGCCGTGAAGTACGCCACTTCGTACCCCCGGAGCTTGTCTCCCGCCTGACGCATCGATTGGCACTCCTTGGTGCATCCGCCGGTAAAGGCGCGCGGGAACCAGGCAATGACCACCGCTTTTTTTCCTTGGAAGTCGGATAACTTGTAGGTCTTGCCGTCGCTCGCCTTCAGCTCGAAAGCGGGCGCGGGGTCGCCGACCTTTAACGCCTCGTCGGCCAAGGTCCCGGAGGCGGGAAGGAGGCCAAACAGACTCGACAGGACAACGGCGGTGACAAGCGACTTCATCGGATTTCCTTCGTGAGGCGTAAAAAGGAACAAACACGACGCGCGGACGCGGCGCCACTACTCGGCGTAAAATTTATGCACGGTCGTCTGCCGGTACGTTTCTCCCGGGCGCAGCACCGCGGAGGCGAAGTTTTTCTGATTAGGCGCATCGGGAAAATGCTGGGTTTCCAGGCAGAACGCGTCGTGCTGCTTGGCCCCGCCATCGGTCTCGGCGCCCGTCAGGAAATTGCCCGTGTAGAGTTGGACGCCCGGCTGCGTGGTATGGACCTCCATGACGCGGCCGCTGTCGGGGTCTTTCACGCGCGCCGCCAGCGCTAGCTGGCCATTTTGATTACGGAGCACGAAGCAATGATCGTAACCGACGGGATCGCTCTTGATCTTGTTAATGTCCTGGCCGATGGGCTTGGGAGAACGGAAGTCGAGTGGCGTTCCCTCGACGCTGGCCAATTCGCCCGTGGGGATTAGCGACTCGTCCACCGGGACGTACTTGTCGGCCGCGATCGTCAGCACATGGTCGCGGATTGTGCCCGAGAACGCGCCGCCCAGGTTCCAGTAGTTGTGGTTCGTCAGGTTGAGCACGGTAGGCTTGTCGGTCGTGGCCGACAAATCCACCTTCAACTCGTCGTTGTTCGTGAGGGTGTAGAGGGCGGTCACCTGGAGATTGCCTGGGTAACCTTCTTCACCATCGGGGCTGAGATACCGAAAGCGGATTCCTACCGCTTTGTCATTCTTGACCTCTTCGGCGCGCCAAAGAACCCGGTTGAAGCCCTTCTTGCCGCCGTGTAAGTGATTGGCGCCATTGTTCGTGGCCAAGGCGTACTCCTGGCCCTCCAAGGTGAACTTTCCCTTGGCGATCCGATTGGCGAACCGTCCCACCGTGGCGCCGAAGTAGGGATGCTGGCCTTCATAGCGCCGGACCTGATCAAAGCCCAGGTTGATGTTCGTTTTCTTTCCGTGGCGGTCGGGCGTTTCCAGGGCCACCACCGTGGCGCCGTAATTGGTCAGCTTGAGCACCAGACCGTTCTGATTGGTGCAGGTGTACAAGTACGTTTCTTCGCCGGCCTCGGTCTTGCCGAACGAGGTTGTTTCAATCGCCATCGGGCGGGAACTCCGAGTGTTCTTGGAAGGGGATTCGTCGGCGAAGGAAATCGCCGTCCATGTTAGCAAAGGTAGGGCGACGAGCAGCACGCGCGGTTGCATAAGGATTCTCCAGGTGTCGGCAAGCGGGGTCGTCGTGCGGTTGCTATTATGAGCGCCGACCAAAGCCATTGTCCAGCGTCTTACCCAAGTGGCGTCCTGGTTGCTTTTCTGATCGCCCAGCGATTATAACGACGCCAGCTTTTCCCCGGCCGCGGCCAAACTTCTTTCCTCCAACAGGGAACCCGCTAATGCGCGTCTGCCGATTTCAATACCAGGGTCGCACGCATGCTGGCGTTTACCACGATAAGTTCGTGACGCCGCTGGCGGCAGGCGCGAAGGCTTACGCCGAAGCCACGCACGAAAATCTCGTCTTGCCCAGCGGCGACGATCTATTGGCTCTGCTTCCTCCCGACGGTAAGGCGGCCGCGGCCATGGCTAAGCTCAGCGCGTGGGTTGACCGGAGTGGCGAAGGCGTGCCCGCGGCGGCGCGGTTACCGCTAAACGAGGTCAAGCTGCTGGTTCCCATTCCCCGCCCGAACAAGTTATTCCTGCTGGCGGGGAACTATGCGGAACACATCCAGGAAGGCGGCGGCGTCGCGGCCGAACGGGCCGAGACGTTTCCTTACGTGTTCCTGAAACCGCCCTCCACCACGCTCACCAACCCGGGCGACCCCGTGCAGATTCCTTCGGTTTCGCCCAAGTCGATTGACTGGGAGTTGGAACTGGCCGTGGTGATTGGCCGCAAGGGGAAACACATTCCCGAGGCCGACGCCTTGAAGTACGTCGCAGGCTACACGGTCGTGAACGATATTTCCGATCGCAAGTTCCGCCCGAACCCCAATCGTAAGGAACGTCCCAATAACGGCTTCTTTGATTGGTTGCACGGCAAATGGCACGACAGCTTCTGCCCCTGCGGGCCATGCATCGCCTCGGCCGACGCCATTCCCGATCCTCAATCGCTCAAGATGCAGCTTCGTCTCAATGGCGAGGTTCGCCAAGATTCGTCGAGCAAATTTCAAATCTTCCCGGTGGCGGCGGTCATTGAGTTTATTTCCACCTTTGTGACGCTGGAACCGGGCGACATCATCGCGACGGGAACCCCGGCTGGCGTCGGCAACACGACCGGCACCTACATCAAGGCCGGCGATACGCTCGAAGCTACGATTGAGTCGATTGGCTCCCTCGTCTCGCCCGTCGTGGCCGAGAAAGCATAAGGCGATCATATCGTGCGCTGCAAGGCGCGCGCGCCAAGACGGGCGGGGCAACCCGATGGGACGGAGGCTTCGTTGTAAGTTGCTCGCTCCGCGGTTGTGAATATTTGGCCAAATGGTCGTAACAGCGGCGCGGGCGCCGCCGTTACAGAAAGATTCACAACCTCGGAGCAACTCCGCCTAAGTTGCCGCCTCACCGTCGTGAAACACGTTAGTGGTGATGGTGGCCGCCCGCCCCGTGAGCGTGGCCGTGTTGAAGTTCTTCGGTAGTGGCGTCGCGAACGTCAACCACCTCGACTTCAAAGTGGAGCGTCTCGCCCGCCAACTCGTGGTTGCCGTCGACGCGCACTGTGCCTTGCTGCACGTCCACCACGCGGAACACCCGCGTTCCCTCGGGCGTGTTGGCCTGGAACTGCATTCCCACATCGATTTGGCCGGCGTCTTCAAAACGGTCGCGGGGAACGTCTTGAACGAGCGCGGGATTGTGCTCGCCAAAGCCTTCTTGAGGCGAAACGGTGACCGACAACTTATCGCCCTTGGATTTGCCTTCCAGCGCCGTTTCCAGCCCAGGAATAATATTGCCCGCCCCATGCAGGTAGGTCAGCGGATCGCGTTGTTCCGACGAATCGAGCACATTGCCCGCATCATCCGAAAGGCGATAGTTGATTGTGGCAACGTTGTTCTTCGCGATCTGCATGACCAGACCTCCCTATTCGAACCCACGAAAAGCATCTAATAGGTCCAAGTTAGGGCACGATCCACCGCCATGCAAGGGCGCCGTAGAGCGTGCGGGGAACGAACAGGCATGTCGTTAAACGCGGTCGTGCGGAATGCGCGAGGCGAACGCCGCGCCGAGAAAAATGAACTAAATTTTTGAATGGGTGCGCCACGAACGAAGTGCTCCGCGCAGGTAGTTCTCTCCGCGTGGTCCGGCCTGGAAAAGGGAGCGATGAACGACAGGCTTGTGAACCTACCACGCGACCGCAATCTTGGGGATGAAGCCGCGCGAAGGACGCGCCGGCGTGCGTTCGTTTCCCGCGCCGCGTTCGTACTGGCTTTGCTGGCGGCCGCCTTCGCCGGGTATCAACAAGTCTTCAGCGTCATCGCCCCCTATGACGACGAAGGCTACGTGATGATGAGCGTCGCCCAGTATCTGCGCGGGCTGACGTTGTACGAAGACGTCTACACCCAATACGGGCCGGGGTTATTCGCCGTCGAGGGCGGCTTTCATCGGCTTACCGGACTGCCAATTACGCACGATGTGGTGCGTTTGCGGACTCTGTTCCTGTGGCTGCTTACGGCGCTGGCGGCGGGTGGCGTGGTGCGACGGATCACCGGTGCGCGAGGCGCCGGCGCAGTGGCGTTCGTACTCGCGTTTCTTCATTTGGAGCGGTTTTGTCTGGAACCGGGGCATCCCCAGGAGATATGCGCGCTGCTGATGTTCGGCGCCGTCTTGCTGGCGGCGTTTCTCCCGAATCACACGCAGCGGGCTTGGGTCGCGCTCGGTTTGGGGGCGGCGGTGGGCCTGGTCATGATGACCAAGCTCAACTTGGGTGTGTTCTTACTGACCGGCGTGATCTTGGCGTTGATCGCGTGGGGACCGAACGGGCGCTGGCGGCGCCTGGCGCAGGGGGGAGTGTTTGCGGCCGCCTGTTTCTTAGTGTTCGCGGTGACGTGGAGCCAATGGGACGCGCGAGGTTGCCGCCTGCCCCTGACGGTTCTTGCGGGACTTGCGGGCTTTTACCTGGTGACGCGAGGCGGGCCGCATTCGGATCGTGGGGAAGCATCAATTGACCGCCCCACGTTGTCGTTTTCGACTTGGGCCAGAGTTAGTGGGATTTTCCTCGCGGGCGTCGGCGTCAGTTGCGGCGCGTTGGCGGTTTTGATGCTTGGACGCGGCGTCTCACTGTCCACGTTATGGCATGGTCTTGTGGGGCAACACCGGAATTTCGCCGACGCGTTTTATCACCCGGCGCCGCTCCATGAGTTCGCCGTCGCTCTGGCGGGGATCGGCGTGGCAGCCGCGTGGTGGTCGCGGAGGGAACCTTCGCACGTTCACAAGGCGGCGCAAGGCGTCGTGGCGTTTTTCGTTGCGGCCGTGATGTTGCGCTACGTCGTGGAGACTACGACGCCCCTGGTTCACGGCCTCAATGATCGCGGTGGGGCGGGACTGCTGGTAGCCTTCGTTACGCCGCTCGCCTGGGTCATTATCGATCCTCGACGGCGGACGCAGCGAGCCTCGGACGTTCGGGCCGACCGTTGCGATTTGGGCCGCTTGGCGCTGTGCGCCGTGGCGGTGTTGCAGCCGCTTGGCGCATTTCCCACGCCGGGAACGCAGATGGCGGTTGGATCGTTGCCGTTGTTGTTGGTCTGTCTCGTGGCGCTGCACGACCTGGCTTGCGCGACGGTCAGCGAGGCCACCCAACAAGCCTCTGGTAAACGGCTCCCTCATGCGTTGACTATCGCGCTGCTGCTGGCCGTCGGTGTGACGCTCGCGTGGCGCGACGTGTGGCTGTATCGTTACCGCGATTCGCTGACCCCGCTCGAATTACGCGGCGCCTCGCGGTTGCGAGTTCCCGCGGAAATCGCTGCCGAACAACAGTGGCTTGTCGCGCACCTGCGTGACAACGCGTCGACGTTTGTCTTTGGCGAGCACGCCCGCAACAGCGTTTATTTCTGGGCGGAGTTGGAGCCGCCTACCGCGCTTAACGCCACGGTCTGGCCGTACTTACTTCGGCCGGAGCAGCAGCGGCGAATCGTCTCCGCCTTGCGCGCGCACTCCCGAATCTGCCTGGTGCGCGAGACGTACGCCGCGTCGCCGCCGTCCGGCGAACAACCACTCGCGGCGTACTTGACCAAGGACTTCCAGTTTCAAGATGACTTCGGGCGGTTCCAGGTCTTCGGGGCGGCCCATTCGCCGTAACCCCAAGAAAAGAAAAAGGACGGACATGGTTGTCCGTCCTGGGAATTAATGATCCGCGTCAACTAGGAAACTGCCATTGTGGGCTACGTCGAAGAGCGGCCGGTAGTAATTGGCGGGATTGAGGAAGCCAGCGTCGGGGAAGAGCACCACGCCGACTCCCACGTTCCATGATTCCTGCAGCGCTCCACTTACCGGGACCGCGCCGGCGCCTTCCTCGGGAATGAGGTAGGTGAAGCCCGCGCTTAGGGCCAGGTGGTCGGCCAGGGGCGCCAGCACCTCGGCCCCGATCAAACCTTCGCTCTCGGACGAGAATCCGGCGAAAACCTGGACCTCGCCACCGCAAGAAGTGAGTTGCTGCCGAAAGAACAAGGCGAAGGTATCGACCGGTTCCCAGTCGATGCCCACCACGGCGGGCGGAGCGTCGGAGTCATCGCTCACGACCGGTCCGGCATACCGCACACCGACTTCGCTTTGCGTGACGAACATCCAACTGATTTCGCCGCGCACCTGGGCAAGGTCCAGGCTGACGTCCCAATCGTCACGCAGGTAATCCATGACGGCGCCAAACTGCAAGCCACAATCCACGCGGCGGAACAAGCCACCGGTGAGGAAGAGTTGATTTCGGCTGTCGAGCGTTAGGGCGTTCGCGCCGGAGAAATTGCTGTGCGCGCCCCGGACGCCAAGTTGTAACCCCAAACCGCCCATTCCCAAGGGGCCGCCCCAGTTCACGGCTTCGTTAAAGCCAAAGCTGCTGTCCGCGCCGCGATTGAGCGGGCCTTTGAAACCATGCACGCCACCGTACACACCGAGATTGGTCGGGCTTCGCAGGCAGGGAACGGGAATACAACAGCAACAGCACTCCATTTGCCCGCACTGGCCGCAGGAGTCGCACGATGATCCGCCGCAACCGCCCTCGCCGCAACAGGGCGCATCGCCGGGCGTGGCGCCAAAGGTGATGTCGAACGACTCGCCCTCGATGATCGTCGCCCCTTCAGGAATCGCATGCAAATCGCCGTGCGTTTCGATCGGCGATTCGATAAACTCTCCCGGCGCCTGGGCGAAACCCGTTTCCACGCCACGCAGGTGGCGCGGCACGTAGGCGCGTGAGCCAGGCCCGCGCCACGGCGCGCCTCCCGTACCCGTGGAGAATAAACCGCGACTTGGGCGCGAGGGACGGTAAGAGGCGCCGGCCTCGGTTTGCCACTCGACTTGTCCCTCGCGCAATGAATTGATGTTCGTTCCGGGCGAAGCCATGCGGCCCGCGGGGGTCTGAGCAAAAGCGGCCGGGGGCAACGCGATGGCGCACGTAGCTGCGCCAACGAGGAGCCATCCAGCAACCAGTCGTGGGGGGACGAACATGGGGCTGTCCTGAAAACACGTCGAAAGAACCGCGTCGCCGCGCGGCGGCGCCAGTGAATGAACGTGTTATCGGAGGCCCTACAATCGGAACTTTCGTTAAATTCGGAAAAACCAGAAAACTCTTCCTGGGTTTCCTGTTTTTCCTGGTTTCACCACGGAACGGACAACGTGCCGCATGGGTTACGGTTTCCCGGCTTTTGTTCCGGTGAGTTTGACCCAGTCCCATTCGCTGGTGTCGTCGAACGAGCCAATACCAATCCGACCCCAGACGAAGTTCTTATCGCGGGCCGTCATCACTGGTTTGGTCATGTCGTCAAAGTAGACCTCGATCGTGCCGTCCTCAACGCGGCGCACCACCCGGACGAGATGCCATGCGTCATCCCAGTTGGTGCCCTGGGTGCTGGTCAACGAGATCTTGGTCCTTGGCGCCTCGTTCACGATGAAGATTTGGTTGGCGTGGTCGTCGGCTTGCTTGCCGAGATGAACGTAATAGAAGTGGGAAGGGTCCTGATAACCGAAAAACAGGCATACGTCGCGGTGACCGTAGTCGGGATGGGTACTGCGGACCCGGGCGTCCAACACGAAGTCTCCCACCGAGATTTCGTCAAGGATCGCCACGTTATAAGGACTGCGGAACGGCGGTTCGTATTGGCTGCGTTTCACGTGCTGGCTGTAGGTCGCGCCGGTTTCGGTCTTGACCACCTTCCATGCTTTGGGGTCCGTTGGCCTCCAGTCGTCGGCGCCGTTTTCGAATTCCGTCTTGTATTCGACCTGCTGGCCGGTCGGCGAGTCGTTTTCGCCCGCAACAAGCTGCGTTACAATACTTGCGAAGACGAGAGCAATAAATAGCGTGTGTCGGATCATGGCGTGCGGTCCCGGGAAACAAGGCGGTGGAAAACGATGCTATTATTTTCTCGCCAACCCCCGCGCCACAAGACGACGGACGCGGATTCGCGTGATTTTCCGCGGGCCGCGGGGAGAGGGCCATGCCGCCGCCACGCGCCACGACCAAGGAAGTAATTTGATGACGCAGTGGGTTCGCGTCGCCTCGGTAGACGAATGCCCGCCCGGTCAATGCCGAGAGTTGGTCGCCGGGGATCGCATTGTGGCCTTATTTAATGTCGAGGGAACATTTCATGCCCTGGATGGCGTTTGCCCTCACCAGGGCGGCCCGTTAGGCAAGGGGCAACTGCAAGGATGCGTAGTCACTTGTCCTTGGCATGGATGGCAATTTGACGTTCGATCGGGCCAACATTTGACGAGTCGCTCGGTCAAGCACGAATCTTTTCCTCTGAAGGTGGAAAACAACGCCGTATTCGTGCAACTCGAACGTTGACGCGAATTCTTCTTGTAGACCGTAGGGATATTCGAAGTCGTGATTCACGTTCGCCCCTTTCGTAACTCCGATCCCCCGCACCTAGTCGAAGTGTGGCGCGGCCAACCACCCCAGCGAGGCTTGGCGCAGCCGGTGTCGGTCCGGTTGTTGGAGGAACTGGTTTTCTCAAAACCGTATTTTGATCGGCACGGCCTCTTGGTGGCGGAAGACGACCTTGGACACGTGGTGGGCTTCGTCCACGCGGGTTTTGGCGCCAACGAGGACCGAAGTTCGCTTTCTACGCAGATGGGGACGGTCTGCCTGCTCTTGGTATTGCCTAACCAGCCTTATGACGAGATTGCGGAACCTTTGCTAACCGCCGCGGAAGATTACCTTCGCCGCCGCGGAGCCAAGCTTCTCTATGCGGGCAGCATCTTTCCGCTCAATCCCTTTTACCTTGGTCTCTATGGCGGCAGTGAGCTGCCAGGCGTACTGGAGTCCGACGCTCGATCGCTCGCGTTTTTTCAGAGTCATGGTTACCAACAAATTGACAACGTCGTTGTCTTTCAGCGCCAATTGACGGGGTTTCGGCCGGCGGTGGACCGAGCGCAATTGCAAATTCGCCGCAGTTATCAAATTGAAGCGGTGCTCGATCCGCCGCCGCAATCCTGGTGGGAGGCATGCACCTTGGGGCATGCGGATCGCACTCGGTTTGATCTCTACCCGCGCGGAAGCCGCGATCGCGCGGCGACGGTCACGTATTGGCACATCGAACCATTGGCGAGCAGTTGGGGAACGCACGCCGTCGGGATGCTCGACCTGGAGACGGCGCCCGCCGTGCGCCGACGCGGGCTGGTGACTTTCCTTGTGGGCGAGTCGCTACGCCAGTTGCAGTCTCATGGGGCGACCCTCGTTGAGGCCCAAACCATGGCGGGAAACGTCCCCGCTATAGAGCTATACCGGAAACTCGGATTCCACTCGGTCGACCAAGGTTTCGTACTCCGAAAGACTGGCTCTGTGGGGTAACCCCTTGTCAGTCTCGACCCGGTGGCGATACCTTGGCGTAGAGCGATTGGGTTTGCGTCTTTTTCGCGTCATTTCCATAGAAAGTGAGGTCCCTGATGGCCGTACTCGTGCAACAAGCGGCGCCGGAATTCAAGGCCCAAGCCGTGATGCCGGATGGCTCGTTTAAGGAAGTCAGTCTTTCCGAATATCGTGGCAAATACGTCGTCTTGTTCTTTTACCCGTTGGACTTCACGTTCGTTTGTCCGACCGAAATCATTGCGTTTTCTGACCGCATCGACGAATTCGCTCAACGCGGCGTGCAGGTTTTGGGCTGCTCGGTCGATAGCCACTTCTCGCACCTCGCATGGCGCAACGTGGCGCGCACGCAAGGCGGCATCGGCTCGGTGGAATATCCGCTAGTGGCGGATTTGAACAAGGACATCGCCCGCGCGTACGACGTGCTGACGCCGGGAGGCGTGGCCTTGCGGGGCTTGTTCCTGATCGACAAGGGCGGCGTCGTGCGTCACCAGGTGGTGAACGATCTGCCGCTGGGACGCAGCGTGGACGAAGCGCTTCGCATGGTCGAAGCGCTGCAGTTCTTTGAAGAGAACGGCGAAGTTTGCCCCGCCGACTGGAAAAAAGGCTCCCGCACCATTAAGCCCGACGTGGAGCGGAGCAAAGAGTTCTTCAATAAGCAGTACGCGTGATTAACGCGAGTGCAGCGACCCAACCCCCCGCGCCATTGGCCGGGGGGTTTTTTATTTAGTAGGCGCTGCCGGGACTGCCGGTGGTTGGCGCGTCGCTGCCGTCGAGCGATTGGGTGGCGCCGGGGGGCGGGGGCGGTGTAGGGTTGGTGGGTTCTTCCACGGAGTTGTTCGCTCCACAACCGGCACTTAACACCACCAGCACCACCCAAACCCAGCGGCTCAACATAAAATCACCTATTCGTCTTCCGGGGAACTAAAGGTCAGACGCGGAAACCACGCTGCCGTCGGACATCGCCGAGACTTGGATCAACACGTTCGTGTCGAGCGTTTCCCGCACGGCGCGGGTGCTTCCGTCGGCAAAGGCGAATTGGACGACGCCGGGGTGCATGCTGTCGAAATGAGACCAGTGGCCCGCGGCAAAGCCCGAGAGCGTCACCATCCCACTGCCGCCCATCCAACTTGCCGAACCAACCCGGCGACCGGTGGGCAGGAAACCCTCGCGGCCTCCCAGGTACTCGCCGAACAGAAACACATTGCTCGTGCCATCGGTAATGCTGGCAAACGTATTCCGTGAGCGATTGGTCATAATTCCTTGTTGCGGGTCAAGCACCGGATCGCCACGCTTGCCAAACGCCCCGGCGCAGGCAAGGTAATTGGTGCGCCCCAATGCTTCGGCGCCGCTCCCACCCGGCAAGTAATGCCCGTAATATCCCATGTTCCACGAATGGAACACAATGAAAATGTAATCTTGAGCGCTCTCCGGGGCATCCGACGGACACAGAAACGCTCCCAAACGATATTGGGCGGTGGTCCAAGTCGGCGCGTGATTCCACCAGGCAGGCCCCGTGTGGACATCCACCCGCGTCTCCAGCGTAATCTTCTCCCAAATGGCGTTCTGCTCCATGAATGGCAGTAAATACGGGAGCGTGCCAAGCTGCTGATTTCCCGAAGTGGCGTCGGTCGCTGGAGGATCACCCAAATAGCCCGGGGGAAACTGCTTCATCGTGTCATGAAAATTGTGCGTGGCCAGCCCGATTTGCTTGAGGTTGTTCGAGCAGGACATTCGCCGCGCCGCCTCGCGCGCGGCCTGTACAGCGGGCAAGAGCAGCGCTACCAAAACCCCAATAATGGCAATCACCACCAGTAGTTCAACGAGCGTGAACCCTGCCAAGTGATTGCCGCCCAGTTTCCGACTTCGAAGAGCCATAGGTCTGGGGGAATGAGAGGCTGCCAATGTCGCCGCAAAGCGCGGTGCGGTGAGAATGAAGTGAACGGGCACGTACCCCGATTTTAGCGACCCGATGTTCGCTTGGAAGTGGCAATTTTAGATGAAATACATATTTTCCGAGTGCCCCTTAACCCGGTCCACCAGGTCGGCAAAGGTGACCTGAGAAAGCATGTCTTGCTCCACCAGGGCCACCTCGCGCCACGTTTCCAGCAGCGCGCGGGTCGTTGGGGTGGCCTTGGTGGCGTTGGAGCGAACTTCGGTGGACGGGCCTTCAATGGTGGCCATCACTTCGCCAAGCGTGATTTCGGCCGGGTCTTTAAGAAGCCGATAACCTCCAGCCGCGCCGCGTGTGCTCTCGACCAAGCCCGCGCCCTTGAGTTGAAGCAGAATTTGCACGAGAAAGCGGGACGGCACGCCGTGCGCATCGGCAATCGAGCGAACCCGCACTGGCTCGCCCGACCCATAATGGGTGGCAAGCTCCAATACGGCCAGGCAGGCGTACTCGGTCTTCGCAGAAATATTCATTAATCCTGCGAGTGTAAGCCGCACTCGGTCTTGGCGGTGCCACTCCACCGTCCCGCCCGTTCGTCCTCGCCGAACAGAACGGCTCGCGTGCAAGGCCAGCAGCCGATGCTCGGATACCCCTGATCGTGCAGAGGATTGTACGGGACGTTTTCATCGACGATCAGCTTCCAAACGTCCTTTTTCGTCCAGTTCGCCAGGGGACTAACCTTCACAAGCTGGAACTTCTTGTCCCAGCCAACGATGGCCGCCTTGGCGCGGTCCGGACTTTGGTCGCGACGGATGGCGCTGGCCCAGGCGTGCATTCCGACGACACTGTCATGAAGTACACGAATTTTTCGGTCGAAGCAGCAACGGTTGGGATCGTTTTTATAGACAGGCCCGCCGTTGACGCGCTCGTATTCCTCGACGGAGAGTTCAGGCCGTTTTAACTCAACCTCGATCCCATATCGCGCGCGAACGCGTTCCCGCAACTCCAGTGTTTCCTGAAACTGGTAGCCCGTGTCGAGATTGAAAATGGGCGTTTGGGGAGCGATTTCGGCCAACATGTGGAGAATGCACATCCCCTCTGGACCGAAGGCCGTGGCCATGGTGAATCGGGGAGCGAAGCGCTCAACCGCCCATTGCAAAATTTCCTGGGGCGTCGCCGATTCGAGTCGCTGGCTGGCTTGTTCCAACTCAGCCTGAAGTTTGGGGGTGAGCGCCAGACGTTGGTCGTCATCGATCTCGGTGACGCGACTTGCTTGTGGCGTGGGAACGACTTGCGCTTCCCGCGCCTCATCGGGAAAAATCACCTTAAGGCGCGTCTGCGATTGAATTTCCGTCGGCATACGCTGATAAAGTCGGGCGGCGTGGCTCATGCAACGACCTCGGTCTTGAGGTAAACCAGAAGTCTGTGGTGATAATGTTACTAATGTTACTCATCAAAGTCAACTATGGCTGTGGGCGCTGACCATCAAGATCGGCTAACGGAAGCCTCATTATTTAATGCACTCGACTTGCAGATGCGAAAGAGACGCTGCAAAGCCCTAAGCCTTTGGCGCATCCCGATTGCCTATCGGGACATTGTTTGCCGGCGAACCAGTAAGCCGCGGCGCTGGCGAAAGATCCCGCCCGGCAGACGGGAGCCACTTGCCAATACATTCATAACCTCGCACCCGTTCCGGGCGTAAGCTATGACCCTGCCTTGCTTTGCCGCATTAGGTTGCAGAATTGGTCAAAGAGATAATGGCTGTCGTGAGGGCCCGCCGAAGCTTCAGGATGGTACTGCACGCTAAAGGCCGGATGACGTCGATGGCGCATGCCGGCGACCGTGTCGTCGTTCAAATTACGGTGCGTTACCTCGACATCTTCCGGCAAAGATTTTTCGTCCACCGAAAATCCATGATTTTGTGACGTAATCTCCACCCGCCCGCTCACAGTGTTCAACACCGGCTGATTCGCCCCCCGATGGCCGAACTTGAGCTTATACGTCTTGGCGCCCGACGCGAGCCCGAGCAACTGGTGCCCCAGACAAATGCCGAAGATCGGTTTCTTGCCGAGCAGTTGGCGAATGGTTTCGATGGCGTAAAAGAGAGGCTCCGGGTCGCCTGGGCCATTCGAGAGGAAGACGCCGTCAGGGTTCAACGCCAAGACCTCTTCGACGGTGGCCGTGCCGGGAAGTATCGTCACCCGGCAACCTCGCTCGCTCAGGTGGCGTGCGATGTTCCATTTCATACCAAAGTCAAGCGCGACTACATGCAGGGGCTGGTGCGCGTCGCCGGAAGGCTGCGTTGCCCGCTCGCCGTTACCGGCCAGTTCCGCCCAAGGCCCGAGGTCTTCGCTCCATTCGCAAGAGGTCTTGGGCGCTACCTCGCGCACCAGGTCGCGGCCGACGAGGCCGGGACTTGCCTTGGCCTTGGCCACCAGGCGGGCGTCGTCGAGTTCGATCGTGGACAGCACGCCCTTCATTGCGCCTTGGGAACGTATTCGCCGCACCAGGCGCCGCGTGTCGATGCCTTCCATTCCCACGATGCCGTGCTTCTTGAGGTAGTCCTCCAGGGATCCCTTCGCCCGGAAGTTACTCGCAACACGGCTGTTTTCACGCACGATAAAGCCCGCTAGATGCGGCCGCCGGCTTTCGGTGTCTTCCTCGTTGACGCCGTAGTTGCCAATTTCCGGATAGGTCATCGCCACGATTTGCCCGCGATAACTGGGGTCGGTCAGGATTTCCTGATATCCGGTCATCGAGGTGTTGAACACCACTTCTCCGTCCACTTCTCCGGGAGCGCCGAACGATTCTCCCGTAAATACCGATCCGTCCTCCAGCGCAAGCTTTACCGTCTTTGTCATCTCTTTGTGATTGCGATGCGGGGAACTTTGCCGGTTGCGCCGGACGCAACACGAGCGCGAACAGAAACCAAGGCGTGGCCGCGCCGGATCGGCATGCGGCCCTTAAAGTCGGTGGCGGGAAGATTCGATAGTTTACTTACGGCTGTGGGTCTCCGGACGATGGCACTCACCCATTCCTCCGGACAGCCAACTGGGAGGGTTCCTGCTGCGGCGAACAGGAACCCTCCATTTTTTTTGCGCCCTTGGGTCGTAGTTATTCTACCGAGGGCGGCCCAGCGAGGATAGAACCGGACCTTACGATTCCACTCGCTCCAGCGCTGCTTCACTTGGGGGCGGCTCGATCGTCGAATCATCGGGAATCGACGGCGTGGTTTGCCCTTGTTCCCACCGTGCTTCTTCGCGCTCCAAACAGCGGCCAATCTGGCGCACGGCTTGACGTAGCCGATTTTCGTTCTCGACCAACGCCATGCGCAAGTAACCTTCGCCCGCCGGGCCGAACCCGCTGCCGGGACTCACCGCCACGTCGCCCTGATCCAATAACAGCATGGCGAAATCCATGGTATTCATGCGGGCCATCCACTTGTCGGGAATCTTGGCCCACACGAACATTCCCGCCCGCGGCGGATCGATGCGCCACCCGATGCGTCGTAGACCTTCCACCAGCACGTCGCGGCGGCCCTGGTAAATTTTCGATTGGCGCTCCACGGCCGCGTCCGTGTGCCGCAGCGCCATGATGGCGGCAATCTGGATAGCCTGGAACATGCCGTAGTCGTAGTAACCCTTGATGATGCCCAAGGCCCGGATCATCTCGGCATTGCCGGCGCAAAAGCCGACGCGCCACCCGGCCATATTGTAGCCCTTGCTCATGGTGGTGAACTCGACGCCCACTTCCGAGGCGCCGGGAGCGGCCAGAAAACTGGGCGGCACGTAACCGTCAAACCCGACGTCGCCGTACGCCAGGTCGCTAATCACCATAAAACCATATCGCCGCGCTAACTTGACCACTTCCACATAAAACTCCGGCTCAATCGTGACGCTGGAGGGATTATGGGGATAGTTGATGACCAGCAACTTGGGCTTGGGGTACAAGTGTTCGCACGTGTACGCGATGTTCGACAGGAACTTCTCGCTGTCGGCCACCTCCAAGGCAATGGCGTTCCCCGCGGCCAGCATGATGGCGTACATGTGCGCGGGAAAATACGGCGCCGGCACGATCGCATTGTCGCCCGGCCCCATCAGGGCTAGGCACATATGGGAAAACCCCTCTTTTGATCCCAAACAAACGATCAACTCGGTCTCGGGATCGAGCCGCACGCCGTACTTTTTGAAGTACTTGGCGGCCACCTCGCGCCGCAAATTTAGAATGCCGTTCGCTTTGCTGTACCCGTGGTTATCCGGATCGGACGCCGCTTCGGCGAGCTTTTGTACAACCAGGTCTTCCGGCGGATCGTGCGGGTTGCCCATCCCCAGGTCGATCACGTCGTTCCCGGCGCGGCGTTTCTGGTACAGCAAGTTGTTAATTCGCCCGAACATGTAGGGCGGCAAACGCTGCACCCGCTGAGAAAAGGTAATCTCGAACGGTTTTTCCGACGGAGTGGGTGAAGGCGACATAAGCGCAGCGGCGCAAATCGAGGACAAAGGAGCAACCTCACTCCAAGATAACCACAAACCCCCGCCGCGCTAATGAGGGAAACCGCGGCGAGAGGTTTTCTCGCGACATTCGCCAAGGGTTGGGTGCTACTCCTCGCTTGGCCCTTTCAGCATGGGGCAAACATCGAACCAGTCGCGGCCTTGGTCGCGCATCCATTGCGTACTTGCCGCAGGCCCCCATTCTCCCGGTTCGTAAAACTCCAACGTGGGCGCGGCGGGACTTCGCCAGGCGGCAAGGATGGGATCAATCACGCCCCAAGCCAGTTCCACTTCGTCGCTGCGCGCGAACAAGCTGGCGTCGCCGTTGAGCGCGTCCAGCAGGAGCCGTTGGTACGCATCGGGCAAATTGCGCCCGAACTCTTCTTGAAAGCGAAAATCCAAATCCGTCAAACGCAGTTGCATGCCTTGGTCCGGCACTTTGGTTTGAAAGTGCAGTTGCAGCCCTTCGGCCGGTTGCACTTGGATCACCAGGCGGTTGGCGTCGAAGAGATTGCGCTTCGGGGTGTTGAACAGCAGGTGCGGCGGTTCGCGGAACTGAATCACAATCTGCGTGGTCCGACACGACATGGCCTTTCCCGAACGCAAGTAGAATGGCACGCCCTGCCAGCGCCAATTATCAACACCTAGCTTGAGCGCCGCAAAGGTGGCGGTTTGGCTGTTCGCGGGGACTCCCTTCTCTTTTCGGTAGCCGACGTACTGCGCGCGGAGCGTATCGCGGGCGAAGTCGGCGCCTTTCAGCGGACGCACGGCACGCAGCACTTTGACTTTCTCGTCCCGCACCAGGTCGGCCTCGAAGCGGACGGGCGCCTCCATGGCGATAATCATCATGAGCTGCAACAAGTGGTTCTGGAACATATCGCGCAGCACGCCGGCGCCGTCGTAGAAGTCGCCGCGTTTGCCCACCGCCACTTTCTCGGCCACGGTGATTTGCACGTGGTCCACGTAATTGCGGTTCCAGATCGGCTCGAAGATGCTGTTGGCGAACCGCAGCACCAGGATATTCTGTACCGTCTCTTTACCCAGGTAATGGTCGATACGGTACACTTGCCGTTCCTGAAAAACCCGATGCACCACGTCGTTCAATTGGCGGGCCGTTTCGCGATCGACGCCAAAGGGCTTTTCGATCACGATCCGCCGGTCGCCATCTGTTTCGTCCGCCAGCCCCGCCGTCCCCAGGTGCAGAATCGCTGGCTCGTACAGCGAGGGCATGGTTGAAAGGTAATACAGCCGCGTGCAGGGTTGGCCGCGTTCAACCTCGGGCAGGAACTTCGCCACGGCCTGGAAATCTTCGGCCTTTTGAACGTCTCCCGCAGTGTAGTAGATGGATTGCGCGAACTCGTCCCAAAGATGAGGTTCAAAGGCGTCGCCGGTAAACTTCGCCGTTGTCTCCGCAAGCGAGGCGCGCCACTGTTCGTGGCTGAAGTCGCTGCGTGACACGCCCACAATGACCGTGTCTTCCGGCAAGCGACGCTTGCGGTGTAGCAAATACAACGCCGGAATCAGCTTCCGGCTTGTCAGGTCGCCCGAGGCGCCAAAAATCACAATCGAGTGCGGCATGGCGGTCAATCGTCAATCTGAGTAAGCGAAAAATTGGTCAAGGTCATCAATCAAAAGGAAAGCACGGGGCTTGTCCCGCGGGGCCGCCGCCTCGGCCCCTCATCAATTCTGACGAGCAATTCCAGGAATGGAACGGCGCTACGCTTCCCACGCCACGGCTTACTCGTCTCATTCTCCGAAAACGCATCCGGTGGTTGATGCGCCGCTTTAGGCGAGTGCCTGCACCGCTTCAACCAACAGACGATCCTGGGAAGGCAGAACCGAGCGCAGGTCGAGCAACAACAGGTCCTTTTGAATGCGTCCAAATACCGACGGCTTGCCGGTGCGCAGTGCAGCCGCCAGGTCATCGACGCTTCGGCCTTGGGGCGCCAGGGCGATGCAAATCGTGGGGATCTGTTGCGTGGGAACCGAGCCGCCGCCAAGAAACGTATGGTCGTCGATCACGGTCGCCTCGGCAATCATCGCGGCCGCCGCCATTTGCGGCGCCAGTCGCTCGGCGCGATTGCGAAGGTTTTCGACCGACGTGTTCAACAGCGAAAGCAACGGAACCAATTGGAGGGCCTTGTCCGGATCACGGTACAGCCGCAACGTCGCTGCCAGGGCCGCCAACGTGATCTTATCGACCCGGAGCGCCCGCATGAGCGGATGCTGCTGAATGCGTCGGAGCAGTTCGCGCCGGCCGACAATTACGCCACACTGCGGGCCGCCCAGGAGTTTATCGCCGCTGAACAGCACCACGTCGGCGCCCGCGCGAACGCTTTCCGACGCCACGGGTTCACCGCTCAGGCCAAACTGGGCAAAATCGATCAGCGCTCCAGAGCCGATGTCGTCGATCAACGGCAAGTTGCGCGCCTTGGCCAAGTCCACCAACTGGGCCAGCGTCGGTTGCTCCGCGAAACCAGCCACCACATAGTTGCTGGTGTGTACCCGCATCAAGGCCGCCGTTTCCGGCCCGATGGCCGTTGCGTAATCCGAGATGCGGGTCTTGTTGGTCGTGCCGACTTCTCGCAAGCGGGCGCCGCTGACGGTCATGACTTCTGGCAGCCGATAACTACCGCCAATTTCGATCAACTGGCCTCGCGAGACGACGACTTCCTTTCCCGTCGCCAACGCCGAGAGCGTGAGCAACGTCGCCCCGGCATTGTTGTTCACCACCAGCGCCGCCTCGGCGCCGGTGATTTGTTGCAGGACGAGTTCGACCGCCTTGGTGCGCTGAGAACGCTCGCCCGTGGCGGCGTCGACTTCCACCGTGGCGTATCCGCCGGCCACCGCAGAGATGGCATCCACCGCGGCATCAGCCAGCGGAGCGCGGCCCAGGCCCGTATGCAAGAGCACGCCCGTGGCGTTCACCACGGGGCGGAGCGGCGACTCCTCCTGGCGCTGAATCCATTGAGCGATGCGTTCCGCCAGATCGCCCACGTCGGGAGGTCGCATATCGGACGCCGCGGTTTGCACCTCGCGCCGCAGATCGTCGAGAAACGAGCGCACGCCCCCCACAACCACACCGTGGCTGAGGTTATCGCGCAGACGCCGCAACGGCGGGCTTTCCAACAAGTCGTTGACTGAGGGCAGGTTTCGCAAAACGTTGGGAGGCATATCGGTTGAGAGGTTAATGGAAGAAAGGGACGTCGGCCTGGGGAGCGGTCAGGGGGCGGCGGCCGTCCTTGCCTGCGCCAGGAATCGATGGTCCCCCGCGCGACGTGTAAACCCCGTGCGGTCGAGGTATTCGCAGTACGGGATGATGTGTTTTCGCGTCCCGCCGAGAATGTCGCGAATCCCGGCCGCCGTCAAGCCGTCAGGCTCCGACAACGGCTGCGCAAGTTTTTCCTTGAGCGCCTGATCGGTCGATTCGTGGAGGTAATAACCCGCGGCGACCTCGACCAACACCCCATCCGTCGCCGCCAGAGCCAGAAGCTGCGGAACGGCGTCGCGGTTCTTGACGGCCGCCGCTTGAAGCTCTTGAACGCTGGGCGGCGGAAAGCCGGCTCGTCGCAACGAATCCACCAATTGCTCCAAGAGCTTTTGTTCATTCTTCGAAAGTTTAGGACCTCGTCCCGACAGGCCAACGCGCTCGCCCGACACGCGCACCTGGCCGGTACGCTCCAGCGCGGAAAGCGCCGCGTCGAACAGGCCGGGCGTGTCGAGGTACGCAAACCGGCTGGCTAGCCGCGTTCGGTCAAACATCGTCTTTAGGGGTTCGTGATCGTGGATCGCTTCCAGCGCGGCCAGGAGCCGCTCCCCTAACAATGCGAACACTCGCCGATGGACCCCCAGGGTGCGCGTGGGCGAAAGACGCAGCTCGAACAGATCGCCCGCTTCCTTCAACCGCGCCGTGACGCTCGCAACGTCGCGAACGCCGGCGGTGCGCGGCAGTTCCTCGGATCGCCATGTTTGCAGTCCGTTCAGAAATAACGCCGCCGACGCGCGGCGGGTTTCATCAGTCGAACGTAAGTCGCTCAGCCGTTCCACGGACTCCTGATCGCTTCGGCGCACGCGTACCGCGTCGGGATACAGCACGTGCCCGCCGCCGAGCGTGGCGACCGGCGATTCGCTGCGTACCACGAAGGGCTGCCCCCATACCGCCACCACCGGCTCGCTCACGACGAGCTGTGCAAGGCCGGTATTGCCCGGTTCAAGTCGGTCGCGGTCCAGCAACACCACACTCGCCATCAACTCGGCGGCGCCCAGGTGCGCACGGACGCGGTCGCGGTTCTTCAGTGGGCGCGGGACCGATTCCAGCAAACCGAGATGCACCGTCAACCGGCGGCTCGGCGCCAGGTGCCCCGGCGTGGCGACTTCCTGTCCTCGATGGATTTGATCGTGATGCACGCCCGCCAGGTTGAGCGCCGTCCGCTGCCCGCGATGGGCCTGTTCCACCGAGCGTTCATGATTCTGGATGCCGCGCACGCGGACCGCCAGACCGCCCGGTTCGATCGTGAGGGTGTCGCCCACCTGCACGCGGCCGCTGGAGATGCTCCCCGTGACGACCGCGCCGTGGCCGGCCATGGTGAAACAGCGGTCGATCGCCATGCGGAACGGTCCGGCAATGCGCCCCATGCGGGGCATTTGCGCGGCCTGCCGCGCCGCCGAAAGCACCGCGGCGCGCAGCTCGTCCAATCCTTGACCCGTGTGGGCGCTAACGCGCACGAGTGGAGCTTGCGCGAGAAAAGTACCTGCAACGAAATCACGAACTTCGCTCTCGACCAGTTGCAGCCACTCGTCTTCCACCAAGTCGCATTTCGTCAGCGCGATGACCCCCTGCTCCAGATCGAGCAGGCGAAGAATCTCCAAGTGTTCCCGCGTTTGCGGTTTGATCGAATCGTCCGCCGCGATCACCAACAGCGCCACGTCAATCCCCGAGGCGCCGGCGAGCATGTTGCGCACGAAGCGCTCGTGACCGGGAACATCGACAATCCCCAGGCGAAAATCGCCCAGCAACAATTCGGCGAAACCCAGGTCAATGGTGATGCCGCGGCGCTTTTCTTCGGGTAGCCGATCGGTATCGACACCCGTCAACGCATGCACCAGCGCGGTCTTGCCGTGGTCAATGTGCCCGGCCGTTCCCAGAATGAGGTCGATCATAATCGACCATTGTACTCTCGCCGCCCGCGGCGCGCGTATCCCGCCGCCGCGGCGGCGCCCTTCCGCTCCTAGAACTTCGGGCGTGGCTGGGCGATAAAGCTGTTTACGGTTTGAGGCGTCTCCGGCTCGTCGCTGGTGGAGAACCAGGAGGGGACAAACGACTTCTTCTCCGCCTTAAATTCGCCCGTTGAGCCGTTGTATCTGCGTCGCACGCCGGTGGCTCGACGCGAACCAGAGACGGATGGTTCGTCCTTGTCCCAAGGCGTCAGCACGTCGGCCGTCTTGCTGAAGAAGTTCTTCGTTCCTCGCCCCAACTTCTGTAATGTCGAGGGTTGCCCCGGTGGCTTCGGTCCCATACCAAAGGTCGGCATCTTGAATTTAGGAAATTGAAAACCGGAATCTTCCGGTTCGGCTTCCATCGGAGTCGAGTAGTCACGAGGCGGCGTGAACGCCGACACTTCCCGCTGTTCGGTCTTGAACGGATTGAGGTTAGGGAATTCCCAACCTTCCGCCAAGGCGGACGATGCCGCCAGCAGACAGACGCATCCAATGGCGCCACGCATGATCGTGGACGACTTCATAGGGGTTCCTCCGTGAAAAGACCCGCTGGCGTGGAACATGCCCCCCAAGCGCAATAAGAGGCGGGGGAGTTTGCCAAAGTCACGCTTCCACGTCCAGACTAATTCCGCGAAAACACGGCAGGCGATAAGTCATCGAGCGGCGTCCACGGGCGAAGCGTCACCCCCTCGACCGCATGCTCGAATACACCATGCCCCGGTACGACCAAGCGCACCTCCACGCGACCTCGATACGCTGCGACGGTATGCGATGCGGCGTCAGCGGTGAAAGGCGCCTTGACGAAAAAACCATCGCTTCCGAGCGGGGCATTGGCCAGGCTGCGGGTCCAACGTCCAACCGTCTCGCGCACGATGCCGCGACTACGCGGAGCAGCATCAAAGTCGCGTCGCACGGCGGCTTGCAATTCGACGTGGACCACTCCCGCGACGGGAACCAACTGCCCCCATGCGTCGAGCGGACGCACGAGAATCACCAGTCCATCGGGGTCGGCGTCGGCGTCCCAGTTGGCAAGCCACACGTCAAACGTCACCGCGGAGATTCGCGGCGGCGCGGGGAAAGGGGAAGAATGCGCAATGCGCGGCGGCGCCGGCAACAACTCGCCGACAACGCTCGGTGGTTCCGGCTCGCCAGGGTCCGCAGGCGCCGTTTTCATTGCTTCGGCTACTTGGCGAAGTTGGTCCAAAGGGATTTGCTGATCCGCCCGCCATGCTGCAATGATCGAGCGCCAAGCCACGGGCCGGTAGAGACGCGCCGTGTCGTCTCCAAAACGTAACCAAAGCCGCTCGTCGTCGGTGCGCGCATCGACCGCGGCCGTGAACGAGCGCCCGCTTTGCAGAGCGACGGTTAGGCGATCATCGCCCGCGGCGGTCGTCGCGGCAAGCGGAGCCACAACGGCAAACATCCAACCGAGAGAGTTAAGCCAAGCAGGACGCATCGGTTTACCGGAAAAGGTGCGAGTCGATGACTCTCCCGATGCAAAGCACGCACCGCGCGGGACTTCCGTACCGCGCAGCCGAGACGCAAACTATTGCGGCCAAAGCGTTAGAACGCTCCCTCGCCCCGCCGACGAGCGAAATCCTCATCAACGTCACGTTGCCGAAACGCCGCCGAAGGAAAGCGAGACGTGGCGAAATTTCATCATGTTGCTTAACGGAAACGGCGTGGAAAGCGGGGATAAGCTACGTTTGTCAAGCGACGCTGCGCTTCGTCCTTCCCAGCCCTTTGCCGAGAGCGCCCCAAATGATGAACGGATGGATTCAAGCCCGATCGACGTCGGCTTTGCTGATTGTCTTTATTATCTGGCTTGGCCTGGATGTGGCCTTGGCGCAGCGCGGGGAAGTCGCGCCGCGGCAAGTCTCGACCGCCCCCTTGCGCTGGCGCGAAGGGACCGAACTGCGCGAGACGGCGGGCGCGTTCCGAATGGTAGGGGATCGGGTCGTTTTTACTCTGGAAGATGGAGCGCGGCAGGTGACGGTGCTGGAGAACCTGGCGTTGGAACGCGTCCTGGCGGCGCTGCGTCAGGCGTCGGCGCCCCAGACTTGGCTCGTCAACGGGACGGTCACGGAATACCAGAGCAATAACTACCTGCTTCTTGAACGAGCGATCTTACGCCGTTCCCTTCGCTCGGATCGAAGCATGACGCGCGACTCTATGAACGCGCGCGATGGGAGCGTATCAACGCGACCATAAACCCCGTTGAGCGTAGCGGGCCTCATCTTCGGCTTTTTGCAGGCGGCGCGCGACTTGAGGTGAATCGCCGGGGTAATGCGACACGCGGGCCAAGCCCGCGCGGACCAGTTCTTCGTTCAGCATCCGCCCCTCGACGTACACATAGGCTAAGAAACGTTCATAGCGGTCTTGACGCCGTTTGTCCATTTGCAACTCCAACCGCCCCGACGCGAGAAACTTCCGCGTGAAGTCGGTGGCTTCCGGGCCCCAGGGTTCGACGGGATGATTGGGCTTGACTGTCTCGGGCGTATCGACGCCGATGAGCCGAACGTACGCTTGCAGCGGTTCGGCCGAACTTTGGGCATGCCCCACCGCGGGACGAACGACCAGCGTATCGCCGTCGACCACTCGCACCAGGTCGTATGCGCCTTCGTGCAGAATCTCCGGCGTGCGCGGTCTAGGCCCGGGAGCGACAATCTCGTAGCCGCGCCGCGCAAGCAGAATCGCGAACAGTAGGAAAAGGAGAATGCCGCCCCAAGACCATCGCCGACGAAAACGGCGATTCGGGCGAAACAGGCCGCGAAGAGATTTGCGGGCCACGGCGGAGGAGAGTTAGTTTTCGCTAAAGCCGAACTGTTCGGCCGGTTCGCGTCCCACGGGGAACTGGATGAACTTACGGTAGCAATCGCGGCACAGGTCGTAGCGCAGTAACCGCCCCACGTCTTCGGAAAGCGTTTCCAACTCTTCGGAGCTAAGCCGCTCTAGAATCTCGTGAATCTCGCCCAGGTGGTCGCGATCGTCCTGGTGGTCTTCGGACTCCAACGGCTCCAAGGGCGTGGTCACTTCGACACGCACCAGATAACGCATTTCGCCGGAATCGAGGACCCGTTTGCAACGGTCGCACGAGTAAAGGATCATCGCCCGCGCCTTTGAGGAATGAAGAAAACGATGCGGAGAGGATGGGAGGATCAAGGAAGTGCAGCTCAACCTTCTTCTTTTATCGTAATGGCAATGCGCGCCGCGGAGCAAGACGTTTCATCAAGATTTTTCCGCAAGCGCCGGTTCGCTAGTGGTTCCGCGCCGAGCGCGTCTGTAAAATATTCTCGCACGATGCGGGGCGAATCCTGTGGGAACGCAATGACCCTTGATCCTCGCGGAGATAGTCCATGATCAACGTCGGTTCGGAACGCGCTTTATCGGCGAGCGTGCTGGTGTTGAACCGCTACTATATGGCGGTGCATGTGGTTAATGTTCGCCGGGCGTTCGGTTTGCTCTACCGAGAACTGGCCGAGGTGATTTACGTCGAGGACGGGCAATATCTCAATTATGACTTCGCCGCGTGGCTGGAGCTGAGTTTGGGCCGCGGTTCGTCCCGGAGGGCGCACGAGGACTGGATTCGGGCCGTGAATTTCGAGATTCAAGTTCCCCGCGTGTTGCGGCTTTTGCATTATGACCGCACGCCCCGCCAGACGTTGCGGTTCAGTCGCCGCAACCTGTTCGCGCGCGACGAGCACCGCTGCCAATACTGTGGAGAAATGGTTCCCTACGCCCAGTTAAGCCTTGACCACGTGGTGCCGCGCAGCCGCGGCGGCGCGACGACGTGGGAAAATGTGGTCACTAGTTGTAAGCCTTGTAACACGTACAAGGGAGGGCGCACGCCGCAGGAGGCGCGGATGAACTTGCTCCGCAAGCCCGTCAAGCCCAAGCAAAGCCCGCTCTTGGCGCTGAAACTTGGCAATCCCAAGTATGAAATGTGGAAAGCCTTTCTCCCGCACGCGGCGTCGGTCGATGTTTCGTGAATCTCTCGTGAAGTTTCCAGCAATTGTTCGTAACGGAGCCGAGGGGCGGCTGTCGGCGGTGCTTGCGACGCCCCGGCATGGAAATGAATATTGCTGGGGCGTCGCAAGCTCCGCCGCCAGCCCCCCCTCCCGCCTCGCCCACACCCGCTGGCGCGCTTGTGCCGCCGCTGGGACGGCGTCTGACGCCTTGATGTATGCTTGACCTGCTTCCCGATTGGCTGATTGACTGGCACGTCCGCTACCCCTATGTGCCGAAAATGCTCTTGGCCGGCGTGCTGGTTTCGACCGTGTGCGCGGTCATCGGTTGCTTTATCATCCTGCGTCGCATGGCGTTCCTGGGCGACGCGTTGGCGCACTCGATGTTGGCGGGCGTGGTGGGCGGCTATTTGCTGATGAAGTTGGCGTTCGGTGTCGAAGCCAGCGCGCCGGCGATGGTGGTCGGCGCGATCCTGGCGGGATTTGCAACGGTGGCCTTGATCGGCTTTGTTTCAAAGGTGTCGCGCATCAAGGAAGACACCGCCATTGGGATCATGTACACGGGCATCTTCGCCGTGGGCGGGTTATTCGCGTCGCTGTTCGCAAAATACATCCATCTGGACCTGTATCATTTTGTCATCGGCTCGGTGCTGGTCGTGTCCGACGCCGAGTTGTGGATGATGGCGGGCGTCTCGGCGTTTGTGCTGACGATGGTGATCCTGTTCTACCGCCACTTGAAAATCGCCAGTTTCGATCCGGTCATGGCCGCGTCGATCGGCGTTCCCGTGCTGGCGTTGGAATACCTGCTGACCACCTGCACGGCATTGGTGGTGGTCAGCGCGGTGCAGATTGTCGGCGTGGTGCTGGTGGTGGGAATGTTAGTGACGCCGGCCGCCTCGGCGTACTTGCTTTGCGACCGACTGAGCCGGATGATCTGGATTTCGTCGCTGTTTGGCGCGGCCAGTTTCGTGATCGGGTACGCGCTCTCGGAGTATCTTAACGTGGCGCCTGCCGCGGCGATCATCGTCGTGGGAACGGGCCTGTTCCTGGCGGTCCTGACCTGCGCGCCGCGCTACGGACTAATCGCCGATTGGCTCCGGCGGCGCCGCGCGGTCCCACGGCAATTGGTGGAAGACGTGCTGGGGTGCATCTTGCGGGCGCCCGAGTCGAAAGTGGCGCTGGAAACGGTGTGGCGCCATATCCAGGTTCGCCCCGAGCGCGTCCGCCGCGCGGTGCGCTCGCTGGCGCGCAGCGGACTTTTAGACGTGGAGAATGGCACGGTCCGCTTGACCGAAGAAGGCCACCGCCAGGCGCAGCGCCTGGTGCGAGCGCATCGGCTGTGGGAGGCGTACTTGGCGCAGGCGGGCGCGCCGCGCGAACAACTCCACCAGGCCGCCGACCGCTTAGAGCACATTCGCGCGCCCGAGGCGATCGATTACCTCGATGACAAGTTGGGCCATCCTCTCTGCGATCCGCACGGCTCGGAGATACCCGAAGACGACGCGCTGACGGCGCCGGGGACGCACGTCAACGCTAGCCTGCTGCGCGAGGGACGGACCGCAACCGTCCTGGAGATTCGGCCGCCAGCCGAGGGAACTTCCTTGGCAGTCGGAATGAAAGTCGTCGCCGGTCCCCGCCGCGACGCCGGCGCCGTCTGGACGCTACGGCTTCCCGATGGCCGTGAAATCCAACTCGATCACCAAACCGCTGATGCCGTCACCGTGGTGCTCGATGCGGACTCTTCGTCGCCAGCGACCGGTTAGAATCGGCCCCTAGCGCCGGTCCTTGGCCTTCCGGCCAAGGCTATTAGGTCGACTATTTCATCGCCCTTGCGTTTCCGCCCTTGGGGTTTACTTTTTTCCGGGGCGCGCCAGCGCGGACAGGTACCCCATGGCCATGCCGAGCAGCAACCCTGAAACGTGCGCGGTGTTTGCCATGTGGGGAATCACTCCCGCCATGCCCATGAACAACCAGGCAATTACAATGACCACGGTCATGGTGTCCAGGTGAAAACCTGAGCGCGGGTCGAATTGCATCTTCATCCAAATATACCCGAACAGCCCATACACGACGCCCGACATGCCGCCGAAAACCGGGTTGCCGGAATAGACGTACTCGGCCACGTTGGAAACGACCGCAATGGCCAGCGCCATGGCCCCTAAACGCCACGTACTGCGGCGTTCTTCAATCATTCCGCCCAAGATGAACAGGGCGAACATGTTGAATAGGAGATGCGTGAAACTGAAGTGCAGGAAAATCGGCGTCACGGTCCGCCAAAGCTGCCCCTGCTTGATTTCGCGAAATCCATCTTTGGCGTGCGCGGCCAGTCCTTGTTCGTTGACAAACACGCGCGCGAAGCTCAAGTGCCCGGCCACGGACCAGTCCGATGCGAAGTTGGAAGTGAACGTGACAAACAGGCTCAGCGCAATCAACACCACCGTCAGCGGACGCCGCTGAAGCAGCGGCCGAGTCCAGCGGTCGCCCATATCGTGCGTGTTGCGACGGATCTGCTCGCGGCGGGCTTGCTCCTCGCGGCGCATACCCACCGCTTGCCGCGCGGCTTCCCGGTAGCGTTCATCCTTGGGGTTCTGGGCAAACTCGTCGAATGCTTTCTGGGCGCGGTCGAGTTGGTTTTCATCGCGTACCCAAATCGCCCAGCCCGCCGATTCTTGTTCGGCCTTGACCTCCACCCCCTGCGTGAGCAGGTAATCGGCAAATCGGTTCGCATCGTCTTTTGTCGAGAGAGTTCCAATCTGGCGCATCGACCTCGGTTGGAAAAAGTGTTGGGGTTTCCCCGGCGGAACAACGACGCCGCCCGAGATACGCCGAATTGTAGTGCGAACCGCGAGCCGAACCAACGCGGGGAGGAGGCGGGAACCGGTGCGCGATTCCTCTGGCCCCATCCGTGGCGGTTTGGTAAGGTTCCCCCTCTTGCGCCATCCCGCGTGACTTTCCGGGCGAAAGGAGTCCCCATGCGTTCCATCGCGATCATTAACCAAAAGGGCGGTGTTGGTAAGACTACCACCGCCGTCAACCTCAGCGCCGCTTTGGCCCGTGCGGGCAAACGGGTGTGCCTGTTGGACATGGACCCGCAAGCACACGCCACGTTGCATTTTGGGTTGGCGCTCGCCGAGGACGAAGGCTCGATTTATCACGTCCTGACCGGTGAAGCAAGTTTGGCCGACGTGCGCCAACAAATTGCCGAGAATCTCTGGCTCGTTCCGGCGCATCTGGATTTGGCGGCGGCGGAAATTGAGTTGGCCGGCGAAGTGGGTCGGGAACTAATCCTTCGCGACAAAGTGGCGGCCGATCCGGAGCCGTTCGACTTCATGTTGATTGACTGCCCTCCCTCGCTGGGCGTGCTGACGCTCAACGCCTTGACCACCGTCAGCGAAGTCTTCTTGCCGCTCCAGCCACACTTTCTGGCTTTGCACGGCGTGAGCAAACTGCTCAAGACCATTCAAATTGTCGGCCACCGGCTCAATCCCGCCTTGCGGCTGACCGGCGTGGTGTTGTGCATGTACGACTCGAACACGCGCCTGGCCGCCGAGGTGAGCCGCGACGTGGGCGAGTTCTTTGAAAGCCATCAGCAAAACAATCGTCCCTGGGCGGAAGCAAAGTTTTTCGACACGCGCATTCGCCGCAACATTCGTCTGGCCGAGGCGCCAAGTTTCGGCGCTTCGATCTTTGACTACGCGCCAACATCGAATGGCGCCGAGGATTACCGGAACCTGGCGCTTGAATTGCTGGGCGTGGATGTGACGGCCGAGAACCACCCGTTAGCCGCGGCCGCACAAGAAGGGTAAAGCATTGGTTTAGCGCGCCCGGCGGCGCATCGGAGTCGTTTATTTTTCAGGCGGTCGCTATGCATCTACTCCAACGATCTCGCTTCTCCGTTGGCGCCCTGGTTGGGTTTGCCGTCTTCGCCGGTGCGGCAAGCGAGCGCGTCTTCGCATGGCAATCGCCAATGCCTGTGGACGCTCCCGCGACATTGTCCGAGACGCCATCCACCGCGCCGCGGTTATTGACGGCTCCCGCCGTCGAATCGACGCAAGCCGAGACGGCGAATGACGCGGCATCCGCCGAACCGGCGCCGCTTCCCGTTGAACCAGGCTCAAGCCCGTTCGAGCCGGCAACAGACATAGCGACCGGCGAAAGCGACAATTCTGGCTCGCGCGTCTCTTTTGGAGATTCGCCCGATCCGTTGCAAGCGGACTCCGCGCCCTCGTCCACGGTGGGCGTGGTCGAATCGACTTCTCCCTTGGGGCATGCCGAGCAGCAATGGCGACGGCAGCCCGAGTTAGCGCTTGTCCAGATACGTCAAACACTGAAGGAGCAGCCGGACCACGCGCAAGGAAACGCCATTCTCGCCGAGATTCAACTTGCCAGTGGGCAGATTTCCGAGGCGCTCGCGACCGTCGAGTCAGCGTTGGAGCATGCGCCGAGCGACTTTCGCCTTCAACGGCTACGGGCGGAGGCGTTGCTCCAACTTACGCGCTGGCAGGAAGCCGAAGAAGCAATCGCACGACTCATCGACAAGAACGACGCGCCGCCGGTCGAACGGTCCGAGGCGTTTCTCTTGCAAGGCGATCTGGCGGCGCGCGGTCCCGCGGGCGACATTCGGAAAGCGATGGAGCATCATTGGGAGGCGGCCCGCGTGGCGGCGGATGCGGCTGGCGACGCCGACGCCGCAACGCGTTGCGAGGGCGTACGGCTGTCACTCGCCGCATATCTGGCCATTGCTCGCGATCTCGGCCTCGGCAAGTGGCGCAACAGCCCGCAAGCGTTTGCGCAATGGGTAAGTCATGCCCAACGCACCGCCGAAGCTTTGGCGCCCGCCGCAGATATGAATGAGTGGCGGTTTGACGTTGAGTGCCGTGCCCTGGAGGCGAGCGCCGCATCGGCGGGAAAACTCGACCCCAATCCGTACGCCGCGGCGGCCAAAGAACGCGGGGCGGCGCTTCTTGATGAAACGACCGACAAACTACGCCGCGCCCAGATTCAAGGCCGGTTGGGGACGGCGCTCCTGCAAGCCGCCGACGCGCTGCGCGCCGCGGGCGAACAACATGCGGCGTTGGACTTCGCTAGCGATGCGCAGCGATTGCTCGAAGCATCGTTGCAGTACCGCGACAACGTGGCCGAGCATCGCTATCGACTCATTCGTGTCTATGCCATGCTGGGCGCCGAGCGGGCTACCGCCGCGGGCGATCATCGCGCCGCCGTCGCCTGGTATGAAAAAGCGGCGCCGCTGCTGGATCGACCGGGACCGCCCGCGCGACACGCCGAAACGCCACGGTTTGGCCAGGCCCTCGTGAACATGGCGATTTCCTACTGGAGCATCGAGCAACACGACAAAGCGTTGGCGCTGACCGAACGTGGCCTCCAAGCCATGCAACAGGCGGTCGAACAAGGCCAGTTAGCGAGAACTGCGTTGGCCGCCCCATTAAGCAATCTGGCCCACATGAACCAACGCTTGGGCAATACCGAGCAGGCCGATCGTTATCAAACACGGCTCGTCGATTTTCAAACGCCGATCGCGAACGAGGAAGACGGTAAATAAGTCCGCCCACGGCGGACCAGGATGACGTTACCCCGTCGCTTGCGTCGCACGGGGTTTGCCGTCTCGCCGCAACTCGCCATTCTTGCGACTTTGACTACCGTGAAAACTGCGGTGCGGATGTCGGCGAAGCGAGAGTTTCTGCTATGCTGGTGGGTGTGGCGGAACCTGGCGTCGCGCCGTGGGGCGGTGGGTTGGCCGTTGCCGTTCGGTTTTCTGATTGCGTAGCGTTTAATCGTGGTGGCCCGACTGCTTTTTCTGTTCGTTGCTTTTCCCCTGATCGACCTGGTGCTGCTGCTGCTGTTGGCGGAAGCAACCAATTGGATCTTCACGGTGTTGTTGATTTTGGCCACTGGCTTCTTGGGAGCTTGCCTGGCGAAAAACCAGGGCCTAGCGGCGATTCGCCGCATTCGCGCCGATGTTGGGCAGGGCCGCATGCCCGCCGCGGCGGTGCTCGACGCGGCACTAATCCTCCTCGCGGCCGCGTTGCTCTTGGCGCCTGGTTTGCTGACGGACATCTTGGGAATCTCGTTGCTTGTACCCACGTTACGGCGGCGCTACCGGCAAGGGCTTGTGGAATGGCTGCAGTCGCGTTCCCGCAGCCAGAGTACGGGCCAGCGTGAATCCTCGGGGCGACGTTCGGAGGTGATCGACTCGTACGTCATTGAAGGCACGCGGGAAACCACTCGCAAGGATTCCCAAACGCCTTATCCCTCCTCGGGCGCCTGAGCCAGGCGCGGGAACATGGCCGCCTTGGAAGACGCAGCGCCGGCGCCATCTCGGAGCCGGGGGCCTCAGTTTAGCCTCCGGTCGCTCCTCGCGATCATGCTCGTCGCGGGTTTGCTTCTGGGACGCTATGGCTTGCAACGGCTCGAAGCCGCGCGCGAGCGGGCCGCACTCATCGAGTTGCGGGAGTCCGGCGCCGATGTTCAGTTTCACGCCGGGCGCGCGGTGGGGGTTTCGTTCTCGGGAGATACTTTTCAGCCGGACGCCGTCGATGCGCTGTCTCGGCTTTCGCACCTCCAACGTCTAGTGCTGATCGACACCTCGGTCAACGACGCTGGGCTGGCGCGCGTGGCGGACCTGTCGCAACTCGAGGCTTTCTTGCTTCTCGGCGGCGCCATTACCGACGAAGGTTTAACGCACGTTGCTCGCTTGGAAAACCTTCGTGTTTTGCGACTGGACAATACGGCAATCGGCGATCGTGGCTTGGAGCGCGTCGCGCGGTTGCACAAGCTGCAACGGCTCGACCTGGTCGGAACGCGCGTTACCGACGCAGGGCTGCGGTATTTGGAGGATTTGCCGCAACTAGACCGAGTTTACCTGCACGGAACGCGAGTGACCGACGAGGGCGTCCAGCAGTTGCAAGGGAAACGGCCGGACGCGAAAATCGTCTACTAATCGCATGATGTCGTGTACAGGCGGCGCGTTTTATCCTAAACTCAACCGTCACTTGCGTCACGTCGCCTCCAACGGGGACGATTTCACGCACGACGGCACGTTTCGAATTACCGCAAACCTATATCACCACTTCGTTGCGGTAGTCCCCGGACGACTGACGAGACCACATGCGATGTCGCTTGCCGTTTCGCCGTATCGAACCGACCAAAACCGCCGACTGGGTTTGTTAAGATTTATTGGGCGAGTCCCCTGCCTCCGCCTTTCCCATAATTCACCGAGAGGATCGTTTTCATGGCCGACGAAGAAACCCCCAAACCGGAAGAAGTAGCGCCGCAGGATGATCCTGACGTGGTCGGAACGCTGGAGTCCTTTGGCGCGCGGCTTGACGTGAACGACGAGGGCTGGGTGTGGCGCGTGATCCTCTATGAAAAGGGAGGCTGTGACGAAGCGCTGGACTGGGTCAAACGCCTGCCCGAGCTCACCGAATTGTGGGTGGTGTACACCAAGGTCACGAAGCAGGCCATCGAAGACCTGCAAAAGGAACGGCCGGACCTGACCATCTATAAGTAGCGTGCTAAAGCCCCGCGCTGACGGCGGCACGGGTGGGATCGAACTCGACGGACCAGCCGCGTTCCTCTAGCCGGCGTCGGTCGAGTTCACCAAACGCACCCCGGTCGAGAAAAACGGTTGCGGCCTTGTGCGTGGAAACCCACGCGGCGGGATTCTTCGGCCCCGGCGCGCCCAGAAACATTCGCGCCACGGCCTCGCGCTTTGACGCTCCCCAGGCCATCATCATCAACCGGCCGGCGGATAAAATCGTTGAGATTCCCTGCGTCACGGCAAATGTGGACGGCTCCAAGGCGACCGCGCCATCGGCGTTGTGGAGGAGGAAATCGTCGCGATTCGCCCGCCGCGTGCTGGCGGCCATTCGGACGAGCATCGTGCGGGAATCGGGGTCGGCGGCGCCGTATTCGACAAACCCGATATGGCCTCCCGCGGCTTCGTCACGGGCAACAGCGCCCCCCACGCCAATGCCCAATAGTTGCAGGCGCGCTCCTTGGTCGCGCACCAACTGGTCATAGTCCTCCAAGGTTTGGCGAATCTTAACCAGCACCGGATGTTCGGCTTGGGTTTGAATCCGCACTTCGGGCGGAGTGCCCTCTTCGCCCGGCGTGGTGCAAGCGGTCCAGTCGTCGGGCCAATCGTTCAGGATCTCTTCCAAACGCGAACTTGCCACGAGGCGGCCATCTTCAAAGAAGCAGCCGCGCGGCGCAAACACACGCTCGGGGGCAAAGCCGCCCGTGTCCACGCGGAGATTGCGCCAAGCCCAATGATAGTAAGCGGGGTACGCACCAAAATACTCGTCAAGAAATACCACGTTCCGCGCGGTAAACGCGAGCTTCTCCTCGCTTCGCGGGCCGCTTAGCCGTTCCCAGATTGTCTTCCAGACATCAATCGGACTACGGCCCGTGGCGCCGCCGAGCGCCGCTTCAGGATGCGCGGCGCACCAGTCGAGAATATAGTCCGCCGTCGCCACGACGGCGTCTTCCTTGCGGTCAAAAACAAAAACTTGCTTGCTCATGTGTCGAACGTAGGGTGTCGCGCCAAAAAATCGAAAACGCCGATTCCGGTACGGAGGCGGGCGGCGTTGGGTTCAGGCGAGGGAACATCAAAAGGCGTGTACGACGTTCCTTTGTAATCGCTCGCGGCGAGCTTTGCACGACTGCGCAAACAAGTTTTGAACGGGTTGTCTGGAGCGATTCCGTTCCCCGCGCGATACGATGGGGATATTCGGCGCCGTTTGCCAGCGCAACGGCCGCGCGTCATGGACCGTTCTGAAAGACCTATTCCGGTTGCATTCATGGCGCCGCTTCCGCAAGATTAATCGAGAGATCAAGTGACTCCTCTGGAACATGCGATGGTAGGCGTCGACGGCGCGTTGGCGCTCGGACTGCATCGCACGCACGGCTGGCGAATCGTAACCTTGGCGGGGTTTGCTGCCGCAAGCCCCGATTGGGACGGCGTCGCGCTACTTGCTGGCGCCGCCTTGTTTGACCAGGCGCATCGCGTGTGGGGACATAACGTATTTGCCTGCGTTCTGGCGGGGATCGCGATTGCCCGCCTCGACTGGCGCTACGACCTGATTGGCCGAATGGGCCGCAAGCTCGTCGGGTGGCTACGGCTCAGCGTAGCGAACGAACACCTAGCGCCGCGCGCAGACCTCATTTGGCGCGGGAAAGCCGTTTGGCTTTTCACCGCGGTCACGGCCGCCTTGAGCCACCTTCCGGCTGACATTGTCGTTTCGGGTGGTCGGCGTTACGGCGATTGGCCCGTCCAAATCCTATGGCCGATTTCGGAGCGTGGTTGGGTTGATCCGCGCGTCCCCTGGGGCGACGTGGGGATTACGCTCATCTTCATCGCCGGCGCGGCCGCCATGCTCTGGCGTCCGCGGCGAATGCGGCTTATAGCCGCACTTGCACTTGGAGCAGTCGCCTCTTATATCTCCTTCCGGCCAATGCTATTTGGGATGCAATGAGTTGGCGAGTTGGTCGCGCAAGAAGGGCGGTCACTGCATGCGCTTCGCCGGGTCCGGTCAAACGTTCGTCCAGGCTTTCGTGGGCGAGGCTCCACGGGTGCAACGGCGTGGCGTGAACGTCGCGCAGCAAAACCGGTTTCTCGACCGCTTCCGCCAGAAACCGCTGTCGAGACAACCAACCCGAAGATACTATTGGATTGAATGTGGCAAAGGGTGAGAATCGCAACATGACCCACATTCGCTATACTTCAAACGCGTGCGATTGGCCAAAGTCTTGTCGGTCTGGGCGCCGTGCGATTGCATAGCGTGCGGCGGGCACACGTCGGTTGACGGTGTCTTGGTTCTCGCCAGGGTGGGCCAGCGCGGTTCGCCACATCCAACGGCAACGCCATCAACCGGCCCCGGCCGACAATCGAAAGGCGGAGTGGTTTGATACTCGCGTGGGTCGTGGTCTTTTGGAATTTGATCGGCGGGCGAATCGCCTGCTTCACATCAGCATGGCATCACGATTAATTGCGATTGGCGACGTCCACGGGTGCATGAAAGCGTTCGATGCGCTGCTTGAGGCCATTGCGCTAACGCCCACCGACATGCTGGTGATGTTGGGCGATTACATCGACCGCGGGCCGGACAGTCGCGGCGTGATCGAGCGCATGCTCCAACTCCAGCATGAGTGCCGCTTGCGGCCGCTCCTGGGCAATCACGAAGTCATGTTGCTTACGGCGCTGGAGGGCGAGAGCGAGTTCCGATTCTGGCTCCGTTGCGGCGGGGAAGCCACGCTTGCCAGTTACGGGGGGCGCTTGCTGGACATTCCTGACGAGCACGTTGATTTTATTCGCTCCTGCCGGCCGTTTTTCGAGACGCCCGAGTTTATCTTCGTCCACGCCAACTACGAGTACGACATGCCGCTGGAACGGCAACCGCCCGACACTCTCTTTTGGAAGCACCTTTCTTATGGCTTGCCGCCGCGGCACGCGTCGGGCAAGACGGCCATTGTCGGTCACACGCCGCAAATCACGGGCGAGGTGCTCGACGAGGGCCATCTCCTGTGTCTTGACACCTATTGCTTTGGAACGGGGCTCTTAACCGCCATGGACGTCGAGACGCGGGAAATCTGGCAAGCGGACCGGTTTGGTCGCTTGTGGGAGATTTAGCCGGGCCTCCCGTTGATACGACGCGCTGCGTTGTTCATGCTGGTGGCGCGCGGCAACGGCGCCAACGGGTGCATCCGCGCGGGTTGCATACGGGCCGGGCGTTACTTATGGTATTGACGCCTTGTGCGATCCAAGGGGATCGCAGATCATTTCTACTTGGGAGTTTTCCACATGCGAGTTGCACCTGGATTGGCCCTTATGTTTGTATCGTTGTTGGCCTCGGCTGTCGTCGCCGAGAAGCCAGAGTCGAAGGCGCCGCGGTTTTTCGAAATGCGCATCTATACCACGCATCCCGGCAAGCTGGAGGCGCTGCACGAACGGTTCCGCAACCACACCAACCGCCTCTTTGAGAAACACGGCATGGATTTGGTCGGTTATTGGACGCCCGTCGACGGCGAGGAGAAGGAAAACACCTTGGTTTACCTGTTGGCGTACCCGGACCGTGCATCACGCGACAAGTCGTGGAAGGCATTCCAAGACGATCCCGAATGGCAGAAAGCCCGTGACGAGTCACACAAGGACGGGATAATCGTCAAGAAGGTTGAGAGTAAATTTCTGACGCCGACCGATTACTCGGCGATCAAGTAGCTTACTGGCGCCGCGCACTGCGGAGGGGCAACAAGGTCACCGCGTCATTCGCCGGCGCGCTTCGATCAGGAAGGCGTCGACGGCTTCCACGTCGGGTTGATCGGGAAGCGTGGTGCGTTCGAATTCGCGCTGGAACTGTTCGTCCAGTTCCAGCGCGCGGCGTTTGATCTCGTCAAAGGTAAAGACGCCAGATTTGACCCGCAGCAGGTCGTCGCGCATCTCGGCCACGTCCACGCGAATTTCGTGTGTTTGAAGCGCCTCGATGCCCGACAGCAACAGCCTCAGCAGGTGCATAGCGTGCTTGGGTTTATAGCGGCCGGTCTTGGCGTGCGCGTTGCTCATGCGGCGGAACTGGCTGAGCACGTAGCCCGAGTACGTTTTGTAGATATGCTTCGATAGAAAGGCATTGCGAATGGCGCGCAGTTGTTGCGCCGTCTCGTCGGCGTAAAGCACGTGCGTCGTCCAGAGCGTCTCAAGAATGTTGGGGTTCGCCTTGAGCGCTAAGAGCAGGTATTTTTCCAACTCCCAATACACCTCGTCGTTGCCTGCTCCGACGTTCTCCAGTTGTTCGGGTAGTTTGCGCAAGGACCAATGGAGCCGCGCCGGCGGGAGATAAATGCCGCGCACATCGTCGTCCGAGGCGTCGTTGGCCAGCCCAAAGGCCCGGGAACCGACGCGGCACCGATAAATGATGAACTGCGTCAGATCTTCCTTCACTTCGCCCAGCAAGTCGTCCACCTCGCGCCGCCGCAGCGCCAGTTCGTCAAACATCGCGGCGACGGTTTCGCCATCGGCGAACCGCACCAGGTAAGGCTCGCGATTGTTGGGCGGGCACGACAGCACCACCCCTACCGACCCCGCCGGTTTGTGTGCGTCGGCCGGGTCCAGCGATTTCGTCACCCGTAGCACAACCTGCGTTCCCGCGGGAATCACATACCCTGGGTCAAATCGGCGAAGCGAGTTTTCGTGCGACGGCATGGCAAGATCATCGTGAAGAGGAACGCGGCCCTCTTGCGTAGTGGCGGCGTCTCGGCGCCGAATGATGCGGCGATTGGAAACGCCTGAAAACCGCCATTACTCGCGGTTACAAGCGGCGCAATCGTTGACCTCGGTCCAGGTGGAAGGCCGCCTCATGGTGCAACATTCAAGAAAACGTTGCAATCTGGCAGGTTGCGTTTTTACAATTAATCTACGTTGGTTTCCTTTCCTCCGGAGGACGCGATGTTCGATAGTACGCCGCCGCGCCCTCGAGGAGCATCCTCGATACCTTTTTTGGTGTCGGCCAATTTGCACGCGGCGGTGGTCTTTCTCTTGATGTCCACACTGGCGCCGTCACAGCGGCCGGGCGCTTTGCCGGTCGAAGTGATACTTGGTTCGCCCGAGGATCTCGAAGTCGCCGAAGACGCGCCCCTGACGATCCTTCCCGCCGAAGCGTTTTTTCTGGAATCCACGGCGGCCCACGACTTTGCGCGTCCCAGTGAGCTCCTTGTGCCAGCGCCGCCTTCTCCCGCCACGGATCAACGGGCGCATCAACACGCTTCCATGCTTGCCGACGCGATGCCGGCAATCGATAGCCTATTCGTTATCAACTCCGCGCGCGGGGGGACGTTCCGCGGCATGCGCGGCGGGGGTGTCGCCAACGAGGAGCCGGGCAAGGGGGGCGGCGGAGGCGAGGGTGGGCCGCAGGCGTCTTTCTTTGGCACCACTGCCTATGGAAGCCGCTTTGTCTACGTGCTCGACATGTCAGGCAGCATGAGTGAGGGTGGCGACCGCACCGACGCGGGAAATCGTTTTCGCCGCGCCATTGAAGAGCTCATGACCTCGATCGAACGGCTGACGCCCCAACAGACATTTTATGTTTACCTGTTTTCGCACCTGACCCGGCCACTATTCGATGAACCTCCGCTCGCCCCGCGCTGGCGGGCCGCGACGCCCGAGAACAAACAGATGCTCCGTGCTTGGCTGGCGACCATCGAACCTGCAGGAAGCACCGATCCTCGGACGGCGTTGCTGTTGGGTCTCTCGCTCCGCCCGGATGCCGTCTTTTTGCTCTCCGACGGCCGCTTTAACGGCAAAGAAAAGGAGTTGACCGGCGGGCTGGCGAAATCCCAGAAGCGGCAGGCGCGCGGGACGGAGGCGGCAACCGCCCGGGTACCGCCGATCCACAGTTTCGCCTTTGAAGACACGCTGGCGTGCAAGTCGATGCAGGACCTGGCGCTTAGGTCTGGCGGGATTTATCGTTTCGTCCCGCCTCCCACACGCGCGCACGGAGGCAAAGCGGCGCAGCTTGACGCGGAAATTCTGGCCGAAAATCTGCTAAAGACCGCCGAATCGCTGGAGCGATCAGGCCGCCCTGCCGAGGCGTGGGAAAAATACCGCCAGGTGGAGCAGGAGTTCCCCGAGACGCCCCACGCCTACGCGGCGGCGCAGCGCGCACACGCCCTCTTGGAAGTGGAAATGACCTCGGCCGGGACCCCTTGATCGATCCGCAACCCTTCAATATGATTAATCCAGTTCGCGGGTGTGGCGGAATTGGCAGACGCGCAAGATTCAGGATCTTGTGGCCCTTATACGGCCGTGGAGGTTCGATTCCTCTCACCCGCACTTAAACCATCCAGGGCGACTTCGGTCGCCCTTCTTTTTTGCGCGTAGGGAGCGAGGGCGCCAAATCGGCGGACGGCTGTGGTTGGCGCGAATCTGCAAGCGATGGCACTGGCGGTTTCACGGCATCAGAAACGAGCGCTGTTACCGAAGTTGGCTGGTCTGGCTCGCTTGGGGACGCTGGATCTGGTAAACCACCGTTTACGATAGCGCCTTGTCGTACTTGCCGAAGATCATCCGGCCGGCGCTGGTCTGGAGCACGCTCGTGACGGCCACTTGCACGTCGCGGTGGACGTATGGGCGTCCTTCCTCAACCACCACCATCGTGCCGTCGTCGAGATAACCGACGCCTTGCCCATTTTCTTCGCCGGGCTTAACCAGATGGACCCGCAAGGTTTCGCCGGGCAGGTAGGCCGGTTTCAGCGAGTTCGCCACGTCGTTCAAGTTGATGACCTGCACGTTATGCAGCTTGGCGACTTTGTTCAGGTTGTAGTCGCCGGTCACCAATTTCCCTTCCAGTCGCTTGGCCAGAAGCACCAGCTTCATATCGACCGGTTGGTCGGCCATCTCGGGGTATTCACGGTCATAGATGTGGAGATCGACCTCTTCCGTGGTGCGCAGGCGATTGAGAATGTCCAACCCGCGCCGGCCGCGACTGCGGCGGAGTTTGTCGCTGCTGTCGGCGATGCTTTGCAGTTCGTTCAGCACGAACCGCGGCATGATCAGTTGGTTGTCCAGCACGTGCGTCTCGACCACATCGGCAATCCGCCCGTCGATAACGACGCTGGTGTCGAGAATATAGGGCTTCAGCCCCTTCACTTCCTTGGCGAATTCCACATAGGGAATGACAAAGCGAAAGTCGTCTCGCGTTTGCAAGAGGAAGCTGATGCTGGCGTAACACAGGATGACGCCCAGGACGAGCATCACACCATTGTAGAACTTCGGTTGCGGGGTGGCGATGAGCGGCGTCAACGCGGCGCCGACCACAAACGTCAGGATCAGCCCCACGACAATGCCAAAGTAGACGCAGGATATAATGTCGATCCGCTTTTGCTTGACGATGAGGTCCAACCCGATCACCGCGGCGGCGATCGTGAGCACGGCCAAGAAGTGTAGAAAGGTCGTGAAGACGTTCGATTGAAGAAGCGAAACCGAAACGCCGGCGATCGTCACCAGAAAGACGGCGCGTAAAATCCACAGGGCCATGAGGCTGCTTGGGTCCGAAGGGTGGATAAGCGTGCGAACGCGCGATCAGCCGAAAATGGCCCGCGCGGCGCCCCAATTGGCATTTGGCTGGGGTAAAGCGAAAATCAAATCAGGCCGGACTCTCACATGTATAAAGACGCTTCACACGCTCCGGCCATTTTATCGGCCCTACTCGTTCCCGTCATGCCCCCTTAGTTTGGGGAATACCCTGGAGTCTCCGCATGATGTCGTCCGCCAGCAATCAACCCGGCGATTCGGACGCGCCCCCGTCGCTTGCCAAGTGTTGGTTTCTCAGCGGCGCCACGGCCGCCGGCAAGACCGGCGTCGGTCTGGAACTGGCCGAACGGATTAACGCCGAAATTGTCTCGCTCGACTCGATGGCCATTTACCGCGGGATGAGCATCGGCACGGCTAAACCCACGGCCGAGCAGCGAGCGCGGGTTCCGCATCATTTGCTCGATCTGGTGGACCCGACCGAGGAGTTTAGCGTCAGCCAGTATCTGGCCGCCGCGGAAGCGGTCGCGGCCGAAATTCGCCACCGTGGCCGCGAGCCGCTATTCGTGGGCGGCACCCCCTTGTACCTCAAGACGCTGCTCCGCGGACTCTTTGAAGGTCCGCCCGCCGATTGGGACTTCCGTCGTGAAGTGGAGGCCGAGGCCGAGCGCGTGGGATTGGAAGCGCTCCACCGGCGGCTGGAACAGGTCGATCCGGTCACCGCGGCGCGCTTGCACCCGCACGACAAGCGGCGGATCATTCGCGCCTTGGAAGTCTATCGCCAGACTGGCGAGCCGATCAGTCACATGCAACTCCAATTTGACGAGGGCCAACCCGCCAGCCAGCGCCGCGTGTTTGTGCTGCAATGGTCGCGGGCTGACCTGCACCGCCGCATTGACGAGCGCGTTTCAGCCATGTTCGCGGCCGGGTTTGTCGATGAGGTGCGTGGACTGTTGGACCGTTATGGCTCTTTGGGACGCACCGCGTCGCAAGCGGTAGGATACCGCGAGGTAATCGAATACCTGGAGGGCGTCACGGATCTGGAAGAGACCATCCGTAGAGTGCAGGCCCGCACGCGGCAATTCGCACGGCGTCAGGAGACGTGGTTCCGGAGCCTTTCGGAGTGCCGGTTCGTCGCTATGGAAACCGGCTTTGACACCCAGAGAGTTGCGGTCGGTATAGCCAGAGAGGGGGGTGGCTTATTGTCGCCGCCAACATAGCCGCACACCAAGTCACGAATCCACCGGGCGGCGCTAGAGTCGCCAAATCGCCGCCCACTGACGTGCGACGAACCTTTTCCTCTTGGGGAGGTCCGTCTAAAATGCGAGGTTTGCCGTTTGGCGGTGGATGACCTGGTTGGCGGCGTTTCCCGATCCGCGCGTCACCTTACTTGCTCGAAACCTTTAATTTTTCTTTGTCACGAGGATTCCTCCCTTGCTCCGGACACATACCTGCGGCGCGTTGCGTGCAGAACATATTGATCAAGAAGTTTCGCTCTGTGGGTGGGTTGACGTGAACCGCGACCACGGGGGAGGAATCTTCATCGACCTGCGCGACCGGTACGGCGTAACGCAAGTCGTGTTCGGCCCCGAGAGCGGCGCCTCGCTGTTGGAAGAGGCCGCCCGGTTGCGGGCCGAGGACGTGGTGCGCATCTGGGGCCGCGTCGCCCGACGCCCGGAAGGGCAAGACAACGACAAACTGGCGACGGGCGAAATCGAAGTTCGCTCTCACCGTCTGGAGGTGCTCAATCGCTCCGAGCGCCCCCCCTTTACTCCGCGACAGCGCGACTTGCCCAACGAAGACTTGCGACTCCGCTATCGCTACTTGGACCTGCGGCGGCGCGAGATGCAGGACACGTTGATTCTTCGCAGCCGCATCATCAAGTTGATGCGGGATTACTGTGCGGAAAACGGGTTCATCGACGTGGAAACGCCCATCCTGGGCCGCAGCACGCCCGAAGGCGCCCGCGATTACCTGGTGCCCAGCCGCGTGCATCATGGCCACTTTTACGCGTTGCCGCAGTCACCGCAGCTTTATAAGCAGATCATGATGATTGCCGGGTACGACCGGTATATCCAAGTAGCGCGGTGTTTTCGCGACGAAGACCTGCGGGCTGACCGGCAACCCGAGTTTACGCAGCTCGACTTGGAAATGTCGTTCTGCGACGCCGACGACGTGATGGGCATGATCGACGGTTTGATGGCGCGCCTGGCGAAGGAAATCCTGGGCCTGGAGCTGAAGTTGCCGCTACCGCGCATGACCTACCAAGAGGCCATGGAGCGGTTCGGCCACGACGCGCCGGACCTGCGATTCGGCATGGAAATCGTCGACTGCACCGACTTGGCCAAGCAAGCCGAGTTTCGCGTGTTCCGCGCCACCGCCGAAGAAGGCGGCCGGGTGCGCGGCATCAACGCCAAGGGCGCCGCCGAGAAGTACTCCCGCCGCCTTTTGGACGAATTGACCGAGTACGTCAAGCACGACTTTGGCGCCAAGGGTCTGGCGTGGTTCCGCGTCGAACCGGACGGGAAACTGTGGTCGCCCACGTCCAAGAACTTCAGCGACGGATTGCTGGCCCAGTTCGGCGAGCGGCTGGGCGCCGAGCCGGGCGACTTGCTGCTGTTAAGCGCCGACTCGTTCGACGTGACCTGTAAGGTGCTCAACGGCCTGCGGCGGCGTTTAGGCGCCGAGTTGCAGTTGTACGACCCGCAAACGATGCATTTTTCGTGGGTCGTCGACTTTCCCATGTTTGAACGGGACGTCGAGGAAAACCGCTGGGCGGCCAAGCATCATCCCTTTACCGCGCCCAAGCCCGAAGACTTGCAGTACTTGGACAGTGATCCCGAGCGCGCTCGCGCGGTGGCCTATGACCTGGTGGTGAACGGCTCCGAGGCGGGCGGCGGCACCATTCGTATTCACGACAACGAGGTGCAACAGCGCGTGTTCCGGCTGTTGGGGATCGACGACGCCACAGCCCGCGAGCGGTTCGGCTTCTTGCTCGACGCGCTCAAGTTCGGCGCTCCGCCCCACGGCGGGATTGCCTTGGGCATCGACCGCGTGGTGATGCTCTTTGGCAGGTTGGACAACATTCGCGATTGTATCGCCTTCCCCAAGACCCAGAAGGCCAGCGACTTGATGACCGAAGCGCCGGGAACGGTCGATTGCAAACAGCTTCGCGAGCTGGGCATTGGAATCATACGCGAAGACGAGCGATAAACACGCTCCTTGCCACACGGGAACGCGGGGTTCGGTTGGTTTTTCGGCCACACTGCTTGCATAATGGCGACCGGGTTGTCCGAAAAACCTACCCGACCCCTTGGTCGCCGCCGTCGTTGCGGCGTGGGAAAGCGTGGCGTACTCGTTCCGCGGATGCTAGGAAGACAGCGCACTCGCGGAGCGGTTGTGAATGTTTCGTCGAATCGTCGTAGCGGGGCGCGAGCGCCGCCGAAAACTGCGGCATTTGACGAAGCATACGGCGCCGCTCGCGCCACCGCTTCGGAAAGACTCACACTCGCGGAGCGATGGCGCCAAATTCCCAAAGCCGCTTTAGCTTCGCGCAACGTGCGTGTCGCGGCGGGGCGAGTTGCTTTGGTTTGGCTTTTGCGCTGGAGTGTGCGCTTTGCGTTCGTAGATTTCCGTAATCAGACCTTCATAGCCGGTGACCATCGCCTCCAGCGACCAGCGCTCGACGACGCGGCTTCGACCGGCGCCGCCCATGGCGCGGCGGAGCGGTTCGTCGTTGATTAGCTCCAACCACCGGGCGGCGGTTTCTTCGACATTGCCGGGAGTCACAACAAAGCCATTGACCTTGTGCGCCACCGATTCGGCCACGGAACCGACGTTGGTCGCCACCACGGGCAGTTCCGAGGCCATCGCTTCCAGAATCGAGACGGGATTCGCCTCGTTGTGCGACGTGAGGGCAAACACGTCCATCGCAGACAAAAGCTCCTGCACATCGCCGCGCGAACCGAGGAAACGCACGGCCGCGGCAATGCCTAGTTCTTGGGCCAACCGCTCCAAGTCGCCGCGGCGCGGACCATCGCCCACTACGACAAACCGGGCGTCAGGCCGTTGAGAGGCGACCTTGGCCGCGGCGTGCAGAAACAGTTCGTGGTTTTTCTCCGGTCGCAATGCTGCGACAATTCCGCACAAGGGCGCGTCGGGCGCCAGGCTCAACTGCCGCCGAAGGGCACGCCGGCTTTCCGGACGCGGGCGGAATCGCTCCACATCGACGCCGTTGGGAATCACGCGAACCTTGCCGACCGGGAATCCTTCGTTGTCGACTAAATGCCGGCCATGCGGCTCGGCCACCGCAATGAAGGCGTCGGTCCACCGCGTCAGACGCCGATTGAGCCAGTTGATATGATCAGGCCAGCCGGTCGAGTGAATCGCCGACAAGACGACCGGAAGCCGGGCGCGCCGCGCCGCCAGGCGGCCCCAAAACATCTTATCCCCCGCTCCGACCGTGACCACCGCGTCGATGCGACGCGAGCGAAGCAACTGTGTCAACCGACCCCACACGCGCACGTCGTACTTGCCACTCAGCAAATGCGAATGGAGCGGAATCTCGCGGGCCACTTCCTCGCCCAACGGCCCCGGCTCTTTGAGGCAGCACAATTCGGGCAGGAATCGCGCGCGGTCCAATCGGCGAACCAGGTTGACCAGGAGCGTCTCGGCGCCGCCCACGGGCATCGACGTGATGAGGAACAGGACGCGCAAGGGACCACGATCCGCAAGCGAAGGCAAATCAGGGCGGATGCTGGTCATGCTTACCAATCCAACGAGTAAAAGATGACTCCCACAAGGCGCCGATGGTTGGCGCCGTTTATCGCCCGAATGGCTTTTTCCACGAGGTCTGGATAACGCTGAGAAGGTGCGTTTTTTCGTCCACAGTGAACACCCAATCTGTCCACCATGCCAAGGCCGCCACGGTTATCAATGCGCCGAGGGCCGCCGCCGGTCCCAGCAACAGGGTGAGTGGCAACAGGCCGGCGACGACCATTCCGCGAGACACCGTCATTCCCAACCGGTGACCGAGCCAGGCCGCCGTGGCGAATGCCGTTGCATTGGCGGCGGCGGTGGCCATCACCGCGCCTTCCAGGGCCATCCAGGGCACAAGCCACAGGTTCAAGAGTACGTTGCATGTTAGCCCCACGCCCGTCACCAGCACGGCCAACCGGGCGCGCTCGGCGCACCACAAATAACTCATCGCCAGTACGCTCAAGCCGAATAGAATCGCTTGCACCAGGGACCACGGCAACACGACCTCGCCCAGTTCGTATTTGCCTTCCAGCACGCCCTGGAACAGCACCGAGGAAAGCAGCAGCACCGCCGCGCCTGCGGCCGTCAGCAGGACGCCCGCCAGTTTGATCGCCAAACGGTTGCGGCGCACAACGGCGGCGTGGTTTCCGGCTTCCCAATCGTGGCTGTTATACGGCAATAGGACTCCCGCCAGCATGGCGACAATCGACGCCAGCACGTCGGGCGCGACGCGGCTGCTATGGTAATGCCCAATGAGCGCCGACGCCGAAATCGCATCAGCTGGGGCGAAGTACAGGATCATGTACCGATCGATCACTTCGGTCAGATTCGCCAGCAGGTTGGCGACCCAGATCCAAGCGGCGAACGGCATCAACTTGGTCCAAAAATCGACGTGCGAGAGCATCGAAGGCGCTTCGGGCGCGGTCCGCCACGAATCGCGCAGGGCGAACATGGCGCCCAGACACGCCATGGCGCACGCCGCGCCATAGGCGGCCGCCACCGCGCCGGCGCCCCAGGCGGTCGTCGTCAACAAACCCAGGCCAACAAGCGTAAAGGCAAGACTGTGCGAGAACTGGAGCGTCGAAGCGACGCGCGAGCGCCGCAGCGCCGTGAATAGTTCAGTCAGAAAGTTGCATGTAATCACCGCCGCCAGGGCGCCCGCGATGACAAGCACTAAGCCTTCTTGCGTGGCGTCCCGAAAAATGAGCTGCGCCCACAATCGGGGCGCCAAAAGGATGGCCGAGACGAACGCCAGCGACAGCGCCGCCGAGACCAACGCCGTACGTTTGAGAAACGTCCGTAGATGGCCGCGCTTGCGATAGTACTCCGCATAGCGACCAAACGATCCCGGCAGGCCCAACACGGCCAGCGGCGCCGCCAGCATCAGGAACGAGAACGCCAGGTTCCACCGCCCCAACTCCTCGGGGTCCAACAGGCGGCAGAATAAGACGTTGCGCAGTAAGCCCACGCCCCGCTGCACCACGGTCAGCACCAGCAGAAACGCCATGCCGACCGCCAGGCGGTCGTGGATCACGGCGTCCGCATGCGGCGACTCGACGGCGGGCGGGGACGGCGCGACGGACGCCTGCGGCGTCGAAACGGCGGGCGCCGTGTCGGCTTCCAGCAGCAAGTCGCTCATGACGTGGCCTCCGCCGATAGGGGCCGTTCTCCCAATCGCCGATAGTGAAACGGCGTCACGGAATACGCCTTCCGCGGATCGACGGTGGTCCAATTCTTGATGCGCAGCAGGTCCGGATCGCCATGAAATCGTTGCAGGTGAAAGGCGTCGCCCCCGGCCACGTTATATCCGCCATACGCCGAACAAACGCCCCAGTATCCTGCTTCTTGGGCCAGGGTAAAGGCGGCGGCGTTCAAGTTGCGGTGCAGACCGTAAGGGAACGCGAAGTACCGCACGGGGCGTCCCGCCATTGCTTCTAATTCACGGCGCGCGAGGACCACTTCCTCATGTAGAACCCGGAGATCGGTAACGCGGCCCAGGTCCGCGTGCGAACGGGTGTGGGCGCCAATGTCAATGCCCGCTTCGGCAAGGTCGCGAATTTGCTGGGGCGTGTTCACCGGCAGCGGACGCCCAGCCGCAACGTCGTGCGGAAAGGGCCAGTTCTCCCGCACAAACGATGACGCCACAAAGTAGGTGCAGGGAATTTGTTTTTCGATCAAGAGCGGCAGGGCGTAGTCGCAATTCTCGGCGTAGCCGTCGTCAAACGTCAGGGCCACCGCCGGGCGTGGCGAATCGGCGGCGCGAATGCGGCGCTGCGCTTCCTCCAACGAAATCAGGTCGAACCGCCTTTGTAGCCAAGCGATTTGTCGCGCAAAACGCCGATTGCTGATCGTCCAGGAATTGGGATCGGTGTCGGCTACGCGATGATAATACAGAACGGTCACCGGCGCGCCGCCCGCCTTCCGGAGACGGCGGAACGGAAGGGTTGCGTAATACCAAGCTCCCAGCGCCAAGCGACGAAGGTGAACCATAGGCCGTGCCTGCTCCTTTCCCGCGACCGACGCCAATACTTGCCTCTTACGACGACGTTTGATTCGAGGAAAACCGATGATACGCGTCGCGTAACCAATGTTTCATCGCTCCACCGGCCAGCCAGGCGGAGTGTCGTAACTGGGGAATCGCGCGCCGCGGCACGACGCGCCATGTAACCAGACGTCGCGGCTGTGCGCGCCAGTGGGCCTTATACGGCTCATCGCCGCGCAGGAAGTCGTAACCATGCATCCCATCGGCGACCGCTCCATGAATGAGCGCCGTGGTCGTCAAACGGCCTGGCTCCTCGCGCAGGTAATCGGGGTCGAGGCCCGCCTGGTACACGTAATCCACGCCTCCCTCGCGAAGGGCATGCTCGGCCGCAATGGGCCGACCCTCCAATTCCAGCACATGTAGCCGTAGCACCTGGGCCGCCAGAAGTTGCTCTGACGCATCGCGCAAGAAATCGTGAAAACGCTTCGAGGCGAAACAACCCCGCTCGCCGAGGCTGTGACGGCGCCGCTGGTGAAGTTCCACAAACAATGGCCAGGCTCGCGCAAACTCCTCGGCCGTGGCGACCGTGCGCATCGCTACCCGATCGTCCTGCCGCAAACGCCCAAGACTTTGCCGGATTTGCTTGCGATGGGACTTGGACTGCCGCTGGAGGTACTCTTCCCACGTGGCGGGAAGTTCGATGCGCCAACAGTTCAACCCATCGCGACGATGCACCGTGTTGCCCTGCGCCGCCAATTGCTCGACAAGCCGCCACACGGCGGGGTCGTCGATTACGACCCCGTCTAGCTCTAGCATGTCCCAGCGACCTTCCCGTTCGTCACCGGCTGCTAACCAGGCGGCGACTGCGTCGGCCACGGCCGTTTCTTGCCCTGGAGCGGCCAACAGCGAAAGGTGGTCGGTGCAAACCTCGCCGGTTCCCAAAAATTGGACCACGCGCCCTAGCGCAGGGCGAGCTTCGACAAACCACGGAGCAAAGCCGCAAATCGCCTGGTCTTTGTCCAGCACCGCAAGTACGAACAATTGGCGTCCTCGACCATATTGCCGCCACCATGCGCCGAGCCATTCCCAGCGAAGAAACGGAACTCCGCGCGTAAGCGAATTCCAGGCCGCGGCGTGCGGCGCCAAGACTTCGTACTGGGAGAACAACTTGACTTGCATGTTCGTGCGAGCCGGGAAAGGAACGATCTCCTCGTACGCGCGGAAGCGCGGCGCGGTCGATCGTTCTGCTCAAATATTCGACGCAAATTGCATAACGCAAGACAAAGATGGATGAATTCCCAGTCGCAAAAAATCAACGTGATGCAAGAGTGCCACCCACTGTTGCACCAAGGCATCCTCGCCGCGGTTAAACGCCGCTTACCGCAGATTCAGCTCGCGATGAGGCGACGATGCCTAACTCAAGGCGTGTTCCGGAGTTAGCTCGCCCTTCGGCTGGTGGCGCCGACGCGAAGCGGCGTCCGGCGCCGCCTTTGCTTTGGAATCAAGGCCGCTTGGTCCATTCACCCGAGAGAGAGCATGTCGCAGCAACCACAACCGATCGATGCGCACGCCATTGCCGCCATTCTTTGGAAGCGTTCGTTTCATTGGATGGCGCCGGCCATTCTCTTGACGATCTTGGCGGCGCTGTACGCGGTTTTCCTTTACCGCCCGGCGTGGGAGGCGCGGCTTTCGTTGATGATTCGCGAAGAGGCGGCCAGCGGCGTCTCTCGCGATGGCCGCCCTGGCCGCTTCGACGGTCTGGAGGCGATGAAAACCGCCCAAGAAACCGTACACGAGCTGGCCGGCAGCCGCGCCGTGGTCGCCGCCGCGTTGACCAAGATCGGTCCGCCGCGCGACGCTGCGAAAAGCCGCGCTTGGCCTACTCCCCGCGACATCGAGAAAACGCAAGACGCCATTCGCGTTAAGCCGCCCAAGGGCGCCGAATTTGGCAAGACGGAAGTCTTTTACCTGATGGCCCGCGATGTCGAGCGCCAGCGGGCATTGGCCCTTACCCAGGCGATTGTCGAGGAACTCGAAGCGCGTCTCAAGTTGGTGCGCGACCAACGGGCTCAAAGCCTGGTCGAGGAACTCTCGCAGGCCGTTGAACTGGTGCGCGCCGACCGCGAGCGCACGACCCTACAATTGACCGCACTCGAGCAATCGGTCGGCGGAGATCTGGCCGAACTGCGGATGCTCACGGAAACAACGGGCGGCGAAAGCAACCTGCGGTCGTCCATGACCGCCGCCAAAAACGACCTCCGCGCGGCACAGGTCGCACAGCAAAACCGCGAGCAATTGCTGGAAATGCTTCAGGCGGCGCAGCGCGACCCCGCGCAGCTCTTGGCGACTCCGAACGAACTGCTCACGTTGCAACCCGCGCTGCAACAATTAAAGAATGGTCTCATTACCGCGCAACTTGCCACCGCCCAACTTCAGGGGACCATGACCGACCAGCATCCCCTGGCGCGGGCAGCGGTGCTGGGAGAGGCGGAAATCCGGTCGCGCATTCACCACGAGATCGCCAGCGTGATTCGCAGCCTGGAAGCGGAACGAAGCCTTGGAGAGGGACGTATCGCGACGTTGGAAAGTCAACTGAACGAGGCCGCCCAGCGGATGGACCACTTGGCGAGCATCCGCGCCCGTTACGCCAACATGGTTTCCGAAGTTCGCCATTACGACGAAATGCTCCAACGCGCCGAACAAGACCTGGCTGCGGCGCGGGCGAGCGTAGCCGCTTCCCACACGTCGAGCCTCCTGACGCGGTTGGAAAAGCCCTACACGCCGGACAATCCTTCTGGTCCCTCTAAGGCCATGATCGTACTGGCGGGCTGTCTGGGCGGACTGGTGGCCGGCCTGGGATGGGTGTTTCTGACGGTGGCGCCGGTTGGGCCGCAAACGCCAGCCGTCGCGGTTGCGACGCTTCTGCGGGGCGCGAGCGATCCCGACGGGGCGCGCACCGCGCCGCTCGGCCGCGCCTCGGTTCGGCGACCCGCGCCTTCTGGCAACGGCGACCAGAATACCCGGGTTTCTCCGCGAGACGACGCGCACGACGAAACAATCCGCGTTCTATCTTTAAAGCAAGCCTTGACGCATCTCAGCGAACAATGATCGCCAAGGCCCAGCAAAACGCCGAACGAACCGCGTAAATTCGTTCGCCAAACGGTCGAACCCGTACCAAACGACCCGCATGGCCTTCCTGATAGTTATTGGTGTTATCGTCGGCGCGGTTTGGGGAACGTACCTGGCGCTCCGCGGGTCGCTGGTGCTCGGCGGCGTAGTGTACCTGATTCTAGCGAGTTGCCTGGGGACGTACTTTTGGAGCGTCGATCTGGCGGGGATCACCTTCTCGCTCGATCGGTTCTACCTAGTGGCGCTCCTGGGAGCGCTCGTCGTGCAGTGGCGGTTGGGCCTGGCCGAGCCGAAGAATTTTACGACCGTGGACTGGCTGCTGGCGGCGTTTGTGGCGTGGATCACGGTGAGCGCCTTCACGCATGACTGGCGCTCGTTCAGCGTGGGGCAAGTCCCCGTCGTTCAACACTTGATCAACGGGTATTACATCCCGCTTTCTCTGTACTTCCTGGCGCGGCACGTCCGTCTGCACGAACGCAACCTGGGGGCAGCCCAAGCGGCGCTGGCGCTGTTTGGCATTTACCTGGCGGTGATCGGGCTGTTGGAGGCGGCGGGACAATGGTCGCTGGTATTCCCGCGTTATATTGCCGATCCGGAACTGGGGCTGCACTTTGGCCGGTCCCGCGGTCCCATGGTGCATGCGGTCAGCTACGGTTTATATCTGGCCGCATGCGCCGTGTGCGTTTGGATTTGGTGGGAACGCGCCTCGGGAAAGGGAAAACTCCTTTTGGGAGTCGTCTTGCCGGCCTTATTCGCGGCCATGTTCTTTACCAAGACCCGTACGGTATGGCTGGGCGCCGGCGCCAGCGCATTTCTCACGCTTGCCGTGACGCTTAGCGGTCGCGTGCGGGTTTTCGTGCTGGGGACGTTGGTCGCCGCGGCTTTCGTGGTCGGCGTGGCGAAGATGGATTCCATTCTCGGCTTGCAGCGCGAAGGAACGGTGAGCGACACCCGCGAGTCAGCCAGCATGCGCAAGAGCTTCACTTACGTCTCGTGGCGGATGTTTCGGGACCGGCCGATCTGGGGTTTTGGTTTCGGTCAATTCGCCTCGGCGAAACTGCCTTATTTAAGCGATCGCACCGTGGACCTCCATTTGGAGTCGATTCGCGCTTACGTGCATCACAATACGTTCCTCAGCATCCTGACCGAAACGGGCCTGATCGGGTTGGGGCTATTCGTGGCGGTGCTCCTCCAGTGGGCGAAGCACGGTTGGCGCCTGGTCCGCGATATTCAGTCACCGGTCTGGGCGCGGAGGCAAGGGTTGCTGCTGCTGGGCGTGCTCTGCGCGGCATTCTGGCAAATGATCGGACACGAGATCACGTTTACGCCGCTGGACATGTCGCTGATCTTCTTCTGCGCGGGGCTAACCACCGCATTGGCTCAGCAGCGCGGTTGCGTGGCGCCGTCTCGCGTCCTGCGCTCTTACCTCAGCCCAGCGGGCGCTCCCGCCTTGTCGGCGCCGCGTTGACCCCGGCACGGTGGTGTAGTCGCGCTAACGGTTGCATTCGGCAGAATAGCGATTGGGTCAAGGTCGTGCCGCGTCGACTCCGATTTCCACAAAAGACTGCTCCGTTTTTTGGCGAACACCTATGCTCGAACCTGCCGCAACCTACTGGAGCTACTGGGGTTTGCGCGAAGCGCCGTTTCGCGTGGCGGCTGATTCGCAGACGTTCCACCTCAGTCCGACGCACGAGGAGGCCCTGGCCCGGCTCCATTTCCTGGTGGAGAACCGGCGCCCCGTGGGCTTGTTGTGCGGAGAACGCGGCTCGGGAAAGACGTTGGTGCTCCATCGCTTTGCGCGGGAATTGCGCCGCGCGGGCGTCGTCGCCGCCGTGGTTCCCGCCTTTGCCGCGGGCGTCGATGAAGTCCTGGGGTCGATCATGGCCGGCCTGGCGCTGGGTCCCGGTGGGGACGAGTCGGTCCAGCGACGATGGGCCCGCATTGCCGACCGCTTACTGGAGCGTCGCTACCAACAAGTTTCCACCGTCTTCCTGTGCGACGACGCCGACCACGCGCCGCCGGAATCGTTGGCGCTCGTGTCGCGTTTGTTGCAGCTTGACGCAGCTCCCGAAATGGGCCTGACCGTGGTTCTGGCGAGCGACACAAACGGCATGGCGCGGCTTGGCTCGCGGCTTCTGGAGCAAGTGGAGCTGCGGGTGGAATTGGAGCCTTGGACAGCCGAAGAAACGGTCGAGTACGTGGAACGCAGCCTGGCCCAGGCGGGACGGCGCGAATCCGTGTTTGAGGAGCGCGCGCTGGAACGCCTGTACGAGCTGTCGGCGGGCCAACCGCGTCGCGTCGGCCGGCTCGCCGATCTAGCGCTGCTGGCAGCGGCCGGGCAAGAACGCCGCTCCATCGACGAGCAAACCATCAACGCCGTGGCCCGCGAGCTAACGGTGGAATTGTCGCCCACCGGATCGCGAACCCGGTAACGTTGGCTCGGACGTTGGCTGGCTAGGACGGCTTATCGCTCGCGCTCGTTAGTTTCTTCGGCGCCACGGCAGATTCAAGCAGTTCTTGGCGTCCGCTACGCCACGCGGCGGGGTCGCATCTTCCGAAGAGGCCAAGGTGTAGGGATTGCCCGAACTATCGTGTTCGACGGCCGAAGGGGACATACTGCCTTTCTACTCGTGAAGGCAGAAAAGCAAAACGTCCCGTTTGCATGCCCCGTCCACCCTCGGCAGACCAAATTTCTCGTTTACCTTCGAGACGCCCATCCTGCGGGGCAATCGCATGTCGAAATCGCAAGTACAAGGTGTACTTGGACTTCCACGCTTCCAAAGGAGACTCGCGAGGCTACGTGGGATGCGAAAAAATTGGTTCTCACTAGGAAAAATCACTGTTTAAACGTGTGATTGGCCTGCCCACCCCCCTAAGGCCCTTGGCGCAAGAAATTTCTTGTATTTTCATCGCGACAATGATATAAGCGTTTTTTGGATTTGTATATCTGTTTATCTATATCGCGGCCTCTTATGGAAGCGGATCAAAATGAGCACGTTTAAGAAGTCTGGGTTTACCCTGGTTGAATTGTTGGTGGTCATCGCCATTATCGGAATCTTGGTGGCCCTTCTGTTGCCTGCGGTTCAGGCGGCCCGCGAGGCGGCTCGGCGGATGGCGTGCGGCAACAACCTGAAGCAGCTTACGCTGGCCCTACACAATTACCACAGCGCGAACAAGAGATTTCCGCCCCAAGGCATCAACCGCGGCTGGGCGGGGAATAGCGACGCGGATAGCTTCGAGACGACAACGGCCTTGGTTCACAACCATAGTGGCTGGGTGTCCGTGTTGCCCTATATCGAGCAGCAGGCCCTGTACGACAAGTACGATATGCGGCAGTGCGCCGGGCATTACACGCGGAACACGGGGCGTCCTTTGGCCGGCGATGCCGTAGCTAGTGGCAATGCCGCCGTGGTGTCGCAATTGCTCGAAGTATTCGTCTGTCCTTCCGACGGAGGCCCCCAGCCGCGGACCATCAGCGCCAACGACTCGACCTACGGCATCAAGAACGGCAGCGGCTTCGAAGGCGTCAAGACCAACTATGACTTCAGCGCGTACAAAACCACGACAGGATTCAACTGGTGGAGACGGAACACCACACCCGCCAATTCCTACTTGTTCGGCGAAAATAGTAACTCGAATATGGCGACCATCACCGATGGCGCCAGCAACACGTTGGCGCTGGTCGAAACGCTGATAAGCGTTCAGGACGGCAAGTGTCCCGCGTGGGGATATCGCGGCTGGGTTTCGACGGGCGTTGATCTTTACCCCTACGGCATCAATAACTGGGATCGGAATCTGCTCGGCTCTTGGTATACGGGAAGCCGGGAGCCGATTCGCGGCTTGCTTTTCACTTGGGGGATCGGCGGTAGTCACCATCCGGGAGGATGCCAAGTCGGGGTGGCCGATGGCTCCGTCCGATTTGTCTCGCAGACTGCGGATCGCAACGTCCTGCGCGCTGCCCACACGGTCAATGGTGGGGAAGCCCTCCCGTTGCCGTAATCGCAAGCAATTCGTCGTGGCGGCAAGGGCGTACTGGTAGTCACCCATTTATGGGAGGCCAAAATGCAGGTTCGATGGATTGCCCCGTTGGCATGCGCGTTTTCGGTTTTCGTTGCGGCGGGTTGCGAAGAACCCGCGGCGCCGGCGACACCATTGGCGCCGGTGAGCGGGACGGTAACTTTGAACGGTCAACCGCTTGCCGACGCGACCGTTGCGTTCGGGGGCGTCAGTCGCGGAGTCACTGGCGCCGATGGCCGCTATGAGCTGAGCACGGGTGAGAACAAAGGATCGCCCGTGGGCAAGCAGCGGGTCTACATTGAGAAGTGGGTATTGCCAGACGGTTCATTGTACAAGGGGGAAGTTTCTCCTTTCGAGGCGAACGCCAGGCAATTGTTGCCACCCAGATACAGCGACGAAGGCGTATCCGAATTGACGGCGGATGTTCCCGCGGACGGAGGCACGTTCGATTTTTCCCTGAAGTCCCAGTAGCGCAAGCGTGGATATAAATGGGGACATTCTACTTTTTTATCGAAAGTAGCAATTATCATTAACTCCTAAACATTTTAACGCGCTAACTTCTCCGGTGCCGTTGCCTTGGACGTTGGCCGGCCGGGATGGCTTGTTACTTTCTTCGGCGCCAAAGCAGATCGAAAAAGTTCCTGGCTTCCGCCACGCTGCGCGACGCGGTCGCATCTTCCGAAGACGCCAATTCGTGGGGCTCGTTGGAAGCATCGGGTTCGGCGGTTGGGCGGTCGATGCGAACGAAGAGGGCGCCGAGCGTCATTTCCAGCGTGAGCGGGAACGCGGCGCTTTGACCGGTTTGCAAGCGGCGGCCATTGGGGAAAAGGATCGGATTGACCTGACTGAGATTCGTGACGCGGACGGCGTCGTCGCCTTCGGGCAGGAGCATCGCGTGATGGCGCGACACCGTCGTTTCCTCCAACGGCGCCACCACCAGGCGGTTGGTTTCTGGTCCTTCGATCACGGCGAAGGGCGGCGCTTCCCCTTGCCGTTGCCGGCCCAACTCCAAGACGCCGCAAAGCAGGGTCGTATGCACGAGTTCCCCCCGGTAGTAAACGCGCAGGCGATCCGCGCGGCGCCCACTGGCGTTGACCAGCGCCATTTGCAGCAACCGCAAGTCCTCTGAGCATGCGGCCAGGAGGGGCGGCTCGGCGGCGCCGTCGAAGGCCGCCTGCACCGTTTCGCGACGTTCGGGAAATCGGGCCAGGTATTCATCCGCGCGTGGCTGCTCGCCCCAAGCGCGGCGGTATTCCAACTCCACGTCCAAGAGTGCTTGGAGCAGCGAGTCGCGCGAAGGCTCCGGTTCGGCGTCGAGAAATCCTTCGATCCGCGGCCGATCGCCGCGCTGGAGCAATTCTTCAAAACGGTCGCACGCCTCATCGATGCGTCGCACCGCCTCCAGCGAAGTCGATGGATTACTGCCAAACGAACTCATGGACCTGGCGCCCCTTGCCTACGAAAACCGCGACTTGACCCCTCGACCCGTTACGTTTCTTCCAGCCACTCCATGCGAATCCGGTTGAGCTTGCGCTGGACCGTCCGCACGCCGCACTTGGCCATCTGGCCGATCTCTTCGTTCGTGTAGCCTTCCAGTTTCCATTGGGCGATTTGGCGTAAATCGCCGTCCAGTTTACTGAGCAAGCGCTCGTGCTCTTCGGCGATTTGGGCCGCAAACTCGGGCGTCGGTTCGTCGCCCACCACCTGCTGGATGCCGGCGGAAACCTCGTCATCTTCGCCGCGGAACACCGATTCGCCGCGGAGGTTGCCTCCGCCGCGTTTCTGGCGTCGTTCGTGCTCGCTCAAGCGACTGGCCTTGCGCGCGGTAATGATGACCATGACCCGCCACAGGTTGTCGCGATCGTCCAGTTGGGGAAACTTGCCCTGCGCGGCGCCTTCACAAAAGCTGTGAAAGGCGCTCAGGGCCACGTCCTCCTCGTCCGCCATCCGCCGCGAAGAACCTTGCAGTTTCTTGCGGGCGAGACGGACGAGTTTTTCAAAGTAGCGGCTCCAAAGTTCCTGGGCGGCTTGGGGATCGCCCTCTTTGAGCGGTCCCAGCCACACGGAAACGGAGTTTTCGTTCGACATGACAGCGAATCTCCGGTTCGAGAATGGCAATGGCGCCATTCTATCACCGCTTCGCCATCCTTCCAACGAACGGGAACATGCTTGTGTGCTTGAGGTTCACTTGTAATGACCAGGGGATGGTGAAACGCGCCGCGCGTACGGAATCGCGAAACCGCAAGCGATGTTGCTTGCGGTTTCGCCCCTTCCGCGATTGTCCGTGAGCAATCGCCGGGAAGAAATGGTGTGAATTCCGTGGGTCGTAGGTCAAAAGTCGGACAAAGCGACAGGTTTTGCCTATTCGTAGGGGTTTGCTCCCGTACAATGATCGAGACTTGAAATGGCGTCGCGGCGAACGTCGGGGAATGGGTATGCAAACGGTCTTGTTCTACTTGGCGCTGGCGAACTTGCTAGTGGTGGCGGCGGTGTTCTTAAGCGTGGCGATTGGCGGGCGGTCCATTGTGCAGCTTCGGGACGTGACGCCGCCGGAAGACGAAGAGGATTTGCCGCAGGTCTCGTTGATCGTGGCGGCGCGCAACGAAGAGCGCAACATCGAGGCGGGGGTCCGTTCGTTGCTGGCCCTGGATTACGAGCCCTTGGAAATCATCGTTGTGAATGATCGTTCAACGGATCGCACGGGAGCAATTCTCGACCGCGTGGCCGCCGAGTATCCGCAACTCAAGGTGGTCCATCTCACGAAACTGCCGCCCGGTTGGCTGGGGAAAAATCACGCCCTGCACTACGGCGCGCAGCGGGCCAGCGGAGAGTTGCTCTTGTTTACCGACGCCGACGTAATCATGGAGCCGACGACTCTCGGCCGCGCCGTGGGCTACTTGCGTGACCAGGGGCTGGACCACCTGTGCGTGGCCCCGGAACCGCGCATGCCGACGTGGTTCCTGGAAGCGTTTGTCATGACGTTTTCGGTCTTTCTCAGTTGTTATGCGCGTCCCTGGAAGGCCAAGGATCCGCGCAGCAACGCACACATTGGCATTGGGGCGTTTAACCTGCTGTGGGCCAGCGCCTATCGCGAGGTCGGCACGATGGAAGCCATCGCCATGCGGCCCGACGACGACATCAAACTGGGCAAGCTCATCAAGATGCACGGCAAGCGCCAGGAAATGCTGGGCGGCCTGGGAATGGTCGCTGTGCCGTGGTACGGATCGGTGCGGGAAGTGGTAACGGGTTTGGAGAAAAACACGTTCGCGGCAGTGGAATATCGGGTTTGGGCGGTCCTCGGCGGCACGTCGGCAATTCTCCTGTTCGACGTGTTTCCGTTTTTTGGCGTACTCGTTACCACTGGCGCCGCGCAGGCCATGTATGCTGTTACCTGCCTGCTGTTGTGGACGCTGGCGGCGGGGGCGGCGCTGTCAGTGAATGCCCGAATATCCACGGCTCTGGCTTTTCCGGTAGTGTGCGTGTTGTTCGTTTATATTCAATGGCGGTCGATGTGGATCACGCTCAAGAATGGCGGAATTCGCTGGCGCGATACCCATTATCCGCTGGCGGAACTCAAGGCCAATCGCATATAACGACCGCCGGAAGGTGGGTTCCGCCCCATTCCTGGCATGCCCCTATTCAAGGTAATCCAAGTCATGCGGTGTATTCTGCTGATCGTTGTGACGCTGGCGGTGATGTTTGCGCGACCTGCCGCGGGACAAGAAGCTCCCGCGACGTGGAAGGCCGGCGCGGCGGCCATTGTCATTACGCCGCCCGAGCCGATGTGGATGGCCGGTTATGCGGGACGAGACAAACCAGCCGAAGGCAAACTGACCGATCTCTGGGCCAAGGCCCTCGTGCTGGAAGACGGCGCCGGGCAGCGCGCGGTACTGGTAACGTTGGATTTGGTGGGCATCGGTCGCGACGTGTCTCAATCCATTTGCCAGCGGCTGGAACAGCAACACGGATTCGAGCGGCGGCAAATCGCCTTGTGCGTCTCCCATACGCATACCGGTCCGGTGGTCGGCCGTAATCTAGGCCCAATGCATTACGTACGCCTGGACGATACCCACCGCGCCGCCGTCGATCGGTACACCGATTTTCTCGAAGACCAGGTTGCGGCGGCCGTGACCGAGGCGCTTGCCAAGCGGGCGCCAGCGAAAGTGGCGTGGGGGAGCGGATCGGCCACCTTTGCCGTGAATCGCCGCAATAATTCCGAACCGCGGGTCCCGGAACTTCGCGCCGAGGGCGCGCTGCGGGGCCCGGTCGATTACGACGTGCCCGTGCTGGCCGTGCGCGACGGCGCCGGTACGCTGACGGCCCTGGTATTCGGCTACGCGTGCCACGCTACGGTGCTAAGTTTTTACCAGTGGTCGGGCGACTACCCGGGGTTCGCGCAGATGGAGCTAGAGAAAGCGCATCCTGGCTGTGTCGCTTTGTTTTGGGCCGGATGCGGCGCCGATCAAAACCCGTTGCCGCGCCGCACGGTCGAGAAGGCCCAAGAATATGGCGCCCAACTTGCCGCGAGCGTCAATCGCGTGGTGGATGGCGTGATGCAGTCGATTCCGCCGTCCTTGAACACAAACTACCGGGAAATTCCCCTGCCGCTGGCGCCGCTCCCCTCGCGCGAAGAGATTGCGCGAGATACCCAATCCGACAATCCTTACGTGGCTTCCCGGGCGCGCACGTTATTGCAACAACTCGAAGCGGGGCCGCTCAATGCGACCTATCCTTATCCGGTGCAATGTTGGCGCCTGGGCGACGAAGTCCAATGGGTGTTCTTGGGAGGCGAAGTCGTCGTCGATTACGCTGTGCGATTGAAGGCGGAGCTGCAAGGGCGGCGGACGTGGTGTGCGGGATATTCCAACGACGTGATGGCGTACATTCCTTCTCGGCGCGTCTTGGCGGAGGGGGGGTACGAGGGCGCAAGTTCCATGATCTATTACGGTTTGCCTACGGTTTGGGCGCCTGAATTGGAAGATACGATCGTTGCCGAGGCCCAGCGTCAGGCAAACCCCCCGGTGGAGACTTCCCCTGCGGCAGCTCATGAACTTGAGGAATAATCGTCCCTCAACTATTCTCATAAGCTGGCAGAACCTACCAATTGCGCGACGAATCACAGCGGCATCTACCTTTTGCCGGGCATGGTCCATCATTTGCGGTTAATGCCGGCCCCCGCTCCCACCTTGGCGGCGCCCGAGAATGATTGACGGTTACAACAAAAACGACAAAAATAACTCGCCGACGGACCCTGCTTGCTTGAGGCGAGGAATTAACGGGGCAACCCTAGCGTGTTGGGAGTGCGTTTCATGAAAACCGGGTCACTAACGCCGCAGTTGCGTGACCTGGGCGGTTCGTCGCCATTGGCGCTGTCGTGGGTGGAGCGCGAGTATGATCTCGTGCGCCGCGTGGACGGCGCGGGGCCGGGCGAGTTTTGGCTCGCCACGCAACGCGAGAACCGCCAACCCGCCACATTGCGCATCGTTCCTCGCGACGCAGTTTCGGCCGAGCAAGCGACCGCCTGGGAACGTAACCTTATTCTGGCCTCGCGGTTGGCGCCCCATCCCCACATCGCCCCGGTGCTGGCCGTGGAAGTCTCGGCGAATCGGATCCTGTTCGCCGCCGCCCAGGTCGAGGGAGACGATGTGGCGTCCCTGATCCGGCAAACGGGGGTGATGCCATGGGAGGCGGCTGCCGACTGCCTGCGGCAAACACTCGCCGGTTTGGATCATGCACACCAGCATGAAGTCGCGCATGGGGACCTTAAGCCCAGCGATCTGACGATCGACTGGAACGGCGTGGTAAAGATCGGCAATTGGGCGAACGGCGCTGTTTCTTCCTCGTGGGACGTGAAGTGCGCCATGGCAAAAGATCTACGCAACGCGGCGCAGGTATTGTCTTGGTTGTTGGTGGGAGAGGAATCGACACAATCCCAAGCAAGCGGCATGGTCCGCAACGGCTCCAGCACGTTAGCTTTGTCGCCGGACGAGGAATGCTCCTGGGCGCCCGACGAACTTAAGGACATCTATCAGCGACTGGCCACCGCCGGTTCAACTCGGGGATTTGCAACCGCCCGCGAAGCAATCGCGGCACTTGATGCTTTGGATATCCACGAAACAACCGCCGTGCCTGTCACCAGGCCGCTGCGTGGCGATAGCGAACCAATCGATGGTGCGCCGGAGAACGTCGCGGTGGCCCCAGAGAAAGACGCCGAGGCGCCGGAATCTCGCCTCGCGGCCAGCGATACCAGACAACCCACCCTTGCGGCCGCTGCACACGCCGTGCCCTCCGATTCGCCCGCTCTCGCGGCCAAGAACGGCGCCGCGAAGTTGTGGCGGTATGGCTTCGTGGCCGCGGCCGTGGCGGCATTGTTGGCGGCGCTGTTGGCGACGTTTCGTTATTTGTTTTCGTAATTAACGGGAGCCTCGTTTCTGGACCATGCAGGTTGTGCTCTACACGCGTCAAGGGTGCCATTTATGCGACGACGCGTTCGATCTGCTGTGTCGTCATGCGGTGACGCCGAAACTGGTCGATGTTGACGCCGATTCTGCGCTGCGCGAGCAATTTGACCAGTGCGTGCCGGTGGTGGAAATTGACGGCAAGGTGCGTTTTCGCGGCCGCATCAATGAAGTGCTGCTCAAGCGGATTCTCGCGCAACGCGAAACATGAGCGACGTTCCTGGCACGACCGTGCTGGGCGTCTTCGCCAAGCACTGGACTCCCGGATGCGTCAAGACGCGGCTGGCGGTTCACATCGGCGCCGCGGCGGCGAGCGAATTGTATCGCCGCTTTGTACACCACACCGTTACGCGATTAGCCGGACTGGCGGACCGCTGCATCCTGGCCTACTGGCCGCCCGAGGCGCGCGCCGCCTTTGAACCCTTCACGGAACAGGGATGGACCCTCGTGGAGCAAGCACCCGGCGACCTGGGCCAGCGCATGCGGCAATTCTTTGAAGAAGCATCATCTACCGGGGCCGAGCGGGTGGTGCTTGTTGGTTCCGACAGTCCCACGTTACCGACGGAATGGGTGCGCGATGCGTTTCTACGTCTGAAGGAATACCCGGTCGCGTTGGGGCCTTCCCAAGATGGCGGGTACTACCTGATTGGCGTCGCCCACCGTATTCCCGCGCTGTTCGACAACATCGCTTGGAGTACGCCGGAAGTCTGGCGCCAGACCGTGGAGCGGTTGGAGTATTTCCAGACGCCTTTCGCCGTATTGCCCGAGTGGTATGATGTGGACGAATTGAACGATTTGCGAAGTCTCGAACGGGACGTTGCGCGGTTGGCTGAGCAGGACGCCGCATGGCGGCCTCTGCGCGATCAACTTTACCACGCGCTACGTTCCCTTCCCAACTAATCCGTGCTGGCGATGGTCAATTGCTTAATTGTGGGCGGCGGCATAATCGGTCTTTCTCTGGCTTGGGAATTAGCGAAACGAGGCCGGAGCGTGCGGGTAATCGACCGCCGGGAGCCGGGGCTGGAGGCTTCATGGGCCGGGGCCGGCATGCTTCCCCCCACCACGAGACAGAACGCGGTTCATCCCTTCGATCAACTCCGCGCCCTGAGCCACGAACTCCACCCAGCATGGGCGGCCGCCCTGACGGAAGAGACGGGGCTGGATACGGGATTTCGTCAAACGGGGGCGGTTTATATGGCGCGGCGCGCGGGCGAGGCCGCGGCGCTCGTGGCGTCGGTCGATTACTGGCGCGACGAAGGAATTGTTGTCGAGCCGCTTCGGCCCGAGGCGCTGGCCTCCCTGGAGCCGGCGCTGGCGCTCCACGCCGAGGCAGGAGCCATTCGGGCGGCTTATTTGCTTCCCCAGGAGGCGCAGCTTCGCAACCCTTGGCATCTCCAGGCGTTGCTCGCGGCCTGCCGCCAGCGCGGCGTGGACGTGACGGCCGATTGCCCCGCACAATCGTTTCTCGTCGAGGCAGGACTTGTGACCGGCGTGCAAACTCCGCAGGGCGTGATTCAGGCTGAACAATATTGCATTTGCTCCGGAGCCTGGACGCGACTGCTCTTGGAGCAACTGGGAATTTCCAACGGAATCGAGCCGATTCGCGGACAAATGGTGCTTTTCCGTTGCCCGCGCCCGCCGCTAAAGCGGATTATCATCGAAGGCACGCGTTACCTGGTGCCTCGCGAGGACGGCCGCGTGTTAGCCGGTTCAACGGAAGAAGAAGTAGGTTTCGATACGCGGACGACGGAAGAAGCCGTGGCCGACTTGACAGGCTTCGCAACCACGTTGGCGCCAGTGCTGGCCGACGCCGAAGTGGAGAAGACCTGGGCGGGGCTACGTCCTGGCACATACGACGGCTTGCCGTACCTGGGGCGAGCGCCCGGCCTGGAGAACACGTTCGTGGCGGCGGGGCACTTCCGCAGCGGACTTCAACTTTCGCCCGGCACCGCCGTTGTCATGGCGCAGTTCCTTTGCGATGAAGAAACCGACGTTGATCTCTCGCCGTTCCACGTCGGTCGCCGGCGCGACTTTTACTGACGATTTCTCTTGTGTTGCAACAATGCGCTAGAGTATATTCGCGCGGACCGAGACTCATGGAGGAGTGAGACGCGATGGCGGAAACCCAGCCTTTGGAAGCCGTTTTGTTGATATTCTGGGTCGCGGCCGCGCTCGCGGCGGTTCTGGCTGTCGCGGGAGCGGTGATCTTCCTCAAACGACGGCGCCGGGGACGGTTCGCCGAATACGGGTTCGAGGTCAAGCAATTCGATTTGCCCGAGGATGGGCCGGTTCAGTATGCTCAGTGGCTACATCCCAAGGAGCGTGCAAAGACCGTCCAGCAAGAACACGTAAACGCCTGGCGCCAATTCGTGCGCGAGGGCGATACCGTGATCGACATTGGCGCCCACACGGGCGATTCCACGTTGCCGTTCGCCTTGGCCGCCGGTCGGTCGGGTTGCGTGTTCGCGCTTGAGCCGAACCCGTACGTGTTCAAGGTTCTTCTTAAGAACGCGTCGCTCAACCCGTCCAAGACCAACATCAAGCCGCTGAACTTCGCAGCCACCGAGCGCGACGGCGTGTTTACGTTTCATTACTCCGACGGTGCTTACTGTAACGGCGGGTTTCTCTCGCAAATTGCCGACCAAGGCCACAAGCACCGCCAGCCGTTGGAAGTCCAGGGCCGCAACTTGCGCGACTTCCTGCAACAAGAACATAGCGACCGCTTGTCGCGGTTGTCGCTGATCAAGGTGGACACCGAAGGCTACGACCGCCAGGTGCTGCTGTCGCTCATGGACCTGATTGAACGGTACCGCCCGACGATCGCGTGCGAGGTTTATAAGCGCCTGACGCGAGTCGAGCGCGAAGCGCTGTACGCGGTGCTTGAGCAAGCGGGCTACCAATGCTTCAAGCTGGGCGAAGGCGCCAATATCCAGGGGGAAGCGATCCCGCGCGACGGCATGGAAAAGTGGGAGCATTTCGACATGCTCGCCTTGCCGCGCAAGCAGGCGAATTGCTCCGCCGCATAGCGGTTGTGCAGGATGGATCCAAGACGCGGCGAAACCGCAAACGATTACGTTTGCGATTTCATTGCAAGACCGAGCGCCATTCTCAAAAGGCCTTGGAGCGTGCGCTAGTAGTTGAACGCCACGCGGCGCTGGTGGAGTTCGTTGGCCAGGCGGCGCGCCGTGGTGAAGGGAACCGCATCGAAACCGGCCCGCAGCGCCGCTTCGATGTTTTCCGGTCGATCGTCGGTGAAGAAGATTTCGTCCGGCGCCACGCCAGCCAACTCCGCCGCCGCCCGGTAGGTTTTTTCATCTGGCTTCATGGCGCCGATTTCGTAACTGAGCGCGAACACGTCAAAGAATCGCAGCGCCGCGTATCGGGGAATGCAGTAGTTCCAGTGCGCGGCGCAGGTGTTGGAAAGCACTCCCAGCCGTTGTCCCGCCGAGGCTAAACCCACCACGACCGGCGCGACCGAGAAATTGACTTCAAAGATCGCGCTGGCCGCATATTGGAAGGCCGCAAAGTCCGGCGAAGTGCGCGTAGCGTGGCAAAAATGGGCGTGGAACTCCTGGCAGGAGATCTCGCCGCGCTCATACCGCCACTGGACGCCCTCGTCGAACACCACCCGCCGCACCACATCCGGCGCCAACCCAGCCAGTTCCGCCATTTGCCGACACGCCAACCCGTGATCAAAGTGCAACAAGACGTTGCCCAGATCAAAGTAGAAGAAGCGAATCATGGCGTTTACAGTTCGCGCCGTAAGTTGATTCCGCGAGGCGTGTTTTGGGTGGCGTACCAGGCTTTCCAGGCGTCCTTGCGATAGCCATGATGCGCCTGCGTGAGCGCGGTCAGGGCCTGCAGCACGGCGGGATTTTGCACCTCTTGCTCCACGATCTTCGGCTTGCCGCCCATCGAGAGACCGCCCCCGCCGCCATTCGGGCTGAAACTGGCCCCGATTCCTCCTGGCGCCCCGCCCTGGCTGACCAGGTGCTTGTGCTTGGTGGTCAAAGCGTCGATTAGGGGGATGATGGCGCGCTCGTCGCCCATCCGCGCCAGGGCTACCGCGGCGCGGTTCACCATGTAGTTTTCCTTGTGCGTTAAAGCGCGTGTGAAGACGGCCACGGCGCCATGCTCGCCTCGGCGAACCAGGTGGTCCAGACACAGGTCGCGAACCCGCTCGTCGCCGTTCTCCAGCGCGTGCTTGACCAGCGCCGCCGTGGCCGCCGGGTGATTCAACTGCCCGAGCACCTCGATATATAGCACGGCCATTTCGGGAAGCGTCTCTCCGTTCAGCAATTCGACCAGGGCCGGCGCTGCCATCGGATCGCGGATTGCCCGTAGTTGCGCGACGGCCTCGGGACCGCGACGTTTGCCGACCTGCCCCCGAAGATTTTTCACGTCGCGCCGCCATTGGTTGTGCGCGTCGTCGATACGGCCCTTCCGTGCCTGAATTGCGATTTCCTGGGGCAGTCGCCACGAACCGCCGCTGCGAACGTAGCCGAGGCCGCGCATGCGGTCCTCGGGACGCGCCCAGACGCCATCGACCTTGGTGTATCCCAGCGCCAGGCGCGCTCCCTTGTGGTCGGGGTCGAGCCGAAGGAGTTGCTCCAAGTGGATTTCCCGCTCGGTATTCAGGCTCGATTCGCGACACCACTCGGCCATTTTCCAAAGGCCCTCGACGGTGTTCGGCATGCGGGGGAGAATCTCCAGATACCGCTGCTCCACGGGAGAAAGTGTTTCGACCGCTTCCACCAGTTCGGCCGCCAACACCACGCGTCCGCCTTCGGCCGTCTCGATGACATAGGTTTCCCGCGGCGAGTCATCGGGATTGAGCCATTGACCTTCAATATGACCGCCGTTGGCCAGCACAAACCGGTCGGCGCGGCACGAACCATCGCCGGCGCCCCAGGCGGCGGCAAGAGTCAGTAGCATGATGAAAGTGGAAAGCCGCATCATCGGTGGTGGTTGCGCGCTGCGGATATTCAACACTCTATTCCAGTATAGCCACCCTTGGCCCCGGGACCAACGATTTCCTATCCGGACGAGCACGCAACGGGGCCTCGTGCGGTGCGTCGCGCTCATTCATCCGACAGGTCCCAGGCGGTCAACCACCGCGTTTCGGCGCGCTTCAGGCCAAAGTCGTTCAGCAGTCGTTTTTCCATGTCCGGCAAATGCGCGGCGCCATAAAAGACGGCGACGCGGTGTTTGCCGGCGTCCAGTTCGCGCCGCAGTGTTTGCATCGCTTTCTTATTGCGTTCGGTCACAATGGTCGAGCCTTCGGGCCCGTCGAGCGAGGAAATCGAACCGCCGAGCGTCGCCATCTGCTCGGCCATGACTCGCTTGAGTCGCTCGGCCCGATTCTTCGAGAACAGCGCCAGCAGCATTTCCAGATCGCTTAACCGACCCGCGTTGTCCTCGTTAAGCTCCAGGCCGCGCCCTGAACGCAAGTTTCGCCACTGCTGGGCGACGTTCTCCTGCACCTGCGCCGCCTTCTTCTTGGAAACCAGCGAAAGCGCCAAGTCGACCATGCTGGCGCGCTCGTTCTCGCCCGCCCGATGCTTTTCTTGAGCCATGCCGTCCACGGTCATCTTGAGCAGCATCTGCCAAAAACTTTCACCGCGATCCTGCATGGACCGGGCGAACTCTTCGGGCGACATGTCGGCGTGTACCAGGTTGTCGCACGTGTAATCGATCACTTCCAATTGATGCTCCAGGTTCAGCAATTCCTTCATGCCGCCTTGAAGCTGCGACACGGGGTGGCGGTCGTTCGTATCGGCGCCGCCTTGGGGAATTCGCGTCCCTTCGGGCGCCACCAACTCATATAACACTGAGTCATATCCACGGAATTCGCGATTCAACGCCTTGTAATAGCTTCGGTCGCCAATATGGATTGCGGCCACTAGATCGACGATCGCGCCGTCCCCGCCGTCGGCTGGGGTGTAACGAACGATGGCCGTTTCCAGCGCCTGGGCGACGCCGCGCTCATTGCGCCGCACGCGCACAAAGGATTCCGCCGACGGGACCTGGACCGCCGCCTCGTCCTCGTCCGCGCGCGTCGCGGCCGGCGTCTCGTCGGCCAGCAACGGCGCTCCAAACCCCGCCACAACCAGCCACGCCCAACGTGCAACGGTACGGAAGTCAGACATAAAGGCAGTCCATCCTTTGAGAAGTCAATTGAAGAACGAAAACGGGTACGTTCTTTTCTCGAATCAGTTCCTGCGCCCTGTAGGGGGGCGAAACCGCAGGCGAGGTTGTTTGCGGGTGTTGCCGCACCGGGAAATTGGGAGACTTGTAGATTTGGAAGTATACGCCGCACGGGTGGGGACGGCAATTTTTGCGAAGATTGCCTTGGAGGCGCCGTCGGCGAAGTGGCCTTCTCCAAGTTACCGCGGTTCTCCGGCACAATCGACACCCGCGCAAATTTCGGAACGCCTTTCCTTTCTTGTTCAACTTGAACGACAGGCAGTTCCGATACTACCGCTACAAGCCGTTTCGCGTCGTCCCGGGGGGCGTCGCGGGCTTTTGGAGTATGTTCATCCAGAGGCGCCAGCGAACTATGTCGATTTTACGTATTCCGCTTTGGCTCTCGGTTCTGGTTGCCGCTGTCGGGTTTTGCACGCAGGCCAGCGCCCAACCGTATCCCGCCACCACACGCCAGTTCGGCGGGGCCGGGTTCTGGGAGCCGGACCACTTGGGACTGGTCGAACCGCAGATCCCGCCGAATTACTTTGAGCCGGACTTCCAATTCTTCGCGCCGGCCGACGTGAGCACCTTCGGCGGGTATCCGGAGCCGAACATCGGGTTCTTCTTCAGCTATGACCGCCTTTATTGGAACGTGCAGCGTTCGGAAACGACCTCGGCCCCCTACGAAGGAGACTTCACTTGGGGCAACCGCGTCGATCTGGGCTATATGATGGACACCGACCATGGCTGGCTAGTCACAGCCTTTCACGTGGACGGACCGAATCACGAGGAAAACAACGCCGACTTCGACAGCGTCGAAGTAAACAAAACGTTCCGCTGGAAGCCCATCGGCAAAAACTTCATCGTTGAACCGATGATCGGGCTGCGGTACATGAAGTTTATCGATCGCACCCCGGAATTCATTCCCGATCCGGCCGACCCCACCCTGTTTGTCGTGCAATCGCTGAACGTGGTGGAGAACAACATCCTGGCGGGGCAGCTTGGCATGCGAATCCACCGCCAGACCGAACGGTGGGTCACCGCGGTCGAGTCGCGGATCGCCCCTGGCATCAATTACCAGTTTTATCCCAGTGAAGACCATAGCGAGTTCACGATCTTGGGTTCGCTTCGCTTTACGGCCACGTACAAGTTGACGCGAGACATCTCGATTGGCGGCGGCGCCGACCTGTTGCACTTTGGCACCGGCATCGCCCGCGGTCTCCAAGAAGGGATCGGCTTTGCGAGCGGCCACCAGGTCGTGCTGCCGATCAACGACCAAGACCTGACCATCGGCGGCTTCTCGATGATCTTCCAAGTCAACCGGTAAAGCGTGGCGAATAACCCACTCGCTCTGCGGGTGCGTTCTCTTGAAGGCGCGCGGCGGTCGCCAGATGCGCACTCACGTTGCGGGTGCGCTGCGCTATCGTAGCCAGCCGAAACGACGCATGCGGTAAGGCCCAGGGGGGAGATGGGGCGCGGCGTCGCCGAGTAGCTCGGCAACGAGCTTCCCGGTGGCGGGCGCCATTGATACGCCTTCCATGTTGTGCCCCGCGGCCAGGATCACGTTTTCCATCCGTGGAGCGCGGTCAATCACCGGCACGCCGTCGTGGGTCATCGGCCGCCAGCCGAACCATTCCTCTTCCACGGGCTCGGAGTAAGGTTCGCATAAGTACGGCTCGGCGCCTTTCTTGAGCAAGTGCAGACGTTCGCGATTGAGCGTTGCGTCATATCCAGCCAGTTCCATGGTCGAACCAAGGCGGTAGCCCGACTGGAGCGGCGTCACGGCCACCCGCGTCTCGGGAAAAATCAACGGCATGGTCGGACAACGGCCGGGGCGCGGCATGGTAAGCGAATAGCCTTTGCCCGGCTGAATCGGAACACGGCAACCCAACTGCTTGTGCAGTTTGGGCGTGAGCGCGCCCGTGGCAACGACAAACGCATGCGCCGGCAAATCGCCTTGGTCGGTGACCGCCGCCTGCGCGCGACCGCCCTTTTGCAAGAATCCTTGAAAGCGGCATTGCTCGAGAACCACGACGCCGCGCTCCTCCAACTGCGTTCGCCAACTCGCCAGCAGTCGATCGGGGCGAAGATGCGCTTCGTCGGGATAATACCAACCGCCCGCCAGTCCTGGACGCAGCGCCGGTTCGCGCTGGAGTAGTTCGTCGGACTCCCATCGTTCCGCAGCCACCTGAAACTCGTCGCGCAGCAATTGATCCACGCGCGTGAAATCCTCCATGGCTTCCGGCGAGCGGTACACGCATAGCAAGCCGCGATGCTCCCATTCGCAAGCGAGCGGCTCGGTTTCGATAAGCTGTTCCCAGAGCCGGCGTGACGACTGCAACAGTGCTTGCCGGGCGCGCCCCGCTTCCAACATCGACCGCCGATTGCATTGCAAGGCAAACCTTCCCAGCCAAAGCCATAAGGCGGGGTCGAGCCGCGGTTGGATGGCGAACGAGGCGTCCTTGTCGAATAGCGATTGCCACGCACTGCGGACGGCGCCGGGTTCGGCAAGCGGCAACACGTGGCTGGGAACGATCAACCCGCAATTGCCATGCGAACAACCACCGCCAAAGCGTCCTTGCTCTACAATTTGGACGCTCCACCCCGATGCGGCAAGGTAATGGGCGCACGCCGCGCCAATTACGCCTCCGCCCACCACAATCGCCCGTCCCTTGTCGCTCATCCCGGCAGTCCTCGCAGGTTCTGGGAACGAGACGCTCGTCCGCGGTTTGCCCAAGCGGGAGCGCGTTTCCGCCGGCGCGGTCCTCATGGCCGGGTCGCGGGCGTCGTTCAACGGATAGGCATTTTCCTCGGCGGGAAGATTGCGTGCAAGCCGCGCTTTGGGCGATCTAGCGCGAATTTATCGCTGCCGGAGAAGGCGTTGCAGGTCGCTCGGACGCCGGTCGATCAAAGATGACGTGCGGTAGACTCATTTTGCGGCGGGAGAGAATTATGAAAAACGCTTGGTTGGCGGTGGTGGTGGGGTTGGCGGTCGCGGGTGGGGTTTCGACGGCGCGGGCCGAATGGACCGAAAGTTGGAACGGGTTCTGGCACCGGGTCGAATTGGATTACCTGCGCAACACCCATTGGCCCCAACCGTTTGTTTATCCTGACCGCGAAGCCGCGCGCGCCCCGTTCACGATCATGGCCGCCAAAGGCTGGCAACGCCAGAACACCCTCGGAGATTATCACTTCGACCCGAATACGCACGAATTGAACCAGGCCGGGCAGTTGCGCGTGCGCTGGATTTCGGGACAAGCCGATCCGCAGCGGCGCACGGTGTTCGTCTTCCGTGGATTTACCCAGGAGATCACGGCGGCGCGCATGAACTCGGTGCAACACCACGTGGCGAATACGCTTCAGCGCGACATCATGCCCGCCGTGATCGATACGGGAGTTCCCCCGATCGAGCGCCCTGGAGAGCAAATTGACCAGATTCAGTCGCGCGTGTTGAGCAGCACACCCGAACCGATCCTGCCTCCCTATCAGGCTGCTGGTTCGCAGGGCGGGTAACGTGTAACCCCCGGCACGAAGGAGCCTACCTTGCCGCCGATCGACTGCCGCGCTCGTCGGTTAACCTGTCGTGAACGCGCCGGCGTGGACTAGGCGCGCCGCAGCGTGTGCAGCACACGCAGGATGCGGCGCGCGGCTTCTTCGATTTCGTCCTCGATGTTGAGGACGCTAACGCTAAACCGTAACGCCGAACGCACTAGCGATGGCGGAAGTCCCATCGCCAAATGTACGGGCGAGGGTTCGCTAGACCCGCTGGCGCAGGCCGATCCGGTCGAACACGCCACACCCGCCAAATCCAGCGCCATGATCGCCGCTTGGCGGTCCACCGGGGGAAAGGCGATGTTCGAGGTATGCGGAGCGCGCGGCGCCTCGCCGCCGAGCACCACCGCCCCGGGCCAGCCCGCAAGCAAACGCTCCTCCAAGCGATCGCGCAAGCGCGCCATCGCGGCGCAGCGCCGTTCCTGTTCCTTCAGGCACAACTCCAACGCGGTGCGCATGCCCGTCACCAAAGGCGTCGATTCCGTTCCCGGCCGAAGCGACAACTGCTGGGCGCCGCCAAACAAGATGGGCGTAAGCGGTACGTCGTGGCGGACCAGCAAAGCGCCGATCCCCACCGGGCCGTGGAACTTGTGCGGGGCGATGGTCATGGCCGCCACGCCCAAGTCGCGAAAATGCACCGGGAGTTTGCCTACGGCCTGCACGGCGTCGGTATGCAACGGGACGCCCGCGCGAGCGCACGCTTCGGCAATTTGCGGCAGGGGTTGGATCACGCCCGTCTCGTTATTGACCAGCATGACGCTGACCAACCGCGTGGGCGATTGCGCCAGGAGTTCAATTAAACTCCCCAAGTCCACCACTCCGGCCGACGAGACGCGTAGCGACTGAACTTCGACGCCCCGCCGCGCCAGTTCCTGAGCCGCCTCGGCGACGCTGGGGTGTTCGACGGACGAAACAACGACCTTGCCCCACGCCGCGTCGTTCAAGCCCAACAACGCCAGGTTATTGGCTTCGGTCCCGCCGCTGGTAAAGATCACCCGATCGGCGGGGACGCGGTTTGCGTCGGCGCCCAGGAGCGTGGCGATCGTCTCCCGCGCGTCTTCGACCACCCGTGCCGCGCGGCGCCCCAAGCGGTGCTGGGCGGCGGGGTTGGCGGGGCCGGCCCGCCAACAAGCGGCCATGGCTTCGAGGACCTCGGTGCGGAGAGGCGTGGTCGCGTTGTTATCGAGATAAATCATGAGTTGGGTGAAGCGTCTTCCGGCGCGGCTTTGCCTTGCGCGCGAAGCGACTTGGCCTGACCAGCCAACGCCCGATCCGATTTCGCATCGTAAGAAAGCGCTGCGGCGTAGAGTTGTAAGGCCCGGTCGTGCCGGTTTAGTTGTTGGTGCACGTCGGCCAGCCGCGCGAAACGCGTGGCCAAATGGCGCGCGATCCGTTGTTTCAGTTGTGCCGCGTCGTCCGCCTTCTCGGCCATGTGGAACAGGTCCGGCATGACAACATACACATCGCGGCGCGCCGCCTCGGCCACCGCCGGCCAAAGCACCTTGGCCCGTTGCGGTTCGTTCTTCGTCCATTGCAGCCAGACCAACTCCCCTTCGGAGTTCGTCAGGTCCAGATAGCGGCACAGAATCTCGGCGTCGCGCGGCGGGGCGGGAACCTCGGCGCGCCGCAAGGCGACCAGGTCCCAGCGCGGGCGCGGTTGGTTGGCGACAAGGATCAACTTGTTCTGAACGAGATATTTTTCCAAGTCATTGGTTTCGTCTTGTTTCTTGAGCGGGGTGACTTGAACGTGGAGCAGCGGGATCTCCCAGTAATGGTAACTGCGCCGCCGGAAGCGGTCGGGGGAAAATTCCTCGCCCACCACCGATCCATAACGCAGGAACGGAGCCGCGATGAGCAGCAAGACGGCCATCGCGATAACCACGCCCAAAAGAACCCGTTTCCAACCACCAACTCCACCACGTTCGAGGGCGGCGGCGCGCGTTGTGGGTCGATTCATGGCGTCAATTCCTTCCAAGGTTTGGTTCGCGTCGTGTTATTCTCTCGTTGCGAACCCCTGTGGGCAAGAAGCGGGCTTGCAGGGGCTTTGGAAAGGCGCCTATCATCGAGGTTTGGAGTTTTTTGCGACACGGAATCGGTATGGCGCGCCCCTTCTCTCCTTTCAGCAACTCGGGAGCCGGCTACCCGGTGGGGACCGGTTATCCGGCTGGTCCGGGTTCCGGCGCGATGACGCCTTGGGGGCGGCGTCCCGCGTTTGCGAAGCGACGTCCGCAGTGGCCGCCTTGGTGGATGGGGCCGAACGAGCGAGCGATTTCCCCCGTTGCGGCCGATGCCCGCGGAGAGTCGGACGAGGCCCGGTTGCGGCGGCTCGAAGCTGTATTATTTCTGGCCCGCGAACCGTTGAATAGCCGAAAACTGAGTCAATACGCCAACTTGGCGGATGGCACGGAAGCGCGTACACTGATTCGCCGACTGAATGCCTGGTACGACGCGGTGGGCCGGGCCTTCCGGGTCGAGGAAATGGCCGGTGGTTTTCGCCTGATGACGCGCCCCAAATTCGGCGCCTGGTTAAAGCGACTGACGCACACCCCCTCCGAAGTGCGACTTTCGGCGCCCGCGTTGGAAACGCTCGCCGTCGTGGCGTACCGGCAACCCGTGCTCAAGGCCGCCATCGAAGCCATTCGCGGCGTCCAATGCGGCGAAGTCTTGCGGCAACTCATGGAGCGGGACCTGGTGCGGATCGTGGGAAGGAGCGATGAACTGGGAAGGCCCTATTTATATGGGCCGACAAAACGTTTTCTCGAAGTATTTGGACTTCGTAGTTTGGACGATTTACCGCGCGCCGAGACGCTGCGCGTGGCGCCGGGAACCGACCCCGAAACCGTGCCCGCGCCGGCAAACGAACCCGCAACGAACTCTCATTCCATCCACCCCCAACAGGAGAAGGTTACCGTGAGGATTCAGGAATTTTCGGAGGAGCAAGCACACCGTCGATGGACGAGTCCGGCGTCGGCCACCGCGCCGGTTCCGGTTCTTGCGGCCGACGACGAAGATTTCGAAGAGGACGTGACGGACGACGAGGAGGAAGGCTTCGACGACGATCTGGACGGCGAAGAAGACCTTGAGGAAGAAGACCTCGATGAAGAAGAGTGGGAGTACGACGAAGAAGAGGAAGACGACAACGAGGAAGAAGACCTCGACGATCTCGATGAAGAAGAGTGGTCTGAGGTGGAAGAAGACGACGACGATCTCGAAGACGACGACGAGGAAGACGATGATTGGGGCGACGACGACGAAGACGAGGACTGGGGCGAAGAAGATGATTAACTTCATCCGGCCGTCCCAAACTTCGGATCCCGTGGGGTTCGAAGATTCGTATTGCGCCGGCCCTGGGGCTTTGTAAGTTCCCCGCGTATGGTCCCCCGGAGAGGTTGTGAAGGTTTTGTCAAATCGTCGTAGCGGCGGCGCGAGTGCCGCCGGAAATTGCGGCATTTAACGAAGCAAGCGGCGACGCTCGCGCCGCGGCTACGGAAAGATTTACAACCTTTGAGGAGTCGGTTGCTTCAAGGTAATTCTTCCGCAAGGGGTGCGGAACGTGACATTCCGGCGGTGATCATTTCTACGGGCGGACAGGCGGGATGGCGACCACAAACGAAAAAAGGCCGAATCTCAAACGAGATTCGGCCCTTGGCTGGGTCGTGGTCCGGAAAAAGGTCTAACAGGGCAAGTCGCTTTTTCCGTTCACTTCGTTTGCCAATCCACTAGGATTAACGACGGAAGCTGACCTGACGGTAAGCGACCGGAGCGCGATCCAAAGCGGCCGCGGGAGGCGGAGCGGGAGCAGCGCCTTCAGCTTCGGGAGCAGGAGCGGGGCCTTCGACCGGAGCGCCACCGTCGACCGGCACGCCAGCGTCATAGCCACCGTGGTAGACACCTTCGTGACCGCCGCCGTAGCAGCCGTGTCCGCCGTGGCAAGCGGGAGCGTAGCCGCAGCAATCGTAGGCATGGCAGCCGTGGCAACCATGGCAGTAGCTGTGGCAACCATGGCACGCATGACGACGAGCACGCAGGCGGGCCAACAAGCCCACGCGGCCGTGGCACGAGCCGGCGCAACTGCAAGCGCAGTCACAGCCGTAGCACGAGCAATCGCAATAGCTGTTGCAGCCGTGACCAGCAACGGCCGACTGTTCACCGCCCAGGAGAGCGATGCCGACAATCGCGAAGAAAATCGCGACACCCAAAAGCACAGTTCGATTCATCCTAAACTCCTTGATGTCTCACAAAGTACCGTGACAGGATCCGAACACGTTAGCGCCGTCATCGCTCTTTCGTCCCCGGCCTGACGGCGCCGGCCGAGGCGATCGCTCTTCCTTACCTGTTCAATCTCCGTTCATGGTTTGCCCTGTTGGATATGAACCGCGATTGAAAAGGAAGGATACTTAAAACACGCAATCTAGGTGGCTAGATTAACACCTGCGTTTCCCTTGTCAAGTGCGCCGTGATAAATTGCGTAATTTACAAAAACGGTTTGCATCGCAGGGGTCTTGGCGCCGGTTGGACAAATCTAGACCATCCCCGCTGCTTGTCCAGCGAGACGCCCAAAGAAAAAATGACGGGGGCGCGGCGGCTACTTCAGGCCCGCAAAGCGTTGATGGAAGAAGCATGCGTTAGTCGCCCGAAAGATTGGAAACAGCGTTCCGTACACAATTGCTTTCTCGTTCCATCCGCTTAAATTTACCCAAGCTTCCGCAATCGCTGTGCCAAATGGGCGATCTATGCAGAACTATTGTTGCCAGCAAGCGGTCCGGTAGCGGGGAAAGGAACGTAAGTTCCGTAGTGATAAGGCGCGAGGGAGCCAAGCCCGTGGCTCTTTGGTAACCGCAGATGACCGCCAGCCCCCGCGCGTGCCGTACCCCTCGGACAAGAATCCGGTCTCAAAACGACCAGACAGGCGCGCACGCATCCGATGGAGTGCGCTGAAATCGCCACCAAGAAAAGCAACCGGGCCTGCCGAAGCAGGCCCGGTTCTTTCCAATGGGCGCGTGGTGCGAAAGGTTGTGCGGGCCGAAATCTCACGCTGGCGCGCGGACCGTATTTTGCCCGGAGACGCTATTGAAGAGGCGGTTGCGCGCCGGGATCGGGATTGACCGCTTGCCGTGTCGGTTCGGCTGGCGTTTCGGCCGCTTGTTCGACTTGTTCTTTCTTGTGGAACACTTCTTCCAGATTCTCGAAATTGAACACCACGGGCTGTTCGCTTTGGGGATCGTGAACCGCCAAGCCACTGACGCGCCATCCGTCGACTTCGCGGCGAGTGATCCACACGGCCTCAAAGGTAAACACTTCGCCCTCGCCCAAGTCATGCGTCCAAGTGCTGCTGACCAGGGCCTCGGGATGTTCGCCGTTCACCATTTCGACTTGTCCCACCGTGTACTTCGACGTGGGATCGCCCGGCGGATTGATTTCAAAACCGTGCCGCACCGTTTCTTGCCGCGCTCCCGAGGTTAGCAGCGTGGCCACGGTCTCTCGGTCTCCCTTGCGCAGGGCTTCCAAAAATCGCCCGACCATCGCCTCGGGCGATTCGCCCGCGGTCGCCAGGCCGGTCGAAGTAGCCGTGGCTCCGCCGGTCGAGGACGTTGCCGATCCGCCGCCCTCGGAAGCGCTCGGTTGGGCGACGGGAGCATCGCCCCCTTTGCTACAACCCACGAGCAACGCCGCACACACCACCCATTGCATCCATCGCAAGCGCGCCGCCATTGTTTTGCTCCTTGAAGCGGACCTTGTTCACGTCGAGGAGACGAAGGTTGCTCGTCTCCGGGCCGAGAAATGTCGCAGGGAGGCCCCGGCGTGTCAAGGCGAATCGCGCTCCGTTCGCGGATGGAACGTTGACCGCGACCGAATTCACGCAAAGACAATCTAGGAAAAAAGACGTGGACGCCGGGGACAACGATAAACCGCTCTGGCTGTGATGGTGCGGGGCCGATAGAATCCCGCCGCAATTTTGCGTGAATCTTCTTCCCCGAGGGGCGTAGCATGGATGACCATTTCGCCGGGCGCTGCATCCTCTGTTGCTTGTGCCTGCTTGGCGTGGAGGCTGCGTTCGACGCAACCGAGGCGGACGCGGCCGTGCGTCGCCGGCTGACGGTGCGCAGCAATCCGGAAGGGGCGCTGGTGTATGTCGATGACCAGCAAATCGGCGCCACGCCGGTCTCGGTAAGTTTCACGTATTACGGGACGCGCAAGATTCAACTCATCAAGGACGGATTCAAGACCGTGACCGTGCGGCAGACGTTTTCGCCGCCGTGGTATGAGATTCCGCCGCTGGATTTCTTTTCCGAGAACTTGTACGGCGGCGAACTGCGTGACGAGCACGTGGTGGATGTGCAGTTGGAGCCGGAAACCATTCCTTCCACCACCGAGTTGTGGGAACGCGCCGAAGCGCTGCGGTCCAGCGCGCGCGCTGGGGTGATTACACCCGCCGCGCCTGTCGCGCCCGTAGTGGCTGCGCCGGTCGCGCCGGTCGCGCCGTTCTCGGCGCCGGCTGTCGTAGCCCCGCCTCCAGCGAGCGGCCCGGCGACGCCCGCGTTCTCGCCGGTTGCGCCGCTGCCGGCGCCCGTGCCGCAGCGGTTACCTCCGCCGTTTTCTGTCCAACCGCCAGCCATCGATCCTTACGCGCGGCCGGCTATTTCACCGTTGCCGCCGCCGTAGCCCTGTGTGCCCGCATTCACCCTTGTTGGCGTTGATTGATACGCGCCTTGAATTTGCGAGATTGGTTCGTCCGAACGATATGAGATCGTCCTCCTCCAGCCCGTTGACGCAGCTCCGCCCCGGCGTCTTGTCGGTGGTGACCGAGGGAATCGCCAGTTGGGGCGCCTTGGTGATCGAAACCGTGGCGGCGGTCGGCGCACTGACCCTCTTTGCCTGGCGCACCTGCTATTGGTTAACTTCGCGGCTCCCGCGGCGCGAGACGCTCTTGCCGAACTTTAACCAGGTGGGCGTGATGAGCCTTCCGGTGATCGCGCTCACCGGCACGTTCATCGGCATGGTGCTGGCCGTGCAAAGCTATTCGCAATTCAAGTTGCTGGGACTGGAATCGCGGTTAGGCGCGGTGATTAATATGTCGCTCGTGCGCGAATTGGGGCCAGTGCTGGCCGCCACCATGCTGGCGGGACGCGTGGGCAGCGCCATGGCCGCTGAACTGGGCGCCATGCGCGTGACCGAGCAGATCGACGCCCTGGCCAGCATGGGCTGCAATCCCATTCAGTACCTGGTTGTGCCGCGCTTCCTGGCGTGCCTGATTCTGATTCCCACGCTGACGGTCATGGCCGACTTCATGGGCGTGGTGGGCGGGTACTTCTTCAGCGTGCACGTGCTGGACATCGACATGCACCACTACTGGGACAACGCCCGCGACTTTGTCGGGCACTGGGACCTTTGGAGCGGCATTCTCAAGAGCTTCTTTTTTGGGGCCGCCATTGCCATGGTCAGTTGCTACCAGGGGTTCAACTGCACCGCCGGCGCCGACGGCGTGGGACGCGCCGCGACGGCCGCCTTCGTGTTCTCGTTCGTCTCGATCCTGGTCTTGGACTTGTTCCTGAACATTGCCCTGGAGTCGGCGTACGAACACCTGATGCCGGATCGCCCCTCGCTGATTTAGTGGAATGGAGCATGGTGGAGGAGCCTCGCGTAAACCTGCTTGAACCTGGCGCCCGCGCTGCGGACCTGGTCGAGTTGCGCGGCGTTCACGTCACGTTTGATCGGCATGCGGTGCTGCGCGACATTACGCTTTCGATCCCGGCCGGGCAAACGCTGGCCATCATCGGCGAGAGTGGGTGCGGCAAGTCGGTTACGCTCAAAACGATGATCGGCCTGCTTAAGCCCACCCGCGGAGAAGTGTTATTCGACGGCCAGCGTTTGACCGACCTCAACGAGCGCGAACTTGCCGAGCAACGCACGCGGTTCGGCTTTGTGTTTCAACAAGCGGCCTTGTTCGACAGCATGACGGTGGGCCAAAACGTGGCCTTTCCGCTCCGCCAACACCGGCGACTATCGCCCGTGGAATTGCGTGACATCGTCGCCGCGCGGCTGGCGGAAGTGGGCTTGCCCGAGTCGGTTGCCAGCAAAAAGCCCGCGGAGTTGTCGGGCGGCATGCGCAAACGCGTGGGCCTGGCGCGGGCGCTGGTGCTAGAGCCGGACGTGATGCTCTACGATGAGCCGACGACCGGGCTGGACCCGATCATGAGCGACGTAATCAACGAGTTGATCCTCCGCACCCGGGAACGTCTGAACATGACGAGCGTGGTGGTGACGCACGACATGAACTCGGCCCGCAAAGTGGCCGACCGCGTGGTGATGTTCTATCCGCTCTCGCGCCTAAACGCCGACGAGCGGCAAACGATCTTCGACGGCCCCCCCGACGCACTCGACCATTGCGACGACCGTCGCGTGATCCAATTCGTCAACGGCCAAGCGGGCGAAAGACTGATGGAAATGCGGAATGCAAAATCCGGAACGCGGAACGAAGAACCCACCGTCGCCTGACCCCTGACCCCTAACCTCTAACCTCTCCCCCGTCTCATGGACGAGCGTGTGCTTCAATTTCGTGTGGGCGTGGTGATGATCGTCGCGGCGATCCTGACCGTCGTCATGATGTTCATTCTGACCGACGGCTCGCCGCTGGCGGGCGCCTTGAGCGACGATTACGAACTGTTCATTTCATTTCCCGAAGCCCCAGGCGTGAAGGTCGATACGCCAGTCCAGCGCGACGGCGTCTTGATCGGGCGCGTGACCGAGGTCGAGCTGCTTCCGGAACGCGGCGTGCGGATCACGACCCGCATCGACGGAAAACGCACGTTGCGGCAGGACCAGGTTCCGCGGATCACCTCGAAGTTTCCGCTGGGGAACGCGATTGTCGAGTTTGTTCCCAACAGCGATGCCGCCGCGTCGGAAACGCCGTTGCAACATGGCGATCACTTGCAAGGCGCCGTCGCCAGCAATCCTCTGGAGGCCATCCAGCGGTTCGCGGAACTGGACGCGGAGCTCAAGACCGCCATTCAGTCGATTTCCCGCGCGGGGAACGAAGCCACCATCCTGGCGGCCAGCATCAATACCCTGGTCGAAAGCAATGCGACCCAATTGAACCGGCTGGTGCAAAAGTCGGAAGTGGTCATGGACGGTTTCCAAACGACGGTCATCAACGCCAACGCCACGTTTCAAAACGTGAACGAGCTGCTGGAGAGCGAAACCTTGCGGGAAGACATGGAGCGGGCCTTTCGCGAAATGCCGCAACTGGTGTCGGAAACGCGCGTGGCGGTGGGCGAGGCCCGCGTGGCGTTCAACCGGTTTGGCGAGGCCAGTGAGACGTTTCGCCGTAACATGAACAACCTGGAGGGCATCACGCGGCCCCTGGGCGACCGGGGCGAGGCGATCGTCACCGACATCGAACGAAGCGTAAACACCATTGACACGATGCTGGTCAACGTCAACGAGTTTACGGAGCGTTTGAACAGCCCCGAAGGCACGCTGGGACGCTTGGCCCACGACCCCGACTTGTACCTCCGGCTGAACCGCGCCGCGGCCAACGTCGAGGAAATCACCCGCCGAGTGATGCCCATTGTGGACGACGCCCGGATCGCCGTCGATAAAGTGGCTCGTGACCCCGGCGGCTCGATCGGCGTGCGCAGCATCCTGGATCGTTCGTCCCCTGGCCTGAAGCATTATCCCCAGACGCCATGACCAATCATTCGGAACAACGGCGCGCGCCGGTGGCGACGGGCGAAATTGACTTGTCGCTCCCGGTGGCCATCTATGCCACCGGATGGGACGCAGCCCTGGCGCGTCCGCCGAAGATCGAAACCGAAAGTCTCTCGCTGGCGGTCGAGGCGCCGAAGACAATCGCCGTGCGCATCAGCGCTCCGCCACTGAAGGCGTTTGGGTTTGTCTTCCCCGAAGCGCCTGAATGGCGGCCCGCGGCGCCCGAAGAGGAGCCGAAAGCGGCGCCTCCTTCCCGCGCCGCCGGTGCTTCCAAGCCCGAGCGGCCGCCGGTCACGCGCATTCGTCCGCCAGGCGACATTGTGAAGCTGGAAGATCGCCTGTACTACCTGTTGCAGCCCTCGCTGGAGACGATCATCTCGCAGGAGGCGGTGCGATTCCCCTTCGATCCGTTTCCCTACCAGTTACAGGGCATTGCGTTTTTGTATCCCCGGTACGCGGCGATTCTGGCCGACGAGATGGGTCTGGGCAAAACCATGCAGGCGATCACCACGATTCGCCTGCTCCTTGTGGCGGGCGAAGCACGGAACGTGCTGCTGGTGTGCCCCAAGCCGCTTGTGACCAACTGGCGGCGCGAGTTCGCGCTCTGGGCGCCCGAGATTCCGATTGGGGTGATCGAAGGCGACCAAACGCGCCGCCGCTGGCAATGGCGCCAGCCCAATACGCCGGTCAAGCTGGCCAATTACGAAGTGCTGATGCGCGACCGCGACGCCGCCTGCGAGCCAGACATGCACTTTGACTTGATGGTGCTGGACGAAGCGCAGCGCATCAAGAACCGCAATAGCACGACCAGCCAGATTGTGCGCTCCATCTCGCGGACACGAAGCTGGGCGCTCACCGGTACGCCCATCGAAAACAGCCCTGAAGACCTGGTGGGCATCTTCGAGTACTTGGCGCCCAATTTCCTAACGTCCGACATGCGGGCCAAGGAAATGGGCGCTGCCGTGCGCGACTACATTCTCCGGCGCACCAAGGACAAGGTGTTGACCGAGATGCCGCCCAAGTTGTATCGCGACGCCGAGGTGGAACTGACCCCCGAACAGGCCGATTCCTACCAGGTGGCCGAAGACGAAGGGGTCATCCGCCTGAATGCGCTGGGCGACGAACTGACCGTCCAACACGTCTTTGAACTGGTGCTGCGGCTCAAGCAGATTTGCAACTTCGATCCCGTGACCGGCGCCAGCGCCAAGATGGAGCGCCTGCTGGCCGACCTGGAGGAAGTGGCGGCCAGCAATCAAAAAGCGATTGTGTTTAGCCAGTGGGTCCGCACGCTGCACGCCATTCGGGAACGGATCGAGCCGCTTGGCCCGTTGGAGTACCATGGGCAAATTCCTTCCAAGCGGCGCGACGCCGTGATCGACCAGTTCAAGGCCGACCCCAGTAAGCGAGTAATCCTTATGAGCTACGGCGCGGGAAGCGTGGGGCTGAACCTTCAGTTCTGCCGCTATGTCTTCCTTTTCGACCGCTGGTGGAACCCGGCGGTCGAGGACCAGGCGATCAACCGCGCGCACCGGATTGGCGCCGCCGGCTCGGTCACGGTTACGCGGTTCATGGTGTTAAGCACCATCGAAGAACGCATCAACCAGGTGCTGGACGAAAAACGCGAGATGTTCAACGCGATCTTCTCCGACACCGCGGCCCCCCGCGCCCACGGCCTGACGCAGGACCAGATCTTCGGCCTTTTCAACCTCCAAACCCCCCGCGGCCCCATACGCCACGCCGCTTAATAAAGCAATTCCCAAAACACGCTCGCAAGAGATGACCTGAAGGAACCACCCACGTAGAAGGGAAATCCCTTGGTCCAGATGATATTTTCCGGTTACGCCTTGTCCTAGTTGCTGGGACGGAGACGAGAAATGGACGAAACGATCAACACAGGCAGCGAGCCTGGCGCGAAAACCCGTGGACGGGGGCGTTAAGCACCGCTTGACGTTTCGCTTGAAATATCTAGACTTAAACAACGTGAGCCAAACAGGTTTCGAAAATAACGCGGGAATGGCGGAATTGGCAGACGCGCTAGGTTGAGGGCCTAGTGGGGGCAACCCCGTGGAGGTTCAAGTCCTCTTTCCCGCACTT
>JAANMU010000009.1_pt1 | contig 198572 bp, 140 predicted proteins | sample 7279701 | NCBI WGS metagenome assembly JAANMU01 (sample SAMN14094539, study PRJNA606508) | bioreactor metagenome | isolation source: A lab-scale SPAN reactor treating ammonium-rich wastewater day 57 | place: Ireland: Galway | collected 2017-03-13
GTCGGCCTGCACTCCTATGGTGAAGGTTCCGGCGGTCAAGGCTATGTGTTCGCCTTCGTGGCCCTGAACTGGTTGCTTTTGGGAGTGGGCACCGTCCGCTACTTGACGGAAACGTCCATTGTCAAGAAGCCCGTGGAGGATTCGCAAACGCAGATCCCTGCGGAGCTGATTGAGGGTGAGAAGGTGGAAGCCCAATAACCACACGCTTCCGGCGCAAAACATGCTTCCGCCAGCGGTGAATCATTTGCCGATCCCGCTGGCCAAGCAGGACGTTCTTCCCGGCGAACCGCCACGATGCGGCCCTGGCGGAAGGACCCGTCCGGCAGACGGGTCCTGCTGAATGATAGATTCACGGCCGCTCCACCACGGACGTGAGATACGTTCACGTCCTTGTGGAGAAGAAACCAAGAGCGGGAACTAAACCTCGAAGGGGGTCTCGCCTTCGACGTCACTGGTCGCCGCGCTGGCGGTCAAAGGCTGGCGGCCGGCGTATCCCGCGTCGAGATCGTGCCAGTGAAGCACTTCCTGCTCCCCCGGTTGCCAGCAAAGAAAGACAATTCGACCATCCAATAGGGAGGGGAAGTCGATCATGCCGCCCTGCTTCGGTTCGACTCCCAACTGCCGCAATTCCTCGACGTAACCCCGCAACCGCTTCAGGTCTTTGTCGAGTTCCGCTTGGCTATGACGAAGCTCCTGCCCATACAGATCGTCGGCGTCCATGTCGCGTCCGGCGGTCAGCCGGCTAATGCGTTCACGACGCTCAATGACGGAGTCCGTTAGCTCCAGCCAGTCGCGGGCAATGGCCCGAACCAACGGAAGCATTCGATTGGCTTCCTCAACGGTGAATAAACGAACGGGCGGATCTTGCATGCTCATCATTCTGCCTCCTCGGTTGCACCCCGCACGCGCTCGGTGGGGGGCGGCTATTGGTTCGGCCCCGCATGGACTGGTTGCGTGATGACCTTCGACTCGGCGACGGCGGTCGGGTTCAACGTTGCGCGTCCCCACGCGACATCCACCGGCAACCGAGCAAAGTCCACAATACACCCATCACGGCTGTAACAGCTCAAATCATGCGTTGCGCCCATAAAGATGCAATCCACGGGACAAGGTTCAACGCACAACGCGCAAAACATGCATTTAGTATAGTCAATCGTAAAATTGGTTACACGGAAGCCCTTGCCGTTTTCAACGCGTTCTTTGCCAATATAAATGCAATCGACAGGACACGCCTTGGCGCACTGGTCGCAGGCAATGCACGTTGTGAGGTCATATCGATGAAACCCGCGGTAGCGCGTCGCCACGGGAACCGGTTTCTCCGGGTACTCAAAAATCTCGGTAAAGGTTCCCCGATCCGAGCGGTAGGTTATCAGCCAGTACCGCATGGTGATGTACATGCCATACGCGACGGTATACACCGCGGAGCCAATATTGTGCAGCCAATTCCACATACGAGTGTTCGTCCTTCGAGCCGCGTACAACCAAGCGAGAGTATGGTAATTATATGCGGGGCGATACCCGCCGCAACCAAGGGAAAGGGCAGTTTATCACGCTCGCGTGTAAACGCACTAAGTTTCGAGGGTGATAGGACTTGAGATTGTTTCCAGGCGGAAAGGTCGGACGGCCGCTAAGTTTCCTAATCAGAAGGATCGTGCCGGTCATACGAATTGTATGCCAATTGCCGCGATAATTGCGAAAAAACTCCTCGATCGAGCGCTGGTTCGCTTGACTCTCCCTCTTTTGCTCGTAGAGTGAAGTAAGGAAAACCGTGCGCAACTACGTGGGCGGCCGAGCGTTGAGACGTTTCTTCCTTGTTCATGCACACGATCCGCCGCCGCGATTTCCCACCTCGACCAACAACTGATTTGGTCAACGCAAGACGCAAAGGAATGGATCATGTTGGTACTGTCGCGAAAGAAAAACGAGAGCATCATTATCAACAACGACATTACAATTGTCGTAGTTGAAATCCGCGGCGATAAAGTCCGCCTGGGCGTCGAGGCTCCGAAGGAAGTGCCCGTGCATCGCCGCGAAGTTTACGATGCGATCAAGCGCGCCGAGCAGGAACATCGCAGCAGCGCCAGCACCGAAGCCGACGCGACCGAAGGTTAACGACTTGGCGCTTTCAGGCCAATTCCGAAGGGAGGCGCAGTCGTTCGCCACATCGAACCTTGTGGCGATTCGAGGACCCTACTTGACGGACTCCCTCGCCAGCGTTTAACTTACACACGTCGCACCAAGTGATGCGATTCGATCAGGGCCCCGTCGTCTAGCGGTCTAGGACACCGCCCTTTCACGGCGGTAACACGGGTTCGAGTCCCGTCGGGGTCATTTCGTGTCTCACGCATACGACGCCATCCTTCTCGTTTCCTTCGGCGGCCCCCAAGGGCGCGCCGAAGTTCTTCCATTTCTTGAGAACGTTTTGCGGGGCCGCAACATCCCTCACGAGCGGATGTTGGAAGTTGCCGAGCATTATTATCATTTCGGCGGCGTGAGTCCGATCAACGCCCAGAATCAAGAATTGCTCACCGCTTTAGGCCACGAATTATCGGCTCACGGTTTACATCTGCCGACGTACTGGGGCAACCGCAACTGGCGCCCTTTCTTGGCCGATACGCTCCTCCAAATGAAACACGACGGCGTGCGGAGGGCGTTGGCGTTCTTTACTTCGCCCTTTAGCTCTTACTCCTCCTGCCGCCAATATCGCGAGAATATTGCCCAAGCCCAGCAAGACGCAAACGCTGGCGAGGTCCAGGTCGAAAAACTGCGCGCTTATTTCAATCATCCCGGCTTTATCGAGCCGATGACGGAGTCGCTTGCGCAAGCCCTTGGCGCCCTACCAGCCGACCGACGCGATCAGGCCCACGTGCTGTTTTCCGCCCATAGCATTCCCTTGGCGATGGCGGAAAACTGTCGTTACGAGGAGCAATTGCACGAAGCGAGTCGTTTGGTGGCGGAGGCAGCCAAAGTTCCTGCTTGGCGCATGGTTTACCAAAGTCGGAGCGGCCCCCCCACACAACCCTGGCTGGAACCAGACCTGCTCGATGTCCTGCGAGACATCGCGGCGCAAGACGGATCGCGCGACGTGGTGGTTGTCCCCATCGGGTTCATCTCGGATCACATGGAGGTTCTCTATGACCTGGATGTCGAAGCGCAGAACGTGGCCCGCGAATTACGGCTCAACCTCGTGCGCGCCGCCACCGTGGGCGTGCACCCGCGTTTCGTGCGCATGGTCCGCGAATTGATCGAGGAGCGTCTGAATCCCACCCGTCCGCGATTGGCGATGGGGCAGCTCGGCCCAAGCCATGACGTGTGCCCCGTCGATTGCTGCATGTACACGCCACGCCGTCCTGTCGCTCCCTGATCTGCTCCGTCACGGAGAGTCAGGGTCCAAATTGGCTATGGGAAACCCGTTTCGCGGGGCGAAATTCATCCAACGGGCGGCATGATACGACGTTCGACAAACGCGCGCTGAGTTGGCGTGAGTTGTTCCAGGGCGGATCGGTCGATTCGCGTTTGGATGTCGAATTGTGCGGCGCTGTTCGGGTTCGTTTCCGAAAGAAACGTCGCCCCAAACAGTGAGGCCCCGCGTAAGTCAGCGCCGCGCAAGTTCGCGCCACAAAAATCAGCGCCTTCCAAGTCGGCGTTGCAAAACACGGCGTTGCGCAAATCGGCATCCTGAAAATGCGCGTTGGAAAGGTTCGCCCTTTCAAAGCTGGCCCCGGTCAAGCACGACCGTCGAAAGTTCGCGTCCCGCAAAACCGCATTCCGCGCGTTCAAGCCGGCCAAGTCGCAATTCGCCGCCTCGATGCTTCGCAAATCGCGCCCGAGAAAATCCCGCGTTTCAAGAAGCTGGGCCGCTTCGCGACGATCCAGGGCAGGCGCCAAGTAGCGTTCTTCCTTCCACGGGTCCGCGTGGTTGTGATAACCCGCCGAGCGCTCCCAATACCCCAATTGGTCCTCGGACAACAGATCGATGCGCCGCAACCACTTCAGGCTCTTGTAGAAATAGCGTCCCGGCGTCACGACGCGCAGCGGCCCGCCATGGTCAACCGTCAAGGGCTTGCCCTCGTATTCCCAAGCGAGGAGCGCGCCAAGTTCCACGCCCTCGGTCAGCAGGAGCGACGTACTGTGCCCTCGTTCGCTTTGCGCAACGAACGAAACATAACGGGCATCTGGCAAGGGATGACACACCGCCAGCACTTCGGCAAGCGCCACGCCGCGGAAACGTGCTCCAAGTTTGGACCAACGCGTTACGCAGTGAATATCGACCTCCCGTTCGATGGATGGCAGACGTCGCAGCGCGTCCACGGTCCAAGTCTTGGGCTGCGCGACCAGGCCGGCCACCGATACCGTCCAAGGTTCCGACCAGGGAATCGGCTCTTCCCCGACGAGGGGCCACTTGTTGGGCCCCGCAAGTTGTTGTCCCGGCGGCAGACGACGATGCGACATAGTGCATTTGGTACGGGTTGAACGTCTGATGGCGCGGTGACTACGATAGGGGAAAGAGCACCGCGCCTAACTTTACCGGCTTCAAGCGATGTCCGCCGTTCAGCTTCATTGTCCGCACTGCGGCGGACTTTTTCAAATCGACGAGTCGCTTTCGGGCCAACATGTCGCTTGCCCGCTGTGTGCAAGCGTCGTCGCAATCCCGGCATTGGCGCCGCCGGGCGGTGGCGGAGGCCCACCGCCGCCGATGCCGCCCGAGTTTGCCGAAGCGCCACCGCCCACGCAAACCGCGCTGCAACTGGGTTGTCCCGTATGCGCGGGGTTATTTCAAGTCACGCCAGACATGGCGGGACAACAAATCTCGTGCCCGCATTGCTACAGCGGCGTATTGCTTCCGGATTTTGGGGCGGCGCCATCGGCCCCAACTGGCGAGTGGTCGCCCAATCCGCCACAACCCTCGTTCCCGCCTTCCGCGCCCGCCGCGCCCGAACCGTCGTTTGAAGCGCCTCCCGCCCCGCAAGGTCCGTCCTTGCCGCCGCGATCATCACCGGCCAACGATTCGAGCGTAGCGACGCCCGAAGATTTACTACCACCGGGCGCCAAACCTCGGTCGGTAAGCACGCCCCGACGCGAGACCACGACACCGCCGCATTCCCCAAGTCCCGCCCCGGATTCCAGTGAACCTGAGCGAAAGCGGCAGGCAAGCAGGCCAGAGGAAACAACGACACGCCACGAAAAGCGAGACTACTCGCCTGCGAAAGAGGCTGCGGCGAGTGTCGCGCCGCCGTCCTCCCCAGGCGAGATCAGCACGCCCGAAGACTTGTTGCCGCCCGGCGCGCGGCGGAAGCAGGCGCAGGAATCGCATCCGTCGTCTCGGCCATCGGAATCGCAAGCGATGGACGAACTCCTGCCACCCGGCGCTTCCTCCAACCGCCCCATTGCCGTCAAGAAGTCCGAGACGACCGACGCCGACGACCTATTGCCGCCTGCCGCCGAGAAATCACCGAAGAAAAAGCGATTGGAGAAGGCGGACCGCGTCGCCGAAGATCAAATTGGCCCGTCCAAGCCGGGCGTGGCGGCGGACGGTTCCGTCCTGATTCCCACCGACGATGGCGGGTTTATCGCGCTGCGGGAACCGGTAAAGACCGTATCGGTCAAGGGGCAAGAAATCGAGTTGCGCCGCTTGACCCCAGAAGAGAAAGCAGCGCGGAGATTCAAACGGAATCTCTTTGTCGCCGGATTTGGAATGTTATTCTTAATCGCAATGATGTTGATTATGCATTTCCTCCGCAACTAGCTTTGAGGCCTCCTGGCCGCTTGCGCAGCGCATGTGAAGCGATAGGGCGAGCTTGAAATGCGGGGCGACGCCAGCGAGGATCAGGTTTACAATTCTTGGGACTGGGCTAACGCGTAGATTTCTTCCGCGTCGAGAATCTGGTCATTACTTGTGAAGAGCTTGCGGAGGGCGGCCTTGTGGATTTTCATCTTCCACCCGCCCACGCCGATGGCGCCATAAACCATTTGCCCGTCGCGATCTTTGGCCTTGTCGGTGACCTTGACGCCCCCGATCCCCACGGGCGGCACCGCGTTGAGGTCGATCGCCACCCGTAGCGATGCGCTTCCGCGCCGTTGTTCCTCTGATAACAATTCAATGCCGGCGGCGCCAGCGGCGATGACAATCGCGGCGCCCTCGATTGCTTCCGCCGTGTCTTGCGTCGTGGTCGTCGTCACGGGGCGAATGGTCGCCGCGGGAGCGATCTTGCGCACCGCGTCGCATACGGCTTGCGCTCGCTCGACTTGACGCGAACCGACGCGCACGTGGGCGCCTTGCCATGCGAGGAGCCTGGCCACGCGCTGTCCGACAGGGCCTGTACCCGCCAACACCGTGGCTTCGGCGCCGTCGAGGTTGACATGGCCAGCCGCCGCCAGGACCGCCGCAACGGCGGTCGTGTTGGCGCCGTTCGCATCAAACAACACACTGACGCGCAGCGGGCCAAAGAAAGTCTTTTTGACTTCCTCCAACAACGCTTCTCCGTGTGCAACATTCGATCCGCCCACAAAAATCGCGGTGTTCGGTAGTTCGTCGGGGCCGCGCGTGAAGATGGCGCCGTGTACCAGGTCACGCACTTGGGACGGCTCAACGCGGTGTCGCGTGAGCAACTGGTCGATGCCCGCGTCGATCGCCACCACCGCATCGAACACGCTAGCTTGCGGGTCGGGGTCGAGTTGCAGGAGGACTTTGGCCTTGGTCATGGATTGGCTCCGCGGCGCCCAGCAAGAGAGAAATAGAGTTACCGCATCCAAAGAAAACGGCTGGGGTGCGTGGCTCGCAAACCCAGCCGAGAGCGTATCGCGTGAATCGATTTTCGCGGCCGGTCCCTAGAAACCTCGGAACGGGTGCGCGGCTTGGTCTTTTCCGGCCAACATTTCATCGACGGTGGGCTTGCCGTTCATGGCGTTGGCAATGGCGAGCATGGTCGCCTCGTAGTTGAAGTCATAAATCTTCTTGTCGTCGTTGGCTTCCCAGTGGATGAACACGCCGCAAACGATGACGAGGTTTTCCGCCTGGTCCTTGGGAATGACACCGGCAGAAACCGAGTCGGCCACCGCTTTCGCCACGGCCGCCTGCGCGGGGCCAAACATCTGCACCGCTTGCTTGGCGCCTTTGATCGTCACCTTGGTGACCAACACTGTGGCGGGCTTCACCGCTAAGTTGGGCGTTAACACGGCCAGCAAATTGGAGTGCCCTTCGCTTTGGCGCGCCAGAGCATTCGCGAACGCGTGGCCCGCGGGCCCCTCCTTGCTGCCAATGATCAAGTCAATATGGGCAATTTCATTCCCTTCGCCCGCCAGCGCTTCACCGACGTAGAACGCCATTGAACTTTCTCCCGATCTCGTGGAAACCAAGGGTACAACGAAACCGAGAATGTAACACACGTCACTCTGAAGGCAAGTAGCCGGCGCCGCACGGGAAACGGTGACGGGCGCATCAAGGAGAGCGTCTCTTCGCGGAAACGTGTTAGCCCGGATTATTCATCGATGGGTAGGATGGGTCGATCAAACCGTGATGCCGGGTGGGTCTGCGCTCGCTGATCGTTTGCCAAGGCCGAGCAGGTTGGCAAATCAGACCGGTTCGGATTGCGCTGACCCACCAAGGACTGGCGCTCGCTTGCCGCACCCTACTTGAATAATCCGCGTTAGAATTAGAAATTGCCCAGGCGGCAACGACCGCGCCAAGTTCAGATACTTGTCGCCGAAGCTGCCCTCTTCGGCGACATGCGACAACGCGCCCACCTGACTCACGCCGACGGGTGGCGCGATGCGCTCCTACGACACTTTGCGGACCACGCCCACCACGACGCCTTCCACTTGAGCGTTTGTGCAATAGATTGGCTCCATGGTCGAATTGGCCGGTTGGAGCCGCACCCGTTTCTTTTCGGGATACCAATACTTGAGCGTTGTTTCGCCTTCGTCGGTAATGGCGACCACGATCTGCCCCGGCTGCGCGGTTTTCTGTTTCCTGACCACCACGTAATCGCCATCGGCGATTTGCGCTTCGATCATCGAATCCCCCGAAACTTCCAGCGCATACAATCCCTTCCCGCGGAAGAACTCACCCAGGTCAATTCGCTCCTTTTGCTCAATCGCCTCGTGCAAAACGCCCGCGGCAATGCGGCCAGCTAAAGGAAGCCCCCGCTCCTCCTCGATGGGTTCTTGGGTCAATTCAATGGCGCGGGCTTTGTTCTCTTCGCGGCGAATAAAGCCTTTTGATTCCAGTGCGCGCAAATGACACATGACGCCATTAGGCGACTTGATTCCAAACGCGTCGCCAATATCACGCACGGTAGGGCCGTACCCCCGGGCGCGAATGGCATTGCGAATAAACTCATAAACGGCGAGTTGTTTTTCCGTTAGTTGCTCAAATGTGGACATAGCGCCCTCCCTCGATTCACCCGTTGTTTCGACACCCTTAATTTAATATACGGGCGTTCACAGTCAATACGTTTGTACACGTTCGGACGGATTTTCCGGTAATGTTTCGCGCGCGGCCCTTCCCATTCTTCTTATTCCTCCACAACGAACGGGAAAACAACTTAAATGCCTTATTCGGTGCTTCACGTCTGGTCGAATAGGAACTGGAAGCATCGGGGTAGACATCCGATAGCGCCATGATTCCTCCGTTTCGCCGCGTGGCCCGGTTTCGCTCGGCAGGTCGGTAAAGCGACCTGTCGCGAATTGCGCCTCTCCGCTATATTCCCCCACCGCCATTTTGCCGCTTGGATCACCTCGCGTATGCGACAAGCCACTCGCGCGAGCTTCGCACTGATATTCTGCGCCTTGGCGTGCGCGGTGATGGCCCAGGAAGAACTGCGACCTCCCAGCCCAATCACTCCGCCGATCGACGTGGCGCCGGAAGACCTGCCGGAACCGCTCCTTGTTGCTCCCGACGGCGAGTTGACAATTGACCTGGCGGGACCGCCCCCAACGTTACCCGAGTACGATCTGGACGTTCTCCTAGAGACGACGGCGCGTTGGGCGAAGGTCCGGCAGACGGTGCGCTGGACAAATCCCGCCGCCACCCCGACCGACCTCCTGGTTTTTCACGTTTATCCGCGGCACCGGCCCGATCAAAAGCTTCTACAAGCGTATCAACGGACCCTGGAGTCCTTTCGGGTTGACCCGCGCGAGGGCGTCGATAGTGTTGGTCGGCGGCTCCAGGTCCAGCGCATCCACTCGTGCGATACTCCGCTGAATTTTCATTTCGATAAGAAAACCGACACGTTGCTTATCGTTGAGTTGCCGGCGCCCGTGCTGCCCTGCGAAACCGTGGAAGTCACGCTGGAGTACACGCTTGATATTCCGCCGGTTCAGGGGCGTTTTGGCCAGTTTGGCTGCGTCACCAGTTTGGTGAACTGGTACCCGATCCTGGCGTACTACGATGACCACGGGTGGGACGACTCGCCGTACATTGCATGGCATCAGCCGTGGTTGAACGAGGCGGGCAACTACACCATTCGCTTGACCACGCCGGCGCAGGAAAAGGTGGCCACGGGCGGGCAGGTGCTTAGTCGCCGAGTGGACGACCACGGATATCAGCACTTGCTGATCACGGGCTACGGGCTGCGTGATTTGGCGATCGTGGCCAGCCCCCGGTTCGAGGTGCTTGAGTCGCAGGTGAACGGCGTTTGCGTGCAGGTCTTCGCCTTTCCCGAGCATCGCTTCTATGCGCAATTATCGCTGGACACGGCCGTCGAATGTTTGCAGTTGTATTCCCAATGGTTTGGCCCGTACCCGCATCCCGAGTTCAAGGTGGCCGAATCGTTCTTTGGATGGAACGGGAACGAGTCGTCGGGCATGATCTTGATCGACGAGCGCATTTTTGATGCGCCGAAAATGGCCCATCTCTACATTGACCACTTGGTGAGCCACGAGATTTGCCATCAATGGTGGTACTCCACGGTGGGCACCGATGGTTTCCGCCAAACGTGGATGGATGAGGGCCTGGTCTGCTACCTGACCGAATTGCGCGTGAAGCTGAAGTATGGCCCCAACCCGCCGGTCTTCGATTGGCCGAAGGCTTTGCGCTGGCTGCCGACCATTCGTTACCAAACGTTGTCGCACAACGGCTACTACCTTTACGCCGGGCGCGGCGGCAAGGGAAGCACCGTGGCGCCGCTGCACGAGCACGGACACGTTCACAATGTGTTTTTCCTGGTCTACGACCGCGGAAATAAGGTGATGGGGATGATCCACCATCGCCTGGGAACACAGCGGTTTTTCGAGTTCTTGCGGATCGTCTATTGCAAGTACCAGTATCGCATCCTGCGCATCGAGGACTTTCAATACGAATTGGAATGCTATACCGGCGAAAACTGGCAACAGTTTTTCGATGATTGGTTGCATTCCCCCAAGGTCACCGACTGGAAAATCGCGGGGGTCTGGACGGAGTGCAAGGGAGATCGCCACGAAACCACCGTCCGCGTCAAACAATTGCGGGAAATTGCCGAACCGGTGGAAATCGGCTGGAGTTGCGCCACTACCGAAGCGCCCGAGGCAAAAGTGCTGCTGGAGCCGGACGCTGGCGATTACATGGTAGGCGACGCGCGCGTGGAGCGCGTGGCGCATGATGAATGGGCGGTGTCGTTCGTCAGTAAAGAGAAGCCGCGGCAGATCACGATCGACCCCGACTATTGGCTACTCGACGGCAACTTGCACAATAACCGCTGGCGTAAGACTCCGCTGGTTCGGCTGACGCCGTTCTATACGCCGCTGGACGAAACCGCGCTCATGCAGCCCCTGGACCGCGTGGGGATCGCGGCGGGGCCAGGCATCGATGCGATGGGGCGCCTGGTCGCCCGCGGTTCGATTTCGTCGATCCACGATTATCGGGTCTCGCCGTTCCTGGCCTATACGCCCGCGGCCAACGACAACCAATTGACGGCGGGCATCGACTCCATTGTTTACAATCTGCCGGCGCCAAACTGGTCGCTGGGCGTCACCTATGAACACACCCTGGCCAGCGACTTGATTGACGATCCCGAAGACCAAGGCCGCGTGTACCTGCGGTGGGATCAGATCTACACCACGAGTTTTCTCTATCCCAACTTGAAGTATTGGGAGTTCTACTTTCGCTTCGGCGACAATTTTTATCCCTACGAAGCGACTCGCCCTTCGCAGGATCCAGGGGTCGAGAACTATCGCGACATTCGCGCGGCGGGGGTCTCGTTTCATGCCGACTCGCGCATGCCCTACTGGAACCCCGATTCGGGCGTTGCGTTCGACGCCACGTATGAATACGGATTCCCGGCTTTCGGCGATGGCGAGACGTATCATCGCGCGTGGGCGCAAACGTCCGCGGTGCGTCGGTTGCCAGCGGCGCTTGGGCCGATCTCGGCGACGAAAGTGGCAGGGCGGTTAGCGGCCGGCGTGGGCGGTCCAGATAATGGCGAACACTTCCGACTAGGCGGGCCTAACCGACTTCGCGGTTTGCGGCGCGAGGACGTCAAGGGCAACGCTTTTTGGCTCGCGAGCGCCGAATGGCGAGCGCCGATTCGTGAGAATTTGGACTTTCCCATTTACGACAACGTCGCGCAGATCCGATCAATCCACACCTCGCTGTTTTACGACGTCGGCGAAGCGTACATGTTCGACGAAGCGCTCGGCGTGGAACATGCGGTTGGCACGGGGCTTTACTTCGACATGCCCTTGTTCAGTCTCATTGAGAACTTCACCTTGCGCGTCGAATATGCGCATGCCCTGCGCCGCAACACCGACGCCATATGGGCCGGCTGGTATTTCGCGTTCTAGGGCGCGCTACCCCAACGTGGATTGAGCGCGCCCCGCCGTTCCACCGCGTTTACGCCGGTGTTGAGGCGCGTCACAATGACGGCATGAGGCCGACACCCACGGTTGCGGCGTCCCAGATGCAACGTCCAGCCAGTTCGCAAATTTTCCAACGAGACGCGACACGATGATCGAGAAGACGATCGGCTTTATCGGCGCAGGCCAGATGGCGCGTGCGCTCGCCCAAGGGTTTGTCCAGTCCGATTTGATCGCCGCCCACGCCATCTTTGCATCCGATCCCTCGCCCGCCGCGCGGGAAGCCTTCGCGCAGTTGATTCCCGCGGCTCGGTTTCTCGAAAGCAACCGTGAAACGGTCGAGAACTCCGACGTGGTGATCCTGGCGGTCAAGCCGCAGTACATCGCCACGGCCGCGGCCGAGGTGCGGCCCGCGATCGACGCTTCCAAGTTGATCGTCTCGATTGTGGCCGGCGTCTCGATGGCGGCGTTGACAAAAGGTTTAGGGACCGACCGGTTGATCCGGGTTATGCCAAACACGCCTTGTCTGGTCGGCGAATCGGCCGCGGCCTATAGCCTGGGCGGCGGCGCCTTGCCTGCCGATGGCGAATTGGTGGCCACGCTGTTGCAAGCGGTCGGCGTGGCGATCCCAGTCGAGGAGCGACAACTGGACGCGGTAACCGGGCTCTCTGGCTCGGGGCCGGCTTATGGTTTTTTGATCGTCGAAGCGCTCGCGGATGGCGGGGTGCGAATGGGCCTTCCGCGCGAAGTCGCGTTGACGTTGGCGGCCCAAACCCTCCTTGGCGCCGCCAAGATGGTTTTGCAAACGCACGAACACCCCGGCGTGCTCAAGGACCGCGTGGCCAGTCCGGGCGGCACCACCATTGCTGGTTTGCAGGCGCTTGAGGATCGGGGGGTGCGTGGGGCGCTGATTGCCGCAGTCGAGGCCGCCGCTCGGCGTTCGCAGGAGTTGGGAAAGTAGCCTATGCCTTCCGTCATTTGCCTTATCGACGATAAGCATGTTCCCTTGCGCCGCATTCTTTGGGTCTCGGAGCTACCCCATTTTTGCGGCAAGGAGAACTGCCTTTTTGAAGGCCGTTACGAGGTCCGCTTGGAGGGCCATGAATCGCTTTTCGCGAGTCGCACGGAACGCGACCAGTGTTTACAAGCCCTACAAGCGTGGCGGGGAGACAGTGACGATGAGGATTGGGAGTAGTATTCCTCCCCGGTCTGTGCCGGCGGTCCAGAGCACGGTAAATTAGGAGCGTATTCCGCTCTTCCGTTCTGGCCGACCCGCGACGTCGTCGGCCGATCCGCTAGTCGAAAGGCGCTTCCCATGTCGCTCTTCGAAGATAATCGCTACGAGTGGCGTGAGACGTATTTTATCTTTTTCTTGGATAAATCGCGCCCTTCAAAATCCCAAATGGAGAAATTCCTCAAGGAGTTGGGGAGCCGCTATAAAGTGCGCGACGTGCGCACCGACGACGATCACCGCTTCGAGTCGGCCACCGTGCTGGCGCCCGACGACTACGCCGGCATGGATGTGACCTATGTGGCCGGTGACGAGGTGCGCGAACAGCTTGACGAAATGCTGGAAGAGATTGGTAAAGCGACACTCAACGTTGGGCAAGTGGATAAACTGGCGAAAATCGCCAAATGCAACGCCCGGTTCGACATTTACCACTTCGAACAAGTGGCCTCGGAAGAGGCCGACGAAGACGAAATGCTCGATCCCGGCGCGCTCTTGATCGTGCTGGAACGGTTGACGAAACTGTGTGACGGCGTCGGCTTTGATCCGCAAACGGGAACCCTGATGTAACGCATATGTTGGCCAAAGAAATCAAGCCGGGCGCCGTGGTCGTATACAACGACGCGCCCGTGATGATCGAGTCGGTATCGGTGCAAAGTCCGTCCGCACGGGGCGCGGCCACGTTATACAAATTTCGCGGCCGCCATCTGGTCACCAAACAGAAGGCTGATATTACATTGAAGGGGACGGACTCGCTGGGCGAAGCCAACTTCGAGAAACGCCCCGTGAAACTCATGTACCGCGACACCGAGCAAATGCACCTGCTCGACCAGAGCAACTACAATCAGTATTCGATTGCCTTGTCCGATGTCGAGCGCGAAATTCCTTTTATCACGGAAGATTTAGAGGGGATGCTCGCCTTGATTTACAACGATGAATGCGTGGGGTTGCAGTTGCCCACTGCGGTGGATCTGACCATTGCCGAATGCGATCCGGCCGTGCGAGGCAACTCGGCTACGGCGCGCACCAAACCATTGACGCTCGAAACGGGGCTTGTTGTGCATGGTCCTGAGTATCTGAGCCAGGGAGAGCGCGTGAGGGTCGATACGCGCACCGGCGATTTTTTGTCGCGGGCCTGAGAACACGCGTTGCGGGGTTCTAGCAGAGCGACGCCTCCTTCTTTGCGCGGAGGCGCCAAGCCGACGGGCGAAATCGCGCGAATGCGCCATCCTCTATGCCGTGGCTAGCGATGTGCAGGGATCGGGAATGGCTTCGCCGTTGCTTGTCATTACTCCCATTGCATGCTGTTCACAACGCTCCGCGAAAAGGCTTTTCCCATTTCCCGTGAAACCCTTGCCCAGGGGTCGGGGTTAAATATGTGGACGAGTTCTTGGCTTCTCACGTCTTCCCTTGACTAAACCTACGCCGCGTCATGATGTCGTTCCGGTCCTGGCTCCTCGTCGTTCTGGTATTCCCGGCCCTCCTCTTGGGCGTTGTTTCTACCTCATGCGCGGAAGATCGTGAATGCGCGGACGAACCAAAGTCGTCGGTGGGGCGAACCATTGAAAACTTCACGTTGCAAGATTTTCGGGGGAAGTCGGTCGCACTCTCGGATTTTTCCGATGCGAAGGTCGTTGCCGTGCTCTTTGTGGGCGTCGAGTGTCCCATCGTACAACTTTACTCGCCGCGGTTGGTGGCGCTTCAGGAAAAGTACAGTGGACGCGGGGTGCAATTGATCGCGGTCAACTCCAACCAACAAGACTCGCTTACCGAATTGACGCACTACGCGCGGACGCACGCCTTGAACTTTCCCGTACTGAAAGACCCGGGGAACGGTGTGGCTGACCAATTTGGCGCCACGCGCACCCCCGAGGTTTTTGTGCTCGACCAAGAGCGGCGAGTGCGCTATCAAGGGCGTATCGACGACCAATACACCTATGGCGTGCAAAAGCCCAAGGTCGATCGTGAGTACCTGATCGAAGCAATCGACGCCTTGCTTTCTGACCGTGAAATTGCATTGCCCCACGCCGAGGCCGTGGGATGCCTGATTGGTCGCGTGCTCAAGTCTCAGGCAAGCAGCGACGTTACCTATTCGCGGCAAATTAGCCGTATTCTGCAAGCGCGGTGCGTCGAGTGCCACCGCGCAGGAGAGATCGCTCCGTTCGCCCTCACGGATTACGAAGAGGTCGTGGGGTGGGCAGAAATGATCGCGGAAGTGGTTCGCGAACAACGCATGCCCCCTTGGCACGCCAACCCCGATCATGGCGAGTTTATCAACGATGCCCGACTGACCGACCAGGAAAAAGACTTTATCTACCGCTGGGTCGCGGCGGGCGCCCCCGAGGGCGATCCGAAGGACCTACCGCCACCGCGCGAGTTTGTGGCGGGTTGGCGCATCGGGAAACCGGATCTCGTGATTTCGATGGCCGACAAACCCTTCACGGTGCCAGCCGAGGGCGAAGTCAAATACCAATACTTTGTCGTCGATCCAGGGTTTACCGAGGATCGATGGATTCGCGCGGCTGAGTGCCGCCCCGGCAATCGCGCGGTGGTGCATCACATTATTGTGGCCGCCCTGCCGCCGGAAGGGCGCGATCGAGCACACGGCGAATTGCAATCAGAATGGATTTCCGCCACGGCGCCCGGCGCGCGTCCCTTGATTTTGCCCGCTGGAATGGCCAAGCGAGTTTCGGCGGGATCGCGCCTGGTGTTCCAGCTTCACTATACGCCTAACGGAACCGCGCAAGAAGATCTCAGTAGCGTCGGCTTGATCTTTGCCGATCCTCAAACGGTGAAGCAAGAAGTGGCAACGCAAAACGCAACCAACCGGCGGTTTCGTATTCCCGCAGGCGAGGCGAATCATCGTGTCGAGGCGACACACGTCTTCTCCAAAGACTCGCTGATGCTGGCGATGTTCCCGCATATGCACCTGCGGGGCAAGTCGTTCCGTTACACCGCGCAATACCCTGACGGGACGAACGAGATTCTGCTGGACATCCCGCGGTATGACTTCAATTGGCAGAATTCCTATATCTTCCCAAAGCCCAAACCGATGCCGGCGGGGACCAAGCTGCACTGTGTCGCCCACTTTGACAATTCGGAGGAGAACCTAGCAAACCCAGACGCAACCAAGGAAGTAACGTGGGGCGATCAAACGTGGGAGGAAATGATGATCGGCTACTTTGACATGGTGCTTGCCGATCAGGACCTGTCGCGTCAGGAGCCGAGACAGCGACGCACCGATGCCTTTCTTGAAGCCGTGCAAGCGGACAAGGCTTCGATCGACGACGAATTGAAATCGCTCGCCCGGCATGCCCTGGAATCGGACGAGGGGTTCGAGAAGTTCGCTTTGCGCCTGCGGACCTTAGTCCCGCAACTGGACCGCGTGTGTGTGAGCGTGGTCCGAGACGATCAACTTGTAATCGATTATGTCGCCCAAGAGAAAACCTATAAGAGGTTGGTGGGGGGCAAAGGGGTCACGGTGCGTTCGGCCGGCATGGCGTTGACGAACTATGCGCAGAGAAGCGACCCGATGGTTCATCAGGATCTGGCGCAGGTTGCCAAGCCCGACCTGCGTTTCATGCGGATGGCGTTTTCGGCTAGCATGCACGCGCCGGTCCGGATTGGCGACCACGCGGCAACGCTCAATTTCTGGAGCGCCGAGAAAGAGGCCTTTCCCGTGGAAGCGGTTGAGCTACTGACCGAGATGATTCGATGGACCGCGGTCAAGGACTAAAAAGGGGAAGCAGCCCCTTGGAGCTTGCCTTGATGGCGCGATTGGTGAATTCGACTGCGCCGTGGACGAGGCTACTGAGGAGTGCCGCGTTCTTGCGTATCGGTCACTCACGCCAAAGAGCGACCCACACAAGACAGCCCATCGCTCACGGATGTGAATCTTTCCGTAGCGGGGGCGTCTCGCCGCCGTTACGGAAAGATTCACATCCGCTCTGGTCTGAAAGGCGCGTTAACCGCGCAGGCGTTTCCCAATTTCGATAACCATGCGGTCTTCGTCGGGAAAGGCTCCGGTGGCGAGCTTGGAGTAAAGTAGCTCGTTGTCCACCGTCAGTTCGAAGCAGCCGCCCGAGGAAGGCTGCAATTCGAGGCTGGAAATTTGTTGCTTGTACTGCGAAAGAAGCCGGGCCGCCAAACTGACGGAGTTAGGCTCGTAATTTCACATGGCGCAGTAGCGAAGGTGAATTTTCATCGCCGGTGTCCTTGGTGCGAGAACAGTGTGCTCTCGTTGCACTCGCCCAGGCGGCGGATTACTTCTTCTTTTTGCTGGTCTTCTTTTTGGAAGAAGCGGCGCTGGTTTTCTTGGCGGCCTTCTTGCTGGACTTTGCGGCGCCCGCCGACGTTTTCTTCGCGGTCTTTTTCTGGCTTTTGCCGGATCCCCCGCCACCGAAAATGGAATCCCAATTTGAAGCGTACTGCTCGTTCGACCCTACACGTACAATCGTCACAGTTCGTCGTCCTCTTGATTTTAGGAACTCTCGATCACGACCGGCCGCATTGCCAACGGGCGATGCGGAAACGTTTGCTTGTTCGTACTTTAACGCGCCTGCTGGGTCAAGGGACGGTCGGTTCGACCGTCGCCGTCACCGTTCAGAAGACTTCCCTGGACTGCTTGCTTGCCCGCCTGAACAACGGTAAAGAGCGAGGCCGGCGAAGATTTATAAACGCGCTGCACTTCAAGTGGGTGCGAAGACACGATATCCTCCAGCCCCAACGTGGTGCGCCAGCCCAAGCGCCGCGTAACCGGATCGAGCGCGTCCGTGAACTTCGAAACCCACCGGCGTTTGCTGCGGAAGTGATTGATAATCACGATGATGGCGTCGGGCTTCGCCACACGCAGGATTTCGCCGATCATCCGGTCATGGTCAGGAACCACGCTGACCACGTGGAAAGCAAAGACATAATCGAATTGAGCATCCGCAAAATCAAGATTCTGCGCGTCCATCTCGCGGAGGTGGATATGACTCCAACCGTTCTCGTCGATCTTATCTTGCGCATGGGCCAACATTTTGGCCGAGAGATCAATCCCCGTCACCTCCGCGTGCGCGGGATACGCGGGCAGCGACAATCCCGTGCCTACGCCTACTTCAAGCACTTGCGCATTGGCGGGAATGTTTAGCGACCGAATCGCATGGTGGATGCGATCCCGAAAAAAGCGGGCAAACACCGCTTCGTAATAACTAGCGAATTGATGATACGTCTTGCTGGCGTGCGAGCCGGGGGCGATTTTTGGCATGGCGGGAAATCTCGATGCAGTCCAGGGCTAGAGATTAAATCAAAACTCCCGAACCTCACCGCGGGAGGAATGGATCAGACGCGCTAGCGGTACGGCGAGCAAAACACGTACCGGTGAGGCTAGTACAAAAAAGAGAAAGATCAAAGGGGCCGCCAACTCATGAAAGGCGAAAACGGCCACCAACGCAAAAACGAGTTGGATCAAATACGGAAAAGTTTGCTGGCCCCGAAAAAACAAATTGAATACGTGGGGATAACGGATGCGCGACACCATTAAGCAGCCCAGCACCAACGCCAGCAGCGGCAGACAAATCTCGGCTGCGGTCATCAACCATGCCCCGATTTCTTGAGCCCGCTCTGGCATGCTAGGGTCCGTCAAGCGGACAAAACCCGGCCAGGCAATGGCGAAGGAAGCCACCGTCCCCGCCGCGGCTGGCGAAGGTAGTCCGCTGAACGAAGTATGGGAATCGTCGTCCGCCGTTTCCACGTTAAACCGCGCCAATCGCAGCACCACGCACAAAACGAACAGCACCGCCAGGCACCACAAGAGCCGCGGATGGTAATACGAAGAACTATTAAGCACGATCAACGCCGGCGCTACGCCAAAACTTATCACATCGCAAAGACTATCCAACTGGGCCCCAAAGTCACTGGTTTGCCGTGTCAACCGTGCGACGCTGCCATCGATCATGTCGAAAAACATGGCCGCCAGAATCAGCAATCCCGCGGAAAACAGAAAAGCCGCCGAGTCGATCTCGGGATCGACCGCGGTCGCGAATGTAATGGCGCCAAAACCGCACGCGGCATTCCCCAGCGTCAGCAGGGTCGGCGCCACAGCGATCACGCGTTGTCGTCGTAAACGAGGTCGCTCCATCTCAGGTTTGTCCGTCAGTGGCTGGTGCTTCAGTTCGATATCGACCCAAAATCGTCGCACCCGCGCGAACGCGAGCGCCAATCTGCGTTTCTAGTACCAACGAATCTTCCCGAGGCAGGACCAACTCGGTGCGGGAACCGAGCTTGATCATGCCAAATTGCTGGCCCCGCTGGAGCTGATCGCCTGGTGCGACACGACACACGATGCGGCGCGCCAGCGCCCCGGTAATCTGCCGAACGATGTAACGCCGGTGCGGCGCCGCGGCCTCTTCCATCCGCAATGCTACTTGTTCGTTCTCCCGCGCCGACTCGGGCCGCAGCGCATTGAGAAACTTGCCACGCCGATACGTAAGCCCCAAGACGCGGCCCGCGACCGGCGCGCGATTCACGTGTACGTTGAACACCGAAAGAAAAATTCCCACAAGCACGGCAGGACCGCCGATGAATTCGTCGTACTCGATCTGCTCAATAGTCGTCACCACGCCATCGGCCGGCGAAATGACCAACCCGGCCTCGGTCGGCGGGATGCGGCGGGGATTCCGGAAAAACCAAAACACCAGCACCGCGAAGACGCCGGGAATAATCGCCAAGAGCGGATGCACCCATGCCGCCGCCACGGTCAGCGCAACCGATAGCCCGCCCAGAAGCAATACCTCAGCCAACGCGACACGGACAAACGGTAGGTGCTCGCGCCAGGTGAACGGATCATCTTCCTGGCGCCACCAGTAACCGCCCTGATTGGAATAAAACTTGACGTCGCGCGGGTCAAGCACTTCATTCGGGCAAGCATTACGTTCGCCGCGACGCAGAGCTTGCATGCGTTCGACATAACGGCGACGGAAGATTTTCAAATAGGCGCGCCGGACATGGCCCCACGCCAGTTCCACGCTCATGCACACGCCGCCGCCAGGTTGGATCGACGTAATTTGGGGGTCCATTGGCTCGACATCGGGGGAATGACTGGCTTCGCCAATCGCTACTTCGGATGTCGTCGATGTCAAGTACTGGTCCATGAACTCGCGTATTCCCAATCCCGTGGCAACACCCACCACGAAAGAATCTTAATATAAGAAACTATTTGATAGCCAGTCGTCAACTGGCAGGCAGCCGTCAAACATCGGAATTTATTGCTTTGCCGGAACGTGGGGTCTTCCCGACGTCCGTGCGGAACTTTCCCGATGCATCAATTCTCCACTTGTTCGCCTTCTTCCTTGGCCTCTTGCATGCCTTCCGGCTCTAACAACTCGACACCTCGGTTGAGGTAGGCAAACACGCCCCAGGCGGCACGCAATGCTGCCGCCGTTAAACCGACCGAACCAGCGGAGGGCAAATGCTCCAGCGTGTCGTGGCTCACCCGGAATACGATGACACGCGATTCAATGGATAACGCGACAACCCGTACGATCATGAACCGCGAGAGGACCCCCACACCCGCGTGGGAGCCCTCCTCTGTGCTTCGCGCCGCACCTTTTCTTCCAGAATCGTCTCGCCCAACTCCAAGGGCGCAGTCGCCACGGTCAACACGGCGATACTTTCGAGGACGTCTTGGACGCACGCTGTTCCCGCCGCGTCAGTGGTTGGCCGAATTCCCTGCCAGAGTTGAACCGCGGAAAGCACAATCGTGACTTCCGCGGGAGGGACGTTGCGGCAGGAATGGCCACGCGGCGCAACGTCCGTCTTATCGCTGGAGCCGCTTATAGCGGAAGCGGTGCGGCTGGTCGGCCGCTCCCCCTAACCGCTCGCGGCGTTGCTGCTCGTACGCTTGGAAATTGCCGTCGCACCAATGGACCTGGCCCTCGCCTTCAAACGCCAGAATATGGGTAGCGATACGGTCCAAGAACCAGCGGTCGTGGCTAATCACCACCACGCAACCGGCAAAGTTTAAAATCGCTTCCTCCAGGGCGCGCAACGTATCGACATCCAAGTCGTTCGTTGGTTCGTCCAATAAGAGAACGTTCGAGCCGCGTCGCAAGAGCTTGGCTAGATGGACGCGGTTTCGTTCACCCCCTGACAAGTTGCCGACCTTCTTCTCCTGGTCGGTTCCCTTGAAATTAAATCGTGACACATACGCTCGCGAGTTCACTTTCCGGCCACCCATTTCCAACGAGTCGTGTCCGCCGGAAATCTCTTGATAGACCGTCTTGTCGGGGCCTAGCTCATCGCGGAGTTGATCGACATAGCCTAACTCGACAGTCGGCCCGATGCGCAGTTGGCCCTGATCCGGCGCCGTCTTGCCGGTAATCATATTAAAGAGCGTCGTCTTGCCGGCCCCATTAGGACCGATCACGCCCACGATGCCGCCAGCCGGCAGGCGGAAGCTCAGGTTTTCGATAAGCACCCGGTCGCCATACCCTTTGCAGAGGTCAACGGCCTCGACCACCAGTTCTCCGAGATGCTTTCCGGGAGGAATCTGAATTTCAAACTCTTCCGGACGCTCTTCAAACTGTTGCGCAGCCAATTGTTCGTAGGCGTTGATGCGGGCTTTATTCTTGGCCTGTCGAGCGCGAGGCGCCATGCGAATCCATTCCAGTTCGCGTTCCAACGTCTTTTGGCGAGCGACCGCCGATTTCTCCTCAAGCGCCAGACGAGTCTGTTTTTGCTCAAGCCAGGAGGAATAGTTCCCCTTCCAGGGAATGCCGCGTCCGCGATCGAGTTCCAAAATCCACTCGGCCGCGTTGTCCAGGAAGTACCGATCGTGCGTCACCGCGACCACCGTGCCAGGGTACTCGGTCAGGTGGCGTTCCAGCCAAGCGACCGATTCGGCGTCCAGGTGGTTGGTCGGTTCGTCCAGGAGTAAAAGGTCGGGCTTTTGCAGCAGCAACCGGCAAAGGGCCACGCGGCGCCGTTCGCCGCCCGAGAGGGTTGTTACGTCGGCGTCGCCGGGCGGCAGGTTCATCGCATCCATTGCGATTTCGATTTCGCGGTCCAACTCCCAGGCGCCGGTCGCCTCGATTTGGTCTTGCAGGCGGGCCATTTCGTCGCACAACTTTTGCATGGTCGCATCGTCGAGCGGTTCGGCCAACTTCATGCTGATTTCGTTATAGCGTTCAACGACGGCCCGCCGCGGCGCTATGGCCTCGTCCAGGTTGCCGCGAACGTCTTTCTCGGGATTCAGTTGCGGCTCCTGCGATAAATAGCCACGAGTAAAACCGTCGGTCAGACGAGCCTCGCCGTCAAACTCTTTCTCGACGCCCGCCATGATGCGCAACAGCGTGCTTTTTCCGGACCCGTTGCGGCCTAGAACGCCAATTTTCGCGCCAGGGTAGAAACACAATCCGATGTCTTTCAAGACCTCGCGTTGCCCGAACTTTTTTGACAGTTCCGAGGTGGTGAAAATGTACTGTTGACCCATGGGAAACTTATGAGGGAGAGAAAACGAAGAATACCGGTCGAGGTCGCCGTCAAGGGAGTCTACGGAGACGTAACTCCCCTGGGGACTGGAGATCTCGGCGACGCGGCCGAATGCGGTAGGAGCGGTTAATTCTATCCCGTGCGACTCATTCTGGGCAGGCGCCGGGGAACGTCGCGATTTCTATTTTTTCCGCGGAAGGTAAGAAACGCCGCCCGCCCGGCGAAACGGTCCAGCGTTTGCCAGCGGCGGGGGCCAGGCAAACCCGCCTTGCGTGAAACTTCCAGGTGCTCTACAAGAACGGAATACGGCGATTCCCAGGCCGCGCTCCGCAACTGTGGCGACGTTCTCGATACCCTTCAGCAAACTCGCTTGCCCGCGAAAATCAACGGCGCTAGGATTTCAACAGACGCCTCGCTTGCAAGCCCGCAAAACCATTTGCGTTCATTCAAGGACAACGTAGGACATGACCCGAATTGGCACACTTCCCCAGCACGGCCCGTTCGCCTATGTCGATTATCAGCGGCAACGGCAGATGACGTTGGGCGACCTTCTGCTGGAGAATCGTATCGTCTTTTTGCAGGGGGAAATTCACGACGGCAACGCCAACGAGTTGGTAATGAAGTTGCTGTACCTGCAAAGTGAGAACCGGCGCAAGGAAATCCACTTTTACATTAACTCGCCCGGCGGCAGCGTAACGTCGACGCTTGCCATTTACGACACGATGCAAATCCTCAGTTGCCCCGTCGCCACGTATTGCGTGGGGCAAGCGGCCAGCGGCGCCGCCGTGCTTCTGGCGGGCGGTTCGGCGGGCAAACGCTTCGCGCTGCCTCACGCCCGGGTGATGGTCCATCAACCGCACGGCGGCGTGGGCGGCCAAATCAGCGACATTGAGATTCAAGCCCGCGAGATTCTGCGTTATCGCGATGAACTGAACCAAATCCTCGCGCACCACACCAAGCAGCCCATGGAAAAGATCGCCAAGGACGCCGACCGCGACTTTTTCCTCAGCGCCAGCGAAGCCAAGGCCTACGGCCTAGTGGACGAGATTATCGTCAAGCCGCCAGTCGAAGCCGAAGACGAAGATTAAGGCCGCCCCAATACAATAGCCCTGGAGACTCTCATCCCATGCCTTTGGTACCTTACGTTGTCGAAAAGAGCGGCCGCGAAGAGCGCGCCTACGATATTTACAGCCGGTTACTCAAAGACCGCATCGTGTTTCTGGGCACCTCGATCAATGACGAAGTGGCCAACGTGATTGTGGCGCAACTGCTGTTCTTGCACTCGGAAGACCCGCAGGCCGACATCCACCTGTACATCAATTCGCCCGGCGGCAGCGTTAGCGCCGGGCTCGCGATCTACGACACGATGCAGTTCGTACAGTGCGACGTGGCCACCTACTGCATTGGGCAGGCGGCCTCGATGGGCGCGGTGCTGCTCACCGCCGGCGCCAAGGGCAAGCGGCACGCTTTGCCCAACTCCCGCATTATGATCCACCAGCCGCTAGCCGGCATGGAAGGCACGGCCGAGGACATTATGATCCACGCCCGCGAGTTCCAGCGGATCAAAGAACGCTTGAACGAAATCCTGATCAAGCATACCGGGCAAAGCCTGGACAAGATCAAGCAGGACACGGATCGAGACCGTTTCATGACGTCGGCCGAGGCTTGCGAGTACGGTTTGATCGACCGCGTGATCGAACACGTGAACGAAAAGACCTCGAAGCCCGCGACCTAGTGGGGTTTCGCGGACCAATGCGCCGGGTGCGTCGGCATGGAGGCCGAAATGAACTTGCGTGGGTGGATTGTCGTGGCGTTGATGTTCGTCGTGACGTTGGGTTGTAGCCCGGCGCGGCGCCGCCACGACGCCTACCAAGAAATGCTGGACGCCGAAAAACGTTGGTTGGAAGATCAAATCTATGATCTTGACTACCAGTACGGCGTACTCCACGACAAGTACGAATCCACGCGGCGTGAGAATGACTCGCTTCGTCAAGCATTGCGGGAACGTTCGCCCAACAAGGAGAACGGTGACTCGTCGGACACGACTCCCGGCGTGGCCGCGCCGCCATCTACCGGAGCCGGTGCGCTCCGGCCCCCCGTTGATCTCGATGAAATCGTCCCTCCCGAAATCGATCTAGGCGATCCGTCCAATCCGGTCGAACAAGCGCCTTCTATCACCCCTCCGGCCGAATTTCTACCGGGCGGAACCCCCGAACCAGCGCCCGAGATCATCCCTACTGCGCCTCCGACCGGAGATTTCCCCACCGCGCACGGTGAACTTGTGGACCCGCGGGTAACGGAAATTTACCTTAACCCGCTGCTCACGGGTGGGGCGGACCTCGACGACCGCCCAGGCGACGATGGCGTGTCGGTCGTCATCGAACCTCGCAATGCCGCGGGTCAATATGTTGCCGTGGCGGGCGAATTGTCGATCGTCGTGCTTGATCCCGCATTGCAAGGCGAAGCGGCCCGCGTGGCGCGATGGGATTTCACCGTCCACGAAACGCGCGAGATGATGACGCAATCGGCCTTTGGCAAGGGCGTTCACTTGCGGCTGCCCTGGCCCAACCAGCCGCCAGCAAACACGCAACTACACGTTTTCGTTCGCTACACATCTGCCGACGGCTCCCGGCTGGAAGTGGATCGAGAAATCTTCGTCGAACAGGCCGGCAACGTCTCTGCGCGCTGGACACCGTTGGCGCCCGAAAAAGGCGCGACGTCGGAATCGGGCGCCGTAACTCCGGCATCCTTTTTAGAGCCAGAGCCAATTGCGCCGGAAATTACGAAGACGGCAAAACCGCTGGAGAGGACATCGCCCCCCGTGGGACCGACGGTTTCCGAGAGTACGGAACGTCCCGAATGGCGTCCATACAGATAAGCGATCGCGCGCCGCGGGGCAGCAGTGTTGATCGCACGCTCCACCACGTGCTAAAGTTCGCGGGCTTACGGCGTGCGGGCGATCAACGTGACCGTGGCCGCGATTACGTCATTCCCGCGTTTAATTTCCAACGCCACTTGTTGGCCTGGGTCCGTTTCGCCTAAGCGGTCGTAAATATCGTCCAAGCGCCGCACGGGCCGCTCGTCGATCTTGGTAATCCAGTCGCCCACGCGCATCCCCGCGCCAGCGGCTGGCGTTTGGGGGTATACCTCGGTCACGCGACAACCGCCTGGCGTCGTCTCTAGATACATGCCCATCATGGGCCCACAGCCAAAGGGCCACTTCCCCCAAACTTCGCCGTTACGCAACCGTCCCAGCATGTTCTGCACGTCGATGAATTGGGTGTAAAGGAAACCGCCGAATTGGCTGCGTCCACGCTGGATTCCGATGACCGTTCCATTCTTGTCGAACAGCGGGCCACCCGCGCACCAGTCATCGAGGTCGAAGTCGGTCCAGACGACGCCTTGCAGGGTACGTTCAATGCCGACGACGTGCGCCGCCGGCGCCGCTACCGTTTGGACGCTCTGTTTGTGCGCCACGCCCACATAGAGCTGGTCCTTGGGAACGTTTCGCCCATCGCCCACCTCGGCAACCGGCCATTCGGCGGGCTCGTCGATCCGAACCAGCCCCAGGTTAAGATCGCGAGCAACGCCCGCCGTCTTTGCCTTCAACGTCCGCCCATCGGTTAACCTGACGGTCACTTCGTTGCCGGGACCGACGACTGCGTGGCCCGCAGTGAGAATGTCCCCTTCACGACTGACCAGCACGCCGGTGGAAAAACGCCCCCCGTAGTCAATCGCCACGGTGGCCGGAACGGCCTTTTCCAGCACGCTTTTGGCCAACTCGCGGCGCGCCTCTTGATTGGTCTCGTCGGCCGAGGGAGCGGCCGGGAGCACGTCAAAGTCGCGTTCGCTGCGTCCGAGGTAGATATGGTCAAAGAGCGCATACTCGCCGTCGGGAACGCCGAGCGTCAGCCCCGTGATATCGCACTTTCCGAAATCTTTATACAGATCGCGCGTCATGACGATCCATTGATCGGGCAGTTCAAGACTCCAAACCCGTGCGGCCGAACCGTAACTGGGATCGCCCAGCCCCGCGTCATACCGAACGGGCGGTGCGCTGGGTTGCTCCCGTTTTAATTCGACGGCCACGCGTCCCTTGCCCGATTTTCGAAACGCGAAACGTAAATAACGGAATTCCCCCAGCGCTGGCCGATCGCGCACCGACACGGAGCGCGGCAACCGCAAACTAAATTGATGAGTCGCCAGGATTCGCACGGAGCTTTCGCCAGAGTGGCGTTGCCCGGTTTCAAACGCAAAGGCCTCGGGGCGGGAGCCTTCAACGGGGGCAAAGTCGCCCTCGTCCTCGAACAGCGGATACAAGGTGGGCGGCTGTGCAGTCAAGTCCGCGGCTTTCCAAACCAGGGGCGCCGCGGACGCGTTCGGGGCTTGCAGCAGTTCCAGCAACAGGTTGTCCTTATTCGACTGGGTCAACCGATGTAGGGGAACGACCAACGCTTGCTGTTGCGCCGGGTCCGGCGAGTAGATGGGAAGCTCCCATTCAGCCGACAACTCGCCCTGGGCGCGAACTTCGAGTTTGACGCGTTGCGACGAGCCGGGCAAATGCTCGGCCAGCACCACCAGCCAATCATCGCCCGCCCGCGGCGAAAGACGTCGCGTTATACGTAAAGGTTGCTCGGGTGAAGCAACTCCCAAGCGAAAGCCGGGGATCGGCCCGTTAAGGTCAAACTGCTGCCGCCACGTGACCGGCGATTCGTTCTCGATGGTCCAGTTTCTCCAGGCGTACACTTGACGCGGCGTACGGCGAGATATTTCGACCTGGAGCTGATTCGGATCGAGAAGCAACAGTGGCTCCAGCCAGTCGGCCAGATCGCGAATATCGAGTGGATCGGCGCCCGACGGAGCGTTGCGAAGCAACGAGTCCACTTGCAGAATCAACGTGCGCCGCTTGTCCGATTCCGCTGGCAGGGAAAGATTGCCCCAGTCGGTGGTCTGCGACGTGCCGATCAACGGAGCGCTTTGCCACAGTGGCGCGCCTTCCGCCTGGTTGAGAAAGATGCGGGCTTGAATTGACCCGCCGGTCCCGGCAATGCGATCCAACCCCACGCGTCCCTGGAACGCCGTCGCGATGGTGGGAATGGGAAACTGCAATTGGCTGGCGCCCAAGGCGCCAAATCCCCAGCCGTACTCCTGACCGCCGCTTTCAAGCGGCCCTCCTTCCGCGTTGCGGTTTGCGCGAACGCGGCCGCTTGCGCCGCGGAAGGGCGAAGGAGTTTCTTCCCAATGTGCGAACAAGCGGCACAGGGGAACCTCGTGCGGCGCAAAGGAGCGTCGCATAACCACGTTACGATGCGGCGCCCAAAGGATGTCCAGACTCCACGCCGGATGCAGCCCGTGAAGCCACCGCTGGGCGTCGCCAGCGCCGCCCTCGGCGAGCGGAAAAAATCGCTCCCGCGAGGCGGTGATGATCAGACCATCGGTAGTTTCGTACTGCAAGAGCCGGGATTCGCCGCTGGGCGTTAACAGCGATAACTCGTCAAAGTACGCCTCCCAGGGATCGCGCTGCGGGAAATGCAGCTCCGCCAGATCATCAAACAACGCTTCGGTTTGCCCATTTTCCAGCAAGAGAAACACGGACTTCCGCCCGAATCGGACGCCGCGGAACTTGATCGCTCGACCATCGCGAAAGAAGGCGACGCTCGGCTCGAACCGATCGACGGTCCGTCGCCGCCAGACAATCCGCCGTACGGCGTCGTTCTTGACGCGTACCTGAGAACGGAAATGGGGGCGCGGCGTTTTCAGTTCCGCCGTAGGCTCCACCACCAAATGCGGCTCGGTCGTGATGACGGAATTGGAATCGGCGCCGCCTTGCTCAATGACAACCCCCGGTACGCGATCTCCGGTCCAGGTTTCGACAAACGCGTCAGGCGTGTCGGCTAAACGTAACGAACGGTCGCGCAACCAGCGAAACGGGTTTTGCGGATCCAGCAACGGTTGGTTATCCAAACGTGGATTGGCGTCGGGGGCATGCCAATCCGCAACCGCAGCGCCGGAAATCATTTGCCCATTGGCGAGTCTGCCAACGTAGCGTGCTGGTGTTTGTGCGGCGGCGACCGTTGCAAGGGCCAGGGCGACGATGGACGCGAAGCAAGCACTCAATAGTTGCATGATTGTCGGCTTCTGCGAGGAAATCCAATTCCGACCGCGATTATAGCAAACCGGCGCGGCCATCGTGGGTCGAGCACCTCGCGTGCCAAGATGGATGGTCAAATGGTTCTCTCGGGCGTCGGCGACTTGCGGGCCGCGGCAAATGGCCGATAATGCACGCTCGCGTGGACGAGGTTTTTCGTTAGATGCTCTGAAGGGAATGGAGGACGTATGCCTTTACTTGTGGTGGGGTCCGTGGCGCTGGACAGCGTGGAGACGCCCGTGCATCAGCGCGACAATGTACTAGGCGGATCGGCCGTGTATTTTTCGTATGCCGCCAGTTACTTTGCCCCCGTGCGTTTGGTGGGAGTGGTGGGCGAGGATTGGCCTCGCGAGCACACCCAACTCTTGAACCAGCGTCGCATCGACACCTCGGGCCTCCAGGTTGTTCCCGGCAAGAAGACCTTTCGATGGCGCGGCAAATATTTGCCCAACATGAATGACCGCGAGACACTCGAGGTCCACTTGAACGTATTCGGCGAGTTCAACCCCGTGCTGCCCGAAGATTACCGCCGGGCGCAGTTCCTGTTCCTGGCGAACGGCTCGCCTCGGCTCCAATTAAGCGTTCTCGACCAAACGCCGGGCGCCCGATTAGCGGTGGCCGACACCATGGATCTCTGGATTCGGAACGAATACGATGACCTGATGCGGCTCTTTCAGCGGATTGACGGCTTGGTGCTCAACGACGCCGAGGCGAAGTTACTTACGGGCGATGAAAACCTGGTCCGTGCCGGACACAAAATCTGCAAGATGGGGCCGCGGTTTGTCGTCATCAAAAAAGGCGAACACGGAGCGATGTTCTTTTCGGAACTGGAAACCTACGTGCTACCAGCGTATCCGACCGAAGACGTGTTCGATCCCACCGGCGCCGGCGATACGTTTGCGGGCGGGATGATGGGCTACCTTGCGGAGCAGAATAACTTCGATCCGGTCACCCTCAAGAAAGCGATGGGCTATGGCGTCGTGACCGCCAGTTACACCGTCGAAGACTTCAGCCTGGATCGTTTGAAGAAAATTGACCGCAATGACTTGGACCTGCGCATGAGCAAATATCAACAGATGCTCAATTTCTAAACCGGCGCACCGTCGGCGCATTCACGGCGGCAGCGCGTCCCTTTTCTCCCCTTCGTCGCCATGCAGATGCTTCGCACTTTTGTTGCCGTGGATATTGCACCTTCGGTTGCGTCGCGGGTGGCTCGCTTGATCGCTGAATTGCAGTCAAGCCGGGCCAGCGTGAAGTGGGTAGGCGACAAGAACCTACATCTTACGCTTCAATTTCTCGGCGATGTCGAATCGCTTCAGATTCCCGCGGTATGCGACGCGGTGCAGTCGGCGGCCGCAGTCGTAGACCCCTTCGAACTGGTTTGCGGCGGCGTGGGCGCCTTTCCCGATCTGCGGCGCCCGCGCACGCTATGGGTGGGTGTCCAGAACGGCGCCGAAGAGATGCGCGAGCTACAACGCCACATCGAAAAGGCGCTTGCACCGCTCGGCTTCCGCCCCGAGGCGCGGCAGTACCATCCTCACCTGACCATCGGCCGAGTTAAACAGGGCCCCGCCAGCGAATTAGCGGCGGCGCTGCAAGAACACGAGTCATTCCAAGCAGGTTCAACTCTCATTTCCGAAGCAATCGTGTATTCGAGCGAATTGTCACGCGAAGGGCCTACGTATACGGCGTTAGCGCGAGCCGCCTTGGGCGCCTAAGGCGTTCGATTACGAATGGCTCTCTAAGACCTGGCAGAATGTCTCTGCGTCGAGAAAAATGGCTTCCTCGACCAACTGCACCAGCAGCGGCGCCTGGCGCGCTCCGAGCGCCTGAAGCAATTGGCGGAGTTCATCCGGCGGGCAAACGCCGTTCAGTTCGGCGTACATCACGCGGTCGCCGCGGTCGTACAACAGTCCGCCGACTTCCCACCGCGGCGTATCTGGCTCGGCAAACCATCCAAACGACCCGTCTGGCTCGAAAAATAATCGCGGCAGCTTTGTCAGTTCTGCCTCGGCTTCCTCGAATGTCACGGGAAGCGGAACTTGCGATATCGACGGAAGGGGTAGGAGCGGCTCGACGACTTGCCCCGCAATCGCGATCGGGGCGCCGGTCCCCAATTCGTGCGGTCGGCCATGAATCGCAATGTGAAAGCGCGGGACAGGCATCAAGCGGGAGTTATTGCTGGTGCACGCGGCGGGGAATGGTAAACGAATAGAGTAGAACTACGGCTCCGGACGACATCAACGTCCACGGCGCCCATTCAGGAGGCGTAATTTCGCGAGGGCTTTCCCGCATGACGGCAAAACCCGATTCCTGTTGAGGTTGGCTGTTAAGCACGGCCTTTTCGATCGCCAGGCACTCTACCCCCAAGATACAAAGGAAGATGCCAATCGCCAAGAAGAATGACCGCCACATGATCACCTTGCCTCCTGCACCGTAGCTGTGGAACCCTGTAATGTTCACGTCCCCGAGAGGGTGAGCCACATTCAAAATCGGTGCGGGGCGGCCAAGACGTGAGTTTGCCGCCGCGAGTGGATTTCGTCGGCGCAAACCGCGATTGCGGCATGCGTGGCGCAACCGGTCCGGAATAGAACTACAATCCGCGTAATGGGAAAACGTCGGATACCCGGAGCACGTGGGCTGCGCGAAGAATGCGACGTGGAACGTCACATTCCCAACATGCGAGACGCCACCGCGGGTTAAGATGCGGCGGCCTCGGCGAATTGTTCCATGCGGTTTTCCGCCAGTCGCGTATCGACCGCCAGTTGCATCGAAACGCCCCAGCGGCCGTCCTTGTCGCCGACGATCTGCCAATGCGGTTGGACGACGACCGATTGGTGAACCAGTTCAAAGCCGGCTTCCGATTGGCTGACCGTTTCAATCGGAAAGGTCCAAATGTTGGTCGCACGGTTTGCCGAAAGATGCACCGCCAACCCCAGCCATTCGTCGGTCAATCCGAGGTCGCGAACGCCTTGCAGGTTGAGCCGCTGGCCGAGTTGTCCCAACCGGTGGCCTTCGGACTGGAAGAAGTAACGGTCATCAACGCCCGAGGGCATGCCCGCAAAATTGAACTCGACGCCAAAGTGAAAGTGTTGCCCCGGTGAAAGCCCTTCGATCAAGTAGGCGATGTCGAGCGTCGAGGCGCCCGCCTCCAGCGTCACGCCTTTGGTGATCTTCAAAGGCACGCCCCAGGCGTTGCCCTGGCGCGAAAGCACCACTTGAATGCGTTCGGGATTCCGCCGAATGACCGTCTCGTAAGGTCCTTGGGCAAAGTCGCCGCGTTCGGGAACGGCTCCGGCGGCGACGCTTTCCAGACCGGCTTCATTGTCCCAGAAATGGTCGATCAGGCTCTTACGCAGCTCGCGATCGTATTGCAGCCGTTGGTCGAGGTTCTCTTGTTTGAACACCACGCGGTCGTGAATGCTGGCGACGTCGCCCCCATCGCCGTTTGGCCCGGCCAATACCTTGCGGTGATATGCCTCCGGCCGCCGGGAAAACGTGGCTAGTAAATTGTGGCAAATGGCGCGCACGTCGAGTTCGTACATTTGTCCGCCCGCGGACGGCGCCAGCAAGCACACGAGCTTGTCGTTGGCCAGGCGCACTTCTTGCCGAGCGTCAAAGTTGTAGTCTTCGGCGACCGCCTCAACGTAGGGCTGGCGCCGGCCCGTGGCGCGGTCCAACAGGTTGTCGGCGGCGATCAAGTGGTTGTAGACACCGTTGCGCAAATGCGGCAAATACGCGCCGCCAAAGGCGCCATGCCAGTAGCTGCAATTGCACTGGGCGCGATACAACTCTCGCCGCGCCAGTTGGAATTCGTTCCCGTCCGCGCCATCTTGCCCGGCCTCGTGAAATCGGCGGCTGACCATCATCATCCGCGCGTACATTTCGTTGGTTTCGGGATACTTGACTTTGAAATTCCGCCAGAAACCGCCCCGCACAAAGCGGCGGATCCCCGGCCAGCGGGCGTCATGCTCCAAATCGTGGACCATGTGGTCATATTCGTGCTGGCGATCGACCGGCAACGCCCACTCGGTCATCTCCCGATAGCTACCGTCGGGCAGATAGATTTTTCCTTCGGGAAGCACATTTTCGTAGGCGTCGGCCAAGGTTGTGGTCTTAAGCCACTCTCGCTGCTCCAGAAGCATGTCGAAGAAGCGACGCAGCCAACCATCGTGGTAGACGTGTTTCTTCGTATCTGGCCAGACACCAAATTTTTCGCCGTCATCGCCAAACACCATGACCGCACCAGGGTGCTGGTGCGCGACGCCGCGCAGGTAATCAACCGTCTCGTGGGGATCGCGAAAGGGAATCAGATATCGCAACCGTTCGCTGCCGGGGAAGATCGTGAACACCTGGCCGTCATCTTCCGTCAAATAGTGGCCGTAAAGCTGATCTTCGGCCAGGCCGGCGTTGCGGAAGTGGAAGTCATCCAGGACGGTGTACTTCACACCCGCTTCCACAAGATCCCGCGTCAGGGCTTGCTCCCAAACCCGTTCGGGCATCCACATGCCTTGGACGGCGCCCCCGAGCCGATCTTCCAGCCAATGCCGGTAACCAGAAATCTGGCCAATACGATCACGGGCCGGGATCATGGTCAAAATCGGCTCGTAAAACGCGCCGCCGACAATTTCGACGCGTCCGGCCCGAACCAGCGCCGCAAGCCGCTCGGTGTATTCCGGTTTGCGGTCCACCAGCCACTCCATGAGCGGACCGCTGGTGTGCAGCGAGATGCGCAGGTCTTCGCCGTACGACTCGAATACATCGAGAAAAGGCAAATACGCATCTTCGTACGCCTGTTCAAAGACGTTATCGAAGTTACCGACCGGCTGATGATTGTGCAGAACCAGGCACAGGCGAAGAGTGGGCGTCATGCGTCAAGCAAAGATTGATAGGCGTGGTACGGCAGTAACTTCCTTTGCGCCGCAAATCCAGGGCGCCTCGCGCCATCCTGGTAATCGGCAAAATCGGTCCAAAACGCAAAGTTATTTGAAACGGAATATTTCACCAGGACTGATTGGCGCTAAATGCAAGTCGCGCTCCCGTGCCTTGCCGCGTAACGGCGATTCAGGAGCGGTTGCCAAGCGCCGTGCGCAACAGGCTGGCGGCCGATTCGGGGGGAACCGTGTTTAAATGCCAGCCTGAACTCCACTCGAAGCCTGCCGCTTTCGAGATGCGCGGGAAAAACTCAAAATGCCAGTGATAGTGGTCGCCCGCAGTGCTGTCAAACGGGGCGGTATGAAGAAAGTAATTGTAAGCCGGTCGATCAAGTTTCACCTCCACGGCCCAGATCACCTGCTTTAACAGCAATGCGGCTTCTCGGAGAAGCGAGTCTTCAGTTTCTTCAAAACAAGCCCGATGATCGCGCGGCAGAATCCAGGTTTCGTAAGCGAATCGAGAAGCATACGGACACAAGGCAAGCATTCGCTCGGTTTCTGCGACCACCCGCGCGCCCAGCTTTCGCTCGCGTTCGACCATGGCGCAATACACGCAGTGCTGGTAGCGGTTGAAAAAGTCGCCAGCACCTGAAAGTTCGCGCGCCAGAGTCTCGGGAACACTGGGGAGCGAAAGTACCTGGCTATGTGCATGGACAAGCGACGCGCCCCCTTCCGGGCCGACATTCTTGAACACGCTCGCCGCCGCCAGCGCGGAATCGCGCCGGTGCGCCCGAATTCGATCCCGATAGGCTGCAAACGTCCAAAACGCCTGATCGTCGGTTAACTCTGAAAAGCTTTCGACGTGCCGCGGCGACTCGATCACCACCTCATGTCGGCCATAACCCGGTCGAGAAATCAAGAGCGGGTGTTCGTCGTCCGTCCGGGGTTCCGCTTCGATATCGCCGGCCATTGGAGAACCGTCGCCCTGAACGGCCAAGGCGGGGTACTTGTTGCGAACAACGCGCACCTCCCATTGGTCCGGCGCCGTAGGCTCCGATCCATACCAGGCGACCTCCCGCGCGGTCGCGTGTTCGTGACCACGACAAAAGGGACAGTCCAGTTCAACACGAATGACCGGCGCTCGACGGTATTCTTCGGGCCGATCCGCACGGTTTCCCGCGACGATGACCCACCGACCGGTAATGGGGTCCTGGCGAAGTTCCGACATTCTCGCAATCCTGCGGCGCCTTACTTTCGTCGGAAGATACGCTTGGCGTCGCGCAGCGCCTCGGCCAGTTTTTCCACTTCCTCCAGCGTATTGTAAAAGTAGAAACTTGCCCGATTGCTGGCCACCACGCCCAGTCGCTTGTGAAGCGGCATGGCGCAGTGGTGGCCGGCGCGAATCGCCACACCGTGCCGGTCGAGAATCTGAGCGATGTCGTGCGCGTGGATCCCCTCGACGGTAAAGCTGACGATGCCCGCCTTCTTGGCCGGCGCGGGACCAAGGAACCGCACGCCGCCCAGTTCCTCCAATAGCGCGTGGGCGTGCGCCGTTAAGACTTGCTCGTGTTGGTGGATCCGGTCCAAACCGACTTGATCGAGATAGTCAATGGCGGCGCCCAGACCGATGGCGGGGACGATTGGCGGAGTGCCGGCTTCAAACTTCGCAGGCGGATCGGTCGGCTCGAAACCGTCCAGCGTGACACGGCGAATCATGCTACCACCGCCCAGGAACGGCGGCATGGCCTCCAGCAGCGACAGCCGACCATACAGCACACCGACTCCCGAAGGGCCAAGCATTTTGTGGCCGCTAAACGCTACAAAGTCCGCGTCCCAAGCTTGAACGTCAGTCGTTTCGTGAGGAACGCTTTGGGCCGCGTCCACTAAGGCTAAAGCACCGGCGTTGTGCGCGCGGCGCACAATCTCTTGAATCGGGTTGATTGTTCCCAAGACATTGGACACCGCGGCCACGGCTACCAAACGAGTGCGCTCATCAAGCAACGCATCCAGCGCACTCAGGTCCAGCAAGCCTTCGTCCGTGATGGGAATGTGCTGGACCACGGCTCCCGTGCGTTCCGCCAGTTGATGCCAGGGCACGCTGTTCGAGTGATGCTCCATCTCGGAGATGACAATCTTGTCGCCCTCGCGCACGTAGGCGTCGCCCCACGACCGGGCCACAAGGTTAATCGCCATCGTGGCGCCGGTGGTAAAGATGATCTCCGGGGCCGATCCGGCGTTGATGAACCGCCGCACCTTTTCGCGAGCTTCCTCGAATTGATCGGTGCTTTGATCGCTTAACCAGTGGATACCCCGATGGACGTTGGCATAGTGCCGCTCGTAAACCTCGACCAATTTATCGATGACCTGCCGGGGGCGTTGCGTGGTGGCCGCGTTGTCGAGATACGCCAGCGGTTGGTCGCCGTGGAGAACAGTCGCAAGAATCGGGAAATCATCGCGGTAGGCTTCCGCCTGGAGCGGGACGGTTTCGACAGTGGCCATGGCTCTTACGGGTTAATCGCTCCTGTTCGGGAGCGCGCGTCCGGACTTACGAATGCAACAACGGCCCCGCAACGCGGGACCACGTCTCGAAAGCGGCTTCGCAACGAAACGCATGAACGGTGGGAAGAAACAGGAGCTACGTCTCTTCGCCCAAATCGGGGCCTGAAAACGCGCCGCCTCCCGAATCTTGGTCTAGTGGGGAATGGAGCGCTCCTTGGACGACGCGCCATGAAAGCAAGCAACACTTCTGACGATTGGGCGTCAGCCGGGCGCCGAACAACTCCAACATGCTCTGAGCATTAAATTGCTTAATTTCCTCGACGGTCTTACCCTCGATTTGCTCCATGAGCATCGAAGCCGAAGCCTGGCTAATGCAACAACCCTCGCCTTCAAACCACGCTTCCTGAACGCGGCCGTCGGATCCGATGCGCATTTCTACGTGCACCACGTCGCCGCACAAGGGATTATCGTCCTCGTGCGCATGGGTGGGGTGTTCGCACGAGCCGCGGTGATACGGATCCTCGTAATGGTCCAAGATGTGTTCCTGGTAAATATCTTCTTCGTCGCGCACGGCCATGGTTGCATTGGAAAGGGGGAAGGGACTACCTTCTTCTTGTAGTTTACGACCGGACGCCACGGGAGGAAATAGCCCGATGGGGCATCCGATCCATCATCCTTTACCCTTGCGAGCGTAACGCCGTGAAAAACTGGCTAATATTGGTGGGTTTGGCGCTAACAACAAGCACGTTGTGCGCCGACGACACGCGGACTCCCCGGGTACTGCTCCTTGGCATCGACGGTTGCCGCACGGACGCGCTCCGAGCAGCCCAGGCGCCGAATTTGCACCGCCTGATGGACGAAGGCGCCGTTTGTCAAAACAACGACGTGCTTGGCGAACGTCCCACCCAGGCCGATACCGTCTCCGGCCCCGGGTGGTCGAGCATCCTGACGGGTGTCTGGGCCGACAAACATGGCGTGCTGGACAATCGTTTTCGCAACCCACGCCTCGACGCCCATCCAAATGTCTTGCGCAGATTGAAGCAGCAACGTCCCCAAGCGCACGCGGCGGCGCTGGTCACGTGGAAACCGTTGGCCGACTATACGATGACCGAGGCCGATGGTTGTCGGTTGATTCTGGACGGTGACCGAGAAAATTACGTCACTGGCGACCGCCACGTTACGGAGGCCGCCGTGCGAGTGCTCACCGACCAAGACCCTGACTTGCTTTTCGTCTATTTAGGACAAGTCGATATGGCCGGGCACAGCCACGGGTTCCACCCCACCGTTCCGCAGTATCTGGATGCAATCGCCAAGGTGGACGGGCACGTTGGACAAATTCTGACTGCGCTTCGCGAGCGTCCCCGCGCCGCGCGCGAAGACTGGTTGATCGTCGTTTGCACGGACCACGGAGGCCGAGGCACGGGCCACGGGGGAGGTCAAACAGCCGAGGAAGTGCGCACTACCTTCCTCATTCTCCACGGCCCCACCGTGCAGCCTGGTATGATCGAAAAAACCGCGAATGTCGATGTCGTCGCCACCGCCCTTGCACACTTGGGCGTTTCGCCCTCGCCGGAATGGAAACTCGATGGGCGGACCGTCGCGCTGAAATCCCGCTAGCCGAAGCCGCGATGGTCGGGTCCAGCGCGCGCTGGGGGTCTTGCATTCGCTTGCTAACTCCTTGCGGAACCGTCGCCACGGTCACCGGCGCGGACGCTGGGCGCGCCGGCCAAGATTACGGCGACCAACATCGGCTCCAAGCGGCGCGCAAGCATTGCGAATCACGCGGCGATCGCGGATTTTGACCGGCGTTGTCATTCGCGCGCTCACCGAAAGCTCCGTTCATAGCTCCGGTGCTTGGGGGAGATCGAGCGGCGTATCGAACACATGATTGAAGTAATTGGAGTAGGTGGCCAGCCCGATATACGCGATCACCTCGGCGATTTGACCATCGGTGTAGCCGGCAGCGCGGACGGCTCCCACGTCAGCGTCGCCAACTCGCCCTTGCGTCTCCATTACCTGACGTACGAACGCGAGCAGCGTCTTATGTTTTTCCGAGAGGGGATCGAACATACGGATGGCCTTGATTTGATCGTCCGTCATCCCCGCGCGCTTCGCGATGGCCGTATGGGCCGAGACACAGTAGTTGCAGTGATTCAATTGGCTGGCGCCCAGGTAGACGACCTCCCGATCCTCGGGCGTCAGGTCGCCTTCGCTAAGCGTCTTGGCCATGTCCAAATAGGCTTTCAGCGCCGCCGCGCTGTTGCCCATGCCCTGGAAAATATTCAAGACCTTGCCCTTGGTCTTCTGCAAGTTGTCAAAAATCTCCTTGACGTCGCCTTGAGCTTGTCCGGGTTCAACAACATTCAATCTGGGCATGGCTAGGGTCCATCAGAGAAGTGACTGGAGTCTTGCCGATTCATTACACGCTTTTGCCGCGTTCGTGACAACTGGTATAAGACGGTCGGGGTAATTCCCTGCGCCTACGACGCGCGTTTCGCAGTCCCGCGGCGCAAACCTCACGGGCGGCTTTCTCGGCAAGTACTGTTTGCACCGCGAGAGACGCGGTATCGTAAAGAATGGATTGTTGGACATTTCTTAGACTTTCCTTTTACGAGGCTCACTATGATGCCTGTCCCACGCCGACCGTCGGGAGCGCCCAGTCTTTGGGAGGATCCGTTTGCATCCGTAGAAGAACGCCTGAATCGCTTCATGGGCCGCTTTTGGGACGACCGCGGCGGTGAAAACTTGGGCGCCTATCCCGTGGACATCCACGAAGATAATTTCAATATCTATGTCGAAGCCGAGTTGCCAGGCTTCAAGAAGGAAGAGGTCGACATCAACTACGAGGCCGGTGTTCTTTCCATCACCGCCGAACGCCGGACGCCCCTTCGCGAAGGATCACAACAACACGTACACGAACGCCGCTTCACGCGCGTCCAACGTCGCTTCACTCTCCCCAGTACGGTCGATGAGAACAACGTGATGGCTCGAATAGAAGATGGGGTGCTTTACATCACGTTGAAAAAGCGAGAAGAGACCCAGCGCAAGAAAATCGACATTTCTTAGCGATGCCCGCGTCTTGAATGAACCCGTCCGCCATCCGCCGCCGAGCGACGCGGCGCCGCCCCGCATGGAAGCGTACATCTTTCCCATTCTAACCGCCCGGCATCCAATAAACGCGTCGCTTTCGATCATTGAATTGAAAGGTTCGTCGCGATAGGCTCTGGCCCATTGGCTTCGCTGTTTTATCAATCGGTAACTACGGGCTGGGGCCAATAACCCGTTCGCCGCATCCGATGGTCAAGCAATGGGTGGGGCGGAAGTTTACCTCGTGCGACGGGGAAAGTTGTCGTATCGAGGTTGCTTGAGCCGGGGAGGCTGTTATATTTTCCGTTCGTTTTCGGTGGCCAACCGTAGGTTCTTCCGTTACATTCCAGCCGCAATTGCGCTGGAGCAAACCGGGGTTCAACTGCGCCGCGAGTGTGCGCGTCGGCCACTGCCTTATCAGGAGAATGGAACGTGTCTACCGGACCGGTGCGGGAACAGTGGGGGTCGCGGATCGGCGTCATTTTGGCGGTCGCCGGATCGGCTGTGGGGCTTGGCAACTTCCTGCGATTCCCTGGCCAAGCGGCGCAGAACGGCGGCGGCGCTTTTATGCTGCCGTACTTCATTTCGTTGTTGGTGTTGGGTATTCCGCTTTGTTGGGCCGAATGGACGATGGGGCGCTATGCCGGCGCTCGCGGCTTCAATTCCGCGCCAGGGATTTATGCGACGGTCGCGAGAACGAAGAAGGCGAGATACATGGGAGTTCTGGCGCTATTAATCCCGCTTGTGATTTACATGTACTACGTGCTGATCGAGGCCTGGTGCCTGGGTTACGCCGTAAACTACTTGACCGGCGGGTTGATGATTGATGAAACGCGAATCGCCGCCGTGCAGGAGTATTCCGCGGCCGCCGAGACGACGGGCGCGACGAAGTATTACTTGCAAGCTTCCGACATCTTTGTCGATTCCCAAGTCAAGCAGGGGGCGGCACTCGAGGCGGCCCAGGCCGAAGCCGCAAGCCTGACCGACGATCAGAAGCGGGCGATTGCCTTCGGGACATTCTTCGAGCGATTTGTGGGTAGCCATGAGAACGGCTTTGCGCTGGGAGGAGAAAGCGGTAAATGGCTTTGGGTGCTTGCCGGCGTATTCCTGATGAACTTCATCCTCATCTATCGCGGCGTCAGCAAGGGGATCGAAATCCTATGCAAGTTTGCGATGCCGCTCATGGCGTTGTTGGCGATCGTGGTGCTTGCGCGGGTCTTGACGTTGCCGCCCACCGATGGGCGTTCCATCATTGACGCACTGGGTTTCATGTGGAACCCGCACCCCGAGAAGTTGCGGGATCCGCAAACCTGGCTGGCGGCGTCCGGTCAGATTTTTTTCAGTCTATCCGTGGGCTTCGGAGTCATTATTAACTACGCGAGTTACCTCAGCGAAAAGGACGACGTGGTTCTAAGCGGCCTTACGTCCTGCTCGGTGAACGAGTTTTTCGAAGTTTGCCTCGGTGGTTTGATCACGGTGCCAGCCGCGTTCCTGTTCCTGGGCTTGGCGGCGGGGCAGTTTGTTGGGTCTTCGTTCCAGTTGGGGTTCATTGCCCTGCCCAATGTGTTTACGCAAATGTGGGGCGGGCAAGTGTTCGGTTTCTTCTGGTTTCTGATGCTCTTCCTTGCCGCAGTTACCAGCAGCGTTTCAATGCTCCAGCCGGTCATTGCCTTCTTTGAGGAGGGGCTGGGATTACGCCGTCACGCTTCGGCCGCATTCTTGGGCGTGCTGACCGCGCTCGGCTGCGGATTTGTGCTGTACTTTTCCGCAAATCTCGTGGCGCTGGACACATTTGATTTCTGGGTCGGAAGCGTGTTGATCTTTATCTTGGCCCTGGCGCAATCGATCCTCTATGGGTGGGTGTTCGGAATCCGCCACGGTGACGTCGAGGCCCATAAAGGCGCTCACATTCGCATCCCGTGGGCCGTGCAATTGATGCTCAAATACGTGATGCCGGTCTACTTGCTGGTGATTTTCTCCCTGTTTTGCTACTACAAATTGCCAAGTAGCGAGACGTTCCAATTGGCCGTGGATGCCCAGCATACGGCGGCGCTGGAGAGCGGCGAAATCTCCTCGGGACTACGTCAAGAATTCCAACAGGCCCATTTGAAGATCCCCGACGACGCAACAGTGTCGCGTGAGGACGCTGGCGCGTGGGTTATACAGGATAATGCGGGCAGCGCGCTCTATTATTTCCGCGAGGAAGACGACAAGCTACAAGTCTTCGCCCACACGCCGGGCTATTTCGAAACCATTGGACGAGATACCGTGGCGATGGCTTCGCTCTTGTTTATCGGCGTGATCTTTGCGTTCCTTTTGATGCTGATCCACATCGCTGGCAAACGGTGGGAAAGCGAGGGACGCTTCGCATCGTTGGAGCCGCAATCGAAGGAGGCGGGACAATGACGCCGACCGGATGGACGATTATGGCGGTTTCGATCACGGCGGTCTTGCTCTTGACCAGCTATTGCTTGTACCGCGTGTTTACCCTGCCGCCCGTGGAAATGGAAAGCCTTCACGGCCCGCCGAACATCGAGCCGGAGGAAGAAACCGAAGAAGTGGATTGACCAACGTCAATACGGACAGCTTGCTCAAAACTTCGTTGAGCGAGCTTTCGGTAGAAGCCTCATGGTGGGCGCCGCGAGGTAGGACCGCCACTCTCGGTTCGGCGTGCGCGCATTATGTTTGACTCGCCGGGCGAAAGCGAGGACCACCGTTAGAAAGTCTTGCAGGCAGGTGTCGCGGGCTGTCGCGCGGCGCTCGCCTCTCAATCGGAACAACGCATTAGCGCGGCGCTTCGAGGGTGACTTCCATTGACACTTCGTTCCCGTCGCGGAGCGCCTTGACTTTCACGCGGTCGCCACCTTTGTGGCCGCTTAGCGCATTCGCGAAATCTTCAATTCCCGTAATCGCCTGTCCACCAAACTCGATGATGACATCGCCCGCTTTCAGGCCCGCTTTGGCGGCTGGACCGTTCTTCGCCACGTCTTGAAGTGCTAATCCCTTCGAGTCCGAGGCGTAATCGGGAATGCTGCCGAAATAGGGCCACTTGCCACGTTCCGCGGTTTGGGGACGTTTGGTTTCAAGATACTTTGGCCGTTCCGGATTTTGAGCGATTTCGACCACGATGTTCTCCACCAGATCGGTCACGCGGCGCATGCCTTCGACGTTAATCTTGTCGTGGTCGTCGCTGGGGCGGTGATAGTCGCTGTGCGTGCCAGTAAAGAGATGCATCACCGGGATGCCCTTGGCGTAAAACGACGTGTGGTCGCTCGGACCGTAACCGCTTTCGTTCTTGGTGATTTTGAAGCCGTGGGTTTCGTTCAGCCGGTCCACGAGTGGTTCAAAGCCCTCGGCGGTGCCCGTCCCGTAGACGACCAACTTGTTGTCATTAAGCCGGCCGACCATGTCCATGTTGATCATGGCCACGGTCTTCTCCAACGGGAAAGCCGGGTGTTTCACATAGTGGGCGCTGCCGAGCAAGCCGCGCTCCTCGCCCGTAAACGCAACAAATAAAATGCGTCGACGTGGCTTTTCCTGACTGGCCGCCAAGCGGTGCGCAATTTCCAACAGCGCCGCCGTGCCCGAGGCGTTGTCGTCGGCGCCGTTGTGGATATCTCGGGTCCACGGCGCAAGCGAGCCGGCCCCGCCCCGGCCGAGGTGGTCATAATGGGCGCCAACGACAATGGTTTCGTCCGCCAGCGGACCTTCGCCCTCCAGCACCGCCGCCACGTTTTTGATCTCGACCTTGCGGCGGACGACGTTTGTCTTACCCGATGCCGTCCAATTCTCCAGAGGCGCGCTAAGGGGCGTCAGGTTCTCATCAACCTTTTTCTCGACATCCGCCAAGGTCATGCCCAGCGAGGACTTGATCAACGGTTCAACAACGTCGCGACGGCAAAAGAAAATCGGGAGGTCGCTGTGCCGGGCGTCGTCGCCCGCTTGGTCGAAAGCCAGCAAGGCGTCGGGGTCAGCCTCCAAATTCTTGGCGTGTTTTTGAATCTGGTCGATGAGGGTTTGAACTTCTTCGCGATGTTTCTCAAATCCCGCGGGCGAGTCGTCGCCAGCGTCCTTGTACTTTTGCGTCGCCTCGGCCAATTGCTGAAGGGCCTTTTGCCAGCTTTCGCGTTCGACCACCTGTTTGTTGGTCAATTCGTAATGATCGTTAATGAAGATGATCGCCGCGGCGCCGTGTTTGACGGCGTTTTCCACCTTGGTCGAGAACAATGCGTGTTTTGACGGATGCTTGCCGCTGAACTCGTCGCCCTCGCTCGACTGGCGCGGTTCTTTGCGGAGCATGACCACCACGGCGCCCTGGACGTCGATGCCGTGATAGTCGTCATAGTTATGTTCGGGAGCGGTGATTCCGTATCCGACAAACACCAGGGGCGCCTCGATTTGTCCGGAACCCCCGATTGCCAGCGTGTTAAAGTCTTCGCCAACCTTCAGGTTGCGGGTTTGTCCATCGCCGTTTTCTCCTTCAGGTCCGTGAAAGGTTAGTCGGTTTTCCTCACTCGGCCCCAGCTCGGGGCTGGCGTTGATGGTAAAAGTCTGAAAGGGCGATCCATCGAAAACTTCCGTTTTCAGGCCCGTCGCCCGAAATTGCTCGGCCAGATAGTCGGCCGCCAGATTGAGGCCCTCGGTGCCTACGCCCCGGCCTTCCAACTCGTCCGACGCGAGGTACTTCACCGAATCAAGAAGGCGCGCTGCCGAAGCGGCGTTCGTCTCGCGCTCAGCGGAATGCGCGTGATGGCGCGTGCAACCCAAAAAAACGGCGAGCATGGCCACCGCCAAGCAGCCGCGATGAAGCCACGAACGAACGAGGGGATCGCTGAATCGCATGAGGAATTTACCCTGCTGAGGACCAAAGTTCTTCTTGGTCATTGTTTTCCCGACGTGTGATCCACGTCAAGCGGCGAAGTACGCGCGGTTTAGCAATTCGATGGCAAGCAGGCAGCGTAGCGCCGTTGCCAGAACGAACAGGCGCCCACCGAGCGCGAACCGGATTTGTCGACGGGCGTGGCCGTTACTCCTGTACGGGATACGGTGCGCCGTATGGCCAAGGGCAATGTACAAAGAGTCACGAATCGAAATCCAAGGTTTGGAGCGTCCGCCAAGCGTCTTGGCCGCGGACCACCCACATTAACACCCCACCAGAAAAGCGGTAAATCCATCAGCATTGACTCAATTCGCTTTAAGTGCGCTGCCCCAAGCCACCGCGGCGCTCGCCTTATCAAGTTTCGTTCGCAATGGTTTGCTCATGGCGATCTCCGCGCCGCCCCACGCCCTGCCGACGATCGATGACGCCAACCAAGCATATCATCAAGGTATTATTAGTTGACTACCAAAGCGCTGTCTGTTACCACTAATCCTTAGAGAAGCGGCTTTTTGCGAAGGGTTACTCTCCGCACGCGCTCGCTCATCTCCTTTTCTCTCGCTCTCCTACCTGCCGTTCGGAGGAAGTCGTTCATGGTTACGACGCAGCGTGCGCGTGGCTTTACGTTGGTGGAGCTATTGGTGGTGATTGCCATTATTGGCGTGCTGGTCGGTTTGCTTTTGCCCGCCGTGCAGGCGGCGCGCGAGGCCGCCCGGCGAACCCAATGCATTAATAACCTCAAGCAATTGGGCTTGGCCATCGAGAATTACGAAAGCACCTATAAGTACTTTCCGTGGCGCCAAGGTGGCACCGGCGCTCTTTCGGAGGCCGACACGGTCACAACCTCCAATGCCAGTAGACTGAGCGGATTGGTGTTGCTCTTGCCGTTCATGGAGCAAACACCACTCTACGAGCAAATCAAGTTAGGACCGCCAGCGGGTGGACCGGGTCCCGGCGTAACGGGTTTTACATCTTGGCAGACGCAACTCGAAGGATTCCTTTGCCCCTCCGACGTTAGTCCCAGTGATCCCAATTTCGGACACACGAATTACTGTTTCTCCGCCGGAGACGCCATCGCCGGAACAGGCGAAAGCGCGGCTGGCGGCACGGGTGCGACTCCTTCGCCACGCAATCCGCGCGGTATTTTCGGACATAACACACGGTTCCGAAAAGCCGACTTGCTCGATGGCACGAGCAGTACGATCGCGATGAGCGAACGGGGACAATTTGTCGACGATACCGACTTCCGCGGTGGCATCGGAACGGCGGCGGTGGGAACTAATCCCTCGGCTTGTGCGGCCCTGAAAGCTGCGGGAGCCTTGACCCCGGGCGGTCCCACTTGGAGCGGGTCGCGATGGCAGGACGGGCGCGGTGGGTACTTGGCAATAACGACCATCCTTCCGCCGAACGCGCCATCTTGTGCCGCAGATGCTGCTAATCCTGGCGGCGGTGGGGTGTTTACGCCGAATAGTTATCATCCCGGCGGCGTGGTGGTGTTATTCTTCGACGCTTCGGTGCGATTGATCAACAACGAAATCGATGCGGGCGACAACACGCAGCCCTACCCGGTATCGATCGGCACAAAAAGCCCCTATGGCGTTTGGGGGCGGTTGGGAAGCCGTCGCGGCCGGGAGCCTGTGGATACGTTCTAGCATTTGCGTGATTGTCTAAGATTTGGAGCGACGGCGTGGCAATCATGTCGTCGCTCGTTTTGTTTTGTGACTTCCCTTCCGCGCCGGAGCGTTATGAAAATCGATCGGATTGATCTCTTTCACGTGGCGATGCCGTTGATTTCCCCGTGGCGCACGGCGTACGGTGAAGATCACGAGGTGCATACGGTCCTCTGTCGCATGGAAAGCGGGTCGGTCGCGGGATGGGGCGAGAGTTCGCCATTGGCCGCACCATGCTATAGCCCGGAGTGGGCCGGCGGCGTATTTGCCGTGGCGCGCAATTGGCTGGCGCCGGCGCTGGTAGGACGAAACATCACCCAAGCATATCAACTCCAAGAGCATTTAGCGGTATTCAAGGGCAATCCGTTCGCTAAAGCGTTGCTGGATCAAACCTGGTGGAGCCTGCACGCCAACCATGCGAATGTCCCCCTGCACATGGCGCTGGGCGCTGAACGCAACGTGGTTCCCGTCGGTGCTGATTTTGGCGTGATGGATTCGCTTGACGATTTGCTCGCACAAGTGGATCACGCCGTCGAGCAGGGATTCGCCCGCGTCAAATTAAAGTTCCGCCCAGGGTGGGATTTACCCATGTTGCGCGCGGTGCGCGAACGCCACCCCCAACTCACCTTGCACATCGACTGCAACTCGGGTTATCGAATTGGCGACTTGGCGTTATTCCGGGAAATTGATGGCCTGGGACTGGCAATGATCGAGCAGCCCCTGGCACACGATGACTTTCTCGAACATGCCCAATTACAATCCCAAATCAAGACACCGGTTTGTCTCGATGAAAGCATTGCAGGACTTCGACAGGCGGAACACGCCGTCGCGCTGAAAAGTTGCCGGTACATGAACATCAAACCGGGGCGGGTAGGGGGACTGACGGTAGCGACGGCGATCCATCATCTTTGTCGTGTTTCGCAGATACCGTGCTGGGTAGGCGGCATGTTGGAAAGCGCGGTGGGCGTTGCACACTGCATTGCGCTGGCAATGCTCGACAACTTCACCTATCCCGCCGACATTTTTCCCAGCAGTCGGTTTTATACCGAAGACCTTGCGGAACCCGCGATCGAATTGGTCACACCCGCGGGCGGCGCTCCCAGCGTTCGCGCTTTGGACGCCTTGCCCGAACCCGTGCCGCAGCGACTCCAGCGCTGCACCGTCGAGCACGTGACGCTTCGATGAGGATTCGGCGATGATCGCCGTACGCACCGTGGCGAACGAGCCGCGAGCGCGGAACCATTTCTCGGGATCGCCACGTAGCGATTTTCGTTTGTCTTGACGCCGCGCGTCCCGATATCTGACTGCCAAGGTCGCGCTGATACACCGGAAGTTTATCGCCCCCGTCGTTAGACCCACCTCAGAATTCCTCCCGCGGGAATAAGCGGTTCGCACGATTCAACGGCGTTGTAAACTTTCGCATGCAAAATCGCTGGCGGATACCCGTCTACACCTGCCGGCCGGTCACGGGGTACATAGGGTCTTGGAATCCCTTACCGCTATGTTCGCCCGGCGGCACGAGCCGATCGATGAACCCTTCGTCGTCGGCAAAAAGCTGCACATCCAGGCACTGGCGATGGTCCTCGAATTGATCCTGGGTCCGGGGTCCTACAATGACGGAAGTGACAACTGGGTTGGCGAGGCACCAAGCCAAGGCGAACTGCGAGGGCGATATTTGCCGTGTCTCGCAGTATTGGGCAAGTTGCTGGGCAATGGCCAAACTCTCGTCTCGCCACTCGGTTTGTTGGATTCGCTGGTCGCGCCGCCCTGCACGGCTGTCTTTGGGGACGGCCTCACCCGCCCGATACTTCCCCGTGAGAATGCCCCGCGCCAGCGGGCTGTAGGTGACGACTCCCATGCCATATTCGCGGCACAGCGGCAACAACTCGACTTCAATATCTCGGTTGACGAGGTTGTAAAGCGGCTGCACGCAGGTAAATCGGTGCAGGTTACAGCGATCACTGGTCCACAAGGCCTGGCACAGGCGCCAGGCGCGGACGTTGGAACATCCGAGATAATGGACCTTGCCCGATCGCACGAGATCGTCCAACGCTCGCAACGTCTCTTCGATTGGAGTGGCATAGTCGGGCGCATGGACGTAGTACAAGTCAATGTAATCGGTGTTCATCCGTCGCAAGCTATCATCCACGGCTCGCAGAAGGTGACGACGCCCCGCGTTGCCTTGGTTGGGGCCAACGCCCAGTGGTTGCCGCCCCTTGGTCGCGAGAATCACCTGATCGCGGCGTGTCGCGAGCGCTTTGCCAACGACTACCTCGGACGCGCCATCGTTATAGACATTGGCGGTATCGAAGAAATTCACGCCGCAATCCATCGCGGCATGGATTATGCGGATCGATTCCGCCTCGTCCGTGGGGCCGCCAAACATCATCGTTCCCAAACATAATCGCGAAACTTCCAGCCCGGAATTCCCCAAACGGCAGTAGTGCATCGATGATTCTCCCAGGGTTGCTCCCTTTTCGGCCAAGGAAACGCCCGGCGCCAGAAAAGGAAATGACCAAAGAAATAGCACAAAAGATGGAGACGTGCACCCGAAACTTGTGTTCCTGCAACGGGTTAATACAATCAGAGGTCAAGGCCCGTGCCGATACTCAGGCCCGCGATCTTTTCCCAATTCTTTTCCAGCAAGGAGTTTACGATGCGCGTGCGAAGTGTAGTAGCGGTGGCGATGTTTGCTTCGCTCTTGGCGGCGGGGCCGACGTTCGCCCAACGTCAGGGACCATTCGGCGGATTTGGCGGAGGCGGAGGCGGAGGCATCGTCGGATTGGTGTCTCGCGACGATGTACAGCAAGAAATTAAGTTGATGCCCGAGCAAAAGGAGGAGATTACCAAGATTCTTGAAAAGGCTCGCGAGCAACGCCAAGGGTTTAATTTTCAAGAGTTCCGCAACCTTTCCGAGGAAGATCGCGAAAAGCGGATGACTGAACTGCGCGCCCGTGGCGAAGAAACGCAAAAGGCGGTCGAAAAGGAATTGCTGCCGGACCAGGTAGCCCGGGTCAAGCAGATCGCGTTACAGCAACAAGGCGTGTTTGCGCTCCGCAGTGACGAGGTCGCGAAGGAACTTGGATTGAGCGATGACCAGAAAACGCAGATTCAGGAGAAACTGACGTCAACGTTCCGCCGCGGCAACCGAGGCGAACAAGGAGCCGATCGCGGCAACTTTCAAGAACGCCGTGCTCAGTTAGAAAAAGACATTCTGGGCGTCCTGACCGACGCTCAAAAAGAAAAGTTCGAGAAGATGCAAGGCTCGAAGTTTGAGTTTTCCGACTCGGGACGGCGCCCGCGGGGCGACGATCAACCGCGACGCCGCCGGCCGGGAGGCGAGCGCCCCAACCCTGATACCTGATGTTGTGTGCCGTTACGGTTTCTGCCGGAGCGGTTGTGATCTTTCGTCGCGGCGGCGCGTGGCCGAGGTTGGCGGCAAATGTCGCCATTTAAGCTGGCGTTCGCGCCGCCGCTACGGTCGTTTCGTGAGAAACTCATAGGCTGGGAATAACCCCACCCGTCTTCATCGAGTTTGCACTCGCATTGTCCGCGCCCGCTGAAAGTGAGTGTGGCATCAGAAAAGGAACGCATGGGCGTTCCTTTTTTGTTGCGCCACCGCGTCGTTCACCGTGGGGCCGCGTCCCTCGCGGGTCGTAACCCCAACGACCGATTCGCGCGCTGACTTCCCATTACGGCAAATACATATCGAGCACCACTGCATGGTTCGGCGCCGTTACCGAGACCTTGCCACACGACGCTGGCAGAAGGAGCGTTTGACCGCGAGTAAGGGGTTGTCCCGAAGGATCTCCCGCAACGACGACCTCACCGCTTACCACGGAAAGTAAATGGAAGCGTTGGTCGCCTCCGAGCATGTGGCGCCCAGTCATACTCCAGCGATCAAGCATAAAGTGTTCGCACTCCACCAGTCGCTCTAACGGATAACCGTCGATGGGTCTGGGCGCCTGTGGTAAAACGGGTCCACGGCCGTAGTCAATCGTATTCAAGGCTTGCTGAATATGGAGTTGGCGCGGCTTGCCGTCAGGCCCGACACGATTCCAGTCAAACAAGCGATAGGTCGTATCGCTGGCCTGCTGAATTTCGGCGACGACCAATCCGGCGCCGAGAGCGTGGACCGTGCCCGCCGGAATGAAAATGCAGTCTCCAACCTTTGGCTCAAACCGGTGGAGGCATAACGCCGTCGTATTGCGATCAACCTCGCGCTCCAATGCCGCCCTGTCGAAGCCGCGCTTTAGGCCAGCATAAATCACGCTTCCCGGTTCGGCATGAAGGATGATCCAGGCCTCGCTTTTTCCCAAGTCCGGAGGATCGAGTTTGGCTGCTTGTTGATTGTCAGGATGAACTTGAACGGAAAGATTCTGTTGTGCGTCAAGAAACTTGAACAGTAGTGGAAACTGCGGCTGCGGTGCGTGGCGGCCGAAAAGTTCCTGTCCACGATCACTTACGAGTTCGCGCAATGTGTTCCCCCGCAGCGGCCCCGCGGCAACGCGACTTTGGTCGGCTCCGTGGTCGACCACTTCCCAGCTTTCGGCAAAATCGTCCCCATCACCCAATGACTTTCCGAGCACGGTCGCCAACCGTCGCCCCCCCCACAGGTAGCGTCGGTACATTGGTTCAAATCGTATCGGGTAAAGCAGGAGCACGCGCGCCTCAGGAATGTTAATTGGCCGCCTGCGGCATGCGCCGGCCATGATATTGCCATGAACCAAATCTCCCATCAGGGAAATCTCATGGATTCAGCCGTGCGCTAATTGCCAAGTCGTGATTCAATGGACAGAATAAAGGTCGGTTCCCCCACCTTCAACCACTCGTCGGATTATGCCCGTCGCTACCGCGAACGAGTTCTTTAAGACACTTGAAAAAAGCCGGTTGGTTCCCGCTGAGCGATTAGCACAGCTTCGCGAAACAGCCGGAGATTCTGACGACGGGAAGACCACCGCCGTCCGGCTGGTCAAAGAAGGAGTTCTTTCCCGCTGGCAAGCTGGAGCGTTGCTGGCGGGAAATGCCAATCTGACCATCGGCAAATACCATCTACTTAGTCAGCTTGGAACGGGAAAAAGCGGGCGCGTATTCCTGGGTTGCCATGCCGATATGGGGCGCCAAGTGGCGTTGAAGATTCTCCCGCGGCGGGCGGACGCATCGGCGACTAATCTTCAACAATTCATGGAGCAGGCGCGGGCGGTCTCGGCTCTGGATCACCCGAACCTGATCCACACTTACGATGTCGACAGCGAAGCCGACCAGTTTTACTTGGTGATGGAGTATTTTCCTGGCGACGACCTACAGACGCTTGTCGAAAAAGAAGGCCCACTCGGGTGTGCGCGCGCGGCGGATATTATTCGACAAGCTGCCGAAGGGTTGGCGCATGCGGCTGGCAAAGGCATGACCCATGGCGATGTTCGCCCCAACAGCATCGCCGTGGATTCGGCCGGTCGGGTGAAGGTGTTGCATCTCGGACTACTCGAACTGGCTGGGCCGTCGCTGAGAACTCTGGAAGAGAGCGACCCTTCCTCGGCCGACTACGCCGCTCCTGAGTATCGGGGCGGCAACGCGACCCCACTTTCCGACGTTTATTCGCTTGGATGCGTACTTTACTTTCTGTTGAGTGGCCAACCGCCGTTTGGCGACGGAGCATTCGCCGAACGGCGCCGCCAACATCAGAGCCTTCCGCCAGCGGTGCTCACCGCGAAGCGCGCGGAGGTTCCGGCCGACTTGGCGAGAATTTGCCAGAAGATGATGGCGAAAACGCCGGCCAATCGGGTCCCATCGGCGCAGGAAGTCGCGACGTTGTTGAGTGCGTGGTTACAAAAGAATCCCTTGCCGGGGCAGAATCGAAGCGATTCTCCCTCCGACAAGAAGCTGCGTCCGGCCGAGCCGTTAGCCAATTCGGCGGCGGCTGCCTCGCCGGCATCCGAGCAGGCGCTTCCCTCATTCAATTTCGGAGAGAAGAAGAAGTCCAAGCCCTCGGCAACGCCATCCCAGCGCGAGGAGACTCGCTCAACGACCGCGACGCCGGCCGCGACCGACACCCAGCCCGCGGAAAAAAAACCTTTAAGCAAAGGCCTGCTGATTGGCCTCGGCGCGGGCGGTGGTTTGGCCTTGCTGGCGGTTGTCGGTGTGGCGGCCATCTTTCTGTTGGGCGGAAACGACGACCAAGGCGAGGAAGTCGCTCAGGCGCCCGCCGCGCAACAGGCGGCGCCCGAACCTGAAATCGTCGACGGGAATGTACTCGAAGAGGAGACGCTTGAAGGCGACCTCTTCTCGTCATCCGATCCCGATGAAGAAACAAACACGTCCAACGACGCGGAAGCATCAGAGCCATCTTCGGCCGCTGCCGCGTCGGACGGCGACAAAGCGACCGATGCGGCGGAACCAGTCGATGCTCCGAATTCGCAAATGAACGCGGCCGACCCTTCTTCCGCGGGGGAGACGCTCGCCGCGACGGACACCTCCAGCACCGAACCGCAGCCGCCGGCGCCGAGCGAGGAGCCTTCCAGCCCCCCACCGGACCAGCCTACGGCCACCACGCCGCCACCAACCGCCGATACGCCTCCGGCCGCCCCTGCTCCAGCACAGCCGCCTGCTGAGAAACCCAAACCCAAGGAGCCAGAAAAAAAGAAACCTGCGGATCCGTTTGCTGACCTCAAGAAAACCGCCCTCACCCTACCATCGTTAGGCGAGGGTGCTGAAGCGGCCGCGTCTCTTCAACCGGCGGCGTTAGCGGTTGTGCACGACGACCCGGAGGCCGGTTGTTTTCTTCGGCTTGCGGGCGGGGATGTCGCGCATAAGGGAAAAGAAATTTTCACTTTGGAGCCCGACGATCAAGGCTACCGTAACCGGGCGTGGACCATTTTTGTTGGTTTAGGTGATTCGGGGGAGATCAATCGTGCTCCTATCGCCAAGTTAGCTCTCGACGAGAAAGATAATCTGAATTTCCAGTGGACTCCGCAGGCGAGCGAACAAAACGCAGCCAACTATTTGCGAAATTGCTTGTTGGATATCACGATTGGGGACAAGTCAAAGGAAATCCCCCTGCGTGAGCCGACCGTGGTCGAACCTCTGGTCGTTTCGCTTGACAAAGGCGGAACGCGGGAACAGTTTGATCTGGAGTGGGCGCCCGATCCGGAGCAGCTACAACTGGAAATTACATCGCTTGAAGGCCCCTTCCCCAAACATAATTTCGATCCCTCGGCTGCAATAAAGGCGGCTGGAGGGCGGACCGCGATCATGTTTGGCGACCCCCCCAATCAGCTGATGATGCTGGAAGTTCGCGCCACCATGACGCGGAAACTCGGCGTGACGCTCGCGCCCTTTCTCAAGGTAGGCAATCAACCCGTGAAGTTGACGCTTCCGGGCATTCAGCAGGCGTTTGCGCAGGCCAGCGCGCAATACCAGCAACTGAACAACATGGTGACCCAAAAGATCGGTCCGGCGCAGCGGCGGGAACAAATGGAACAACTTCTGCCCCAACAGGCGGCCATCATGCAGGGCTACGGCGAATTGGCCGAGAAGGCTAGTGCTTTGAATAACACGGGGAAAGTTCACTTCCGCGTGTTCTTCCTGGCTGGCCAACGCCAGGTGGATGTGCTCAAGAGCGGCGCCGGTGCGGCGCCGGCTGGTCTCAATCCACCCGCGAATGCGGGCGCAGGCGCGCCAGCGGGAGAATAAGCGCGCGGCGCCAGCGAACGCGCATGAAAAACCCGTCGCAGGGGTCCGCTGCGACGGGTTGCTCGTGGTATTCGGCGCGAGTTTTTCGGCGCTCGCTTGCCGACTAAACCAGTTCTTTCTTCGCTCCAATCAACGTGCGAAGCCGCTCGGCCAGCAATTTTGCGTCGAACGGTTTCTTGAACGTCTCGTTAATGGTCGAGCGATCGAAGCTGATCGACCCGCCGTCATCCGGCAGAAGGGCGATCAAAATGGTTTCGGCGAAGCTTTCGTTCTTGCGTAGATTTTGGCAAATTTGCAAGGCTTCCACGCGCCCGATCGAAAAATCGCAGATAATACAGTCCGGATGAAAACTTTCGGCCTGGATCCCCGCTTCGAAGCCGCTGGCGGCCACGGCCACCTTGAACGACTTTTCAGGCGGCAATTCCCGCTTCAAGTTTTCGATCAGAACCTGGTCCTGTGCGACGACGAGAACTTTGGCCATGGCCTCGTCCTCGAGATCGCCCAGCGGCATCCCGTGTTCCTTGAGGAACCGGATCAGGTACTCTCGTGGAATTCGACGGTCCTGAGAACCGGGAATTCGATATCCTTTGAGGCGACCCGAATCGAACCATTTGCTGACGGTTCGGGGAGCCACCTTACAGATCTTTGCGACCTGTCCCGTTGTGAAGACCTTCATCGCAGGCTCTCCATTACTCACTCGATGAATCGACATCGCCGCGCCGGCGCGGCAGGGGTCCGGCGCGATAAAAGGCCCCTATGATCGGTCGTTTGTCGGAGCTCGGCTCGGTCCTTCTCCGCGGGCTGGGGACAGACCGACAACCGAATCAATCATCTGGGTCAGGGCCATTACGTAAATTGGTTTCTGGGAGACCGAGAACAGTTCCTTCTGGTCGGCCTCTCAGAAATAACATCGGCAATCAGGATGCGCCGCAGTCGGCGAAAATCCGTAACGCAGCGGTCTTTCCGGGCGATCGACGCGTCATGGACTTCCGGTGCATCCTGCGCAAACATTCCGCAAAGCGCAACTCAAGAGAGGAAACGTAGGCGGGGAGACTGTCTCGCGTACGCGTCACAGTCCCATTTGTGGTTGGTGTCAACCTGCAATACGTCGCCCCCACAACGAGGACCACTGCCTGGCGATGCTCTGGAAGGAGCAATGCGCAGTTAATGTCCTCCGCACCATAGTTTTCGAGTGTTTGTGGCTCCGTACTTCAAAAAAACTTCGCAGGTCGTGCCGAGCAAAAGGGCGGCGCGAGTCTTGTCATTCGTCCCGCGAGCGCCGCGCGGAATTTTTGCACGACGTTTGGGCGTTTTATCCATTCGCAAACGTCTGGCGAATGCGCGCTAAAAACGCGTCCCGCAAGATAGGCGAACTAACCCCGCAGGCGCCGCGAATTCCGAAACTACGACGTCGCCGTGGCTCGTTCACGCAAAGAAGCGAGGAAAGTGGCACGAGGGCCAAATGGGCCGTTGGAGCGCCGAATCAAGCGGCCCGTTCGTCTTCGCTGGCGGACGCCGACGGCTCGCGGTCAATCGCTTCTTGCCGAATATGGCCTGACTCGCTCACATCATCGAACTTTACGGACACGCGCTTCGATACCCCGGATTCCTGCATGGTAACGCCGTAAAGCGTGGTGGCGGCGGTCATCGTCTTTTTCGAGTGCGTGACGATCACGAACTTGGTCCAGGCCAAGTACTCTTTGAGTTGATCGACGAAGCGACCAATATTCGCCTCATCGAGTGGACCATCCACCTCGTCCAAAATACAAAACGGGCTTGGGCGGAACTGAAAGATGGCCAGCATTAAGGTCACGGCGGTCAGCGCTCGTTCGCCGCCGCTCAAAAGGGAAATGCTCAGGGATTGCTTCCCCGGTGGGGTGGCAATAATCTCGATTCCCGCTTCGAGAATGTCGGCGCCTTCTTCCAAGACAATATCCGCCCGGCCCCCGCCAAATACTTTGCGGAACACCACTTGGAAATTCTGCCGGATGGTATCCAGGGTTTCGGCAAACAACCGGCGGCTGTCGGCGTTGATTTTGGCGATGATCCGCTCCAGCGCTTCCTTTGCGTTGCACAAATCCTGATACTGGCTCGAAAGTTTGCCGAAGCGTTGCTCAACTTCTTCAATTTCCGCGAGCGATTCCAGGTTGACCGCGCCAAGGTTCGTTAATTTGCGGCGAAGTTGTGCGATTTCCTCGTCAATCGCCTCGCGCTCGCCAGCCTCGTCGTCGTTTTCGATAAGGTTGACGGCGCCAATATCAATGCCGTAGTCCTCCTGCAAACGCTCCGCCAACGTCGTGCGTTCATGGCGAAGTTCGCTCGCCGCCAATTCCACGCGATGCCGCCGATCCTCGCCAACTCGTATTTGCGAGCGCAATCGCTGGAATTGATCGGAAAATTGCTTGCGTTGCTCATGCACCTCCGCAATCCGGCACGCAAGCTGCGACCCGTGGCGCACATTGGACTCGTGGCCGAGATACAACACCGCAAGTTCGCTTGTCGCCTGCAAAAGGGACCGGTCAACCTCGCGGCATCGAGCGAGCGATTGGCTTTCTCGCCGCACGAGTTCCTCCCGCGACCGGCCTCTCTCTTGCTGGTCGGATTCAAATTGAACTAGTCGTCGCTGGAGATCGTTCCGGTGGTGTTCGCGATGGGTGAAATCAATCTGTGCGGCGGCGGCCTCGGCGGTCAATTCGCGGCCCCGCAGTTCGAGTTCGTGGCAGCGTTGTTCGCTTGAATCCACCTCGGCCGTAAGATTCGCGGCGAGTTGGCGTTTTTCGGTCAATCGCGCGTTGGCCGTTTGAAGGTCTTCGCGCAATACGCCTTGTTGATGTTGGGCCTGACGCACTTCTTCGGCCGCCGCCTCGCGTTGGTGCGCCAATTGTTCGCCCTGTCTCTCGGCGCTTTGCGCCAGCGCTCGTTGTTCGGCGTACGCGGCATTGATCGATTTCTGACGTTGCCCAAGCGTCCTCGCTTGTTCCTGCCGCTTGGCAAGCTCCGTACGCAAAAATTCGACTTCGCGGCTGCGCTCGGCAATTTCCACGTCCCAGGACGCAATCTGTTCACGGAGCGCCTTCAGTTCGCTGCGCCGGGAAATAATGCCCACGGCGGTTCGCGGGGGGCCAATCACCAGCGAGCCATCGGACTCGACAAGTTCTCCCGCCAAGGTGACAAACCGCGCAGCGGTATGTTCACTGCGCAGGGCCATGGCGTGCGAGAGTTTTTCGACGAACCATGTGTCGCCCAACAGACGTCGCACCAAGGGGAGGAACCAGGGCGCCGTTTCGACCATCAGATCAGCGCGTCCGATAACGCCGGGCTGGCCATCCAGTTCAACTTGCGAAGCCCGCGTCAGTGTTGGGCCCGCCAAGGGTAGCACGCCAACGCGGCCGGTGAACCGCTCGCGGCGGTTCTGAATGTGGGCGAGCAAACGATCGCCCTTAACGACGACGTATTGGGCCAGATCGCCCAAGGCGACGTCGATCAACGGCGCCGTGGCCACGTTCACTTCGATCAGGTCCGCCACCAGCCCGCATACGTCGCCAAAGGGGCCGTCTGGCTCGTTCTTGGCGCGACTGAGCGTCTCTTGCGCGCCCGCGCTCACGCCCTCCTGACGCAAATCCAAGTCCTCCAAGAGCGCCGCGCGTTCGCGGGCGGCTCCGTGAAGCGTTTGCAGTTCCGCCAGTTTCACGGTGGCCTGATCGCGGTGGCGCTGCGTTTCATCACAGGCGGTTTGGGCCGCCTCGGCAGCCTGATCCGCCTCGCGAGCCTCCCCCGCCTGGCGTTGTTCCTCTTGGCGCAGCTTCGCGGCGTATTGCGAATGTTGCGAAAGCGTTTCCGTCAGCAATTCGACTTGTCGTTGCGCGCGCTCGGCGGAAACCTCGACCGTTGCCAAATGTGTTTCGACTTCGCGACCACGCCGCTCTAATTCGCCTACCGCTCGGAGCAATTCGCTGAGCATCGTCCGTTGCTGCTCGGCCAACTGACGCATTGCGGCGAGATCGGCTTCGTGGTTGTCAACGGCCACTCGGCATGCGTTAAGCCTTTCTTCGGCCGCCTTGTGTTCCTCGTTTGCCTGTTGCAATGACTCGCGAATTTCGCGAATTCGACCGGTCACATCCTCGGCGCGAACGCGTGATTCGCGAACTTGCTCGGAAAGTCGCGCCGCTTCGCGTTCGAAGTCGTCGCGCCGCGACCGATGATTGGAGTTCGCCGATTCCAGTCCGATGATCCGCTCGCGCAAGCGGGCGCCTTCGAGGTCGCATTCGCGTTGCAACTGCGTCAGGCGTTCAATTTCGGTATCGCGTTCAGCGGCGGTCCGTTCGGCGGTTTCAACTTCGGCGGCCCAAGTCGTCGCTTGTTGATCGAGCTGTTGGACTTCCTGTTCGAGCGCTTCGAGCTTTGCCGTCAACCGTCGCCAATCACTGTGCCCAACCTGGGTGCGCAGTTGTTGGAGGCGTTCATTGCATTCTTTGTAGCGTTGGGCCTTGGAGGCCTGAGAACGGACGGCTCGGAGTCGATTTTCGACTTCCTCGACAATGTCGGAGAGCCGAAGCATGTTCTGGTCGACGCGTTCAAGCCGACGTTGTGCTTCGATTTTTTTTGCCTTGAACCGGCTGATACCGGCGGCTTCTTCGAAAATAGCGCGCCGCTCACGCGCCGAGGCCTGGAGCAGCACATCGAGCTTGCCTTGCTCGATAATGCTATAGGCGTCGGTGCCCAGGCCGGTACCGCGGAACAGGTCCTTGATGTCGCGCAAGCGGCACGACTGCCCGTTGATCAAATACTCGCCTTCGCCGCTACGGTAGACGCGCCGCGTGACGTGTACCTCGTCGGCGTCGAACAGCAAATCGCGAGAGGAGTTATCAAAAACAAGGGTCGCTTCCGCCGTGTTCAAAGGTTTGCGGCCGCCGGAGCCGCCTCCCTTAAAAATCACGTCGGCCATGTCTTTGCCGCGGAGGCTCTTGGCGCTTTGTTCACCCAGGACCCATTTAATCGCATCGACGATATTCGACTTGCCCGAACCATTCGGTCCGACAATCACCGTGATGCCCTGGGGGAACTCAAAGCGCGTTTTGTCGGCGAAACTCTTGAAGCCGGCAAGTTCCAAAGCCTTGAGCATGGCAATTCGGACGAAAGAAGCCCGCCTTGACGCTCGGTTGGAAGCGGGGAGGGCGCGTTGCGCAGGGAGATTGCGGGTTACCGCCGCACATCGCCCCTGTGTGGATGCATTCGCGAAAAAAACTTATTCAATTATTCAGTATTTGGCCCTCGTCGCCTACCCCGGTTGTTCCGCGTTGCCGTTGGTTTCCGGCGACATTCGCCAGGACGCGGCGAACTTCGCTCGCCGCGATTCGCTCCAGGATGGCATGGCCGCTTCGCGCGGCCGGAGTTCACCAAACTTCTACTCCGACGAGAACCAACTCTTCATCCTTTTCCAAACGCCGCGAGACTCTTCTTCGCCTTCGCTCGGCTCCCAGTCGTCCATGTCGCCCGCGGACTCCATCGCCGGCTCGCCCGTGCGATCATAGAACAAGTTGGGAAGCGGTCCCGACGCCGAATCAATCACGTCCTCGTTGGACGACGTTTCACTATCCTCGCGTTTCCGGTCGGCCGTGGGCAGGGCGTTAACCTCGACGCGCGCGGCGAGAGCGCCGGTGCGCTGGGCCTCTTTCACGCCTTGCATCACGTCGGCATAGCCGCCGCCAATGGCGACAATCGTGCGCAGCACGTCGTCCAGCCGCGTCGAACATTCCAAGCGACGCTCGTCCTCCCCAGGAACGAATCGGCTGACCTTGACGCGTCCATTATCCATGCTCTTGACGATGATTTCCTTACCCGCAAACACCGAAAACGGCGCCTGAAGCCGGAGATCGTGGCCAAAAATCGCCACTTGCGGCTCGCGATAGCGCATGAAATGCACCAAAGGCTCCGATCGGGAGGGAATCGTCACCATCTTCACGACTGCTTCCGGAGCCTTGGGGTCGCCCAGGACTTCGCCGCGCGCCAAAGCATCCTTGGGGTTACGCGTCTGGATGGCCCGCAACGCGCCGCAGCGAGCCTCGACGCTGGAGGCGTGGAGCAACTCGGTTAATGCTTCGTACCCTGATGGGTGAGTGATCACGCTTAGCGCCGCGAGAGCATGCCATCGCCACGCCCGCGAGTCTCGCGCCGCTTCAGCTAGTGCGGGAGTCGCTTCCGCCTCATCCAAATAGGCAAGCGTTTCGGCTGAATAGAATCGCACCTCGGAGTTTGCTGATTGCAGGCCCTTCTTCAAGACGGGAACGGCCTCTGGCCCCATCGCTTCCAAGCGTTGCGCCGCACGCGGCGCCGACACCGGTTCCAACAACAGCCGCTCCAAACGATCGAGCCGCTCCACTCGCTGCTGCGGAGTTTCTCGCACGGCCACGCTTTGAACGACCCGGAGATAGCGGCCCAGGTTGTTCTTATACGTGGGGCTGATTTTCAATTCGATGTAGTCATCGTCTTTCGGCTCCGCAACGCCAATCTTCTTTCCGTGATCGAAGGCGAAAAATCGTCGATTAATGGCCGCCGCCACGTGGGTCGTGGTCATCAGCGAGTGGTTCTCGCCGGTCACCACCAAACCGATCGGCCGATCGATTAAACATCGCCCGCCTCCAAGCACGCGCCCCCGAATGGCGTTCATTGAATCGGTTTCGCCCGCAAACACGGCGTCAACCAGCACCGGCCCTTCGGCGAAAGCCAGCACTTTGCCTTGTCGCAACCGATTGCCCAGTTCCTCGACGGGTCGCAAACGCGTTCGCATCAACCAACCGTCGCGGAGACTCGTCGTTTCCGAGCGGGGCGGCGACTCGACGAAAATATCGCACCGGTCGTCCTTTTTGGCGCCCGGCGGCAGGTACGCGCGAACATACGCCATGGCGGTGCTATCCAGGGCAAGAATATCGTCCGGATGCGCTACGCCGTTCGTCTTCATCTCCTCGCGGAGCAACTCGCGTCGATCAGTCGGGGGCGGGTCGCTGCCGGTACTCCGAAGTTTGGTTACCAGCGCAATGCCTTCGACCTTCATGTACCCCAGCCCCCAGGCTCGAGTAAGATCCCCCACAAATTCCAAGTCCGGTTCCAAGTCGTCCTTGCGGACAGGCTCGGGCGCCACCGGCTTTTTCTTCATCCACGGCGTTTGGCAGCCTACTGCCGCAAGTAACCAACACCATGCGACCATGCATGCTGCGACGGTCAAAAAGCGAGAAGAACGCGGCGTCATGCCCGAACCTGCTTCCCTGCAAGAGTCGGCAAAGTCAAAACGAACTGCGAGCGGCGCTTCCCTGGAGAAAAGACCATCCCGTGGCGCGAAAGGTACAACCGCTGGCGACGAACGTCAAGAGCGGCCAACCCGGCGCAAAACAAGAATAAGCGCAGGTCGTTGCGCCGATGCAAGCCGGAAGCGCAAACGAAGACGACACAAAGGGAGTTCGCGCAATCATCGAGCGACGCCAAACCCATCAAACCTTGCAAATATGTGCCCAACGACGATAATGGCGAAAGCCCTACAATTCCAGCCAGCACATAGGAGATGCGCTATGTTAACTTTCGCCGACCGAGGACGGAGCCACACCTGCCAGGGATTTCATCGCCGTGATTTTTTGCGGATCGGCAGTTTAACGCTTGGCGGCTTGACGTTGCCCGGCTTATTGGCCGCCAAGGCGCAAGCAGCGGCAAACGGGCACATCGTCAAGGACAAGTCCGTTGTGCTGCTCTTTTTACAAGGCGGACCGTCGCACATCGAGTTTTTCGATCCGAAGATGACGGCCCCGGTCGAGATGCGCAGTATCACCGGCGAAGTGGCAACCCGATTACCTGGTATTACGTTTGGAGGCACATTTTCGCGCATGGCGGCTTTGGCCGATCGTCTAGCCATTGTTCGGTCGTACGCTTCCCACAATGCCGACCACACCTATCTTTCGGTCGCCAGCGGAGGTAATTCCCTTGAAGCTGCGATGAGCGCTATTTATGCGCGTGTGGCCGGGCCGAATCATCGTGAGACGGGGATTCCTACGAATATGCTGGTGCTGCCCGAAGCCGTGCAGGACGGTCTCAAACTAGGTGGGAACTTCGAAACCAGCGCCTTGCCAACGTTGACCAGTTCCGGGCAGCTTGGCCCCGCGTATGAGGCGTTTAATCCGTCAGGCGGCGGCCAGCTCAAAAGTGATCTGGAGTTGAAGATCGAACCGGAGCGATTGCAGGACCGCCGGCAATTGCTTAGGCAGCTTGATCTGGTCCATCGACGTTTGGACGCTTCGGGCGCGCTCGAAGGCGCCAGCCAGTTCCAACAGCAAGCGTTCGACGTCATTACACGCGGCGTGGCCGACGCTTTTGATCTATCGAAAGAGGACCCGCGTACCGTGGCCCGTTACGACACCTCGCACGTTTTTCGGATGGAGGAACTGCAACGTTTTTACGATATGCGCCGCGTAACGAATCTCCTTGGCCGCCAAATGCTCCTGGCGCGGCGATTGTGCGAGGCAGGTTGCGGATTTGTGACGGTATCCGACTGCGGTTGGGACATGCACGCCAACGACAACAGCCCCAAGAACATGGCTGGCATCTGGCCGATGGGAAGCCAAGTCGATCATGCGGTATCGGCGTTTGTTGAAGACATTCACGAACGGGGACTTCAAGATAAGATTCTATTGATCGTCACGGGTGAAATGGGCCGCACGCCGCGCATCAACAACAACGGCGGCCGAGACCATTACGGGCAGTTGACAAGTATCGCCTTTGCCGGTGGCGGGCTGCGCATGGGACAAGTTATTGGCCAGTCCGACCACCAGGCCGCCAAGCCGATTACGCGCGAGTATACCCCTGAGAATTTATTGGCGACCGTCATGCACACCTTGTTCGACGTACCCCAACTTCGCCTGCAACCCGATTTGCCGCGTGAGATCATCCGACTTACGGAAACCGCCGAGCCGATCGCCGAGTTGTTTTAGACGCTTGGGGTCAACGTCCAAGCGGCAATTTCCGCATTAAGCGGGCGCCTTCTTCGGTCTTCCCCAAATCGCCTGCTCAAAGACGCTGCCTTTGGGATTCAAGAGCAGCCAGCAAATAGCAGCGGCAAAACAAACACCGCCAAAGAGCAGAAGCACCGCGTCCCAGCTTCCCGTTCGCTGTTGGAAGATGGGCACGGTACGAATGAAAGCCATTGCGCCCAAGTTGCCCACCATGTTCATGGTTCCAAAGAGCGTGGCCACATGCCGGCCACCCATGTCGATGGTAATGGAATAGGCGCAAGGCCCGCCCACCGCCGATCCAAAACTACCCAAACTGATCAAAAGCACGGCCAATACGGGGTTCTGCACAAAGTACGCAACTCCAACAAACGCCGCGCACACGATCATGCTGAAACCCGCTACGCCCGACCGGGCCAGCCAACGACTGCCGGTGGCCTGAAGTACAAAGTCTGACACGGCTCCTCCCAGCAAACTTCCCGCCACCAGGGCCAATAGCGGTAGCGTATTGAGTGCGCCAGATGCTTCGACCGTGACACCGCGCGACTCTTGCAGGTAGGTCGGAAACCAACTGGCGAAGAAAATCTGTCCGGCCGCACGAAAGAACTGCTGACAGCAGATCCACCAGGTCGCCGGACTGCTGAGCAAGGCGAGCCAAGGCGTTGCTTCCTTCACGGTCGTGGGGGCGGATTGTTTTTCACGTCCTTGCTCGATCAGGGTTAGTTCGACGTCGTTGACGGAAGGATGGTCGCGTGGCGCGTCGCGGAACCACCAATAGAAACCGAAGGCCCAAAGTACGCCCAAGAGACTATAGGCGGCAAACGTCGATCGCCAGCCCAGCCACACCAACAGCACGCCCGTTAACGCTGAACCAACCGCCCCTCCCACCGACATCGAAGCGCCCAAAACGCCGCTCGCGACGGCGCGTTGGGACACCGGCGCCCATTTGGAAAGTGTATTCGTCGCGCAAGGAAACAACCCGGCTTGCGCTACGCCGTTGACCACCCGCGTGAACACCAAGAACGCCGCGCCCGCCGCTAACCCCATGGCCGCCGTCGCCGCGGACCAGGCGAGGGCCAGTACGGGCAACATCCGTCGGCTGCCAAAGAAATCGCCCAGCCAACCCGTTGGTATCTGCGCCAAAGCGTAGGCCAGGAAAAACATCAGCATGATGTACGACGTATCATCCGTCGAAAGTCCTAGCTCCTTTCGCATCGTGCTCTCGGCAACGCCAATGCTGTTGCGGCAGATATAGGCGATCGCGGCCGCCACGCACAACCACGCGAGGACGCCGTAGCGCACGCGCGTGGGTGGACCTTCGGGAACCGAATCTTCATGCGCGCGACTGGGACCGTCAGCGATGGACGCCGACGACTCGAACGGGTTTTCGGCGGTGTGGTTCATGGTCGCCAATTATAGTATTGGCCGGCGCCGATAAGAACCGTTTCGTTCAAATCGGCTAACCGCTAAACGCCGCGGTCAAGCATCGCTTCGCCTCGTCGTAAACTCCTGGCGCGGAGCTTTCGCGCGGGCCTGCCACGTTAAGCGTCTTGACGACATTCTCCCGCAGCCAATTGCGAATCGCCTGCGGATCGGCTTCCCACAAACTTACAACCAGACACGGTTTGGCGTACTGCTGGGCGTAGCGCAATGTTAATTGCGTGCCTTCACTTAACCCGTCACGGTGGAGTATCAGCGTAGCGTCGGAATCGAGTACGTTCCGGCGAGTGCGAACGTAATATTGACCGGAACGGGTTTGCCGCAAGCCATAACTAGCGGCGATCACGCCGTCTTCGGCTTTCCGTCCATGAGGACACCAGCCGCCATGCTCCAAACCCAACTGGATCGCGACGTCCAACGCGGCGCGATCAACGCCGGTCTGGCCGCCAGAAATAACGCGCTTAACCGAAAATCGGCTTACTTGTAACTCCTCTGTCATGTGAATTCAATCCCCGAGCGCGGCGAATCATCTCGTCACGTTTTCGATGTGCGGCAACCGTACCCGGATCTGCAGGTTGCATGAACTTGCGATAGGGGAGATTATGCAGGCAACCTCCTTACCTTCCAATCCCGGTAACAACATGGATATCCAACCTGCTCATATTGGCGTGCTGACGATTTCTGATCGGGCCAGCCGTGGAGAGTACGAAGACCGTGGCGGTCCCGCCATTCGTGAGTACTTGGCGGAAATACTCACGTCGCCCTGGCGGGACGTATCTCGCGTGATTCCCGATGAGCGATCACTTGTAGAGACGGTATTGATCGAACTATGCGATGAAGATCAATGTTGCCTGGTGATCACCACGGGCGGAACCGGGCCGGCCACGCGCGACATTACGCCCGAAGCGACCGAAGCCGTCTGCCAGAAAATGATGCCGGGCTTTGGCGAACTCATGCGCAGCGTGTCGTTGGAAAAAGTTCCGACTGCCATCCTCTCGCGGCAAACAGCCGGAATTCGTGGCGTATCGCTGATTGTCAACTTGCCAGGTCAACCGCGGGCGATCCGCGAATGTCTCGACGCCGTTTTTCCGGCAATCCCTTACTGCATTGACCTTCTGAACGGCCCCTACCTGACGACCGACGAAAACAAACTGCCGGCCTTTCGCCCCAAGAAGTAAGCAAGTGGCCGTCAGTTAGCGTCTTCGCTGCGCGTCATGCGAAGTAGAATTCGATCCCCCAGCGCCGGCCAAAGCTGCGTCATCGCGAAGAGCCATCGGGCCTTTCCCGGCACGACGAGTTCTGGTTGGCGACGTTCGCACGCGCTCAGGATTCGGCGCGCCAAGTCCTCGGGCCGAATGAGTCTGACCTTGGCGCCGCCTCCGGGGCGACTCGCCGACTCGGGCAGTCCGGCCGCTTGTTGGGCATAGCGCTTTCCAGCGTCATCGCGTTCGAGCGGACCGGGACACACCAAGAGTACATGCACGCCGAGCGGCGCCAACTCCAATCGCAGTTGTTGGCTATATGCCGCAAGGGCGAACTTGCTGGCGGGATAACCTCCAAGAAACCGAGCGGCCGACTTGGCCGCGAGCGATCCGATATTGACGATGTGGCCCTGCGTTGCCAAAAGATGCGGGGCCGCGGCCCGCGTTGCGTGTACAGCCGAAAGGAAGTTCAGCTCCATCAGTTGCCGATATTCATCGGGGCTGACATCCAGAGCCTTTCCTCGTGTCGAACGGCCAACGTTATTCACCAGCACGTCGATACGACCAAATTTTTCGACGGTGCGCAACACGAGGGCGGCAACCTCGTCCTGTCGCGTGACGTCGGCGGGAATCGACACCACGTTGCCGCCGTGGGCGCCTAGCTCCGACGCGACCGCAATCAAACGCTGTGCGTCACGGGCGCACAGCGCCAGCCGCGCCCCCTGAGCGGCGAACGTGGCGGCAATAGCGCGGCCCAAGCCCGCCGAGGCTCCCGTAACGAGAACGACTTTGTCGTGCCAGTAGGACATGGGGCGCGTTGGCTCAATTCCGTTCCAGAACTCCACGCCCGCGCAGCCATTCCTCGCAAAGCTTGGGCCACAATGAAACGCCGGGAAGGTTCTTTGCCAGGCCCAGACCGTGTCGACCATGTTCGAAGATGTGCAGTTCGGCAGGCGCCTTGACGCGACGCAACGCCAAATAAAAGAAGATGCTGTTCTCGGGAGGCACCGCGGTATCTTCGGTCGTATGCCAAAGGAATGTGGGCGGCGTGTCGGCCGTTACTTGCTTTTCGTTGGAAAGACTTGCAATCAACTCGGGCTTGGCATCTTCCCCTAAAAGGTTTCGCTGAGACCCCATGTGGGTAAAAGGCGCGCCCAGGGCGATCACGGGATAGCACAAAATCGCAAAGTCGGGCCGGCAACTTTCACGCTCCACGGGATCATCGCTTTGGGCGTTCCCTCGGTCAAAGTGCGTTGCAGCGGTCGAGGCAAGATGCCCGCCCGCGGAAAATCCAAGCACGCCCACGCGCTGGGAATCAACACCCCAATCCTGTGCGCGCGCACGGACAATGCGCAACGCCCGCTGAACATCCTGCATGGGGGCAGGATGTCCGTACCCCTTTCCACGATGCCGGTACTCCAGCACGGCGGCTGCAACCCCCATTGAATTGAGCCACTCGGCGATCTGTTTTCCTTCGTGATCCATCGCCAGTCCGCCGTACCCGCCGCCGGGACACACCACAATGGCTGCTCCCGTCGCTTGTTCCGGCGCTGGCAGCGAAACGGTCAATTGTGGTTTGTCTTCCGGGCGTTCCCCCAAGGCCCCAGGCGCACCCATCGGCCAAAGAATTACAACTTCTGGCTGGGCGGCAATGGTTGGGAAAGCCGCAAACGCGAAAATGGCAAAAAAGCAGGATCGAGGAAGCATAGGCGGTTTTCGTGGTTTCGAGGACTCAGAGACTTCCAAGTGAAAACGTGGTGGTTATCGTACCGTGCCATCGCCCCTTGAGCCAGTCACGCCCGCCGATTCCCTCCTTTCTCTTTTTGGCCATTTGTTGTACCGTGAGCGATGAAAGCATGCGGCGTCAGAACATCGGAACAGGTGACTGCGGGACAACAGCGGCGAGGGAGTTCGACTATGGCGGTGTTGGAGACACGCGATCTGAAAAAGGTCTATGGCGATGGAGATTCGCGCGTCGACGCCTTGCGCGGCGTGAGCCTGCAAATTCAACCAGGGCAGATGGTCGCCATTATGGGACCATCCGGTTCGGGCAAGAGCACACTCTTGGCCTTGCTTGGCGCTGTCGATAAACCAACAAGCGGTCAAGTCATTCTTGAACAAAAAGACCTGGCGACCCTGAGCGACGATCAGCGCACGCTCATCCGCCGCCGCCGCTTGGGCTTTATCTTTCAGGCGTTCAACTTGCTTCCCACGCTCACGGCCGTTGAAAACGTGGCTCTGCCGCTCGAACTCGATGGGATGGCCAACGCCGAGGCGCGACGGCGGGCGGAAGAATCGCTGGCCCTGGTCGAGTTGGAACGGCGCCGCGACCACTTACCCGGCCAAATGTCTGGCGGTGAGCAGCAACGCGTAGCGGTCGCCCGGGCGCTGGTGATTCAGCCGGCGCTCGTGCTGGCGGACGAGCCGACGGGGAACCTCGATAGCGTCAACAGCGTCCGCGTGACGCAACTTCTGCGGCGCCTGGTCGATGTGCAGGGACAGACGGTGGTAATGGTCACCCACGACGAGAATGTCGCCAAGGCGGCGGACCGCGTGATTCGTCTTCGCGACGGGCGAATCGAGCAAGAGGTTACCCAGGACGTATCCACACAGCGACAGACGCCGGCGCTCGCCAGTTCGCCTCCCCACTCGCATAAGCCTTCCAAGGCCAAAAAGAAACGCAAGTAGCCCGCCATGCGCGTCACCTTGGATTACGGCCGAACGGGCCTAGCTGTTGAACTGCCCGACGAACGCGTGGTACGTACGCTGGCATATAAAGAGGCGCCGCCGATAGCGGATCCCGTGGGCGCACTGGCCGCGGTGTTGGAGCGGCCAACCAAATCGCCTTCGCTCGCCCAATTGGCGCAAGGGAAGAAGACGGTCTGCATCGCCATTTGCGATATTACGCGACCGGTCCCCAACGAGTTGATCCTGCATCCAGTCTTAGAGACGCTCGAACGAGCGGGGATCGCGCGAGGCGACATTTTGATTCTCGTCGCCACCGGCCTGCACCGGGGCAATACGGCCGCGGAGTTAACGGAAATGGTCGGCGCCGACATCGTGCGCGACTACCGCATCGAGAATCACGATGGCCGCGCGCGAGAGCAGCATACCTACCTGGGCGAAAGCCCGCGCGGCGTTCCGATGTGGCTCGACACCCGTTTTGTCGAGGCTGATCTCAAGATAACCGTGGGATTGATCGAGCCGCACTTTATGGCGGGCTTCTCGGGCGGCCGCAAGTTGATCTGCCCCGGGCTGGCGGCCTGGGAAACGATTCGCCATTGGCATGCGCCGGCGTTTCTGGAACATCCATGCGCCGACACCGGGGTGTTGGACGGCAACCCGGTGCATGAAGAGAACACGTGGATCGCGCTCCGCGCGGGGTGCGATTTCATCGTCAACGTGGTGATTGACGCGCAGCGGCGACCGCTCAAGTTCGTTGCGGGCGATATGGAAGCCGCCTTTCTCGAAGGCGTCGATTTTGTACGCCGCGTAGTAGTCGATACGATACCCGAACCCGTTGATATCGTCGTTACCTCCAGCGCCGGTTATCCGCTGGACGCCACGTTTTATCAAGCGGTCAAGGGCATGAATGCGGCGCTGCCGATCGTAAAGGAAGGCGGCGTGATTGTCTTGGCGGCGAGTATGAGCGAAGGCGTAGGCAGCCCTGAGTTCATCAACTTGTTCCGCCGATACGCCAGCCTGGACAAATTTTTGCAAGGCATTCTTGGTCAACCCTGCCATACGCTGGACCAGTGGCAATTGGAAAAGCTGGCGGCGGTGCGCCGCAAGGCAAGCGTCATGGTCGTGACTGACGGCTTGCCGCCCAGCACGATCGACGGTTTGTTTGTTGAACACGCGGTGAGCGTGGAAGCGGCCGTGGCCGAGGCCCTTCGCTTGCGCGGCCCGAAGGCCACGATCGCCGTCGTTCCCAAAGGCCCATACGTACTGGCGAGCGTGGCTTAATACGACGTCGCTGCCGTTCAAGGCGATTGTTAAAATGGCGCCGGCTCGGCCACGGGGGCTAAGGCCAATTCTTTGAGCGAATCGAGCGTCGCCAATATCTCGTCCCGCGAAATTTCTTGCCAGCCCTCGCGCTTGTGACGCAGGATCGCCAGCTTGTAGGCTTCGAACGCTTCCGTCACGTCATCGGGAAGCGCGCCAATTTGCTCAAAAGGACGCACCGGGGGAGGAGCGTCGATGGGTGCGTCGTCGCCATCGGCGGCGTCCGTATAATCCGTGGCCGAAGGCGCGCCGTCTTCATCGCCGAAGTCGGGGCCTTCCATCACGGGGCCGTGTTCGCCGCCAGCGCTGCGCGCTTGCTCCATCGTTGGCGATAGTCCTTGCGGCGCCGCTTTCTCCTGGGGCGCCGGTTCATAATCTTCGTCAACCTCGGACGGCTCCTCGTCGCGAGGTTGTTCTTCTGGAGGAATCCCCAGGCTTTCCCATCGCGCGCTGCGCATCTGGGCGACCGACCAACTTCGGGTCGCCGCGTCGGTAAGCCATTGCTCGGCGTCCTCCCAATCCAGCACGGCCTGGAAGTGACTCCAGTAGAGGCCGTCATATTGAGAATAGGTTGCGCCGAACTTTTGGAAGACGCGGCGCAGGCGGCCAACGTGTTGCCCCGTCACGCCGGTGATGCGGCGCGCCCAAGCCTCGTCGGAATATTCGGTCACGGGGGCGCCGGAAGCGGTCATCGCTTCGCGCCACTGATGAATGATCCGACCTTTTTCCCAGTTGGTGGTGGTTACGAGCTTGTTCCAGCGCCCCACATAGGGCGTGGACGCCTCGTTGAGAACATGCTCCAGGTCGGTCCGTTTCGCGGCAGAATATGCGTCTTGCAAAGGTTCCATCGTCGCATCAAGGGTTGAAGGAGATTCCTGCGCCCGGTCACTCCAACCGGGGCGCCGATGTTCTTCTCTTCATCCTCTCTTTGCGCCGCCAACCTTCAAGTCCAAACAGCGGGCGTCGCGGCAAGAGTTCGAAAACCGAAACCCTATAACTGGCGCAAAAGGCATGGTCGGCCACGAACCGGCCGTTGCACCGTTACCGCGCGATTTCGAGTTTCTCGTAGCCCAACGACTTGACGACTTGGAGAATCTCTTCGTATGTAATAAAACGCCGGCGATGGACAAGCTTATATCGGTCGACCGCCGCAGCCAAGTCACGCGCTTCCGGCGATAGCTCCGCATGGCTGTTAGTGAACTGCCGGCGCTCGTAGCCAGGCGTGGCGCCGCGAGGCTCCGAGGCGCGACGGTCGATAAAAGGCAGTACCGGGGTTTCCAGGTTCGACGGCATGGAATTCGTCTCAAAAGAAAGGCGACAGCGCGCTTCGTAGCGTCTGCTGCAAGCATAGGACACCCCCGGCGCGAGTCAAATACGCGGCTTGATGCAACGTTCCAGGCTTCAATCGCCTGCCACGGGAAGCGTCAAGACGAACGCGGCGCCAACGCCCGTCGGCGATTCCACGTCGAGGCGTCCGCCCAGTTCCCACGCCAGGCGGCGTGAGAGCGCCAGTCCAAGTCCCACGCCCGGCGCCGTAACCGCCGCTTCTTGCACTGTCTTGGAGAACGGCCGGAATAACGTGCGCCGTTTGGTCGCGGGCAACCCCGGGCCGTGGTCGCGCACGCAAATCCGTGCCACGCCATTGTGCAAACGGCACGAAAGTTCGATCCGACGATTTTCGGAATCGGCAGCATACTTGGCTGCGTTATCAACTAAATTCACCAGGATTTGACCCACGACTTGAGGATCGGTGGCCACAATTGCGGAAGCGGCCGGTTCGTCGGCGTTCGTCACGAGATGTAAGTCCGCCTGCGCCGCGCGATCCGCCAGGCGCGGCGTCCACTGGGCGAGCAATTCGCGAAGCGCGATTCGCACGGGGCGGCCCAAGCGCCGCCCTCGCTCCAGCCGCGCATATGCCAGCACGTTCTCCACCAGGTGCGTTAACCGGTCCGCCTCGATTTGCAGCGTTTCAACATATTCCTGACGTTTGTCGGGCGGCGCAATACCTTGGGCGAGCATTTCCGAGTACAGGCGAAAAGTGGTCAGCGGCGTGCGCAGTTCGTGCGTTACGGCCGCCACGAAGGCCGCTCGTCGCTCGCTTAACGAAACGACCCCCCAAAGCATCGCGGCCGTCGCCAAGGAAGCTACCGCCAAACATACCCAAGCAATCGCGAGTGAAAGCTGAAGGGGCGAATCGTGGCGACTTAGGGTCGCTGGCGGCGGCACGATCACCTGGATGGGAAGGGTCGCCAGCACGCGGCTTGCCGGCGCGGCGCCGGAATCGCGAAGCGGGGCAAGCGCCGCGTCAGGAAGCAGATCGACCACGTCCGCGCGCAGCCGCGCTTCGATAGCGTCCCAGTCCAGCCAACAACCCTGGATTAGCAATTCGTCGCCCATTTGGACGCGACGCGCGAGAATCAATTTATCGCCAACCCAGAACGAACGGCTGGCGCCTTCGTTGACCACCCTCGCCGGTGGGAGAGTTTCGTATTGGGCGTGCATGCGCTGATCTTGAACCTGCTGTTGCGCATAGACCTGAAGCGCTCGATTGCGAAGTTGGAGATCGTTCTGTCCCTTGACGACCGCGGCTTGTTGCTGCCGAAGTTCTTTTGTCGGGGGCCGTTTTGGGGAAATAGGTTCGTCCCCCTTCGAGCCAGGCTCGGACGGTAAGGCGGTCGGTTGGGGCGAAGGATCGTATCCGTACATATTGGCGACGACGGGCGTAGAGTTCCGCGGTTGATCCCACGCCTGTTCGTTCCATGCCAATGCGTCCAGCCCCACGGCGGGAAGCATGTCGTCGGGCGTCATCGGCAGCAAGTCGGCATACGCCACACTTTCCTGCAACTTTTGCAGAAGTGACTCGCACTCTTGCAAAAGGGAAGAGCGGATGCCGGCCCGCAGCGCAAGGTTTCGCGACTCGCCACGTGGACATTGAGGCGAGGTCCAGCGCCCATCGGGCGCGGCCTGAAAGTGCAATCGCACCAACGTCGGGATTTGACGCAGCAGCGGAGACGGCGCCAACGCCGTGCTTCCATATTGCCCGTCCGGCGCTGATGACCAATAAAACGGTTGAAAGACGAGGGGAGAACGCGCGGCCTCTTGCGCCAGGAGAGGCGTCAGCATGGTATCCATGCGCCACAGCGCCAGGTTCACGTTCTCTTCCAACGACGCTTGACGCCGCGCCAGGGCCTCGGCCTGGTCCAATTCCAGCGCTTTGAGGGAAAGCCAAGCCATCGCGGCTCCCGCGCTTACGACACAAAACAGAAACAGCGTCCAGACTTGCCAAGGCCGCTTCATGGAAAAAGCTCCTTAGGAGCGCGTCGCGGATTGTGGCGCCGTAAACATGTACCCTTTCCCGCGGACGGTTAGCAACACGCGCGGCTCCGCGGGATCGTCTCGCAGTTTCTCGCGCAGCCGCGCGACGTGCATGTCGATGGTGCGTGTCGATACCCCGCGCGGGCTAATGCGCCAAACATTCGCTAAAAGTTCGTCGCGGGAAATCGCCCGTCCAACGTGAATGACCAAATACCGGAGCAATTCGGCTTCGCGTTCGGAAAGTTCGCAACGGGCGCCGTCGTCAAATTGAACTTCACGGCGAGCAAAACAAACACGACCAACAGGTATGGAAACGTGCATGACGTCGGTCGGCCGTTCCGGCGATCGACGTAACACGGCCTCGACGCGGGCAAGCAGTTCCTTAACGCTGAATGGTTTCACCACGTAATCGTCGGCGCCAAGACGCAGCCCGCGCACGCGGTCGTCTTCGGCGCCCCTGGCCGTCAGCACGATTACGGGCTGCGTCGGGCGCATCCGGCGGACCTCCTGCAGGATCTCCAGTCCCTCGACGCCGGGAAGCACCAGGTCCAGCAAGAGTAGTTCATAGGCGCCGTGAAGCGCCAAGTCCCGCCCGTCGTGCCCATTGGCCGCTTCCGACACTTCATAGCCGGCATATTGCAAGGCATCGACGATACCGCGGCGAATTGCGTGGTCATCTTCGATCGCCAGAATGCGCGGCGCCGCCATAAGCAAAGATTCCCAACAACAAGCCTATTCTTCCGCGAGCCAACGATTCAATTGCCGGCGAACATTGTCGAACGTGAGCCGCGCTTGGGGGATCAGCGCGTCCAGGCTGACCTGGCGGTCGCGACTATGAACCCGATTGAGCGCGTCGTCAACTTCCTCTTCGAGTGAAGCCAGCCAGGGAGGTGTATCCAATCCCACGCCCGAAGGCTCGCGGGTCAATTCCGCCGTCTCCGATTCAAGCTGCGTGAAGGCAAGCGATGGCTCGCCGCCGTCGGCCTCACGAATTGCCGGTTCGACGAGCGCGCAGATTCGGTCAATCACCATGGGCCGGACAAACCGCTCATTAATGCGGTCCGCCACGGTCGGCATGCGCATCGCATATTTCTTTTGAAGCTGCGCGAGCGCCGCAAGGTACTGGTGGGTCTTCCCTTGAATCTCCCGGCTGAGCGCCTCGCGCCAGCGATGCGCGGCTTCGATCCGGCCCCGGCGAACCAGAATTTCGTGCGCCAGGACGACGGGCTTGAGATTCCACGCCACGCGGTCATAGGACGTGCGGAGTCGCAAGAAGTCAAGCAGCGAATAGAGCATGTCGCCACGGTCCGACTGCGTGGTGGTGCTATTGTAGTCTCGGTATTCCCCGTAGTTTTCAATGACGGCTTCCAACACCAGCGAAAGATGCTCGGCCGCCTGCCGGCTTGGAATCTTGGTTTCCAAGTCGTCCAGAAGGCGTAACGTGCCTTCCCAGAGTGGGTCTTGCGAGATTTGTTCGAGCCATGCCTCGGCGCCTTGGTGAAGAATTGCGCGGATGTTGCCCAAGTTGAGAAACCGCTGGGTGAACAGGTCCGCGCCGTAGCGTTTGATGAATTCGACCAGTTTCTCCCACGCGCGGTCGTCCTGTACTTTCTCAAGAACCGAAAGTCGCAAGGTGTGGCTATGCGCCATCCAACTTTCCAGAAGCGACTTGGTCAGGTCTTCCAAGCAGTCCACCAAGCTCACGTCGCTCGCGGCGGCCGACCCCGAGGGTTTTGTCCACGAATCCGCCGCGGTGACCAGGCACTCCACTAATGCTTTGTAGCCCGTGCGAAAGAGATCATCGAACTCGGTGACGGCTCCCGGTCCCACGGGGTTGTTGCGTTCCATCTCGCGAGCGATTTCGATCAACCGGCGAGTTTCGGTAAGCAGTCCCAAACGCGGCAGCCACGCCAACAGATCCTGGATCGTTCGTTGACGAACGCGCGCCGAGACGATTTGGCAGGGATTCCCTCCCTTGGACAACGGAATGTACAACAGTGGCCGGGGGCCAAGCGATTTAAGTAGCTCGTTCCAGTGACGCCGCACCGTCTTCGGGTCGCGTCGCAAGATGCCGCCGAACACCGCCACTGCCCGGCGCAGGTCGGAATCCCAACCGGCAATCTCGGGTACGAACGACGCATCGCCTTCCAAGGCACAGGTGGCGGCGAGTAAATGCCGCTCGGCGTCCGCCGTTTCGACCACGGTTGCGATGACGCGCTCCAGCAACGTCTCCTTAATGACGCGCTGACGGTCATATTCCACCATCGAGTCGTGATCGCCCGAGGGTGTAATCAGGGAAAAGCGGTCGATCGCCTGCAGCAGATCCAGCAAGTCGCGGCGATTCTTCTCGGCCTGCACCGCCCAACGCCCCAGCGACTCTTTCCGCTTCTGTTTGTCGTCGGGCGGTAGATTCGCCGCCTCGCCCGACTGGGCCGCTAACAACGACGCAAGCCCCCACATGCGCGCCAAGGCCAAGTGAAACGCCAAACGGTCGGCGATCCGCCGAGACTCCTGTTCCAGTTCGTCGTCCGTGGCTTCGCCTTCGTCAAAGATCGAGCTTTCGCGGCCGTCGGCGGTGCTATCGATGTAGACCATCTCCTCGTAAGCGGCGCTAAAGAGATCGTCTTCGCGATCGTCGTCATCGACGGCCTCATCGTCAAAGTAGGCGTCGTCGGCCTCCGGCGCGGACGGCGCGGCGCCCAATTCAAACCTGGCGACGTTCCAGTAGGCTTCGGCATTCGCCTCAAGATAGTCGAGAAACTTTCGCGCCAGGGGCCACTGAGCCGATTCGCGCAACCAGCGTTCCGCCATCAGGTGGAATGAGCTATCGGCCTTTTCCAATCCGACCTGGTCCGCATGTCCTAACCAATGCACCAAGAGGGCCATAGCGGCGACGTAGTCGCGTTTGTCCAGCAGCGCGTCAATCACCAGCGAATAGGCCTGGGGCGAGTCGAATCGTTCCGCATGCGGCGCCCAGAAGGCGACATTGCCCGCCTCGGCGCCGCCTTTATGCCAAAGGTTCAACACGTCGGCGACGTGTTCGGCGGCGCGATGCACGTTCAAGGCGTCCACCGCCTCGACACTGCTGATTTCATGGGCTGCAAATTGCCGCCACCACTCGGCCGTTTCCTGGAATTGCTGGGCGACACTTCGGCAAAGGGGTTGATCATCCACCGCGGCCGCTTCACTCCAAATGCGCGAGTAGAGCGCGAAGATGTCCTCCATGAGCAAAATCAGTTCGTCCACGCGGTGATCATGGATACTGTTCTCTAGGGCCGGGAAGAGACTGAAATTGGCGTCGAAACCCAAGATGTTCCACGGATCGACCACGGCCCCGCATTCGATGGCGCGGCGGAGAATTTCCATAATCTCTGGAAGACGTTCGGCGGCGTTTACTAAGCGCCCCTTTTCCAACGCCTGGTGACCCGCCGTCAACCTGCAATCGATCTGGCAAAGCATCCGAGCCGAGGCTGTAGGAGCAATATTCGCCTCTCGATCGGCCGCCGCGAAATACCCCATCCGCGCATACAACTTGGCCAAATGGATATGCTCTAGTTGCGAAGCTCGCCGACGGGCTAACTGCGTGTTCAAGTGTTGCCGCGCGCCGCCAAAGGGCTGTCGCAGTTCCGCGGATTCTTTACGTAGGCGTTCGGCGTGCCGACCTTTCACATGACTGAACAAGCGCTGATAGAAGGCGTCACGATTGGCGGCGATTTGCGGTAGGAGCGTGCCGAGCGAAGTGCTGGAATCGTGCGTCTCTGGCCCCCGACCGCTAATTCCCGCGGCCATGAGAATAGTTCCCGCCAGCACGGCCGCCGCCTCGAACAGTCGCTCGTCCTCGGCAATATCGGAAGGTTGAAGCACCCGATCCATGAGCGAATCCAGCGTCACTTGTTGTACGACAAAGCGCCGGTAACGTCCTTGATTGTCGATAAGATGCGGATCCCACTGACCGAAATGATAGTTTGGACGCTTGTTGACGGGATGGTCAAAGTCATAAGCACGGGGATCGAAGGCCAACTCATCGAGCAAGTTTGGGTCGAAAAACGCCTCATCCCGCAGGTCTTCGTCGGTCTCCTTCAAAAGACGTAACGCAAGTTGCACAACCTGCTCATAGGGGCCATACGATACGCCTGCATCACGCACGTACAGCGGAATCGGGCGCACCCACTCGTGGGGATAAGGTTCGTGACGTCGGGATTCCAACACCGCAACGGGCCGGTGGCCCAGGTAATCGTTGAGTGTACGAATGGATTCCGTTGCGATCCGCTCCACTTCACTCCAGGGCGGGCCTTGCGCTAGAACCGCTTCACAAACACGTCCCAAAAAGAAGGGAAGAAGTATTGCGTCCGGGTGCTGGTGAAATAGGAGATCCTGATGAAACGCAAGATATGCCGGAATTACATGGTTTTCGACCGTATCGAGCACTTCGGCGGCCTGCGAAACGTCGCGGAACGCCTCGTTCGTGTTGGACACGTTCGACAACGATTGTCGCAAGGCAAGAATAACTTGCCGCCACTTCGGAAGTTCGGAGGAGGGCGTCTCATCCTGCGAGCAGATCAAGCGATAAACGCAGTCTAGCCCGCGCAGAAATTGCGCATCGGCAGCGCCGGACGAGAAGTTGAGGTATCCGAATACGTGTTCGATTGATTTTTGGTCTTCGGCGTGCTGTTTACGAAAATCCATGGACGCCGACTCCCGCGTGGCGCGTCTGAGGGGGCTTTCTACCAGTTTTATGGTAGGCCCAGTCGATTCTTTGGTCTATGGGGTCCTTGGCGCGAGCGGGCGCGGTTTTGGGAACGCGACTTTCTTGGGTGCAAATGGCTGGGCGTTTAATTATGCTAATGATAGCGGTTTTCAACCGCCATTATCACTTTGAATCGACTCGACTGAGTTTTGACCATGATCCGCGTTGCTACGTTGTCGTTGTGGCTCTTGGCGGCGCTTGCACCCCACACGTGGGGGCAAGTGCAGTCTCCCCTAGCGTCCACGCTCCTGTTGGAGCGTTATGGCTTGGTGCGGGCCTGGCACGCGCAGGTGGAACTCGACTCGGCTCAGGCGCGGGTTGCTCACGTGACTCAGCACGTCAGTCTTACCCACGGATTGACCATCCTCGATGTGGTGCTGGTCGACAACGAGAAACAAAAACTGGCCACCTTTACCGACCGGCAACTCAACGCCTTTGGTCAACCGCTTGGTCCTGCCGGCGCCAAGAAAGCCGCCGAGGAAAAAATTGCTGATCTACAAACCATCGGTGTGGCGGCAAAGGCCATTACCACGGTGGTCCCTGATATTACCTTGTACATCACGACCGACAATGGTTTTATGCACGCGATCAATGGCGAGACCGGCGCCACGCGGTGGGTTGTGCCGGTGGGACGTTCGGATCATCCAACCTTTGCCCCCGCCGCCAACGATTACTTTGTCGCCGCCATCAATGGGATCTACCTTTACGTCTTCGATGCGAGAGATGGTCGCCTGGTGTGGAATCGGCGGTTGCCGCATGCTCCCGGCGCCGGGCCGGCAATCACGCAAGAATTCGTCCACGTGCCGATGGTGCCGGGGCTGATCGAGTCGTATCATCTGGTCGACACCAAAACTCGGCCGCGCGTTTACCAGTCGTTCGGCCGCGCCACGCTGCAACCGACCGTTTCTCCCAACAGCCTGATTTGGGCCACGGAACGAGGCTTCCTCTACGTCGGAAACGGCGATGCGCCGGGCGTGCGGTTTCGGCTTGAGACGCAGGATGAGATTACTGCCCGTCCCGCGTGGTTGGCGCCCAATCAGGTGATGGCCGTATCGCTCGACGGCGATGTTTACGTCATGAACGAATTTACGGGCGCCTTGATGTGGCGATTTTCGACGGGGGATCCCATCGGGCATTCACCGGTTCCCATCGATGACGACGTGTACATCATCACCAACAACTACACCATGTTCCGCCTCTCGGCGCAAACCGGCGGCGTCGGCGCCGGCGCCATTTGGTCGACGCAAGGTGTGCGAAAAATTCTTTCCGGCAGTCGCGAACGCTTGTATTGTTTGGATCCTACGGGCCGGCTGGTCATCCTTGACCGTGCGAGTGGCGGGCGAATCGCCACACTTCCCACCCACTTTCGGGAAGTGGAGATGTTAAACAATCAGACCGATCGACTTTTCTTTATTAGCCGCTCTGGCTTAGTGCAGTGCTTCCGCGAGATCCACCAAGAGTACCCGCTGGTTCATGCGGGACCGGGGACCGAAACAAAACAACCGCAGAAAGTGCAACAACGGGCGCTCGACGCTCCCGCGGCCAAACCTGCGGCTCCAGCGGCTGCCGATCCGTTTGGCGGCGGCGGTGGGGCCGCAGATCCCTTTGGAGGTGGCGGTGGCGCCGATCCCTTTGCTGATCCTGCAGGCGGCGGCGCGGCCCCGGCCAAAGAGCCTGCCGAAGCGCCGCCAGCGGACGATCCGTTTGGCGCCGCAGATCCCTTTGGAGATTAAAGCAGGAGGGGGTGACCGTCTTTCCGGATTATGTCGCGAGCCAACCGAGGATGCCCTACGTGCTAGGAAAATTGCGCGCCGGTCCCCAGGCGCCTTCGCGCGGAACGACGATGGCGCGCAGCCGACGTTGACGGTCGGCCACGGCGACCTCGTTGACGGTTAATGGATTGGGAAGCGATACCGACATTCCGCAGGCCAACCGCTCAATTGCATCTTCGTCGAGCGTCACGCGCGGTAGGTGTGAAACTGCCTCGAATGGAGAGTGAAGGCGCTCGCGTAGGTTGTCTTGAGACAGCGTGTTCACGTCGCAAGCGTCCTCTAGGCGAAACGATCCTGAGGAAGTGCGCACCAAGGCCGACATAACAGCCGCCGTACCCAGCGCCTCGGCAATGTCTCGCCCCAAAGAGCGAATGTACGTTCCCGCGCCGCACGCAACCTCGAGCGTCATCTGCGGATAGTCGTACTCCCTAAGCGATAGCTCATAGATCTCCACGGTTCGAGCGGGAAGCGATACGGATTGACCGGCGCGGGCCAGGTCATACGCTCGGCGTCCTCTCACCTTGAGCGCAGAGTAAGCAGGCGGCCGTTGTTTAATACGGCCAATGAATTGGGGTAGAACGCGTTCGATGTCCGCCCGCGATGGTTGGGGCGCATCGGGCAGCTCGGTGACGTTCCCTTCAACATCCTCGGTATCACTGCTGCGTCCCAACAAGAAAACGCCGCGGTAACTTTTGCCCGCCTGTTGGACATATTCGATCAATCGGGTCGCCGGCCCCAGCGCAACAACCAGCACGCCAGTCGCAAGCGGGTCCAGCGTGCCGGCGTGTCCCGCCTTCGCCGGTCGCACCAGCCGCTGCACCTGATTGACGACGTCGCGCGAGGTTACGCCTTGCGGTTTATTGAGGTTGAGAAAACCAAACATGGCGTTACGATACTTGCTTCGCGGCCCAGACGGCGAGTTTCTCGCGAAAGATCTTCGCGTTGTGGCGAATGTCTACGGGTAAAGAGGGATGAAGCAGGACGTCATGAATATCGCGCGTGTGCTCATGCAATTGGCCTTGAGCGCACAAATCGCTCACTAAGGATTCACACTGTTCCAGTGAGCGGGGCCAGTGTTCGGGCCACGTTTCGACAACGATGACCGGACGTTGCTCGCCTCGCTTCCCGACACCCACCAGGGCCGATCGGTAGACCTTTGGGTGTTGGTTAAAAACGGCCTCGCAAGGAATCGTGTAAAGTACGCGTTGGGGCGTGATTACGCGGTGCGCCTTACGCCCACAAAACCAGAAGCGTTCTTGCTCGTCCAGATAGCCCATGTCGCCAATGCGGTGCCAAACCGCCGCGCCGTCACGAATTTTATGTTCGCGATTTGCTTCTCGGCGGGTTACGTATTCTCTGGTCACCACGGGCCCCGCCACGATGAGTTCGCCGATCTCTCCCGCAGGAAGTTCTTCGACGTCGTCAACCGTCTCAATAGGTTCATCCGAAACGCGTATCACCTTCCATTGAATACCCGGAAAACGGCGGCCGACGCACGTTCCGGCGCCTTCGGCGCTCCGCGCGGCGGTTTCTCCGAGCACTTCGCTGGCCGAGATCGAAGCCACGGGTAACGATTCGGTCGCCCCGTACGGGGTATGCACGTCGCCTTCCGCATGAATCGCGTCTTTCATCCGCTGCAACACGTGCTGCGGGACCGGCGCCCCGGCCGAAAGCACGCGCCGCAGCGTGGGAAGTTTCACGCGTTCGGTTTCACAATATTGGCCTACGACATTCCACAACGCTGGAGATCCAAACGCTTGCGTAACCCGCCAATCATGAATTGCCTCGACGATGTTTCGGGGATCTGCCTCCGCGGGCCGGGTCGGATCCATGTCGGGCACGACCGTCGTGACTCCCATCGCACAGTTAAAGAGCGCAAACAACGGAAAGCCAGGAAGGTCGACTTCGCCCGGTTGAATGCGATAAAACTCTTGCAATTCATCAACTTGTCGCGTGAAGTTGCCGTGCTGATACAACACGCCTTTGGGCGGCCCGGTGCTTCCCGTGGTAAAGATAATCGCCGCGGGATCAAAATGCGTTACTTCGACGGGTTGGAACGCGCCAGGCTCGGTTGTCCGCAACTTGCCGAGCGTCGGTCCTCTCCAAAACCAGCGCCGCCCCACGGTGACGTTGAACCGTGCCCGCGGGAAACGGCGGCGCAAGATCGTTCGTACGGCGTGACCAATGGGAATGGCGATGAATCCATCGGGTTCGACGTCCGCCAGGCAGCGGACGAGACTCTTGCGGCCCATTCCGGGATCGATCAGCACGGTCACCATGCCCGCTTTGAACAACGCAAACGTCAGCGAGATGAAGTCGAATCCTGGCCGAACAAGCAGCACGATGCGCGAGCCACTCGGGGCGCCCATCGCTTGAATGCCCGCCGCAAGGCGATTGCTATCTTCGTCTAATTCGCGAAACGTCCACGACTGGTATTGGCGCTTTCCGCCAGCGCGCTTACCCGGCGTGACGACGGCAATTTCGTCGGGCATGCGCTGAGCAACGGTGCTTAACCGTGAGCCGACGTTGGGAAGCGAATGCGTCGAAGGAGCAGACAACACGAAAAGCAGGGTGAACGTGAGAAAACGAATTCCAACTCGGCGGCAAGCCAGACGACGGACGATAGGCCGTCAGTTCGAGGCCACCGAAGAATTTGATAACATTTCGTCCACTTTATAGGCCCCGGCCGCCTTTCACAAGCGACGTTAAATAATCGAGCGCAAGGGCGGCCACATCTTCTCGCACCACGGGGGCTAGCCCTCTCCAACCGGGGACGGCGTTGACTTCCAGCACATACACTTGTCCGTCGCGTCCAGGCAAGAGATCAACGCCTGCCCAATGGGCGCCAATGACGCTGGCGGCGCGAACGGCCATCGTCGCCAGCGTCTCGTCATATTCCCACCGCTCACCAATGGCGCCGCGGCTAATATTCGTGCGCCAATCATGCGGATTGCGGCGCCACATCCCCAAGACGCGTTGCCCCAGCACCATCAACCGCAGGTCGCGCCCTTCGTGGGGAATAAATTCCTGAAGGTAGATAACCGCCCCCAGTTGGGCAAGCATCTTGAAGGCCCGCAGTGCGAGGGACTCATCATTGAGACGGGTAATGCCACGGCCTTCACCGCCAAAGAGCGGTTTGACCACAACATCGCCGCCCAGCGCCTCGAACGCCATCAAAGCGTCTTCGGCGGTCTGACCGACCCAGGTTCGTGGCGTAGGCAGTCCCGCGGCCTGTAATCGGGCGGAAGCTAGATACTTATCGACCGCTGCCTCCAGTGCCCGCGGGGCATTAAGCACCACTTTCCCACGACGCTCCAATTCCCCCAGTACGTCCATCCGAAACACAACTTGCTCCAGCGAACCCGGCGGCATGGTGCGTACCAGGATCGCGTCAAACTGATCCAGACAACGATCCTGCGAGGTCGCCATGAAGCCGCCGTCAAGATTCAGGCCCGACGCAACATGCGTGAAGGCAAGGGCCGTTAACTCGCAACGCGCGGAAGCGGCGCGCTGCAAGTCGCGAAAATACCAACTCTGGGGTGAAGTCAGGACGGCGACCCGCATGCCCGTTACGTGGGAAGGAAGGATCGTTGCAGCACATCGGGCCGCAACTCGCCGTAGCGGTGCGTGCGTCCTGTCGCAAGATTACAAAAGGTCACGGCCGCGGGACTAAACAGGTGCGGGTCGATCTTGTAGAAGTCGTACTCGTAACGCGTGAAGATGGACTCGAACGGCTCGCCAAAGTCAGGCGAGGCCGAACTGGGGACGCGTGGCCCGACCGCCTGGATAGCGTCGTCGTCGCCGCGCACCCAGAGCGTTACATCGGCGCCATAGAGAACGGCGTCATTGGTGCGGCCAATGCCTTGTAAGTCGTTCTTCGCGATGGGAGGTAGCGGCGCCACTCCCCAAGCGCTTTGAATTGTCTTCACGTCGAATTCCAACTCCAACAGCTTGTGGAGCACGGTTTCGACGCTACGGGCAACCACCTGCACATGCCCCGCCAGGCTCGCGGTCGGAGCGAATACGAGGGTGAGCCGCTCGGGAGCAACCCGGCATTCTTCCGCAAGCCTACGACAAACGGCGTCGGGAGGAGCCTTGGACGTTTCCAAGACGCCGACGACAACGCTGGGCGTTTCACGGCGTCCAATCTTGTCGAACAGATCTTCTTTGCCTGCCGCCGCCCGAAACGGGCCAGATCCCATTGCAAAATACCCATCGGAGTCGACACGCCACCCGGCATATTGCGACGCCATGCACGCGGCAACGGGATGATCGGTTGCTACGGCGATCGCGGGGCCAGTCCACAAGGACGGATTGGACGGAAGGATCGACACCGACCCCAACGCGGCAAGACAGATTTCCGCCACGAGCCGGCCGGTTTCTAAACCTCCCGGTGAACGCACGCCGCAATCAATCAAGCGCGCGCCGCACTCCGCCGTCGTAACCGATACACGGTAAAACTCAGGTTGAGCGATTATCTGCTCGCACAATCGTGCGGCGTTGTCATTCAGGTTGAGCAACGGCAAACTTCTCCGTTCCAAGGGAGCAGGGCAGGGAGGCGCGTATCTTGTCGCAAATTGCGGTACAATGCAATCACCCCGCGCTGTGAGATCCCGCTTTCACTTTTCGCCGGAGTCCGTTCGTTGCCGAGCCTCACGATCGAGAATTACATCAAGACGATATACCAGATCTGCATACGGCAACAGGAACGCCCCGCGGCCACAGGGCAGATTGCCGAAGCCCTGCGCGTTGCGCCAGGTACGGTTACCAGCATGCTCAAGACGCTGGCCGAGTCGGGGTTGGCGCAGTACACGCCTTATGAAGGTGTCAATTTGACCGAAGCTGGGCGGTCTTTGGCCTTGCGAGTATTGCGGCGTCACCGACTCTTGGAGTTATTCCTGGTTCGGACACTCGACCTAAGCTGGGACGAAGTTCACGAAGAGGCCGAACACATGGAGCATGCCGTGAGCGATCGGCTCGTGGATCGCATGGATGCTTTTCTTGGTTATCCCGAGACGGACCCCCACGGCGATCCCATTCCCAAGGCTGATGGCACAGTCAAAAAAAGCTCATCGCGCACGCTCGCCGAGTGGGAAATCGGTCGGCCATTCCGGCTGGTGCGGGTGGTCGATCAGTCGCCCGACTTTCTTCGTTATCTAAGCGAAGCCGGCCTGCATTTGGGAGTCGAAGGCTCCGTTACTGCGCATCGTAGCGAAGCTGGCGTCATTACCATCGGGTCACCGTCGGGGGAAACGACGATGGCGCGTGACGCGGCGGAAAAACTGCTGGTGGAAACTCCAGAACTGGAGTGACCGTTTGCTACAAGCGGCCGCGGCCCGCGACCAGCAACACCAGATAACTCAGCAAGGTGACACACGCCACGGTCATCAACGCGTGGCGCGGCGCAACCATGTCTCCCCGCTCGAGAGCCTCCACAATCAAGGAAATCACATGTTCCATAGGCGGTCGCCTCAAGTGCATTTCGCCCTTGGGAACCTTACCTTATTTTTTGCGAACGTGTCGCCTCCGCCATGGCGCGTCAACGGCTAGATCAAGAACCAAAGCGCGGCGACCAGCACAATCGCCGCGCTGACTACCGCAAGGGTAATGACCGCGATGCGGCCGCGGGTTTCTTTTTGCTGCTTTTCTAGATTGTGTTCCGAGGCGCCTCCGACCAGGCGGATGGGCCGCCCGCATTTCGGGCAACAATCGTTGTTCCTGACAAAATCCCAGCCTTCGGCCGTATGGCCGCAATTGCACTTGACCTTGGACAGGTGATGGCAATGGGGACATTGGCCCAAGACTTCAAATTGTTCAAATCGTTCGCCGCAGTTTTGGCACCGATACATAATGGGTTGGGAGAGACGTAGGTAGTGAAAATCAGCCCGCGTCGAATGTCATTCCAGCGATTTCTGCAACCGCCGCTAGGGTTTGATCGATTTCTTCCCGCGTATTCCACGCACCGAGGCTAAATCGTAAAGTTCCGCCTTCCTCCAAGGTTCCCAGAGCCTTGTGCATTAACGGCGCACAATGCAGGCCGGGACGCGTTTGAATCCGGTGAGCGCTGTCGAGCAGCACGGCCGCCTCCTGCGGAGGACATCCAGCAATGGCGATACTGACCACGCCAACGCGCCGGCTTGCATCCTGGGGCCCCAGAATGTGCACGCCCTCAATGGACTGGAGGCCCGTCAATAGCCGGGACGTCAACTCGCCAGTCGACGCATGAACGGTCTCTACACCACGTTCTTGCAGCCACGCCACGCCCGCTCCAAGTCCCGCAATGGCTGGCGTGTTCAGGTTTCCGGCCTCGTACTTGTCAGGCAGAACCTGCGGCTGCCGGTCCTCTTCGCTGGCGGAGCCAGTGCCTCCCTGGCGGATGCTGTCAAGTTCGTCTTCGACATGGGGACCGACGTACAGCACTCCGACCCCCAGCGGTCCAAGCAGGCCTTTATGTCCCGGCGCCGCCAGCAAGTCGCAACCGATTTGGCCCACGTCCAGCGGCAGATGACCCGCCGTTTGCGCCGCATCGACCAAATAGAACGCGCCGCACTCCTTGGCGATTTGTCCTGCGTGCTCGATCGGTTGCAGCGCGCCGGTCACATTTGAGGCGTGGACAAGCGCAATTAATCGGGTCTGGGGTGATACCGCTTGGCGAATTTCGTCGGGATCGACGATTCCCTCGCGATTGCAACGAACGCGACTCACGCTTACCCCGCGATTTTCTTCCAAGTAGCGCAAAGGGCGCAATACCGAATTATGCTCGACGACGCTCGTCACCACATGATCGCCCGGCCGCAATAGGCCGTGCAGCGCGAGGTTGAGTGCATCGGTGCCGTTGAACGCGAATGCGATTCGCCGCGGGTCCTCGGCGCCCACAAGAGTTGCGACGCGCCGGCGCGTGTCGGCCACCAATCGCGCCACCTCGTTTGCTTCGCGGTAAACACCACGTCCGGCGGGAGCGCCTAATTCCCGCAGGCAGCGCTCCACGGCGGCATACACCGTGGGCGGCTTCGGCCAGGAAGTCGCCGCGTTGTCGAGATAAATTCGTCCTTCGTTCATGGGGCCTGTTCAATTAACCAATCCGTCGCCGCGTGCGCTGCGCCATTCGATTCGCCAGGATAAATGGTCAATTTGTCCTTAGCACCAGCCGCGGCATAAGCGGCTTGCAGGACTGGCGACGCAGCGCCGCGTTCGCCCGCGAGCCACACCGCATGCGGCGCCGAAAGAGCCAACATGCCTGGGAGATCAAAGTACTTGGCCCCACCGGGAAGGAAGCTAGGATCACGGATGTCGTTTACCTTTCCGAACCGAAAACCCCCGGTATCAATCACCGCGCGGTCGATGGCGTCGCGCGCCTGCGCCCGCGCCGCGGCGACCCACGGCCCTGACTCGCCGAGTCCGACCACCGCAACCTGCTTGGGAGCCAGATCATGGTTCTTGATAAACGCGACTGCCGTCAAAATGTCGTGTACGCGCTGCGCGAACAAGGCGTGATTGTAGCCATGCGTATAAGCGGCTGCCTCGCGGGGATTGTTCACACGGCGCGTTTGAGTAATCGCTTTGCCGTCGGCAAGGAACTCGCCCTGCTGAAACAGGTCAATGCCTGCCACTGAAGCGCCGGAGTCAAGGAGCTTCTTCACTTGCGGCTGGAGTTCGCCATCGTCTTGGTAAAGGCCTGCCTTTCCGAGTTCACTCACCCACAACACCGCTTGGCCATTCCAATTGGCGGGGTGCAAAAAGATCATGGGCAGTTCCTCGCCCTGGGGACGATTTCGGAGCAGCGAAGCGATTTCCAAATAGTTCGGCCTCGGATTCTTGTGGATGGCCTCGTGTTCTAAATCCGCAGGTTTCGGAAGACCGCGGCCGATGACCACGTCAACCGCGCCGCCGACGACGTCACGGAAAGCGCGCAATGACTTTTCATCGCTTGGGGCGAGAGCTTCCAATTGTTTCCGCGCGTCATCGGTCAACCATCGCAGCAGCTTTCGTTCGAATTCGTCCCCACCTTGAGGACGCGGATGGCTATCGTTCCAAACCGTCATCTGCTCGGTCGTCAGACGGTCGTAAGGTCGCTCGTCGAACGAATCTTTTTGTCCTAGGCCGAGATGCTCGTTCATCCAGCCGTACATTGCGATGCGGCTAATATAGTTGTAGTTATGGCCAAATTGCAGGTTGGCCCACAGCATGACGTTGTCAGTCGCGCCCAGGAGCCGATACAACTCGCGGAGTTGTGGATAACCCTTGGTCTCCATCTCTTTGGTCCAATCGTCGGCGGCAGTCAATCCCAGCGGCTTGGGAGCGAACAGGCCAGCGATTTCGACATTGCCCGTTCCGATGCGCAGTAACGAGGCGTTCTCACAAGTGCAGCCGCCCTGCATGGCCGTGGAAACCATCACGGCGGGGACCGCGACGGTCGGCCGAGGATCAACCGCGCACAGAAGAAAGGTTTGCGTGCCGCCGCCGCTGGCGCCCGTCACGCCGATCCGCTTGGCGTCGACGTTGGGAAGGTTCGTCAGGAAATCGAGCGCGCGAATTGAGTTGTACGTTTGCAGCCCCATGATTGACTGCAAATGGGACTCGGCCTGCGGACTATAGAGACCCCAGTTCGCTTCCGAAATCATTTCCGGCCGTTGTTTGGCGAAGCGGTGCGCCAGCTCAAACGAGAGTTGCATATTGTCGGCGTATCCAATCATATCGTAATGGAACACCACGCACCCCATTCGCGCAAGATGGACGCAGCGGGCCTGTAGGGGACTGCGGCCGCCTTCGTCCGACTTTTCGCCGCCTTTGGCGATATCTCCTTTGACGGCCGCGACCCCGGCGTCGGTGAACCGGCCGTCGGACCAGTGACCGTGAGGGCAAAGAACGCCGGGAAACGGGCCGTCGCCCTTCTTGGGACGATACAGATTGCCGGTTACAAAGAACCCCGGCATGCTCTCGAAATAAACGTGTTCAACGATGTAGTCGTCCTTCTCGATGGGCGAATGAACGACTGCATTCAACGGCGAGCGCGTCGGCAACGGCCACAGCCCCAAGGCCACCTTCAACTGGCGCTGAAGTTGTTCCGTGCGCTGTGCCCATTGCTCTTTGCTGGATGGCGGATCAAAGGGAAAATACCCATCCAAGTCTTTAAGGCGGCCGAGGCGGGCGTCGTTCGGTCGCTCTCCTTCCGGCAGAGCGCGGGGAGACGCCGCATCGACGGACGACGTCAGAATCAACGCACTCAAGACCGCTGCAAGGGAAAACGCAACGGCCCACGGTAAGCGACCGGTTTTGAGTAACGCCTGTTGCATACGCGGCTCCTGAAACTGAAATGGGAAACACCGGCGAGACGTAGTTTACGCCGCCGCCGGGTCCGCTTCCACCATTTAACGTACGGGTTCGTTGCCCAGCAGCCTTCGCAAGAGTCCTATTTGGCCGGCGTGCATCATCTCGTGTGAAGCGCAGAAAAAGAGCGACCCGAGTTTGGTATCGAATACCGCGTGGGGTTCGGGAACCTTGGTCTCTAATTCTTGCGGTGTAGCCGTCGGTAGTTCCGTCATCACTTGCCGATGAACGGCATGGAAAACAGTGAGAATCGCCTCGGGCGAAGGATAGTTCGTTGGGGCGGCCGCGGGCCGTGTTCCTTTCAGAAACAGTCGCAGGAATTTCTTGGAGATCAATTCCTCGTCCTCGGGGCGCTTGCCGCGCATGCGGACCAGCGCGAGCATATACTCGGCCATCGACAAGTGGCCGACTTGCCATGCAATATGGGTTATGCCTTCCTGCGGTTGGCGAAACCAATCACGGTCGTCCAAGTCGTTCAGTAGCGTGAGCGTGTAACCGCGAGCAAACTCGATTTGCTTGATCGCTAGGGGTAGAGAATGGCTCAACATAGTCCAATCAGAAAAAGCCCAGGTTGCAAGGGACCTGGGCTTGAAACGCGAATGGAAAGCTAAGGAAACGGATGTTAGCCGAGGGCAAATGGCCGAGGTTAGTGATCCAAAATGAACTCGTTGCTGTTTAACAAGGCCCACCATAGGTCTTGCAGGGCTGCGTTCAAATCGCCCTGGCGCATCGCAAGCAGGCGGTTTGCCGCGTCGATTTCCCGCTTCAAGGGTTTACGCGCAACAGCAGCCAGAAAGATGCGATCCAGCTTGTCGTTTGGTTTGAGGTCGCTGCGCGCCACCACGTTCAAAAGCCCCTGGGGAGAATCCAATGCGGCTTGCACCACCTCGCCGTTCATCATGGCCAGCGACTGCGGAATAGTCCCATTAAAAATCGTGGCTTCGTCACCTTCGTCGGTCTGCATGTCCACCGTGAATTGCCCAAGCCACGCGGCGCGACGTTCTTGCATCTGGGTAAACACGTCGGTCGACCGATCACCATTCGAGGCGAGAAGCGCTAGCGAATCATAAATCTCCTCCGCCGTCATTTGCCGTGTGTAGTACCGACTAAAAAGAGGCGGAACGCCATTTTCGGGAACATCGACTAGATTATTCGGCGTGATGCGACTGGAGCGAGCAAACGCATCGCTCATCGCGATCCAACGAATCAAACGTTTGGTGTCGTAGTCGTGGGCCGCAAACTGATCGGCCACGTAATCCAATAGTTCGGGATGGGAAATAGAGTTATTGGGGCGCAAGTCATCGACCGGATTGACAAATCCGTGTCCCAGGAAATGCCCCCACATCCGATTAACCAAGGCGCGGCTCAAGTCGCGCGAATCGGAAAGGAAGTTCGCCAATTCCCTGCGACGGTCCACCTGCGCGACTTGCCCATGTGGATTGATGGTGGTTCCGTCGAGAAAGGTAGGATAAACAACCTTTCGCACCCCGTTGAGCCGGTCGTAAAAAATCTCCGCGTTTGCAATGTCTCCGGTTTCGCCTGGAAAGTCGCGATTGACGAGCCGCACCTTGTCAGCGTCGCGGACCACGGCCGCCTGACGGAAAAACGCATTGAGGCCCCAATAGTCGTCTTGTGTCCAATCCTCGAAGGGGTGATTGTGACATTGTACGCAATGAAGTCGCTTTCCCAGAAACACTTGGGCGGTTTTCGATGTTGCCAGCGTGTAATTGTGCGTGTAATTACCGAGTACAAAGTTGACGGCGCCGTTGTAGCCTTCTGTACCTGGGCGGTTCGACCCTGTCGCCGAAACCAACTCGAAGACCATCTGGTCATAGCGCTTGTTGAACTGAAAGGCCCGGCGTAAGTACTGCTCCAGACCTTCCCGGCTGGCTAGGTCGTCTTCATCGGCGCCTCCCGTGCGTCCAATCAAGAGATTGGTCCACACGCTGCTCCAGTGGCGGGCGTACTGCTCCACGTACTCTTCATCGAACAAGAGTTGATTAACGAGTTCTTCTTTCCGGGTCAACGACGGACTGTTCTCAAACGCCACCAACTCCTCATAGGTTGGAATGCGGCCGAGAACCCGTAAGTAGGTACGTCTAGCCCACTCGCCGTCGGTCGCGTCTGGCGAGGCGATGACTCCCGCCGATTGCCAAGACGAATGTAAGTGCCGATTGATGGCCGCAATGACCTCGACATCATAATCCGGACGGGGCTGTGCACGGACGTAATCATTCGCCGCCGCAGGTGATGCTTCCTCCGTATTTTGGGGGCTGGCGAAGGGCGGCGGTTGATCAAAGCCCCCTGGGGGCATTGCCTTGGTAAGCTGTGATTCCGCGGGTTTCGAATTAACCGTCGAACCGTCCCCTGGCGTCGCGACGAAATGACTTTCCGCAATGCCCCCCGCCTCGGGTTGAGGATTGCCATGGCGCGGTTCGTTCAGTATCGCCGTCGGTGAATCAGTTTTTGGCGCCGAATGCGCCACACGCGGCGCCGCCCCATCGTTCCCTGGCTGGCGATGGCGGTACACGAAACTTCCCGCGAAGGCCAAACCCACGATCAGGCATGTTGCGACCGTTGCATTAACCCAGCGACTCGCCCGCCAATTCCGGCCCTTGTCGCGATCCGCACTGGATACGGGAGCAAGTTGAACGGATTGCGGAACGAGATTGGGCTTAAGGGACAAGTCCGAAAACGCGGTAGTAACGGGAATCCAACCCTGAGATCCGCCCGAAGCGGCATCGGCGGCGGCGCGGCGCTGCTCCCACGTGGCTAAGATCCGCGCAGTGAGATCGGGCGGCGACTGCCCCCCTAAAACCTCACCCAGGCAGGCGTCGAGGAGAGGGTCATCGTGCGGCCAGGAATCGGGTTGTAAGCCCCGTGCGTCCGCGCTCATGAAAGTTTTCCTTCAATGCATTCGCGCAGTTGCTGCTTGGCGCGCTGCATGAGATTTTTGGCGCCATGTTCGGTGATCTCCAGCGCCGCGGCAATATTCGAACGTGATTGCTGGCCGTGAAACCGCATTTCCAACGCCTGACGCGCGCGATTGGTCAAACCTTGTAAACATTCGCGCAACGTCGCCAACAATTCCTCGCCCTGATCATGTTCCGCCCAACGCAACCAAGCACTCGCAAAAAGGTCCAAATTCTCGACATCCACGAACTTGCCTTCCTTCCGCTTGTGCGTCACCAATAAATTGTGAGCGGTCCGCCGGAGGTACGCGGCAGTGGAAGCTTCGTGGAGATCTTCAAAAGGACGTTCGAGAATCTTGATGAATGTCTCTTGGGTTAAATCGTCCGCCAGGGCAGGATCGCACCCCAACGCCCGAAGATACCGCCAAACACCAACCTGGTGAGTTTGGATCAGCCGGACAGCGTCGAACGTGGTATTCGGAGATCCGGACGCCGGGAGCATTTAACATGTTTAACGCAAGAAGGTTCCCTAGGTACTCACAATCGTAGCGTGAGTCGTGGCGCCAATTTGCGGTTTTTACATAACCCGAAGCATTAAAGAGGACGTAAGTGCTGTCCTGAATTACACTTAGGAATTCGGCAGGTTCGGCATAAACCTCAAAAAACCACCCAAAGGACCACTACCGTAGCGTAAGGTGGGAGGAATTAACGTCGCACCCGTCCCGTTTAATTCCTCCGGAATCCCTAAAGCCTTGCGTTGAAAAGGGTTTGGCATCCAGCGCGGAGCAAGCGGCGGGCGCCGACCAGTTTCCAAGGCACCAGCGTCGATTAATTGTGGCGAATATTAAGAATGTCTCCGTCACGAATAACGTATTCCCGATGCTCCTGCCGCATCAGGTTGTGTGCTTTGATTTCCCGCTCGCTGCCCAAACGAATTAAATCGTCGCACTGCATGACTTCGGCGCGAATAAAGCCTTTTGCCAAATCGGTATGAATACTGCCCGCGGCTTCGACGGCGGTGGCGCCCTTGGGAATCAACCAAGTGCGAACCTCCTTCTCGCCAGCCGTAAAAAAAAACATCTGCCCCGACGCGTCCAAAAGTGACCGGAGAATGGCCCCTCGATTGGCTATTTTCACCCCCATCTCGGCGCAAAACTCAGTGCGCTCGGCTTCCTCCATTTGCGCCAGTTCTTTCTGAAGCGAAAGCGAAAGCGCGGCGGCCCGTGCGGGGTCGGGAGCCTTCTCGATAAATCGTTCCGGGTTGCGTTCGTCGTCGTCAATATTGAAGACCAGGAATCGCGGCTTATTGCTGAAAAGCTGAAACGAACGAATCGCTCGGTGTTGGTCGTTCGTCAATTCCACGTCGCGGAGGGCTCGACCTTCATCGAGAAAGGCTTGCAATGGCTCCAACGCCGCTAGTTCGGCTTCCAATTCGTCCCGGTTAGGCCGCGGCCGCTTCACTTGGTCCCGCAATTTCTCGACGCGGTTGGAAACAATATCCAAGTCGGCCAGAAGAAAATCGTCCTCCAAATTCGAAAGGTCGGCAAACGGGTCGGCGCCTTGGAACGCGGCCAGCACCAGCGCCAAACATCCGGACTCGCGGATCAGGGCCAGCTTTTGCGCACTGCCCTGATGATCGCGGCTCAGTCCGGGCGTATCCACCAATTCCAACGCCGCTTGCGTAATTTTCTTGGGCTGATAGATGGCGCATAGCGATTCCACGCGGGGATCGGGAACCACGGCCATGGCTCCCTGCGTGGTATGCGCTTGGGCAGGATCCGTCGGCACGCCCGTGAGCCATTCGAAGAGAGTGCTTTTGCCTGAACCTTGATATCCAACAATACCGATCTTCATGAGCGCGATCTTGGGAGAGACTGTTCCAGTTGATTCAACGCACTTTCTATCGCTTCCACTTCGGCTCTGTCCAGGGGATGACCGCCGAACCGTACGCGATAGAACGCTTCGACAATTCGATTTAAGAGGCGGGGCGCGTCTTGGTGCGCCGGCGTCGCCCCCAGTTCCATCCCGACTTGCTGAACGAATTCACGTTGCGTTTGCGTGTCTTGGCGCCGCATGCGCTGTCGTGCAAGGAGCCGCTCGACCTGACGGTAAAACCCCACGTCCGAATCGGCGCGATCATCGGGAAAACGGTTCCACAGAAACCGCAACCGCCGTAGTGTGCGGCTTTGGTTACGTTGGGATGGCCGCAAAATGGTGGCGACGAGCAACACGAGCGATCCCCCCAATAACGCCAGCCAGCCGATGGTTCTCCATGGAATCACGGCATCGGGTTGGTCCATACCCATCCATTCCACCCAACCGCGAACTCGGTCCCGCCAGACTTTCCCCTGGACAAGCGACCGTCCGATATTTTGGGCGTCTTGAATAAGTCGCCGGGCGCGATCCATCAGCGGCTTATAGATAGCTTCTTTTTGGCGCATGGAATTCAATCCGAGAATATAGTCGTTCCAGAGCGCCTCGAAAAAACTGGCCGCGTCCGAGATTGGAGTCAAAAGGCGGTGTTCGCTAAAGGACTGCGCCGCCGAGGGGGTGGGATCCAACCGCAGCCATACGCCTTGCGCTTCGGTGGGCACGTCGTTGATCATCGACGCTGGCACTTGATCGCGCGAGAGGTAGACCTCCACCCATGAATGTGCATCCCTCTGGCGAACGTGATAATACCCTCCGAGCTTGTTGTACTCGCCGCCGCGATAGCCAACCACGATGCGCGCGGGAATATCCTGGGAACGCAACATCATCGTCAATGCGCTGGCAAAGTACTCGCAGTGGCCGCGACCGTGAACTGCAACAAAATGCTCCACGGGATCGACCAGCGGAGTCCGCGGCGGCGAGGCGCTTTGGTCCAAGGTATAGGTAAATCGTCCGGGTCGCAGGAAGTATCCTTCCAGCGTCTTAGCCGCGCGGTAAGTGTTCGAGAGTGAAACTCCATTTTCGTGGAGAACGCGCGCAGCGATTTCCGCAGTTCGCGAAAAGCGACGGCGGTCCCATTCCACCAGTCGCGGCAATTCAACCTGCTCGAAGTGCCGTTCCAGTACGCTTGGATAGGGACGACGCGGCCAAATCGTCAGTTGTCGGCCGTTCCGGATGCCTGTTGTCGCGGCGGAATAGCGATACCCCTCGGCGAAGGACTTCAACGGGATGACATCGTTACGAACCAACTGCTCGTCAATTAGGTCGTAGTCCACCGCTGCGGGAGTGTCCTTCCCCCGATACGCCGGGGCAATGCTAAAAAGCAAGGCGGAACCGGTCGGCTCCAACGTAATGTGCGACTCGATCCAATTGGCGTGCGGGGGAGCCTGGAGATCTACCTGACGCCAGCTTCGCGGTGGGTATGGTTGCGACCATTTGCCTTCTCGACCGGAAAACTGGTAAACCGAAAGCGCTGCACCACGAATGTAGGGCGTCTCCGTAAGCAGCACTGACCGGCCCTCGCGGTCAAAAAATTTGAGCCGCATCGCGGTGGCGTCGTTCTGCAGGATCTCTCCCATCTCGCCCAGTCGGATTTCGCGGCTGAAACCCACGGTGCGAGCGCCGCCGTTCTGAGCGCCCGTCCAAACGGCATTCCCAAGGCGGGGGGTAGTAAAGAACGCAATCAGCGCCAACAACCACGTGGCCGTTCCGATGCCGATCAACCGGCGCACGAACCGCCATCCCAGTAACCAGCGACGAATTTCCGGTTCGGAACCCTGACGCAGCCTCACCGGCGCCGCCATCGGCATCCAGGCCATGCGACGATCGAACCGCGCCGTCAAGTCGGAGGCCGCTGGCCCGTTTTGCTGCGATTCGACCTGCCCGTGGACAAACAATAGCGACATCGCCGACAATGCGGTCAGCATGTACACCACCAGCAGCAACCCCAACCCGAGTCGTAAATCGAGCGCGGCCGCCACGACCACCTGTAAAAGGCTGAGCACCGCGAGTTGCCAATAAACGCGCTGGTTCTTCTCTTGGTATAGCAAGACGAATTGGAGATACACCAGCAGATTGGCGATCGCCCGCAACTGGCTGGCGCTGTTGCCGCCGAAAACGTCAAATTCACGCATCGAGATAAAGAGCGCTGCCAGCGCCGCGAGGTTGGCGATTACGCGGTGAAGACGAAACCACCCCAGAATGTCCGTGAAATAGATTGAGGTCGCCGCCGCAAACAGCGACAGCACCGGCAATAAGGGATTACGCTGCCCCAGGCCCAAGAGCAGCGTGCCGACGACGGTTAAAGCGGCGATGTTAATCTGTAACAGGCGCTCGATCTTCATAGTGATAATTGTATCGCCGAGGCCGCAACGGGCGAAGATCCGCGCCAAAGATCGCGGAACTTTGCCGTCCCGCCTCGAAACCCGACTCTACGGGCGGGGTTAGAACGAATAGACCGTGGCAATGGTCGAACCAAAGATCATGCTTTAGACTACGAAGAATCCGCGTTTTGCCGGAACTTTGATCTCGCCTTTTCTCCTTGGGGGCGCGCTTTGGCGGTCAGCGAATCGACGGCAAGGATCAATTACGAATCGCTCGATCCCGACGTGCGATTGATGCTCCAGGTGCGCGACGACGACGCCGCGGCCTTTGAAGAACTGGTGCTGCGCTATCAAGGTCGGTTAATTACCGTGCTGGAGCACATGGCCGGGCGCCGCATCGGCGCCGAGGATCTGGCTCAGGAAGTTTTCCTCCGCGTGTACCGCGCGCGGAAGAGTTATACCCCGGGCGCCAAGTTTTCAACCTGGTTGTTCACAATCGCCAACAATGTGGCTCGTAACGCCCTGCGCACCGCCGCCCGGCGTAAGGAGGTCCATGTGGACGTCGATGGAAGCGGTCCTCTACCGACGGCTTCGATCGAAAACCTGGCGATGGAGTCCAGCGGTCTCATGCCGACTCGGCGGCTAGACAAAACCGAAATGGCCGAAATTGTGCGTCAGGCCATGCAATCGCTGAACGAACGACAGCGGATGGCTACGGTGCTCTCCAAGTTCGAGGGCATGAGCTACGAAGAAATCGCCGACGCGATGGAGTTGACGGTGCAAGCCGTAAAATCGCTACTGTCGCGCGCCCGATGCAACCTGCGGGCGGCGCTCGAGCCATACGTTACCGAAGGCGTCCCACCGCGCCGCTCCAATGGAGCCGCTCACGAAGAGGACGATCGAACATGAACCCATCGCCCGTGCCGCTTTTCGAGGACGAACAAACGCGCGAGGAACTTGTCGCCTACCTCGATGGCGAACTTGCTCCCGAAGATGCGTCGCGCGTGGAGCGTCGATTGGCCGAAGATCCGGTATACCGGCAGGTCTTGCAGGAACTGGAAAAAACCTGGGACCTGTTGGATACGTTGCCGCGAGCCGAACCGGGCGAAGAGTTTACGCGGACCACCGTGGAAATGGTCGCCTTGTCGGCAGAGGCCGACGTGGAGCATTTCCAGAATCAATTGCAACGACGCCGACGAATCGCAATTCTGGTTGCTGCGGCGGCCGTGGTGACGGCGGCATTGGCGGGATTTGGCGGCGTTTATTGGAAGACGACCGAGCCGAATCGGCAATTGGTGCGAGACTTGCCCGTCATCGAAAGCATGGAATATTACCGCCACGCCGACAGCCTGGAGTTCCTGCGCCGGCTCGATCAAGAAGGACTATTCGAGGGAGACGTCAGCGATGCGTTGCCACAATAAACCTGGCCTCATCGCCTTGTGCTTGCTCCTGGCGGCGCCGCCGTTCGTCGCCGGAGATGAGCCTTGGCGGCGGACGCCCGAGCAAAATCGGCAGCGACTTGAAGCGATGGAGCCAGCCGAAAAGGAGAAGCTCCTCCGCCAAAAGGAGCGATTTGAACAACTCCCTGAGGCCGAGCAGCAACACCTTCGAGATATCCACGCCGCCCTGACTGATGCTCCCGACGGAGGCCATTTACATGGCGTTCTTCAGCGATACTGCGAATGGCTGAAATCCCTTGCTTCCGCCGAGCGCGCCGAATTGGCCGCCATGCCGGCGGAACAACGCATCGCGCGGATTCGCGAACTCATGAAAGCCCAGGAGGAAAAACGAGTTCGTAGCCTCGCCAACCTCTCCTACGACGAAGGGCAAGCGGTGCTTACCTGGCTGGACGCCATGATCGCACCCCATGAGGATGAGTTACTGAAGTTCCTGCGGCCAGAACTTCAACGCTACGTGCAAGACAAATCCGATACACCTCGCGAACGGCGGAAGCGAATCGTATTCTTCTTATTCCGCTTTCGGCAGAGCGACAAGCTGAAAGAAGTGTTGCAACCCACGCCGGAAGACTTGGAGCGTCTCTTGGCCGGGCTTTCGGAAGAAACGCGCACGGCATACCGTCAGCTAAAGGATCCCACGCAGCAACAGAACTTGATGCGCAAGTGGATTTTTGTGGCCGTGGTTAACCCAGCCTACCTTCCCGTTGACGACAGCGAGGTCTACAAGTTCTTTACCCAATTGTCGCGCGACACCCAGGCCAAGCTGGAACGACTCCCCCGCGAAGAGATGCGCCAAGAGTTGCGGCGCATGTACTTTGCCTCCAAGGTGGGGCGCGGAGAGTGGATTTTTGGCGAGAGTGGCCGCCCAACCATGACGCGTTCGCCATTTTCTGGCGGACCGTCATTCGGCAACGATCAAGGCGGCAATCGTTCGGAACGTTTCGGGCGTCCCCGAGGGCCGCGCGAGGAGCGAGAATCGGACACTACGCCGTCAGATCGATAAGTGAGAGGTTGTGAATGTATGGTACATCTCGCCTGCCGGGCGGGACCTTACTAGAACAAACCATGGAGATCGCAGGCAGAAAGAAGGGTCCGCCCGGCAGGCGAGATGTACTTTGCGAAAGATTCACGAGCTCTGACTATTCAGGAACGGTCAGCGGTTCACCATTATCTTCGGGGCCCAATTTCAAGAGGAATGGCACAGCTTTTTCCGCCCATTTTTCTGGAGTAGGAAACGCTCCGGCGCCCACGCCAAAGCAGCTCCGCAACATCTCGGTATTGATGATTCCTGGGTTCAAAGCCACGGCTGCCATACCCGACGGCAATTCCGCCGCTAGCGCTCGGGTCAGACCTTCAATCGCCCATTTTGTCGTGCAATAGGTCGCGACCTCGGGCGAGACGGACCGCCCCCAGCCCGAGCTAAAGTTGACGACGACCCCATCGCGCCGCTGGATCATCGCTGGCAAAAACGCCCGCAAGACGTAGAACACCCCTTTCACGTTCACGTCGACCACGCGAGAAAAGTCCTCTGCATCGGTTTCCCAAAGCGAAGCGTTTTCGTTGATCACCGCCGCGTTGTTGAGAAGCAAATCGGGCGGTCCCACATCGTCGAGAACACGTTTTGCCCATGCATCGACCATCGCCGGTTGCGATACATCGACCGCTTGAAACTGATGCGGTGCGCCAAATTCCTTCGCCATCTGTGCCACGGTGTTTTCTGTTCGCGCGCACCCGGCAACACGATGTCCACGACGTACAAACTCTTCAACGAGCGCGCGTCCGAGCCCGCGACTAACCCCAGTGATAACGATGTTCTTATTTTGCCTCATGGCGTTCCGCGGGTTGATAGAAGTTCGTGTAGTTGGCGGCAAGCGTTTATACCACGAACGCAAATGCACCTTCAAACCATCGAGTTGTCCCCATGCGGTCGCCTCATGCTGAATGCAACTCGTAGGAGTGCGCCTAGCACGCGGCACGATGAGGCGGCGGAGAACCACCGCCACACGACATGCCGCTCGTCTCCGTTGCCGGTAAAGTCGCTCCCTTCGGCAAAGTCGATACGTTAACCTCTTTGGCGGAAAAAACTTTTTACGCCTGCCGGACGATCGCTACTTTGAGGCCCCATAAGCAGTTGCGCTAAGGGCACGCGGTTGGTGGCAAAGAATCCAGAAGCGAGGCGCTTGTCGCGGCCGTTTTCTACGGCACAATTGAGAAGAATTTCGCGATACGCAAGTTCTGAATTTTTCTAGAAAGGCTGGTGGGCGATGCACCGCGGGGCATGGTTGATAGGCATGATGGCGGCGGCGTTCGTGGTTCCAGCAACAGCCGCCTTTGGTCAAGCGAGTTTCGGCCCGATCCAGCCCTTTGCCGGAGCGCCGTCGCCCGTTTATGTGGCGGCGCCTTACGCGGCGCCAACGGTGCTAGCCCCCATTCCGGCGGCCCCCGTTTTTAGCGCGACGCCGCCGGAAATACAAATTCCTAGCCCGACAGCGGCGCCTTCACTGATGACGCCACCAGGAGCAACCATTTTGCCCGCGCAACCTTACGGCGTCACGCCGTCGTATCATCCGGCGGTCGGGGCGCCGACAACCAGCTATTACGCGCCGCCCGCCGCGCTTGCGCCTGGCGCCGCGGTGCTGGGAACCGGGCTTTACGGTCAGCCCACCGCTTATATCACGGGACAGCCCCTACGCAATTACGTACGATACTTAAGCCCCTAGCGATTCGGGGCGACACATCCGCTTAGTAAGCGTTCAATTTTTTGCGGGATTACGGGCCCCCAATCGAGAAAACGCGTCCGACCAAGAGAAAGCCCGGCTCAAAGAGCCGGGCTTTTCTTTTTCATCGGTCGCGCTCGCGAGCGCCTAAGCGCTTACGCATTTTGCCGCGCCCGCAACACGTCGCCCAGGATCGCGTCGATGGCGTTATCGACGTCTTGGACAGACTGCTCTTCATCGGAGCCAAGTCCACCCGCGCTCGCGGCCAACACCACAACGGTTGCGTCGGTCGCCGCTGCATCGGTCCCATTTGCGGAGGACGCGGGCGGCGCCTTCGTCGCGATGCCCGACGTGTTGGATTCCTCCGAGTTGTCGTCCTCGGTGAAAAGACCGACGAATTCCGGTGAGGAGACTTCTGGCGTCGCAGCCAGGACTTGCCGTTCCGTTTCGCCTTCTCCCGAGGGCGAACTTTGCTCTTGCTGCTCCTTGATCTGGCGGATGACTGGGAGCAGGTCTGCGTTCGACACCAAGCCGTCTCCCGTGACGTCCAAGTAGGGGGCGGAATTGTCTCGCGGCGCTGGGAACGCTCCGCCAGCCTCGCGCAGTGCGTTGATGATCGGCAACACGTCGGAGATAAAGACTTTGCCGTCGTCGTCCACGTCCAGCGGGTTGTTGGGATTGGTGTCGGAATCGCCGTTGCCAATCGGCTCGGTGACCGTTCCCACGCCTTGGCCGACGGGCGGATCGAAGTTGCCAAACAGCGGCAGGGCAAAGTCCTCGCCAAACGGGATTAGCAGGTCGTCTCCAAACGGTTCCGGCCGGAAGTGAATTTCGACCGAGGCGCGAGCAATTGCCGGCAACTGACCAGCCAAATCGGTCGGCACGGGCACGGGGGTCGCTCGATCGGAGAGCCACAAAGGCTGCGCCGCACCGCCAGGCCCGGGTTGAGAAACGAGCACAAAGAAGTACGCTTGCTCGTCCGGTGTGCCCGCGCCCTGCTGTGGCGTGAACAGGCCGATGTCATCCAAGCCGTCGCGGTTGTAGTCGGCCGCCACGGGACGTTCGTTCGTGCCGGGGAAGCCGAACTGCATGACGCGGTCGATGTTGCCATATCCGCCCGCCGCCAGGTCAATCTCGAATCGGTTGCGGAAGTCGTTAAACGTGGCTAGATCGGCGAGTCCGTCGCCGTCAAAGTCCCCGGCAAAACCGTAACCGCGAATGGCGCCGTCGACCACGCGGTCGCCCTCGGCGCCGTCCACGTTGAAATTTCGGGGACCGCCGCCTGGCCGCGTCGTGTCGAGGAACCATCGCGCGCCGTCAAAAATACCCACTTCGTCGCCGTTGGCGGCGTTGCCATCGAAATTCCCTACCACGGGATGTCCATTGATCGCGGCCGTATTCGTCGGGAAACCGGGAATGGCTTCGGGCACGCCATCGTTATTGGTATCGATGAGGAATCGGAACCCGTTGCCGTTGTTTCCGTACGCGGCGAGTTTATCGAACCCGTCCGCGACGCCGCCAAAGTTGGTGGCGAAGTTCCCCACGAATAAATCGTCCGTGACCAAGCCAAATCGGTAAATCACGTCGCGATCGGAGAAGTCCTTGTCGTTCCGTGGGTCGAGAATGCCGTTCCCGTTGGTATCGACAAACACGGTACGTCCCGAGTACACGGCCACTTCCGGACGTGAATCGACCGTGAACCGGCCAATAAACGTTCCTCCCGGCACACCGTCGCCCGTCATGGGATTCGCGTTCCCAAAATCCACATCGGGGTTCTCGATTGGCTCGTCGGCATTGCTCTCACCGTCCAGACGATTGCCCACGGGGTCGGTAATAGCGTCGCTGACGGTCAGCGTGAATCGATCGTCTGGCAGCGGTTCGAAGAATGTCAGCGTGACCTCGGCCATGGCCACGCCTCCCATGATGGTCTGCGTGAGCGCCACCGTACTTATTGCAATTCGGCCGTTGTGATCGCCTACCAGGTGGTAATGACCGGGATCGACCGCCACGTCGTCCTTGAGCGCTGGATAATTAAACGGCGCCGCCCCGCGGTTGGGCGGATCGGTAAACTTGATGCGAATCGCACGCACAAGCGGCGTGGGACTGGCCGCGGTTGGCTTGGGGTTGAACAGGTCGTACAACGACTCATCCACACCCGTCCCCGGGTCGTCCACCACGCGGACGGTGTTAATGCGCGGGCCTTGCGTATCCAAAACAAACTCAAACGAGGTAAACGGCGCGGCGCCGCCGGTAAGATTGCCGGCTACGTCTTCGGCGGTCACGAACACTCGCCGCAAGCCGTCCAAGGTCGGGAAGAAACCGGCGGCGGGATCGTTAAAGTCGACGACCGACTTGATTGTCCAAAAGCCCGTGTGCGGCAAGGCGTTGGGCGGGACGGCTTCCTGCTCGTTCCCATCGATCGGGATCGCGGTTGCCTGCCCCACAAAGACGTCTGGCGCATCGAGGACGTTGTTGTTGTTCACGTCGGCGAACAAACGGATAATCGCATTCGCTTCAGCGCGGCCCCAGAACGTCGGCGAGCGATCGTTGGTGACTCGGTCCCGAATTGTATCGGGATTGGGCGGCGAGACGCCCGAATCATCATCAGGCACCAAGCCGTCGGTGGCGACGTTCGGCTCACCAAACGAGACCGGCGGCGGCGCCATATCAACAAAGATCTCCAGTGACTCGCTACGCGGTCCAAAGCCCGTGGCCCGAAGGGCGGGAGCGCCGGGTGCGTCGTTGTCGGCCGGATCGATCATCTGGACGCGGGCCGTAAGGAAATGGCTGCCATCGCTCAGTGCCGGAGTCGTAAACTGGTACACGCCCGGCTCAATCATCGTGGCGAAGCCCAAGAGCGTTTGCGGCTCTTGATCCACATTAGGCGGCAAGGGCGTGTCGCCCTCGTCGAAGATGGCGATGGCGTAACCAGGAGTCATCGACTGTCCCGGCCCCATTTGGAACGGAATCGGAATTGGCGCATCCCCCAGCGGCGTACCCGCAGTATCGTTGCCAGGCACGTCATTCAGGAAGAACGCGTCGTCCAGGCGGAACACGATGGTTGGCGTATTATCCCGCGTGATGTTGTCGTGCTGGTTGCGGCCTGTATCGCTGTTCGCGGGAGGCGGATCGCCCACCGGTTCGTCGTCCAGTTCCAAGTCGAAAGGCGTCGGGGCGGGAAGGTTGATCACCGTCACGTCGTAGGCGTTGATCGCGCCATTCAAGCCTTGCACTTCGAAGTAATAAACTTCGCCTTGGACCGCGGGAATGCGCGCCCGGTCGTTGTCGCCCACGTCCGCCGCGTTGAAGTTGGCAATGGCGTCACCCGACGCATCGAAAATATTGATCGCCAGGTTGCCATTTCCCGGCAGCCCCATTCGACCGCCAATGGGCGCCACCTGTTCAAAGAAGATTTGGAAGTCGATCGTGCCCGTCACCAGCGCCTCGACGCGATACCAGTCGGTATCGGCCGGCAAGTTGAACGGCAAACCGCTGGGACCAGGATCAATGGTTGGGTCGAGATTGATACTCTCGTTGGCCCCCAAGTGCGTGGCGTTGTTGCGGTCGTTATTGTGCTCGTACTCGTCATGCTTGAACACCACCAGCCGGTTGAGCGTGGCGGGGTTATTGTCTTCAACATTAACCGGCGCGCCGGGCGCCAGGGTATCAGCCACGACCTGCACGAACTCAATTCCATTGAAGACATGGAGGAACGGTTCGGTATTGGCCGGCCCGATTTCCACGGTTCCCGCCGTGATGTCGTGGTTCTGCCGGAGAATCGAAAGGTCGGCCAGCGCGCCGCCGCCCGTTTCATCGACAATGGCCAGGCGGTCGAAAGATTGATCATCGCCGCCCTCGATCGTCATTCGCACGCTGGCGCCGGCGTCGTTGAAGAGTTCGTCGGCAATGACCACGCGGATTGTGTCCCGCCCGGCTCCGGCCTCGATGCGGACTTCTTCGATGGACGTGATGGTGTCGGTCGCCATCAAGTCGGCGTTTGGATCGGGCGCATCCACGTTGTAGAACAGCGTACCGCCCGTGGCGCCCGATTGCCGCACGTCGATAGTGTCGTCGTCGCTCGAGCCGCGGATCACGACGGTGTCGAATTGCGGGCCACCGTCGATGGTGTCGTTCATTCGGCTGGCGATGATGGTGTCTTCGCCGGTAGCCAGGGGATCCAGCGGATCATCGCCGAAGATCATGTCCACGCCGTCGCCGCCTACCAGCGTGTCGTCGCCATCGCCGCCGATCAACACCGCGTCGGCCGAAAGGAAGTCATCACCCGCCCCGCCGTGGAGCGTCACGTCGATGGTGGCTTCAACGGGGTTCGGAAGATTCAGGCCGCCATACGCTTTGATGATGTCATTACCTTCGTTGCCGCGGACCGTGAGACTGTCATCCTCGGGAGCATCGGCCGCCACCGAACCGGAGATGCGCACGTCGTACTTCCAATTCACCCCGGCGATATCGACGAAGTTCGGAAATCCCATTTGGCTCGGTGTTGCGGTGACGGAGATATCGTCGGCCACCGTTCGGCCATGCACAATTACGCTGTCGGCCGCAGGCGCTGCCGCGTCGCCCAACCCGAGATTAACCGACTCGACTTCGGTGGTCGTCAGATCGAACACCGTGAAGGCGTCGGCGCCGGCCAGCCCCGTGGCGGCCGCCAGCGGCGGATTGGTGATCCGATCCGAGAGGTTCAATTGCCCACGAATTTCGCCGCCGCCAAACGCCGTAGTGTGGACGTTCACATAGGTGTTGCCGGCCAACAAGTCCGCGATATTCGCCACGGGGAACGTCGCATCAGTAATGGTGCGTCGCAAGCCGCCGTCCTGCGGCGTCCAGGCTGTGCCGTCGCCTAAATCAAAGATGATTCCCCCAGCGACGCCAAATGCCGCCGCGTGAATGTGCGACATCGTCAGATCGGCTTGCGCGATACCGGTGATGAACACGTCGAGCGAGAACTTGTTGGTGTCGGCGTCGTAGACGAGATCAACAAAGCCGCGCGCGGCGGTCACCACGGGCACGGGCGCTTCTTGATCGCCGGTCAGTTCGCCAGCAAAGGTCACGCTGGTATCGACGTCGACCTCCTCCACGCCTGCCACGTCCAGCACGATATTGCCCGGGGTTCGCTCAAAACGCAGCCGCGAGCCGTTCGCCCGCAGAGCGAAGGTATCGGCCCCGCCGCCTCCGGTGAACTGGAGCTTGTCGCGGCCTTCGCCGCCCTCCATCAAGTCGTTCCCGTCGCCGGGGTTCCAGATCAGAATATCGCTGCCCTCGTTGCCGAACATCAAGTCGGCGCCGGCGTCGCCGATGATAATGTCGTTCCCTTCGCCACCCAATAGCGTATCGTTCCCCGCCAGACCCGAGATGGTATCGTTCCCCCGCCCACCGTCAATAAAGTCGTCATCGGGCGACCCAATCAGGAAGTCATCTCCGTCGCCGCCGAAGATCATGGCGTCCAACGTTCCCGACATATCCACAAAGTCATTGCCGGCCCCAACATCAACGACCTTTTCCAATCCCGCAACATTGAGGTCCAGGTCCACGTCGTCGTGGCCGGCGTAGGTGAAGACTTCGAGACGGTCGATTCCCGCGCCGAGCGTAATGGGCTTCTCCAAGGTCACGGTATCCGCCGTCGAGGTGACGGTATCGGGGCCGGGCGTGCCGTCGATGCGAATTACGTCGATACCGTCCGTGCCCGCGACCATCACTCCCGCGTTAACGGTCAGCGACGCGAAACCGGTGAAATCGAAAAACGGGCTGAGATCCGAGCGGAAAGTTCCCGCGCCCAGATCCGCCGGGGAAACCGTGGTTGTATCGTCGCCGGAGGTGCCAGCGATCGTTAGCACATCTTCGGCGCCGGGACCGTCGAGGTCGGTTTCTCCGTCGAAAAAGACCTGCTCGAACCCACCGTTGCCGCCCACCACGGCCGGAGGTGGTCCCATCAGCGCGGCAACGGCCGGCAGAATGTCGTCCGATAACGTGATGTCGGCAATATCGCCGCCGCCAACCGTGTTCGTAATGTCGATGGTTGCCGTGTCGTCGCTCGTCGGCGTAAAGACCACGGTTTCCTGTCCGACGCCGGGTGTTTCCAAGGTAAAATCATCCTTACCCGGTCCGCCAGTAATCGTCACGTCGACATTCCAGTCGGCGTTGTTCGGAGCGGGCGTTCGGAGAACGACATTGTCGTCCCCCGCGAGGGCGTCAATTTCCAGCTCCGGCTGATTCAAAAACAGAACCGCCACGCCGTCGTTGACGCTCACAGTAAAGTCCTGCACGCCATCGGCGCCCACGTGCGTCGTCGCGTCGCGCGCGATAATCGTAATGTCATCGTCGCCGTTCGTGCCAAAGATTACCACCGGGCCGGGCATTGGCCCCGGCATGACCGTGACGCGTTCGATGTGGTCGAAGCTGACATCTTCGGCGCCGACTGTCTCAAAACCGCCTTCATCCGGTTCGGGACCGGGGTGAAACATCGTGACTGCGGTGATGACGATCTCGTCTCCCTCGGGCGAATCGACCCCGATGGGATCTCCACCGTCGATAAAGATCGGAACGGCGCCCGGAGTCACGTTAAATAAGTCGCCGCCGTTTGCCCCGAACACACTCAGTTCGTCGATATCCCCGATGGTATTCACGTCTTGCAGCATCGAGGCCGCGTCGAACGTAACCGCCACGTCGGAAACGTCAATGACGTTATCCGAGGAATTGGCGTGGACGCGCAACGCGTCATCGCCGCCATTGCCATCGATCGTCAAGTCGCCCACGCCGATCAGGTTGAATTCGCGATTGAGACCGGTTTTCGTGAGCCGACCGGCATCGAGCGTTTGGGCCTGGAAGGTCAATTCATCATCGACGGTTGCGCCAAGAACAATCACATTCGCGGCTGCCGCGTCAACATTGACGATCTCGGCGCCGCTTACCGACACGGCGGCAAAGCCCATCTCTTGGACCGTTTCGTTTTCCAGGTCGATGGTAACGTCGCCTGCGCCGGATCCCGTAAAGTCCACCACGTCCGAGGCGCTCGGACCGCCAGCGTCAATCGTAATACCGCCGCTAAACGGGTGATCGCCGGGAATAACAAAGGTGTCGTCTCCCTCCAAGCCGCGGAGCACCAGCTCGTTGGCGCTGGGGGCGCGAACTTCAATCTGCTGATTGACTTGAATCGTCCCGCCGTTGGCCGGGATAATGGTGAAGGTGTCGGAAACGTCATACCCTCGGTATTCGAGCACGTCTTCCCGTCCACCGACGCTGCCAAAGGACAGGATCGCGTCTTCGCCCAAGGCCCGGAACGACAGCGGCGCCGCGCTTTCGGTTCCCGCCGTCGAGCGCACACGGACCACGCCGGAATCGAACTGCGGACCAGGCTCGAACAAAACGAAGTCCAAACCGGCGTCGGTCCGGATGGTCAAGTCGTCGTCGTTCGGGCCGCTGCGCCCGTCGATCTCCACCGCCTCGATGCCTTCAAAAGCAACATCGGGCAACGGCGTCGCCGCCGCGCCAATCGTGCGGATGATGGTTCCGCCGTCGGGACTATCCGGCGAATACACAAACGTCTCTTCATCGGGATCACCCGTGATAACGAGTCGATCCAGCGCGCCGGGATCGCCACCCATCACTGTTATGTCGGTTAGCGCGGTAGGCGTGGTGGAATTATTGAGGCTGATCGTGTCGGCGCCGTTGCCAGCGTCGATTACTAAGGTGGCCTTGTTCGTGAACTCGATCGGCTCAAAGTCATCAACGGTCACTCGGCCTCCCGCGGCGATAATCTCGCTGGCGGAATAGTTGATGGCGTTGTCGGCCTGGAGAAAACTGGCCAGACCGGGAAGAGCCTCGATGTTAAACGTTGCGGCCGGAACTATGTCGATGATCGGCTCCAAACCACTGAAGCTGACCGTCTGAGTCCCACTCGGGCCGGTAATCGTGCTGCGGCCCGAACCAGGCGTGGCGCCGGGCGACAAGACGTCGCTGGTCTGCGTATCGCCACCGGTCTGGGTGAGGGTAAGCCCATCAAACCCGCCGATCCCGGCGCCCATCTGACCCGGAAATCCTTCATTGCCGTCGTAGTGAATACCATCCAAGAGATCGACCAGTCCATTGGAACTGTCCACGATTAGTTCATCGTCCCCGCCAGCACCAAAGACATTGATTTGCGCGACTGCGGCAACGTTGGCCGGAGCCGTAGCCACGGGGCCGAAGAAGACCACGGCGCCATTGCGACGAATTTCCACATAGGCGCCCGTTGGGTCCAAAGCAATCTCAAAGGTATCGTCTTGGTTCGGGCTGGTTTGATCGCCAAGCACCGAGACGTTCAACCCGGTTGGCGTGGGAATAACAATGACGCCGCCAGCGACGACCACGTTTTCGATTTCGGTGTAGTTGACGTCTTGAAAACCGGCCTGGCTAATGCTGCCCGCGCCGGTCCCCGCTGGCGTGTCCGTGCCATTTCCAAAGTAGTTCAGGGTGTCTCCGGGCGCTGCCGGCGCCGACGGTTGGTGACCATTCACGTTGACCGTGACCGTAGGCGCCGGGCTTACGAAGAAGGTATCGTTGCCGTCCAGGCCGTTGACGTTCACGGCGGTCAAGTTCGCGACGCCCACCAGGGGATTGACAAAGAACGTGTCGTCTCCGCCGATGCCGTTGACGGTCAATGTCTCGGTCGTGCCGATGTCGAGCCCGAACGGTCCGGGATTGGTGCGTTCAAAGGCCACGCGCCCGCCAGCGCCTGCTCCCATTATGAACGAATCCGCGGCCCCGACCGCACCGTTGACTTGAACGAGGTCGGCGCCTGCGTCGCCATCCATTACATCGGTCCCGTCGCCGTTGCTCCAAACCATAATGTCGTTGTCCGCGCCGCCGGACATGGTATCGTTGCCGCGAGCGCCGACAAGAACGTCATTGCCGGGGCCTCCTTGTAGAACATTCACGCTATTGTTGCCGACAAGGCTATCGCCAAACGCGGTCGCGCCAACCATAAAGGTTCCCGACCCACCCGTGGCGTTTTCCATGTTGGTAACCCCGGTCGTGCCCGTGGCCGTGCCTCCCGCCGCCACAAAGAGAACATTCGGGAAGATTTGCCCGCGAATCTCGCCGCCTGGGAACGTCGCCGTGTGAACGTTGATGTAGGTAATCCCGCCCAACAGCGCCGCCTCGTGCCGGGGATCCACTGGCACGTCGTTAGCCATGAAGGTGAATCCGCCCGCCCCATCGGAAACTAAGCCGCCGACGCCAAAATCGACAATGATGGGGCCGTTGACGCCCACGGGCGCGCGGTGGATGTGGAAACCAGTCACGTCGCCCGGCGCGATGCCCGAGACGCTGACATTCACGTCAAAAGTTTTGGCGATGCTGTCGTAGGTGATGGCGCCGTTGCCGGTGGCGGTGCTGGGAGTCGCGGGGACTTCCTGAACACCCTCCAAGTCGGCGATCAAATTCGTCGCGTTGGCGCCCAGGTTCACAGCGACTGGGGTCGTATAGGCGGTGTAGTTCAACGCGTCCGTACCCCCGGCTCCGTCAATCGCGCCGTCCAGAACCGCGCCGTTTCCAAAGTTGAAGGTGTCGTTCCCGGCGCCGGCGTTGATACCGGTTCCTACCGAGACGCCCGTGATGTTGTAAATGTTGTTGTTCCCGCCGCCATTCACGACCCGCGTTTCAATCGTGTTGTCGTAAATGATGTCGTCAGCGCCGGTGCGGGTCACCGTCGTCGGGTTGATGGCGTAGGTATGAAGGTCTCCATCGCCTTGGTCATTAATGTTCAACACGTCATTGGCGCCGGCGCCTCCGAAAATATTCACCGGCGCGACGATGCTGTCCAAGGAATTTCCCGCCGTTCCGACGTTGATCGTATCGTTGCCGGCGCCAGTGTTGACAAGTACTGGCTCATCGACGCCCAAAATCGACGCCGCATTGCGAACGTTCACCGTATCGCCTTGCGAGCCAGTGGCGACCGTCACTCCGCCGTTAAAGAGCGCCCCCATGCGGGAGATGTTAATACCCGAGCCGGTAATCGAATTGGATGTGATCGTGATGGTGTTTGCCACGGCGCTGCCACTGTCGTCTACTACCAGCGTGTCGCCGTCGGCCCCCGCGTTTGTCACGTTGAAACTCGCCAGTAATGTGCTGGCGGGCGAGGCGGGGGTGCCCACCATGACCCCGTCATTGCCGCCACCCGTAATAACGTTCACGGTGCTGGCGGCGGCGACCGCGAGCGTCTGATCTCCGGCCAGGGTCGTATCAAAGTCAAAATTGCTATTGAAGCCGGCGTCGCCCACGGTAAAGCGATTGTGCGCCAGCAAGCCGCCGGCCTGGGAAAAGGTGAGAGTGTCACCAACGGCGTCGCCCGTCAACGTCGCCGTGTTGCCTGCCAAGGTCGCGGTGTACGCAAGCAACCTGCGGTCTTCGAGTTGCTCAGCGAGCGGGAGGAAGATCCAACCGCCCCGAGTCGCAAGACGGCCCAGATTTTTGCGGGCGTTGGAAATCCTCTTGGTACGAAACTTTCGATCGTTACGTGCAAGGCGGCGAAACATGGGTCACGATCCTTTTCACAATGACAGACGCCCGGGACAATGCTGAGAAAAGCTTGAATCGATCCATCACGACAACCACAGGCTGTCGGCGTCAACGTACACCGTCCGCGTTACTTACACACGGAACAAGGGAAACGATGTTTTCCCGTTGCTTTGAAGCAGAAAAACTCCTGAAGTCAAGCCAGATAATCTGGGTAATGATGGTAAACCTTGAAGAGCACGTTAACAAGTATCTTTAGAGAACTTTTGGCACAAAACGCAACGGGACTAGCGCGGTATGCCCCAAACATGTTCGACTTGGGCAACGGTTGCAAGCGACGCAACTGGTTGAGTTCAACTACGTATGGTGAGAGAGGAATTGGAAAACGCCAAAAACGTTACGACCGAACGTGATGCGCAAAATCGAAACGGTTAGCCGCGTCGCAAAAAACCGAGAGTGAAAATAACGGGGCCTTTGGCCGTTTCAAGTACCCTGCGATTCACCATCTCCGAGAAACTTTGGAGAAGCGCGCAAATGGGGATCGCCGGTTTACGGTTCTTGTTTCGAGCGATATTCTCTTGGTAGTTCGCTCTCGCCCGGTCGTTGTAGCGCCGGGGCAGATCTGTTTGGCGGCGTCCTCGTTTTCGCGGTTGTGCGGCGTATGCAGTATCGCAATGTCTGTTTGGAGTCGTTTGGGTATACGTTGCCTGAGGAGATCGTCACCACGGGCGAGATCGAACGGCGGCTCGCGCCATTGTATCGGCGGTTGCGGTTGCCCGAGGGGCGATTGGAATTGATGACGGGGATTCGCGAACGGCGTTTCTTTCCCCGCGGCTCGCGGCCGAGCGAATTTAGCGTGCAAAGTGGCGAAAAGGCGCTGCGCGCCGCGGGAATCGATCGTGCGAGAATCGGGGCATTGGTTCACGGCTCAGTATGCCGTGACTACCTGGAGCCAGCCACCGCCTGCGGAGTGCATCATCGGCTCGGATTGCCGCGCGAGTGCGTGGTATACGATGTGTCGAACGCCTGTTTGGGTATGCTCAATGGGATGGTGCAAGTCGCCAACATGATCGAGCTTGGCCAGATTGAAGCAGGGCTAGTGGTCGGGACCGAATCGGGCCGCACCTTGGTCGAGAACACCATCGCCACGCTGAACCGCGATGTAACGCTGACCCGCCAGACCGTAAAGAATGCTGTAGCGTCGCTCACCATCGGCTCGGCAAGTTGCGCAATGCTACTGGTCCACCGCGATCTGAGCCGCACCGGCAACTTACTGACGGCGGTAGTCGCCCGTGCGAATACGAACCAACATCACCTTTGCCAAGGAGGGTATGAAGAAAGCCGAGAGCAAAGCGTGGGGAGCGGAGGGGTAGAGGGAGATGGCGGTGGGCTGTTGATGAACACGGACTCGGAGCGGTTGATGCAGGAGGGGATTGCGACGGGCGTCGAGACCTTCAAGGCGTTTCTGGAAGAGTCGGGCTGGTCGTCGGATGACCTGGATAAAACGTTCTGTCACCAGGTCGGCGCGGGGCACCGCAAATTGATGTTGGAGTCGCTGGACCTCGACCCGGCCCATGATTTCGCGACGTTGGAGTGGCTGGGCAACACCGGCTCGGCGGCCTTGCCCGTCACCATGGCGCTGGGTTTGGAAAACGGCTTTGTGCAACCCAATGAAAAGGTCGCGATGCTGGGGATTGGCTCGGGCATCAATTGCCTGATGCTTGCCGTCGAGTGGCGCAAGTGCCTGATGCTCTCGCAGCTCGATGAATTTCATCCAAGCGCGGTTAACGTTGCCATCGAGTAAGCAACACGTTGCCCATGTACGGACCTACATGGACCGCGCAGGATATCCCGCGACCGTCCACGACTTACGAATGACCTACGCCGCCGCGTTTTCGACCGCCACGGCTGAAACCTTCGCCCTTCGGCGCGTTGCGAAACGCTTCACTAGTTCGTCGGCGATAACGCCGGCCAGGATCACCAGCCCGATGATGGCAAACTCCATCTGGGTCGGGATGTCCATCAGGTTAATTGAATTGTAGAGCACGCGCATTACCGCGGCGCCAATCACCACGCCCAAGATGGAGCCTTCGCCGCCGCGTAGACTGCACCCTCCCAGCACGGCGGCGGCAATGGCATAGAGTTCATAAAAATTGCCGTGGCCCGACGGCTGAACCGAATTCAAGTCCAAGGCGAATAATACGCCCGCAAGCCCCGCCATGAGGGAACAAATTACATACGCCAAAATCACCATGCGATCGGTGTTGATGCCGCTATACCGCGCTGCTTGCTCGTTCCGCCCCAAGGCGAGCAAATAGCGGCCATAAATGGTGAAGTTCAAGAAGATTCCCGACGCGATTGCTATCGCCGCTAAAATTACCACCGGCATTGGCATGGCGATCCATTCGAAGAGCGACAAGGGAATGGGATTCCCTTGCGGGTCAAGCGCCGGCTGGGCTGCTTGCCAGTTCCACTCGTAGCGACTCCAGTTTCCGTCGGAAATCCACTTCAAGAAGGGCACGGGGATCGAGAAGGGGCGACCTTGCGTCAGATATTTCAGCCCCTCGAATCCCGTCCCAAAGCCTTGGACTTTATCGTCGGTCAGGGTTCGGGCCAGTCCGCGGTAGAAAAGCAAACCGCACAATGTCACGACGAACGGCTGGAGCCGCAGCTTGGTAATCAATAGTCCGTGTGTTAGCCCAATCAGCGCCGAGACCACCATTACCAAGGCGAATGCGGCCGCCACGTTCATGTGGTTCAGATAGGTCACGCTCGCTTGACTGCCCGGCTGAATAAAGGCCGGCGACTCACGCACGGTGATCGTCGCGTGTTCTCCTTGGCGCGCAACATCCACGACCGTGACGGCCCGAGTTCGGCGGCCGGACGTGGCGAATTCTAGTCGGTCGCCGCGAATCAAGCCCAAGTCGCCGCCCGAGACAACGACAATTTTATCTTGGGAACGGACCTCCTCGACCGTCAGGCGATCGTTCGACGCCACATACTCGACCGCCAGGAGCAAAGGCAGCAGGCAGCCGGTCAAGCCAATGACCGACCCGATCGAAAGATCGATCCCACCCGTAATAATGACAAACGATACGCCAATACTAATGATCCCAAACAGCGCAGTCCAGCGGATCAAGTTCTCCACGTTGAAGGGGGTCACGAATTGCGGCTCGTACAGCGTCGTAACTACGCAAATGATTATCAGAAGCGCGAAAATTCCGAGAATTTTTTTCATGAACCAGATATGGTAACGAAGGAGCGATTGGGCCTCCCCACAAGCCTGCGAATGGGCCAAGTGTAGTCGGTCTAACGTGGGTTTGTCGAGAAGTTCTCCGGCTCCTTGTGACCAGACGTGTCACGCGCCATGTATCTAATGAGAGTGGAAAAATAGGGAAAGGCTGGGTCGGTTTCCTCTTTTCCCCATCCCACCGTTAACTATCACGCGCCCATGCCAATCGAACGTGTATTTCTTGAATGGCGACGCCCCCCACTCCACTCGGCGGTTGAACATCTCTTCCAACGTTATCTCCACGATAGTGTCGTGGACATGCTGGAGGTGATTATCGTCACCCCCGTCACCAGCGCCGGTCGTCGGCTGCTGGAGTTGCTCTTGGAAACGGCGGAAAAAAAAGGCGTTCGTTTGGACCCTCCCGACATCGGAACCATTGGCGATCTCCCCGAAAAGCTTTACACGCCGAAACTGCCTTTCGCCAGTCGGTTGGTCCAACAACTCGCATGGACCCGATCCTTGCACGACAGTCCACCGGAACGACTGGCGGACATTGTGGCCAACCCGCCCGAACCTGGCGACGCGACCGGCTGGATGAACCTGGGCGATCTGTTGCGACGGCAGCACGTGGACTTGGCGGCCGATAACCTGGATTTCGCCGACGTGTTGCGCCTGGGGCCGGAGGTCGAAGGATTTCGGGAAGTGAACCGCTGGCGGGCCATGCGCGAAGTTCAAGAGGACTATTTGCGTTTGCTGGACTCTTTGCGGCTGTGGGACCTGCAAACGGCGCGGCTTTTCGCCGTCAAACTGCGCGAGTTCCAAACCGACAAGGACATCATTTTACTGGGCGCCGTGGACTTGAATTTGGCTGTCCGCCAAATGCTCGATCAGGTGGCTGACCATGTGACCGCGCTCATTCATGCCCCCGCGGAATGGACGGATCGCTTTGATGCATACGGCTGCGTGATTTCCGAAAAATGGACCGACGCGCCTGTGGAAATCGCCGACGAACAAGTGGTGCGCGTGGATGGTCCCGATGAGCAGGCGGCCGCGGTTGCGCATCGGATCGCGGAGTACGGCGGCCGCTATGCGGCCGATGAAATCACGATTGGCTTGCCAGACCCGCTGCTGGCGCCGCACGTGGAGCGACAACTTTATCAGTCGGGTGTGGCCACGCATTACTTTGACGGGGGCCGGGTGCTCGATTCGGCGCCTTGCCGGCTTCTGGCCGCCATCGCCGCCTACCTGGAGCGCGGTCGCTACGTCGACTTTGCGGCCTTGGTGCGTCACCCCGATTTGTGCGAATGGTTGGCTCATCGGACAAAGTCGTTCGAGTTTCTCACGAAGGTTGACGAACTCTACAACAACCGGCTTCCGTCGCGCCTGCTGGATGATGCATTCGAAGATCCTCGGAGTGATCCGGTCGCGGCCCAGGTGTACACCCTGGTCACGGACTTGTTAGGGCCATTCCACCAGGACTCGCGACGCCTTCACGAATGGACGCGCCCGCTCAAGACGTTGCTAGTCGCGATCTACCAGGACCGGCAATTTGATCGCACTGACCCGGCGCAAGACAACGCACTGGAGGCGTGCGTGCGGCTGCAAAGTGTCCTGTCGGAACACGAGACGTTGCCCAAGGAGCTTTCGCCGCGGCTATCGGCCGCGGAGGCGATGCGCTACACGCTCGATCAACTAACGGGGGAACTCCTACCCGCGCCGCACAAAGAAGCGGCAATCGAGATGCTGGGATGGCTGGACTTAACCTTGGACGATGCGCCCGCGCTGCTGGTTACGAGTTTCAACGAGGGGCTGATCCCTTCGTCGATTGCCGCCGACATTTTCTTGCCGAACGAACTGCGGCGTCGTTTGGGCCTTGCCGACAACGACCGGCGCTACGCCCGGGACGCTTACGCTTTGTGCTCCCTTCTTGCGTCGCGCGAGGACGTCACGCTGATCGTCGCCAAGCGCGACTCCGAAAGCAATCCGATGCCGCCTAGCCGGTTGCTGTTTGCGACGGACGAGGCGACGATTGCCGTTCGCGCCAAGCGATACTTTTCGCCACTCGCCGCGGCGCTCCAGCCACACCCGTTGGTCCCCCACGAACGCCCCGCCGACGAGCCATCGTCATTGGTCGAAAGTTCGCAACTGAGTCTGACGTTTGGCGAAGAAACGACCTCCCACGCAGCCCGTAAAGGCCAGCGCGGCAAGCGGCGGACCGAGCAGCCGGCCGTTGCCCCATCACGAAAAGAATTTCTGGTTCCTCGTCCCGCGCCGCTGTCCGAACCCATTACGGCGTTGAACGTCACAAGCTTCAAGGAATATCTCGCTTGCCCGTACCGCTTCTACCTGAAACGCGTGCTCAAGTTGGACGTAGTCGACGATGCGGCGGCGGAATTAGATGCCAGTCGTTTTGGCACGTTGATGCACGACGTGCTGGAGGAATTCGGCCAGAATCCCGAAGGGCGCGAATGGAAAGATGCGGACAAGGTGCAACTACTGTTGGAAGCGATTCTCGACGACGAAGTCCGCAAGCGACACGGCGCCCACCCGCTTCCCGCGGTGAGCGTGCAGGTCGAGCAAGTTCGTTATCGGCTGAAGAACTTCGCCCAGTGGCAGGCTGATTGGGTCGCCCAAGGCTGGCGCATCAAGTACACCGAAACGAATGAATTCAAAGAACGACCCTATATCGAGGTCGATGGGCAGCCCATGTACTTGCGGGCGCGCTTGGACCGCGTTGACTTCAACGCCCGGAAAAAGGAATGGTACATCCTTGACTATAAATCGGGCGAAGCGGGCGACACGCCCGACAAGATACACCGGCCGGACGGCGAATGGCACGACCTTCAATTGCCGCTCTATCGTCTGTTGGCGAAATTTCTGGGCGTGGAGGGCAAGATTCGCCTCGGTTACATCCTGTTGCCCAAAGACATCGGCCGCATTGGCCTGGCGCCCGCCGAGTGGACCGACGCCGAACTGGAACAAGCGCTGGACACGGCCCGATACGTCGTGCGGCGCGTGCGACGGCAGGAGTTCTGGCCGCCAGCGCCCGAACCACCGCCATTTTCCGACGACTTCGCCGCAATTTGCCAGGATCGCGTTGTGGGAAGTGCAAAAAGGGGAACGGCGATATAGCGATTGAACGACACAGGCTCGCTACGAAGCGCGGCGTCGCGAGAGGTGATCGTGCCCCTTGGTGGCTGCCCCGCGATGGGCGCGCGGATGAATATCCAGTGCGACCAAAGGACGTGTCACAGAACTCCAATCTAACGTACCGCAGTTAGGCCATTTACAATCCGTTTTGACGATGACTCAACAACCCACCACGCGATACCCCAATATCGTCATTCGCGCTTCGGCGGGGACCGGAAAAACGTTCCAGCTCTCCAATCGCTTTTTGGAGTTGCTTGATAACGAGGCGCCGCTGGATCAGATTCTCGCGACAACCTTCACCCGCAAGGCCGCGGGCGAGATTCTCGATCGTATCTTGCTCCGCCTCGCCGACGCAGCGCTGGATGCGCAGGCGTGCGATTCCCTCGGCGGGCATATTGGCGACCCCGAACTGACGCGCACGCGCTGTCGGCGCATTTTGGCTGGCGCCACGCGCAATCTCCACCGGCTGCGAATCAGCACCTTGGATGCGTTCTTCTCGAAGATCGCGAGCAGTTTCAGCCTGGAGTTGGGGTTGCCGCCGGGATGGCGGATCGTGGACGAACTGCAAGATGCGCAAATGCGGGCCGAGGCCATCGAGGCGGTGATCGCCCAGGATACCGCGACCGATGTGCTCACGCTGATGCACCTGCTTACCAAGGGAGAAGCGAAACGCGGCGTGGGTGAGCTACTGCGCGATACGGTCAACCAGGTCTACGATGTTTTCCGCGAGGCTCCGCCCGACGCTTGGACAGCGGTCCCGCGCTACCGTCATATCTCGGAGCAACGGGTGACCGAAGCGATCGACGCACTGCGCAAGACCCAGTTCCCCGATAAGCGTCAACGCACCGCTTGCGACAAAGACCTCGATACCGTGGAAGTCGGCGATTGGGAAGGTTTCATCGACGGCGGCTTGGCGGCCAAAGTCGCAGCCGAGGATTTTACCTATTACCGGAAAGTGATTCCCGAATGCGCTGTTAAGGAATATCGCGCCTTGCTGCACCATGCCCGCGCCACGCTTTTGGGGCATGTCGCCAACCAAACGGAAGCCGCGTTCAAAATGCTCCAGAAGTTTCACGTCGAATATCAACGGATCAAGCAAGAACGCCGGGCGTTACGATTCGAGGATATTACGCGCCGGCTCGCCGACGCGGCGATGTTGGACGACGCCGATCGCGTGGCTTTTCGCTTGGATGCCGCCGTGGCGCACCTGCTGCTCGATGAGTTTCAAGATACATCGTTGCCGCAATGGTATGTGCTTCGGCCATTCGCCCGGCGGGCGGCGTCGGGCGGCGCCAATCATTCCTTCTTTTGCGTGGGCGACGTCAAGCAAGCGATCTACGGGTGGCGCGGCGGCGTCGCCGAAATTTTCGACGCCCTGGACCTGGAGTTAAACCAACTTTGCAATCAATCACTCAATCAAAGTTTCCGCTCATCACCGCCGGTAATCGACACGGTCAATCGAGTTTTTACGCGGATGGTCGAACACCCCAAGTTGGAGCACTACGAAAAACCCGTCCGAATCTGGTGCAGCCAGTTCGAGAAACACACCACGGCGAAGGAAGATTTGCCCGGCCACGTGACCCTGGAAGTATCGTCGTCGGTCGAGGACGGCGAAGCGGCTGACGAGGCGCACGATGCCTACTGCGCCCGCCGCATCGCCGGGTTAGTGCGCCAGGCGCCGGGGTTTACCGTGGGCGTGCTGGTGCGCACCAACGCCCGCGTGGGCCGATTGATTTATCTCTTGCGCGAATTGGGTGTTCATGCGAGCGAGGAAGGAGGCAACCCCGTGACCGACTCGGCGGCGGTCGAGGTGGTGCTGTCGCTGTTCCGTCTGACGGATCACCCTGGCAATACGATTGCGCGTTATCACGTCGCTCACTCGCCGCTCCAAGGTGAATTCGCGCTTGCCAATTGGCGCGATGACGGTGAGGCGGCGTTGCTCGCTCAAGACATTCGCCGCAAGGTGCTGGAGCACGGATACGGTCCAACGGTGTATCAAATGGCGGCTGTCTTGGCGACGGCCGCTTCCCCGCGCGATCAAAGTCGATTGCAGCAACTGGTGGAGTTGGCGTACCAGTATCAATCGCAGGCGACGTTGCGGGCCAGCCACTTTGTCGAGTTTGTCGAACATCAGAAAGTATCCGATCCGACCACCGCCGACGTGCGAGTCATGACCGTGCATCAAGCCAAGGGTTTGGAGTTCGACATCGTAGTGCTACCCGAATTAGAGGCGCCCCTGGTGGGTCAGCCGCCCTGGTTCGTCGTTGGTCGGCCCGATCCAACGCAACCGGTCAATCGGGTCATGCGTTACACGAACAAGAATATCCAAGAATTGCTACCTCGCGAATTGCAGGAACTCTTTGAGCAGGACACCAGCCAGACGATCCGCGAGTCGCTTTGCGTGCTTTACGTCGCGCTAACGCGCGCGGTGCACGCCCTACACATGATTGTTCGCGCCAGTTCGGGCGCCAGCCGAGCGCCTGGCAAAAACTTTGCCGGGTTATTGCGGGCCAGTTTGACTGATGGCCAGCCAATTGCTCCAGAGCAAGTTGCCTATTCGTGCGGTGATCCACAATGGTTTGACCATACCACGGCGCAAAAAGAGTTGGCCGAGACGCCCGAGCAAGCGAGCGAAGCCATGCCTCTGCCGCCGCTGCGCATTGAGTTGAAACGCACCCCAACACGACGCAGACGACTGGAGCGCAAAGCGCCGTCTCGCTTGGAAGGCGGCAAGCGGGTCCGTTTAACCGACGTGTTTGGTCGCGAGGACATGGCCGCAATTCAGCGTGGCCTCGTCATGCATGCCTGGTTTGCGCAAATCGCGTGGCTGGACAAGAGCGCGCCCGGCGGCGGCGCGCCGGACGACGAAACGCTTCATCGGCTTGGAAACGAAGTCGCCGAGACGGCCATTCAGTTGGAACCCTTGATCGCCGAATTCCGAGCAATGATTCAGAAACCCCGGGTCAAAGAATTGCTCCGTCGCGATGCGTACCTCGAAGCACCTGAAAAGTTAGGCTTCCCAGCGGATGTTGTCCAACGCATTCGGCAGTGCGATCGGCGCCTCGCCGTTGAAACGGAACGTCGGTTTGCAGTGCGATTCGCCGAAACGGTCGTTGCTGGAACGATTGACCGTCTTGTGTTGATTTACGATGGTGAGACATTGCTTGCCGCCGACGTCATCGACATTAAGACCGATGTGCTCAAGACAAAGAATGCGCTGGATGAGCGTGTCGAATATTATCGGCCGCAAATCGAAGCGTACCGGCGGTCGCTGGCGAGTGCTTTCTCACTGTCACTGGAACAGATCACCGCGCGCATGGTGTTCGTTCACCGCGGAGTCGCAGTAATGGCTTAGAATAGAACGGATGACGAAAGGCGAGGCGCCGCATAAATTGCGGCGTTGGCACGGGCATTCGAAACAAGGATTGGCGATATGACGGAGCGTGATTCAGCCTTGGAGTCGCTACGGAAGCTATCCCCCCGACGACATACGTCGCAAGCACAAACGGTCGAGGAACTGGTTGCAGAACAGCTACTTCATTTTGGCGTGGCGCCCGAGAGCGAGTTAGGCCAGTCGCTGGCTGCGGTGTCGCGGCGGCTTTATGGATGCCAGTCCGATGTGGAGCAACTCTGGCGCATCACCTTGGAATCCATCGCCTCGCTTCCTTACCGCGATCGGATTGCGCTCTTCAACGCGAAGAAGTTCCTTTCGTTCCAATTGGCCAAACTGCTGGATACGTTGCAGAACCCGTTTCGGCGAACCTATCAGGAACTGCACTACAGCAACACCACGCAATCCGCAAAAGGACCTTACGCGGTCTTCGACAACGTCACGGCGATTTTTTCGGCGACACCCGTGATCACCCGGACCGCCACCTACGTCTACGCCTGTGCGGAGTGGATCGCCGACGCATTCCAGGGCAAGGAGTTGCTGCTGGATATTTATTCGCGGCTTCTCAACCCCACCTCCGTCTCGCTGGCGAATTTTGTGGTCGATTTGGAAGCGGGGCCTTACGCGCGGGACTACTTCGCGTGGAATTTCAATAGCGGAATGGCGGCCATCGACGCGGCGCTTTCCCACGTTCTTGGCCGCGACGACATCTTGATCACCAGCCGAAATATTTATGGCGGGGCGCATCAATTGATCCATGACTGGTTCTCCAAGCCCGCCAACTTGGAAATCGCCGTGGAATCGTTTGACGGCCACTCCGGCGACGATTTCGAGCGTTGCTGGATCATGGCGCGGCAAAAGTATGCGGACCGGTTTGCTCAAGGCCGCCGCGCCTATGTCTACTTGGAGTCGCCCAGCAATCCGCACGGCGATTTTCTTGATACGCCCGCCATCTGCAAAGCAGCGCATCGACAGGGGCTGCGCGTCATGCTCGACGCCACCGTGGGGACGCCGTTCCTGGTGCGCCCCCTGCAGCGTGAAGATCCCGCGGAGCGGCCTGATTTCGTCATTCACAGCTATACCAAGGACCTGACGGGGACGGGGTCGATCATTGCCGGTTGTGTCATCGGCCGCAACGAGGACATGTTTATTCCCAAAGGCGAAACCGTGGGAGGCGTGCGGTGGAATGAAACCATGTTCTGGAATGTCTACTACGTGAAAGGCGCTTTTCTCAACGCCGACGCCGCGTATGAGGTGATCCAAGGTATGCGCACTCTGGAAGTAAGGATGCTGCCCAAGTGTATTAACACTCGCATCCTGACGCGTCTGTTTCACGCGCACCCCCAAATTAACGTCCATTCAAGTGAATTACCGGATCACCCCAATGCGCCCGTTCGGGAAGCGCTCGCCTTCCTGGGGCTGCCGGCGCCGTTATTCACCATCGATATTCTCGATGTCCCGCGCGCCGCGTTTCAGCGGTTCTTCGATTGTCTGGAGCCGACATTCGCCCACATGATTAGTCTTGGACAGTCGAACACCATCATTAGTTGTCCAGCGCTGACAACTCATTCCGAACTTGACGAGGCCGCGCTGCGCGAGGCCGGCATCGGTCCCACCACGATCCGCTTCGCCGTGGGGGATGAAGACCCGAAGGATCTAGCATTCCATTTCCTCGAAGCAGCCCGGTTAGCCATCGATCCCCTGGTTTCCGGCTTTTCCGCGGGGTTTCCTTCGCCCTCGGCCATCGACCAGTTGGTCAAGGAATGTTATCTCGACACGCATCACAAGTATATTGACGCGAAACGCAAATTTGGGGACGTATAAGGAACCGTACTTCCAACGTTGGCGGCGTTCGTCCGCTTGAGGTCGGCGCCGCGATAGTGGAACTTTGCTTTAAATTGCGGGAAAGCCGTGGCGATTGCCAAGCTGGCCGTTGGTGAAGGCCCGTGGCGACCCCAACGGCGAAGTAAATCTTTACTGGAATCTCACTCTTCAGCATTCCGCGCGACAATGGCGGTCGATCCACGCAAGCGGCAAAAGAAGCTTGAAAAACAGAAGGCCAAACAGAAGGAGAGGAAAAAGGTCCTGGCGAAGCAAAAGCTCCCAAGCGCCGGAACCATGCTGCAACGGTCTGGCTCTGCGCCGATCTCGCACTGCGTTGCGGGACGCGAGTTGTGGACCCAAGGCATGGGCAGCGTACTCATTGGCCGACAATTACCCAATGGCCAAGTGGCGTTTGCGATGTTCTTTGTCGATATGTATTGCCTAGGCGTGAAGGATGTGATTCTTAACGTGATGGGGCGGCTTCGCTTCCAGTCGGAAATTCTCGATCCTTTGAATGGCAGCCAAACCGTGGAAACAATTTCCCCTGCATGCGCACGAAAACTGGTCGAGGGCGCGGTGGCGTACGCCCAAAGCCTGGGTTTGCCGCCGCACGAGGATTACTGCCAGGCTAAGTACATCTTCGGCGACATCGACGGTGCCTTGTGTCCCGAGGAGTTCACCTATGGCAAAGATGGAAAACCATTGTTCATAGAAGGGCCAAGCGACAGCCCCGGCCGTGTTCGTCGCATCCTATACACTCTGAGCCAACACATGCCGCCAGACGCCTTTGATTACGTGGTGGCGGCCGATCAAATGCTGCCTGAGGAATTGGAGCATGACGAGGAGAGTGAGGATGAAACCTAAGAGGCGCTGACCGAGCGGCCGCGCTGGCACGGGCGTTTGCAAACTAGTCCAGTGTCATCGGCAGCGTCTTGCTGGAGTCGGCTGGCGGTACGGCGGGGAAGTGCAGCCGAAACCGGCTTCCCTTGCCCTGTTCGCTCACCACGCGAATATCTCCGTTGTGTTCGCGAAGGATCTTTTGGCTCACCGGCAACCCCAAACCGGTGCCGCGAGTGCCTTTGCGGGACTCAAACACCGCGAATAGTCTTTTGATTTCGTCCAATGGGATGCCTTCACCGTTGTCTTCGACATCCACCCATGCCAGCCGCTTTTCGGACGAATAACCCGTCGAGACAGCCACACAGCCTCCCTCGATCTTCTCACAGGCGTCGATGGCGTTGGTGACGACGTTCAGGATGGCGCGGTGAAGGGCTTCGGGATCGAAGGTGAGCAGGGGCAAACTGCTGCTGGCGCGGAACGTCAACTCGACCCGATAATCCTTGGCTCGAGCTTGCATCATCTGGACTACATCGCTGGCGGTTTCGTTCAAGTCGGCGGTTACCAGGTCCGGTTTGCGTTCTTTGCTGAACGTGAGCATGTCCATGACCAGGTTGCTGATGCGCTCCTGGTTCTTCTCGACAATGCTCCATCCCTTGCGAATTACGTCGTACTCATTCGCCTTCAGTCCCTCCTCGATCAGGTAACTACCGCCGCGAACTCCTTGGAGAATATTCTTAATGTGGTGCGAAAGCGTGGCAATGGTTTGCCCCATCGCCGCCAGACGTTCGGCCTGCACCATGGCCGAGTAATAGGAAGTATCTTCCACTGCCAACGCCGCTTGATGGCCAATAGCGACCATCAGCTTGAGGTGCTCCTCGGTGAACTGAGCGCCGGTGGGCGAATGGATATTGCGGCCCGGCGGAGTGAAGGTGTCGATGTAGATCACGCCCACAATGCCATACCGCCCTTGCATGGGCACGCAAATCGCCTCGCGCACGCCCATTTTGAGAATGCTCTGGGCCGGAGTCCAACGCTGGTCTTCCTGGGCGTCCGTGGTGAGCACGCCCTCCTTCTTCTCCATCACATAGTCAAGAATCGTGCGGCTAATCCGGATCCGTTCTTCCGCGGAGGCGGCTTGTCGCGTGCGGCGCACCTTGGGAACCAGTTCCTCCGTGTCATGATCGACCAGCATGATGCAGCCACGATCCGCTTCGACCCACTCGAAGATCAGATCCATGATCCGCCGCAACAACTGGTCGATGTCCAGTGTATGGCTCACCGCGAGCGCGGTGCGATACATGACTTGCAAGTTACTGCGGGCCCGCGCGAGCCACGCGTTTTCGACATCCATTCCCAGCGTCGGCTCGAGGATCCGGCTCCCCTCTTCCTGGCCGATGCTACGAATGATCCGTGATTCGGCCTCGCTGGGGCCTTGCCCCACAATATTGATGACCTGCGAGAGGTCTTCGGCTTCTTCTTGACCGCCGGTAAAGATGAGGAGCGTGCGGCCAATTTGCACGCGATCGCCGCTCTTTAGGACGCGTTCCCCCACGGGCTCGCTGTTAACGAAGCTGCCGTTGGAGCTGTTCAGGTCCACTAACAACCACTCGACTCCGCTTTGACGAACTTCCGCATGCCGGCGAGAAGCTTCCGTATCGTGGAGTTGAATGTGGTTGCCGGTATCACGGCCGATTGCGTGAACCGGTTTAGTTAGTTCGAAACGGCGCCCTTGATCGCGTCCCTGGATGACGAACAACGAAGCCACAACGCCGCCTCCGCTTGGCGATGAGTACGAGCCTTACGACTCGCTCACTCCCTGAGAGAAGAAATGGGACCGGCGGCACAGGTTTTACCCGATGGTTACGGAGCCGCCAACAATTCTTCAATTTTATGAATGAGCGGTGCGAAATGATAGGGCTTGGAGAAAACGCGAGTGCTGTCCTGCGAAGCACTTCGACTACCCAATCTACCTAGAACTACCAGCCGTCCAGCGTTCATGCCTGTGGCCCGGTCGAACGCGCCAAAGGTGTCGTCTTCCTCATCGTCCGTCTCCAAATCGAGTACAACGACATGCGGACGGCGACGACGCAACAGATCAAGCCCTCGTTCGGCTTCTTCGGCTTCGAGGATTCTTACTCCTCGACGTTCGAGCGCAAATCGCAGAACTTCACGACTCTCGGCCGAGGGATCAACAATCAGCACGCTTGGCGAGTCTTGGACACATCCAGTAACGGGCACAGCGGGAGCGGAGGGCGACATAAGGCGGGCCTGGCGAGGCAAAGGGAGCCGGGGAGCGAACATCCGTGTTCGCTCATTCTCCGGCCGTCGCCGTACATCCTGCACGGCGGGCGATGAGAATACCGACACGGTCCGGGTTTGTCAAAACCGATTTGCCCCCGTCTCGTTGCCGCGAGACAACCGTGTCTTGATTGACTGTTGAACCCGCGGCAGGCGCCGCTAGTCGCAAGAACCAGCACAATCGTCGGAAAAATCGACAGCATATCCAGGGAAACCTAAAGCAACACAGAACGATTTCCGTCTTACGTCAACGATTTGACGTCGTTTTGGGATTACACGAAGTTTCGGCTCGGCGGCCCGTGTTTTGCTAATATGTTGTGGAGGCATCGTCCCACGCGTCATTAATTCCTGTCCTTATTCATCTTGAGGAAGCGAATGTCGATTTTCCTTAGTCCCGTGGCAATCCGCTGGAGCTTTGTGGCCCTGGTTCTCGGGGGTATCAGCATTGCTTGTGCGTCGATCGTTTCGGCGAAGGAGCCGACGCGCGACTCCGATGTCATCGCAACGTATGAGCAGATCGTCGCCAAGGGAATCAGCTATTTAACAACGAATGGTCAAGCTGCGGACGGGTCGTTTAGCGGTCAAGCAGGCCCCGGTATCACCGCGCTGGCGACAACGGCGCTGTTACAGCACGGTCTACGCGTTGAGTCGCCTGCGGTTTCCAAGGCATTGAAGTATCTAGAGAAACACGTCCAGTCCGATGGCGGCATCTATCAGACCGGCTCCAATTACAAAAACTACGAAACGTGTTTGGCGATTCTTTGCCTGTCCGAGGCCAATCAGGACGGTCGTTATACCAAGACCATCGCCCATGCCGATGCATTTCTCAAGGGCATTCAATGGGACGATAGCGAGGAAAAAGACATCTCCGATCCGGCCTACGGTGGCGCGGGTTACGGTAGCCATAAGCGGCCGGATCTTTCGAATACGAGTTTTCTCGTGGACGCCCTTCGCGCCGCGGGAAATGACGAAAACAGCGAGGCCATTCAGCGGGCGTTGATTTTCATCTCTCGCTGCCAGAATCTGGAGACGGAACACAATACCACTCCCTTTGCCGCGAAAAACCCAGACGGCGGCTTCTACTATACTCCCGCTGCGGGAGGCTCCAGCCAAGCAGGAGAGACGCCGCAAGGAGGATTGCGAAGTTATGCTTCGATGACGTACGCGGGGCTCAAGAGCATGCTTTATGCGGGCGTAGGCAAAGATGACCCGCGCGTCAAAGCGGCCGTGTCTTGGCTTCGCAAACACTACGACTTGGAGGCGAATCCAGGCATGGGGCCTGCGGGCCTATATTACTACTATCACATCTTCGCCAAGGCTCTGGACGCGATGGGACAAAACACCTTTGAAGATGAAAACGGCATGCCCCATAATTGGCGAGCCGAGCTGATCCACGAATTAGCTAGCCGTCAGCAGAAGAATGGGTCGTGGCTTAACGAACAGAGCGACCGCTGGCTCGAAGGCGACGCGAATTTAGTAACTTCTTACGCCCTGCTCGCACTCCATTATTGCCAACCGGAGTAGGCAAGTGGCCCAACGAGCCAAGTGCATCAGGGAACGCTTAAACCCAGGTGAATATGGACCGGAGTGAAATTGAGTCTGCAATTCCACATCGTCCACCCATGCTCTTGGTGGACGAAGTCGTTCAGCGGAATGAAAACCAGATCGTTTGTCGCAAAACGTTTCGCGCCGACGAGTTTTTCTTCCAGGGCCACTACCCTGATTTCCCGCTGGTTCCTGGCGTTATCCTGTGCGAAAGCGCCATGCAAGCGGGCGCTATACTACTATCACAGCACGTAGCGGATGCGGGTGGGGTTCCAGTCGCCACCCGCATGAATGAGGTCAAGTTTAAGAATATGGTGCGGCCTGGCGACACCATTGAAATGACCGTGGACTTGACTGAGCGTTTGGCGAATGCCTTTTTTCTTAAAGCCAAGGTCACCAAGCAAGGCAAGCTGGCCGTAAGCTTTGAATTCGCATGCGCCGCCGCCACCGTTGGCGGCTGACAAAGAAACTAACGTCCACGTTTGCGCCTCCGTCGACAGCGTAATCGCCTGAATCGGCGCGCGTTGCTCACGCGAAACCCAGGAAGTAGCTCGGGGAGCATCTGTTTTCCGAGGCTGACGTGAGTTCCCGAGAACCGCCGGGGAAATGCTTGGCCTCGCACTCTGGTTCAAGCACGCATGCGGTTGCCGCGCCTGCGTGGCGGCGTTCGTCCACGCTTGAACGTATTCGCGACCAAAGAAGGCGTGCGACCTACTCGGGCAAGGCGATAGTGACTGTCTTGGTTTCGGTGTAGGCCTTAAGCCCCTCCTCGCCAAGCTCTCGGCCTTGCCCAGAGAACTTGTAACCGCCAAATGGCGCGGCGGCGTCAAACACGTCATAGCAGTTGACCCACACGGTGCCGGCCTTAATTCTCTTGGCCAGGGCGTGAGCCTTGCCTATGTCGCGGGTCCATACAGCGGCGGCTAAACCATAGAAAGTGTCGTTAGCGCGCGTGGCAACTTCGTCGACATCCCGGAATTTGAGCACGGACATAACCGGACCAAAGATTTCTTCTCGGGCGATCGCCATCTCGTCGGTTACGTTATCAAAAAGTGTCGGCTTGACATAGAAGCCGCGGTCGCCGAACCGTTCGCCGCCCGTGACACATTGGGCGCCTTCTTTCTTGCCCAGTTCGATGTACTTGAGAATCTTATCAAATTGGTTGCGGTCGACCTGCGGACCCTGCTCCGTCGCTGGATCGAGCGGATCGCCTAGTTTGCGGTCGCGATTGATTTCAGCCATGCGCTCGATGAACTGATCGTGAATGCGATCTTCGACGAAGACCCGGCTACCCGCGCAACAGCACTGGCCTTGGTTGAAGTACAATCCCAAGTGGGCGCCCTGCACGGCCGCCTCCAGGTCGGCGTCGGCAAAGATCACATTGGGGCTTTTGCCGCCCAACTCGAACGTCAGCCGTTTGAGCGTGGAAGCCGCCTCGCGCATGATGATTTGCGCCGTCAGGTGTTCGCCCGTGAAGGCTACTTTGTCAACTCCAGGATGTTTCACAATCGCACCACCGGCAGTCGGGCCAAATCCTGGCACCACATTGATCACGCCATCGGGAATCCCTGCCTCTTGCGCCAACGCCGCCATACGTAGGCACGTTAACGGCGTCTGTTCAGCCGGCTTCATGACAATCGTACAACCGGCGGCCAAGGCAGGCCCCCACTTCCACGCGACCATGAGCATCGGGAAGTTCCAAGGAATGATTTGCCCCGCCACGCCCACGGGCTCTTTCCGCGTATAAGTGAAGTAATTCCCCCGCACGGGGATCGTTTGGCCGTGAATCTTATCCGCGTATCCCGCGTAGTAGCGAAGACAATCGATTACCAACGGCAGGTCGGCGGTCTTGGCGTCTCGAATGGGTTTTCCATTATCGAGAGACTCCAACGCCGCCAGTTCGTCCAACTCTTCTTCGATCAAGTCGGCCAGGCGATACATCACGCGGCCGCGGTCGCGCGCGTCCATGCGACTCCAGGGGCCGCTTTCAAAGGCGGCGCGAGCCGCTGTCACCGCGGCGTCAACATCCGCCGCGTCTCCTTCGGCCACGTCGGCCAGCGTTTCTTCCGTGGCGGGATTGACCGTCGCAAAAGTTTTGCCGGACTTGGCCGGGACCCAACTTCCGTTGATAAAGCATTCGGTATGACGAATCTTCGGGAGGCGCGCTTGTTCGGTTGCAGTAGCCATGTTTCCATCTCCGTGCAAAGAGAGTCGATTATTGGAATCAATTCTACCGCCTGCAAAACCGCCACTACAAGGTTGAGGAAGAGGAACCAGCGCTGCATCGGTCGCGTCATGCGTTCGCCTAGGCGATTTTGAGGAAACCGCCTGTTTGGTAGCATGGACTTTGCGGTTCGGCGCCGAATAGCTCACCCTGAACCATCATTGCCCACGCTGCTTGTCTCAACCGGGAAACACCTTTTCCATGCCGTCTCAACTCGGACCGATTGTGGTAGGACTTGGCGAAATTCTTTGGGATACCTTTCCCGACCGCCGCCGACCGGGTGGAGCGCCGGCGAATGTCGCCTTCCATGCCAATCAGTTGGGGATGCATGGGATCGTTTATTCACGTGTGGGACGCGACGATCTGGGCGATGAGCTGCTCGCGTTCCTGGTGACGCACGGTCTGCAAACGGACTATGTGTTTCGGGACGCCCATTACCCCACGGGGCAGGCAGTGGTCGTTTACGACGAACAAGGCGAACCTGAATTTCATTTCGTTCCCCTCGTTGCTTGGGACCATCTGGAATTCCATGCCGCGGCCGAGACATTGATGAGTTCCGCGGCGGCGGTTTGCTTTGGCACGTTGGCCCAGCGCGAAGCAGACTCGCGGGACGCGATCCACCAGTGCCTTACTGCGGTGAACCGAGACGCGAACACGTTGTACGATGTCAATCTGCGGGCGCCATTCATCGAGCGCGAGTGGATTGAGCAATCGTTGCGCGCCGCGCGTCTCGTCAAACTGAGCCAGTCCGAGGTCCAGCAGTTATCGTCGCTCTTGGAATGGGGTTCGCCGGATAACGAGCTTTTCGCCGCGCGTTTGCGCGAGACCTACGATCTTGAACTGATATGCATCACACGCGGCGCCAGAGGCTGTTCGCTCTATGCCAACAACGAACAAGCGGAACAATCGGGCGTTATCGTCGCGACGTCCGATCCCGTCGGCGCCGGCGATGCATTTGCCGCGGCGCTGCTCTTCGCGCGGTGGCAACGATGGAGCTTGGCGGAAACGGCGGATTTCGCGAATCGTTATGCCGCGCTGGTGGCGGCGCGGCCGGGCGCCATGCCTCGACTGGGCGACGAACTGGCCGAACTATTGCAAATGTTTCCGGGTGCAGCGTCTCCAAACCCGTGAACAGCGACTCCTAGCCGACGGATCTTGGTTAGGCGCCGTTTCTTGGCATTTCTGGGTGGAGTTTGATTACAATCAAATCCAAACGCCCCGAAGTAGGGGCATCATTAGCCAGGTGAATTTGTTCTCGTTGGGGGGACATCGCAGTGAATGATGAATATCGCGAGTTGGACCGGCGCTCCGTGAATAATTCGCGAGACTCGCTTGTCGAGCGTCTTGATCCCGCACTGGGCGAAGCTTCGTCGGGAATCGGAGTGCTTCTCTCCGAGCTTGTGCGGCGCACGCTGCGGGGCGGCGTGAGCAAAATCGAAGAAGAAATGCACGAGTTTGTCGAGGAGAAAGTCGACCTCGTAGTGGCCGACCGGATGCCCGCATTTCAAGAAGCCGCAACGCGCACCGCCGAGTTGAAGGCGGAAGAGATTTCGCGCCGCGAAGTTGCCGCGGTCGAACGGCAAGCGCGCGAATCGGCTGAACGTCTCGCGCAGGAAATGGCGGAAACCGAGCATCGCGGCGAGGAACAACGCAAGCGATTGGCGGAAGAAGTTCAAGCCGCGTCCCAACGCTTGTCCGGCGAACTTGCCGAGACGGAACGCCGCGTGGAAGACAAAGCCCGTGTCATCACGCGCGAGGCCGTCGAAGTGGTCGAGCAAGAGACAAAGGCGACGGCCGAAAAGCTAACGACCGACATTGCCGAGACGGAACGCCGCGCTGAAGAGCGGGCGCGCGAATTGGTGGCGCACCACGTCGAGGAATTGAAACAGAAGTCGAAAAGCACCTATCTCCAGGTGCGGGAGTGCCTGGACGAATTAAATTCCCGTGCTGGCGCGTTCGAGGAGCGAATCGTTCAAGAGCAACAAGCTCGCAACGAGAGCCTCAACCGCTTGCAACAAACGCTCGACTCAACCTTGCAACGCCATCTGGAGGAGTTGACGGGGTTGGTAAAGCAACTTCGATCGGATCATGCCGCGTTGGAAGCGCGCATCATCGAGCTAGAGCGACCGCGCGGATTGCGAAAGTTGTGGCGCCGCTTTTTTGGCGGAAAACAGAAATCACGAACGGCGGCGCAGGCGACACCACGGAATGAGCCGACGATCGAAGCCTGACGGGACGACGATGTGAGCGTGAGGAATCGCATCAAAATCCGCCGCACATCTAAAAAGGGCTGTCGCCCGCCTCATCGATTAACGTTTCGCCTTCCGGACCGGCGGCGTCATGCACGCCGCCGGCCACGGGGCGAGTCTCGCCGCCGGGAACAAAGTATTCGCTGTCCGTTTTCAGGCGTTCTTGTTTCACGGCGCGGCGGCGGGCGTGCTCTTCACGAAGTTGGATGTACGAGCCGCCCATCAAGCGGTCCTCTTTCCCAGGGCCTGCCTCGACAACGATTGCGGACTCGGCCAGCAAGCCTTTATCCATCGCGTTGATCCCATAACAGCGTGTCTGGCAGATGCCGCAACCGACACACTTGTCGAGCAAGACCACGGGGGCCAAGAACCCGGTGCCCGGCGCCGGGCGCCCTTCTGCATCCAATTGCGTGTGTACCTGAGTGAATTCGATGGCGTTGTCTCCAGCCGCCGCGCATTCATCAACACAAAGCTGGCACGCTTCGCGACCGGCGAATGGCAGGCACGTTCTCGGGTTGACGATCGCCAGCCCCATCCGCGCAGCTTTCTTCTCCGACAGCGGCAAGGCGCGAATGGCGCCGGTCGGACAGACCTGGCCGCAAGCGTTACAACTCGGTTCGCAACCTGCCCAGTCAGCCACCACTTGCGGAGTCCAAAGGTTGTTTAGGCCGTCCCCTAGCCCCATCGGCTGAAGTACGTTATTGGGACAGGCCTTAAAGCACTCGCCGCAGCGGATGCACATTTGCAGGAATTCCCGCTCGGGCACGCTTCCGGGAGGACGCACCGGAGGGCGGTAGCCTTCGTCCGCGTCATTCGCCGTAAGCGCCGTGGTGGCCGTGGCTAGTCCCGCCCCGCCCATCGCCGCCGCGGCGGTCCCGGCGGCCAAGGACAAAAACCCGCGCCGTCCCAGCGCTGTCTCGCCCGTGGGAGGATCGTTAATAACTTTAAGTTCGACCTTGTTCCAGCGTTCGACAAACTTGATGGCATGCGTGGGACAAACGCCGCCGCAGGTCTGGCAAAGCGTGCAGTCGGTCGCGCGTGTGGTAAAGTCGGGCTTGATCGCGTCGAACGGACAAATCTCGATGCACTTGTTGCAGTGAATGCAACTCGACTCCACCTTCCTCTCGGTCAAACGGAACAAATTTCCGAGCGAGAAAACAGCCCCGCTAGGACAAACATACTTGCACCAGAACCGCGGCTTGAGAAAGCCAAGAGCCAAGACGCTGACGAACAGAACAAGCGAGAAAATGTGTCCGGAATTCATCGGCGGGACGAGACGCCACTCGCGCAGAACTCCACTCTGCGCTGGCTCGCCCAGAAAGAGCATCCCGCGCGTGATCACGGGAATCGCTGCGACGTATCCACTGACCAACACCCCGAATGCCGCGCACAGCAGGACGCCGAGCAGTAGATAGTATTTGATGTGGACCCACCAACCATCGTTCGAGACGCGAAACCGAGTGACACGGCGACCGATGGACCAGTCGAATAGGTCGATCAACGTTCCCAGGGGACATAGGTAACCGCAAAACCCTCGCGGTAATAGCACGCACACGATGAGGATCATTGCCGCGCATGCGAGCGACCAAACCCAGCTTCGCGCCGCGATGGCGGTGGAAAGGCTTACCAAAGGGTCGATTACCAGAAATGTCTCGGCGGGAATACGCTCTTTTTGTGCAAGATCGTCAGCGTAATGTGATGGCCAGTGTCCGGGCTCTTTCTCGTGGAGCGACCAAGGGCCAACGCCGGTAAGGAGCACGTCGATCGTGTCGTCCGGCAATGGGTCCCGCGGCGACAGCGCGACATTTTTCCCCTGTTCTTCCAACACACGAAATGCGGCAATGTAGCCGTTGGCCGGCGCGGCGGCCGTTTCGTCGACGACGTAAACGAGCGCCCCCGTTGCGACAAATCGCGCCGTCACCGGGCCGTCCGCAAAATGGTAAACGCCAGCGTTATCGACAGATTCTAAACGCCAGCCGCGAGACGTCGCCCCCGGAGTATCCGGCGCCGCGGTGTAAGGCCAAGCCACGTAAAAGAACAGCCAAAGAAAGATCAGAAAACAGACGGTTTGCACCACGCGACGCAGCGGCGCCGACAGGGCGGTAGGACCGATCCTTTTGAGCGCCTTCCGTGGAAGTCCCGGCTTGCCCGTCTCAGGATCAGAAAAAAAAGAACGTGGAAACACGGTTTTCGCCAAGCGAACCGTGAACCCCGGTTGTGGCGGCGCGGCGTTCTTCTTGCGTTTCTTGAAGAACGGCAGAAAAACATCCAACTGCACAAAGGCACTGCGACGGGTGCGGCGACTCCAGATTGTCATGAGCGCGATGAGGCCAATCCCCGTAAATACGCCGCCGGCGGCGAGGCCAACTCCCAATCCTTCGCCAAATAATGATCGGTCCACCGCTGTCGCCGCCAAGATGGCGAGGCCAAGCACGATGAACGCCATTGCCAATAGCACGGGACGCATTGCGATCGTCGTTTTCACTCGTCGAAACGAAAATACGGACCTGATGATGGTCCCTGTGGACAAATAGGGACAGGCGTTCTCGTGTGCGCGCGGACAAAATGCCGTGAGTCGGAAAGTCACTGTTGTTCGGCCGGCATCGCGCACCGGGTTATCGCTTACTGCGTTCCTTGCGCTAACGCCTTGGCCGCAGCGTTGATAATCGCTTCCGCCGTAATGGTGGCTTTGCTGGTCGCATCGACACCCTTCACACCTTGCTTGGCAATGATCTGGCGCGGAACGTCGGTCAAGGCCGAGTAATACTGTTTTTCCTTATGCTGCGTGACGTCCACCGACTCGATCCGCCCGCTTTGTACCCTCACTTCCACCTCGATCGGCCCTTCGTACCCGAGGCTTTCGGCCCGATAGGCGCCGTCGGCCACCTTGCGGGGGTCGGACAACTCGAACAGGCGAATCGCTTCGAGGTTGGCCTGGGCGCGTCGACGCACCTTTTCCTTCCGGTCCTTTTGCGGCTCCGTAGCTGGCGTGTCCACGACTTTCTGGTAATACCTCATCGCCGCATCCAACTGGCCGGCCGTGCGGCATGCGTCTCCGGCAAGTAAGTACGGTTCGAACGGAGAGCCGCCAAGCTTCACATACTGTTCTGCTAGATCGGTCGCCTTACGGGTCTCGCCCATGTCGCCCCATAACTTGATCATGCCGACGTAAATCGTGCGCTGGTTGAGCAGTTCTTCGGCCATCTTCTGATTGCCCAGTCGCCAGTAGCATTCGGCCAGGTGAATGGCGTCAGGTTTTCCCGGTTGCACACCCGCTTGCTGCCACCAGAAAGCTGCCCGCCCATAGTCCTGAAAAAACCGAAAGTACATATCGCCCAGCGAGCGCATCACGCGGTTGGTCACCACGGGTTGATCTTTGTTGACCAAGAGCAAATGGTGCATGAACCGCACCCCTTCGCGCCAGCGGGTTTCGTTCGGATTGATGATGTCCCACACATACTGCCCCACGTTCTTTTGATTGTTCCAACCGCCGGGCGCCGGCTCGGGAAAGGAAAGGTCCATCCCTTGGGGGAAATTGAGTGGCGTGCTCTCGTACCAGTCGGGCGGCGTGCGACCAGCCTGCTCGATCAGTTCCTGAACCTCCGCTTTGGTGCGTGGCGAACCACTCGTGGCCGACGTGTCAGCAGATGGGGAAGTCGACGTCTCCGCCTTGGCTGCCGATGGGTGTGGCGATGTGCTTTTGGCGGCCGGCGTGATCACGTACCGTTTGTCGCCAAGCGTGACGGCGTGAATCTTATCATACGTGTAGGTACGACTGAGGGTGCGCCCTCCAATTTGAATTTCGAATTCCAGAGTCTTGGCCGCTTTGTCGATCTTGGTAACTTTCCCTTCTGCCTTGGCTCCGCTCAAAAATTCAATCAAATCGGCGCTAGCGGGCGTAGCGCAGCACAACACCGCAACCGCCAGAATAAGGCTTCGCATGATCCGCTGCACATGCAAGAGGGTCAAAACGCTCAAAGTTAGTTGGTACATGGGTTCGAGTTCCCGCGCAGCCCGTGATTAGACCAGGGCGTGATTCCGCGACGGTGACTAGGGTTTGATTCAACGCCTTCTAACGTTAGGATCAAAATGACTTCCCCCCTGCAACGTACCGACGGCGCCATCGCGCGCAACGTCCCGTGTGCTTACGCATCTCGCGGGAAGCCTGGCGTCACCAAAGTTCGGCCATCCTTGAGCACCATTAACGCGTCGGCCCCACGTGTGCGTTGGACAAGTTCGGCGCCGCATTCCGGTCCCAACACAAAGACGGCGGTGGACAGCGCATCGGCCTCAGTCGCCGTTCGTGCGGCAATGGTCACACTCGCCAATTCCCGCGGCGAACGCCCCGTTCGCGGATCGAATAAATGATGATGGCGGAAGTCCTCGCTGAACGAAGTTGCGTAGTCGCCCGAGGTCGCCAGGCAGCGCCCGTCAAGTTTTGCCAGTGAGACGTACGCGTCGGGTTGGCGAGGATGTTGAATGCCCACCGACCACGCCTCGCCATTCTCACGGCGCCCAAGGGCGCCGAGTTCTCCTGCGTTCACCAACGCGCACCGCACGCCGTATTGGCGCAGAACCGTCATGACGCGATCGGCGGCAAAACCTTGGGCAATGCCGTTCAGGGTAATCGCCGCATTCTCGAGCAAGGTAATATGTTCCGGTGAAATCTCGATTCTCCGCCAATCGACGCGCTGGCGCGCAGCCGCGATTTCCTCCTCTCCAGGAAGCCGCTTTAGTTTTCTCGCTTCCTGAAATAATTCCCACAGCGGTTGAACCGTCACATCAAATGCCCCGTTGGAACGTTCCGCCACGCGGCGAGCATGGTGAAGCACCTGAACCAGGTAAGGATGGGGCCGGTCAATCGCTCCACTTCGATTCAAGCGGCAAATTTGGCTGTCGGGGCGATAGAGGCTCATGATCGACTCCACCAACTCCAACTCCGCAAAGGCAGCCTCTAACGCAACATCGGCCGTGCGCCGTTCGCGATGGAGCACGGTCAGCGTCACATCGCTCCCTAACGCCCAAGACGTTTTTGAGACGCGTTCCCACGGCCCTGGTATTGCTGAGTCATCCGCTTCGGCCAGCGCGCCGCCAAACCACCATTCCGCGCTGCCCATTGCCGCCGCTCCACCGGCGCCCGCAAGTAGATAGAGAATTTGACGACGTGTGGTGTTTTGCATGGAAACGGGCAAGGTGGGAATTTCTGCGAGGAGAGCAGGAACGAGAGAAATAGGAAAAGGTGGATGGGAGGGAAGAAGATGAACGAATCCACCCTTTCAATACATGGTTCAAGCTAACGGGTAGTTTTACGTTCGTCAACTTTTTTAGCTAGAGGTTCCGCGATCGCAGGAGTCAAGTTCTCAAGGTTGCATGACGCCGGCTGATTTTGCCGCATGGCTTCGGCAACAATTGCCGAAGTTAGCCGATCCTTGGCCGTTGCCCACATGGCGCGACCTATTGTCATTTGTGCCCTAACTCTTGGCGCCATGCGGAGTTTCTCGACACCGCGGCCATCAAATCGGTCGTCGTTCTCGGTTTGGCGCAGCAGTTGCTTTACCACGCACAGAAACGTGGAACTGGGTCCGCGTTCAAGCAAACCCGATGAACGAACGGCGGGCACGCCGAACTTGACGATGCCTTACGGTCTTTACTTATCGGCAGCCGGCGCCGAGGTGCAGCGACAGCGTCTCGACGTGCTTTCCAACAATTTGGCGAACGTCAATACCGCCGGCTTCAAACGCGAGCTTGCCGTGTTGCAGGCTCGCCCGGCCGAGGCCATTGAGCAAGGAACGGCCCACCCGGGGGCTGGCTCAATCAACGATGTGGGCGGCGGCGTATTCATGCGTCAGACGCAAACCGACTTCAGCCAAGGCGCGATGAAGGCCACGGGAAACGCTACCGATCTGGCGATCGACGGCGAGGGGTTCTTTCAGGTAGACGACGAACACGGACCGCTTTTAACCCGTGCGGGCGACTTTACCCTGGATCCACTTGGCCGCCTGATTACGCAGAGCGGTCGCGCGGTGCTTTCCGAAGCGGGAGGTCCGGTCACGCTCGATACGCGGTTCCCCATCGAAGTGACCCGCCTTGGAGTCGTGCGACAAAACGATGTGGAAATTCCGTTGGCAATCGTTAAGCCGCGCTCGCCGGCTGATTTAGTCAAGGTGGGCGACAATCTATTCCGTCCGCTCGATCAGGTTCAAGGCGTGCCGCTTGCCGAGCGTCAGGTTCGCCAGAACATGCTCGAATTATCGACGGTGCGGCCGATGGTGGAAATGGTCCAGTTAATTGAAACGTCCCGGGCGTTTGAGACCAACGTTCGTATGATCCAGCATCAGGACGAAATGAGCAGCCAACTTCTCGGTCGCGTTCTGCGGTCGTAACGCAATACGGGAAGCAACGGTTTCCGCCTCTTCTGCTTCTCAAGACGAATCAGAAATCACATAGTTCCATTTTGCAGGGAAGCACGACATGTCGATTCAGGCGATGTACACCGCCGCCACGGGGATGCAAGCCCTGGAGACAAAGCTTAACGTCATCGCCCACAACTTGGCGAATGTTAACACGACGGGTTTCAAAAAGGACCGCGCCAACTTCGAGGACCTCATCTACCAGACCGAGCGTTTGCCCGGCGCGCAAGACGATGGCGGCGGCATTACGCCCGTCGGCAAGCAGATTGGCATGGGTGTTCAAGTGTCGGGGGTGCAAACCGACTACCGCCAAGGCTCGTTCCGCGACACTGGCCGACCGCTGGACGTGGCGATCCAAGGCAATGGTTTCTTTCAGGTGCGCGATCCCAATGGAACGACGTTATACACACGCGCCGGCACGCTAACCATCAATGCTCAAAACCAGTTGGTCGTCGCCTCGGCAGGCGTGGGGCGCCTGACCGAACCGCAAATTAACGTGCCGCAAAACATCGAGGAAATCAGCATTCAACCCGATGGCCGCGTGCTGGTGCGCGAAACGGGACAACAGACGCTGACCGAAGCCGGACGCCTTCAACTAGCGTACTTCGTGAATAACGAGGGCCTGCTCAAAATGGGCGAGAACCTGTACGCCCAAACCGACGCTTCCAATGCGCCCGTGATCGACAACCCAGGCAACCAGGGACTTGGCGTATTGCAGTCGGGCGGTTTGGAATCCTCCAACGTGGAGCCGGTTGAAGAGCTCATCGATCTGATCACGACCCAGCGCTCGTTCGAGTTGAATTCTCAAGCGATCCGCGCCGGCGACGAGTTATTGCAATTGATCGCCACTTTGCGGCGATAGTCGTCATTTTATCGAACCGCATGGTCTCGGGAGACTCACGGCTCACCCTGTCGGAAAAGTTGGATCGCAAAGGAATGTCTTGCCGCCACACGACCGCCAGCATCATGATTCCACATCTTTCGTTCGTCATTCTTACAGTCGTCGCGGCGGGCGATCCGCTACACGCCGCCGAAGTGCGGTTGCGTTCCGAGTGCCAGCCTCGCGGCACATTGGTGTTACTAGGCGACGTAGCCGAAATCCTGACTCAGGACGAACAACAAGCTAAACACCTCGCCCACGTCGAACTGTTCCCCACTCCGGGCGCGGGACAGTCACGGTATGTGCGCCTAAGAGAAGTGCTCGAAATTCTGGAGCTGCGTTCGCTGGACCTGAGCGCCTGCCGGTTTTCCGGAGCCAGCCAGACCGCAATTCACGGTCCCACCGCCAGCAAACCCGAGTCAACTCCAACGGCGCCTGCGCCGGTGGAAACGCCCGCTTCACCCCCAGCGCAGCCGGTGGTGCTGGCGGTGGCGGCGCTGCGACCCGTGGAGCGGGGCCAGGTGATTCAAGCCGCCGACGTGCAACTCGTACCGCTTCCGCCGCGTAGCGCCGACAACGTGCTGCATGAGGTCGAGTTGGCCGTCGGCCAAGAGGCGACGCGGGCATTCGCGCCCGGCCAAGCGATTGACCCGCGCGGCCTGCGGCAACCGCTACTCGTGCGACGCCGTGAACCGGTGCGCGTCGCGGTGCTGGCGCCCGGCGTGCGACTGTTGGCCGAGGGGTTAGCGTTGGAGGACGGCGCCGCGGACGACTGGGTGTTGATCGAGACGAGCTTCAGCCAAGAGAAGATCCGGGCACGAGTTTGCGGACCGAAAATGGTCGAAATCTTCGCGCCGAACTCGGCGCCGCAACAGTAAGGCGGTCGCTGGCGAGTCGCCAGGGTACGTGCCTTACATCAACCACTTCTCGACCTATTACCAAAGCAACGAGAGCTGCCTACCGTGACTGCGTGTTATCCATTCACAGTGCTTGCAATGTTTGCCTCCACAGTCGCCGTGGCGCAGGAATCGAGCTTGTTCCGCCAGCCGCCGGCCACGCCCCAGCAGCGACTGGAGCTTTCGGATGCGAGCATGTTTTATTATCAATTGCCGCCGCCGCGGCAGATCGTCAAGCACGACCTGGTGACCATTCGCGTCGATAAAAAAGCGGTGATGAGCGCCGAAGGCGAAATGCAACGCCGCAAGAACGGGGTTTACGACGCGGTGCTGGCCGATTGGATCGCGCTCAAGAGCCTGCTGGAGATCAAGCCGGCGCCGCAAACCGATGGCGACCCGCGCATCAATGGCCAACTTAATCAACTGTATCGGGCTGAAGGTGAAATGGAGTCGCGCGAGGCGCTGGCGTTTGACATTACCGCCGAGGTCGTCGATATCCGACCGAACGGCTTATTGGTGTTGGAAGCGCACGACACCTTTCGCAACAACAACGAAGTCTGGGAATACTCGCTCAGCGGCGTATGCCGGCCCGAAGATATTGATCCTGGCAACACGATCCTCAGCAAGCATATCGCCCACCTGCACGTCTGGAAGCGCGAGCGCGGTCACGTGCGCGACAGCTACCGCCGCGGTTGGGTCGTTCGGTGGCTCGACGTATTCAACCCGTTCTGACCCGTGCGCCGCTTGCCGCTCAAATTTTGTTGACGTGAGGTAATGATATTCATGGTTGCACGATCTCGCGTGGTTTGGCTAAGCCTGGCGGCGGCGCTCGTCTTGTGCGCAACTTCTCCCGCATGGGCGCAGCGGCGCGTGCGCGACATTTGCCGCGTGAAAGGCCAGGAAGAGAACACGCTCCAAGGCATGGGCCTGGTGGTCGGGCTAAAAGGCACCGGAGACGGCGCGTCGCTGCCCACCACGCGGGCACTGGCCAACATGATGCGATTGATGGGTAATCCTTTGCCGCTAAGCCCCGATGGCGCGCCGATGTTGCAGGAACTGAAGGACGCCAAGAACGTAGCCCTGGTGATGGTCACCGCGACGGTTCCCGCTCAAGGCGCGCGGCAAGGCGATGAACTTTCATGCAAGGTCAACGCACTAAGCGCCAAGAGCCTTGACGGCGGGTACCTGCTTACCACGCCGCTGGTGGGGCCGCGGCCAGGCGAACCTCAAGTCTATGCGCTGGCGCAAGGACCGATGCACTTGGACGACCCCAGTCGTCCCGCTTCGGCTCGAATCCACAACGGTTGCCGGCTAGAGACCGATTTTCGCAATCCGTTTGTCGGCGAAGATTACATCACGCTGGTGTTGCAAAAAGACCATGCCACTTGGCAAACCGCGCAGGAGGTCGCCGCCGCGATCAACAGCGAATATGACTTTCAGGATACACGCCGACCTGACGCGCGGCCGGCGACGGCGCTCGACCAGGTGAACGTGGTTGTACAGATTCCGCCGCACTATCGCAACAATCCGGCGCAGTTTGTGGCTTTGGTCATGGATGCGCGCTTGGCGGTAGTGGCCGCCAGCCGTCGCGTAGTGGTCAATGAGCGCGCGGGGACGATCGTCGTCGGGGCCGATGTGGAGATTGGTCCTGTGGCGATTACCCACAATGGATTGACGATCCAGACGGGCGAAACGACTGCCAATCAATTCGTCGGAGCCGAAACTGGCGCCAGCCCACGCACACGATTGGAGGGTCTGATTCAGGCGCTAAACGCGATCAAGGCGCCTCCTAAAGACATGATCGAAATCATCAAAGGCCTGCAGCGCAGCGGTGCTTTGTACGGAGAACTTGTAGTCGAATAGCAGGTCACGGGCGACCCTCACTGCACACCTCCCAGGAATGCCATGTTTGTATCCATCGCTACGCACGACCCGCAGTTACCTTCGCCGGCGCAGTCGCCAACATTTGCGGAACGTGGGGGAAACGACGACGCTCAGACGCGCGAAACTTTCAACCAATTCTTTGGACAAACCTTCTACGGCCAATTAATTGGGTCAATGCGCCAAAGCACTGATAAGCCCGAGTACCTACACGGCGGCCGGGCGGAGGAGATCTTTCGCGGCCAACTGGACCAGGCGCTGGCCGACGAAATGACGGAGCGCACCGCGCACAATCTTGCCGGCCCGATGTACGATTTATTCACCCTTTCGCGATCCTAATATCCCGAAACGTCGAGTTCCACACTCCGTTACGCCACAACCCTTGCGACTCTTGAACTGCTCATGACCAACGCGGTCCCGATTGACTGGGAGAGAGAAATCATTGGCCTGCTCGACGAAATGTCGCAGGTGCAGGACGAGTTGTTCACGATTCTGGCCGAGAAACGAACCTGCATGATGCGTCGTGACTTAGAAGGCATGATGGCCGTGAATGCGCGCGAGCAGGAGGTCTGCCAGCGTCTGGAGACCTGCCTCCAGCGCCGCCAACAGTTGTTGCGTGCCGCGCGGCAAAGAAACCTGCCGCACGAAAGCCTCGGCAAACTGGCGAGATCGCCCATTTCGGGCAATCGAGACAGTCTAAGTAAACGAGTTGACGAATCGTCGGCCCGGATGCGTCTGCTTCAACACGAAAGCTTGACGAACTGGGTTATGGCCCAACGTTCACTGCTGCATTATTCCCAGATGCTGGAGATTCTTGCCGCGGGCGGCCGTCCCAATCCGACATATAAAGAACGAGGCGCCTCGGTCTCCTACGGAGGCGTGTTGGTCGATCAAGAAGCGTAGGCGGTAACAACTTCCCCTGGAGCGGGCTTCCGGCCTGCCGGTTCTACTTGCGTTTTCATGGGCGGCGAATCGGCTTTCAGTGACGTCACGGAGCGGCTATGTCCCTGTTCGGTTCCATGCAGATCGGCAAGAATGCGCTCTCGGCGGCGCAGCTTGGTTTGCAGGTGGCGGGCAACAACATTGCCAATGCGCACACACCGGACTACCTCCGCCAGGACCTTGAGCTACGCACCACCGGCCCCCAGCGCATTGGCGGGTTGCTGTTGGGAACGGGCGTCGAAGTTCACGCGATCTATCAACACGTCGATAAATTTCTCGAAGAACGCTTGCGCGGCGCGGCCAGCGAACTGGCGAAGGGCGAAGCGCAGGAAAAAGCTTATATCCAGTTGGAAAACCTGCTGGGGGAATTGAGCGACACCGATCTTAGCACGTCGATGAATCGCTTTTTCGGCGCCATCCACGACGTGGTCAATCAGCCTGAGAAGTCGTCGGTCCGCAATCTCGCGGTCCTGGCGGGCGCCAATCTGACAGCCGATATTCGCCGACTTGACGACCGGGTGCGGGAAGCGAGAACCGACCTGAACGAACAAATTGGCGCATCGGCCGAGAAAATTAATCAACTGACGGAAGAGATTGCCCAGCTCAATTTGCGGATTGTGCGGGCCGAGGGGGGCGGCGCTATTCCGAGCGACGCCGTCGGCCTGCGCGATCAGCGTCAACGGGCGCTGTCCCAACTTGCGCAATTGATTGACGTCCGGGCGGTCGAGCAAACCTCGGGCGCCGTCAATGTGTTTGCTGGCGGCGAGTTCCTGATCTTCGATGGGCAGTCTCGGCGCATTGTCACCGAGGAAAGCTCCGATCGCAGCCTGCAAGTGTTCGACCTGCGCATCGAGGCAACCGACGCTCCGCTGCACGTTTCCGGCGGCGATCTCGGCGGGATGCTTGCGGCGCGCGACGAGGTCTTGGGCGGATTTCTCGACGGATTAGACGAATTCGCCAAAACACTGCTCTTTGAATTCAACCGGGTCCATGCGGGAGGCCAAGGGCTTACTGGCTTTACCTCGTTAACCAGTGAGTTCGCCGCCACCGATCCCGACGCGCCGCTAGACCAGGCAGGGTTACCTTTCACGCCCGACAACGGAACATTTCAGGTCCTAGTGCGCGATCGGAACACGGGCCTGGTGCGCACGACTGATGTGACGGTAGCGCTTAACGGATTGCCGGACGACGCGACGCAAGCGCAACTGGTGCAGCAACTTGGCGCCATTGACGGTCTGACTGCCGAAATCACCCGCAATGGCGAAGTCGCGTTGCGGACCGAGGCGCCGCACCTGGAATTCGCGTTTGCGAGCGACTCTAGCGGCGCGTTGGCGGCGCTCGGCCTGAACACTTTTTTCACGGGCGCCTCGGCCCGCGATATCGGCGTAAGCCGATTGCTCCACCAAGATCCTGGGAAGTTCGCCGCCAGCCAAGGCGGAATTGGCCAAGGTGCGACAAACGCCGAACGGTTGGCCGTGTTTCTCGACGCGCAACTTGCGTCGCAGGACGGCGCCTCAATTTCGCTCAAGTACGAATCCTTGGTCGCCTCGGTGGCGCAAAAAGGAGCCGCCTCGCGAGCCGCGACCGAAGGTTACCGCGCCTTCAAGACAACTTTGGAAGGCCAGAAGCTAGCCACCAGCGGAGTCAGCCTGGATGAAGAAGCCGTGCGCATGATCGCCTTCCAGCGCACCTTTCAAGCTTCGGCTCGCTTTATCTCGACTGTCAACGAACTGCTGCAAACCTTGATCAACCTTTAAACGAAGCCTGGCGTGCAACGATCGGCGGCTCCGAATCCGCGACTCCAAAACTGCGATCCTAAGTCCCCATGTCTGGCGTGTATCCCGTTCCCGTTGGCCGATCGAGCGCGCTGCTGATTCAACAGCGGTTGACGCATCAGCTTCGGTCAGACCAGCAGGAGATTCTGCGCCTTACCAGCCAGATGAGCACGGGACGCCGCCTGTTGGCGGTCAGTGACGACGCGCCGGCCGGCTTGCGCGGCGTGAGTCTTCAGCGTATCCTGGAACAGAAGGAGCAAGCTCGCACCAATCTCAACACGAGCCGTTCGTATCTCTCTGCGAGCGAGACGGCCATCGCCAAGACCGCGGACCTGCTCAATGAGGCGCACGGCGCCGCGGTGCGCGCCGCGGATTCGACTCTCGATGGCGCCCAACGCCGCGCGATTGCCCAGGAAATTCAATCCACGCTGGCGCAGTTTATCGAGATTGGGAATCGTCAATTTCGCGACCGTTTTCTGTTTGCAGGCTCCAGTGACGTGCGTCCCTACGAAAGCCGTGACGGGGTGGTGGTGTTCCACGGCAATGAGAATGAACTGCGAAGCTATGCCGACATCGACCAGCTTTATTCCGCAAGCCTCCCGGGCGCCACGGTGCTCGGCGGACTCTCGGCCGAAGTGCGCGGCGCCACGGTGCTCACGCCCGCCCTTGCGGAATCGACGTGGCTCACGGACTTACACGGCGGCGAGGGCGTAACGCTAGGAGCGATTGTTATTTCGGACGGTGTTTCGACCGCCACCGTGGACTTAAGCGGAGCGGCAACGCTGGGGGACGTAGTCCGGCGACTCGAAGCCAACCCGCCGAACAACCGCCAAGTGACGGTGAGCCTGGGAGCAACGGGGCTGAACGTGGCGCTGGATTCCGTTGTCGAGGGAACACTGACGATTCGGGACGTAAATGGGGGAACAACGGCTGCATCTTTGGGAATCTTGGCGCCTAACAATCAAACCGACACAATCGCCGGGAATGCGCTCAACCCACGCATCCGCTTGACGACGCCTTTGGACGATCTCGTGGGCGTTCATCCGGTTACCGGAGAAACCTTCGGCGGGGCAGGCGCCCCGTTCGACCGCAATTCCGGGTTACGGATCGTAGTCGGAGACAAAACACATATCATCGATTTCGCGAACGCGCAAACGGTGGAAGATGTGCTCAACGCGTTGAACGGCTCACCGGCGGGATTGCTGGCGCAAATCAACACTACCGGGAACGGTATCGATATTCGTTCTCGGACGAGCGGAGTCGACTTCCAGATTGGCGAGAACGGCGGCGCCACGGCAACGCATCTCGGCATGCGAACCTTCACGCGCGAGACACCGCTCGACGAGCTGAATTACGGTCGCGGCGTCCACACTGCGGAAGGCGCCGACTTTGTCCTTCGCCGCGGTGACGGTTTCGAACTCTCGATTGACGTTTCCGCCGCCCGTACGGTGGGCGACGTGCTCGACCTGGTGAACAACCATCCCGACAACCAGAATCCCGCCACCGCCGTTACCGCGCGGCTGGCGGCGGTGGGGAACGGAATTGAACTCGTTGACGCCGCGCCAACGGCAGGCCAGCCTTTAACGGTAGTGCGCGCCACGCTCAGCGAGGCGGCGCTGGATCTGGGATGGATTCCTGTTGGTCAGACCGAAGTCACAGCCGACCCCACGAGCAACATCGTTGCGGGGCGCGACATGAATTCCCATGAGGCCTCGGGGGCGTTCAACTCGCTCTTGCGACTGCATGACGCGTTAGTAAATGACGATCTTCGCGAGATTTCTCGCACCGCAGCGCTTTTGCAGCAGGACCTGGAGCGCGTGACGTTTTCGCGCGGCGAATTGGGGGCGCGGCAGCGGGGGTTGGAGATTTTGGAATATCGCCTTCAGGATGAAGAGGTCGAGTTGCGCAGCGCGTTGTCCGACGAGATCGACACGGATCTGGTGGAAACGATTACGAACCTCACGGCCCGCCAAACATCGCTAGAGGCTTCGCTTCGCCAATCGGCCACCACGCTTCGCACTTCGCTGCTTGATTATCTATAAGCGACACCGCAACGGTGCGCCGGCGGTTATGGATGCTCAGCTACCGGATCGAGAGTATTGACCGACTCGTCCGGCCGGCGTAGGTACGGCGCGGCGGCGCAAAACCGCAATCGACATCACTTCCGGTTTTGTGCTTGCGACGCTTTTTCGTCGCGAATCCCATGGATTACTTGCCGAAGTTGCGACACGGTAATCAACCTGAACCCTTATAAATGGCGATTGCACGGAGTCAGGCGCTCCAAAACGGCCAAATCAGGGCGTTGCGCCCGCTTCGCGAGACGCGGTTGACGTCGGCTCGCCGCGTTGTTGCATAAGAAATCCAATGAGATGGTGGAAGTCTTCTTCCGGTACGATCTCGGCGACGTTCTCCGGCATGAGCGAAAGATTCGTCGTTTGCTGCTCGTCAATGTCGCTCTTGGCTAGCTTCAACTCTTGGCCCTTATCGTTGACCACCAGGAGCACCTCGCCTGCTTCGCGACGTACAAGTCCCGAGACAATACGACCATCGGCCAGCGCAAACGTGCTGGCGCGGAACGCAACATCGACATTCTGATTCGGCGCCAACACGTCTTCGAGTACGCGCTCCAACCCGCGATTGCCAATACCGTCCAACTGCGGACCGATCAGCGCTCCCTTGCCGCCAATTTGGTGGCAAGCCGCACAGTGCTTCTCAAAAACTTCGGCGCCGCGCTCGGGGATCGGTTTGCGCCCCTGGTGTTGTTGTATACGCTGCGCAATAAGCTGACGCAACGTCTCGTTCGCGGGTGGTAGCGACTTTGTGAGCCGCGCAATTCGGTCTTGCAGACCATCTATTCCGTGATTGGTCAACCGCGACTCGACCCCCGCGAACGCCAATAATCGCGGCGATGCGACTCCGCGTTCTGCAAGCGTGACCAGCGTCTCGGCGCCCTCGGCGGAAGAAATCAACCCAAGCGTCAGGACCGCTTGCACTCGTTGCGGCGTTTGCTGAAAGGTCGTTACCAAGACTGCCTCTCGCAGTTTCGGATCTCGCTGCTTTACCGCCTCGATGATTTGGCGCCGCAAGGTTGTTGAAATACCCGGTTCGTCCAACACGGGCACAAGCGCCGACAGCAACCCGTCGGGTTGCAAGGCTAACACCGCTTGGGCGATGGATTTTTGCGTGGCGGCGCCAAGATCGGCTTTGCCCAAGAGCGCCGTCAATTGGTCGGTTAACGGGTGTAGTTGCAACTCCGCGGCCAGTTGGGCCGCCAATTGCCGCTGCTGTTCGAGTTGCGAGGGGTCGGAGGACGGAACGGCAACCACCTCGGGGTGGAATCGCCCGACGGCCAGCCAGGCGTAGGCGCCTCGTTCATCGCCATCGACAATTTCCACGAAGCCGCGCCGCCCCGCGTGAGCCGCCAAATCCCAATCAAAGCGCCGCGCGATATCGTTGCGCGGAGGTTTTGATTCGGCGAGGACGTCACCGGTTTCGGCGTCACGTAGACGAACGAAATTCTTCGCCGCCACGGGTTGCCCAGGGGGTCCAGTATGACCGGCGCAGTAAAAGCTGAGCCTGGAAGGAATCACGAATTCGGCAGAGCGTAGGGAGCCTGTTAATTGTTCGCCGCGCGGAAGGCTGCACAAGAATAGCGATTGATCGTCGCCATCGGCCGAAGCGCGTTGCTGCACGACCCACGGATTGTCTTGACGCGCCACGTCGGGAAGCGGCATGTTGCGCCAAAGTTTTTCCTCGTTGGCCTTGGTTTCAAGAAACTGCATCGCGAGCGCCAAGCCCCATTCCCGTAGCGACTCGGGCGGCGCGGCCCCGCGTTGCGCCAGCCCCTCGCGCAACGAACGAAGCATACCTTGTTGCCGCTCAAGATCGTCAGCAAAGAATTTGCGTGCGATGCCGATGAATGCGTCCAGACGCTCCGGCGCCAGGTAGCGGGCGGCGTGCTCCACGTACGCCCTCGCTTGTCCGGCATCCACGGGATGATGCTCAAGGTAATTCACCAGGAAAGCCGCCGACTCGGCGGAAGGCGTGGCAATCAGTACGTCGGCCACCTGTTGCAACTGTTCCACGTTCAAGTCCAGATCGGACAGGTTTTGAACCGTCTGACCGTCGCGAAACTGGTCGCGAAGCGCCATGCGCGCTGTATGCCGCAAAAGCACATCCTCCGCCGACGTGGCGGACAGTAATTCCAACAAAGGTCGAACGTGGGCCGAACGAGGGTGCTGCCCCAGTGCGTCAGCTGCAGCCCGCCGTACAAAGGCGTCAGCATCTTGCAAGCCCGCAAGCGCGAATCGCCGATGGTCGTCGTCCCATACAGAAATTTCCGAAATCGCCTTCATCGCATGGACCCGCACCGTGCGCTCGCGGTCTCCAGTCGCCGTTTGGAGCAATGCATCGTCAAGTGCGTTGAGACGAAACAACCCCCACAGCGCGTGCGCACGAGCATTCGCATTTTCCGTTGTAGAAAACATATCCTTGAGCAATCGCGCGGCCGGCGGGCCGACGCGGTCCGTTAACTCGTTGGTCGCCAACATGCGGTGCGTCAGATTGGGCGACTCTAGCGCCGCAACCAACTCCGCGACTCCTACCGAGCTAAGATCGGTGACAACGTGCGGAGGCTCCGTCCCGCCCTCGCCCTGGTAGACGATGCGCCAAATCCGGCCACGATGCCGGTCGCGTCCTGGATGCGTGAGTGGGACTTCGTAATGACCAATGATCCGGTTATAGAAGTCCGCAACATACAGCGAACCATCCGGCGCAAGTTGCACATCGACCGGACGAAACCAGGGATCGGTGGTTTGGACGAAGTCTGGCTCCTCCTTGGCCGCGATGGTCGAACCGTGGTAAACGAGGGAATTGCGGTTCACGCGGCTCGTCATCACGTTTCCGCTGAACAGATTGGCGCGGAATTCGGCCGGAAAGCGGTCATCGTCGTAGAACACAACGCCGGCAATGGCCGTGGAGCCGTGGAGATGATCCATCATCGGGGGCACGAATCCCAGGCCGTCATGGGGCTTGCCAAAGCTCGGGTAATACCCGCCGCGGAGAAGTTGGTAAACGGGCTTGCTATGACAGTCGGCGGTAAACAGATTTCCCAGCGGGTCCATCGTCATACCGAATGGATTGACTTGGCCCCAGGTGTAGTGTTCAATCCGCGAGCCGTCCAACCGCATTCGATACGTGTTGCCCGAATGCATGGTAACCGTACTCCCATCGGCGCCGCGAACCGACGATTGATTGTTGAACCCATGGCACGCATAGAGCCAACCATCCAAACCGCGGCGAAACGCGTTTTGCATCCCATGCGTATCGCGCGAATAGTCGAACGGGCCGAAAAGTTTGGTGCGGCGGTCGGCGCGATCATCGCCGTCGGTGTCTTCAAAGAACTCAATATTCGGGATGTTGTACGCAATGACGCCGTTCTTATAGGGATAAAGCCCCATGGGAATGTTTAATCCTTCGGCGAACTTGGTGACGCGGTCGGCTCGCCCGTCGCCATCACGGTCTTCGAGTATCTTGATCGTGTCGCGTGCTGGGCGATCGGGCGGAGCGGGATAGGGATACTCGACGGTATCGGTGATCCACAGCCGGGCCCGTGCGTCAAAGGCCATGTTGAGCGGTTTTTGAATTTCCGGCTCAGCCGCAACGAGTTGAATCTCGAAACCCGGCGGAAGCGTAAACGCTTGCTGTTCGGCCTCGGGCGTAAGCGGGTCCGTGGTGCGCACGCCAGCGGCAAAGGGATCCTGGCCTTGTACTGCGGCGCTTAGTAAGAGCAATAATGCGGGACCAACAAAGGGCGACAGTTTCTTCATACGACAGGCGCGATGAAAGGCGGGCCGAAAGGGCAGGTCTGAGGATGCGATACATTAATCTTACCTGCCCCGGTGTCCACCGCAAGCGATTGAACCCGCCGTTGAATTTGTTGCGACCGTTACGACGCCAACCACGGCGGCGATATTTTCACATTTCTTGGCGATGCTCGCCGTCCAGGCGAAAAACACGTTCTACACTTGCCATCGGCGACCACCGGCGCCTGCCTTGGTTCGTTCGTTTGGCGCGGTGAAACGGAAGATGCCTCTTCTGCACGCCAGCGAAACCGCGCCGGCGTCGCTTGCCAAAGTGTGGCGGACCCCAGCTTTGCGCCGATGGATAGGACACAGAGTACGGAGAGCCGTAGGGCAAGGACGCGCCCCAGGACCGCCAGCGGCGGAGTTTTCGCCGCGACCCGTTCGCAAAGCGCGTCGATGTCTACACCCCGTCGCCTTACACGACATTTGTTCGCCTTGGGCCTGTTGGCGATAGTCGCCTTTCTGGCCGCTGCGCTGGCGTCTTATGATCCCGCCGACCGGGCTCCTCGGCTGATCGCTCCCTTCAATCATTTTTACCAGCCCGATGTGCTGGTCTATCCGCAAAATGAATCGCCGGCCAACCTGTGCGGACCGTGGGGCGCCTTGGCGGCCGACGTGCTGTTCACCGTCCTGGGATTAGGGGCCTATTATCTGGTCTTCTCGCTGGCGATTTTCGACTTGTTGCTGTTTCGCGGCCAGGTGATCGACTGCCCGCGGTCCCGCTTGGTGGGTTGGACGCTAACGCTGATTGCCGTAACCACGTTCTCAACGACCTTGTTTCCAACGGCCACGCCGGGTCCGGTGATCGGCGCGGGCGGGTACTTGGGAGAACTGAGCAGCGCGACGGTTCGCGCCCACTTTGCGATGGCGGGCGCGTTGATTATGACCACCAGTATGGCGTTTGCGGGAACATTGCTTTGCACGGATGACGTGCTGTTGCGCTGGGCCGCGTGGGCGGCTGGAAAAAGTTTCCGCGCCGGGCGCGTGACTGCCGGCCGAACGCTCAGTCGCGGGGGTCGTGACACCGCGACGGCCCCGCATATGCTCACAGCAAACCTTGCCGATGGCGCCCATGCCGCGACCACGCGCGGTGACACATCATCGCTCGAAAATGAATCGGGACGCGGAATTCCCGTGCGTGCTAAAACGAAAGGGACCAAGGACAAGATCGCCGCGACGTTACCCGAGTCTGGCAAGGCCGGCGCCGTGCCGTCGGAGGCGGCGGCGGACACATGGGCGTCAGAGGACGACGAAGCTACCGCGCCGGTGGTCAAGAGCAAGCCCAAGGCGAGCCGCAAAGAGAAAAAGGAATCGCCGCAGGAAGATCCCGTGGTCACGACGCGCGTCGATCCGCCGCTGAAGGTCCGCAAGCCGCACAAGCTAGACAAAGCCGAACGCGACGAGGTCCGCGAACAGTTGGACGAGGGGAGTCAGGCCGCTGAGGCCAGCGAGTATCAATTGCCCGACATCAACCTTCTGATCGAAGGCGAAGATTTTTCCTACGAGAACCAGGAGCAGGAAGTGCTCCGCAAGGCGCGGATTCTTGAAGAGACCTTCGCCAGCTTCGGTTTTAATGTGAAGGTGGTCGAGATCGAGACGGGTCCCGTCATCGCACAGTACGAGATCGAATTGGAGGCCGGCTTGCGGCTTTCCAAGATTACCGGCCTGGCCGACGACCTTGCCATCGCGTTGCGCGTGCCAAGCGTGCGCATCGTGGCGCCTATCCCTGGCAAGAACACGGTCGGCATCGAGGTGCCGAACGAGCAGCGTCAGGTGGTCCGTCTGCGCGAAGTCATGGAAGAGGCCGACTCCAAGATGCAAAAAATGCGGATTCCGCTCTTCCTGGGCAAGGACGTGGCCGGGAACCCGCTTGTCACCGACCTTTCGGCGCTGCCGCACTTGCTGATCGCGGGCCGCACGGGCACGGGCAAAAGTGTGTGCTTGAATGCAATCATCAGTTCGATCCTGATGACGAAAGGTCCCGACGAAGTCCGCATGTTGATGATCGACCCCAAAATGGTCGAGCTTTCCGGTTACGCCACGTTGCCGCACTTGATGCACCCCGTGGTGACCGACATGAAGAAAGCCGAGGCGATTCTCGCGTGGGCCGTGGACAAGATGGAGGAGCGTTACGCCCTCCTGGCCAAAGCGGGCGTTCGGCATATTTGCTCCTACAACCAACTAGGCGAAGAGGAGTTGCACGAACGTCTTCAACCCGAGGATGAGGAACAGAAGCAAAACATTCCCACGCAGTTGCCCTTCATCGTGATTGTGGCCGACGAGATCGCCGACTTGATGATGCAAGCCGGCAAGGAGGTGGAGCAGCACATCATACGCCTGGCGCAAAAGAGCCGGGCGGTGGGCATCCACTTGATTCTCGCCACGCAAAAGCCGACCGTGGACGTGATCACGGGCCTCATCAAGTCCAACTTGCCGGCCCGCATTTGTTTCCAAGTTGCTAGTCGCACCGACAGCCGTGTGGTGCTCGATGAAATGGGCGCCGAAAAACTGCTCGGCAATGGCGACATGTTGTTCCTCTGGCCGGGAACCAGCACGATCCTTCGCGGTCAGGGCACTTACCTGACCGACGAGGAAATCAACTCGGTGGTTGATTTTGTAAGCACCGGCGAGCAGCGCTTCGTCAAGGAGTTGGTGAATATTAAGCTGACCGACAGCGACGAAACCCCGGCCGCGGCACAGTTGTCGGAAAAGGACGACCTCTACGAGACCGCCGTCGATATCGTGGTCCGCGAGGGCCGGGGCAGCGTCTCGCTATTGCAACGAGCCCTGGGTATTGGTTACGGCCGGGCGGCGCGGTTGATTGACTTCATGGCGGAAGACAATATTGTCGGACCCTACCACGGCTCCAAGGCTCGCGAAGTGCTAGTTAGTCTGGAAGAATGGGAGCGCATGCAGGGCCACCGCAACCAAGACGCGGCGCCCGCGCGTCCCAAAACCATCATTCCGCCTCGCATGGCGCCTGTGGACGAGGAAGACGAGGAAGACGAGGAACTCGAAAGCGAACCGGACGAAGTAGCCTGGGATGACGACGTTAACGCAGAGGAAGATGTTGATGACGCCTGGCGCGTAGAGAACGCGTAAGAATGAAACGAGCCACGGATGGAACGAGGATAAGGAAAGCGAAGAGGAAATGTATTGGCCCCGCAATCCTTCCTTTCATCCGCGGCTCTCACACGTATCTCAGGCGATTAGGGTTCATCGAACAAGTGCGAGGCGAACCCTTGCTTGCGCCAGGCGCGGGGGACTGGAGCAACTAGATGAAGCGGCGTTTTGCGTACGGGGTGCGTTAGTTCCAAGCTCCGGGCGTGCAGTGCAATGCCCGAAGCGAACGAAGTGTGGGCGCCATATTTCTCGTCGCCAAGAATCGGATGACCGCGGTGCGCCAATTGCACGCGGATTTGATGTTTGCGGCCGGTCTCCAATCGCACTTCCAAAAGACTTGCGCCGACGACGACAGCCCGCGTGCGATACGAAAGTCGTGCTTCCTGAGCGCCCGGCGCGCCCCGCGAGACAACTTCCATGCGCCGGCGTGATTCGTTCTTCGCAACCCAATGAACGCATTCGCCCGAAGGTGGATTGAGGGTTCCTTCCACGATGGCCCAATACACTTTTTCGACCGCACGCTCGCGAAATTGGTCGGTCAAGCGGGCGGCGGCTTTCGACGTGCGGGCGAAAATCGTCACGCCGGTTGTAACGGCATCGAGCCGACTGACCACCCCCAAGTAAACATTGCCAGGCTTAGCGTACTTCTGTTTGAGGTACGCTTTGGCCTCGGTAAATAAGCTCGGCTCGTCGTCGGAAACGCCCATCGTCGCCAACCCCGCGGGCTTATTCACCGCCAGCAAGTGGTTATCCTCGTAAAGGATGGCGATGGTCGGCCGAGACATAACGACAACACATGGCGCCAGTAAGAGTATTGGATGAACGAAGGCGCCGCAGAGGCAGGGTTCGACACTCCATCACTCCCCGCTCGTCCCTCCCACTAGTAGTATCGGTTCACGAACATGCGGTACTCCCAATCGAAGACCGCTTCGGTTTTGTTCAAGGGGAACGAGAAACCGTTGGTGACGATTGTCTGGCCAAGCCGCACGTGGGCGCCGAGCGTTGAATTGATCAAGTCCAAATTCGCATTGCGGTCGCCAATCACGAGATTGCCCGACGCCACCGTATTAGCGTGCTCCAACGTCTTGTTGTAGTGCAATTCGGCCATGCCCGCCACGCCGCTGAAAAAGGCGCCGTCGTTGCGATACAGCCAGTATCCGAGGCTGCCATCGAGAAACAGCACCGTTTGATCGGTTAGTTGGCCTACGTGCCGCAAACCCGACCCGTCGGGATTCATCGACACGGCGCTGCCGTTCAGATCGTAATCCAATTGCGCGAAGGCATGACCAAACAGGTTGTAGCTGGGTGTAAACAACGCCGCCACGTACGGCGTGACGTGGACCGCCTCGTTGTCGAGTTCGATCAGCTTGGTTCCATCATTGAGCGACAGGCTCACGTCTTCGGCCGTAGGCAACGTGATCCCCATGCCGAACGCCATTTGCAATTGGGGCGCCTCGTAGAACAAGAACTTGGCCGCCAAGCTCACATTGCCGAACTCAGCGCTATCCAGATCGTTCGCGGCGTCGGCCAAAATTTCGCTGTTCAGCGTCAATGCCATGGGCACGCGAACTTCGAACGACGCAAGATTACCCAACGGCCCAATGAACGTCTTCTCAAATCCCGGCGTGAACCGCGTTACATCGACGCCGTTCGTCAGGAGCGGCACGCTGGAAAAAAATTGGTAGTCGAAGAACAACCGGTCTTGGGGCCGAGCGCTATTGTTCTCGGCCAGTTTGACCTTGCCAATGGCGCCGCCGGATCCGGGGTTCGGCACTACGATGTGCAAAGGAGCAGGAGAAAAAAGGTAGAACTGCTCAATGAAGAATTGATCACCGGTGAAAAACTCGCCCTGATCGGGTATTCCGTTGGCGTTCAGGTCGACCAGAATCGGCGTGTTGACGTTTGACGCCGCGTCGGCAAATCCATCTTCCGTCGCCAGCGTCGCTTCGCCACCTAATAGCGTCACATTGCCCGATGCACCTTCTTGTTGAATGGCGCGCAGGCGAATGGTATTCCTCGCGGTTTGATCGCCCGTATCAAGACGGAACGAGTCACCCGATAACAGCGTCCCCAGTTGTTGTCGCGTAATCGCTCCGCCTTGGGCATTCACGGCGCCGAAACCCCGTTGAGCACCCAGTACGTCGAATGCCACTTGGGCGTTGGGAACCGTGAAAGAACGGCTGATGACAGCATTCGTTTGCGGATCGCGTTGCTCGACCACAACGGGCTGCGGCTGCGAGGGAATCGATTCCCCAAAGTTTCCGCCCCCCACGGGCAAGAATTCCACCACGCCCAGTCGTCCCGGTTGATGGATGGAAACCACGTCGCCGGGCGCTCCGAAGAAGTCGCCAATGGCGTTGGGAATAGGCGAACTTGGCGCCGTGGGCGTGCCCGTGGCGCCAGAAAGCGAAGGTGTTTCAGCGGCCATGTTCGCCGCCGCCGCATCTTGCTCAGCCGTGGGAGAAGGAAAGTCAGGCGTCTGGGAGTCGGGCGACGCATCGGTCGGGCGTTGGGAATCTTGTTCGCGGCCGTCCGGCGCCGGTTGCGACGATTGCGGAGACCGCGGCGCGGGCGCATAACCAGGTGGCGCGTACCCCGGCGGCGCGTTGGGCATGGCAGGAAGCATCCCAGGCGCATAGCCCGGTGGAACACAAGGTCCACCTGGAGGACAGAAACCCGGATAGGCTCCACCTGGCGCGTAGGGTGGATAGTGCCCATATTGGCCTTGCGCCGTTTGAAGCGCGGCAATCGCGAGCGAAATCGCACATGCGCCAATCCATCCTGCACGGAGCGGCTCCTTCCAAACGCAGCGCCACCCGTGTTCCCCCCGATGCACCCCCATAATACCGCTCCCGCTTGCGAAAAGCTGGAAAGCTCGTTGCGCACCGCGCAACGTCTGGCGTTGCCGCCGAGATCGAACGATCTGTGCGCACGATCCGCACAATCGTTACTACCATTATCGCCCTCAGGACCGCCCCCCTTGAGAAGCGCCGAAGAATTTGCCGAACCGGCAAGCGCGGACGAGAAAAGTGGACTATTGTACGTCAGCACGAGATCCGCGTGTTCGACCGCAAAATCATTTGACCGCGGGAGTCTTGGCGTCCCAATTTTCATGCCCACCGCCGCCATGAGAAGGTTCGCCATTTTCGGCAGAACGCTCGAGCCCCACCGCCCGGCGCAACTCCTGAGCGATCCATCACAACTCGTCGTAAGGCCGGTGGCCCAAAAGATGAACGGATCCTGTCGCCTCCGCAGAGACCATCAGGCAACGGAGCGGTCGCCACACGACAAGACAACATCCATCGAATTGGAGACGCCACCCCGAGTGGGCTGCAAATAAACGAACCACCACGGGCGCAAACATCCGTGCAACCGCTTCTTGTTCAACGACGACAGTCGCGGGGTCGCCAAGTCAACATCAGGCGATTGACTTGGTCCATGGTGTTAACCACAAACCACAACATCTTGCTGAATATGCTTCCGCCAATGGACGCATTGACCAGCTTGCAGCGGTGTGCGATCGTCCTGGGAGCTTCTCACGCGAAGACGAAGCCGGATCACTTCAACGACTGTAGGTAGGCCAAGAGATCGGCTAACTGCTCGCGCGTTATCGCGGTCTCCAACCCGGCGGGCATGACCGAAATGGGACTAGGCGCCATGTGTTCAATCTCGGCCCGAGTCAACCGCACCTCCATTTGTTGCGGCGTGCGGAGATAAATTGCCTGGGCCGTTTCCGACGTGATCACGCCGGTGTGAACCTTTCCGTCGATCGTCGTGACCGCATAGCTTTCGAAACCGCGGGCGAGCGACGCGCTGGGGAACATCACCGCCTCCAAAAGATCACGTCGAACGCGGCGCTGCCCGACGGTCGATAAGTCCGGTCCTATCCGTGCGCCGGTGTCGTCGACACGATGGCACGACGAGCAAGCCGCCCGCTGACTGAAAAACACCACTTTCCCTCGCTCTGGGGCGCCGTCCGAGAGTGACTGCTCCAACTCGGCAAGACGACCGTGGCGGTCGTCGTCGGCTGCGGCTAATCGCGACAACAGCGGCTTGGAGGCATCGATGACCGGCGGGGGATAGTGTTGCACGACCTCGCGCAGGCGAGTGACGGGAAGACTAACCAAACCCGGCGACTTGGTCAGCGCGGCGACGAGTTTCAGGCCAATGTCGCTTTTGTCTTCCCGCTCAAAAGCCGTCAGCAACAGGGGAAGCTCCAGCGGACCGGCTTGCGCGACGGCATCCGCCAAGGTGCGATATTGCTCTTCGTTCAGAAGGGCCACGCTAAGGCCGCGGGCGGCCGCCAGACGCTGCATGGGGGGGACGGCTTCGCGAAGTTGCTTGGCCAACAGGTCAAATACTTTCTCGTCCAGCGTGCGCCGACCTGCAGCCACTCCAGCAGCCGCCTCAACCCGCAACTCTTCGGGCCAGCGTGGTTCGACCGCCACGTTGCGCAGCGCTTCGGCGAACGTCGGCGCATCGACCGCCATGACCGTCGCGACGGCCTGCCGCACAATGCGCTCCTGATCGCTTTCCAGGGCGCTCGCGACGCGTTGCCGCCACGCTTCGGGAAGGGGTTGTAAACCGCTTCGGGCGATGCATTCCAACAGCAACACGCGCGCTGCAGCAGGCGTCTGGGCATCGCCCAGCAAATTGGCGACAAGCGATTGAACTTGCGGGTCGGCGCGAAAGGCGGCGACCGCGCCCCGTACGGTCGCCTGCTGTCCCGAGGAAAGCGATTCTTGCCGCAAGAGCCGCGCGAGCAACGTGCGCGCTTCGTCGCCCCAATCAGCGTGCCGCCCAATGACCTCCAGCGCCGCGTTTTGGAGCGGCGCATCGTCCGTATCCAGCAAGGGCGCGACCAGCGTTTGCGTCAGGCGACCATGCTCCATCTGGTCCAAAGCGAGAAGTGCGCCCCGCCGGACACGCGGGTTGGGATCCTCTAAACCAGCGAGCGTCGGCTCGCGAGCGTCGATCTCGATCAAGGCGTAAATCGCCGCATGCTCCTGCACCCGATCCAGGTCCGTGCGCAACATGGCCAGCAAAGTAGGAACGGCGCTGGCGTCGCCAATTTGGCCCAGCGACGTGGCCGCCTGGCGGCGCACGGGCGGCGATCCGTTGGCGGCCAGTTCGCACAATTTCTCAACCGCGCCGGCATCCCGCGTCGCTCCGGCGCCCATTGCCGCCGCCTGGCGTACAGCGTCGCGCTCATCCTCCAAGGCCGCTCGCAGCGCGGCTCGGGCCGCGGGAGAGCCGATTCGCGTGAGCGCCCACACGGAGTTAATACGTCCAGTCACATCCGCGCTAGTAACTTGTTTCGACAGCGGCGGCACGGAGTCGTCGCCACGGCGGACTAGTTCATCGATCGCCCGTTCGCGCACGGCGAAACGTGTATCGCTCAAGTAGGGAATTAACGCCTCCGGCGAAAACGTCTTCCAGGCAAGAGTTTGCCCACGAGGATCGGCAATTTTCGCCACGTCCTTTTTCCTCACGCGGTAGATAGCTCCGAGGATGTTCGGTTTCGCAATTTGCGAGGTCGGGCAGCCAATGCGGAACCAACCGCCGGTGTCGATGACCAGCAAACTGCCATCGGCGTCCTCCAGACAATCCGTGGGATGAAAATCGGGACTATCGGCGGTAAAGAAATCCTGCACGTCGGCGCGGAACGTCGAGCCATGCCGCGCCAAAGCAGCGCGTACTACTTTGTGGGTATTGAACTCGGTGATGAAAAAATTGTCGCGGTAATCTTCGCCGAAAACGCTGCTGCGATAGCGCGTGGTCCCCGACACCGCAACGTGGCCCAAATTGTGCACCTCGGGCAAAACCTCACCGGTGCGGCGGAACTCCGCGATGCATTGAGGTTGGTCATGACGCGGGTACACGCCGCCGTGCATCCAGTGCACCAGGCAGTCTCCGCGTTCGCGATAAAAAAGATTGACCGTTCCCAGCATTTCGCCTTCGGGGGTAAAGTCAATTTCCACGGGGTTGTCCATGCCCCCGCCGCAGTGGACGCGCACGTCGCTACCGTCAGGCCGGCACGAGAAAATCCGAGCGGCGTGGCCCTTGCTGGTCACCGATCCATCGTCTTCCGTGAACTCGTGGCCGTGCCGCCCGTCGCACCAATAAATGCGCCCCTCCGGACCCCGAAAACAACCGTGAATGTCGGCCGCGTTGCCGGTGTAGCCGAATTTGGACACCAGCACGTCGCGGCGATCGGCCACACCGTCATTGTCGGTGTCTTCCAGCCGCCAGATATTTGGAGGCGAGGCCACGTACAAGGCGCCGTCTCGCCACAGCGCGCCTTGGGGAAACGTCATTTTGTCGGCAAAAATCGTGCTCGTATCAAAAACGCCGTCGCCGTTGGTATCCTCCAAGCGTCGAATGAAATTCGGCAACTGCTTTTCCAACTCGGCCGCGGGAAGATTTTGTCCGGCGCTTTCGGCGATATACAATCTCCCATGGTCGTCAAACGCGGCCAACATCGGGTGCCGCACCAAGGGAGGCGACGCCGCCGCCGTAACTTCGAACCCTTCGGGAACGTGGATCGGCGGGGGCGTGAACGGGGAGCTATCGTCCGCCTGCCCCGCTCCGGCGAGTATCAGAACCCAACCTGCAATCCCGAGGTAAACGCGCATCATTCGAAGCCTCTCGCGAAGAAAACAATCACGGCCAATGCCGCCACCATCATAACAACGGCGTTTGGGAGATGCATCCGTCTTGGATTGGATCCATCTCGCCTTCGCACACGTTTTCCTCAGGGAAGGGATTGGTGGAGCTTCGTGGGACTTCAAAATTGGGTGGCGCGCTTTGGAGTAAAAAGCAACAAACATCCCCAATCGGGCCAATAGCGGGCGACACGATAATTTGGCATACTAGCGAAAAGTGGACCCTCGGCAGGTCCGCCGTGCCTCGTATTGCATTCCACATCATCATGCCCGACCACCGCTCTGCCCGGCTTGTCCCGGAAACTCATCCTGCCTGTTATGTGTTTGAAACGCCGGCCGAAATGGCGCGGAAAGTGGCCCTGGAAATCGCCACTGTCATCCGTGAACGCAATGCATTGGGCCGTAACGCGGTGCTGGGACTTCCCACGGGTTCAACCCCGGTAAGTGTATATCGTGAGCTAATTCGAATGCACCAGGAGGAGGGACTCGACTTCTCGCAGGTCGTAACCTTTAACCTGGACGAGTATTACGGCGTGGAGCCAAGCCAACTCCAAAGCTATCATCGCTGGATGCGGGACCATTTTTTCTCGCATGTGAACATTCCCCCGCAAAACGCACATATTCCCGACGGCATGACGCCGCCCGAGCGCATCGCTGAACATTGCCGTGGTTACGAGGAGATGATCCGGACTGCGGGCGGGATCGACCTGATGTTGCTGGGCATCGGCCGCAACGGGCATATTGGATTTAATGAGCCGTTCTCGTCGGCCAACAGTCGCACGCGCCTGGCGACGCTCGACCCGATTACCCGCAGAGACGCCGCCAGTGACTTTTTCGGCGAAGACAATGTCCCCACGCACGCCATAACGATGGGACTGGCCACCATTCTTGATTCTCACAAAGTTCTCTTGATGGCGTTGGGAGAGCATAAAGCGAACATCATCCGCGAGACGGTAGAGCGTCCCGCGTCGGACCGTGTTCCGGCAAGTATCCTCCAACGTCACCCAGATGTGGCCGTACTCTTGGACGGCGCCGCGGCAAGCGAACTTTCGGGATGGTCCACTCCCTGGGTCACGGGACCGATCAAGTGGGACGACACCCTCATCAAGCGGGCCGTGATTTGGTTGTGCGAACAAACCGGCAAAGCGCTGTTAAAGCTCGATGACGACGATTTCCGCAATCACAGTCTTCATCAATTACTCCGCACCCACGGACCGGCGCAAAAGGTCGCCCATAACGTATTCCGCTGGTTGATGGACACCATTGAGTACCATCCGGCCGGTCGCGAGTCGAAGCGGGTGATTTGTTTTAGTCCTCATCCCGACGATGACGTTATCAGCATGGGGGGGTCGCTAATTCGCCTCGTCGAGGACGGCCACGAGGTCCACATTGCCTACATGACCAGCGGCAACATCGCCGTGTTCGATCACGACGCGCGGCGAATTGCCGATCTGGTGACCGAATACAACCGGCTGTTCGAAATCGACGTAGAGAAATCGCGCGAGGTCGAAGGCCAAGTGAACGACGGCCTGGCGAACAAGCAGTCCGGACGTCCCGATGTTGAACAAGTTCGGACCATCAAAGGCCTGATTCGCTGGAGCGAAGCCAAGGCGGGCGCCATGAAAGTGGGTTGCCGCGAGGAATGCCTGCACTTTCTCGACTTGCCCTTCTACCGCACCGGAACGGTGGCCAAGAAGCCGGTGGGCGAGGAAGACGTACAAATCATCCGCGCCTTGATCGAAAAGGTCCAGCCCCAGCAAATCTACGTGGCGGGTGATCTTTCGGACCCGCACGGTACGCATCGCGTATGCGCCGAGGCCATCTTCCAAACGCTTTGGGCGATGGAGCGAGACGGTCTGGCCACGCCGGAAGTGCTGCTCTACCGCGGCGCCTGGCAGGAGTACGACCTGCACGAAATTGAGATCGCCGTGCCGCTCAGTCCCAGCGACCTGTTGCTCAAGCGCAAGGCGATCTTTATGCACGAGAGCCAGAAAGACGAAGCGCTATTCCCCGGCTCGGACCCGCGCGAGTTTTGGGAGCGGGCCGAAGATCGCAATAAGGGCACGGCGGATCGCTATAACCAATTGGGCCTGCCTGAATACTTTGCGATGGAGGCATTCGTCCGCTGGAAAGGGAAACCCATCTAACGCCGGATCAGACGATCATGCCCGCCGACGACCAGGCGTCGCTGCTGGAGGAGATCGCGCGGTTGCGCCAGCGCGTGGCCGATCTGGAAGCGTCTCCGGTGCGCCCGGTTGCGGCGCCGTGGCAAAACGATTCGTACCTGCTCGGGGCCTTGCTCGATTATCTTCCCGACAGCATCTACTTCAAAGATTGCGAGAGTCGGTTTCTCCGTATCAACCGCGCCTTGGCGGAACGGTTTGGGATCGGCGCTCCCCAGCAAGCGATCGGCAAGAGCGACGCCGACTTCTTCAGCCTCGATCACGCCCGGCAAGCGCTGGCGGACGAGCAGGAATTGATGCGCAGCGGCCTCCCCATGATGTACAAGGAGGAGCGGGAAACGTGGCCCGATGGGCGCGTCACGTGGGTCGCCACCACCAAGCTCCCCCTGCGCGACCAGCAGGGCAACATCGTGGGGACGTTTGGCATCTCGCGCGACATCACCCGCCGCCTCCACGTTGAGCAGGAACTGCGCGAGGCGAAGGCCGCCGCCGAAGCCGCGAGCCGCGCCAAGAGTGAATTCCTGGCCAACATGAGCCACGAAATCCGCACGCCGATGAACGCCGTCATCGGAATGACCGAGCTAGTGCTTGGAACCGAGCTCTCGGCCGAGCAGCGCGAATACCTGACCATGGTGCTGGAGTCAGGCGAGTCGCTGTTATCGATCATCAACGACATTCTCGATTTTTCCAAAGTCGAAGCGGGGCGTTTAGAGTTGGAACGCACGGTGTTCAACCTCCGCGAGTCGCTGGGCGACACGATGAAGTCTCTGGCTTTGCGCGCCCATGACAAAGGATTGGAGTTGGCGTGCGACATCCACCACGATACGCCCGCGTTCTTGATCGGTGACGCAATGCGGCTGCGCCAAGTGGTGGTGAACCTGGTTGGCAACGCCGTGAAGTTCACCGAGGAAGGCGAGGTCGTGGTTTGCGTGGAGCCGCAACCCCTTTCCCCAGGCGCCGCCGAGCAGGAAGTCGCGCTGCGGTTCACCATTTCGGATACGGGCGTTGGAATTCCCAAGGAAAAGCTCCGCGCAATCTTTGCCGCCTTCGAACAAGCCGACAGCAGCGTCACACGCAAGTACGGCGGTACGGGGTTAGGTCTGGCCATCGCCAGCAAGCTGGTGGAGCTGATGGGAGGTCAGATTTCCGTCGAAAGCGAAGTCGGGCGAGGAAGCCGGTTCGAGTTCATCGCGCGCTTCGGGCGGGCAGAGGAGGCCGCGCCGATTCCTCCACCCGACAAACGGGTCATCGTGCGAGGCACGCGAGTGCTGGTGGTGGACGATAACGAAACCAATCGCCGTATCCTGGACGAGATGCTTACCAACTGGGGGCTGCGGCCCACGGTCGCCGATGGCGCCACGCAGGCGCTTGAACGGCTCACGGAAGCCGATCGCCAGGGAACGCCTTTTCGTTTGGTCCTGACCGACTGCCACATGCCGGTGCATGACGGTTTCTCGCTTGTCGAGATGATCAAGCAGCGAGATACCTTGGGCGGCACGGTCATCATGATGCTCACGTCGGGCGATCAACCGGGCCACGTGGCGCGGTGTGAATCGCTGGGCGTCGCAGCCTATTTGATGAAACCGGTCAAACAGTCGGAGCTATTTGACGCCATTGCCCTGGCGCTGGGCGTCACGGCCGCCGACGACGAGGATGAGTTTATAACTGCGGAAGCAATCCATTATCTGGGTCCGCTCCAGATTCTGCTGGCGGAAGACAGTTTGGTGAATCAAAAACTGGCGTTGGGGCTGCTGGAACGGCAGGGACACCGAGTATTTGTCGCCAACAACGGTAAAGAAGCCGTCGCGGCGTATACGACCCACCACTTCGATCTAATTTTGATGGATGTCCAGATGCCCGAGATGGATGGGCTGGAGGCCACGCGCATGATCCGCCAACTGGAGAAAAAAGCGGGAACGCATACCCCTATCGCCGCCATGACCGCCCATGCCATGCGGGGCGACCGCGAGCGATGCTTGGACGCCGGCATGGACGAGTACATCGCCAAGCCAGTGCGCGCCAAGGTCTTGTTTCAGACCATTGGCAAATTGTTGGATGGCGCCGCCAGGTCCCAAGCGGCGCCAGTGCAATCCGCCGCGGATGCGTCCCTCGTTCAATGGGATCAATCGCTCGACGCGGTTGGTGGCGACCGGGAACTGCTGGAGGAACTGGCAGCCGCATTCCTGCAGGAGACGCCCGAGCTCCTCGCCGGCATCGAACAAGCCGTGGCCGCGGGCGACTGCTCGGAAGTCCAACGGCAGGCGCACTCGCTTAAGGGGTCCCTGCGCTTCTTCGGCGCCGACGCGGCTTCCGAGACGGCGCTATGTGTGGAAGATCTGGGACGCCGCGGCGAACTAACGGCGGCGCGGGACATGCTGCCCGTGCTCAACGAAGTGGTTAACCGCGTGCAGGCGGCGATTGCCCAGGGGCCGCCCTGACTACCGCCCATTGGGCAAGGCGAACATTCGGGTTACATTGGGCGTCTTCTCATGTGGCGAGCTCGCCCCGCGAGTGTAACCCATGTGCAAACCCGACCCACTCCCTCGATTTCTGAAAAACTTTCCCGCACGGAACATACGCCATGGACATGGACAAACTCGTTTCGCTGTGCAAGCGGCGCGGCTTTCTCTTTCAGTCGAGCGAAATCTACGGGGGCTTCAACGGGTTCTGGGACTACGGCCCCTTGGGCGTCGAGCTGAAACGGAACGTGAAAGAGGCTTGGTGGCGCGACATGGTCCTCACGCACGACGAGTTGACCGCGCCTGCCGGCGCGCCCGAAGAATTCCAGATGGTCGGTCTGGACTGTACGATCATCATGCATCCTCAGGTGTGGAAGTGTTCCGGCCATTACGACCTGTTCCATGATTACATGGTCGACTGCCGCGAAACACGCCGCCGCTACCGCTATGACCAGGTTCGCGGTCGCTGGGTTGCCTTTCGCGAAAAGCGTGTGTTCATCGCTACCGAGTTGGAGGAAGGCGCCGAGCAGGACACGCAGCAGCGCGCCCTCAAGTTCTTGAACCTTCGCGCCAAGGACGCCGATCAACTGAAATGGGACGGCCCGGTTGTGTCTTTGCCGACGGTGAACGACCTGAGTCTGGTACTGGCGCCCGACGCGAAGACGCCCGGCACCTTGACCGAGCCGCGCGAGTTCAACCTGATGTTCAAGACCATTGTCGGCGCCTTGGGAAGCAAAGATGACGAGGCGTTTCTGCGGCCGGAAACGGCGCAAGGCATTTTCGTCAATTTCAAGAACGTCCTCGACAGCTCGCGCGTCAAGCTTCCCTTTGGCGTGGCCCAAATGGGTAAGAGCTTCCGTAACGAGATTACGCCGCGCAACTTCACGTTTCGGTCGCGCGAGTTCGAGCAGATGGAGATCGAGTTCTTCTGCCCGCCCGACGCTTCCCGGCAATGGTATCAATACTGGCGCGACCGGCGTTTCCGGTGGTATACCGAATTGGGATTGGCGGGCGAACGGTTGCGCTTGCGCGACCACAGCCCCGATGAACTAAGCCACTATTCGACCGGCACGGCCGATATCGAGTACGCCTTCCCTTTCCTCCCGGAAGGCGAGTTTGGCGAACTGGAAGGCATTGCGCATCGCGGCGACTTCGACCTGCGCAGCCACATGGAAGGCAAGCTCAACCCCAGCACGCGGCCGCTGCAGTTGGAGCTTGATGAATCGGGTAAGCCTCGTTGGCGAGGGAGCGGCAAGGACTTGACCTACTTTGACGCCGACGCCTTCGAACGCGACAAGGAGCGGCTTGGAGTCAAGTCATTCAAGGAATATGTGACGCAGCGGCAGGGCGAGTCGAACCCCAACTTGCCTTATCAATATGTGCCGCACGTAGTTGAGCCATCGGCCGGCGCGGACCGCGCGACGCTGGCGTTCCTGTGCGAGGCATACAACGAGGACGAAGCGCCCGATGAAAACGGCAAGTTGCAGTCGCGCGTCGTGTTGAAGTTTCATCCCCGGCTGGCGCCCGTAAAGTGCGCGGTGTTCCCGCTGGTAAACCGTGATAAGATGCCCGAGACGGCCAAAGACCTGTATCGCGCGCTCAAGAAGCGGTTCAATGTGTTCTACGACGACAAGGGCGCGATTGGCCGTCGGTATCGTCGGCAAGACGAAGTCGGCACGCCGTACTGCATTACGGTCGATGGACAGACGCTGCAAGATCAGACCGTAACGATTCGGGATCGTGATTCGCTCGAGCAACACCGGATGAAAATCGACGACTGCGCGGCCGAGTTGGAGCGGCGCTTGGGATGAGCCGTGTAGCTCGTACGGAAATTGATCAATTCATGCAACGAACCACTGTTGGGGGACGTATGGTGTTTCGTCCTACCGGGTCATGAAGCCTGCGTTAAGTCAAGTTTGCTCGCTAGACTCGCCGTTCGCGGCCGACGTGGAGGATTACGCGGCCGGGCACTGTAACGCGATGGAGCTATGGTTCACGAAGGCCGAGTCCTACGTCGAAGCGAACTCGTCGGATGCGGCGCGGCGGCTCTTGGACGAGCACGGTATGGCCGTTCCCGCAGCGTCGTTTCAAGGCGGATTGCTCGCGAGCCAAGGCGAAGCCCGCCGCGAAGCGTGGAGCCTGTTCGCGCGGCGGCTTGACCTGTGTCGCCAATTGGGGGTCGAAGCTATGGTGCTCGCCTGCGACGTGCCTGCCCCGCTGGGACAGCAGGACTTGGAGCGGGTGCGTCTGTCGCTGGCGCAGGCCGCGCAACTCGCAGGTCAACAGGAAGTACTTATTGCGTTGGAATTTCAAGCGCGTTCGGCGCTGGGCAGCAACCTACAAACGGCGGCGGCGCTGGTCGAGGAAATCGGCAATCCGGCGCTGGGATTGTGCTTTGATGCATTTCACTATTACGTCGGCCCCAGCAAACCGGAAGATCTCGGATTGCTCACGCGCGATAACCTATTTCACGTGCAGCTTTGCGACCTGGCCGATACGCCGCGCGAATTCGCCATCGACAGCGACCGCATCCTTCCTGGCGACGGCGACATCCCCTTGGCCCCGGTGATTGACCGCCTGCGTGACATTGGCTACGAGCGCGCCGTGTCCCTCGAATTGATGAACCCCCAGATTTGGCGCATCCCCGCGCGACAGTTTGGCGAGATCGGTATGACCGCCTTGCGCACCGTGCTGGGCCAAGCCGAGATGGGCTAGGCGGCCGATCTTTCGTACACTTCAGAAGTTATGGTCGTCACGCGTCGCCGTATCATGATTCATCGAGGTTGGTTTTCTAACCGGACCAAGTCTGCGCGTTGCTTGGTTCGTACTGACAATCCAAACATTGCGATGACAACACTCCATCCCCCCACCGCCTCATGCCCCGAGTGTACATCCCCGCGCAACTTCGCTCGTTAACCGGCGACGTCGAGCAGATCGACGTTGCGGGCCAAACGGTGCGCGAGGTCGTAGACGCCTTAGAAGAACAGTATCCCGGCATCAAAGCGCGGCTGTGCCAGGGCGACCAGTTGGCGCCGAGTCTTCAAGTGTCGATCGACAGCACGATGTCGTCGCAGGGATTGCGGGCCAAGTTGGGACCGGAAAGCGAAGTTCACTTTCTTCCCGCCCTTGGGGGCGGATGACATCCAGCCATTTGGTACGCGATGCCCGTCTCACGGGCGAACGTGCGTCGCCGTCACTTCATACGTCAGTGGCCGACCTTGCTCAAAGGAGGTCAGGCTTTCCATGGTTACCTGGGCGATTTGCGCGAGTGCATCGCGCGTGAAGAAGGCCTGGTGGCCGGTGATCACCACGTTGGGAAAGGTCAGCAGTCGAGAGAACACATCGTCGCGTATCACCCGCGCGGAAAAGTCCTCGAAAAACAAATCGGCCTCCTCCTCGTAGACATCCAATCCTAAGTATCCGATCTTTTGCTCCTTCAGTCCGTTAATCACGGCAACCGTATCGATCAACCCACCGCGACTGCTATTAATGAGCATCACGCCTGGCTGCATGCGTTCGATCGCGGCGGAGTCAATCAAGTGATGGGTTTCGGGTGTCAATGGCAGATGAAGCGTGATCATGTCCGACTCGGCCAGTAATTGCTCGAACGGAACATACTCGCCCCAACCGCGGCAATGGGGATTCTCGGCAATATCGTAAAGCAGCACGCGACAACCAAACCCACGCAGGATGCGAGCGACCACTTGTCCAATTTTTCCCGTACCCACGACGCCCGCGGTTCGGCCGTCCAAGTCGAAGCCCAGCAATCCATCCAACGCGAAATTCCCTTCCCGCACTCGGTTATACGCCTTGTGAATCTTGCGGTTGAGCGTAAGAATCAAGCCGATCGTGTGTTCGGCCACGGCATGCGGCGAATATGCCGGAACGCGTGTGACGCGCACGCCATATTGCGCCGCGGCGTCGAGATCGACGTTGTTGAATCCCGCACACCGCAAGGCGATCAGCCGCACCCCGCTCTCGGCCAAGCGGTGCATCACGGGGGCGTGAAGGTCATCGTTAACAAACGCGCAAACCGCGCAATGCCCCTCGGCCAGCTTACAGGTTTCGCTCGCTAGGCGCGGCTCGAAGAAAGTCAGCGAGTGCCCCGCCTCTTTGGCCGCAGCGCCAAGAAACTCCCGGTCAAAGCCTTTCGTGCTGAAAACCGCAGTCTCCATAATGCCTCGCAAAGGAGTGAACCAGGGCGAATGACCCGTAAGGACCTTATCATACGCCATGTGATCTATGATCTCGACGGGACGCTGGTCGATTCCGCGCTCGACTTTGACCTCATGCGGCGTGAGATGAACTTATCCGCCGGGGTCCCTATTTTGGAAACATTGGCCACCCTGGACCCCAGCGAAGCGAGGCGTTGTTGGGACATCGTCGAGCGGCACGAGTTGGCGGGCGCCCAGCGTGCGGCGCTCTTTCCCGGCGTACTCGAATTTCTTGCGGCATTAGCGGAGTTTGGCGTGTGCCAAGCCGTGCTAACACGCAATAGTCGCGCCGTGGCGCAGACGATGCTCCGTCTCATTCCGTTCCCCTTCGATGTAATCGCGACCCGTGACGATGGCCCCGCGAAGCCCGATCCGCAAGCGGTCGGGCGAATTTGCGAAGTTTGGGGCATATCGCCAAGCGCGACGGCGATCGTCGGCGATTCGCGATTCGATATGGAAACAGGCCGGCGGGCGGGCGCATGGAACGTGCTTTACACGCGGAACCGGCCCGTAACCGAGTTGGTCCATGCCCGGGAGGCCCACTATATCCTTGATACCTTCGAGGACGTTGAATCCTTTGTCGCCTGGCTTGCCCAACCGGGCTAGGGAGAAATAGGTATTCCTGCTAGAATCCCGCGCCCACGACAATCTCGCTTCATCCAAGTCAGGAACGGAATCCATGACTGTTGCGCTTCGCCGAGTTGCAGAAGGAACGGTGTGCCTTGCACTTCTCTTCGGAACGGCGTTCCCCACCGTGGGACAAAATCCGACATTCCCCCAAGGACGCCCGGCCGTAAACTCGCAGTCCGCCCAACCGCAACAAGGCTCCGCAGCTCAGGGTGCGGCTCCCTCGTACGTGCCGCAGGCCGCGAATGTGCAGCAAGGTCCCGCTCCCGCCGGAGCACCAAGACAAGGCGCAGCGCCAGCGATTGCCCCCCCGCCGCGCGTTCCCGTGGCGCCGTTCCAACTGACGCCTCCTCAAGAGGAGTACCTGAACCAGGTGCTCAATTATTGGGAATTCAAGAGTCGCCAAGTGGAGCGTTTTCGCTGCAAGTTCACGCGCTGGGAGTACGATCCGGTGTTCGGCCCGCGCGACCCATTCACGGCCAAAACCGAAAGCGCCGGCTCGATTATGTACTCGGCGCCGGATAAGGGCCTGTTTCACATCGAAAAGACTTTCCACTACGTAGCACCAGCGAATCCCAACGAGCAACCTCGGTACGAAGAGCGTGAGGGAGAAGTGGGAGAGCATTGGGTGTGCGATGGACAATCGGTGTTCGAGTACAACCATCAGCAAAAAAAGCTCGTCCAACACGAATTGCCGCCCGAGATGCGCGGCCAGGCCATCGCTAACAGCCCGCTGCCGTTTATCTTTGGCGCCAACGCGAACCAAATCAAAGAACGCTTTTGGATGCGCATTATCACCCCGCGCGAAGCCCAGGGAGAATATTGGCTCGAGGCGTACCCCCGGCATCAGGCCGACGCGGCGAACTACCAAAAGATCGAAATCATTCTGGACGAAACCGATTATCTGCCCAAAGCGATTCAGGTCTTCGACCCGACGTATGACGCGCGCCGCAATCCGAAGCGGACCGCGTTTGTATTTGAGCAGCGCGAAGCGAACTGGAATGTCACGCTTCAAAAACTCAATTTATTCCACAAAGAGTTCTACGAACCTTCGTTGCCAAGCGGTTGGAAGAAAGAAGTCCAGCGTTACAACCAAGGCGCTCCGCAGGGCCAAGGCCCAGCGGCCCGCACGGTTTCTGCGACGAACGGATCGCGCTAATTCGACGGCGCCCTGCAACTGCCCATATTGAAAGTCGGGTTTTGAACCCGACTGAAAAAATATTGGGAAAGGCCCAACCGGGCCGTTCTTTTCGGTAACGGCAAACCGCTTCTCGGTCCCCTCGCGAGCGGCACTATGAGCCGACGCGTCTTGCCTCGCTCGTCGCCATCTTTAAAGACCAGTTGCCATGCGCCACCATGTATAGCTCGCGCAACTGCCTGGGAAAAAAATCCGCGGCCAGCCTGAACCTTGCCGCGGGCATGGCCTCTTATTGATTAGCAACGCGGGGACCCATCGCCGCCTGGCGGTTTTCGGCAGGTTGATAATATCGACCTGGGAATTGCTTCGATGCGCCGTCGCAGGACTTCGCTGGTGAGGTCTTTCGCAACGCAACTGGGCTTCAACTACTGCGGCGGGGCCAGCGCTGGTCCGGGCAGCCGGCTGTTAACCGCCCCTGACGCGGGTTTGCTTCCTGCCGCCGCCGCTCGTAAGCCACGACATTGCGAGACGCCTGTTTGCGCTAATCTGGTAGAGCGGTTCGGCTTAAACCCGCGCGGTTGAGGTTTGGGTCCCTCTCCAGGCACTTTCATCAGGAAAGGTCGTTGGCTAGACAAACAGGCGTTCCCCGCAAGACAACGTTTTCTCGTTGCACAACACGGGGCGCGAGTCGATCCCCAACCGTTTCCGGTCTCTTGGGCAATTGCGTCTAGCTTCGATACGAGACCGAGTGCTACTTCGTTGACCAATCCATTGTGGGTGGGCTGGCGCTCAACCGGGCCTCATAAGCCTGGACCGCTGGGTTCGACTCCCAGACCCACAACTTTAGAGCGGAACGTCAGGGACAATATCGCTCCACCCCGGAGTTGGGTACACAAATGGGTAAAGCGGCTGGAGCGAGAATCCAGTGTCTGCGGGTTCGAATCCCCCTTCGGTTACTATCGAGCGGAGTGATGGCCAAACGCCGTTTGGGGGCAGGATTCGTCTGGCGGCAAATACGGTGTTGGGGTAGTCTTTGCAAATCTTACAAAGTTTGCGGGCCGCTAGGATACTTGTCTGTCGGCCCATAACGCCAAGACTCTTGCCGTTTTTGCATTCATCACGCCGATTCTGAATTCCTGCCGACGTTGGCGCGGCGTTTGCAAATTCCGATTCCCAATGCGACCGTAGGATGCGGCCGCCGCACAACCCTCCTGAGAGACCGTGAGCATGGACGCTCGATTGCTTCGCCCCCTCGTGGCGCTCTTCGCCTTTCTATCGTTGGGAGCTAGTTATCGCACCCAGCACTTCCTGATAACGGCCGCGACACCCGAGTTGGCGCAGGAGATCGGACAATACGCCGAGCATTATCGCCGAAATCTGGCGATTGAGTGGCTCGGTCGGGAATTGCCGCCGTGGAGTGATCCCTGTCCGATTCAAGCCCAAGTAGCGCCGAATCTGGGCGCCGGGGGCGCCACCAGCTTTATGTTCCGCGGCAATCAGCCGTTCGGCTGGCGCATGACGATTCAAGGCTCCCGCGATCGCATCCTGGATTCGGTGCTGCCCCACGAAATTACGCACACCATCTTCGCCACGCACTTTGGCCGGCCCTTGCCACGGTGGGCCGACGAAGGCGCATGCACCACCGTCGAGCACACTGCCGAGCGCCGGAAGCAAGAACAACTGCTCATCCAGTTCCTGACAACCAACCGCGGCATCGCGTTTAACCAGATGTTTGCGATGATGGAGTACCCGGCCGACATGCTGCCGCTGTACTCACAAGGATATGCGCTGGCGCAATTTTTTATTGCGCAAGGCGGTAAACGCAAGTTCGTCCAATATGTGGGCGAAGGCATGCAAACGAATAACTGGACCGCGACAACGCGCAAGTTCTACGGTTACGAGAGCCTCTCGGATTTACAAGTGACCTGGGTTGAATGGATCCGCCACGGACGGCAGACGCCCGTACCCGCCAGTTTTGTCAAGGCGCCCGAGATGCAATTGGCGTCATCGGGGCGCGAACGGCAAACGACCGGCGAGTCATCGTCGCCCTCCCGTGAACTCACCGCGGTCCATCCCACGTCGGCAGTCGCCAGCGTGGCCGAGGTTGCCGGGGGTAGTGAAGTCCGCGAGGCAGCACCTCCTGGCGGGCAAGCCGCCCAATTGTCTGCCGCGACTGCATCCTCGAAAAGCGATTTGACGCCACTCTCTCAAGTCGCCGCTTCCGATAGCGACTCGCTCGACGTCACACGCTACGCTCCCGGCTCAACGGCGCGGGTAGGCTTGATTGAACGCTCGGCCACCCGTCCACTACCTGTCGGCCGACCGGAACAACAGGTGCTCGAATGGGAACGCGGAGTGCCACGCGACGCCCGCGTGCCGCAAGAAACCTTGGTGCGCTAAGAACTTCGGCGACGAGGCCATGACGATCACCCGCGCGGGTTTCGTGGCTACGGCCCGCCGCATGTCAAAGATTTCTCGATCGACGTACAAACGCCAGCCATTGAATCCAAGCCAAGGCGGCGTCCAGGCGTCGGCTGCGCCGTTCACAACACAACGGTCTGGCCGGAATTCTCAATCATTCGCAGCGTCGGCGTCGACTCAATTGGCCGTGAAACCTTGGGGTGGGGTGATCGCTTTCTTGCCGGCGCGTCTCTGGGACCAACGGCGTGTTGCACGAGCGCGCACGTAGCAGTCGCCAGAGTCTCGCCATATGCGGATCGCGCCAGCCGTGGCTCCCCACGCCGCTCGTGCGCATTAACGACCTAGAGTTTGAGCCTTGCCGGCGCAGCTCGATTCCCCCGGACAGCCGCCCATTGTCACGGTGCGTGGTAATTACTTCTGGCAATGGCTCACAGGCTTCGGCGCAACAGGCTTCGGCGAGCGGGGAGTGTGAGCCGGCTGGTGGAACGGCCATTGGAGGTGGTGAAACTCGGGCGCCGCTGGCCACGGTGCAGCGCCATCAGCCGGCCGCTCGCCGTAGAATCTTGCGGCACATTTGTCGGGAGTTTTATTGTACTGGCCCGGAGGAGTACATTGGACGGCATGGCTTTTGTAGGATCCCAACGCAATTCTCGGACGACCAATTATGGCTCATTTTGTCACGCACTTGGAAAGCGCTCTCGACGGAACGGTGCTTCCCGCCGACCGGCTGCAAACCGTTCACAAAGATCGGCCGCTGTGGGTGCGGTATGACCTGGATGCGGTGCGTCGGTCGCTGACCCACAACTCGCTCCAATGGCGCCCCCCGACCATGTGGAGATATCGAGAATTGCTGCCGCTGACCTTCAACACGCCGCCCGTAACTTTGGGGGAAGGCATGAGTCCGCTGCTCAAGTGCGAGCGACTCGGCGCCGAGTTGGGCCTGCGCAATTTGTGGATCAAGGATGAGTCGCAACTTCCCACGGGGAGCTTCAAGTGTCGCGGCCTGGGAATGGCGATCACCATGGCCCGCCAATTTGGCGTCCGCCGCGTGGCGCTGCCCACGGCGGGCAACGCAGGAGGCGCCGCGGCGGCGTACGCGGCGCGTGCTGGCATCGAGGCGTATGTATTCATGCCGGAAGACACGCCTCGAATCAACCAGTACGAGTGCCTTGCCGCCGGCGCTCACATCTTTCTGGTGAACGGGTTGATTACGGATTGTGGCCGCCTCGTCCAAGAGGGAAAAGAGGCGATGGGGTGGTTTGACCTTTCGACACTAAAAGAGCCATACAGGATCGAAGGCAAGAAGACGATGGGGCTGGAGTTGGCGGAACAACTCAACTGGCGACTCCCTGACGTGATACTCTATCCCACGGGCGGCGGCACAGGGTTAATCGGGATGTGGAAGGCTTTCGAAGAACTGTCGGAGATTGGATGGTTGGCCGACGCGAAACGCCCGCGAATGGTCGCGGTGCAGTCTGACGGGTGCTGCCCCATTGTGCGCGCCTTCGACCAGGGGGATCGATTCGCCGATCCGTTCGCCAACGCCGCCACCATCGCCAGCGGCATTCGCGTGCCGTCAGCGGTGGGCGATTTTATGATTCTCGACGTGGTCCGCGCCAGCGGCGGCCGGGCGGTCGCAGTCGAAGAATCCCGCATCCGGGACTGGCTGCAAATGGGGTTCTCGCAGGAGGGAATCGCCCTATGCCCCGAGGCGGCGGCTTGTGTCGGCGCGTTGGAACGGCTCGTTCGTGACCAGTGGATTCGTTCCGATGAGCGCGTGGTCGTGCTCAACACCGGCGCCGCGCAAAAGTATCCTGAAGTAATTCAAAGCGATGCCCCACGGCTCGACAAAAATTCGGCGGTGGATTGGCAGCGGCTCGCGCGCGGGGGCGATTACCCTTAAAGATCTTGTATCGTTGAACGCGTTGTCAGGCGTGTGCTTCCGCCTCACAATAAATAGCGCTTTGAGCAAGCCGCCGCCAAGCGGAGCGGCTCCCCAAGTTGGCATTTTGGTGCTGCAAGAACCCGATGCGCGTGTCTGATTCTTTCTCGGTTGTCCACCTGGTCGCACCGAGCCGACTGCATTTCGGAATGTTCTCGTTTGGCGATGCGCGCCGGCGTCAATTTGGCGGCGTGGGGGTAATGCTCGACAAGCCCGCCCTGACGTTGACGGTCTCCCCCGCGGACCAGCTAGAAATCTCTGGGCCGCTGGCGGATCGCGTGGAACGGTGCGTCCGTCGATGGGCGGAGTTCGGAAAGATCGACATGACGCCACGCCGTTTAACTCTTGCTTCAGCGCCGCCACGGCATGTGGGGCTGGGTTCGGGAACGCAATTGGCTCTGTCGGTGGGCGCGGCGCTCAATGCATCCTTCGGCTATCCGCGGATGCCTCCCATCGAACTGGCGACCTGCATGGGGCGGGGGCTGCGTTCGGCCGTGGGAACTTATGGTTTCTTTTATGGCGGCCTGGTGTTGGAGGAAGGGAAGTTAGCCGGCGAAGCGCTGGCGCCATTAAGGGAGCGCGTCGTGATTCCGGCGGAATGGCGGTTCGTGCTTCTGCGGCCTCATCAGGGCGAGGGGCTTTTTGGCGACGAAGAACGCCGCGCCTTCCGCGACCTTCCGCCAACCCCCGAATCAGTTACGCGGCGGCTATGGCGGATTGCCGAGTCGCAGATGATTCCCGCGCTGCGCCGCGGCGATTGCGACGCATTCGGCGAAAGCGTCTACCACTTTGGCCGCGAGGCGGGAATGTGCTTTGCCGCTCGACAAGGCGGCCCATTCGCCAATGAGCGCGTCGCGCACTGGATCGAAACTATTCGTCACATGGGAGTGGCCGGTGTGGGGCAAAGTTCGTGGGGGCCTATAGTGTTCGCGGTGCTTCCGAACGGGAACGAGGCGAAAGCGTTCGTGGAGAAGTTTGTCGATCGTGTGGGAGACGAACCGCCACGGTGGATTATCGCTCCGCCTAATAATACCGGGGCGACACTAGAAATCGGGGGCGGTTAGACCATTTTATTACGATGGCGTGATGAGTACTCCAAGGAAGGTCACTCGCGCCGCGCGTGCCCCACCCCTCACGAACCAATCGGCAAATAGGCCCCGGCGTAAATTCGTCGCTTCAGAAGCGGCTTTTAGGCAACCGTCAGGAGACAACGCGTGCTTCGCTGCTAAGACGGCGAACGATTTCGGCCATATCGCCCGTGTCTCGCAGGATTTGTCGCTGACGGTCCGCCCAGGTTGGCCGCTCGGCCATCACTTGGGTGTGGCGAAGGTAATCGACGCAACCCAATTGTTCGGCAATGGGCGTAAGCCGTTCGACCAGCGATTTGACGATGTCTTTGACGGAGCGCACTTCATGGGTGTCGGCATTGACCAGCATAGCCCGATTGCCATACCGCGCGGCGCGCCACTTATTCTGCCGCACCATCATGGGATGGCTTTCGTGGATGTAGGCGCCGCCGTCGATCTTCTCCGAAAGGGCGTACACCAGGCATTGCGCCAGGGCCGCGAGCGCCAGCACGTCGTCCAGGTTGCCAGGCATGTCGCACACGCGAATTTCGACGGTGCCAAAGTTGTGGTGAGGCCGCACGTCCCACCAGATTTCGCGGATCGTGTTGATGAACCCGGTTTCGATCATGTGGTTCACCAGCCACACGTATTCGCTCCAGTTGCGCATGACCGTGGGCAAGCCAGCCGTTGGTAACCCTTCCATCACCTTGCAGCGGTGGGATTGCAACCCCGTGTCGCGCCGTTCCCAATAAGGACTGCTGGCGCTCAGGGCCAGGAACGTAGGGAGGTGCGCCATGATGCGGTCGCAAATCATCACGGCTTTGTCGCCCGAATCCACGCCAACGTGCACGTGCAGCCCAAACGTCACCAGCCGACGCGCCATTTCCTGGAGCAGTTCGACCAGGTTGAGGTAGCGTTCATTGGGCGTGACACGCTGGTTCTGCCAAAGCGAGAAGGGATGCGTCGCCCCCCACCACAGTGCAACGCCCACCTGGTCGGCGGCTTTCTGGACCGTGACCAGTTTCCCGCGCAGATCCGCCTCTGCGTCGGACACTGTTTTGCATACCTTGGTGTTGACCTCGACGCAGCATTGCATCAACTCGGGCTTGTAACAGTCCGTTTCACCTGAGTCGAGCAACTGGAGCAACGGTTCGATCGAACTGGAAAGCGCCATCGATTCGCTGTCGACCAAGCCGAACTCCAATTCGACGCCCAGCGTGGGGTAATCGTTGGTGCGAAAAGGTAGCTTCCCCATCGTGCGGCTTTCTGCAATGCGTCGCGGCGGCCAAACTGGCCGCCGCGCGCGGCCTTTCGATTAGAACACGCCGCCGATAATCTCACATCCGGGAACCGCCGCCTTAAACGCATTGATCCCTTCCTCGCTGACCGATGTATTCGAAACGTGCAGCGTCTTGAGATTTTTCAATCCGTGGAGTTTGGCCAGTCCGTCGTCGCTGATTCGTGTGCGGCCCAAGTGAAGGAACGTCAAGTTCGTGAGTTTCGCGACATGTTCCATGCCCGCGTCGGAAACTTCGTTATTGTCGAGGTTGAGCCACACTAGCGCCGGCATGTTCGCCAAGTGGGTTAATCCGTCGTCCGAAATGCGCGTGGACCAAAGGTTGAGGCTCTTCAAGTTCTTCAGCGCCGTCAGGTGACCTAGGCCCTCGTCGCCAACAATTGTCTCGCTCAGGTCCAGGTCAAACAACTTTGGTAATTGCGCGATCGACTTCATCGCCTCGTCATCGGCGTAAGTGCCTCGCAAATTGAGTAGTTCCAAGTTCTCAAGCGGAGTCAGGTGCTGCAGTCCTTCGGCCGTCAGGGGACGATCGTGGAAGGAAAGATCCTTGAGCTTTTTCAATCCTTGCAGATGCACCAAGCCGGCGTTGGTGACCCCCGTGCGATTCAGCGCCAGGATTTGCAGGTTCTCGTGACCTTTCAAGTGCTCTAGGCCCGCGTCAGTAAACTGTTCGCCGTACAACTTGAGAAAGCGAAGCTTCTTGAGCGGCTTGAGGTAAACCAGCCCTTGGTCGGTTGGCCGACCAAAATTTTCGCTTACATCGATCGCTTCGAGCGAGGGGATCTGTCCGAAAATTTCAAACGAGGCGTCGGTGATGTCGCTAAACGGCAGAAACAACCGCTTGAGGCGGGGTAGTTGCGTCAGGGGTTGAAATTCGGCGTCCGCGGCGTTGCCGCGTTGGATGCGAATCTCCTCAAGGCTCTCCACCTGCGCCAGGTTCGCAATTCCGTCCTTGCCCACGCTTGGCCCTTCCAACACGATCTTCTTCAGATGTTTCAATTCCGTCAGGTGCTTCAGGCTTTCATCCGTCGCCGCGGGGCCGACAACTTGCAGTTCGCGCAGATTATAGAGGCCCGCCAGATGCGCCAAGTCTTCGGTCGTGAAGTTGGCATTGCGCGTGAGCGCTACGGCGATGATGTTTCCCGCTGGGTCCGTCTTCAAATCGACGCCGGAGATGCCTTGAATGGCCTTGGCCGAGGCGGCGTCATCCGGTTCCACGGTGGACGAGGTCGCCGAGCCTTGTTCATCCGTCGCCGCGTGATTGGCGTTCGCGGGGTCGGCTCCCGTCGATGCGGACGAATTCTCGCTTTTTTGACAACCGGCGGCGAAGAACAGTACTAGCGCCGCCATCCAAATTCGACTCATAATTGCTAATCTCCTGATTCTCTTAATCCAAAATCACCGACCCCAACCGTGTGAGGTCCTAAGGTTGGGAAGGCTCTTCCGCCGCGTCATTGGTGATCGCATCGCTTACACCTTTACCCAAGGCGCGCCCTAGCGATCGGAAAAGGGACGGGGTGGCGACTTCCTCCTCGACGGGCGCGACCTCCGTCGCATTTTCCGAGACGCCCGAACCGTCCGCGGCATCAACCGGTCGCGCGTGAGGCGTCGCCGGTTGCGCCGGACGAACCGGCGCGACAGGCGGGGCGGTAACGGCGGGCTCAGGCTGCGCCGCCGGAGACGTTGTGACGCCATTCGCGGCTGGCGTGGCGGTTTCGGAATCCTTGCGCGAGCAAGCCGTAGCGGCCAGGGCGATCCCCATTACGGCGACCGTCAAAATCCAGCGTCCGGTCATCGGATCATTCCTCATTGGAAGAACCTGCAGGTTCAATAAGGTTTCTCTGATCGTTCCCATCGAGACATGGTTTAGTGTACGGGGCGCCCCCGGCGTTTGGCAATCCAGTCGGGCGTGACAAAACGGCGTAGCAGATTATCGATGACCGTATCCAAAGTCGGACCAACCCGGGACGCGAGCAAGGGCTCCTCGTCCAGTGACTTCCCCTCCCGCTCTTGAAACCCGCTCCACGTCAATCGAAAAGTCCATTGATTGGACACGGCTGCCGCATTTACCCGGTCCATCACGCGCACGGCCCACAGAACTCCAAAGCGGTCGCGAAAATCGCGCCACAGGCAATCGTAGCCGGGCTTGCGCGTGCGCTGCGTAGACGTCTCGATCATCCGGGCCAGGGCAGTCGCCGCCACAAAACAGACGAAGGCCAAGGCATAACGATTCCCGCTTCGCCAGTCCTCAAGAAGCGGAAGATGAGGTGCAAACCAAAGAACCTGGCCTAATCCGAACAACATCGCCGCGGGCGCCAACGGCGTCGGAAGCCAGTTGGCCACGCCCACGACCACCAGACCCGCCAAGAATAGCGAGCGAACGCCGTGAATCGCGAGGAATTGCCCGCGATGAAGCACCAGGTTCTCCAGCGCTGGCAAAGCCACAACGCCCCACATGGAAAACACGACAAAATGCCACGCGCGATGATGGGGGCGCCGCGCGCCCAAGACCGCCATCAGCGGGCAGAACGTGAGCGCGCCAACGAGAAAGCGAAGCGACTCTACGCTCGCTAGATCGTGGAGGTCTCGGAGCGCGACGCAAATCTCGACCACCGTCAGCGCCAACGTTGCCGCAACAGCCCACCACCACGCGCCGCAGAGAGTCGTTCCTTTGAACCGGCGCCGATACTCCGCCAACAGGGCAATTTCCGCCGCGGCCGCCACGTAGAGTAATGATTCATTCTTTACGAACCCGGCGAAAACGTCGAAACCCGGCATATCTACCAACGATTCTTCCCGAGTTACTCCAACCATCGCGAGCGCGACAATCCCACCGCAAGCCCCCGCGCGCATCGCCAGCGTCTTCAAGAGCGCTTGTACCGCGGCACGGAGTTGTGATTCAGGTTCCGAATATAACGACGACGCGCATAAGGTAATGTGGCAAAAATGCAACGGTGGCGTTTGCTCAACGCGGAGCGTAAGGCATGTTTACTTACGTTAACAGCTTACCAAGTTATCTTACGTTCGACGTGTAGGTGTTCGCCATGAAGCGGCAATGTTTATGGGTAGCGGCGGTTTTTGTTGGCGCTGGCGCCACAATCGCCAATGCGGCCGGCGTTTCGCATTTGGCTTGGAATGAGAACGAAGGCCCGACCGAAATCGAGGCCGGCTCGCCTTCCGACGTAATCGAGAATCCACCGGCCGCCCCGCTCCCGCCCATGCCGCCGCGCACATCGGCCGCACCCATTGGGTACCATTCAGCATCCGCGCCGATGGCCGCCGCCGGTTGCGCATGTGATGACGGCGTTACGGGATGTTGCAAACGCGAGTTCTCGCCTCTTGATGGAGTTTGGGGCGGATACTGTGCGGAGAAGGCTTGCGCGGATCCAACCCACACTTGTTTCGATCTGTTGCACTTGAAGCCCTTTGGGTCATGGGACTGCTGTCCTCCGCAGCACTGTTCCACGGCGCCGCCTGCTTGCCATGAAGCGCCGGCCTGCGGCCCATGTCATGGTCGCCGCGAGACGTTCGGACTTCCCAAGTTGCGGCTGCCCAAGCTCTTTTGTGCTCCACCCGCGCCAGTGGGATCTTGTGCAACGCCTATCCACCGACCTTGGAATACTCCACGAGCGTGGGGATTGCGGCAATCTCCCACGTCCGACTGCGCTGCCTGTGAAGCAGGCGACGACGTTTCCGCACAGGGAGCATGGTCGCAACCCGAGGCTGTCGAATCGCCTGTCGTGATCGAGGCGCCGGCCCCGAGCGATCTCCCTGAAGTCTCGCCTCCGGGCGATATCACGCCCGAGTTGCCGCCCGCGGAACTTCCCGACGAGGAGGACCAAGGTTGGCTACCGTTACCGAGATTTCAACCCACCACCCTGTAACACGATTTTTTCGAATTTCCAGAATCGGTTACGGACGGGAACCGCGCCTAGCCGATACCCTTTCTACCACCCAGCCGGGAGGGCAAGCCACGGAATGGCTTCGCATGAGGATCAAAGGTCATGGCCTGCCGATGGATCGGCCCGCCGTGACCTTTTTTCGTGCGCGCTCCGAATCTCGCCTCTGAGTCGTTGCTCGTCGACGGCAAAACGCGAAGCGCGTTTTTCTTTGCCTCGCAGCACACTCTTTAGCCATCTTGTGCTAATCGCTACCCCGATCCGAGGCTGGTTAGCAATTTCTGGCGAACCTTGCCGTTTAGGAAGTCGGCGCGCGACTTGGCGATCCGTCGTTAAATTACGAAAGATACGACGGTGCGGAAGGCGCGGCCCAAAGCTTGTGCGGCGTCTGCGTCGATAGTGAGGTTCGGTGCGCTTGCGCGCGGTGGCTCCGTTTCTCATGCCGCGATCAACCCGATGCAAAGATTGCTCGTTCTCCTGCTGCTCGCGTGCGCCGGCTGCGCGCATCATCCGGTTCAAGTAAAGATGCAGGGCGACCTGAACGCGAACGCCTATACCTACATGCCCGCCAACAACACGGCCCCGCGCATGCGGACGGCGCCAGTCGGCGATTCGTGCAATTACGGCGACGCCAAGGTGGGAATAATTGACGTCGATGGCGTGTTGCTCAACAAGAACATGACCGGGTTTGGGTCGATGGGCGAGAATCCGGTCGCCTTGTTCCGCGAAAAATTGGATGCGGCCGCCGCGGACCCCAGCGTGCGGGCGATCGTCTTGCGTATCAATAGTCCTGGCGGCGGTGTGGCCGCGACCGACACCATGCGGCACGACTTGGAAGCGTTTAAGGCGCGCACGGGCCTGCCCATCGTCGCCTGCTTGCTGGACGTTGGCGCCGGCGGGGCGTATTACTTGGCGCTTTCAGCCGATGTGATTATCGCGCAGCCCACAACCTTGACCGGCGGCGTCGGCGTGATTCTGAACCTCTACAACTTGGTGGAGGCGATGAATATGCAAAATGTGGTTCCGACCCCCGTGCGCTCCGGCGACTACATCGACCTGGGATCGGCCGCCAAACTGGCGGAAGAGGAAGAGCGCGACATCCTCCAGCGCATTGCGGACGATTACCATGCCCGCTTCCGCCGCGCTGTGCAGACGGCCCGTCCACACCACCCGACGCTGCAAATTGAGGATTTCGATGGCCGGATCTTTACCGCGGCCGAGGCCCTGGACCGCGGATTGATCGACCAAATCGGCTACCTCGATGACGCGCTCATGGTCGCGCGGCAATCGGCCGGTTTACCGCCGCAAGCGCGCGTTGCGCTCTTTCGACGGTGCAATGACCGATCGCTGACGATCTACGACGTGACACCGAATATCCCCACGCAAGGCAGCCTGTTCCCGCTGAGCATCCCCGGTCTTGATCGGGCGCAAATGCCAACGTTCTTGTACATGTGGCAGCCCGAGCCGTTGTTGGAAAAGACGGGCGGCCGATAAACCGTCGTCCATCAACGCTTTGCGCACCGCCGCAAGTTTCCCGAGGAGGTTCTGACATGCATTTCAGACTGGCATGGCAGTTCCTTCAGTGTGCGCTGCTCGTTGGAGCGAGTGACCGCCATTGAAGCTGTCGCTCGATCGTGAAAAACGCTGTAGCCCGCAAGGGCGGCAATCGTGCGCCAATTCGATGACCCTCGAAATGGGGAAGCGACAAGGCGGCGGGAACCGTTCTCTGGTTTGTGGGTTGATGCATTCGCCAAGATCGCTTCTCTTCTGGCGAGCCGACAGGAAAAACGCTATTCTGCTGGCGTTCCCACAACTGGCCCCCGGTCGGAGATCGATATGGCAGACGCAACCGAAGGCGATGTCGTCAAGCGCTCGTCGGATAAGAGCAAACCGCCCGGCAAGGGCGCGACACAAAGCATCTACCTGGTGCCATACCCCAAGATCATTTTCCTCTACCCGACTTTCATCACCGCTCTGGTCATTTCGGTGATCCTGACCATGACCAGTAAGGCAAACGTTGGCCCGGACGATACCGTCGCCGTGATTTGTGCGCTAGTGTTTCTTGGCGTCACGGCCATGAACCTGGTGGTGCTGTCATTCGATTTTCCCCGGGGCACATCGCTAACGCTTTTCTTCTTTCTGGCCGCGATCGTGCTGGGCCTGGTCGTGTTGTTTATCTTGAAGCCCAATTTGCTACCGGCCGTGGGCGACGTGCTCAAGGAAGTGCGCCCGGTGGCAAACGCCACTTTCTATTATTTGGTGTCGGGTTTGTTCGCCGTGTTGTTTGTTTTTGTATTTATCGTGGTGCGTTTCGATTATTGGGAAGTCCGCCCCAATGAACTTCTCCATCATCACGGAATCCTGAGCGATCTCAAGCGATTTTCAGCGCCGAACCTGCGAATCGACAAAGAAATCAACGACGTGTTCGAGTACGTCCTGCTGCGCTCGGGCCGTCTCATCCTGCAGCCGAGCAGCGAACGGCGCGCGATCATTCTCGACAATATTCCGTTTATCAGCCACAAGGAGGAGCAGATTACGCGCATGCTGGGCGCGTTGCAGGTGCAAATGCGCGGAGAAGAACATTAATCGCCATGCATCTTGATCCGAAAGTTCAGCAGTTCCTTGAACGACATCACACCGCGGGCGATACGCCCCCCAACGTGCTGTCCCTGAGCGAAGTGCTCCGCCAGGTGGAAGAAGCAAGCGTTTCACTCGGGCCATCGCCTTTGGTACGTTCCGTGGAAGACCGCCATATCGCTGGATCCGGCAGCGAGATTCTCGCGTGCATTCATCGCCATACGGGAGCCCCGCGGGCGCCCAGGGTCGTCTGCTTTCATGGCGGAAGTTGGGCGATGGGAAGCATCCCTATCCACGACAAGTTACGCGGCGAATTGACCCGCGACGAGGGCGCCGTGGTCGCGTCGGTCGATTACCGTCTCGTGCCCGAGCTAATTCTGACCTGAGAACACGATCCGTTACGCGACGCAGCGGGAGCCTGTACGCATCGTCGGGGTCGAGGACAGACGCCAGGTTCAACTGACGCGCTACCATGGAACGATTCACGGCTTCCTGCGCCGCGCGTATGAGTTCACCCAAGCGAGAGTCGCACTGGCCCAGATCTACCGCTCCTCGCGCAGAATCGCCAACTACCAAAGACGGAATGACCCAACGATAGACACGCTCCACGACGACGGCGTTACCCATTGCTGAAGTTTTCCTCGATCTTGATAATCAACCCTGTCGGCGCCAGATATCCATCCACTATTCCCCACGGCAATACCCTTGAAACTGCTGCGCAGCCTGGATGAATTAACGGCCGATCTTCGCGGCGGAGCGGTGGCGATCGGCAACTTTGACGGTGTACATCGCGGGCATGCGCGGATCGTGGAGCGACTGTTGGTGCAAGCGCGGCGGGTCGGCGGTCCGGGAATCGTCTTTACCTTTGACCCACATCCAGTCCGATTGCTGCGGCCCGAAGCGTGCCCACCTCCCCTCACATGGACCGACCGCAAGGCCGACCTGTTGTCGGAGCTAGGCGTGGATGCGATGATTGCTTACCCCACCAACGAGGCACTGCTATCGCTCTCGCCAGAGGTGTTTTTTCAACAAATCGTGCGTCAAGCGCTGGATGCCCGTGCGATCGTTGAAGGCCCCAACTTTTACTTTGGCCGCGGACGGGCCGGAGACATCGCTTCGCTTGGCCGGTTGTGCGGCGAGTTTGGCCTGACTTTGGAAGTGGTGGAGCCGATTGAAGTCGGAGGCGAGATTGTCTCCAGCAGTCGCGTCCGAAATTTGATTGCCGAGGGACAGGTTCAAGATGCGGCTCAGTTGCTTACCCGGCCCTACCGCATTCGGGGGATGGTCACGCATGGCGCCGGGCGCGGCTCAAAAATCGGTTTTCCCACGGCGAATGTGGCCGCTATCGACACGCTCTTGCCAGGCTTGGGTGTCTATGCGGGGCTCGCCACGGTCAACACCGTGACGCGGCCGGCGGCAATCAATATTGGCCCCAACCCCACGTTTGGTGAGCAGGGTGTCAAAATCGAAGTGCATCTTCTTGAGTTTCATGGCCCGCTATATGGCGAACCAATCGAGGTTGACTTCCTGTCGCGACTAAGAGAAATTCACCATTTTTCCTCGGTCGAGGAACTGCAAGTACAACTTCAGCGCGACATCGCACACACACGCCAACTTGCGGAGGGTCCGGCTCGAGAGGCCGGCAGCGCGGGCAAACCGTGACAATTCATATACCCGCTCTGGCGCTGGTTCCGGCGGTTGAGCAACCTGCTTAATTACTCGAGGATATTGCCATGCCGATTAACTGGCCGCGATTCGTGGAGGTCGTCCAAACGCACCAAAACTTCGTCCTGACCAGCCATGTCCGACCCGATTGCGATGCGCTGGGCAGCGAACTGGGCATGGCGGGGATTCTCGAGTCGCTGGGCAAACGGGTGCGCATTGTCAATGGACAAGCCACGCCGCCCAACATTGCGTTCATCGACCCACACCGGAAGATTCTAACTCTCGGCCAAGACGTGCGGGCCGAGAATCTTCACGATGCGGATGCGCTGATGGTGCTCGACACCAGCGCCTGGGCGCAACTTGGACCGATGGCCGACGTGGTCCGCGCCTCGCGCGCGAAAAAACTACTCATGGACCACCACGTCGGCGAAGATGACTTGGACGCCGAACTGTTCAAAGATACGACCGCGGAGGCGACGGGCAGACTGGTGGCCCAAGCCGCGCAGCACCTGGGCGTTCCGCTAACGGCGGAAATCGCGACCCCATTGTTTGCGGCGCTGGCCACGGACACCGGCTGGTTTCGTTTCGGCTCGACCACGGCCGCCACCTACCGCGTGGCGGCGTCTTTGGTGGAAGCAGGCGCGTCGCCGCCGGCAATTTATTGCGAACTATACGAGCAAGACACATTGGGGCGCGTCAAACTGCGGGGACGCATTCTGGAGCGGGTCGAGGTGGAATTGGACGGCTGTCTTGCCCATACCTACGTCCGCAAGAGTGACTTCGACGAAACCGGCGCGCTGCCCAGCGATACCGAGGACGTGATTAACATGACGCTGGCGATTGCCGGCGTCCAGGCGGCGGTCATTATGATCGAACAACAAACCGGCGGCTTCAAAATGAGCTTCCGTAGTCGCTGCAGCTTGGACTGCAACGAACTGGCTGGCCAGTTCGGCGGGGGCGGGCACAAAGCGGCGGCAGGCGCATTCCTGAATGCCTCGTTTGAGGAAGTGCGGCGCCGCGTGCTTGACGCTGTGCGCGCCGCCATGCGATAATCGCCACGCCAAACGAAGGGCAAATGCCCAATCTATCCTTGACTCTGTCCCCAAAACCCACCCCGCGCCTTGGCGCCGCTTTGCACGCCTTCCCTCAGTCCCGCCTGATCAAGTTCTGCCCAGAACGACGAGGAGCCATTGATTATGGCCAAAGAAAATAGTCCCCCTACCGAGTCTCCCAACAATCCCGATCCGGCGTCCGTCGCCGAAGCACCGCCGCGACGCAATTTCCTGGTCTCCTTCTTTGCGGTGACAATCGGGGCCGTCATTTCGCTGTTTCCCTTGGCGCCGGGCATTGCCGTGTTGCTCGATCCCGTGTTGCGCCGCAAGAAGAAAACTGGTGATGGCGCGGAAACCGCGGAGTTCGTGCGCATCGCGGCGCTGGAATCGGTTCCAACCGGCGGCGCGCAACAATATCCTGTGATCGCCGATCGAACAGACGCCTGGAACCACTTTCCCAACGAGCGCGTGGGCGCCGTGTTTTTGCGGCGGGTCGGCGACAACAACGAACGTGTTCAATGCTTCAACGCGGTATGTCCTCACTTGGGCTGCATCTATTCGTATGTAGCCAGCCGCAACGAGTTCTATTGTCCTTGCCACAATAGCGCGTTTGAAATTACGGGCGAGAAAATCGAAAGCGAAGGCCGCGTGAACCCAAGCCCTCGTCCGCTGGACGAGCTAGAGGTCGACGAGAAGCGGCTCCAGGAGAGCGGCGAAGTGTGGGTTAAGTTTCAAGATTTTTACACCGGCGTCGAAGAAAAGATTCCCAAGCAATGAACAGATTCCGTGACTGGCTTGAGCATCGCACCGGCGCGGGCGCGGCGATGCATGAGGCGCTTTACGAGAACATTCCGGGCGGATCGCGGTGGCGGTTCGTGACAGGAAGCATGTTGGTCTACTGCTTCCTTACGCAGGCGATTACCGGCTTCTTCTTATGGATCGCCTATAGTCCCAGCAGCCAGACGGCGTGGGAGAGCGTCTATTACATCCAGAACGAAATGACGCTGGGCTGGTTCCTGCGCGGCATTCACCATTTTACCGCGCAGGCAATGGTGATTCTCCTGGCGCTGCATTTCCTGCAAGTCGTGGTGGACGGTGCGTATAAAGCGCCGCGCGAATTCAACTTTTGGGTAGGCCTCGTACTGGCCCTATTTGTTCAAGCGCTCGCCTTGACGGGATATCTTTTGCCTTGGGATCAAAAGGGTTACTGGGCCACCAAGGTCGCCACGAACCTGATGGGCTTGACGCCTGGATTCGGCGCCGAGGTGCAGCAAGTCGTGGTCGGAGGGAGCGACTACGGCCACTTTACACTCACGCGTTTCTTCGCCCTGCACGCGGGGTTGTTGCCCGCGCTGCTCGTGATGTTCCTGGTGATTCACATCGCCCTGTTCCGTCGGCATGGCATTACGGCGCATCCGCACCCGCGGCGGCGCGACGAGTTTTTTTGGCCGCATCAGATTTTCAAGGACGCGTTGGCGTTTTTTCTGCTGCTGGCCTTCATCGTCGGCTGGACGATCTACAAGGGCGGCGCCGAGTTGACGGGGCCGGCCGATCCCTCGGAACAATACGCCGCGGCGCGGCCGGAATGGTACTTCCTCTTCCTGTTCCAACTCCTGAAAAAAGTGCCCGAGTTCTTTGGCGCCATTGTGTTGCCAACGCTCGTATTGATTTACTTTTTTCTCATGCCGTTGTTGGGGAAATTCCGCTGGGGTCACGCCTTGAACATCTTCATGTTGTTCATGCTGCTGACCGCGTCGGTTTATCTGACGGTCGAAGCCTACCTGCAGGATCGTTACGCGCTGAATCACCCGGCCGCGCCTGACGAGAGCATCTTGGGCGATCCGTCGCGCGTGACGCAACACAATGAATTTTACGAGGCTTCTCGCGACTTTTTGGCGGGGGCCGACCAGGCCGAGCGAGAATACCATCGCCTGGTGGAGTTGATCGATCACCATGGCGGCATTCCGGTCGAAGGCGCCGGCGAGCTGCAGCGCAACGATCCCGAGACACAAGGCCCAAGGTTGTTCAAGCGGTATTGCGCCAGTTGTCATGACTACGTCGATCCGGAAGGACTCGATCCCGTGCATATCGCGAGCCGCCATTTTCAATCGCCGGAAATCGAGACTGCGGGCGATGGAAAAACGGTTAAACGCGACGAACAAGGGAACGTAGTTTACGACACCACCCCCACTGGCGCGCCCAACCTCTACGGCGTGGGCACGCGCCGCTGGCTCCGCGACTTTCTCAACCCAGAGCTGATCAGCAAGATTGAGTTTGCTGAACCCAAGAAACCACGGGAAGACGATCCTACTTCGTTCCGTCGCGAGATCGTCTCGGCGCCCTTCTTCGGCAACACGGCGCATCGCGAGGGCGAAATGGCGACCTTTATCCACGACAACTTGGCGGACTTGGACGACGACGGCAAGGAAGCGCTAGAGAACCTCGTCATCGCGATTTCCGCACAAGCGCAGCTCAAGTCGCAAGCCAAGGACGACGCCCAGGCCCAGTCCGATGGCCGCCTCGCAAAAGGCATGGAAGCGTTTACCGACACCTTTGCCTGTTCGGACTGCCATCACTTTCCCGACGTGGACGATCCCGAGTCCGGGCCAGACTTAGAAGGCTGGATGTCGGCGGAGTGGCTTCGGGGGATCATTGCCGATCCCGAACACCAACGCTTCTATGGTTACACCGAGGGCGCCAACGACCGCATGCCGGCCTTCGCCAAGAGCGAGGACCAACCCGAAAGCAATCAACTTACGCCCCACGACCTCGACATGCTGGTGCGCTGGTTGCGACACGATGACCGCGACTTGAACAAATAAGCGATCGGCCTGGGACGGCAACCTTCGGCGCGGTGGGCTTTTACGCGCGCATCATTATTTACGGCGCTATCGTGGGCGCAGCACGTTTCTCACGGCGAGCATTTTGCGACCGTTCACCTCCTGATCCACGGAGCCTTCGCCGTGGTCATGACGAGGGCGAAAGGTCGGCGACAGCCGATCGAAATCCTACCGCGGCCAGACTTCGCATCGTCAGCAACGCACCAACTGATTGACAGGCGCCGCAAGGATCCATAAATTCGCTCTGGGCGTTCCGCTCTTTTCTTGCGCCGACATCTCTTATCACTCGTTCAAAGGCAAGTGGGATCATGCGGAGATATTCCGTCCGAGGTTTTACTCTCGTCGAATTGTTGGTGGTAATCGCAATTATTGGGATTCTTGTGGCCTTGTTGTTACCGGCGGTGCAAGCCGCGCGCGAGGCGGCGCGACGGATGGACTGCACGAACCGGCTCAAGCAATGGGCCCTGGCCATGCATAACCACCACGACACCTACCGGAAGTTCCCGCATGGCGCCACGAATAGTCCACGTCATACATGGGTGGTGCATTTGTGGGCGTTCATGGAACAGAATGCCTTGGCCAGCCAGTACGATTTGCAGCAACACTTTTATCTCAATACGCCGCGCCCGCACATTATTCAAAACTCCACGACCGGGTTGTGCGCACAATTCACCGACGCTTACTTTTGCCCCAGCGATGGCGGTCCACGGTATTGGAAGGGCGATGCCTACTGGCGCACGCGTGGAAATTATGTCGCCAACTTTGGCTTGGCCGGCGCGTCGGGGTCGGCGGCCTCGGCGCCGTTCGCCCGGAATGCGCGTGAGTACAAGATGACCGACATTACCGACGGCCTTTCCAACACCCTGTTCTTCGCAGAGATACTCATGGCCCAGGAAGGCAATTGGGATTCTCGTGGCGACATCATGAACGATGACGGACCGGGCTGTGCGTTCATGACAAATAACACTCCCAACTCGGGGATCGATTCACCGCAATTTTGTTTGAATACGGCTCCCAACCCGCCTTGCGCCACAAGTGGAACGATTCACATTGCGGCCCGCAGTCGGCACCCCGGTGGCGTAAACGTAGCGCTTGCGGATGGTTCGGTTCGTTTTGCCGCCAATACCGTGGCCGCCGCAATTTGGCGAGCGGCGGGATCGAGCCAAGGCGGCGAAAGCACCCAACTACCCTAAGTTCGACTTTCGCAACGGCAATCCAAAGCGAATGCATCAAAAACGGATATTGACATCCAATTTTGTCATTGGTAGGTTGGGCTAAGGTGGAGGCGACCGTCCTCCTGCCAGTCACTGCGTTTCCCGCCGTATCTCCCCGCCTACCATCACGGTTGCGTCATGACGTTGAATCGCATCTGGGTGCGCATGTTGTTTGCAATGTTCCCGCTGGTTCTCCTCACGGCCGCGCCGGCGCCGGCGCAGCTTGAATTCGAACGCGAGCCGATCAATTATCACCAGCAATCGACCACCGACCCGATCGCGCGGCTGCAAGAGGCTCTCGACGCGGGCAAGGTCAAACTGGAATACGACGAGGAAAAGGGCTACCTCCCCTCGTTGCTCAAGGCGCTGGAGGTACCGCCATCCTCGCAGATGCTGGTGTTCTCGAAGACCAGTTTCCAGTTACGCAAGATTTCTCCGTTGCGCCCGCGGGCGATTTACTTTGGCGACGACGCTTACCTGGGCTGGGTGCAGCGCGGCGACGTGATCGAGATCTCCGCCGTCGATCCCCAGCAAGGCGCGGTGTTCTATACGCTGGAACAGGAAGAAACCGATACGCCACGGTTCGTGCGAGATCGGGGACAGTGCATCACCTGCCACGCCTCGTCGCGGACGCAGGGCGTGCCAGGGCATCTGGTGCGTTCGGTCTATTCTGAACGTTCGGGGCAGGCGCTCTTGGGTTCGGGCACTTTCACGACGGACCACCGCAGCCCGTTTGAAGAGCGATGGGGCGGGTGGTATGTCTCGGGAACGCACGGGGCGATGCGTCACATGGGTAACGTGATGGTGCAGGACCGAGACCGTCCCGAGTCGATCGACCGCGAAGCCGGCGCGAATGTGGTCGACTTGAAACCGCTGTTGAACGTGGAGCCTTACCTTGTGCCGACCAGCGACATCGTGGCCTTGATGGTGCTGGAGCATCAGACCCAGATGCACAATCGCCTGACGTTGGCCAATTACGAAGCTCGCAGCGCCGCGCATTACGACGCCGTGATGAATGAAGCTTTCGATCGTCCGGCGGATCACCAAACCGAGACGACGCAACGACGCATCGCGTCTGCTGGCGAAAAGCTACTGGATTATCTGTTGTTCAGCGAAGAATTCGCGCTGACCGCGCCGGTGAAGGGGTCGTCCAAGTTTACCGAGGAATTTGCCGCCTTAGGACCCCGCGACCGGCAAGGCCGTTCGCTCCGCGACTTCGATTTGGAGCGTCGCTTGTTCAAGTACCCGTGCAGTTATCTCATTTACTCGTCCTCCTTCGACGCGCTTCCGGCGCCGGTCAAGTCCTACGTTGCACGGCGATTGAAGGAAGTGCTTACGGGCGAGGACCGCACGCCTGCCTTTGCGCACCTGAACGACGACGACCGCCGCGTGATTTTGGAAATCCTACAAGACACGAAGCCGGAATTGTTTTCGTCTCCTACGGCCAAGGTTTCCGAAACGGCCGGCGACGTCGACGCGACCGGTTCGTAAAATTTTCTTCGTGGCCGCGCGCATGCGCGACCCGCGGTCGCGAATCTAGCGCTCACGGCGGAACGAGCGCGGTCGCCGCGCTCGCGTGACAATGAAATCACAACCGCCCGGCGTGATGGATTCTTTTCAGAGGCGTTGGGAGACAAAAACTTCTCCGGACGCGTGGAAGAATCTGGATCGAGAATCGCCACGTACGGTTTTGACGCGTCCGGGCTCGCGTCCTACACTCTGCTTCGCGCCGCGAAGAGCATTTTCTTACGCCAGTGGTGACGGCGGCGCCGACTGCAACGACTATTCGCCTCGCTTTCGGGTGACGCTAGCTCGTTGCGCCGTGGACGGATTGCGCTTTACTCCGAAGGCGCCGTGTTTGCCGTCTGGCGACTAAGTTTTTTTCTCCTAGGCTGCGCAAATCGTGCTAGTTCCGCCCGTCCGGTGGTCGATGTTTACTTCGCCACGGGATGGATAACCTTGTGGAACGGACTCCTGCATCGAGGTCTTCGGACCTCTTTCAACTAGCCTTGCTCCGGCCGTCGTACGAATTGGATTCGCACGAAATTAGGCTGGATGCCTCACGCTGTAAGGAGTCCGGTAATGCGCTCGTTTTTTAAGACGTGTGGTGTATATGCGCTGGGAGCGGCCTGCCTGGCCGGGACCGCGTACGCTCAAGATTATCGCTCGCCCTCTTTGTTGCCGAGCACCTCGGCGGCGGCTGCTTCCTACGCTCCGCGCATCGCTCGCGCCGCGTCAGTCATGGCGCCGACCAATCCTGAAGGACCGGCCATCGACGCGCCTCAACCGCGCGTTCCGAACGCTCCGATGGCGGAGACTCTGTCGCCTCCTTCAAGTGAGATGCTCCCTCCCCAATCGATTCACGGCGGCTACGGCTATTACGGTGATCAAGCGCCGGGCGCCGGCTATGGTGCTCCCGCGCCGGGATACGAGTTTGCTCCGTCGCAAGCTCCCGAGCACCACGGCTCGGTCATCTATGGCGAAGGCGGCGTTGTGGAAGGGGCTTACGGCTGTGACTCCGAAACCTATGACGCGGGTTTTGGCGGCGGTCTCTTCGGAGGCAGTCTCTTCGGTCGCTCGGCCTACGCCGCCAACCGGCCGAATTGCTGGTTCGGTGGCGTGCGCGGCTTGTCGATGACGTTGGCCGACGAAGACGCCCACTGGTTCAGTTATGACGATATCAACCTGGAGCGGCAGATCCTCAACACCAAGGATGCCGAGATGGACTGGTCCGGCGGCGTCGAAGCCCGCATCGGCCGCTGGTTCAACTGCGGCCAGAACGGCGTCGAATTGATCTACTGGGGCATTTATCCCGAAGAACAAGAAGCCAATCGGACCAGCGACGGCGTCCAGGGGACGCTGAACCATGTGTTTACGTTCAACTCGCTCACCTATGATGACGGCTTGGGCAACGGCCCGGCGGCGGTGGACAACTACTTCAACAACGCCGAACGTCATCGCCTGCAACGCGACTGGTCGATTCACAACGTCGAACTCAACCTGTTGACGGTCCGCAATCTGTATGGCGGCGGCTGCGGAAGCGGCGCCGGGTGCGGCCCGGCGCTGGGCGGATTGGGCATGGGTTGCGGTTGTGGTCCGCGCTTAAACGTGACCTGGGTGGCCGGTTTCCGCTTCTTCCGCTTCGATGAAAGCTTCCTGTTCTCGTCCGATCCCACGGACCAGGTGTTCGACGGCTCCCCGGACGAACTGCACTACGGGGTGGACGTGGATAACGAGCTCTATGGCTTCCAATTGGGCGCCGACACCGAGTTCTTCCTCACTCGCCGCGTGAGCCTGCGAACCACGACCAAGTTCGGCGTCTACAACAACCACATGGAGCAAGAGCAGCGCGTGGGCGGCGCCCAAGGCAGCGCTTGGGTGAATGATCCCATCAGCCCCAACAACGGCCTGGCTTACAATGTCTCGTCCGATGACGACGACATCGCCTTCCTGGGTGAACTGGATGCCGGCGCCAACTTCTACCTGACCAACAACCTGCGGTTGACCGGCGGTTACCGCGTGGTCGGCGCCACGGGCATCGCTCGGGCCAAGGACCAGATTCCCTACAACTTTGACGATATCGTCGGAGCGCGGGACATCAACAGCGACGGCACGATGATCCTGCACGGCGCCTACGGTGGAGTGGAATTCAACTACTAAACGCCGCGCGGCGACAAAAGCAAACTCCTTGCAGCCAGACACCCCCGACTGCCCCTTGCGGCGTCGGGGGTGTTTTCATTGGCGCCGAGCATGGGCCGCTCGCGGCGATGCGGCGACTGACGCAAGCGTTTTCGGTCGCGCCCGACTCGGCGAGGCGCGATCAGCGGCTTTGGGCGATCATATTGAGCAAACGATCTAAATCCTTCTCTAGCGCCGACGCCATCTCGCGTGCGTGCTCAAAGCGTTCGCCACGTAGCGACTGCATTTCCTTTTCTAGCGACTCCCAGTGCTGTCGCGCCGCTTGGGCGGCTCGATCCTCGTCGTCATCCAAGGTAGCGACCGCGCGTTCCAGGCTGCGCGCCACCGCGGCGAATTCCTGGGCCGTGCGCACAACCTCGCGGTCTCGGTTTGTTACGCCATAGCGCAAGTCGTCGGCTAAGTGGTCCGCTTGGCGCGCCACCGATTGCGCCAGATTGCGAACGTGCGCGGGATCGACAACCACTGGGGGGTTGACCTTGAGTTCACGATGCAGTTCTGTGTCGATCGTCCGTACGCGACGTCCTAGCGTCCGGAGGTGGGGGTTAATCTCGGGAACTTGCTGGGCCGATGCCAGAAGCTGGCGCCACGCGCGATCAAAATCTTCGTATTCCTCGACCACGTTGCGATAGGAAACGCCTTGCGCCACCGACTGTTCCAGTTCGGCCGCCAACCGCCGCACGCGGTCGACCCGGCGACGCAGCAATTCGACCTGCGGATTGTCGCGTGCTTCAATCTGAACGTCATCCAGCAGGTGTTCGGTTGCATCTCTTAATTGCCGCGTCAGCGCCGCGACCCGCATGCGGTCGTAAACTGGCCGGTCGCCAATACGCAGCAATTGACTCAAGCTATTTTCGTATTGGCCGACATTGGTCACTTCCTGGCGGAGCCAGGACGCATTCAAGTAATCGTGGGTCGCCAATTCGTGCGCAAGATGACGCCAGGCATCGTCGAAAACATCATATTGTTCGCGAAGCCGCGCTTCCTGTGTCCGCTCCTGGGCTAAACGGTGCAGTTGCTCGGCGGCGGCGAGAGTCTCATCGACACGTTCGTTTAAATGCGCATGGTTGCTTTGCCGCACGCCATAGCGAATATCCTGCAAGTCTTTGTTGATGCGGCGTGTCAGGTCGTCCACTTGCGCGTAAAATGAGCCGCCCCAGGCGGGACGAGATTGCGGCCCTGGAGGCGGATTCTGACCTTGAACGCTTACATGGGCCTGAATTCCAAAGGGAAGTTGCACGCGGTAGTCGCCCGGCGGAATCGAACGGTCGCGTAGCTCGATCTGAAAACCGCCCTGATCGGTCTGATCCCCAGGACGACGGCGCTCCTGGTAGTAGCCCTGCTGCCGGCGATTCCAATCTTCGTAGCGCTGGTATTGGCGTTCCCGCACCTCGTTCATGCGCTGACGATATTGCTCCCAAGACGTTTGGCCGAAGGTCGCATCCACTAAAGTGAAAGTAGCCAACACAGCCAAGAAGCTACCGATGACAAGGGAGCGAGTCATTGTTTTTCTCCTCGTGAAAACCACGTGACAACGATGCGGCTACCTGATCGGAAGTCCATCCAACATGGCGTATAGAGGCGAAGCAAGGCAGCGCGCTCGTTTACTATCGAATAGGAAGCCACGTGCGGTCATAGATGGACGGGGTACGAGTGCAGCGCAGTATTTTTCAGGCCAACAACACCTGAGCGCGACGCGGGAACCCGATTGGTGGAAGAATGACTCCCGCAGGCTCTCGTCCCCGATGACCGGGGCGAGATTTCTACAAAGGGCGCGGGGGGGTATAGGGAGGAGCCGCGCCTCACTGGTTTGCGCGGCATTAGATGGGCGCTCTTGCGCCGAGTTTGGTCACGAATTGGCGCGCGTCAGAGACCAAGCGGGAAGCAACCGCGCGCGAGTAAGCCGCAGAGCGAGAAAGCTCGCCGCCTTTTCCGGAGGCTGTTAGTCTCCGGCTATTTTGTACGCACCATAAGGAACAGGGCGTTACAGCGTTGGCTCCCAACCGGGGGCGTATTCGCGGGACCAAAGCTGCATCGCTTCCTCATCGTTTTGAACATGGCCGTTTGTGGGATCACACACGAGTGTGCGATTGGTGCGGTGCGCAATGTTGCCAAGGTGGCACAACAACGTGCTCTTGTAACCTTCGGCAATCTCGGCGTTGAGCGCTAGCGGTTTGTCATTGCGGATCGCAGCCACGAAATTGGCGAGATGCTCCATCTCGCCCACGCCGCCGCCTTTAACTTCCTTGATCAGCTTATTCCGCTCGTCGTAAATCTGGTAAGCGCCGCCGCCGCTCAGTTCCAGCGAGCCTTTTTCCCCGTAGAAGCTGACAAAACCGCTGTTGGTTTCGTGCCGGTTGCAACTCAGCCCTTGCCAGGTGATTTGCTTCTCCTCGGCGAATTCGAACGCAGCCACATGGGTATCAGGCGTCTCTTGGTCATCGTCAAAGTGATACCGTCCGCCGCTGGAGGTGACTCGCGCGGGGTAATCGACTTGCAGACCCCATCGACAAATATCGAGCGCATGCACCCCATTGTTGCCGAGTTCGCCGTTGCCCCAATGCCAAAACCAGTGCCAATTATAGTGGATGCGATTATCGACGTAGGGTTGGCGCGGAGCTGGCCCCTGCCAAAGTTCGTAATCCAGATGCGCGGGAACCGGAGCTTCTTTGCCCATGCCCACCGGCCCGCGAGCGTTATTGTAGTAGGACCGCGCACAATACACTCGGCCAATCGCGCCCTCGTGAAGCGCCTGAATGGCTTGCTGTGTCTGCTCGGAACTGCGGCGTTGCGACCCCATTTGCACGGCGCGGTTATACTTCCGGGCCGCTTCGACCATTAGCTCGCCTTCGCGCGGGTTGTGACTACAGGGCTTTTCCACGTAAACGTGCTTGCCCGCCTTGCAGCCCAGGATGGTGGCCGGCGCATGCCAGTGGTTCGGCGCCGCACACGCTAAGGCGTCGACGTCTTTATCGTCCAAGATCTGGCGGAAGTCGGTGATAGCCTGCGGTGATTTTCCGCCGATGTTAGCCACGCTTTGCGCGCCCGACGCGGCGCGATTCTTGTCGACGTCGCAGACGTATTTGACTTCGACGCCAGGCAACTTGGCGAAGCCCGTGGCAAGCGCCTGGCCCCGACTGAGGCCCATGACCCCGATCACGACACGCTCGTTGGGAGAATCTTGGGCAAGCAACACGCGCGAGGAAAGCGCCAGTGCAGCGCTGCCCGCAACCGAAGTTTCCAGAAAACGACGACGATGCATGGAGGAAGGCATGAAAGTCTCCAAGGAAGGACAACGACCAAGGCCGTCAAGGCCGGATCGCAAAGTCAGATTCGGCAGGCCAAGATTACCAAAGCCGCATTGAGAATTCAAACGGAAACCGATTTTGCGTCGGGTGGATGACTGCGCGTGATACTACGACGACAACGAGCCGCATGTCGCGAATGCACAGCCTTGAGCAGCCTAAATCGCCGACCTCTTAAGGGCGCCGGAACTGCGCCCCGCGATTGCCTCCCTTTTGGTTTCCACTCATAATAAAGACGCTAACATTCCTTCTTGTCCTCCTTTCCCGCCTCGTCTTCGTTGTTCCGGATCTCCACCCATGTCGATCCTATGTCGTTGCTCTTCGTGCGACGCCAAGTTCAAAGTCGATGAAAAGTACGCCGGTCGCAAAGCCAAGTGCCCGCGCTGCGCGACCGTTACCGAGATTCCCTCGGTTCCGTCGGGTGGCAACACGCCGCTTGGGTTGGCCGGGAACGTGGCGCCGCACGAATCGGCGACGCCGCCAACGGGTGCAACGCGTGTTCCTCCCGTGTCCGTCAAACCGCCGGTCGCCGCGCCTCCTCCGGCCGCGCCTGTGACGCCGGTATTTCCCGTTTCAGACTCAGCCTCGGCGACGGGGCCGGTCTTGCCGCCGGTCGCGCCGAATGCGAATCCGCTGGCGTCGTTGACAGCCGCGTCGGGAGAACGGCGTTCCACGTCGCGACGGTCGAAAAAGTCGAAGGCGTCGACAGCATCGGGCGTATGGCTTTTGGTCGGCGGCGTGGCGGTAGTGGCGCTTCTCGCAATTGGCGGTGGGGTGTTCGGCGTCATGTGGCTCTTGCAAGGCGGTGGCGACTCACCGCTATCGGCCGGGGAATCGCGGTTGGTGTTGGATTGGCCGGCCGACGAGCGTGGCGCCGCTCTGGTGCAGATTGACGGCAAGAAGCGCAATTTGCCGGGGTCGGGAGAGGTCGCATACACGTTGTCGCCCGGCGATCATCGCGTGGTGCTACAACGTCGCGGTTTTGAGCCGGTGGAGTTGGCCGTCTCGCTCCAGGCTGGCGAAGTCGCACGCCGCACGCCGGAGTGGAAGAAAGCGACCTTCGCAGCAACCGTTGGCCGCGGGGCGACAACCACCAACGAGCCGACGCCGGTGGGGTTCGAGGGTTGGACGCAGCGCTACGACGCCGCTCTGGGGCGCGCCGCGCAGGAAAAGAAAGACGTGCTAATGGCTCTGGTCGGTTCCGATTGGAACGACCCCACGCAACACTTGGCGGAACAGGTGTTTCCCGACGCCCAGTTTCACGAGTACGTCGATGAGAGCCTGATCCTCGTGGTTATTGACCTGCCGCAATCGCAACGGGCGTACGAACAGATTCTCGACTCGGCGCAGAACGCCATGCTGCGCGAGGAGTACAGTGTCACGGCCGACGAGGTGCCGGTGATCGTCATGCTCGATGCGCAAGGCAAACCATATGCAATCGAACGAAATTACGAAGCGGGTTCTACGCGTGAGGTGATCGCCGACATCGACGAATGGCGCCGCCAGCGTGAAGAGCGCGACCGCTTGTTCGCGCAGGTCGAAGCTCTGCCCGGCGAAGAACGACTGCGGGCCGCCGTGACCTGCGTCGATTGGCTTCGCGAACGCGGCTTGACCCGCTATTACGGCGATCGTTACCGGGCATGGGAGCGCATCGCATTGGAACTCGATCCTTCGAACGCCGCGGGCCATTATGAGGCCCTGTACGAAGCGAACTGGATGGTCCGCTGGTTCACCGCCGGCCGCAATAACGATATGCCGCAGATCGAGCGCGTCGTTCGCGAGTTCGATCAGTGGCGGAAACAGCATGCCTTTCAAGACGGCGATCGGGCC